>Ga0315281_10000005_pt1 | contig 398368 bp, 398 predicted proteins | sample YL17G07_0_MG_FD_204540 | JGI IMG/M metagenome (GOLD analysis project Ga0315281, IMG submission 204540) | Sediment microbial communities from Yellowstone Lake, YNP, Wyoming, USA - YL17G07_0 | ecosystem: Environmental > Aquatic > Freshwater > Lake > Sediment | place: USA: Wyoming | collected...
GTTTGAACCGAGAGTTTGAAGCGATCTCATTTACGCGAGGACTAGCACCTAGAAATGGTTAGGACTTTTAGGTCCCATACCCAAAAGGGAGCGGAACCGATGGCGGGCCCGACGGGAATTGAACCCGTGACCCCCGGATCTCCTTGCATCGCCCAACGCTTGACGCTTAAAAGTCCGGTGCTCTAATCCTGACTGAGCTACGGGCCCTCTAGGTTTTCTGCATTTGCTTCTAGAAAGATTGATGAACGTGTTCTTTAGTATTTCGATCGACACGTCAGCTTCTAAAAAAGAGTTATGCTGGGGCCTGAACCTTCAACAGGCCCGTCATAAAACTAGTGATCTTGTCGTTAGCACACAGAATAGTCTCTATCGTCTTGATGCCCTTGTCAGTCAGCTTGTAGACTCTCTTCCTTTCGTTCCACACGCCTTCAATCAGACCATTCCTCTCAAGTGAATACAAAAGCGAATAGACCGTACCCGAGCTTACTAGAAGGTGGAACTTGTTGTGAATGAACGATATCACATCATACCCGCTCAACGGACCACTTCTTAGCTCCGCCAAGATTATGATGTCCATGAAATTCTTTATTATTCGCTCATGCATCTTCTTCAGAATTTTACCTTCCAATCGTTCACCGCCAACAATAATTGTCAGAGCAGTCATGTTCACACACGTTCGGTTGCTTTATTCCGATATAAATATTTAAACTTTATTCTAATTCTGACTCAGATATTGGAACCACCACTCAAGCGTTTAAACCTGAAAAGAATCGAGAACGCTCAAAACCATACCAAGCGCGATGGACTTTTTTGTTTTAGGGCGAGAATTATTGCACTTTTTGGTGTCATGACTGACAACTTGGCCTGCTGCTTTTTTAGACCTTGATTCTCCTTTCAAACTGGCAGTGCAGCAGTTCCTAATAGCCTGCGATATACGAGCATGTTAACAAACGTTATTTTCCAACTTCAGGGTAGATACGGGCTTGGTGTAAAAATTGATTTCGTGGAAACACTTATTCAAGCGTTTGAACGAAGAATACGAAATTGCTTTGAAAAAGAGGCGGGCATTGGACAATTTGCTGCACTCAGATAGGATTTCACAGTCCACTTACGACTCGTTCAACAGAGAAATCGACGAGGCTCTCGCCGAGACAGAACGACAGCAAAGGCTCTTGATGGAGAAGATGAACTCGAAAATGGAAGAACTTGAAGGACAAATAAGAACATTGGAAATGCTGCTAGCAAACTCCGAGATCCAGCACGTTACCGGAGAGTTAGATGACGAGGTATATCAACGAGAGACTGACATGCTTTCAAGTGGCCTTGAAACGGCAAAACGAGAACTTGACAGCGTCAAGGAAGCAATGGAACAGCTTTCAGATGGCTACGCCAGCATGAGACACGAAGCAGTGATTGAACATGAGGAGAAAGCCGAATCACCACCGAATGAAAACAATGCGACATCAGAGACAGTCGAAGCTGCCGAAAAGATCCCAAAATCAGTGGTAGAACTGATCGAAGTCTGCGAAACAAGCGGCTCCGAAGCACAAGAACACGAGTCGACTACAGAGAACAGTGAGGAAGCGGCGCCAAGCTTGGCGGACGCCCAAGGCGAAGAAGCAGAATCTGCTTAGCAACTCGGATAGTTGCTTTCCCCTTTTTCCTTATTCGCCAATAAAGTTTTGTACAGACTTTATATCAGCCGGCTGCTGTTTTCATCTGAGCGCGGTCTGAAGTGTCAGAAAGAACTTTCATCGCATTCCACGAGAAGTTCAGACAATATGACATGGGCGAAGGACATCCCTTTAGAGGAAACCGTTTTACAGATGCAATGAAATTCTTTGCCGATCAAGGCCTATTCAATCATCCCAATGTTGCCAGCATTGAGCCTAGGGCCGCACTCAGAGGCGACCTTCTCAAGGCTCATGATGAAAGCTATGTAGATCTGATCTTTCGTCTAGCGGCCGAAGGGAAGCCCTATGACATCGAGACACCTGTTTCTGAAGCAATCCTCGAGGCTGCCTTGTTAATAATGGGCGGTGCAATCGAATGTGGAAAGCGGGTTGTCGAGAGCAAGGCAAGAAACGCCGTTGTCGTAGGAGGCGGTTATCATCATGCTGGTAGAAACTACGGCGGCGGCTTCTGCTTGTTCAATGACATAGCTGTCCTGATCGAATACCTGAGGGCAGAACACGGTTTAAAGCGTTTTCTGGTTCTGGATCACGATGTGCACTTCGGAAACGGCACAAGCGACATATACTATCACGATCCAAGCGTGCTTTATATATCACTGCACCAAGACCCGAGAACCATCTATCCTGGCTCGGGCTTCGTCCACCAAATCGGCAGAGACAAAGGCGAAGGCTACAACGTGAACGTTCCATTACCACCCGGGACAAGCGACGCAACTTACCTCTACCCGCTGAACGAGGTTTTCGTTCCCCTGGCCGAAGAGTTTAGGCCTGACATTCTCATTTCGAATGGAGGGAGCGATCCGCACTTCGCTGACATGCTGGGTGGTTTGGATCTGAGCGTGAACGGCTTTTTCGACCTGTCAAGACTGATTAGACAGACAGCCGACAGGGTTTGCAGTGGGAGGCTTGTTATGCTTATAGGCAGTGGCTACAATCCGAGCGTTCTGCCTGCTTGCTGGTATGCCCTCGCCGCCGGCGTTGCTGGTCTGAAAAAAATCGGAGTCAAAGATCAACTCGCACCGCCCAAGGAACCTTCACACTGCCGACCAACTGTTGAGAAGACAATTGACGAACTCAAAAGACTCCTTCGGAAGCATTGGCTGTGTTTCGGCGGTTACGGGCTTGGCAACGCCATATGACTCGACTCGCCAAACAATGTGGCTGTCATTGGACTCTGATCGCAAAAATCTGAAGTTCAGTGCAACGGGTCTAAATTGTGTTCAGTACAAAGTATGAAATCTCAAAGCATACCTTGGCGGTGACGAGAGCCTGTTCGCACTAGTCAGTTCCTTTTGCCAGTTCCCTTGAATCCAACAAGGTTGATTTTGCAACCGCACTTGTTGCACTGCAACAGAATCTTGTCTAGACGACTTTCACGCATCACTGGTTCAACAACAGTGTAAGTGTCCTCAGTAGTGTCATCAGGAGATATCTGCGCACCGCAGCTTGGGCACTTGATGCTTCCATCGCCTTTGACCTTGGTCAGATCAACAGTATGGACTTTGCTTCCATCCATCCCCCAACACTCTGCCTGTGTGCACATTTGTTTACCAAGAATTGTTCATGACGTATGTCATACTTAAGGTTTGCTAACCAAAACAACACGACAACTATTGGAAACTTCAAGAACAAGATTCCAACATTTCCTATGCTTCTCGGTTTAGGCGGTGGACAGGTCTGACATTTTGGCTCAAGCTTGTGGCTCGTTGCTGAGTAGTGGAAAATCGTCTTTCTCGTTCTTTATGCGAAAACCATGCTTCAAGTACAGGCTCACAGGTCCAGAAGGATTGTCTCCTGAACTCCTACGCCCGAAGGTCTCAACTGCCTTGAATCCCCTTCCGGTAAGGTCGGTGAGTACTCTTTCAAGCATGGTCGAACCATAACCTCTTCCGCGTGCTTCTTTCTGCGTGAGGTAAAGACAGGCGATGAAAACGGCATTCTCACTCAGTGGTCCTGACGCATACTCTCTAGCGCGGGGAAAGAACTTCAGTGGCGCGAACTGCACAAAACCTGCTGGCTTGCCATCGACATATGCTATTTCAGCACAGCTTCCAAACTCCTTGGCAACATCCCTGAACCATCGTCGTTTCTCTTCCGCTTGGTTTGGCTTCAACTCGCTTTCTCCAAACTCACCAGCGGTCTGCCAGTAAAGACAGTATCTGCACGGTGCAGGAATCTCGTTGAAGTTGTTTTCATTCACTTTTCGAAGGCTGAGCACGGTCTCCCTGTAGATCTTTCGTATTGTGGCCCGCTTAAGCATTTCTGCAATTTTCCAAGGCATAACCAACGCAAAGCACAAATCATGAAACCAGAATAATTCCCTTCATGGGCAGGTTTGACATAGTCTTCCTAGGAACTGGTGGCGGAAGATTCGTCACCATGACGCAAAAACGCCGAACGGCTGGCATACGCGTAGTGGGCGAAGGCCTGAACATTCACTTGGATCCTGGACCAGGTGCCCTTGTTTACTCGATCAGCGAAGGCTTTGATCCCCAGAGGCTTAACGCCATCCTAGTCTCTCACTGCCATCCGGACCACTACACTGATGCTGAGGTTCTGATCGAAGCGATGACGCACGGCACAACGAAAAAGCGTGGAATATTGGCTGCGCCGAGAAGCGTGTTGCGCGGATCTGACGCTGGACACAGCCGCGCCATTTCAGACTACCATCAACAGATGCCTGAACAAGTGATAGAAGTTTCCGCAGGACTGAGCTTCCAGACAGGCGACACAGGAATCTCGGTCACCGAGGCGAAACACACAGATCCAGATGCTGTGGGCTTTCGCTTTCACACCGCGAAATACGGTGACTTCGCATACACTAGCGACACTGAATATTTCAACGGTTTGACCAAATGCTACGCAGGCGTGAGGTTGCTCATTCTTTGTGTCATGCGGCCCGAAGGCAAACCATGGAAAGGGCACATGACCACAAACGATGCGATCAGGATAATAGAGGAAAGTCATCCTGAACAGGCAATTCTGACTCATCTCGGAATGCGGATGCTTCTGGAAAACCCTGAGAAAGAAGCCAAGCTCGTTGAAGAAAAAACTGGCGTCCCAACAACTGCCGCCATAGACGGAATGCGACTGGGCTTCGGTGAAACCATAGTCGTCAACGAGCGAGGAAAGAATGGCCAACAGGGACTGAACAAGTTTCTGTAAAGCATTATAACTGCAACAAATCGTATACTGAAGACCGAAGGTTGAGCAAGATGCGGATCGTACTGAGGATAGGTGGTTCAGTTGTTGCTTCACCTGCCAAACCGTCCCTGATCGGTGAGTATGTTGAACTGTTGAAGAGCCTCAAGAAGGAGAGACATGATGTGGCAGCCGTTGTGGGCGGTGGAGCGCTGGCGCGAGAGTTCATCAGAACCGCGAAAGAACTCGGCCTCACGCAGATTGCTCAGGACGAAGTGGCAATCTCTATCTCACGGGTATATGCACAGCTCTTTCTATTAAAGTTAGGAGACCTCGGCTGCAAAACTGTTCCTGTGACGATCAAGAGTGCAGCGGATAGCTTGCGGAAAGGGAAAGCCGTCGTTATGGGGGGTTTGAAGCCGGGCATGACAACAGATACTGTTGCCGCCTTGATCGCAGACCATATTCAGGCTGACCTGCTGGTCAAGGGCACAGACCAAGATGGCATTTACGACAAAGACCCGCGCAAGTTTTCTGATGCTGTCCTTCTTGAAAGTCTAAGCTACGAGGAATTGCCGCATGTACTTCTGGAGGACAGGCACAAGGCTGGAATCCATCAGATAATCGATCCCGAAGCAATCAAGATCCTAGTGAGAAGCAGAGTAAAAGTGGTTGTTGTGAATGGCTTCAGGCCTGTAAACGTGTTGATGGCTGTTGAAGGTAAGCGTGTAGGTACGTTGATTGCCTAGCTGAAAGATCATTTTTCACGGCAAAGCTTAAGTATCACTGTTGATATCGCTATCGATATCAATAGTGATAAGATATGCGTTCTCACAAAGATCATTGGATGAGGCACACCGCGATGGTACCTAAAGGGTTCATACGCTATCAAGTTCTTGAATCCCTCGGTGAAAAGCCTATGTCGGGTTCTGAGATAATAGACGAGATAGAAAGCAGGACAAACAACCGATGGAAACCGAGTCCAGGCTCAATCTATCCGCTCTTAGCTTGGCTACAAGATAGTGGCCACATCAAGGAGTTGCCAGCTGAACAGAGCGGGATGAAGCGTTACGAGTTAACCAAAAGTGGTGAGGCTCTGCTTGAAGAGCAGAGGAAGATAATCGCGGAACAGAGAAAAAAAGTGGAGGAGTACACCAAGATGCATCTGAAATTCAGGAAAGAAAGGTTCTTCGGCCCGCCTTTTATGGACCCATTGTTGGCTGATTTGCCGGAAGAAAAACTAGTTGAGGCGAGAAAGACAATGCGGAAACTTGTCGCTGCCTTCTTTGAGTTGGGATGTAACATAGAAGAACATAAGTCAAAAGAAGCTTTCGATGAAGCGTTGAAACTCTTAAATAGCACAGCTGAAAAGCTTGAGGAGATAAGCGAGAAACTGAAGGGTGAAAAAGATGAGTGAAGAGATTATTAAGGCTGAAGGGCTGACTAAGGTTTTCAATAAGCACTTGGTCGCGGTGGATCACGTGAGTTTTGAGGTTAAGAAAGGGGAGATATATGGTTTCTTGGGACCAAACGGTGCTGGGAAAACTACAACAATCAACATGCTGATAACTATTCTGAAGCCTACTGAAGGCAGAGCTTCCGTTTTGGGTTTCGACATTGCAAAGCAAGATTTTGATGTTAGAAACGTGATCGGTGTCGTGCCACAGGAATATACTGCTGATGAAGACCTGACTGGTTTGGAGAATATCTTCCTATGTGCGGATATGTACGGGATTCCACGCAAAGTTGCGAAAGAGCGTGCGGAAGAACTGTTAAAGCTTGTTGAATTGACTGATTTTAGAGACAAGAAGGTTCAAACTTTTTCTGGTGGCATGCGTCGCAGACTCGAGCTTGCATGCGGACTAGTCAACAGACCTAAAGTGCTTTTCTTAGATGAGCCTACGTTGGGTTTGGATGTGCAGACTAGAACCGCAACTTGGAGCTACATCAGAAAGCTGAAGCAAGAATACGGCATGACGCTTTTCATGACGACACATTATCTTGAAGAGGCTGATGCGCTTTGCGATCGCGTAGCAATAATTGACCATGGAAAAATAGTCGTGGTCGGTCAGCCTGAAGAGCTGAAACATGACTTAGGCGGCGACGTTATAACCTTAGGCATTAAAGAAGATGTTGACGTGAGCGAACTCGTCAGGAAAGTTGAACATGTGAAAGATGTCAAGAAGGAAAATGGCTCATACCGAATCAAAGCTGAGTTTGGGGAAATAACAGCTCCCTTAATTATTGAAGCCCTACGCAAAAAAGGGTATACCGTAACGAAACTTTCGCTTACAGAACCTACATTGAACGAGGTTTACCTAGAATATACTGGCAAATCGATGCGTGACACAGAGGAATCAAGAGAGAACGTTATGGCGCAAAGGATGACTATGAGGAGGGCTCGCCAATGAACGAAACAAACGGCAATTCCAAAAACAGATTACACGGTCTCTGGGCTTTGACTAACCGAGAACTTAAGAAATGGTATAAAGCCCCTGTGATATTCATACTTTCCATAATTCAGCCAATTATTTGGATGGGTTTACTCGGAAAAGCAATGAACATAAGTGCTCTTATACCAACAAATATACCTGGCATAGATGTAAAGAAGATCATGGAGCTGAGCCTCGGAACAAGTGATTATTTCTCTTTCATGGCAGTGGGCATGATCGGTATGACAGCCCTTTTTACAACAATGTTCAGTGGTATGTCAGTGGTTTGGGATAGGCGTTTGGGCTTTCTGAACAAGGTTCTTAGTACACCTGTGTCCAGAGGGGTAATAATATTCTCCAAAGTCCTTTCTGCAACATTGCGATCATTGTTTCAAGCGGGTATTATAATTGTCATTGCTGTCGCATTCGGGCTTCAGTTTGGGACAAGTTTCAACCTGCTCAACCTACTTGGCGTTTTCGCAGTCATGTTCCTGCTATGCGTTGGCTTGTCTTCTGCCTTCATTACAATCACCATAAGATCAACAAGAATGGAAACTCCAATGGCTGTCATGAACCTGATAAGCCTGCCGATGATGTTCGCAAGCAACGCCATGTTTCCCTCAAAGCTCATGCCTGATTGGCTTCAACCCGTCGTGCAGATTAATCCTCTTAGCTACACTAACGACGCAGTGAGGCAACTTTTGATATTCAACACAATCGACTACACGCAACTTGCTGTAGACTTTGCATATGTTGGGGTCTTTGCAGTGATAGTTGCAGCAATAGGTATAGTCCTCTCGTGGAGGTTCCTAAGCAAGTAAGCAGAGGTCTGCAAAAAAGAAGGATGATGTGCGTATGGCAACAATTGTTGAAGCAGTCAACTTAAAGAAAACCTACATGCTCGGAAAAGTTCCAGTAAACGCCTTGCGTGACGTCAACTTGAAAGTTGAGAGTGGCGATTTCGTAGCAATTCTAGGCCCATCCGGGAGTGGCAAATCGACTCTGCTGAACCTGATTGGCGCTTTGGACAAGCCTACCGAAGGTAAAATGCTGATTGAAGGCGTTGACATTTCCACGCTCAACGACAGCCAGCTAGCAGACCTCAGACGCCGAATAGGCTTTGTGTTCCAATTCTTCAACCTTATCCCCCGTTTCACAGCAAGAGGAAACGTTGAACTCTCAATGTCCATAGCCGACGTGAACAAAACTGAGCGGAAAAAGCGGGCGGAAGATCTTCTTGAAACTGTAGGCTTGAAAGAGCGAATGGATCACAAACCAGCCGAACTGAGCGGCGGCGAACAGCAACGTGTGGCGATTGCCAGAGCCTTGGCAAACAATCCCCGATTTCTGTTAATGGACGAACCAACGGGGAACATAGATTCTAGGACTGCCAATGAGATAATGGAGCTGATCAAGAACCTCAACGAGAAAAAAGGCGTGACCATAATCATGGTTACGCATGATCAGCATTTGGCGGGAGTAACAGACAAAACGGTCCAGATGTTCGATGGCGTGATTACTAGGGAGATCGTGAACTGACATGAGAGCAAGAGATGTTTTCTCCTATTCTTACAGCGCAATAAGATTAAGGAAACTGCGCGCAGGCTTAACGACTTTGGGAGTAGTCATAGGCATCGCGGCCATCGTTGCCTTACTGTCAATTACCCAGGGTCTGCAAACTACCATAACCGCGCAACTTCAAACAGGACTGGCAACCGACACGTTGATTGTTACCCCTGGCAGAGCTTTTGGAGGAGGAATAAGCGAGGCAAATTCTGGTTTCAAATTGTTCGTCACTGATACGCAGACGATCAACAACCTGACAAATGTCGAAACATCGATTGCGATAATACAAAGGGCAGGCTGGATTAGATCTGGCGCAAGAGATCGGCCTACTAGCGTAATAGGTGTGGATTTTGCCAGATATGCAAGCATCTACAGCAGTACCTTTGTAGCTGAAACTGGAGACATACCTCTGAATCCAGCAAACGAGACAGTTGTAGTTGGGAAACGGATAAGTGACCCTTGGAAGAATGAAACAATATTCTTCAACGCAAATGACAACGCTGAAATCATCTGGAGAAACGCAACCGCACGCCCGCCGGTGAATGATACCTATACTGGGCATATTACAGCCGTCCTCAAAGAGGTCGGAGGCTTCGGTATCGGAGGACCTTCAGATTCTGGCATCTACATCCCAATCTCCAAGGCCCAAGTTTTTTTTGGAACCGATGAGTGTGATACGATAATCGTGAAATTGAAGAACAGTGACAAGACAACAATTGACAGTGTTTCTAAGGCCATAACCGATGCTTTCAACAAAGAAGTCTCAGTAATGTCTTCAACAGCCGTGCTCAATATTCTCTCAAGCGTTTTCTCAATCATACAACTTTTCTTGGGTGGAATCGCTGCCATCTCGCTTATCGTGGCGGGAATAGGCATAATGAACATAATGATTGTTTCATTAATGGAGCGCACAAGAGAAATAGGTATACTCAAGGCATTAGGCACGAAAAGTCGAACGGTGCTTCTGATTTTCCTGTGCGAAGCAGTGATAATCGGTTTGATGGGTGCGACGATCGGCATAGGGGCAGGCTGGATTCTGGCAAACGTGGTAGCGATAGTCCTAGGAAGAAGTAGTGGCTCATTGGGCGGCGGTGCATCTATGGGAAATCAAGCTGGGGCCTTTGGCAGAATGACGATAACTCCCATTTTGACCCCGATGGTGTTCCTAGGAGCCTTGGCCTTCGGAGTAGGCGTTAGCGTGATCTTTGCACTCTATCCTGCCTGGCGAGCTTCAAAACTCAAACCAGTAGAAGCTTTAAGATACGAGTAAGCACATTTTTTGGTGAGGAGTCTAGCACTTTGAATAGAATCTACCCTGACAGGCCTTTGATCGGCGTGGGTGCTGTGATAATCCGCGACGGTAAGATCTTGCTTGAGAGACGGGGCAATGATCCTGGGAAGGGAAAGTGGAGCATCCCTGGCGGTTTGGTCGAGTTAGGCGAGAGTGTAGAACAAACGGTGATTAGAGAAGTCAGAGAAGAGACAGGTCTTGAAGTTGAGAAGCCTGAGCACATTGACGTTGTCGGCAATGTGGTTTTGGATGATGCTGGCAAGATAAAATACCATTTCGTCATTATCGATTACCTCGTGAAGTTAAGAGGTGGAGTGCTGAAGGTTGGAAGTGACGCTCTTGATCTCAAGTGGGTTTCTCTCAAAGACGTCGAGATTCTTGATTTGACGAAGACGTTTCGAGCTTTTTTTGAGAGGAATAGAGAAAAACTGGCAACCTAAGTAGCAGTTGAGAATCTAGGCGTACTCTCCGGACTTTTTAGTATTCGGAATCTGAATTGCAAATCTTAGTAATTCTTATCTCGTTTTCATAAGTATTAATATTCAATATGCTGTTCAGTTTATGATATGATTATCTGTGAATTCGAGTTGAGGTAAGGCAAATGGAATCGTCTGAGCTTTCTCACATAATAAAGATAGATGTTTCTTCAAAGGCGAAGAATGGCAGAGCGCCGACGGGAATTGAAGAGTTCGACGGTCTTGTAGAGGGTGGAATTCCGAGAGGTTACCTAGTTCTCGTTGCAGGCACGGCCGGATCTGGCAAGACCATCTTTGCATCTCAATACTTGTATTATGGACTTTCGAGGTTCAATGAGTCTGGGATTTATGTATCGTTTGCTGAGAATCGTGAAACGTTCTTGGCGAACATGAAGAGAATGAGTATGGATTTTGAAAAGTATGAAAGGGAAGGAAAATTCAGATTTTTAGACTTGGTGACAGTTGAGGAAAAGGGCATCGAAAGTATCATTGAGCGAATACTTTCAGAAATTAGCTCATTGAAGGGTCGGAGACTAGTAATAGACTCGTTTTCAGCGTTGGCGCAAGCGTTTCCAAAAGAGATTGACGCTAGAATAATGTTGCACACAGTTCTCGGAAAGATAGCGCATCTCAGCGGAGTGACAACACTGCTAATTTCTGAGAGATCGCTGGGCACTGAATGGCTGGGCAAAGGAATGGAAGAGTTCGTTGCTGATGGGGTCGTGGCTCTGAGCATTCGCACAGAAAGAGGCTGGCTAAGAAGAAACCTTCAAGTTCTCAAGTTGAGAGGCACAAAGATCAAGTCCATGGAGCACTCTTACGATATCAACGAGCATGGAATAAGAATACAACCAGAACCAGACATCAAACAGGTCGATAAGGTTTTCACTCAGAAAATAAGCACAGGCATCAAGGGTTTAGACTCGATGTTTTTTGACGGAGCTCTAGGGGGTTCGGTGACGTTGGTTGCAGGGGCAGCAGGCACAGGAAAAACAACAACTGGATTGCATTTCATTGTAGAAGGAGCCAAACATAACGAAAGATGTGTCTACGTCACCGCTGAGGAACCTATTTCACAGCTGATTAACTTCGGAGAAGGATTAGGTTGGAACATGAATGAACTTGTGGACAAAGGATTGATGAAAATTGTTCACTATACCCCCGAGTCTTTCACTGTTGAACAACAACTTTTCGAAATAAAGAACATTCTCCGAGAGCACAAACCATCAAGACTTGTGATCGACAGCCTTACACCTTTTGAGGAAGCATTGTCGCGCCAGAGGTACATTCAGCACTTGAGGAGCTTGGTATCGCATCTCAAAGTCAACGGTGTTACATCGTTTCTTCTTGCTCTAGGCGAACCCGCATCTGCTACAACTGAGACGGGACTCTCAACACTTGTTGACAACATAATCTTCCTGAGACACATCGAAATTGAGAGTGCTCTCCGAAAATCTCTGGTGATAATGAAAGCCAGATGTTCAAACCATGACAACGACATCCGAGAGTTCGAGATAACGCCAAAAGGAATTATGGTGAAAGAGAAATTCGTAGGGCTGGAGCAAGTCTTGGGAGGAACGCCGAGACGATCAATGACTGAAGGAGCGATTAGCCAATGGATCGAAGCATTCACGAAGCCGAGTGGCAAGAAATGAGATGATTGATTAATGATTTGGCGACAGCCAGAGAACGGTGACCTCTTTGTTTCTTGGCGTATCCTATGTTACTATGCCCACGAAAATGTGATGCGCTAGCTTGAATGGAGGGAAGGATATTCGACCCTTACAGACTTGTTCTTGACGTGCTGACTATCGCCTCTACTTTTGCTGGAACATATTTTGCATATCGCCTTACGCGACTAGCTGGCGGCTTCCGAGGTTGGTGGATCCTCTTAACGACGCTTGCGCTCGTAAGTGCCAGAACATTCGTCGACGCAGCGATCCACGTAACGATGTTAGCGGACCTAGACGTAATTGCTGATACCCTGCGAATGGGAGTTGGCTTTTCTCTATTGCTCGCAATATATGATTTTTTCATAACCTTCGAGCACAAAATGGATAGAGAACGCGTCACAGAGGAGAAATCTGCAGGAGTTCCAGCTAATGGCTAGAAACCTTGCTTTGCTTCCGCTATTTTTTTTCATAGCGCTCGTGGAAGCACTTTCAATAATTCAAATCTACGCGCCCTCAGCAGGTGCACAACCGAATCTTGTATTCCCCATTCTGAATACAATACTTCTTTCAATCATTTCTTCTTCAATCATCTATGTGTCTGGAAGAAGTTACCTAGCAAGCGGCTCAAGTGTCTTTCTTATGCTCAGCACTGGAACGCTGGTTCTGGGGTCGCTGGGCTCTGCCTCCAGCTGGTTTCTGATAATTTTTCCAAACGGTGCAAATGCTTCTGTGACCCTGCACAATATTGGAGCCCTAGGCGCGTCAAGTTTGTTCATGTTGAGTGCAATTCTTTCCTCACGTGACGTACGTCTAGCGGCTTCAGGATCAAGAAAACTCACATTTTCGCTTTGCTGCTTTGGAGCGCTAATTTTTACAGCTTTCGTCATCATGGCGACCACAGTCGGCTTCACTCCGACTTTTTTTTCAGAAGGAATCGGTCCAACGCCCTTGCGGCAAGCGATTTTAGGAACCGCCGTGTTCCTGCTTGCTGTAGCGTCAAGCCTGTTCATGCGGCTTTACTCTAGGTGTAAGATAGATGTTCTTCACTGGTACTCTCTCGGCCTGGCGCTGTTTGCTGTAGGCTTCTTCGGCGCTGTCCTCCAAACGTCTCTCAGTTGTTCTCTTGCGTGGGCAGCAAGAGTGGCTCAGTATTTCGGGGGTATCTACCTGCTCATCGCTGTCTTAACCACTTTCAAAAGCAACCAAGCCAAACCATTCGAAAGTGAGAAGCTGATAAATTCCTCCCGTCTGCTTGGAGTTTTGGCCGTTATAGCTTCCGCAGGAGTTCTTGTGATACTGTGGATACTGGATCCGCAAGTGCTCTTTGAGCCACCTTATCTCGTCCCAACACTCAACACAATACTAGTCCCAACAACCTCTCTCGTTGTCGCATACATCGCAGGAAAGACCTTTCTTGCGAGTGGCCTGCGAATAATTCACCTTCTAGGTTGTGGATCCTTGACATACAGCCTCAGCAGTCTGATAGGCGCATGGCTGTATCTTGTTCCAAACGGGTTAAACGTCTTTCTAACCATCCAGAATACTGGAGCCCTATTAGCCTCACTGCTTCATCTTGCAGGCGTAATCTTGACCTTTAAGAAGGTTCCTTCATCATCAGCGCACAAAAAGTTGAGGTTAGCCATTGGCTACGTAGGAGGAGCCCTCTTGATAATCGTATTAACTGCTGCAGCGCTTCAAGGCTTAATTCCGCCATTCTTCACAGTTGAAGCAGGATCAACACTATTGCGCCGCTGGGTCTTAGGAATGGCAATCATCTTATTCGCTCTCTCCTCCTTGCTCCTGATAAAACTCCATCTGAGAATCAAGTCAGCCCTTCTACATTGGTACTCGCTGGCCTTAGCATTAATTGCCGTTGCCTTAACGAGCTACTATCTTCAGCGCGCTGTAGGCGACTCACTCGGTTGGTTGGGCAGAGTTGCACAATACCTCGGCGGGATATACTTTGTCATAGCTGTGTTGACTACTTTCAAAAGCTCACGAACTAATGAGGACAGAATAGGAAAAATGAGGGGCGTTCTAAATGAGTGAAGCAAAGAATGTCTTATTGCATAAGGTTGCTCAAAAAATCTTTGAAGAGGCAACAGCCGCAAGCTTAGGCTCAACTTTTCATATAATCATATCCTTCCATCTGAAACAGAAATTCGGCAAAGACCCATACGAAGTGCTCATAGACAACCCTAAAGCATTCTACAACGGCCTCAGAGAGGTTCTGGGCGAAGGCGCCGAAGCAATAATCAGCCTAGTGGGCACATATTTGACGGTAAAATATGACACAAACTGCACCACAGAGGAATTCGTAAGACTATTCACAAGAAACGGCAAACCAACGAAAGAGAGGCTCCAAGAAATATTCAGAAACATTATCCTCCAAGAGGAAAACAAACTCAAAACATAGTAAATTCAAACAGGGGAATCAATGTGACGTTGAATAAAGCCAAGAAAAAAACCGCACAGCATTTGCTCTGTTCGAGCATTTTGGAAGAAAACGTGGCAACCGCATACAGAAGCTTCGCCAGCAAAACAGAAAACTCCCTAATAAAACTTCTACTGCTCTTCATATCATACGACAGCCTCAAACACTCAAAAACACTGCTTAAGCTAAGCCAAAACATCGCAAAAACAGAATCAACAACTGAACAATGCGAAATAATTCTTGGAAAAGCATGGAAGAACGCAGTCACTCAAGCCCATCGAGAAATGCTCAAGAAAGAAAAGATCACAGATCAAGAACTGGCGTCACTAATAGACAAAATGATAAACCTCGAAAGTTTCCTCGGCGAAGAATACCTTACAATTCTTCAGCTGAAAACCCTTGAACTCGTAGCAAAAGACTCAGAAATAGATCTTACAGGCACAAAGAAAATCCTAGAATGGATAGTTGAAGACGAAAAAAGACACGAAGCAACAATTATGATGATCAAGCGAATAATAACTGAACACAAGCAGCCTACAAGCTCAAGACCCGCGTTTGCGGCTCATCCTAGCCTAAATCCTTGAAAAACAGCCTCGTTTCCCCCATGGTTTTCACGTCCAAGGCCTTCACCTTGACCACCATCGGAAAATCCTTCACGATCCTACCAAGCGTTAGGCAATACTGAGGAGGAAGATCCCGCGCAATCGACCTGACCGTCTCAGCATCTACCCTAGCGGCTCTGGAAACAACGTCCAAATCATGCTCATTCGTGAAGTTAAAGAGGAAGATGTTGTCAGCCTGTCTGTAGATGTTCTCCTTTATCGTGTCTGGCTGATTCGTTATGAACGTAGCAAAGAGCCCGAAATGCCGCATTCGTGTCACAATGTCATCCCAGTAAGTCTCGCGCAGGTACAAGTGCGCTTCCTCAGCAAAAAGGAATGCAGCCTTCAGCTTCCAACTCGTGAGCAAATCCACAAGCTTGCCCAGCAAATATTCGACAACTATCTGGCGGTCAATGGATGACGTGTTCCGCAAGTTGACTACGATAGCACCGCCCTGCTCTTTAGACTTGAAAATGCATTCTTCCAATGCAGAAGCTTCGGCAACGTTGTCCGTGAAAAAGCCCGAATTAACAAGCGAATGGTAACGCGCAGCCAGTGCATCCCGAACATGCTGGTTGCAATTGCAGTTGCGAATGGCCTCGCCCAACTCGTGAAGCGTGAGCATGTCTCTTTCCTTCAGCATCTGCCATATGCGCTTGAACTCCCTCGCCGAAGTCCCAGGCAGGTGAAGCGCATGAACCAGAATCCCCAGCACCACAGACAAGTTAAGCTGCTTCAAAGCAACTCTAAAATTCTGCGAGGGCGTCAAAACGTGAACCTTGTCATAGTAACCGTTCTTCTTGCCGTCAGACGTCATGCCCAAACTCAGATACTCGCCGTTCAAGTCAAAAACCACAACCGTGGCCCTGTACCCGACAAGGTTCAGCATGAGAAGCTTCGACAAGTGCGACTTTCCCGTGCCCTTCTTTCCCGTGATTATGTTAAGCCCGCCGTCCAGCGAAGACGCGTCAATCGTCAAAAGCGAAGACTCCCGAGTGCCCCCAAGAACGATAGGAAGACTGCCATCCACTTTCGCGAGCTTCATCAACGTTGGAATGGAAAGCTTCTTCACGGTCGACTGCGATCGCGAGGGAAGCCACGAGCTGCTTGGACTCAAACTGTCGTTTTCGACAGTCGCCCGTATCTTGCAGATGAGCATACTGGCGTCCTGAATGTACGTGATGTGCGGCGCAATCTCAAGCGGATCGAAATCCTCACCCTGCATCGTCTCACCCCCGTCAGGCAGCGTTCGAAGCAGCTCCTCCAAAACGCCTGGAATGCTTGCAAACTGCACGTCGATGACCTGCACGATCAGAGCCTTCCGCGCCTCAGCGTCCTCAACCAGCAGATAGTTGCCCTTCTCCACACTCTCGTTCGGGAAACTCAAGATCTGAACGATGTTGCCCTCTTTCTTGTAGATCTTCATGAGCAATACTCTCCCCTGCCGAAAGGCCCGAACAACACGCTATGCATGTCCGGCCGACTGACAATCTTGAGTCCAAATCTGCGTGTAGTGAAGTGCTGGATAGCTATGACCTCGTTCGCCGTGAAAGTGCAGAGTATGTGCGCAAGTCGCAGAGTCTCAGGGTATCCCTGCGAAAGTAAATCGTTCGCCAGCAGCTTCTCAACCGCCCACAGCCTCTGCTCAAACGTAGCCTCTTTGTCAATGTCCAACCTGAAACCATAGTTGCCATTAGCAAGCCTAGCCACGTAGACATCGCCCAACAGAACCATTGGAGGCTTCGACTTCACACCGTCCATCTGTATCAAGTGCGGCGGCTTAAAATTGAAAGGCAGCTCCGTGATGAGACAACCGTTGACCCTCAACGTCGTCATCTTCGAGAACGCGAGAACAACGTTGCCGTGGCTTCTTGCCATTGAAAGAATGTCCTTCATCAAGTGCACCGGCGTGTCAGGCGTCCCAGCAGTCAACGAACCGTCGAACAGAACTAACCCATCCTTCACGGTTTTGGCAAGCATTAACTGCATCCATCTTTCCAGCAGGCTGGCTATGCGCATGGGAACTTGCATGAGACTCGGGAAGCTGTGCCGGGCCAACGTAAGCGACGAGCTGAAGTAAGCCTTCTCCAGTGCGCTGTACACTTCCTCCTTGTTGTCCTCAGTTATGTGAAACACAAACGGGCCGAGCCGCGTGTAACGATAATTGCGGTTCTGCTTCCACACCGTGGCGCCCCTGACAGCGACAAGCATGCCTGTGGCAGTTTCGCCTATCTTTATGGTTGACGTGTCAACAGCCGAAACAGTTGTCTCCACATACCTTGGCTTAAGCATTATTGGAGGGAGTTTGAGTCTTGTAGCATGGGTGCGTGCTTCAATGTTGCCTGCTTGTTGAAAATCTTGTTGATTTAGTTGAATGGGATGGGCGTTCGTGTGTGACAGGGACTGGAGACTTGACTCGATGAAGCGTCTTGGAAGCATCGTGTCCATGGCTGGTTGTGGAAAGCTATATTTTGGTGTTGCTGCAATAGGGTATTGTTCAATCACCAAGATTCACCAATAGCCAATAGTCTATGGAAGGAATATTTAAATGTTGCGCATGAACAAGATGTACAATACAATAAACAACAAGAACGGGTGGCAACTTGGCCGAACCTGAGAAAAAGCAGCCCTTAAAAGTCAAAATGAAGATAGGCGAAGTCGAATTCGAGATAGAATGTCAGGAAGACCAACTGCAGACTACAGTCGACAAAATACTCACAGCCGTCACCGAAAAACTGAAAGAAACCCAAATCATGACCGAACGTGCCCCCCAACTGCCAAGAGCCGAAACATGCAAGAGCATAATCCAGAAACTGTGGGAAGAAGGATGGTTCAACACAGCCAAGGGCCTCAGCGAAGTACACAGCGAACTCGCAAGACGCGGATTCCACTACGACCGCACCGCAGTCGCCCACGCGCTAATCGACCTAGTCAAAGACAACGTCCTGACAAGAGAAGGCAAACCCCGCAGATATCAATACGCTCAGAAACGGCCTCCCCCATAGGTAGCAACCGCTGTGCGATTCCCTCAATAGCCGCAAGCTTTTATATATCGTCAACACGCGAAGAAGGAAATGCACTCCGCGGAGCGACATTCATGCAAAAAACTACGCCTGTCCTCATGTTCATCATCACACTAGGATCTCTGCAGCTCTTAGCTATGCCCATGACCAACGCCAAAGTAACGACGGCAAGCAGTCCCAAAACTTTCTACAAGTATTTGATAATTGCTCCTAATAATGCAAGCTGGATCAACGCTCTTAAGCCATTCACAAGCTGGAAGACCAGAGAAGGACTGCAATTCTACGGCGATTATCCCGCAAACTGTGTCCCAGTGAAGCTCACAAACCTGACCGAAATCTCAGACGCTTACGGGTCCGCAAATGCATCATGCATCAGGAAATACATCATAAACTTTTGGAACACCAACGCCTACGGCACCAAGCTGAGCACACTCAAGTACGTGCTGATCGTCGGCGACGTCAAGCACGTTCCATCCTACCTCTACAACGTCACCATACAAGGAAACGACTTAACCTACGCAACCGACCAATATTACGCAGACTTCTACTATCCTGCCATCGACCAATACATGAATCCCGCAGTCGACAAAACAGACTGGAACTCTGAAGTCTACGTGGGCCGATTCCCAGTCAACAACGCAGAAGAACTCAGAAATGTAGTCAACAAAACAGTGACCTACGAGGTGTATACAGACGCCCTACAACACGCTTCACCAGGCTGGCAACGCCGAATGCTTTTTCTGGGTGCCGTCATGGACAACGGCTACTTCAGCGGACTCAGCCCAATCTGGAAAGATGGAGCGTACTCGGCTGAACTGATAAGGCAAAACTGCTCAGACTGGTGGATGGGTAGCTCCGGTCCAATTCCAAGCCCCACGACGCTCTACGAGACAAACAACAACCCTGCCCTCTGGTCAAGCGAATACAGTTACTTGAACAACCTACACAACCTGACCGCCGCAAACGTCGTAGACCAGCTGAATAATGTCGGCTACTCAGCAGTTCTTTCAATCAGCCACGGCAACCTACAATCCCTTCAAGGACAGAAACCAAATCAGCCCAACAACTGGAGCCCGCCCTTCTTTAGCAACTCAGACGTGTACTCTCTGAGAAACAACTATACCCTTCCCTTCTGGTTCATGGACGCCTGCAACGCAGGCGCCTTCCAATCTGACCTATGGAAAAATGGCAGAAGATGCTTAGGAGAAGAGTTGCTACTGGCTGATCCTAACGGTCATGGAGGCGTAGTCGGATTCATCGGCTCTTCTAATCTAAGCTGGTACGAATATTACTTGGGAGCTCCTCAGAACCGTCCACAACTGCTCTCAACCCTATCAGATAGGTTTGCAAACCTTACATTCTGCGAGCTGTATTCCGGAAGCTCCTCAACTGCTTATGTCTCTTCAAAGTGGGGGCTGGGGCGAGCGCTCTTCGAGGCTAAACGCATTTACAACGAGACCTCATGGACCACAGGGGTTCCTGAAGAGATGCACATGGCAACCTGTCTGGGCTTCAACCTGCTAGGCGATCCAAGCCTGCAAATCTGGTCGGAAAGCCCTCATGACGCTTCTTCGTGGTACAGCATTTCGACGCCCAGCACCGTGAGAGCAAATGAACGATTTACCGTCAATGTGAATGTGACAACGAATCCATTAGGCGGCAGCTACCTTGGTCGTGGACCACGAGAGGGCGCGAAAGTCTGCATCTCCAAGACCAATGGTAATGGCTCTGTCTGGTGTAACACGAACTTAACGAATAGTGGCGGCGTTGCCTCTTTCACTGCTCCGGCCCAACCTGGAATCTACAATGTGACTATCACTGACCACCCCTACCTCATTCCATACCTTTCACAAATCCAAGTGCTTCCAACGGTCCATGATGTCGCAGTGACGAACATCACAACCGCAGAAGCAACCGTGGGACAGGATTTGCTTGTGAGAATAAACGCGACGGTGCAGAACCTAGGAGGCTATGACGAAGCCTTCAACGTGACCGTCTACGCCAACCAGACCAAAATCCAGACTCAAAGCACGACTCTGACAAGCCAAGCCACAGAAGTCCTCTCCTTCCTGTGGAACACTTCAAGCTTCGCACTGGGCACATATGCTATCAAGGCTGAGGCAGATCAGGTTCCGCTTGAAGACAACACTTCCAACAATGTCCTCACGACAAGCTATACTCTCAGCGCCATTCCTGAACTCCCGCACGTCTCCGTCTTTCCGTTGCTGATATTCTCAACGACCATCATGATGCTTGCACTGAAGAAGCGAAAACGATAATGATGCCCTGAACTATAGCTTCTTTTGTGAGGCTTCAGGTTGAGTGCATGTCAGATCAAAGCAGTGACTTTCGACCTCTGGGAGACTCTGCTTTTTGAAAGAGACGGCGACAGCTCGCGCAGAACCGCTGTCCGGTGCCGCAGCCTTGAGAGGGCATTGAGCAAGTTTGGCGTAGACATCTCAGTCGAGCAGCTTGAACAAAGACTGAACAACATGACTTCTTTGCTAGTCAACATTTGGGACAAGAACAGGGACGTTACACATCTGGATCAGCTCCGATTGATCATGAAACACGCGTCGGATAGCACGATCCTCCTTAAAGACGAGTGGGTTGGAGAGCTGTCAAAGGCATACACTTCGCCGCTATTTGAAGTTCCTCCCCTTCTGAATCCTAATGCTCGAACGGCATTGCAATGGCTGAAACGTCAAGACAAGAAGGTCGGGCTGGTCTGCAACACCGGACTGACGCCGGGAACAGCCTTGCGAAAGTTCCTGGACGAGCAAGAAGTTGCGGAACACTTCGACCTGATGGTGTTTTCTGATGAAGTCGGCATTCGCAAGCCTGATCCGAAGATCTTCAAGCGTGTTGCGCAAGAACTGAACGTGAAACCGTTTGAAACTGTTCACATAGGCGACAACTTGAAGAGCGACGTTTGGGGAGCTAAGAACGCCGGCTTCAAAGCAATACACTTCTCAAGCAGCACAGGAAGAGACAGATTAGCCGAATCTGACCCAGCATCACTCGTGTCGCAGTCAAGAAACCTTGGCACTCTAAGCAAAGAGCAGATTGCGCCGGACAAGACCATAAAGTCCCTCCTAAGCATCAGGAAGGCGATTGAGGAATTGGAAGCAAACGAGCATTGAGCGTTTGACCGAAAGAAGGCTTCGCAACCATGTTTAAGTGCCGATCTTCGTTTTGATTCGTGGAAGAATATCCTTCTGCGTCTGCACAATGCCAAATGTTGTGATTCTGTACTTCTCGTCCTCGGTCCTTGTGGCCATTTCGGTCTTGATCAACTCACCAAGCCTTGTGCTCGTTATCTTGGCGTCTTTGCCAAGCTTCGTCTGGAGTTCCTCCTTTGAGAGAGCATCGCTCTTTAACATGTCGAGCTGCTTTCCGACGTAATTGGCAAGAAGCCATAGGATCAGAGTCTCGTTGTCTGTTAGTTTGTTTCGCGAAACAAGCAGGTTTGCTCCCTCGTTCGAGAACACTATCACGCCTTCGCAGTCCTCGACAAGTTGCTTCATGTCAACTTTCAATCTGAGCTTGTTGGCTATTTCGAAAGAGGGAAGAAATTCGCTGAAGAATTTGTTTGTGAGAAGCCACACTTCCTCAGGCTTGCCTGAAAACGTCTTCTCAAGGTCCTTATACTTGACCTGAACCGTCATGTTCTTCGGTTCGTCTGTCAACCCATCTTACCTCTTAGCCGAGACAACAATTCGTCCTCAATCCATCTTTCACCCTGCATCGTCAACTTGAACTCAGTCTTGTTTGGATCAGGCTTGAAAACTTGCCCGCGCTTCGTCATTTCATTCAACCGCGCAGGCACCATGCACTTGATCCCGCTCGATTCTAGTAGCCTAGTTATCTGCGCTGCAGTATTCTTCTTGTCGTCTGAAGCATACAACGTCAAACCAATGGCCTCATAGTGCGTAAGGTTCTCTCGAGCTATTATCACAGGTCCCGCTGTTGTGGATTCGACTATGCCTTTCAGCTGCACCCCTGATGGAATGATCCGGCTTGCGACGAAATTTGATACTTTCTCAACGAAGTTCTCTGGGAACGTCTCAAGAAGGCTTAGAACTTCCTGCGGGTTCTCGCCTTCAATAATGATTTCGCCGAAGGAGGTTTTAATTCTGGTCTCAACTTTCTTCAATTGGTCTCTCCCCTCTGACTCAGTGTCTCCTTTTCGGCGAGAATATAAACGAAGCCAGCGTCAGTGCTCCAGCGTCTGACTGTTCCCTTCTGCACAAGCTCCTGAAGGACCTTAGCAAAGTTGCGTCCTGTGTAGTCTAGGCCGTTGGCTTTCAGAGCGTCCTTGAGTTCGTCCATTGTGCGAGGCCTCCACTTGCCCCATTCGCTTTCAAGTAGCGCACGAATGGCTTCGTCGCAATTCTGAGTTGGCGCTATCTTTGGGTAGTCTTGTTTTTGTGTTCGCGTCTCTTCCTTGGCCTGTCCTGTTTTCACAGTGAGCGTGGTTACTGTCTTGGGTTTAGCAATTTCGAAGGCCTTCTGAACATTGTCCATGAGAGTCGGCAGGTCCTCTACAGCTTTCATGACTTCGTCACGGGTTCCGCCGAGTTCGACTTCGTATTCGCCTATCTTCACTCGAAAGGCGAAGCTTCCTGATGCCTTTTTTGATGTTTTGCTTGGCAATGGTTATCCCGCGTTATATGTTATGTGCACTGCTTTTAGAGTTTACGTGTTCCGACATATGTCAGAATTCGGAATATCATATTAAGTATTAAGATACCATAATGTGTGATGCGCGACTACATTCAGAGGAACCCGCTTGGCAAAAAAAGGAATATCTGTGTGGATCTTCAGCTCGCTAACATTCCTCTCCCTCCTTCACCTAATCGAGGCGATCACTGTTCTCTTCTTCAACAACCAAGTCCGACTCCTTAAACTCTACCCGATAATCGGCGCGGAACTCGTGCAGACGATCACTCCGACAATCTATTTCTGGGCCGTAACCGTAGCCACATTCATCCTCTGGGGAGTAACATGCGCAATTGCTTTCGAAAACCCTGTGGACAAGTTCCTCAACAGCATATTATCAGATGCCAAGCAGCAAGGCAACGTTGAAACGCAAATGCTTGAAGCGAAAAGCGAGATCCTTGACGCAATGTATGAAACAGTAGAGTCAAGCAGCGAAACGCTGGCTCACGTGAAGGACATGGTGTACAACACTCGCACGGAAGTCAAGGAAATCCAGCCTATAAGAGAAACCGTAGAGAAGATGAAGACCGAACTTACCAGCCTGAAAAGAGAAATCAAGCGAATCGAAGAGAAGATGAAGTTCCCGCTTCTGTGCTCTGCATGTGGCAAGGCATTATCTCCAGAATTTAAGATGTGCCCCTACTGCGGCGAGAGAATCAGAACCCCACAAGCTCCAATCATATCGCTCAAAGACTACAAGTAACTGGGGAGCACTTATTTGCACGTCTTTTTCAATCTATCCTTCAGTAGATTGCCTATTTGACTTGCATCTGCTTTTCCCCGCAGCTCTTTCATTATGATTCCCATAAGCGCGCCGAAACTGCCTTCGCCTTTTTCTTGAATCAGTTTGCTATTCTCTGCAATCACTCTGTCAACGACTGCCTCCACTTCTCCGCCAGAAACGGTCTTTAGGTCCAAACTGCTTATGGCCTCTCTGACAGTCTTGCCTCCATTCTTCGAAAGCCAAACGAATACTTCAGCCAAAGCTTCCTTCGTCAATTCGCCAGCACCAATACTCATGAACAGTTCTCGGACTTGCGCCTCTGAAACATTGCTCACCTCTACACCATCACGCTTCAAAGCCGTTAGGGCCTCGGTCAGAAACGCAGCGACCGTGGTGGGCGAAACGCCGCTTTCTGCGACGATGGTATCGAACAGTTCGCTGGATTCAGAATCCAAGACTTGCTTGGCGAGTTTCTGGTTGAGCTTGTGCTCTTTCATCAGACGCTCAAGCTTGTGCTCCGGAAGCTCGGGCAAGTGCGAACCGATGGCTCTCATGCGTTCTTCTGTTATCTGCGTAGGAGGGATGTCAGTTTCAGGATACATTCGAGCCGCTCCAGGCCTTGGCCTCATGTATCGCGTTGTCCCGTCAGGGTTCGCCGCCCGCGTTTCCTCTGGCACGCCCCTTATGGCTTCTCTAGCCCTCTCCACAACTCCTCTCAAGGCGTCTTTCGCGTTCTCAGGCTTGTCAGCGACGAAAACCACAGCGTCCTCACGTCCAGCCTTCACAGTTTTTCTCAGCGCGTCCACTTCTTCTGCGGTTATTCCGTAAGCAGGCAACTCGTCAGTGTGGAATATGCCGCCTACTCTTCCCCAGAATCTTGCCCTGTCAGCCATTTCAGTGCCAAGTCGAAAGTCAGGTAAGAGCTCACGCTTCATGAAACCGCTAAACAATGGAAGTTTTACAGCCATGATGGGTTGATTCTTGTCCAAGGCCTTCCGCAGGACTTTGCATTTTGTCTGCTTCAGGGCTTCCGAGACATTGACGAACTCCTCTCCTATGTCCTCTTCTTTGAGACCTGACTTCTTCAGCTCCCCGCTTATCTTAATGAGGTTCAGTTGACGTTTAACCTCGTACTCCACGGCAACGGGAATAAGCTCAAGCTCTTGCACTCCCTTGATTTCGATCAGTGCGCCTTTCGGTAGCGAGACGTTCAAGTCTTGGCGAATCGTCCCCAAACCTCTCATGACTTTTCCAGTTGACCTCAAAATCCGGCCGATCGCGAACGCGACCTCCTGCGCTTCTCTCGGGGAATGGATGACTGGAGCAGTTGTGACTTCGATTAACGGTATGCCCAGCCTGTCAATGCGATAGCGTATTATGTTGCCCTCTTCGTCGCCTGTCTTGCGCGCCGCATCTTCTTCCAGACATAACTGTTGGATCGGAATCGTCTTCTCTCCCACCTTGATGCTTCCATTCGAGGCAACTATGCAAGTTCTCTGGAAACCTGTGGTGTTCGAACCGTCAATCACGGTCTTGCGCATCACATGGATTTCGTCAACAGCTTTCGCGTCCATCATCACGGCCGCAGTCAACACAATGTCAACTGCTTCAATACTGGGCGAGTGCGGAGGTTCCTCATCCATTTCAACAAGGCACGAGGTAGCATTGTTCGCTTCATACTTGATCTTCACTCCCTTCTGGAACTCGAAAAACGCGGCAGGATCAACTTGGCCCAGCTCACTCTGCGTTGGCCGAAGCCTGCGCAGGAACACTGTTTCGGGTTCTTCCTTAAAGAGTTCTGGCTTGCAGCTGCAGAACAGTTTAGTTGGCGTCTTTAGCTGCTGGTGAATCTCCAAGCCACATTTCAATCCAACTTCTTCATAGTCAATGTCCAAGCCTATTCCTCACTATTCATTGCATGTTCTATCGGGAAGGGTTCTGGTCGAAAACTCCCCTGCGATGTTGGTTTTCAAGAGCCTTTCAGCTTCTTGCACGTCTCTTGTCTGGCCGAAGACCCACATGAGTTTGACAAGAGCCGTTTCCGGGAGCATGTCTTCCAGCGGAATCACACCAATGGCCTGCAAGTCGCGTCCTGAATCATAGACATTCATGTCAATGCGTCCCCAAAGACACTGAGACGTCATGGTCACCAGAACGCCATGCTCAACCGCGCGGCGTATGGCGTCGAAGCAGTACTTGCTCACATGTCCCAGACCAGTTCCCTCGAGAACGATACCCAAGTGTCCATTCTGCACGAACCAATCGACTAGTGATGGATTCATGCCGGGATGAAACTTCACCAATGCAATCTTCTCATTGAACTGTGGCTTGAGAACGAGCTTCTTCGTCGGATCGCGCTTTGAATAGTCATTAGTGAGCATGTTGATTTTCTTGTCTTGAACGTTCGCCAACTGCATACCATTAATAGTTTTGAAGGCGTCTCTCTTGCTTGTGTGGCATTTCCGGGTCTTGGTTCCTCTGTGTAAAGCTATTGCAGTATCTGACGACGTTTCATGCATGGCTATGGTCACCTCAGCGAATGGAGCTTTGGCCACGGCCGTGACTGCGCCTATGAGGTTCGTCGCCGCGTCCGAACTCGGGCGGTCGGCTGAACGTTGTGAACCAACAAGCACTACTGGGACGGGCAGGTTCTGCAGTGCGAAGCTCAGCGCAGCCGCCGTGTAGCCCATGGTGTCTGTTCCGTGAGCTACGACTACTCCGTCAGCGCCTTGTTCTATGCATTTGGCAACAGCCTCTGCAATTTCGGTCCAATGCTGTGGCGTCAAGTTCTCGCTGAACAGGCTCAGCAGTATTTGCGTGTCCACCTGTGCGATGTCTGCCAGTTCAGGCACGACGCTGTAAAGGTCGCTCGCAGTCAATGCTGGTCTGACGCCTCCGGTGCGGTAGTCCACGCGGCTGGCTATTGTTCCTCCTGTGCTGATTATGGCAACTCTGGGCAGGTTAGGCTTCTGCTCAGGCAGTTTGGGCGGCTCAAAGGCTGGTTTTGTCCCCTTTCCTGCTTTCTCTATCTTGGTGTCTGAGGTTATGTCGATGCCGACGTTGTAGCCGTTTTTCAGCTTCAAGACGACGTGTTTTTCGTCGCCGTATTCTGATCGCGGAATCAAAATGCCTTCGAAGGCTTCGCCTTTCTTCGTGATCCGGAGCACATCGCCGATCTCGGCGCCTATCTTTCTGATAGCTTCCAGTGCTTCGCCTCGGTAACCTGAATCAGCTTGCTTCTCGTTCATTCTCTACTTCTCCAGTGCCTTTGACATGTAAACCCCGTCACGCACGTAACCATGTCGCGCGTAATATTGCCTAGTCCCGAGAGCACTTATGACCAGAATCTTTTTTAAACTATAGCTCTCTCTCGACAGGCGCTCTGCCTCAGCCAACAGAATTCCACCATACCCTTTGTGCTGCCACGCCTTGGCTCGATGTCTGCCAACCGGCACAAGAGGCCCATAAACGTGAAGCTCCCGCACTATGGAGCACGGCTTCTCTCGCATTTCCGGCCTCCGAGCCGTTGGCGAAGGGATTCTCAATCTCAGATAACCTATGAGCACATCAGTCTGAGGGTCTTCAGCCGACAAGAATATCTCTTCCCCATCTGACGCATCATATTTCGTTGTCAGAATCTGCATGTTCTCAGCGTCTGTTTTCACGCCGTCAACTTGCATCCGGTGGCCTACTTCTCGGCAGCGGATGCATCGACATCTCAGTTCTTGCTCTTTCAACTTGTGCTGAACCAGTTGGCGGAGGTTGCTCTTCTTCACGCCTGCTACTATGAGCTGTGAAGGAATGTCACGTTGGACGCGCATTATGCGTATCCACGGTGGAATCATTTTCTTAGCTTGCACAATGAGGTCAACGGCTTCTTCGGTTGTGTAGGGCTTGTACTTGCCTTCGCGGTACCAGTCATGGACTTTGGTGCCCTCTGTGACTAGGCAGGGGTAAATCTTTATCATGTCCGGCTTGTAGTCGGGATCGGTGAAGACCTTCTTGAAGGCCTGCATGTCCTTCTCAGGGCTGGAGCCTGGCATGCCAGGCATCAAATGGTACACTATCTTCAGTCCGGCGTCTTTCATTACGCGTGTTGCTTCGACAACGTCCTTGACGCTATGTCTCCTGCCGACCTTGCGGTATATTCCGTCATCCGGGTTCTGAACTCCGAGTTCTACGCGGGTCACGCCCATGCTCAGCATCTGATCCACATCTTGCTGCTTCGCCCAGTCAGGCCGCGTTTCTACCGTGATGCCGACGTTTCGAATCTTGCTCTTCTCAGCGTTCTTCTCTGCCTCTTCCAAGCTTGCAGACTCTTTTCCAGTCACGGCGTCTAAGCATCTTTGCACAAACCATGTTTGGTAATCAGTGGGCGTCGCCGGAAAGGTTCCCCCCATCACTATCAGTTCCACCTTGTCAACGTTGTGACCTATAGCCTGAAGCTGTTCGATGCGATTTTTGACCTGCAAGTAGGGGTCGTACTGGTTCTGTTGTCCGCGCATGGCGGCAGGTTCATGCCCTGTGTAGCTTTGCGGAACTCCAAATTTTGGGCCGCCAGGACAGTAAGCGCATGGTTCTGGCTGCGGACATGGATAGGGTTTCGTCATCACGGCCACTACTGTGACGCCTGAGATGGTGCGCGTGGTCTTCCTTCTGAGAAGCGGGAGGAGTTTCGCTCTTTCTCTGCCTCTGAGGGCAGCTATGATCTCCGAGTTTGGAAGAATCTTTTCGAGACCGTACTTGGCTGCAGCGTGCATCTTGGCACGGTTGACGTCGCCAGCGTTCGGCGACGGGCTATGCAGTAGTGTTTCAATGATTTCTCTCAGGGCTTCGTTCGTGCTCAAGGCAGTTGCGACCACGCTAGAGTAGGTTTCTCTCATAGAAATAGGCTCTGTTGGACTTGAGAAAGTTTTTATCTCTAGGCTCAGTATGCTTTCGGCTCTAATCATCGGTGGAAAAGCTTTGACGACTGCCTCAAGGTTTCGAAGCTATGCCCAAGGTGTGCGCATGCTTAGTCGTAACGCTAGGCTTTACCTAGTGGCAACGACGTTGCAGGGGCTTGGCTTTGGGATCTGGGGCGTGCTATTTTACCTGTATTTGAATCTGCCCGAAGTGGGTTTCGAGATGAACTTCATAAGCAACGTGTTCACGGCAGGCGCCATAGCAACTGGGTTAGTAGCGTTGCCAGCAGGCCTTCTCTGCGAACGAATAGGCCCGAAGAGGGCCCTGCTGATCGGTCTGTCTGCAAACCTCATCAATGTTGTCCAGATTCTGGTTCTGCAGCCACCTGCATTGCTGGTTGCGAGCCTAGCCTCCGGTTTGATCGGCACCGTGTCGTGGGTGGCCAGCGCGCCATTCATGGTTGAAAACAGCAAACCAGAGGAGCGAACATACTTGTTCAGCATCGACTGGACTCTGATGATAATCATGGGCGTCATAGGCAGCTACATGGGAGGAGTTCTGCCTGATATCTTCAACAATTACTTGGGCTTGCCCGTAGGAATAGACGGTTCAGCCGCTGGGTATCGCATAGCCTTGGCAATATCTCTGGCCCTAATCTTGGCGGCCGCGTTTCCCATATTCTTGGTAAAAGAGAAACAGAAGGCACAAAGACAAAGAGTGATGGATCTTTTGAGCTTGCGCAACATAAGAAGCCCTCGCACAATCGTCAAGTTCATGATACCGACTGCCATCATAGGCTTCGGCGCTGGCTTCATAGTGCCTCTCTTCAATGTGTTCTTCAAGAAGAGGTTCCTTGCCACACCTGATCAGATAGGTCTCATGTCCGCACTGAGTAACATCACGTTGGGTGTCGGCACACTAGCTGCACCTGCATTGTCAAGAAGGCTGAGCAAAGCCAAGAGCGTGGCTTTGTGCGAGTATCTGTCGATGCCCTTCATAATGTTAACAACCCTCTCGCCAAACCTGACAATGGCTGCAACAGCCTACGTTGCACGCAATTCACTAATGAACATGGCTGGACCAATAGGCACGACCCTGCAGATGGAGCTTGTGACTGAAAACGAGCGGGCAACGACCAACGGTTTGATGGTTATGTCTGACAACGTTCCGAGGGCGGTCACCGCTTCGATTTCAGGTGCGATGATGACTGGAAACGACTTTGTTACACCGTTTCTCTTTACTACCGTGACGTATTTTGTGGCGAGTTCGATATACTTCTATTTCTTCAGAAACGCTGAGGCTCAGGCCGCTAAGTCACGCGCTGAGAATGCTGCCTAGAGTAGACGATCTCACCATTAACCATGGTCATTTCCACACGGATGCTTCTAATGTCGTCTGGTGCAACACTGAAAGGATCGTCAGACAGCACAGTCAAGTCTGCGAGCTTCCCTGCTTTCAGTGTGCCTCTCCTGTCTTCGTCGAAAGAGGCGAAGGCCGCGTTCAATGTGTATGTTTTCAGAGCCTCTTCAATGCTTAGTCTTTCTTCTGGAACGGTTTTCCTTGCCACAGCTGCCCAGATACCTAGAATCGGGTTGATCGGTTCCACAGGGCAGTCTGATCCAGACGTGACGACGATCTGTTCCTGCATCAGTGTCTTGAACGGAAACATCCATCGGATTCTTGATTCGCCCAGCCGGTCCAGAGCCCAAAAGTCAGAGACGACAAAATGGGGCTGAACTGAAGCTACCAAGTTTAGGCGTTTCATTCTTTTGATCAGTTTCGGGTTCAGTACAGAGCAGTGTTCAATGCGATGTCTGTGATTCTCTCGCGGGTGCTCTTCTAGTGCCTTTTCATATGCCTTGAGCACGGAATCTACGGCGCGGTCGCCTATAGCGTGAATGGCGACCTGCAGTCCTGCTTGATGTGCTCTTGAGACGAGCGTGTTCAGTTTTCGCTGAGTGTAGAGGAGCATACCATTTGTTTCAGGTTTGTCCGAATAGGGTTCGCGTAGAGCTGCGGTCTGGGCGCCGAGCGAACCGTCAGCCAAGATTTTCATAAAACCTATTTTGAGCATGCCGTCTCCGTAACCTGTGACGAACTTTAACCCAGTCAGCTGATCCAAAAACTCTATGGCTATGCCCAAGCAGACTCTCAGAGGCAGCTTTCCTTTAGAATGAAGATTCTGCAGTGCTCTTATTTCATTCCTGCTAGTGACCATCCAATGAACGCATGTTAGTCCTACTTCGACCGCTTTCTGGCATGCTGCTAAGCAAGCTTCTTCAAGCTCTTTTTGGCTTGGCTTTGGCATGACTTTCCATATGAGTTCTAGGGCGTTTTCGCGCAGAATTCCAGTAGGCTCTCCTGTCCGCGCGTCTAGGTCAATTTCTCCGCCTTCCACGACCGTGTTCTTGGCTATTCCAGCGATCTGCAATGCTCTGCTGTTTGCTACGCCTATGTGGCCGCAGACACGCATCAGACACACTGGCTTGTCCTTTACTATTTCGTCTAGGTCCCGGCGGGTTGGGAGACGCTTCTCGGCGAAGCGTTCCTGATTCCAGCGACCGCCTGTAATCCACTCCTTTTCGGAGTTATCAGTGGCGTATGTTCGGAGTTTTTCCTGTGCATCTTTGATTGAGTAGGTGTCTGTCCAGTCGAGCGACTTGGCTGAGTATCCTAGGCCGGTCATATGCACGTGGCAGTCGACTAAGCCTGGAACCATCGTCTTGCCTTTTGCGTCTATGATTTTTGTCGCTGGGCCTGCGTGTTTGTTGACTTCCTCATTCGTGCCTACGGCAACTATCTTTCCGTGTCTTATGGCTATGGCTTGGGCTCTCGGCTGCTTATCATTCAAAGTCACTACATTAGCGTTTATGACAACTAGACCAGCGTCTGGCATGTCCGATAGCTATTGCGCTACGAAAATAAAAGCCTAGATCCTGGAGCTAAACCCAGTTCTGCCCGGATTTCCTCTGCATAATTACCCGCTTCTCGTAGTTGCGCCTGTTTCGCGCTCTCGGATTCGGGCTCTTCTTCACGATCGCCTGTACTTTTGGCGTTTGGCTCCTGACTTTTCCAGCCTTAGACAATGAACCGTGAGTAGGCATACAATCTACACCATTTCTATGGAAGACGCCACAGTAACTCTTAAACATTTCCACGCAGCATTCAATAAGAGCGAATGTGCGGGGGTCGCCAAGCTAGGTCAAAGGCGTAGGCTTCAGGAGCCTATCTCGAAGGGGTTCGTGGGTTCAAATCCCACCCCCCGCACCTTAATTTCGGGCTTATTCTGAGCCTTTTTCAGCAAAAGAAACCTATTTTGAGATGTTGTGAGTGGGGGTTTACGCTTGAACACTTGTTTACCGGCAAAAGTGTTTGCCTTCAGGAAGGGGCAGGATAGCTTCAAACTCTCGGTTCAAACTTTTCCTGCATACTATCATTTTGCGAGTAAGAAATAGCTTAATCATGATTGAAACGGCTAGATTTTACTATCATTTTCGCTATTCACCCGAGAGTTTGACACTTTTTTGTACTCATGTTATGACACGCGTAATTTTACCCCGGGAAACAAGTGGAAAAGATTAAATGCTGATCGAAGAAATAAGCAGTTATGATTTGATCAGTTGACACAATTGTAGAAAGGAGGTGAATGGATTGTCAACAGAAAATGAAAAGATTAAGGTTCATCCGAATTGGCTGCGGTTCATGTATGCCTACACGATTGTCGTCGGTGGCATTATGGGTTTGACATTTCTTATCGCGCCCAGTACAGCTTCGTCTCTTTTCGGATTTCCAGAGGAAGAGCCTATAATAGCAGGCCTTGCAGCCAGTGTTGGCGTGGCATTTGCAATCTTGTCCATAGCTGGTCTGCGTTCACCCCTGAAATTTTCGCCAGTTTTACTTCTACAGCTGACCTACAAAGCGATATGGTTCATAGCCGTTATTATTCCAAAGCTAGCAGTAGGGCAATTGCCATCATACGCGATAATGTCGAGCGTTCTGTATGCGACATTTGTAATAGGAGACCTAATCGCTATACCTTTCCGTCATCTCCTCGCAAAGTGATGTGATGGATCTTGAAAATTCCGAGAATTTAAACCGAGTTTTAGACCTAACCCTCCCCTCAGCACCATCGCTGAACCGAGAGTTCGAACACCGTCCTGACTTGAGTTTATGGTAGCCCGGGACAGCTTCAAACTTGGCGCGTGTTTCAATTTGTTGCAAGCGATGAGCATTTTGACGCTTTCCAACAGTCTTTTGTTACAGCCACGTCACAATTTCGGACGGTCAAGATCGCGTCGCGGGGAAAAGCGCTCACCAAGAAACCTCTTTCTTGGGTAATGGGACGAAGATCAGACCAAGAATCGAAAGGATGATTACTTCGCGCGGGAGATTAGAGTTGCTTTCTGTTGAAAAGGTACGTGGCAAGGACGAGCATGATGCTCGCAGTTACTGCTCCCATCGTGACCGTGAAGAGTGTTGCGTCTGAAATGTTGAGTATTGTCGGAATCATGGGCAGGGCTGAAATCTGATTCCCTCCGTAAATGACTAGTATGGTCCCAACCAGAACCGAGGGGGCTGCTACACCTATGAGAACGCCCGTCGAGCTTGACACCGCCATCATAGATAAGCTTGTGGCTAATGATTGGGCAGTGTTGTTCAAAATCGTCCCAGAGACTCCGCCAACGTTGATGTAGTCGATGATCATTCCTAGAAGGAGAGACAGAAGGCTGGCGACCGCTATGCAGGCGTAGACGGCGAGAAACTTTGCGAGGATGATGTTCCATCTTTTCACGGGTCTCACAAGAAACAGGTCGTAGATATGCTGGGTTTTTTCGTTGATAATAGATACGGCAAGCATTACCGAGGCAAGCGTTCCGCCTATGCTAGAGGTTACTACTGCTGAGAGCAAAGTGAATGGCAGCCCTGCCCCCTGCAAAGAGGACCAGAAGTGGAATAGTATAGTCAGAAATGGTAGTCCGATCCATAGGAAAATCATGACTTTGGACTTGTAGAACCCCCTCAGTTCATCCTTCACAAGCAGCGCGAGGCTCATATGTTCTCGCCTCCCTGAACATACTTCAAGTATACCTCATCTAGACTCGGCGAGGCTGGATTGAAACTTCGGATTCTGCAGCCCAGAGCAATCAACTGTCTGATTAGATCCTGAATTGTATCGTCAACGTTAGTTCTATCATTAAGATGAGCAACAAGCTTGTTAGACGCCGTCTGCTCTATGCCTTTTATTCCTTTGAGAGATTCAAGCTCCTTCCAACGCTTCGAATCATGAGATAAAACTATCTCCACATCATTACCTGCAGAAAATCTAGACTTGAGTTCCTCCAGTGTGCCTATCTGCATGATGCGCCCTTTATTCAATATGCCAATCTTGGTCGCGATATCTTGGACATCGCTCAGTATGTGCGAAGAAAAGAAGACCGTAGCGCCACCTTTGCTGAGTTTCATAATAGTCTGTTTGACCTGATAACGACTTGCCGGATCCAGTCCCCCGAGCGGTTCATCCAAGACCAGAAGCCTCGGTCTGTGGAGAAGTGCTTGTGCTAAACCCACTTTTTGAGTCATACCGCCAGACAACTGTGAAATCTTCTTGTGCCTCTCGCGGGATAAATCCACCAGATCCAAGACTTCTTTGATTCGTTCCTCGACTTCGCTTTCGCTAAGACCCGAAAGTCTTCCGAAAGTTTTAAGAGTTCGATCGATTGTGCGCCACTCTTGAAAAGCCACGTTTTGAGGAAGGTATCCCAAGAACCTGTGAACTTCACTCCTGCCTTCAGGCATCGCATGACCTCCTATGCTTAGTTTGCCCTGAAAGTCACTTAACAACCCGACTATGATCTTTATCGTGGTTGTCTTCCCTGCACCATTGGGACCGATATACCCAAAGATCTCTCCACTGTTGACTCTAAGAGAAACATGGTCCAAAGCCAAGAAACTGCCGTACCTTTTTGAAACTCCTTCGAGAACTACAGGAATGTCATGATCGCCAGATTCTTCCAACTACATCACCGCTGCATAGATGATAGTCTCAATGCATTAACAAGATTTTCTATTTGACAGTTGTCTAAAGCTGAGTCGCACCCACCATCAAACTCCAGAGATAGCCCTAGGAGAGGTTAGGACTCTCACCACGCATATTTGATGTGTTTTTTACTAGCAAAATCGGGTGGAGGTCCCACCCCACACAATCCACGATTAAGCTGATTCTAGGGTTCTTTGGTAAGAACGGCATGACGTATGGCGTTACATCCATACACTGCACAGAGTTGTGAATTTATATGCTTTTTCGATTATAGTTGAGTGTGCTACTACTGGATTTGTTTGGGATTGGCAAGTGTGTCAGGTAATGTTTATCATAAAAGTAGTTTCTCCTGTTCTGGTGAAGACCTGTAGACAGTACCTTGCCACAGACTCATTTGCCAACGTTCTCGTTCTAGGTGATCTCTATGAACCGTTTTTTGGCTTGAGCGATATTCATGCTGCCTTCGAAGGCGACAGGGTGGTAGGCGTGTGCAGCATCTACCACGCTTATACAACTCCGAGCATTGTATGGGGAACCAACGACCCGGACGCAAAGCAGTTACTGATTAAGAACGCGCTCGCCAAGATTGACAGCGACTTCATCACGCTCTGCGAACCGAGCGAGGTCAGCCTACTCAAACAGTACTCAGACGTACTCCAGCATCGAAGCGAACAGCAGATGGTAGCCAACCGACCTACAAACGTAGAAACGGCGACCGAAGCTTCACGAGTGCATAGAAATGAGTCAAAGCTGCTGAACGATTTCTATGTGGAACACCATGCAGAAGCATGGGTTCCAGTACAATTCAGAGCTGGTCCATACTACTGCGTGAAAACCGGCGGCAAGATAGTGAGTGCCGCCGGAGTCCATATAGTCACGCCGCAAATAGCCCAGCTAGGCAATATAATCACGGACGAAGCCTACAGGGGGCGAGGATATGCTACAGCGTGCACAAGCGCGTTAGCCGCGGATCTTGCGAGAAGATGTCGAATCATCAGCCTGTTCGTACGGAAAGATAATGCTCCTGCGATCCACATGTATGAGAAACTAGGCTTCGCCAGAAGACGCGATATAGCCTTCATGTTTATGCGAAAAAAAGAGAGAGAAGTGTAGCGTCTTCCTCTTTGCTAGTCGTGTTCGCCGAAGTGGTTCTGCGCTATCGTCCAGTCATTTGAGTCGATCCTGCCGTCACGGTACAAATCGGCTGCCCACAGCCACTCCGGGCTGCCGTGCGGGCCTGAAGAGCCAAATGCCATGCTGCTGCGTGTGATGTTGTAGTAGTCGGTTCTCAGCGAGTAATACATGATGTCTCTCATGTCTATCTTGTTGTCGCGGTTTGTATCGACCTCTGGTAGCCAAATGGGGTTTAGCGTGGCGTTGCCCATTCCTGCTCGTGAAGTAACCATAACGATGTCTCTCATGTCCACTTTTCCATCGCAGTTCACGTCTCCTATTCTGCCGATCTTGAACGTGTCTCCTGACTTGTAGTTGTCAGCAGGCGTCGGGTCTCCCGCGGCCGAAACCATTGCGCTCACCGTCCATGTTCCTTTGCCAATGGTTGCTGTACTCATGCTCTGTATAAGTGTCTGATGTGTGCCTGCAGACGATAGATAGTTTGTCAAGACGATCTTCGGCAGTGTGTTGATGTATATTGTTACGTTACAGTAGACGTTGTTAGTGCCGTTGTTCAGTATCCCTATTCCAAACCAGATGGTGTGAGCTGGTGTGGCGACTTCGGGCAACGTGTCAGTCAGTGGATATGTTATGACTGCCGTGATTGCAACATCAGTGGTTGTTGCTCTTGCTGGGAACACTTGGAGCCATGCTAACGTTGCACATAGTAGGAGCATCAGCGCTACGAACGACATTTTTCCCATTCTCATTTCTTTCACCTCCTCAAACATTGCGCAAGAGCCTTCTTTCAGAGTTCGGAGCATAAAGGGACCGCGAAATGTTTCCTAAACAGAGATGAGTTAAAGTGAAAATAATTTCATGGGTCAGTTTATCTATACTCTCTCTCCTTCTAACGTGCTCGTTGACTTTATAAGTAAGTTCATGGAGTAAAGTTCCCAGGGGACTTTAAGTTGAAACTCCAACAGGTCATAGCTTCTTCGTGCAGGCAGAAGATACTTGTTGCCATGTCAAGGGTCAAGCGGACGCATGTAACGAGCCTTGTGCGAATGATCAACAGCACGTACAATCAGGTCAGCCGCAACCTTCAGATACTGGAGACAGAAGGCATTGTCAAAATCAGGCACTATGGACGTATGAAGATGATTGAATTGAGCTCCGAAAATCCGAAGACGCTAGCGCTCATGAAAGCACTGAGCATTCTTGATAATGCTCTAGTCAACCCCAGCCCAAATGCACCAGAGAAGTGTCGTATTCCTTCATGATGAAACATATAAGCCAAACCAAACCAAACTGTCTTCTGAACTACCATGTTTCCTGATGCTGACGACTTAGGGATCTTCCAACCAATAGTCGGCTCCTGGTACGAGTCGCTTACGAATCCTGAACAGGCGCAGAAACAGACGCTGTCAGATTTGTTGAGAGGGTATGAGAAGACGCGTTACGGACAGAGCCACCGAGCGTCTGAGATTGAGGACACTGCGGGCTTCAGAACGAACTTTCCCGTAACTGACTATCAAGGATTGCTCCGCTGCTTGGCTGATGTCAGAAAAGGCGATTATGCCGCGTTTCTTCCGGAGCCTCTGGTCTGCTGGGTGATGACTCGCGGCTCTACGGGACCTGCGAAAGTCTTGCCTGCAACAAGAACTCATCTTGACCAGATACTGACCTGCGGAGCTCGAGCACTTGTCAACCGGGCGTTAAGAACCAAAGACCCTAATCTGCTTGAAGGGAAGATCCTGAACCTGAACTTCCCGTCCAACGTTCACACGATGGACATAAACGGCCACCCGACTTCTTATGGCTACAGTTCAGGAACATATGCAAGGCTGATTCCCGCATTCGAAAAGACTGGTCTTCTGCCGCGCCAAGAGGAGATAGATGCTCTCGGGCCAGGGATCAGCAAACGTGACTGGGAAAACCGATTTGAGCTAGCGTATAGACAGGCCCTCAACGAGAACGTTACGGCTGTCATGGGTGTGACACCTGTGATATTGGCATTCGCACGGTATGTTGAGCGCAAGCACCAGAAGAAGCCCAAGGATCTGTGGAGCATGCGCGCTCTCTTCTGTACAAGTGTGCAAAAGATTCCGTTCAAGTATGGGCCGAGGCTGCGCAAGTGTTTTGGGGATGTTCCGGTCGTGGAAGTGTACAGTGCGACTGAAGGGGTTTTCGCACAGCAACTTGATGACTTGCCCTATGTCTCGCCTAACTATGACACTTATTTTTTTGAGGTTGAAACCGGCCGCGGCATCAAGATGCTGCATGAACTCCGTCGTGGCGAATGGGGCAAGCTCATTGTGTCGTCGTGTATGTTTCCTAGATATTCCATTGGAGACATGATCGAGTCTGCTGGCTACAACTATTTCAGAGTGTTTGGCAGGTGCAATGCCTCAACGCTTGTTGAACACAGGCTATACAGGCTGCTTTACGGCTGGCTGACGTAGGTTTTCGGGTGTCTTCTGGACGCTGCCATCGCGCCGAAGATTGCTCCGATAATGACTATTATGCCGATGACTACGAAGAAGAAAGCCCACATAACTTCTCTTCTGACAGTGCCAGTTATGTCCAGGTAGAACGCCAAACCCAAGAACAACAGTATCAAGCCGCCGACAAGCGGGCCAAAGAATCCGTACGCATGCTTCTCGTGTTTTTCCTGTTTCTCGTTTTTCTCATCTTTCTCGGCTTTTTCGTCCCTATGGTAATATGTCGGTCTTGGTGGGGTTGGAGCTTGCGCCGTTTTCAATGGTGCACCGCATTTAGGGCAGAAAGCCATTTCTTCATCTATTTTGCTGCCGCATTTTGGACAGTAAGACATTGTCTTCACCTTTGACTGCTTATGATCTTTACTGGCCCATTAGTATTTAAAACATACTCATGCCTGACTTTGAGAAATGTTATATGCTGATGCCGCCAGAATACACGTTAGAGGTAATGAAGTTGAGCGAAACCTCTGGTAAATATTCACACAGATACCGAGAAGGTTTGCTAAGCGCAATCTCCGCGGGGTTCTTCCTTATCTTGGCCGGTATACTTTTCGTCACCACACCGAACGTTATCGAAAAGGTCACTGACTTCTTCCAAAACCTCACAACCGTTCAGGTTCCTCACATGGCAATATACCTTCCTGCTCCTGCTGATCCTCGTGCATATCTGGCGATATATTCCATGGTAGAACAGTTCGCGATGATTTGGGGAACTTTCCTAGTAGCCATTCTCATTGCACGTCTCGTGGTGTATTCGCCAACGCGAAAGAGGGCACAGAACCTGGGCGACATCGTATTCTGGTTCGGGACAACATACCTCATCCAAACGCTACTGCTCGACACAACAAAATGGTTCGAATTCTGGTCCGCCATAGTAATGCTAGCCGGTGTCTCGCTGATTACTAGAGCAATCTTCTTGGCAGTAGTAAGAACGAGCCATACATAGACATACAAGACTTCAGGTGTCAAAACCTACTCAGCAAACTAAAAGCTTCGGTGACGATCGTGCCCATAAAGTACCTTGAGGCTCCCGAAATCAAGGAACGTGTCAACGAGATCGTGACCGCATTGGACCTCTTCCACGTGGTTCCTCAATATGTGTATTGCTTCCGCAGCAAGGGTTCGAAGGCTGGTCGCACTATTGCGCGCATTCATGGAATGGGGAGAATTTGGCAGGAAGCCCTCAATCTCCCCACGTATTATGTTATTGAGGTTATCTCTGAACGCTATGACTGTTTATCCAAGGAGGAGCAGGAAAAAGTCCTGATTCATGAGCTTCTTCACATTCCGAAAGGCTTTGCAGGCGGCTTCCGTCCTCACAAAGGCTACATTGATCGCAAGATAGTGGAAGGTCTATATAGAACGCTGCAGAAACAGAGAGAAAACGAAAAGCAATCTGCGAGCGATGAGACGTAAATGAAATACGCGATGAAAAGCCTCAAGCATAATGGCATCTACGTTCCACCCTATGAACCTGAGGAGTTCTCAATAAAGATCCAAGGCCATGCGGTCAAGCTGAGTTCTAAGACGGAGCAGATGGCCATAGCTTGGGTGAGAAAAGAGCAGTCTCCAACCACTCCTCCAGACAGAGTCTTCTTTAGGAACTTCATCAACGTATTCCTGAATGAGTTGAGGCAAGAGAACCCTTCTCTTGAATTTCTCAAGAGTTTCTCGGTCAAAGACGAGGGAGTTTCTGACGGCAGATTCAGTGACCATGTGGGAATCGACTTCTCTGAAATTAGGGAGTATTTGCTGGAGGAGCAGAACAAGAAGCTGAGCATGTCGAAAGAAGAGAAGAAGAAGCTTGCGCAGGATAGGAAGGAGAAGAGAGAGAAACTGAGAGAACACTATGGCTACGCAGAGGTTGACGGCAAGCGCATTGAGATTGCAAACTGGACGGCTGAACCGTCGTGTCTGTTCGCAGGCCGTGGTGACCATCCCAGACGCGGAAGCTGGAAAGAGGGTCCGAGAGAAGAGGACATAACGCTGAATCTTCCTGAGAGTCCTATGCCTTCTGGCAAGTGGAAGCGTGTCTGGGAGCCTACCCGGATGTATATTGCCAAGTGGCCAGACAAACTTACAGGCAAAATCAAGTATGTGTGGTTTTCTGATTCTGCGTTCCTCAAGCAGGACAAGGAAAAGGAGAAGTTCAGCAAGGCCGCCAAGCTGGGCGACAAGATTCCGAAAGTTGAGGCGCACATCCTGAAGAACTTGGACAGCGAGGACGTTTCCAGACGGAAGGTCGCAACCGTTGCTTGGCTTGTCCACAACGTAAACATCCGAGTTGGCGACGAAAAAGACCCGGAAGAGGCCGACACGGTTGGTGCAATAACCCTCAGGCCTGAGCACATCAAGATCGAGGGCAACACGTTGCACTTTGACTTTTTGGGGAAAGATGCAGTCAGATGGGTCAAACAGGCTGAAGCTCCCCAGGGCGCCGTAAGAAACATTCAGGAGTTTTCGGGCACATGCAAAGAGTATCTCTTCGAAGGAATAGACTCAAAGAGAGTGACTCGATTCCTTTCTGAAGTAATGGAAGGGCTTACGGCCAAAGTCTTCAGAACTTGGAGGTGCACGAAAACCGTTCGTGAGAGCCTTGCCAAGTGCAAAGTGAAGAAGGAAGATCCTGACTACGAGAAGCAGCACTGCGCGAAGCTGGCCAACTTGGAAGCGGCCATGGTGGCAAATCACAAGCGAAAAATCCCGGCTAATTTTGATGAAAGAATTGCCAAGAAACAGGCTCGACTGGAGGAGCTTGAGGCAAAGCTGAAGGAGAAAGAAGCGCAGGGAAAGAAGACAGATGCCGCCGTCAAGAGCGTCGAGAAGGCTAAGCGGGATTTGAAGTTGTCGAAGGAGACTAAGGAGTACAATCTGGGAACGTCTCTGAAGTCTTACATTGACCCAATGGTCTATGTGGAATGGGCTTCCAAGATCGACTTTCCAGTAGACAAGTTCTACCCGAAAGCACTGAGAAACAAGTACAGCTGGGCTTTGTCAAAGTATCATGTTCCGAGCGACACCACGAAGAAGAGATCACTACACTGCTGCACGGCACGCTAGGAATCGTGTGGGGTTGGGTCGCACGTTAGTTCTTATTGGCTGTGAACCCGTATTCCTGCAATGATAATAATATTATGACATACTTATGTTATCATTTGCTTCGGATTCTTCATTCAATAACAGACGACTAGCAGTCATCTTGGCGTGCAGACGAGTGGCAGGAGACGTAATGGTCAGGTGACACTGAGACCAGCTCTGGTTCTTCTCGCTCGCAGATTTTTTCGGCACAGGGGCATCTTGTGCGGAAGCGGCACCCTGAAGGTATGTTTATGGCTGAGGGCACTTCCCCCTTAAGCTCCATTATCTTCCGCTTTCTCTCGGGATTTGGCACCGGTATCGCCAGCAAAAGCGCCTGAGTGTACGGATGGATTGGGCGTGAAAAGATCTCTTGTTTGCTGCCCATCTCAACGATTTTTCCAAGGTACATTATTGCGATCCGGTCTGAAATGTACTTCGCGATTGCTAGATCATGCGTTATGAAGAGGTAAGTGAGACCCAGTTCTCTCCTCAAATCCAGCATCAAATCGATTATCGTCGTCCTCAAGGAAACATCAATCATCGAAACTGGCTCATCAGCAACTATGAACTCTGGGCGCAGGATTAATGCTCTTGCCATGGCGGCCCTTTGCCTCTGTCCGCCGCTGAGTTGATGCGGATATAGACCCGCAAACTGTTCAGGAGGCGTCAGGCCCACACGTTCCAGTATTTGCAGGACTCTCTTTTTTTTCTCTTCTCCCTTCGCCAAGCCGTGGATTTCAAGCGGGTGTCCTACTGCGTCTCCAATCTTCATTCGTGGGTTGAGTGACGCGTAGGGGTCTTGGAATATTATTTGCATTCTTCTCCTGAGCATTCGCAGTTCCTCGGCTTTGAGCCCTGTGGTTTCGGTGTTGTCGAAGAAGATCTTGCCGCTTGTCGGTGGAACGAGCCTAACGACGAGTTTGCCTGTGGTTGTTTTTCCGCAGCCGCTTTCTCCTGCAAGAGTGAAAACTTCGCCTTTCCGAACTGAGAAGCTGACGTCGTCGACTGCTTTGACGTAGTTTCTTGTGCGTGTGAGCATCTTCTCTAGGAAGCCTTTCTCGACTGGAAAGTACTTCTTCAAATGTTCAGCTCTCAGGATTTCGTTTTCGCTCACGTTTTTTCTCCTTCGTAAGAGAAGCACCGAGCGTAATGCTCAGGACCTATTTTAACCAGTGGCGGCGGTTCTTCTCGGCACCCTGCCTTTGCGCAGTAGCATCGGGGCCAGAATCGGCAGCCTCTTGGCAGATTAAGCAGGTCTGGGGGAGAGCCTGTTATGGCTTCGAGTTTCTGCTCGGCGAATTCTATGTTGGGGATGGACTTCAAGAGTCCTTGCGTGTAAGGATGCTGCGGGTTAGTGTAAATATCGTTGCTGCGTGCGTATTCGACCACGTGCCCAGCATACATAACCATGATCTTGTCGCTTCTTTCCAAGACTATGCTCAGGTCATGTGTTATCAGTATGAGTGCCATTCCGTAGGCGTCACGCAGAGTGTTCAAGAGGTCAAGGATTTTTGCTTGAACGATGACGTCCAGTGCGGTCGTGGGTTCATCAGCGATTACGACGCTTGGGTTGAGTGCGATCGCGAGCGCTATCATTACTCGTTGTCTCATTCCTCCGCTGAGTTGGTGTGGATAATCGTCTATGCGTTCAGGTTGGATTCTGACGTCTTTGAGCAATTTCTTGGTGCGTTCAAGTGCTTCCTTTTCACTCGTTTTGGGTTCATGAGTTCGAATGAGTTCAGTGAAATGGGAGCCAATCTTCTTGACAGGGTTCAGTGAAGTCATGGGGTCTTGGAAAACGTATGAGATTTCCTTTCCTCTGAGGAGTCGTAGTTCTTCCTTTCGGAGCTCAAGGATTTTCTTTCCTTTTAGTATGATTCTTCCTTCTGTGATTTTTCCAGGTGATGGAACAAGTCCTATCAGAGACAGTCCCAGTGTTGATTTGCCTGAGCCTGACTCGCCGACCAGACCGAGCGTTTCAGATTTCTCCAGCGCGAAGGACACGTTTTCCACTGCACGGACTCTTCCCCTTCTCGCCAAATACTCGACACTGAGGTTTTCCACAATCAAAATTGGTTGAGTCATTCTGGGCGCCTCACTGTTCGAGTCTCGGATTCAGAATTTCGCTCAAGCCCTCCCCCATCAACGTGAAGCCCAGAGCCAAGAGGATAATCATTAAACCTGGAAACGCGATGACCCACCATGCTCCACTAGTCAATAGTGTTCGCCCGACTGTGAGATCCCAACCCCAGTCCGGGATGTCGGCTGAGACGCCCAGTCCAATGAAGGTCAGCCCGGCAGCGGTGAGTATGGCGTCAGCGAAGTTTACGGTGGCAACGACTACTACGGACGGGACAATGTTTGGCAGGATGTACTTTGACAGGATGGTTCGGCTTCTGGCGCCGGCTGCGTTTGCTGCTTCGACATAGGCCATCTCCTTGATGCTAAGGACTTGGCTGCGGATCACTCGAAAGTAGGAGGGAACGTACACTACCGCTATTGATAATGCCATATTCGTGACGCCTCTGCCCAGCATCGCCGCAATAGCTATTGCCAAGACCAAGCCGGGAAACGCGTACATGCTGTCCATGATCAGACATGTGACTCTGTCGATCAGTCCTCCGGCGTATGATGAGGACAAACCGAGGGGAACGCCCACCATCAAGCAGACAATCACGGACAGAATGGATACTTGGAGCATTATGTTTCCGCCTGAGAGCACTCTGCTAAGAACGTCTTGGCCGAGACCATTGGTTCCGAGAGGAAACTGCGCACTGGGCGGTGTAAGCGGTTTGTCGCTCACGTTGATGCGTGACGGGTCATGAGGTGAGATCCAAGGTGCGATCGCGGTCATGATGATGATAGCTGCTACGAGTAAAGCTCCGAAAATCGTCAGCCATCCTGCTAGGCCTCTCTTGGCCAGAGAAACTATGCTTGGTATGACACTTGAAAGCATGCTCTTTTTGGTTTCGGTTTTCTGCATTTCAACACCCTACAGCCGAATTCTTGGGTCCAAGTAGGCATACAGCAAGTCAACCGCTAGACTTACGACTGAAACGAAGATGCCGAATACGACCACTGCTCCTTGGATCGCAGTGTAGTCTCGGAAACTGATGCGGTCCACGATGTATCTGCCAAGACCTGGCCACGAGAACGTTGTCTCGGTCAAGACTGCTCCGCCTAGGAGCGCTGCAAACTGCAGTCCCATCATTGTGAGCACGGGAAGAAACGCGTTTCTGAGGGCATAGCCATAGGTCACCGTGCTTTCTTTGAGTCCTCGGGCTCGGGCGGCTGTGGTAAAGTCAAGTCGCAGTGTTTCAAACATGTTGCTTCGGGTCAGCCTTATGAAGACCCCTGAAAGAACCAGTCCAAGTGTCAGAGACGGCAAGAGAATGTATCTGAGAGCTTGCGCAAGTTTGAGCACGTTTCCTTCGAGAATGCTGTCTACGGTGAACAGGCCTGTCGATATACGCAGTTCTCCAATTGACATGTAGTGCCATCCGAGTCCTGCCCATAGCGCCCAGCCTAAGATGAAAAGGATCAGAGTAGCGATTTTGCCTCTGTTGCTAAGTCTCCTGTGTTTTGTCTTCGTTATGGTGAGGAGTATTGCTGACAGACACAGTCCTGCTAAGGAGGACAGTGCCAAGTGAGTGACAAATCCTCCAGGGAGAGGAGAAAGAGGAATGATAAGCCCTACTGGCTCCATCGTTGGGTAGGTTCTTGCGCCGACTGGGAGCCAGCCTAGAGTGACGCCGAATATCAACTGCAGCATTATGCCTAGGAAGAATACTGGGATCGCGTAGCTGACTATTCCGAAGAGTCTTATCGCATGGTCTTGAGGCTTGTTGTATGCTTTCGAAGCCTCAACGCCTAGGAAGATGCCTATTGAGACAGCGATTATCATGGAGAAAATCGCCAGTTCTAGAGTTGCGGGGAAGGCTGAGAAAATCTGTTCATTGACTGGCGAGTAGTCTTGCATGGATTTGCCAAGGTCGCCTTTGAACAGTTCAATCACATAGTCAGAGTACTGTTGCCAAAGCGGTTTGTCCAATCCCAGCTCCTGTCGCAAACGCTTGATGGCCTCTAGGTTCTCTGTTTTTTCGAAATGAAGCAGCACAGGATCACCAGGAAGAACCCGGACGACGACAAAAACCATTGTGAGGAGGATGAATATCATTGGAATTGTGAGCAGTATTCTGGAAAGAACGTATGATCTGAGCGTCATCTTTTCACTTGCTGTTACATGAGACTATAAAAAGAAAAGGGAATTAAGGTTTGTTTACTTTTCAACATAGACGAGCCAGTGGCGCCACGACTGCGTAATGTCCAGATAGATGCCTTTTGTCTTGAGCGTCGATACAGCGTAGGCTGAGCCCTGATACAATGGTATGATTGGTGCGTCGTCGACCATGAGGTTCTGGATCTGGCTGTACAGACTGCTGCGTACTGTTGTGCTTGTGTTTCCTCGTGCCCAAGCTACTAGTTCATTCATGTGTGTGTTGTTGTAATTGTGGTGAATCCATGAGCCGCCGGTTGCGTCGACGAATGGGAAGATGTAGTCGTCAGGGTCAATGTAATCTGGGTACCATCCCAGAATGTATGCGTCCATTTCCTCATTCTGTCTCTTGGCTCTGTAGCTTACCCAGTCAGCGCTGTCTAGCGTCACGTCGATTACGTTGCTGGCTTCCAGTGACGATTTGAGCACTTGAGCCAGTTGCGGGCTTGACGGGTAGTGACCTGAGGTTTCATACCAGAGTTTGAAGGAGAGCTTGTGGCTTTCGTTGTATCCGACTTCACTGAGGAGCTCTCTCGTGCGTGTGTAGTTGGGGTTGCCGAGGGATTGGAATGCGTCTGTGTGGCTGAACATTCCTATCGGTATCATGCTGTACAGTTCTTGAGCTTGCCCGAGGTACACTGTTTGCACGATTGTCGTTCTATTGACGGCTGCACCGACGGCTTGCCTGATCTTCGTTACGTTGAAGGGTGCGCGTTTCTCTTGGAAGACTAAGTACTGTATGAATGCTCCAGTGCCTTCCCAAACATGAAGTTTGGCGTTGGATTTCATACTGCTTATGTCACTTGCACCGAGCTGTCTGAAGGCGACGTCAACTTCCTGAGCACTAATGGCTAACGCGAGTCCTGTGGAGTCAGCGTAGAACTTTATCACGATGTTCTGAGTCTTAGGATAACCGCCGCTTGCGTTCCAGTAGTTCGGATTGGCTTCAAGCCGCATTTCTGAGTCCTTCCCAGCCACTCTGGTCCAGCTCTTAAGCAGATACGGACCCAAGCCCATGGGGTTGCTTCCTCTTGCATCCCCTGTCTTGTATTCGACCACGGCAGTCTTTGGTGCGTACTTGGGGTCAACAATGTATGAGGCTTGACAGGCCATGAGCGAAAGGAATGCTGCGAACGGGATCTTCAGATAGAACTTCGCCACGTACTTGCTCACGACGGTAACGTTCTTTATGATGTCGCTGTATCCGATGCCAACGAAAGCACCGTCTTCGTCAGCTATTCCTATTCCTCTGTCAAAAGTGTACTTGACGTGCGTGGCGTTGAACTCTGTTCCGTCCGTGTAGTTGACATGCTGTCTGAGTATGAATGTCCACTGCAGCCCGTCAGATGAGGTCGTCCACGACGATGCCAGCGATGGTACTATGTCCTGCGCGCTGCCTGTTGCGCCTGCGCGATATTCTACCAGCCCACAGCCCAAGGATTGGATGATTTCCCAGCCGAAGAAGTCGTAGGCCCGAGCAGGGTCCAAGCATGATTCGACAGAATCAGTTGTTCCCATTATCAGTTGGGGACCCGTTGGTCTGATCAGGAAGTAGCCTGCGAACGCTGCAACAATGATCACTACAACGATGATGCCGATAATCGCCATTTTGCCGATTGCTTTTATGTCTTTCAATTTTTCACCGCAAATAGACGGATTAACTCGCTGGGAATATAAAATTTTGGTTCAAAAAAAGAACTGATGGAGAACTCGAAACAGATAGTCCAAGCGACAATCAAACCTGCCGAAAAAGGGCCCGGATGAAGTCGATATCCTTCTTGCAGTGAAGAAATCTCACCAGAGTACTCGCTATTTCTATGTAACAAGCGCTGTGGCGTTAGGCGGTTGCTTCTTCAATGTTCATTTTGGAGAAGTCATCAATCGTAACGTCCGCCTTTGACAGGTCTTGGTTGCCGCTGTGCGGGTTTCTGTATCCGATGCACTTCATGCCTGCACGTTTTGCAGCCTCAACGCCCAGTTTGGCATCTTCGACCACTAGACATTGACTTGGATTCACACCCATCTTCGTTGCTGCCTTGAGAAATATTTCAGGGCTTGGTTTGCCGTGCGTCACATCTTCTGCGGCGACTATGCATTCAAACAGGAGCGCGATGCCCAGCTTTTTCACCACATAGTCTATCAGATTTCTTGTGGAGCTGGAGCCTACCGCCAGTTTGATGCCTCTTCGTTTCAATTTCTGCATGAGGCTGATTACTCCCTTTGCAGGTTCTGCGTCTTGTTCCAGAAGCTTAAGCAGGATTCTCTCTTTTTCTGAGTTCATTTCTTCAAAGGTTGTAGCAAGTCTGTATTTTGCTATGAGCTCTGTGAACATTGTTTTGGCCGTGGTGCCCGTGAACCTGTGCAACTCCTCAGCAGATATACGGACGCCATATCTCAGAAACGTCTGCTTCTCAGCCTCTATGTGTGCGTCTTCGCTTTCGACGATTACGCCGTCCAAGTCAAAAATGACTGCTTTTATCAACCAAAATCACGTTCTGCTACGGTTTGGGCTTAGGAAGCGGCTGCTCAAAGATGAATGCGGCGCTTCTCAGCAGATTCCGTATGGGCAAGTGTTGAGGGCAGAGTTCTTCGCATTTTCCACATCTCACGCATCTTTTGGCTTGGCTTTCCTGAGTTATGTGCTTCCAGTATTCGGTTTTGACTTCATCCGCCATGTTTTTTGTGTAGTATTCGTTCATGAGTGAGAAGACTGTTGGTATGTTGACGCCTTCAGGGCAAGGCTGACAGTACTTGCAGCCGGTGCAGTCGATGAAACCTAGCTCCTTGTACTTCCGTGTGACTTGGTCGATGAGGTCGAGTTCCTTCTTGGTCAGCAGATTCGGGCCTGATCGGCTGGCTGTTTTCACGTTTTCTTCGACTTGCTGCATGTTACTCATGCCGCTAAGCGCAACCGAGACTTCCGGATGGTTCCACACCCACAGGAGAGCCCATTCTGCCTGCGTCCTCTTGACTTCCGCCTTCTCGAAGACGTCCAAGATCGGTTTTGCTGGTCTGAGAGTTAGTCTTCCGCCAGCCACTGGCTCCATAACGACCACAGCCAGTCCCTTGGATGCTGCGTACTTGAGTCCTCTTGTGCCAGCTTGGCAGTCTGCATCAACGTAGTTGTATTGAATCTGGCAGAGCGCCCAGTTCTTGTAGCTATCTATTATGTCTTTGAAAACGTCGTATTCGTCATGGAAGCTGAAGCCAAGATGGCTGAACTTGCCCTCACTGATCTTGTTTTCGGCCCAGCCTGTCACATCGAGTGTTTTGAGTTTTTCCCATCGTTCTCTGTTTAGTCCGTGCAGCAGATAGAAGTCAACGGTATTGCCTAGCTTTTGCAGCTGCTCTTCCAAGTACTTGTCCATGTCCTGTTGAGAGTTGACTAGCCAAGTGGGCATCTTGGTGGCTAACTTGACTTTCTCGCGGTAGCCGTTCTGCATTGCTTTGCCGACCAGAGACTCGCTTTTTCCCTGATGGTATATGTAGGCCGTGTCCACGTAGTTGACACCGTGATCTACTGCGTGTCTTATCATCTTGATTGCTTCAGGTTCATCTATCTTTGAAGCGTCATCGCCTATCGTAGGAAGCCTCATCGCTCCAAAACCCAGGGCTGAAACCTTCCAAGCCAGCTTCCCGAAGCCTCTGTACTTCATGGGCGACACAAATTCTATCAAACGAAGACCTCCTTATTTAGGTGTTCCGTGCACACTAGGTTCCAATGTATTGGCTACAATGACAAGATCAAAAACGTTAGGAATCCCAAAAATGGGCCGGGAGAGATTTGAACTCTCGACCTTTCGGTTATCAGCCGAACGCTCAAGCCAAGCTGAGCTACCGGCCCAACGCAAACGTTGACTAGTATAAAATACCTAATCATTTTTAAGGGTTTTCAGAAGCCTTTAATTGCGCTCCAGCCAATTCTGTCATGCGGGGCCCGTAGCCCAGCCAGGATTAAGGCGCCGGCCTTCGGAGCCGGATAACGTGGGTTCAAATCCCTCCGGGCCCGCCAGAACACTCCATTGTGAAAGCCGCTACCTGAGTGTACTATGCTCTTGTTTTCAACGCTTCTTCTAATATTCTCTTCTATGCGGCGGCTTGCCAGATGTGCAGTGCTCTGCTAACAGTTTTTCGGATGAGTGCAATCGCCATGGAGTGGAGTCGATTTTAGATTCAGAATTAGCGAAAAAACTAATAACTTGATGCGGCATAGACGCCTGCTGCAGCAGATAGAGGAGGTTCGTAGTAGCACATTCTGCTTTCCATTCTCCCTTTCCCCCAACAAACAACATGCTACTACAACCTTCCTCAAAAAGCCAACGCTGTGGTTCTTGCAAGAAAATGGCTGTGCATTCCGCAAAAGAGTTATGAACTCGGAATCCGCGCTAAATCAAAAGCGCGACCCAACACGCATGCGCTACACTAATGTCTGATTGACTCCATGAGAGAAGAGGGCTTGCAGACAACTAGCCGTTAGGTGAAGAATCTTTCGACGAGCCTCAGCAGTTGGTAGCCGAAGAGTATGGCTACAAAGTAAGTGGGCCACAGTATTACGGGCCAGTTCTGGGGGACATAGTTCCACAGGTTCATAGACGTGGCGAAAATCTCCATTGAGAGGAGAGCGCATGAACCGAGAAGACCCAGAATGAACTGTTCCTTTGCTTCTCTTCTTCCAATGTGCTTTCGTCTTGTGATTGCCAGTATCAGCCATGCTAGGAGGAAGGCGAAGAAGAGCACGTACCAGCTTTGGCTGAACTGAATGGTGAACGCCATGCCAGATGCTACTCTCAGGTTGCTTAAAAATATAGCCGGGGTTTGGCTAGAGGTTTCTGAGTATCTTGTCGATTCCGGGCTCCACTCCTTGCAACAGCAGGAATCCTTTTGGACCTTCGCGCTGGGTGATCTCGCCAGCGATGTTTGTCTGCATCAGCTTCTTGACCTCTTTGATGTCGCGCGTGTGGCCAAGGACCCAGATGAGTTTGGTGTAGGCGGCACTGGGGAGCATGTTTCCACCTTCGATCACGCCTTTTGCAAGCATGTCTCGTCCGGTTTCGTAGACGCGAAGGTGTATGTAACCGAATAGCGGTTCGACGACGAGGACGACTGGGATTTCGTGTTCTTGACATCGTTCGAGCGGCGGGAACATATCCGTTCCGACGTGACCTAGACCCGTGCCTATTATGACTAAGCCGTGGTAGTCTTTGTCGACCATGCTGTCCAGTATGTCGGGGTTCATGCCCGGATACGAGTAGAGCATGCCGACGCGCGTGTCTATTCTCGTGTCCAAGCGGAAGTCATCAACGGAGCTTCGGGGGCGAATGTCTTTCTTGAACCATGTTGTGCCTGTGTCGTCGATTTTGCCGAGAGGAATGTCGTCGAGGGTGCGGAAAGTGTCGCGGCGACTTGAATGCATTTTGCGGCATCGGGTGGCTCTGTGGATGAGGTTGTAGCTGTCGCTTGTGCCTCCGTGCATGCAGACGACTGTTTCAGCGAAGTTCTCGTAGCCGGCCAGTGTCGCCGCGTACAGTATGTTTCGGGGTCCGTCGGATGAGGGTCGGTCGCTACTGCGTTGGCTTCCGACGAGGACAACTGGTACGGGTTGGTTGCGTAGGAAGTAGGAGAGTGCGGCGCCTGTGGTGCACATGGTGTCTGTTCCGTGGCCGACGATGACGCCTTTCGTTCCGCCTTGGATTTCTTTTGCAATGGCTTCGGCGGTTTTGACCCAGTATTCGGGTCTGAAGTTTTCGCTCAAGATCTGGTATAACGTTTTTGGGGTGAGGTTGACTTTGGAGACGAGTTCGGGAACGGCTGAGAATAGTTCTTCGGGTGTGAATGCCGGGATTACTGAGCCTGTGCGGTAGTCCAGTCTTGAGGCCACGGTGCCACCTGTTCCCAGCAGTGTGACATTGGGCAATTCCTTGTTTGGTTTCACGTCGATGTGCGGGAGCTGGTAGTGGCCTTTCTGGTAGCCGACTTCCTCGACTTTTGTGTTTTTATCTACTAGGACGCCTAGGTTGTAGCCTGTGTCAACTTTCAGCGTTACGTATTCATCCGCTGTGTGCTGGCTTCTGGGCAGGAGCAGGCCTTCGTAAGTGGCTTTGTCTTTTGTTACTCGCACTTTGCTCCATGTGCGTATGCCTTCATGAACAAGTCTTTCGCGGAGTGGGCCGCGGTATCCTTCAGGCTCGTTTTCACTTGCTTTCTTATTGGACATGCTTTCTACCTCTTAGAGACTAGATTGGTGATTCTGTCGGCAATTCTATTTCCTTGCACGTTGTAGTTGATGTTTTTAAGTATCGCGCCGACCATTCTTGGTATGGCGATTTTTCGGTAGGCTTCGTCGGTGCGGAGTTTGGTTTGGTCGTAGAGTTTCAGCTGTTGCTGGATTAGACTGTCTAGTTCTTTTTCTGAAACTGGTTTGATGTGCAGTTTTGTGAGTGCTTGCTCAATCGTGAGTTTTGGTTCTTGGGCGAAGAGATCGATGAACGCGTCGATTTGCTCAGGGATTACAGTTTTGCGTGATAGGGCTTCTGCCAGCTTGTCCATTGTTTGCATGGTGAACTTGATACCTTCGCGTCTCTTTGTGCGGGGAAGCTCGATGAGGAGGCGGTAGGCTAGTGGGCCGTTGAGGCATAGGTTTTCCGTGTAGTCGCGGAATTTTTCGAGTTTTTCGTCGCGCATCAGTAGGTCTACTTTGTGCTTGTTGAAGCCGTATTTGCTGTTGAGTTCCGTGTAGGTTTCCCATGGACTCTTGCCGATTTGGCTCTTGCAGTCTTCGATGAGTTCTTTTGAGATGACGATTGGCGGCGTGTCGGTGTCTGGGTAGATGCGTTCTTTGCCGTGGATGACTCGAAGGAATTCGGTGTTGCCGTTTGGCATGAGTCTTCGGGTCTCCTGTGGGACGCCGTCCAAAGCAAGTTTTGCGCGTTCGACGATTTTCTTCATGACGTGCATGGCTCTTCTTTCTGGGCCGGCTACGACGATGAATGCGTCTTCTGGGGCTGCGTTTACGATGGAGCGGATTTCCTGATGCCTCTTCTTGTCGATGGGCAGTCTGGACGGGTGGGCGGAACGTTTGCGGACGGCGTTTTCTTCTGCTTCATCGCTGTGGTATTGATCTTCGCGGGGTATGCCGGTTATGAGCATGCTTTTTTCGAAGATTTCTTCGCCGAAATCCTTGTTCGGTTGGACTTCGGTGCCGAAGATGCTTTCCATTTTTGGGAATATAGCGGTGAAGGCTTTGTCTCCTTCCTTGAGGTTGAAAAGGTGAGTAATATCCACGTAGGTGTGCTCAAAATCTTCTTTGCGTATTCCGCGTTCCTTCATTTGCCTGCTGATGTCGATTAATGCGTGCTGTCGCACGACTTCGTTGCGGCAGAACAGGTCAAAAGCGTCGAGGTCTTGGACGCCTTTGATTTCGACGCGGTTCCCGCCTGCGATTGAAAGGTTTACGTCTTGTCGTGCAGAGCCTAGACCTCTTCTGCCTATGCGGCTTATGCGTAGTACTCGGCCAATCTGTCTAGCTAGTTCGATGAGTTCTTCAGGAGTGTCGATGTCTTGGTGGTCGGTTATGATTTCGGTCAGGGGTACGCCTAGGCGGTCGAGGTTGAAATAGACCGTTCGGTCTGCCGTGTCTTTCCAGTTGACTCTTCGTGCGGCGTCTTCTTCGATGTGCACATTGGTTATTCGGACTTTCTTGCCGTTGACAGGAACCCAGCCGTCCCGCCCGACGATGAATGTGCGTTGGAAGCCTGTTGTGATGGAGCCGTCGAGATATTGTTTCCGGTTTACGACTACTTCCTCGGCCAGCGCAGAGCAGTTCAGGTAGAGAGCGAGGATAAAGCCCTTTTTGATGGCTTCTTCATCTGGGTAGAATGGTGGAGTCTCGTCCATCTCGTACGTGCACGTGTTACGCTCACAAGCGTAATAGATTACCTTGTATCCTTTCTCGAACTCGACGAGCATGCCGGGGTCGAAGTCTCCCATCTCGCCCAAGACAGGGCGAAAGTAACGGTAGAAGCTGTAGTCCATGTTTTTCGGGTCTTCTTCTAGAATTGGTGGGCAACGGCAGAACAGCTTCCTTTCTGAGCGAATCTGGTGGTGAACCTCTATACCGGCGTGGAAGCCGAGCTTCCTGAAGTCGATATTGTTAGGGTTAAGCATCAAGCGTACACAGTGACTGAGCATTAAAAAGTTTCTTCGATGGTTCCTTCAATTCCAAAGGCGCATTTATTTGTTTACTGTTGACAAGCGTATTCTCTAGTTTGGTTTTTGCATGTGATGCTTTATTAGTTGACACAGGGATTTGTTTCATGGGTGCAGAGTGCGAGAAGAAGGTGCTGAGAAATGAGTGAGACCCGAAAATGCGATTCTTGCAGCGCGGAAATGCGTTTCTGGCGCAGTGCTTCTTTCAGAGTAGGTGGCACACAAGGCGCAGCCAAGTTACTTCTGGGTAAGTGGGGCGAAATTGACGAGAAAATGCTACTACCCTTTAGCAGTTAAATCTGCTCTAAATGCGGAAAGACCGAGCTTTACTATCGGCTTCAGGAAAAGGGTGCTAAGCCGTGAAAGATGTTGAGTTGAAGTTTGTCTCTGAGCTTATGAAGAACAGCCATGGAAGCGATAGAGAACTTACCAGGACGCTGGGGATTTCTCAGCCAACCGTCTCAACAATGAGAACCAAACTCGAAGAAGAAGGCCACATTAGAGAATACAGCATAATACCCGACTTTGCGAAACTGGCGTTCGCAGTGATGTCTGTGACCTTTTCCTCGCTGGCCGAATATCTGGCAACCTCTGGCAGAAACTGGGAAGAAGGAATAAACATTGAGTGACAGGGCTTTTCAGGTTCCAGATGCTCAGCGTGTTCGCAGACGCAAGCTCCCCAAGAAGAGACTGCTGAAGAAGCGTAGGAAGGGAAAATGAGCCGTGAGCGATATAGCACGTTCTTCGTTCCTTATGTCATCACTGGATTTGTCGGTTTTCTGCTTGGCTCTTATTGGCTAAGGAAGAAGCTGAATCATGAGCAGAGAGGCAAATGACTCGAGAGATCCCGAGTTCTACACGAGATTCTATAAGCAATGGCAGTTGAGCCGAAGAATGGCAGCGATAATAGCACTTATTCTATGGCAGTAGCGTTTCTTGGAATGTGAGCAGACACACATCTGCACGTAGCTCTATTCTTTCTTGCCTTGTGCATCGTGGCATGTGTCGCGCTGATAATTCACTGTTTCCTGAGAGGAGAAGATGCAGAAAAGGTTCAGTGGACGGGGCGGGATTTGAACCCGCGACCTCCACGATGCCAACGTGGCGATCATGCCAAACTGATCTACCCGCCCAACAAGGCATTCGAAACAAGAATACGACGAGACTCGTTTAAGCGTTTTGCCCCTTCTTAGCCGTAGTGCAGAAATGTCTGCATCAGCTTCTCAACCTTCTGCGGCTCTTCCTTAAGCTTCTGAGCCACATCACCGTCCTTGTATCCTTTGAGCCTCCTGACCGTACCTTCAATGACTGCTCTCGGAAACACGCCATCAGCCTCGTAATACTTTCTGTCCCGCTTCAGGTTCCTAGCAGCCTCGCTGCAAGACGTGGGCAACCGCTTGAACCTCTTCCTCTTGCCCTCTGACTCTTCTAAATGCAGCTCGTCCGCAACCTTCAACGACTCCTCATGATTCTTGAGCCCGTGCAAAATCGCCACAGTCATCCCAGCGAAAAGCAGACAAACATTAGCTGTCGCATCGGGCGCACGATACTCAAACGTCCTCTTGCACGGATCAGCCACCTCTTCCGGACGCTTGAACGTCCACCACAACGGAATCCTGATCAACGCCAGACGGTTCCGAGCACCCCAGCTGATGTTCATAGGCGACTCCTTGCGCGCCAGAAAACGCAGGTACGACACAGGCGTAGGATTGCCAAACGCTGCCAAACTCGGCGCAAACCTAAGAATCCCTCCAATCATCTCCTTCGCGTCAACACTTAATCGGCCCTCAACGTCTTCAACAATGTTCCGGCCGTTCTTCAACCCGCACAAGTGAACGTGCATGCCGTTGCCAGCATGCTCAAGGCTGACCTTGGGCGAGAACGAAGCTGAAACCCCGTGCTTCAGGCAGACGTTCCGTATGACCCACTTTGTGACTGCAATTGCCTCAGCCATGTCCACCAAGCTCTGCGGCATAAACTCGATTTCATGTTGCTCCGTCACCGTGCCCTCTTTCTCAACAATCTTGCCAACCTCGCTGTGCCCGTACTTCGTCTCAATCCCAATCTCCGCCAACAAGATCAGAATCTCGTTCCGCACCTGCTCGAAAACGCTGAACGGCGCGGACTCGTGATAGTTCCTATCAGGCACAGCCGGAAACAGAGGCTCAGCCGACTGCTTGGCAATCATGAAGAACTCAAGCTCAGCCAAAGCCTTCAACACTACATCCGTCGAAACCCGAAGCCGCTCCTCCGCACGCAGCAACACGTTTTCAGGAGCCACCTCCAGCGGTCTTCCATCCTCATCCAAATACCTGCACATGACATTCAACGCAGGCGCAGTGCTGAATGGGCTAAGAAACGCTGAATCCAGCTTCGGCATCGCATAAATGTCGCTCTTGTGCGGATCAATGAACGAAAACAGGCTCGAGCCGTCAACACGCTCCCCGAACTCCAAGACCTGACGAACCCGACGCTCATCAGAAACAGCAAACGCCAGCGTCTTAAGCCTGCCGTCCTCAGGAACGTGACACAGGTTCAGAAGCTTAACATTCTTCTCAGCTACAAACTTGACAACATCTTCCTTATCAGCAAAGTTCAGCTTTCCACGCATAACGCGGACACCAAGCCATCGAGCGAACTATAAACAGACCGAACCCAATATTTTAACTCTCCCATAACCCACCCCAGACCCAATCAAACCAAAATTCAATCTATGTAAGGGAGAGGGTAGACGACTCCGAGGGGCCCTCTTTCGTTCACGTCGCTACATTATAAGACTCTATATACAGGGCCAGTCTAGCGAGTAGGGAGAAGGTTTCTAACTCAAGCTTCCATTCTTGTGAACTAAAATGAAACCATATTCACCTGCAAAAGCCAAGGACATTATTGAGAATACGTACTTAAGCGTACTCGTATGGATTCGTTTTGAGGATTCGCTACGTTTATCTACCAAAATGGAATCTTTAGTAGGGTAAGGGAAAAGGGAACGAACCAATGTCAAGAAAGCCATCCAAAGACGAAGCATTCGAAGCGCTCGACTTCATCGTCAACGTTCTGAAAGAGCATGAGAAAGACCTGGATCGCTTGATCAACGAACTCGGCACAATAACCGAGCAACTGGGCGACACAGGCATACTCAGTGGAAAAGTCGAAAAAGTCGAAGAACGACTGACCACGCTTCAAAACGAAATCACAAATCTCATAGGCTACCTATCAACATCGCATGATGCTCCGCCGATGCCTATGCCATCACCATCGCAACCGACACATGAACAGAAAACTGAACTCGCGCAATCATACTCGTCCCACGGACCGCCTGTGATACTGCGCTGCAAACAATGGGAAGACTTCCAAACATTGGCTTTCCAAGCCCAAACCATGTCCTTCCTTTATCGCGAAGCCGAAAAAACCTTCCAAGTTGACGCACTCAAGAACAACCAGATCGTAACCTACAGTGGCGAACTTCCAAAATACACATCGTTGCTCAAAGCGTGGCTCAGCCGACAGTTGGACGTTCCGGAAAAGAAGATTCTGGAAGGCATACTCGCCATAGGCTAGCCTGTTGGGCTGCTTTTTGTTGTCTGTTCTATGTATTCAGTAATCCTTTTATAGACGCTTGAGTATTAAGTCTTAAGACAGAAGCGAAGGAGGGCTGAGGTTGAAGGCTAAAACAGGCAGCCTTGAATCGACCTTTTTCCGTTTTCGAAGCCTTCTCCTTTCTCCTCGATGACGGAAGCGCTGCTTCGCTATAGCCAACAAACAATGAAAGCCCTCCAACAAAAAACCAAGATGAAAGCAGATGAACGAAACCGAACACTACCTACACAAGCTGAGCCAAGAATTCGAGAACTTCACGCGGACAATGGACGAACTCCGCCTACTGCGAACCGTCGCCAAAGATCTCAGAAGCTATCGACGAATGATAAAAATACGAAGATACGACTAACGACAAACCCGGACAAAACGCTTAATTATCCTCCACCGGTATTTCTAAAAGAAAACCCATGCAAAACCCTACCCCGAACGTACACCTCTTCAACACCCTGACCCGCCAAAAAGAGAAATTTGTACCTATCAAGGAAGGAGAGGTCAAGATGTATACGTGCGGGCTTACCGTTTGGGACTACGGGCACGTGGGCAACTTCCGCACATTCATATTCGAAGACCTCCTCAGAAGATGGCTCGAATACCGCCGCTTCAAAGTCACACAGGTAATGAACATAACCGATGTGGACGACCGAACTGTCAACGCCTCAAATAGGCAAGGTGTATCGCTCAACGAGCACACCAGACAGTACATTGATGCCTTCTTTCAAGATTTGGAAACATTGAACATCGAAAAAGCAGAACACTACCCACGAGCAACCGACCACATCCCAGAAATGGTAGCACTCATCCAGAAACTCCTTCAAAAAGGCTATGCCTACAAAGGCGAAGACAACTCCATCTATTATGGCATCTCAAAATTCAAAGACTACGGAAAACTCTCCAAATTCAAAGTAGAAGAACTCAAAGCAGGCGCACGAGTCAAAGTAGATGACTACGAAAAAGCCGAAGCCAAAGACTTCGCCCTCTGGAAAGCATGGACACCTGAAGACGGCCGCATTTTCTGGGAAACCCAAATCGGCAAAGGAAGACCCGGCTGGCACATCGAATGCTCCGCCATGTCCATGAAATACCTAGGCGAAACATTCGACATCCACACAGGCGGCGTTGACAACATATTCCCACACCACGAAAACGAAATCGCCCAAAGCGAAGCCGCAACAGGCAGAAAATTCGTCAACTGCTGGCTCCACTCCGAACATCTGCTCGTCGAAGGAAAACGCATGGGCAAAAGATACGGCAACTACTACACTGTACGAGACCTAACAAAACTCGGCCACAGCCCCAAGGCAATCCGATACCTCCTCATGTCAACCCACTACAGACAACAGCTCAACTTCACATTCGAATCCCTAGAGGCTGCAAAAAACGCAATCGAACGCCTCACCAACTTCACCTTCCGACTACTGGACACAGACGGCAAAACATGTGGAGAAGAACTCACCAGAATAGTCAGCCGCGTAGAGCAGGAATTCGGCAACGCCATGGACGACGACCTGAACATAAGCGTCGCACTAGCCGCACTCTTCGACTTCATCCGAGAAGCCAACACACTATTGGACAACAACAAGGTAAGCAGAGAAGAAGCCAAGCAACTCTACAATCTAATGCAGAACTTCGACAAAGTCCTCGGCATAATCGGCGAAATCCAAAAAGAAGAAAAGCTTACCAAAGAAGCTGAGGGCCTGATCCGCAAAAGAGAAGAAGCCAGAAAAACCAAAGACTGGAAAACCGCAGACCAAATCAGACAGCAACTCAAAGAAATGGGAATAGAGATCGAAGATACTGCCCAAGGCCTAAAGTGGCGTACGACAAAACGCTAGACCGCCATGCTTCTGCCATGAAACGTCCACTCATTACTAGCATACTTTTTGCAGAGTTTCTCCGCAAGCTCACGCTCAAAAGGCGTCAACTCGCCATCAACCAGCTCAACTCCCAACGCCTTCGCAAAGCCTTCAGCCAACGCTATGCCAACACTGTCAAGCGAAACCTCTCTCCCAAGCTCCATTCTCAACGACGTGATCCGATTTCTCGCAACACCGACAACCTCCATGCACGTCTTCGCCCAAGGAACACGCAAAAAAGTAAACATCTTCTCCAAATCAACATCCGCCAAGATCGTTCCATGCTGCAAAACCATACCGCGCCTGTGCGACTGGGCGCTGCCAGAAATCTTTCTCCCTTTAACAGTCAGGTTGGGACAAGCCTTCGCACTGCCTTCACTGAAGTCAGCCGTAACCCCAAGAATCTTCGCCGCCTCAGCGATTCCAGCATAAATGCGAGCATAAACAGCCGTGATGTCCTCAGTCCCCAAGTCGTTCTTGCTGACAATCACGCTGTACGTGACCTCATTATCCGCATCATGATAGACAGACCCTCCGCCTGTTATCCTCCTCACGACATCAACACCATGGTTCCTGCAATTCTCCAACTGAACCTCGTCCTCAACTCTCTGGAATTTTCCTATAGACACTGCAGAAGGCTTCCAACGATAAAGGCGCAAGGTATTGGGAACCCGATTCTCGGTTCTAGCTGTCATAACTGCTTCGTCAACAGCCATATTCATGAACGCACGATGTACCTCAGGTCTCAGCAGGCGCCAAGCTTCCGTAGCTTTCCCTTCCCAACAGTCAGATTCTTGCTCAGTGAAAGTAATTAACGTTAATCCTTCAGAGATCGACACGCATCCCTTACGTAGTCACATGCTGACTCCGCCATCAATCTATGGCAACACAAGCCGAAGACGTACCCATACGACACTGAGCGTCCATCGCCCTAAGTTTAAATATTAGAGTTGTGATTAAACGTAGCGAGAGGAAAATCAAAGCATGGGTTCCAAATCACCAAGAGGCGAATTTGCCGCCAGAAAACTAATCTCAAAACGCCAAGGCCTCCGCTGGAGCAGCATGTACTACAACCGCAAGATACTCATGCTCGATGTCAAAGCCGACCCGATGGAAGGAGCGCCCATGGCAAGAGGCATAGTCTTGGAAAAAGTGGGCGTGGAAAGCAAGCAGCCCAACAGCGCCATCCGCAAATGCGTCAGAACCCAGCTCATAAAGAACGGACGACTCATAACCGCGTTCCTGCCCGGAGACGGAGCACTAAACGTTGTTGACGAACACGACGAAGTAGTCGTCGTCGGAATAGGCGGCTCCCGAGGCAGAAGCATGGGAGACATCCCGGGCGTCCGATGGAAAGTCATCATGGTTAACGGCGTTTCACTCAACGAACTTGTGTACGGCAGAAAGCAGAAACCCGCACGGTGAGAGTTTTGAGCCAGAAAACCGAGGAAAAGCAGGACAACGAAATAAAGCTTTTCGCGAAGTGGAGCTTCAAAGGCATCGAAGCCAAAGACGTAGGTCTGCAAAGATACATTTCATTGAAACCAATGGTCGTTCCGCACAGCATGGGAAGACACGAACACAAACGCTTCCGAAAGGCAAGCATCAACATCGTCGAAAGACTGATCAACAACGTGATGCGACCCGGAAAAAACACGGGCAAAAAAGCAAAGGCAGCAAACATCGTGAAACACGCGTTCGAAATAATTTCCCTCCGCACGGGCAAGAACCCGATAGACGTACTCGTTCGAGCAGTAGAAAACGCGTCGCCATGCGAAGACACGACACGAATCAGCTACGGCGGCATCGTCTACCACATGTCGGTTGACATTGCGCCGCAAAGAAGAATCGACCTCGCCTTGAGATACCTAAGTGAAGGCGCACGACAAGCAGCAGTGAACAACCCGCGCTCGATCGAAGAGTGCGTGGCCGACGAACTCGTGCTGGCAGCCAACCACGACATGAAAAGCTACGCCGTTGCTAAACGACACGAAATAGAAAGAGTGGCCCAATCGTCAAGATAGCGCGTCTGCTATTCTCTCTGTTTCACGTGGATTTCTGCAATATCCCCATCTTGCAGCACAAACGAAGCTCCGACTTTCTGAGGACTGTAGGGCAACCGCTTCGCCCACACTCGAGCGAACGAGAACTTCTCACTGAGGTCGCTGTGAATGCTCCTTGCCAAATCGTAGATCATAGACTTCCTCTTGAGAATAAACGGCTTCTTCGAGTACTCCCGCTCGTTCGGCTCCTTCGTGTAAACACGCATTATATCCAAGATCGTGAACAACGTCTTTCCAAGCTTGTTCAGCCCGTAACCCGTTTCGCATGAAACCGCAACCACGGAAACCTTGCCACCTACGTACGTTTCAAGCAACTTCAGACCGGCTTGTGCTCCCTTCACGTCGGTCTTGTTCGCTACGATAATTGTGGGCTTGTATACTTTGCTCTCAAAGACGGATTCCTCAATCTCGCTTCTTCTTGCGTCACCGTAAATCCTGACCGCTGCGTCTGTAAGATGATAGCCTTTTAGCAGCGTCTCAACCTCCTTGAACGTGCAATCCACGAGCCTTCCAAAGACGATTATTCGCAATCCTGCTCCGGCGTACTTCCTTTCAACCTCGACGCGAGTCTTTGGTTTGCTGACCACTATCTGCGCTTTCTCCAACTCGCCCAAAACAAGCATCAGTTGACCAACGGCGTCCTGCGAGAGGTCAACCATCAACATCAGGCCATCAGCGTTTCTCGCCGTTGCCAGAGTCTGGAGACCCCACGCTCTTCCGTCGGCTGAACCTTCCATCAGAGCAGGCACCTCTACGATCTGAAACTGGATGTCCTCATAGTTCAGTATCCCGGGCACAGGTTCTCGTGTTGTGTAGGGGTTTGGTGAAACTTCAACTTTGGCGTTGGTGACGGCTGTCAATAAACTGCTTCTCCCGACGTTAGTAAGACCCAATAATGCGATCTGTGCCGCACCCTCTTTCTGCAGGAACACCTTGGGTCCGGTCCTGCCAGCCTTTTTCCGCTTCTTTTCTTCGATATCCTTGCGCAAGTTCGTAATTTGCTTCTTGACTTGAACGCACAGTCTTGATGTGCCATGATGCCGCGGAATCAGGCTTAGAAACTCCTCTAACAATCGAAGCTTTTCACGCGGGTTCCTCGCGGCTTCGACTTCCTCCCACTTGTTCTTGGCTTCAGGCGGCAGGTTAGTAGGCATGTCAGAGACCTGACCGAACACTAATCTCAAAATGCAGCTCTTATATTTGTTTCCGGTTTCTGATAAAGCGTCGTTCAGTTATATCATCATAACCTTAAAATAATTGAATAAACAGTTGTGTAAACGAATTCATTAAAATTTAAAGGAAATCTGAAATCAGGAGAAAAAAAGAATGAGCAAATCCGAAAAGCCACACTTAAACCTAGTCATCATGGGCCACGTTGACCACGGCAAGTCAACAACCACCGGACACTTACTGTACTTGGCAGGCGTAGTTGACGAGAGAACAATAAAGCAGTTCGAAGAAGAAGCCAAGAAAATGGGCAAAGAAACCTTCAAGTTCGCATGGGTTCTCGATAACCTCAAAGAAGAGCGAGAAAGAGGAGTAACCATAGACCTGCGATTCCTAAAGTTCGACACTAAGAAATACAACTTCACTGTCATTGATGCACCCGGCCACAGAGACTTTGTCAAAAACATGATCACAGGAGCAAGCCAAGCTGACGGCGCCATACTGTTCTGCTCATCAAGAAGAGGCGAATTCGAAGCAGGAATCGGCCCTGGCGGCCAGACAAGAGAGCACGCATTCCTGGCCTTCACGCTAGGAGTCCGACAACTGGTCGTTGCTGTCAACAAGATGGATGACATTTCAAGCAACTGGAGTCAAGATCGCTATACTGAAATCAAGAACGAAGTCTCAAGAATGCTCAAGATGGTGGGCTTCAAAGTTGAAAAGATTCCGTTCGTGCCTGTTTCCGGATGGACAGGCGACAATCTCGTCAAAAAAAGCGACAAGATGCCATGGTACACTGGGCCAACGCTAATGGAAGCATTGGACACTTTTGAAGTGCCGCCCAAACCTACCAACAAACCTTTGCGTGTTCCAATCCAAGACGTATACAGCATCACCGGAGTAGGCACCGTTCCAGTGGGCAGAGTCGAAACAGGAGTAGTCAAAGAGAACGACGTAGTCATTTTCATGCCCTCCAATAAAACAGGCGAAGTGAAGTCCATTGAAATGCATCATGAGAGATTTCAGAAGGCTGAACCAGGCGACAACATAGGCTTCAACATCAGAGGCGTAGCGAAAACCGACATTCATCGTGGGGACGTGATGGGTCACGCAAGTAATCCGCCGACCGTGGTCAAGGAGTTCATCGGTCAGATAATCGTCATCTACCACCCGACAGCTGTCGCGGCAGGCTACACACCAGTTCTGCACTTTCACACCGGACAAGTGGCATGCAAGTTCACTGAACTCATAAAAAAGATTGACCCTCGCTCAGGCCAGGTCGTTGAAGAAAAACCAGCTTTCCTCAAAACAGGCGACGCAGCAATAGTGCGTATGGAACCTTTGCACCCGATCTCAGTCGAAACATTCACGGAGTTCGAAGAGCTCGGTCGCTTCGCAGTTAGAGACATGGGCACTACAGTGGCGGCAGGAATCATAAAAGAAATCACGAAGAAAGGACCATAACCGCCCTTTCCTTTTTATGTCCATAGATCGCGTCTTTTGCTGCTTGAGTCATTTTCGTCATGTTTCTTTGCAGTCTGGTTTGTGAGGGTTCCCTCTGTATGCGCTAGTCTCAAGGTAGTCTATTCATACACTAAAAAGAAATAAGCGGCGGCGCTAGATTTTACACCGCAGAGTTGAGCATATGTCTGGAACCGAGACTTTGCTGCCATTCCTAAAAGAAAAAAAGGACGGAGAGCAGGAGCAACCAACAATCATTGTTGATAGCCGAGAAGCAAGCGCAGTTCCAAAAATCGTCAAAGGTCTCACAGAACGCGGGGCTGTGATTCAGACAGCGATGCTGGAGAAAGGCGATTACATACTATCGGACGTGTGCGCGGTAGAGCGAAAGACGGTACAGGACTTCGTTTACACACTCACTCGCCGCTACTTGTTTGAGCAACTCTTCAGGCTGAAAGAAGTGTATCCAAAATCGCTGATTCTGTTGGAGGGATACTTGCCGATAATCTATAAGTACAGTCGAATTCAACCTGCAGCCGTGTGGGGGGCACTGTTCAACATAGCAAGAAATGGCATAGCAATCGTCAACACGACCTCATACAAGGAGACAGTCGACTTCCTTTACGTCGCAGCACGTCAGGAGCAGATTGTGGAGAAACGGGTGCCAACCGTCCACGCCTTCAAGAAATGCGACAGTCTGACTGACGCCCAGATCTATCTGATCGCCAGTCTGCCAAGTGTTGGCCGAGAAAAAGCAATGGCAATCCTTAAATCCTATCAAACGCCTCTGAACGCACTGATCAATGTCGAAGACTGGTCTGAGACTGTTCACGGGCTTGGGCCGAAAATAACTGGAAAGGTCAAAGAAGTATTGAACACGCCTTACAAGGAATGAACAATGATGGATGTTGAAATTACGCCGACGCGAAAAGTCACTGTTCTGGGTTTGGACAAGCGCTCACTTGGCAACGTGGCTTGGTGTGCTGCAACATTCGGTGAAACAAGACTGTACTGGATAGACGGCTATCTCCTATGCATGGAGGTTTTTGAGAAATCTTTTGAACACGAGATCAAGACCAAAGAGTTTCCGATAAGCCAAGTCTGCTACGTGAAGTTCCCCAAGTACGAGAAGCTGTATGAGATTGAGAAAAGCCTGCAGATACCAATAGTCAACGTCTCCGACATGAACCTCTTTCAGACTCTGCTGAAAGCAATCTTGGAGAAGGAACAGAAGGAAGACCCGCCGAGCACTTAGCTTCGACGTCATGATGTACTACTTATGTAGTCGTACCCAAGACTGAATGCCTTGGCGTTTATCTCCACATGTTTCGCTGGTACCAACTCACGCAATGCCTGAACAACACTTTCCTTCTTGACAGGCAACCTTCCAAATGCGACTGATGCGCCAACGAGAACAACATTGCGTGTCAGAAGACTTCCGGCCTCTTTTGCCAAACGTTCGGTCTCTATTATCTTGACGTTTCTTGTGAAGCCGTTGATCTTGGCGACAATCTCTCTCGTTGTAGGATACGGTTTGTTCTTTGCAGAGAGCTCTGTTGGCGGTATCCTTTCGTCACTCATGATGACAAGTGTCTTTTCTGATGCATACTTCAGATTTCGCAACGTTTCGAGAGGCTCAAAGCCTATCAGCACATCTGCTTGTCCTTCCATGACCGTTGGTGAAGCTACATCGTCACCCATCCGGACGCTTGAAGTGACAGCACCTCCGCGTTGCGCCATCCCATGAATTTCACTCACTCTGACATTCAGTCCATCTATCACCGCGGCCACACCGAGAATCTCGGCTGCCAGCAGGGTTCCTTGTCCGCCGACGCCAGCCAAGACCACATTACACTCGGTCATCTCTGCTCGTTGCCTCCTTCTATTGCCTTAATCGGGCATATCATGGCGCAGAGTCCACATGCAGTGCACAAAACTTCGTCTATTCTGACCTTGCCTGCCTCAATGGAGAGCGCTGGGCATCCCAGCAACTTTATGCATGCCATGCAGTTGGTGCATTTGTCCGCGATTTTGCACGGAACGATTCTGATGCCGTTGCGCCTCTTTTTTCTCGCCTCAATGAGCGCGCATGGTGCACGGAAAACTACGACAGATGGCCCTGATTGCTGCAAGGCCTCTTTCAAGATCACTTCGGCTTCTTTCAGTCTGAAGGGGTTAGCTACCTTCACGTATTTCACACCGCACGCTTCAGCCACTTTCTCTATGCCGACATGTTGCGCAGGGCTGCCCATTCCGGTCACACCTGTTCCAGGGTGGGGCTGGTGGCCAGTCATGGCAGTTGTCACATTGTCTAGAACTACGAGCGTGACCCTAGCGCCGTTGTAGACGGCGTTCACGAGGCCAGGTATCGCGGCGTGGAAGAATGTTGAGTCGCCTAATACTGCGAAAGTGTTTCTGCCAGTTACTCGGCTTATCCCTTGTGCTGTTCCTATGCTCGAACCCATGCAGACGAGTATGTCGCCAGCGCTCAGGGGTGGGGCAGTTCCGAGCGCGTAGCAACCTATGTCGGTGGCATAAACGGCCTTCTCGCCGCCTACTCTCTTCAGAATGAAAAAGGACGCGCGGTGAGGGCATCCTGCGCACAAGATGGGCGGTCGGCTAGGTAGTTCGAGCGCCACACTTGCATAGGCCTTGTCGATTTTCTGGAAGTCAATCGGAATCTTCCTGCAAGCTATCTCTGCTAGTCCTTCTGCCACCAATCTGGTGGATAGCTCGCCTTTTCGCGAGAAGAACGGTCTTCTCAGTTTTCCATAGATCTCGATGTCCGGCGCGTGATCCTTGGCTATGGCCTTGACTTGAAGCTCCAGAATAGGTTCAAGCTCCTCTATTACGACAATTTTCCTATGCGCTTTCAGGAACTGGATAATCTTTTCTTCGGGGAGCGGATGCGTCATGCCGAGCTTCAGTATACTTGCTTTGAGTCCAAGCAAGTCCACGGCTTCAACTGTGTAGTTGTATGCTGAGCTTGCCGAGATCAAGCCTAGTCCAGTCTGGCCACTGCGTGTAATTTTGTTGTATTGTGATCGCTCGCTGATTTCCTTGGCTTTGTCAGCTTTTTCGAGGAGGCTAGCATGTTGAGGTCTTGCAAACGCCGGAATCATGACCATGCGTTTCACGTCTCTTGCAAAGTCGCCTTCTAAGTTGGGTTTCTGCAGCTTCCCATAGACAACTGGTGCGCGAGTGTGGCTGACCCGCGTCGTCGTTCTCAGCAACACCGGAAGCCCCAACTTCTCGGAAATTTCCACTGCTGACTTCGTCATTTCTTTCGCTTCCTGCGGATCAGAAGGTTCAAAGCACGGCAAGTTTGACAAGAGCGCGTAGAACCTATTGTCCTGTTCATTTTGTGAACTGTAGCACTCGGGATCGTCAGCTGTGACTATCACGTAGCCGCCTTTCACGCCCACATAGGCCAGAGTCATAACTGCGTCTGCCGCGACATTCAACCCGACATGTTTCATGGCTGTAAGGGCTCTGACGCCACAATTTGCTGCTCCTGCAGCAACTTCCACCGCCACTATCTCATTGGTCGAGTATTCCATGTACGTGCCTGCGTCTTTGCTTATTGCAGACATCGTGTCTCCAATCTCAGAGGCAGGGGTGCCTGGATAAGTTGTGACCATGCTTATGCCGGATTCAAGAATTCCTCGGACAATGGCTTCGTTTCCCAGTAGGAGTACACGTTTGTTTGGCTCATCCTGCAATAATATACGCAAATCGGGCAATGCTCTCTTCTCCTTTCAGAGAGAAGTTCCCATAACTTGCCGCTTTTACATATAAGTTTTGGTCGGATGTTGACGTAATCAATGTGCGGCGAGGGAGCTGAGGCTCATTGCGCCGAGGAACAGTTTGGGTTCTGCTATTTCCCTTTGAATACTGCTTTTCGTTTTTCGCTGAATGCTGAGACTCCTTCTTGGAGGTCTTCTGTTGAGGCCACTACTCCGAATCCTTCTCTTTCGAGAGCCAGTGCTGCGTCCAAGCCGATTTCGGCGCCTTTGTTGATAAGTGCCTTTGCGATTCTGATCGCTACTGGCGCTTTCGAGGCCAATTCCAGCGCGAATTCTCGAACTGTCTCTCTGAACTTTTCGGCAGACACAACCATGTTGACGATGCCCAGTTGCTCAGCAGTCTTGGCGTCAATCATCTTTCCCGTGAAGACCATTTCCTTGGCTTTCGCTATGCCTACAAGGCGCGTTAGTCGCTGGGTTCCGCCCCAGCCAGGGATGAGTCCAATGTTGATTTCGGTTTGTCCCATTCGGACTGTTTCTGATGCGATGCGCAAGTCGCAAGACATGGCTACTTCGAGGCCTCCACCCAGAGCATAACCGTTCATGGCTGCTATGACCGGCTTCTCCATGTTCTCCAAGGTGCAACAAAGCTTCTCGCCCATAAGAGACAGTTCTCGCGCCTTGAGCGAGTTCATTCCTTTCATGGCCTTTATGTCAGCGCCTGCGGAAAACGCCTTTTCGCCAGCGCCAGTTAGTATGACAACGCGCACACCCTGATCATTCTTGGCGTCTTCCACTGCCTCTAAGACTTCATCGATCACTTCTTTGCTGAATGCATTCAGTGCTTCTGGTCGGTTCAGCGTGATGGTAGCTAGTGCTTCAGCCTTCTCATAGACTATGTACTTGAAGGGCATGTTTCCGCTCTCTCCTATTTCTGAGTCCAGTCGTAGAAACCCTTGCCGGTCTTTCTGCCAAGCAACTGCGCCTTGACGACTTGCTGCAGTCCAGTGGTCGGGTGGAACTTCGGGTCAAGCTCGCTTTCCAGAACATGGGCAATGGCAAGCGTCGTGTCGGCGCCAATGTAGTCCAGTAACATCAGTGGTCCCATTGGCCAGTTCAGGCCCAACTTTATGGCCTTGTCAATATCATCACGATCCGCCACGCCTTCCCAATACAATGCCACTGCCTCGTTCAGGGCTGGAATGAGTATTCGGTTCACTATGAAGCCGGGGCTGTCCTTCTTGACAAGGACTGTTTCTTTCTCCATCTTGTGCGCCACATCTAGGACGGTCTGGATGGTTTCATCTGAGCTTTGTGCTCCTCTTATGACTTCTATGAGCTTCATAAGTTGTGGCGGATTGAAAAAGTGCATTCCACACACTTTCTCCGGTCGCTTGGTGGCTGAGCCAAGTTCTGTAATGCTTACGGATGAGGTGTTAGAGGCAATTATTGTCTGAGATGGAGCATAGGTGTCCACTTCTCGGAACACAGCCTTTTTCAGTTCGATGTTTTCCGGAGCGGCTTCTATGACAAGATCAACATTGGAGACGGCTTCTTTCATGTCAACGGTCGGATGGATTCTCGCAAGGATCTCGCTCATCTGAGCCTCCGTCAGCTGCCCTTTCTTTACGAATCGTTGGAGGCTTTCATATATCATTTTCATGCCGCCGTCCACGAATTTCTGCTCAATGTCGCGCATGTAGACTTCATATCTGCCTACTTGGGCGGCTACCTGAGTTATTCCATGACCCATTAGGCCTGCGCCTAAGACAGTAATCTTTTTGACTTCCATAGTGCTCACCTTTCTCTATTGACTCATAGTAGTTTGGCGTTTTGTTAAAAAGATTTTGCAGTGGCAACGTCATTTTGCATGCCTCGCCACAGATAAGCTTCCTGCATGTAGGAGTTCAAATCCTAGGCACTAACTCTCTGGCTATTATCATTCTTGGCATTAGGGGAGGGTCAGGACTTCCACCTTCACCTTGTGCCCGTCTCTTAGCTTCAGGTGCTTGCGCAGGTTAACTGGAGCTATGATTTCTATAACTGATGTGTCGTAGTGACTTCGGACAGCCGTGATTATGGCTCCTTTCACCGTGTTGTCCAATATGGCTGGGTAGCATCTGACCGGGCCGAAAGTGCGTTCTTCACGTTTGAATCCTTCGATTTCGACCGCTGGGTATGCCTCAAGCTCTGACCGTGTCTGCACATCGTAGTCAGTCGTCAGTTTCAAGTTTAGCGTTCCCGGATAAGGGTCGAAGCCGAGTTTTTCCATGAACTGTTTTCGGTAGCCGTCGTTTGAAGTGTAATAGGCGCCTTCTCCAAGGCCAGTGAAGACGGTGCCTTCCAGTGTAACAGAAGGCGGATAAGTAGTTTCCATCAGCAGGCGCAGTTTCGAGTAGAGTATCTGAAGTTCTTTAAGACCTAGCTCGGTGATTCTTATGAGGCATCCTTCGGGCGTTATTGTCCGCTGAATCCAGCGCATCCGCTCAAGCTCTATCAGGTAACGGGACGCCGTTTGTTGTGACGTGTCCAGCTTCTTCGCTAGGAACTCTGTTGAGATCTTTGCTGTTCTCCTATGCGCTCCCATCTCGGCTAGTTTCAGAAGAATGAAAAAGTGGCGGCAAGCTTGCTGTTCAGCCATTTGGAGAGCCTCGCGTTCAGATAATACACTGACTGCCTTCAATATTTAAGCGGCTCGAAAAAGCCCTAGGGCGAGACGCATGTCGTATTTGCTTTGACAAAAATGCCGCGCAAGTCATGTACGCTCGCCGAAACGTCTACGGTCGAAGAGGAAACTGAGACTGTAAAGCCGATGCCGTATGACCCGTTGCCACTGTTAACGACTGTCAAGCTGTTTTCTGCGCCGACGAGTGTCCAGTTTCCTGCGTTGCTGTAGTAGATGCGTAGGTTTCTGACCAGAGCAGGGGAGTTTTCATTATAGACTTTGCATGTTGCGTTTACTCTCTTCTGAATTCCGCTCAAAGAAGAGTAGAATCCCTTGAGTGTTACTGCGGTCGTAACGTTGACCGCGTAGATTGTCGTCGCTCTTGCCGTTGTGCCATAGACGGTCAAGGTGAAATTGGCGTATGCGCTGGAGACGCCTGAATCTATCTCATTCCACGTTAGGCGCGATCCTGAATCATATTTGGAGTCATTGAGTGCGGCAAATGCCTGATTGCACGTACCAAGGTGACGCAGGTTTCTGAGAAGGTCGGACAGGCCGTTCATATTGGCGACAATTGCTGTTTTCGGACCGCCGTTTGAAACGTTTGCAAGAGAACTTATCAGAGCGTTTCGGGTGCTCTGCCTTATTGACATGATGAGGTCACTGATTGACTGTGGTTCAGCGACAGTGGTTTCTCTGGTCAGGTCATAAACATACATGGTCGTTGATGAGATCAGTACAGCGATGGTCAGAGCTGCCACTATGAGAAGCTGACCCGAACTGTTGGAACCCAGACGTCGCCTGAGTAGTCTCATGAAGCCACCGCCAGACGCAAGCGCACTATGTAGCAATGAAAAACAGGCCCTCTGTTTGCACAAGCATACTCCACGAAAGCCACGTCTTGGCCACCGAATCCTCCATTAGTGATCACCTCCGTGTTGACTTGCTGTGACTGTTCGTCGTAGACTGTCATGTTGAATGAGAGACCTGTAGGCAGAACCGCGTTTAATGCGTCACTCAATGCACTCCAGTTGCCACTTGCGATGCAGTTGCCCAAACTTCCGTCTGAATCCAGCTCTGTGAGTGCTTGCAGCCCGATTGAAGCAAGATCCGCACGCTTTGTCTTGCCTGGCGCCACTGTCAGGTTCGTCGTTACCGCGAAAGACGAGAAGACAACAAGCACAGCAAAGAAAGCCTCAATCACCCTGATTTGCCCTGTGTTTGCCCGCCTCATTTCCTTGGACCTCCCAGCCAAACGTTGCACTCGTAGAGGACAGATTCTATCGTGACAACATACACGCAGGCGAAAACATCAGACATATTGTCTGTTGAGTCTGCGAAATCAGCACCCACATGAAAAGGCGCCTGTGGGTACGCTACTGATTCACTGAAGAAGTCTGTAGCGTTCCAGCCTGTTGCAACCAGAAGCTTGGGGCTGCAGTCTAAAACATGAGCCATACTGTATGTCGCAGACGTAGTGTTGTGGTCTATTTCTGTGAGTGTCACGTTATGATCAAATGTCAATTCGTATGCTTTTGACAGATTCAATTCTGCAACCTGATGTACGGCCGTCACAGTGTAGTTCAGTGGGCTTAACTTCAGGTAAGTCTCGCTGGGTTTTGGTGTGGTTGAGTTATGAGAGAACAGCAACGTGTTGATGGAGACGAGTTTTTCGTTGTAGCATGCTCTGGCAAATACCGTCAGAAGTCCTTGGCCGCCGGCGCTGTTCGGAAGTGTCACGTCTATGTGGATCTGACCGTTCGTGTCGTTGACACTGCCTAGCCCCAGATAACCTTGCGCGATTGCATAGTATTTCAAATCTGACGGAACTGCAACGCCGTTTCTTGCAGTTGAAATTCTGAAGCGATAGATCGTTTCGGCTGTCTGGTTGAAGGTTGCAGTCAGGTCTATGCTAACTTCAAAGAAGGGTTTGATCTCTATTCGGAAGGCAGTGTCAGGCATTCCGAGCGCGGCAACAATTTGGCGATAGTCCAGTGCGTACGCATTGTCACCGTTCAGCCTAGTGACTTTGTCAATGTCAAGCTCGTATGGAACACTGGCATCGACCCTAGCTAGCCCAAACCTTACTGGAATCGTCTGCCTGTTTTGTCCCCAGCTAGCAGGTTCTCCCTTGCCCAGAAGCATGTGTTTGGCGGTTTCTCTGAATCTCTCTGGCGCGTTCAGGTCAGCCGCACTGTCTATGTAAGGATGTAGGAATATTGAGGAAGTAGCCATGGCTGAGAGAACAAGCAGCACCATTAGCGAACATGCGAAGAAAGTGTCGATGGATATTGCCGGCAAGCCAGTCTCACCTCATGTCAGATAGGCGCTTCATGTTGGAATTTGGATGACTCCGTACAGTCCGCCGATGAAGTTCTGTGAGATTATCAGCGAAACGTATGCAGTGACCACTAGCATTGCCGAGTACTTGAAGCCGGCAGCGAATGTGCCTTCGTTCACCTTGCCCACGAAGAAGCCTGACAGCCAGCATTGAAGGATTATGCCTGTTGAAAACAGGTTTATCTGGTCCTCCATCAGCCTGAGCGGCAGGGCAGCCGTTCCTGGCAATGAAAGTTGCGTCAACGCGTAGATGGTCATTGCCACCATAGTCGTGGTCAGTGCTATCAGGATGCTCCATATGAATGCTAGAATCACGTAGGGTTTCATGAGCGACTTCTTGTTCGAATCAATATCCTTCTGTCGCTCACTATATTCGGTCAACGTGTCCAAAGCTGTGGCTGAGCCGCCGCCGATCTTGATCGTTTCCACAAGTATCAGGAAGTTGACGAGAACCGGCCATGTCTGGATTTTTTGCTTGAGATATGAAAAAATCTTCCTGAGCGAGACTCCCCACTCCATTTGGCTTCTGACAAGTTGCAGTGTGTCGGTGAATCTTGCGTAGCCAGTACGTTTTGCCGCATGGATAATGCTCTTCTCTGGGGATAGGCCGATCTTCCTTGCTTCAGTGACGTCTCTAAGGAAGCTCGGCATATAGTTCTCGGCGTCCGCGTTGACCTTTGAGATTTTCATGTAGATGATGGTTGGAGGAATTGAGATCGTGAGGAGACTTATCGTCACGACGAGTGGAAAGGTTTCTGGACTTGTGAGAAACTGGAGCGGCGGGGCGAAGATTACGGCTGCAAAGAAGCCTGAAACGGCGATTATAGGCACTATGGCCGACTTGTACGGTTTTGAAACGCCTATCAGGTTGCTTTTTCTTTCCATGTGAGCGACTATCATGAAGACTATTGAGATGAGCGGTGTTATGAAGAATATTAGGATGCATACCACAGAATTGGATATGCCGGGGGTTCCGCTTGCTTTCATCGGTTCAAAAATGGATGTGGTTGCAAACACTATGAACAATATGTATGAACATAGGGTTACAATCAGCATCACAGCGTATGCCTCGACAAGTGTGCTCAGTCGCTCGATTGAGCGGATCGCAGTCGCAGTCTGAACATCGAATATCGAGCGCAGCTTGCTCTTCAAATAAGCTACTAGATTACCTCCGCTTCTGACCGACGAAACGTACCCTAGCAGGAACTCCCGATAGGTCTTTGACCGGGTAAGGTCGGCCCGCTTGTACATTACTGTCAGAGGATCATAGCCTAAGACCTCCACCTGCCTTACGATTTCCTGGGCCTCTTTCTGAAATGTTGGCAGCAAGTCTACTCGTGCGAGCTTCTTCCAGCTTTCAAATATGGTTACGCCACTTGCAGCCAGCAACGTGAATAGCAGTGCTGCAAAAGGTAGCTCACGGTTGATTTCGCTCGAGCCTTCGTTGTAATAAAGGCTGGTTATCCATCCGAATACTTTCGGCTTCACTCGTGTCTGCAAAGCGGTCACCACTCTGATTCTTTAAGATACTCCTTCTGGAAAACCTGTGGGTTGTTGTAGTACTTGCTTAGGACTCTGTTGACGCTTCGGTAGTCGCGGATGTTGTGCTCTACCATGTGCATGAGCACGCGCTTGCGGTACTCGACCTCGTCAACGAGTTTCTCAACTGAGATATCGAGGCTTGTTGACATCTTCCTTAGAAGGTAGCTGCCTGCGAGATTCTCTTGGAAGGTGTCTGTGGAAGGGTTCCAGCTGAACACTTCTTGGAAGTTGCTCGCGTCTTTGATCTCTGAGACGTTGATGAATTTTCTGCTCGAAAGGCGCTTTCCTGATTCGAGAAAGACAGGTGTCCTGACATTCTTCACGGAGATCACGCAGTTCATGAGCGGGATAATGGACGCAGGGATGCTCATGGGGGGTTGTGTGAGCCTTTTCACAGCTGTGTCAACATCTTCTGCGTGCACTGTGCATAGGCCTCCGTGACCGGTGGCGAGTGCCTGGAACAGTACATAGGATTCTTCACCTCTGACCTCGCCCACGATAATCAGATCTGGTCTGTGTCTTACAGCTGACTTGATGAGGTCGTAGAGTGTGATTTCTCCTTCGCCTTCCACGCCGAATCCTGAGCGGGCAATGCTGGAGGTCCAGTTTTCGTGTGGCAGGTTGATTTCAGCAACCTCTTCAACTGATATTATCTTGTGGTTTGGCCGTATCAGGCAGGCAATAGCGTTCAGAGCGGTGGTTTTGCCGGCACCGGTGGCGCCAATGATCATTACTGACATCTTGTTTTCCATGAGGAGCCAGAGGTAGGCTGCGATGCTTTCGTTTATTGTCTCGTTCTCTATCAAGTCGACTATTGTGAACGGGTCTTTGCGGAACTTCCTTATCGTGAACGCAGTTCCAGAAGGTGTTGTCTCTTTTCCGAATGATACTGCCAGCCGATGCTTCTCGGGCAACGTGACATCAACTATCGGAAAGGCTATACTCACGTGTTTTCCAGACTTATGGACTATTCGCATGACAAAGTCGTCAAGTTCTTGCTCGTCTCTGAAGACGACATTCGTTTTTATGTTCTCATATTTTCTGTGCCACAGAAAGATGGATTTGTTTATGCCACTGCAACCGATGTCTTCAGCGTTGTCGTCGTACATCAATGGATCTATCTTTCCGTAACCCACTATGTCTCTTTCCAAATAGTAGATGACTTTGCGAAGGCCGACTGGCGAAACTTGGCTGAAGTGCTTCTTGTGTTCTTCAACTATCTTGGGCATTTGTCTTCTGAAAGACTCTGCCAGAGTCTCCTCTCCTTCAGGGGCCATGAGTTCGTATTCCAAGATGTTCCTGAGCCTGTAGTAAGCTTCGCGCTCGTCCCTCGCCAGTGGAAGCTCATCGAGAATGTAGAGATATTCCAACGTGTCCTCGTTCTGAACAATCGCGGCGTATGAAAATGGCGACTTGAGCGGGTAGTTCTCTATTTCCGCGTAACCCTCTGGAACACTCCATTTCCTGACATCCAGAGACTCGATAAGCTCGCCTTCTTCTTTCATCATCTCTTGTAGAGTGTCCTTCTTCTCTGGCTGTCCCTTTTTCGAATTAACACTTAGTTTCATTTCTCAAACACCTGAAGTTGAGTCTGTGAGCTGAAGATGCAAGACGCTGTTCGCGACATAGCATCTTATGTGGGCTGCTCCATGACCCCCCACGAAAAGGCCTGTTGCAGCGCCCTCTGCAGGAATATAGACTTTCAGGTCTGCTCCCGATGCAACGATGTCTCCGAAGCCTCCCTCAAGCCAAGCTCTTGCTGAATCGTTGCGTAGCAGAAGCCAGTATTGCTTGCTGCCTATGGTGGTCGGCATTTGAACGTAGTCTTCGACGGACGCGTTGGTTGCCAACGTAATCGTCAGCAGTTCAGTGCTCTTGAATGCCATGTGATCCATCAGGTTCTTCATACGCCTTGCCTCTGATGAGATTCGCAAGGTGTCTGTGTAAGCCATGAACGTGAATACGAGCAAAGTGCTGACAAGGACCAATGCAACAAACGTGTAGAGGTAGCTGGGCGTGATCACAGGCAAGCGTTATACCTCCACGCTTTGGATCTTGACATTGCAGACGACGACCTCTAGCTTCACAACTGCACCGTCCGAACTGCTTGAGAGGGGCAACCGAACATTCATGTGTCTTCCGTCAAGCACTGCTTTGATTGCGACAGACGGTATTGAACTAGTGAACGTGTACTGATACGCGGCGACCGTAGTGTTTGTCGATGTGACTTTGAGACAGAATCTCTCAGTCAGCATCAAGCTCTGGGAGGTGTTCAGGTTTACGACATACACTCGCACCAAGTTGAGCGGTTTCCCGTTGCTTGTGCCGATTGCTACGACAGTTGCCAAAGGTCGATAGCACAGTATTATGTTCTTTGTGCTGTTACCTGTGGCTACGTAAAGTTGCGTAATTGTATATCTGGTTTCGTTGATGATTACACGATCGTCGCCCCTTACGTATAGGCCATCATCACCAAACGTTGATGGTTCAAGTTCGTAGAGTGCTTTTCCGATCGTGTTGTTGAACACGATGGCTCCGGGCGACCTCTCATCTGTAAAGTTTAGAACCAGTTTTCTCGCGTTGAGCGTCGTCCTGAAGGTGCCACCGCAGTCGTCCATGGAGACCACTTTTGAAGCTCCGTAACTCCAAAGGACCGAGCGCACGGCATCGTCCAAAATCTCAATGTTGTGTCTGGCAACTGACGCCTTGAGCAAGGCTCCGCGCGAGCTTATTCTTGTTATAGCGAAGCTATAGGTCAAGGAAATGAGCGCAATGAGGGAGACAAAGAGTATCAGGTAAGTGACTGGAATGGCAAGGGCTCTTCTTGATCGCACCAGTCTTGAAAGCTGATCTTTGAAGTACTTCATGAACGACGTTTTGAGCAGTCTCCTCTCTGACTTGCCTAGACAGATTCTCCACAATCAGTTGAGATAAGATCGTGTGCGTAGAAGGATACTACACATATGTATACTGAATCAATACCTGAGGAATTGAAATTGATTCCACGCTTCGCCAGCAGCGTGTTTGGCAGTTTTCTTGACACAGAGAAAAGAGAAGAGGAAAAGGGAGATGAGGATGCGCTTACTGCGCAGCCTGTACGTTGACTTCCTTGTAGTATTGCGCGTTGGCAGTGAAGGCAGTCAGACCAACGGTGATGCCTACGTCGTTCAGTGCGATGCTGTCTGGGTTCTTCATGTAGATGACAGCCGTGTAGCCAGACTTCAATGTAAGATCATTAGTTGCTTGAGTGAACGTATGTGAGGTGCCTTGAACAGTAATGTTAAAACTTGTACCTGTCAGCTCGTTTGGTGTTACTTGCAGGTCGTTGGATATTGCTACGGTGTTTGTTCTCCAATAGTATGCCATTGACCAGTTGAGTTCTTGTCCTCTGCAAGTCAGCTTGTCAATAACTACGTCTTTACCGCCAGTGTTCACGATGACTAGTCCAGCTTCTGCCCAGCTTCCTGTCGTATTGTACCAGACATGTGGCTTCGTCATGAACAGTGACTCTTCTTGTACTCTTGTGGTTGTGACGTTGATGGCGTAGAAGGTTACGACCGTTGCGAGCAGCACTGAAACCACTAGGATGATCAGCGTTGTGACGACTGTGCTCAGCGCTTTCTTATTCTTCAACATCTTCATTTTTTTTCTACTCTCCGTGACAGCACAATCCCTCTTGTTCAGATATGATGATTTGTGCGTAGAACAAAACTACACATAACTGTGTGCATGTTCAACAGTTCGAGCCATCTGGGGCGACAGAGCATTTCCTCCCAGTGAAGTGCGCGCAATGCGCCATTCCCAACGGCAATGTCGCTAATGTCTAAACGCATTTAAATGGTTCAAACGGAAACCTTATTTCTGTACAAGCGCGACGGTTCCTTCCAAGCGAGGTAACTTGGTTTGAGATCATTGGATGTTGCCGCTTTGGCATTGAACGCTGCCCTGTATGTAGTATTCGGCTACTTGTTCTACTACATCCTCCCCATTACCGCGCCCGTAGTAGGCCTTGTGAGGTTCTGGCCGCAGGTTATAATTCCTGCAGTGTTCGCAGTTATCTTCGGGCCTTGGGTAGGCGGCTTTGGGGCTGCAATAGGCATTTTCGTCAATGACATGCTCATTCACGGCAACCCTGTGCTGAGCTTGATGGCAGGAGTGACTTCAAACTTTGTAATGTTTGCCCTCATTGGCTACTTTGCCAAGAAGAATATTGATTGGAAGTTTCCACTTTTGGGCTTTGGTGTCATAAACGCGCTATTAGTGTGGATAGCGTACGCGTTCCTAGCAAGCGATACTGCTTCTTGGTTCTCAGGAATCATTCTGTGTAGCTACGTAGCGCTTCTTGTTGTTATCGTCATAACTCCAAAATGGCGAAGCTTTGAGGGCGGCTCGATGATCGGGTTGCTTGCGGGTAGTGCAATAATAGCGACAATGGTGCCCGTCTTCAGCCAGTTCTTCATCATGCCAGGAAATACAGCACTGACACCCCTAACAGTTGCTGGTGGTTTGATGTATCTTGTCTGGACGTTCTCAACAGAAATCCCTTTTCTCATAATCTTTGGGCCACCAATACTGGAGGCATGTTATAGGGCATTTCCCGCCTTCAAGAACGACAAAAAGGGAGCAACTAGTGCAAACAATCACTAGAGCTTTTGCCCCGTCTGGAATTTCTAGCTTTTTCGAAATATGCAACGCTACACGAGATGGAAGGCCAGCAATCAGCATGAAGACAGGCTCTCGCGGCGGCGGGTTCGTGGCTGACGGAGGAGTACTGACCCAGATAGCTCTTCACGAAAGCGCAAGCAATAGCATAAAAGTGCTCATAAACAGAAAAGCTGCACCTGAGGCTGAGACTACAAAGACTGTTGCAGAGACGCTCTTGGCCCATGTCGCGAGGAGATGTTCCATCACGATAACGCATGAAGTTAGAGTTCCCATAGGATCTGGTTTTGGTTCAAGCGCAGCCGGCGCCTTAGGCACAGCCCTAGCGTTGGCGAAAGCCCTACGGTTGAATCTGACCTACAACCAGTTAGGGACAATAGCACACAACGCGGAAGTTAAATGCAGGACGGGACTGGGCACAGTGGGCCCGATAATGCAAGGCGGGTGTGTGCTCACTCTGGAACCTGGAGCACCAGGAAAGTCGGTAATCGACCGTATACCCGTCTCACCCGATCACGTCATTGTCGCTGGGACGTATGGACCAATGCCAACCAAAACCGTTCTGTCCTCTCCAAACAAGTGTCGCGCCGTCAACAAATGGGGCAGAAAAACCTTGGAGAATATTCTTGCTGATCCCTCGCTAGAAAATTTCCTAGCCCGCTGTTTCGAGTTTGCTGAGAAAACAGGTTTCATGACTCGGCGTTTGCGCAACCTAGCAAAACTGGCAAATGAGGCGGGCGCGATAGGTTCTGCCCAGAATATGGTTGGAGAAGCAATTCACTCGCTCACAACCTTAGATAATGCCGATCGCGTGGTTCAAGCTTTTATGCAAGTCTTACCTGAGGAACAGATTCTCGTAGCCAAGATAGATCTTCAAGGCGCTAGGCTAGTAGGCTGATTTAGTTAATGAAGAGACAGTTCGAGAACGTGGCAGCCGGAGGGACTTTCGACTTACTTCACAAGGGCCATCGAACATTGCTTATGAAGGCATTTGAGGTGAGCGATCACGTTCTGATAGGCTTGTGCTCTGACGAGTTTGTAAGGAAGCTCGGCAAACAACATGAAACGGCGCCCTACACGCAGCGAATGGCTGAACTGAGACGCTTTCTGTGCGAAAATGGCTTCTTCGAAAGAGCGCAGATATTTCCCCTGAAAGACAAGTATGGAGTAACCCTTTTCAAAGGCTGTATCGAAGCCCTAGTCGTAAGCATGGAAACCGCTTCAACCGCCGCGGAAATAAACGAGAAACGGAAGCAGAGAGGTCTGCCTCCACTCCAACTGATAGCCATAAGCATGGTTCCCTCCGAGAACCACGTGATCATTTCAACGACGCGGATTCGCAGAGGCGAGATAGACCGCGAAGGTCGTGTACTCAAGTAGACGGAAAGGGTTTTCTGCTTCCATTGAACAATGCAAACGGGAGTAGTGTTTCTTTGAAGAGAACAGGTATTGCTAGGCTTCCACTTCACTATGGCAAAGCACCAGCTTGGCTGACAAGCCGAATGCAGAAGCTCGCCAAGGAAATGGTAAAGATAATTGTTGATGAGTATGGAACAGACGAATTCATGAGGAGAATCTCAGATCCATTCTGGTTCCAAGCTTTTGGATGTGTGTTAGGGTACGATTGGCATTCGTCAGGCGTGACCACTGTCGTTACGGGCGTTCTTAAGAAATCCATTGCACCTGAAGAGCTAGGCATTGCAGTCTGCGGGGGCAAGGGTAGACATTCGAAGCAAACGCTTCCAGAGATAGAAGCGGTCGGCGAGGAATTTGGTTTGTCAACGGTAACAGTCAAAAGCCTGCAACGCGCAAGCAAGCTGAGCGCAAAGGTCGACAGCGCTGCCATTCAGGCAGGTTATCAGCTTTACCACCATGCATTTTTTGTGACTGAAAAAGGGAAGTGGGCGGTGATGCAGCAAGGCATGTGCCCACAGGATCGAACGGCTAGACGATACCACTGGCTCTCAGACGGAATCCAAAGCTTTGTCGTCGAGCCACATACTGCGATTGTCGGGGATGTCGCACGTGAAAATGCACTCGACATGACCGCAGAAGAAAGTGAGGGTTGCAGAAAAACTTCAGTTGACATAGCTAGGGAGAGCCCGAAGAAGACTCTACAAGCTCTGCCAACACGCAGATCGCAGCTGCAGCGATCACTTCATGAATGGTTGCCACAGACTGGTGAAGACATGCGGCGACAAGTGCCAATGGAATACTTGTCAATGCCCGTAAACATTAACTGGAAGGTTCTGCAACGGCTCTACGAATGCCAACCCCGCGACTACGAAGAGCTACTGAGCATTAGGGGCGTAGGCCCTGCCACTGTTCGAGGATTGGCGTTGGTTGCAGAGCTGATCTATGGTGAGAAGCCAAGCTGGAGAGACCCTGTCAAGTATTCCTTCGCCTATGGAGGCAAGGACGGCGTTCCATATCCTGTTGATCGCAGAGCCATGGACGAGTCCATCAACATCCTGAAGCAGGCGATAGGTGAAGCGGGAATCGGCAACAACGAGAAACTGCATTCTCTGGCGAGACTGAGGCGGTTCGTGTCTGAAGACGTTGTCCGCAAGAGTTAAAGCGCGACGGCTCAGATGTAGAATCAGGCGGCAATCTTGATTTCAGAAAAGCCAATCTTGCTCAAGGCTTCTGGCGTCTCCGGTGTTTTGGCTCCGCTGGTCACGTTCCCATGCATACTGTTGGCGGTTGCCTCTTCATCATCGTTCAGCTGGACTGACAACGCACTGAGCGACTTGGGCGTTCAAACAGGCGCTACTGCAATCCTATTCAACTCAGGCCTGATCATAGGCGGCATCTTAGGGTTCATGTTCTCGCTTGGCCTATTCGTCCATGCAAGCGGCAGTGCAGTTGAAAAAGCAAGTGTCTCAGTATTCGCGCTTGCCACGTTGGCGCTTATGGCGATAGGCATTTTCCCAGAAAACGTTAGGCCTAACCACTACTATGCATCAGTCGCTTTTTTCGTGCTGTTTCCGATCTCGATGCTCCTCATGCTCTTCGCCATGAGGTCGACTCGCGATCTGCGAAGTGGATTGTTCATGTTGATTGTGGGCGCGGTTGCAGCCATGCCGTGGGTTCTGTACTTCTCAACACACTTCGTCCGTGGCGTTGCAATATCTGAACTGGTCTCTGCGTTTGCAGCATCCGTGTGGACGATAGTGCGGGGTTGCAGGATGTTCAAGCAGGCTTCTCGTCTGGCCAATTAGTGTTGCCACCCAACAGTTCCGTGAAAGGCCTGCGGTTGCAGTTACTTCGAAACGCTTCGAAGAAGGGTCATATGTCAATTGTTCGATTCTTTGTGACGCGCAATGTCAACGTAGATCTGCGAACAGCACAGTGGAGAAAAGGATACAGCATATCCGTTGCTCACAGCGTATTGCACGGTTCTTTCAGATGGAAAAGCTATGCCGTCCACTCCAGCCTTCAGGGCCAAAATGTCTGTCTCCGTCCGATGCGTGCCTTTTGGTCGCATGCACCCCAGCACAAGCGGAATGTCAGCGAACATTGATCGTGCAATGGCTATCACCCTGACTATGTTTTCGGGCGTCGGCGGTTCTACATCAGCCATCTGAGTGCCGCGTATCGCCATAAAAGCGATTATGACAAGTGCAGACGGTTTGTGTCTGGAAATCATTCTCAAAGCGTTCAACTCGCCTTTTAGCGTTCCATAATGGAGCCCTGCGACAACATGAGGCACGTAGGCGACACTTGCACGATCAAGCGCCTTCAGCGAGCTCTCATAGCTTCTCACGGTCACGTCTAGGTTGTAGATCTCTCTTATGGTTTCACTCGATCCCACAATGTCGATCAGCACCGCGTCGACTCCTGCGTCTGCCAAGGCTGAAGCAGAAGTGAAATTGATTATGCCCGAGTGGACGAACATTATTAGCCCGAGTTCGCTTTTGACACGCTTAATGGTCTCGGCGTAACTTTTGAGTGGGACTGATCCGTTGGGCAGGCAACCTCCGCTTATCAGGCATCCCTTGGCCCCTTCACGTTTGAGTTTGCTGCATAGCTTGAACAGGGTTTCTGGGCTGTTTGCGGGGTACATAGTTTCCAAAACTAGACCTCCGCAATGCTTGCACTTTAGACCGCACCCCTTGCCCGTCACTGATATTGTTGGGAAATCCTTGGGAGAAGAGCAGAAATTGCTTGTCTTATAGTACATGAAACTAGGCGCGTAGAAACGGACTTCTTTCGATTTGTGATCTAGCAGACCCTTATCTAGAACTTTCAGAAGTTCCTTGTCTTCCATAGACCAGAGGGTTTCAGGGGTAAGCTTCGTCATTGTATTCGGTATGCAGATGAGCTTCCGATCGTTTAATGTTTTTCGTTTATTCTTTTTCTTCGTCTTTCTTGTAGTGTTCTGAGATGACTGGGAGAATCTGCACTGCGTCGTCTAGGGTTCGGAGGGCGTTGGAGACTTTCTGCAGGTATTTCCTGAAGTTGAGAGTCTTGAACACGGTCGCGCCGCGGTCAGTGAGGGCATAGAGTGTTCTTTTTCCTTTGGCGCGGTCTTCGACGAGTCCATTTTGCGTCAGAGAATCAAGATGGTGGCCAAGAACGTCGCAGTTCATGTTCGTCTCGTAAGCTATTTCATCGTTTGTCATAGGCTTGTTCACGAGAGCTTCCAGTATGGCCTCGTAGCGTTCCAGCTTTGATTTCCGCATTCTAAAGCACCTATTGGGGGTTTTTGGCTGTCTTGGTAGAAATCACTTATGAATTCAAAATCCTAAGCTCCAAACATGACTCATAAAGCCTTTAATGCAGCTGCGTTCTCTCATTTGCATGAAGCATGTCTCCTAGCAACAGCAACAATGAGGAGGTTCGGAATGTCGGGAAGTCTGCCTAAGAAGATCCGGGTCTCAACCGGGTCGGCCACAAGTCTTGGGCTGGTTGAGGGGAGACTTGCCGTTGCGTCCACGACTGCTTATCTCATGACTTACAGAGATGGAAAGTGCACAGCAAACTGCAGCTTCTGCCCGCAAGCTCGAACAAGCAGGGGACGGACTGACATGCTTTCGAGGGTCTCGTGGCCTGTTTTTGATACCACTGATGTCTTGCATTGCTTGGAGGAGGCTTCTTCGAAGGGCAATATTAAGCGAGTCTGCATCCAAGCACTGAACTATCCAGAGGTCTTCACGCATCTCGTTGCGCTTGCTACTGCACTGAACCGCCGTTCTTATATACCCCTTTCAGTGTCATGCCAACCTCTGAATCGCGAAAATCTGAGAAACTTGGCTGAAGCAGGAGTCGAACGAATAGGTGTTCCTCTGGATGTCGCTACAGAGGCGCTGTTTGACAAGATCAAGGGCAAGTCGGCTGGTGGACCCTATACTTGGATTCAGCAACTTGCGCTCTTGGCTGAAGCTGTTTGTGTCTTCGGTGAAGGCAGAGTAAGCACTCATGTGATTGTTGGTCTTGGCGAGACTGAAAAAGACTTGATTGAGACTATCCAGCGGTGCATGGATATGGGTGTTCTTCCGGCTCTCTTTGCATTCACCCCGATACCTGGGACAGCGTTGGAACACATGACTCAACCAGTGATACGTGTATATCGTCGGATGCAGGTTGCCAGTTACGTATTAGTTCATGACCTAGCCAGGTCTGACGCCATGTGTTTTGATGAGGATGGTCATTTAACAGGTTTTGGAATCGAAAAGCAAACTCTCATGGCGATTATCCGATCTGGAAAGCCTTTTCTGACGTCCGGGTGTCCTGACTGTAACAGGCCATACTACAACGAAAAGCCCAGCGGACCAATCTACAATTACCCAAAAAAGCTTGCTGCGAGTGAGCTTCTTGACGTTGAAAGGCAATTGGGCCTAAATTGAAAGTCGTTCGCATTGAGCTTCGAACCTGTTTTAGGCATGATGCTTCGACAGATTTGATCGAAGGAGGCAGAATAGGCTGAATCTGTTTTTGGAATATTGATTTGTGTTTCACAACCTATATGTAAAAAAACGTAGTAAAATTGTGCCATGGTAACCTCTGATGAAACCCGAACAATGTCTCCTGACTATCTTGTTCATCTTCACCTGTATCCTGCTGTTGCAGGAGCGTTGGAGCTTGTTCTAGGTTTCATCGGCATGTGCATCTGTTTTTTCACTTTCTATCAGTCTTTAGATAGCCTGATTCGTATTGCCGCAGCTGGAGGTCGCTGTTTTGACGGCATGGTTGTTGCTGAATTGACATGCTTCACTTGGACAATATTTGGAATAACTGTATCCGTTTTTGCAGTGGTCGGCAGTGTTTGCTCAATGCGAAGAAGACACTTCCAACTTGCTCTGTTTAGTTCGCACTTGGCTACAATCTGGTATTGCGGGTTTGCGATCTTGCCGGTGTTATACTATGCGCTGTCGTCTTGGCGAGTGAGTTTCAGTCCGTTTGACGTGATGCTTGCCATTTTTGTTCTTTCTTCTTTGTCAAGCTCTGCCCTCATAAAAACCTCCAAGTCCCTCTTTTCCTAGGTTTCTTGGACCGTAGACTTGTGAATGCCCAATCAATATTCTGTCTTCATAAACATTATAATGAGCTTGGAGACAGAATGTGAGATTTGCGGGGTTCTGGACAAGCAGAAAGCAAATGATTAACCTTGAACAAGTTGTTTTTGTTGAAGGTTCTGCAGATAGCCGCGTTGGTCGCTACCGTACTAATAAACATTTTCTGGCGGGTCGAATTGCGACCTCGCTGAAGAAAGGGAGCTAAGGGAGGTGAGTCCATGGAGCTAAAAAAAGCGCTTCTGATATTCGTGTCGTCTCTGCTGTTGGCCACACCATACATACTGTTCTCAGATTGCTGGCGCTTGATAGTCTAAGATTGCTGGATTGGCTCGTCTCGCCGTTGGACGCAATTGGAGGCCTTGGAGCGCTTGGAGTGACCCTATACATTGCGGTGTTACCCATGACCTTGTTCATGTCGTGGATGGTCTTAGGTTTCTGGAGTCTTGTCGCGCAACTAACGTTTTGGTTGGCCGTCATGATGAGACTCTATGACAAGCGCGCAGAGAAGCACCTTGAATTGATCGAACATCCCACCTAAAATCTCTCTTTTTTCTTTCACTCTGCAAGAGAGGCGTATCTCTCGAAATAATACGGTACTCCTGCTTGTGCGCATGTCGCTAGTCTTTTTCACCCTTGATTCCTCGCGAGATGAGTTCATCAAATACGAATCAATGCCTCATGTTGCATCTAGTCGAAAAGCCTATGTGTAAGCTACGCGCTAATGCTTCAGAAACGGCTGGTGACGGATGTGGTGGAGACACCTGTCGAAGACAAGAGAATCTCGCTAACTGAAGCAGTCAGGCTTGTTCCAGACGGCTCGCACGTGTTCTGGGGTGGGTTTGGATTTCAGAGACCTCCAATGGCCTTTGCCCATGAGCTCGTCAGACAGAAGAAACGAAACCTTACCATCTACACGTGTGGTTCGGAAATGGACATCGACATACTCTCAGGCGCCTACGTGGTTTCGCGTTTTGAACTTGCGTTCTTCGCCATTGAGGGCATTGGCTTAGTGCCTAACATCCAAAGAAGAATCCGAGAAGGTGCCGTGCAGATTGAAGATTACTCTAACTTGGCGATGGCGCTACGTTTCTTGGGGGGTGCGTTGGGCGTCCCGTTCATGCCCATCAAGAGCATGTTGGGTACTGACATCCTTTCCAAAACCCGGTTCAGGCCTAAAAAAGCCCATGTGATGGACTGCCCGTTCACTGGCGAGAAAGTGGTTTTGGTTCCGTCTGTTCGTCCAGACTTTAGCATTGTTCATGCATCTCGCGTGGACAAGGAGGGAAACGCTCAGATAGATGGCATTCGAGGAGAAGACATAGAGGGTGCGCGGGCGGGCAAGAAGCTGATCGTGCTTGCCGAGGAAATAGTTGACACAGAATTCATCCGTGCACAACCGGATCAGACAGTAATCCCGAACATATATGTCACTCATGTCGTCGAGTGTCCGTGGGGTTCTTATCCGATGATGGTTTATAACTACTACGACTACGACATGGCGCATATACGCATGTACTACGATCAGTGCAAGACAGAGGATGGGTGGCAGAAGTATCAAGAGGAATACATAACGGGCGTGAGCGACCACATGAAGTTCCTGAAGAAGATAGGATTGGAGCAGCTGATGAAGCTGAAGGCTAAGAAACCATTTCCATATTAGAACTGAGGGAGGAGACTGGAAATGGCTAAGAAATATGCAAAACCCGGCGAATTCACAACCTTAGAACTGATGGCCGTGTGCGGTTCGAGAGTGATAAAGAATGGACAAGTCGTCTTCATAGGAACTGGATTGCCTATGATCGCTGCAATGCTTGCAAAGAAGACTCACGCGCCCGGAGCCAAGATAGTATACGAGGCTGGATTCATCGATTCGAACGCCAAGGATATTGCATTGTCAATCGCGGATTCGCGACTGGGGTACCGTGCGTCGGGCGCTATTGGCTTGATAGAAACTTTGGGTCTGATGTTGCAAGGTGGCCATGTAGACTTGGGCTTCGTTGGAGCTGCACAAATCGACGAATATGGAAACATCAACACTACTTACATTGGGAGCTTTGAGAACCCAACCGTCCGACTGCCTGGCAGCGGAGGAGGAAACGACATAATTTCGCTGGCGAAGCATTTTGTGGTCATCATGCCGCATGAGAAGCGAAAAATGGTGAAGAAGCTCGACTACTTGACGAGTCCCGGTTTCTTAGACGGCGCAGGCGCAAGAGAGAAGGCCGGCATACGAGGAGGCGGCCCATCGTTGGTCGTGACGAACCTGTGCCAGATGGATTTCGATCCCAAAACCAAGCGCATCAGGTTGGCCACAATTCACCCAGACGTGTCGGTGCAGCAGGTGCTCGATAATACAGGCTTTGACTTGATCGTTCAAGAGAAGGTGCCCACTACTGAACTTCCGACATGTGAAGAGCTTGAATTGCTTAGGGCGATTGACCCCAATGGAATCTACGTTCCGCGAGCTAAATAGTTGAGGTCTTCTCCGGCAGTTTCGGTTTCTGTCTCGTGACTTCCTCGACTACTTTCCAGAAGTCCTCTTCGGTGATGCCCTTCCGCAGATCTTTCATGAGCTTCTTGATCTGATAGAAGGTCATCTGGGCTTCTCCTTTGTCAATGCTTTCATGTAGCCTCTTCGTTCTTCGGACTATTTCATCCACCTGTATAGGGCTTGCCCTGATACCGCCTTCGACAAGGCGATTCTCTATTAGATGTCTTCCTGCTTGTCTACCCAAGTAGAACTGCGGTTCTCTCCCTATGATCTCCGGTGGAAATGGCTCGTACATTAATGGCTGCGTCTTCAGATCTTCTGTACGGTCGTTTATTTCGTGGGCGAAAGCGTTCTCGCCAATTATTGGTTTGTGGAACTGTATTGGCATTGCGAAGGTTTTCTCGGCCAACTGTGAAAGCCTGTAGAGTTTGTTCAGGTCAATGCCTGTGTCCACGTCATAAAGAAGCTCTAGCGCACTGACGACTTCCTCAAGAGGTGTACATCCTGCCCTTTCGCCCAAGCCAGCGATGCACGTGTGAACGTAGGTTACGCCTTCTTCGACAGCTGCCAAAGCATTAGCCGTCGCCAGCCCAAAGTCATTGTGACAGTGTATCGAAAGGGGAATATCCTTCTTGACGATTTCAGCTAGTTCTTCTCTTACGTGCGAGATGAGGTAACGCATGGACAGGGGTCTCATGAAGCCCACAGTGTCTGCGATCACCAGCCTATTGGCTCCTGCCCTGACCGCCGCTTCGAAAATTCTCACTATGTCTTCCAGAGGGGTTCTGGTTCCGTCTTCCAACACGAAATCCACAACCGCGCCGTGTTTCTTGGCATACTCGATGGATTCGGCTGTTTTCTTCAGTACTTCGTCTTTGGTCATTTTTAGCCTGTACTGCAGGTTGAGTTCATTGAAAGGTGTGAATATCGGGATCTCTCTTATGCCGCATTCCAAGCAAGCGTCAATATCGCTCTTGATTGGGCGCGCGGATGCGGCGAGGTTGGCCTGCTGAAACCCTTCATTTGCAATCTTCCTCACGCTGCTCTTTTCATCTTCAGATAGGCCGGGGAATCCCACGGTCACCACGGAGACGCCGAGTTCGTCCATCATCTTTGCGAACTTGACCTTCTCTACATAGGTGAGGAAGACTGAAGGTGTTTGGACGCCTTCTCTCAAGGTTTCGTCCCAGATGAATACTCTTTCGGGAAGCCGCGGAGGCAGGTTCTTTCTGAGCCTGTTGTAGTTCGCTATTAAGCCCTGTGCTTCCAATCTCTTGAAGATTGATTTTCTCATCAGAGCCCACCTTCAAACAGCGCAGTGCAAAGACACATCTTATCTCCTAGACGACAATATATAAGTTGACACTTCCAACGCGGCCTAGTCAAAGCCAGCATCTCTCGCTCATTTGATGGTACCAAGCGAAGGCTGAACCGCAATGTGCTCTGGAGAGCGTTCCCAACTCGGTGCTGAACAGACAGGACAAGTTTTTTATTCTATTTGCAGCAAGTGTAGAAAGGGAAGTATTGTAATGTCTGGTCGCTTGTGGCTCGGAGCTCTAGTCGGATTTGTGGTTATTGCCATTCTTGGAACTCCGCTTCCTGTCATCGGGCATCTGATTGGCGGATTCATGGCTGGGTTGATTGCTGGAGGCGGCATTGGCAGAGGTGCGTTAGCTGGTTTTATCGCAGGAGTACTCGGCGGAATTGTCATCGCGGCACTTGCTATTGTGGGGGCTGTAGCTGTCGGCGGCATCTTGGGTGGAGGCTTAGGCGCGCTCATCGGCGGCTTGGTTGGTGCAGCGGTAGCCATCATAGCACTAGTACTCAGCTTCTTTGGCGCGTTGGTCTCGGCCATAGGTGGCCTTGTTGGCGGTGCGATAGCGCACTAACAGCACCGGCAAGCCCTTCCCTTTTCTTCGCACGGAACAGATGAGCATCCGCACCGTTTAGGTCGTTTGCGAAAGTTTAAAATCTGAAGCGTGCTGTATGCCATAACACTGTAGTGGGATAGTATGGAACCTTTTCAGTGGTGGAACGACAAGCAAAAGTACTTGATGGAAGAAGCTAAAGAGTTCGCTGAAAAGAACTTGGGAAAGGGTCAGGAAGTTTTCTGGACTAAGAAATTCCCTCGCTCCATGCTGGAGCAGGTTGCTAGTAAGGGCTGGTTCGGCGCGGCGATCCCGAAGGAATATGGAGGTCTGGATGCGGGTGTAACGGGCGTGGCCATCATTGCCGAGGAACTGAGCCGAATCGGCTCGGCCTTGGCTGAAGCTTACTCTGTTTCGATGTTCGGAGGAGTAGAGCAACTTCTTGCTTTCGGGACTGAACCGCAGAAGAAGAAGTGGCTCCCGAAGATCGCAAGAGGCGAAACCATCGGGGCGGTTTGCATAACTGAGTCCTTCGTCGGCTCGGACGCGGCAGGCGTCGAATCGACTGCACGAAGAGATGGCAATAAATACGTTTTGAATGGCAAGAAACGATTCATTACGAATGCAGGGTTGGCTGACATTTATGTCGTCTATGCCAAAACTAGTGAGAAGCCAGAAGACAAGAGCAAATACCAGCACCTAACGGCTTTCTTGGTCGAAAAGGGAACGCCTGGTTTCTCAGTTGAGAAGATTAACGAGCTTTCCGGATGGTTTGGGCTGCCGAATGGATTCTTGGACTTTGACGAGGTCACTATTCCGTGTGACACCATAATTGGTCAGGAAGGAGCAGGGTGGAAGGTCATGATGGCTGGGCTGAACTTCGAACGTGTCGTCTACTCTGCAGGAATGCTTGGACCCATGCGCGAATCGACAAGATATGCTGTGGGCTACGCTCAACGTCGCATGCAGTTCGGCAAGCCGACCATTGATCTGCCTACAAATCAAGCAAAGATTGCCGGAATGATAGCAGGACTGCACACTTCTCGACTTTTGGTTTACCAAGCAGCAAACTTGCTTGACGAGCACAAGGATGCCATGGTGGAGGCAGCAACAGCGAAACTGTTGACCTCAGAAACGTATGAACGTTTGATCAGTGACGCCATCATGGTCATGGGAGGCGACGGATGGACACGGTTTTATCCAGTTGAAGGCTACTTGCGCGACGCGAAAGTGAATCAGATCGGCGCAGGCACAAATGACATCATGAAGTTGGTCATTATGCGTGGCGGACTCAAAACGCTTGGGAAGGATCTAAAGATGCCGCGAAGACGGATTCACAGCAAGCTTGGAGTTCCAACAGCCACAGATGAACCATTACCGAAGTTCACTGCAGATGAGAAGAACGTGCTGGAAATATTGGCTGAAGACTATCAAGTCAACCCGGGACTCTACATGAGTCGAGAGGACATCAAAGAGAGATTGATCGATACAATAGACGAAGAACTTGACCAGCTTCTGAAGAACCTTGAAGCGAAGAACTATGCTAGACTCTACAGAGATGGCCGGGGCACAATCGCCCTTGTGAAGGCAACCTATCAAGGACTGCGTCAGGCGGGATCGTTGGAGAAGTACAAGTGGTTCCCTGAATGGCTAGACAGGAACATGATTTTCTAGGGCAAGCAACTTTCCAATTGACTCCGATAGTGATGCGCGCGCTTCGTTGAACAAGGACGCGGTGACCTAGCGTGCCGCTACACAATGTACTTGCCTGCCCTTTCAAAGTTCTTGACAATTTCCATGGCTCGTCTCGGCCCGTTCACACCTTCGAGAGGAATTCCCTTGAGCAAAACCCACGGACTCTTCACTGCAATGGCGGCGACAATGTGGTCTTCCCCGAAACACTTCTTTGTGATCTCAACAACGAACCGTCTGACATTATCTTCAGAAATCTCCCCCAAGGCATGCAAGTATTCATGCGTTAGCAGGTTGTAGACCAAGGCGTTGACGATTCGTCTGTCTTTTATGGCTGCCTCGGCAATTTGCACCAGCACACGGTTGAGAACTATGTTGTTCGTACCGATAGAATGATATGCGCCGAGCTGAATGGGCAAGTCGTCCAGGAAGAGCATCATGCTGGTTCGGCGCTTGTGCAAGGAGGATTCTACGGTGTCCTTGACAATCTCCCAGACCTCTCCGTAGCTCGCCGTACCGTCGAGTCTTTGCCTGTATCTCTCCACAGCCTCATCCATACTGTGCTTCCCTAGCAACCAGAAAGACTCACAGAGAGATTTAACCATAACACAAAAACCAGAGAAACTGAAGGAACCAAGACTGGAGCAGACTAAACCAAAAAGCCTTAATGCTGTAAGGGCAAAAATAGAGATTGATGCATTATGAAGAGTCTTCTTGCATTTATGTTCATACTGTTCGTGTTCGGAACGGCGGCCATCATCGGAGGAGGAGTCAAGGCTATCCAAGCTCCCACTGTTTTTCTAATACGCCAAGGAGACCTGATCCTCAACGGTGACAACGTGACGACCATAACAGATACTTTCCACATTAACGGTAGCATAATCGTAACCGAGAACGCCACTCTCATCCTGAGAAACGCAATACTCAACTTCACACAAGAAGCAAGCAACCAGTTCAACATGACCTTCACGAACGGGACAGGAGGACACCCACACTTAATTGCGGAGAATAGCACAATAACCGGAAACGGCCACAATCTTGACATAAACCTTGAAAGCAACAGCTCTGCCCGCACAAACAGGCTCACGTTACCCATGGGCACAGCGGCATACTGTCGTAACGAATCAGCGTCCTGGATAGCAGACAGCACAATCTACCAGTTCTGGACCACACAATCAGCCAACGTGCACGTGGCAAACTCGACAATCGCCGCAGGTCTTCTAACCTATCATGAGTCAACCATAAACATCTACAATTGCACCTTTGGCTCGCTGTTTGCCAGGGACAACTCTGTTGTGTTTATGGAAGCGTCTAATGTCACAAGCGACATTGAGATACGATCGACAAACGTGAACTGCACAATAGCGAACCACAAGCCAACTCATATCAGCAACTGGAGCTTCATGCAGAACTGCTCGGTCACCATGGAACCTCTTGGCGATGCCCCGAACGTGACTGCTGAAGACACGGAAGTCGGCGGCTGGGGTTTCACCTTCTTGGGAACCTCAAACGCAACAGTAACTGGCTCAGAATTGCAGATACTCAGAACGTACAACGCTGCTCACGTTGATGTCTTCAACTCGACGATTGAATCAACCTACACGTGGGATAGCTCTGATGTGTGGCTCGTAAGCACGAACGTTTCATACACTAACACATATGAGCAATCTATCCTATACCAGTGCTGGTACCTGAACGTGCACGTTGAAGACTCTGCCGGACAGAGCATTCCCTTTGCAAACGTGACCGCGCATTATGCCAATGCCACAAAAGCTGAATCCAAACTTACGGATCTTGATGGAAAAATCCGTTTCATCTTAATTGAGAAAACGGTCGATACAACAGGCGCTTACGCATTGGGAAACTACCTTGTCGAAACAACTTACCAAGCATACTCAAACAGCACGTGGGTCAATGTGATAGCGAACATGCAGGTGACCTTACATTTTTCAGACATCACTATCCCAGAATTTCCAAGCCAGGCAATCTTGCCACTCTTCATGATCTTGGCTCTGATAGCACTCGCCATCCGAGCCAAGAAGTGCGCTGGCATACCGCGTCCGAGGCAACTCTGACAAAGCAAATAAGGGACTGAGGAGTAAGCATCTAGACAGATTCGGAGGAAAGACTGAATGGCTGGAATTGTGCTCGTAAGAGACATCATGACAAAAGAGGTCAAAGTGGTCCGCCCAGACACAAGTATTAAGGAAGTTGTCGCAACTCTGACAAAATTCGACATCGGCTCAATCATAGTTGTACAGGGCGATCGACCCGTTGGAATCATAACCGAACGTGACATTCTCACCCGGATGATCGAACCCAGTCTCGCCCCGGAAACCATGATGGCTCGACAGGTCATGACGAGCCCGCTCATAACCATTAGTGACACTGCTAGCATCGAAGAAGCTGCACGGCTTATGGCCAAAAAGAAAGCTAAGAGGCTTCCCGTAATGAGCAACGGAAAGCTTGTTGGCATGCTGACTTTCACTGACATTGTGTTCAAGGTGCCAACAATGCTCGCGGTTCTCGAAGAACTTGTGAGACCCTACCATAGAAAGAACTAGGCTTCTTTCTGTTTTTGTGCAAACAAGAGAAAAAAGGGGAAAGAAAGGCGACCCTAGGCGAACCTAAGGCGGTAACGGTGTCCAGAAAACCTCAGTTTTATGAGGAAGCGCAAAGATAGTCACAAGGAGCTTCTCAACCCCGCCCTTAGGCGTGTGAGCAACGATGGCCACCCAGTTGATGCCGGGCACTCTCACTTCAATCGTCCAAGAGATCTGTGCTGATTGACCGCCTTGCAGCACTGCAAAGCTTGTGTGCGGGCTTCCGCTAACAAGCATAGCGCCAGACGACAACTGCATGTCAATCGTTACAGACTGCGAAGTGTCTGTTAGCAATGCTTGTTGAATTCTATAAACCAACCAATCGAAAGTTAGTTAGTGAAATTCTGGCTTACGTTTCCCAAGCTTCTTGTCAAGACACGCTTTCACGAAGCCATAGTATTCAGGATCTGGTTTTCCGGGGCGGCTCCTGAACTCCCCGTGAAATTGTGAAGCAAAGAAAAAGAAGTGAGCAGGCAGTTCCAGAATCTCCATTCTTCGTCCATCTGTGCTTTTTCCAGAAAACACGGCGCCGTTCTTCTTCAGCGTTTCCAAATGATCGAGATTGACTTCAAATCGGTGTCGGTGCCTCTCATAGATTTCTCCTCCGCCATAGAGTCTGCAGGCAGTCGTTTCTGGTTCAACCATGATTTTGTGTGCTCCTAAGCGCATCGTAGCTCCCTTAAGTTCGATTCCGCGCTGTTCTGGCATCAAGTCAATAACTGGGTGGGGCGACTCAGGATTGATTTCCGTGCTGTTGGCGTCATGCAAGCCACAAACATGACGAGCGAATTCTATCACAGCCAGCTGAAAACCATAACAGATGCCGAGGAAGGGCACATCGTTCTCACGTGCAAACTTGATAGCTCTTATCTTCCCCTCCGTTCCTCTAGGACCAAAACCATATGGCACAAAGATTCCATCGAACTCCTTCAGGCAATCCACTTCTCTCGGGTTCTCCTCAAATCTCTCCGCTTCAATGAACGTCGTACACACGCGGGTCCTGCAAGCAACACCTCCGTGTCGCAGTGCTTCACACATGCTGACGTAACTGTCCGCCAAACCCGCATATTTTCCTACAAGCGCCACTTTCACTTCATGGTCAGGCTTCAGGAGAATGTCCACGATTTTGTGCCATGTTTTCAGATCTCGCTCATTTTCCGTGAAGTTCATTCTCTTTCGAATGAACTCGCCCATTCCCTGCTCGTCCAGAATCAGTGGGACTTGGTAGACAGTCCCGGCATTGTATGAACAGAAGACAGCGTCCTCAGGAATGGTGCCAAACAGAGCGATCTTCCGTCTGGACTCTGCATCAATCATCTCAGGGCTTCTGGCGACAATGACATCCGGTTGAATGCCAATACGCCTGAGCTCGTTGACGCTGTGCTGTAGCGGTTTCGTTTTCATCTCCTTGGTAACGTCTAGAACCGGAACCAACGCAACGTGCACGTACAATGTGTTCTCGTATCCTTCTTCTAAGCGCATCTGGCGTATGGCTTCGAGAAATGGCAATCCCTCAATGTCGCCGACAGTGCCACCGACCTCAGTTAAAACCACATCTGCACCGGAGGCTTTTCCAACGGTTTTTATCCGATGCTTGATCTCATTAGTGATGTGCGGAACGATCTGCACACACCGACCGAGAAAGTCCCCCCGCCGTTCCTTCTCGATGACTGCTCGATAGACAAGCCCTGTGGTTATATTGTTCTCTTGCTTCAGGCTCAGATCAAGAAAACGTTCATACCATCCCAAGTCAAGGTCGGTTTCTCCGCCATCATCAGTTACGTAGACTTCGCCGTGCATGTATGGGTTCATTGTACCCGCATCAACGTTCACGTAAGGATCAATCTTGACGACGTTGACCTTTACGCCTCTTGCCTGAAGCATCTTGCCAATAGAAGAAGTCAGAATGCCTTTGCCTACAGAACTCAACACGCCTCCAGTGACGAAAATGTATTTAGTCAAACGCCTTGTCCTCCCCGCAATAACCAAACCATACTCTGAATTCAGCTTTTAAATTCTTTTGTGGAGGATGCATTTGGAAAACGCATGAGAAATGACTTTCATCAAGCGATTGCGTAGTCACGCAACTTGAAGAGCAATCGCAGCGACTTGCTCCTTGTTCAGCGACAAACCATGGAGATACTTGCCGCGGAGCTTCGAGCCTCTCAAGAATGTTTCGCTGATAAGAAGCGGCTTCTCGAATCTGATGACATACTTGAACTCTATGGCCCATTTCCACCTGAACTCGTTACACTCGGTCAACTCAGTTTCGGAAAGGTCATCCTTTTCGTGGACAGCGTCTATTACTCCATAACCAACAAAGGAGTCACCGTCACTTGTTCTGTGAGCGAAGAGGACTGTCTGACCAGGTTTCCATTTCCTTCGCAGGCCAGTGTAATACCTGGCTAGGTCAAAGACCTGATCTACCCACTGTCGAGTTGCGATCCTGAGAATGTAACCCGCAATCCCAGCCATAGAGCCACTCATGTGTGCTTAAGGCGTTATTGCTATTTTAATTTCACCTTTTGACGTCGAGAGTATTTCGAAGGCTGTCTTTATCTCGTCGAGTTTCATGTGTCTCGTTATCAATGGTCTCACGTCTATCGTTCTGGAGGCAATGAAGTTGAGAGCTTTCCTGAAATGCAATGGTGTCGCGTGGAAGGCGCCCAAAATGGTCAACTCTCCGTAGTGAAGCATCTCAGTACTGACTCTGATTTCAGTTCCAGGCGGACTCCCGCCAAATTCAAGCACAGTTCCACCTTTTCTGGCGAGTTTCAGAGCTTGCTCCCAAGTCACAGGTGATCCTATGGCCTCAATTACGACGTCCACACCGTAACCGTCTGTCAGTTGCTTGGTTTTTTGCACAGCATCTTCTCTTCCGCCGTTGATTGCCTCGTCTGCCCCCAGCTTCTTGGCAAAGTCCAGTCGTTCGTCAACCAAGTCAATCACAATCACTCGTTCGACGCCAAGCTTCCTGATGGTCAACAGGTGCAGAAGCCCTATTGGACCTGCACCGATGATTGCTACAGTGTCGCCAAGCTTCACGCGTGCTTCTTCGTCTCCGTGCAGAACACATGCCAGCGGCTCAGCTATGGCTGCTTCTTCGTAAGAAACGTGTTGCGGGATTTCCTGCATGTTCACTGTGACCATGTGCGCTGGGACTCTAATGTACTCCGCATAAGCGCCCCAAAGCCAAATCATGTTCTCACAAAGGTTGTATCTACCTTTCTGGCACATTGGACAGCGGAGGCAGGGCGCGCTGTTTCCAGCACGTACTCGCATGCCCTTTTCAGGCCATTTCAGAGCTGGGTCAACTTCGGCAACCTCTCCCGCCCATTCATGTCCGAAGATTGTTGGCAGTTTTATCACTTTCTCAACGTAGCCCCTCTGCAGGATCTTCAAGTCAGTTCCGCATGTGGTTGCTGTTTTAACTCTGACCAGAACCTCGCCCGTACGGATGTCTGGTTTGTCAACGTCTTCGATTCTCAGGTCCTTCACTCCGTAAAGCATTGCCGCCTTCATTTTCATTCCTCATTCGTCACCATAACTTTCAAACTCTCTTTGCTTTCCAACGCTGTCTTGAATGCCTTTTCGATCTCTATGAGTTTGAACCTGTGAGTAATCAGCTCTTTCGCATTTATCCTACCTGATTTGAGAAGTTCCAGTGCTTCCCTTGTTTCCATGTGAGACGTCGAGTAAGATGGAACGATCTGGATCTCCGTAAAGAACAGCTCCTTAAGACTGATGTTCAGAAGCTTGTCGGGCGCAGTAGGAGCAAAGACACAGAGCGTACCACCCTTTCGACAAACGCTGAGACCTGCCCTGTAGGCCTCCAGACTTGGCGCCGTGACTACCGCGATGTCTACTCCTCTACCATCAGTCTCAGCCTTAGCGACCTCCACCAGATCCTCACCAGTTGGATTAACCACAACGTCTGCGCCAAACTTGATTGCAGCTTCAAGACGAAACCTAAAAAGGTCGCTGACGATCGTCTTTGAAGCCCCAAAGATCTTCGACAGTGCGACATGCACGATGCCGGTCACACCAGCGCCAATCACTGCGACGGCGTCGCCTACCTGCACATTACATTTCCTGATTGCCCTGATACAACAGCCGATGGGCTCGACCAAAGTCGCTTCTTCGAATGACATTATGCGAGGGATTTTGAGTGTGTCCGTTTGAAGGTTAGCCGCTGGGACCCTGAAGTACTCTGCAAATCCCCCTGGTTGGATATTTGTGCCGTGGAATCGCTCGCACAGAGTGTATTCGCCGCGCAGGCAGTAGTGGCAGGTCATGCAGGCAACATGATGATGAACAAAGACACGGTCACCCACGCTGAAATCACCCACTTTACTTCCTGCCTTGACAATGGATCCGGCAGGTTCGTGGCCTAGAACAAGGGGGGCCCGGGGCTTCAAGTACCATTCCATGAGGTCTGAGCCGCATATTCCGCAGGCTCTCATGCGCACGAGGGCTTCGTCTTCGCCGATCTTTGGTTCCTGCAGTTCCTCTATTCGTATGTCTTGCGGACTGTAGTATACGGCGGCCTTCATCTTGGTTCAATGTTTTCTTTGTTGCCTCGCACTTAAGACTTTCCAATAGCCTCTCAACCACTTGCAGGTCAACTTCGGAGGGTGGACAGCGAAACCTTTTATTGACTGAAAAGCCTTAACGTGAATCCATGAAGCCTGAAAAAGCAGAGAAAATCGTTGGCTATACGTTGCTCATCATAGGACTCGTTCTGATCATACTGCCTGCGATACTAGCGCTCTCGATATTCTTAAACGGCACACATGTGCCCCAACTTGTACCGATCCCATCGCAAGACGAGAACGGTTTTGCTGCGGCGACAGCAACCTTCAGCAATGTCTGTCTGATCTTCTTCATATTCATAATTGCTGTCTGGGCGGGGTCGATCATCTCAAGCCGCGGCGTGGCAATGGAAAAAAATGTGAAACTAAAACTGGTGAGAAAAAGCCTGAAGGAAGCCGCCGAAGCGGCTGAGAAGATAGAAACTGAAGAAGCTTAAGTATCGCTTCATTCAGCGCCCTTTTCGATTTTTTGCTTGACTTTTCGCAGGAACTCTGCTGCTGGGGCACCATCCACAATCCGATGGTCATACGTGAGGCTCAACACCAAGACAGGTTTTATGGCAATCTTTCCTTCGACCACTATTGGCCTGTCTGCAATCCGGCCGACGCCGAGGATGGCTGCTTCAGGCGGATTGATGATGGACGCAAAGAAGTCTACGCCATACATTCCCAAGTTTGTGACTGTGAATGTGCCTCCGCTCAGCTCGTCTTTTGTCAGTTTTCCCTGTCTTGCTTTCTCAGTCAATTCTTTCAAAACAGCATCGATCTCGTGGAGTGGTTTCTTGTCAGCGTTGCGAATGACTGGAACGATCAGGCCGTTCTCTGTGGCGGCTGCAACACCTATGTTGATATCTTCATAAATCCGCAGTTCTTCACCAGCCAATGTTGAATTGATCGCTTCGCTTTCACGCAAAGCTTTGGAAACAGCTCCTACAATAATGGCAGTGTGTGATACTTCGAGATCCGCGCGCAACTTGCTGGCAGTTGACATGTCGACCTCCATGGTTATTGTGCTGTGTGGGGCTGTCCTGAAGCTCGATGAGAGCCTTTCAGCTGAGATCTTTCGGAGACCAGTCAACCTAATCGCTTGCTTCACCTTAGGCAACGAGACGTTGCTCTCTTCTGCCGTGCGTCTCACATCTTCTTCACTGATTCTGCCTTCTGGACCGCTGCCTCTGACGAGTGACAGCGCTATGCCCAACTCTTTCGCCAATCGCCTTGCGGCAGGTGATGCCGGAACCCTGATTTGCGTTTCCGACGCGACCGTGGTTTGAGATGTCTCGGTGCAAATTTCTCCTTCAGGCATGGGTTCGCCTTCCGCAGTGATGACCGCTAGAACGGCGTCAACAGCAGCGTCGACTCCTTCGCCCGTTAGGATTTGTCGCAGAATTCCCGCGGCCGGTGATTCTAGGTCATAGGTTGCTTTCTCGGAGATTATCTCGACAAGTGGTTCGCCTTTTTCAACGGTGCTTCCTTCGCTTTTGTACCACTTGCCGACGGTGCCTTCTTTCATGGTCAAGCTGAGTCTGGGCATTACAACTTTGGTCACCATGTCTAAACCACTTCCTTGATCGCCTTCACTATTGTCTTCTCGCTGGGAATCACATACTGTTCCAAGGTTGGACTGAACGGGATCGGCGTATCTGGCTCGGCCACACGTTTTATCGGCGCATCCAGATAGTCTAATGCTTCCTCAGCTACGACTGCAGCAATCTCCGCGCTCACACCAGCAGTCCTGCAATCCTCAGACACGATTACTATCCGTCCAGTCTTCTTCACTGACTTGACGATTGTTTGCTTGTCCAGTGGGGTCAAGGTTCGAGGATCTATGATCTCTGCACTTATTCCGTCTTTCTCTAGGGACGTAGCCGCGTTGAGAGCCTTGTGGACCATGTACAATGTAGCGAAAATCGTGACATCGGAGCCTTCGCGTTTGATGTCTGCCACCCCAAAAGGAACAGTGTAGTCGTCGTCAGGCACCTCTCCTTCAACTGGATATAGCAGCTTGTGCTCGCAGAAGAAAACGGGGTTGCTTCCTCGGATTGCCGTCTTCAGAAGACCTTTTGCGTCGTGGGGTGTTGAAGGAACAGCCACCTGCAAGCCCGGAACATGCATGAACCACGCTTCTAGACTCTGGGAGTGATGAGACGCAATGTTTACTCCTGCACCAAAAGGAGTTCTGATCACAAGCGGACAGCTTGCTTGGCCGCCGAACATGTACCTGATCTTCGCCGCCTGATTCGCGATTTGATCCATCGCCAGCGCAGTCAGGTCTCCAAACATAATTTCGGCCACCGGCCTCATGCCCGATATGGCTGCTCCTACTGCTGTTCCGATTATGGCAGATTCGGAGATAGGGGTGTCTCTGACTCTTTCTTCACCGAATTCCTGCGCTAATCCATCTGTGACTTTGAAGGCTCCTCCCCAACACTTGCCGATGTCTTCTCCGAGCAAGAACACAGCTGGATCACGTTTCATTTCTTCTCTCAAAGCCTCGCGCAATGCGTCTCTACATGTCACCTTGTGCAATCGTTCCCTCCTCCGTGACTAAGCGTAGATGTCCTCTAATGCTTCTCCTTCAGCGGGATATGGACTGTTTTTTGCAAAATCCACGGCGTCATCAATCTCCGTGGTGACTTCTCTCTCGATTCTCTGGAGGTCAACCTCTGTCAGGATACGACCTTGCAGAAGATTCTCTCTGAGCCTCTTTACAGGATCTCTGTTCAACCATTCGGCAACCTCTTCCTTCGGTCTGTATTTGGCTGGGTCCGCCCGCGAATGCCCCTTGTGCCGGTAGGTCCGGCATTCGATCAGTGTAGGCCCTTCCCCTTTCCTCGCTCTTTCAACCGCCATTTGCGCGATGTTGTAGACTGCTTGAACGTCATTTCCGTCCACTGACACGCCCGGGATTCCATATGCTCCGGCCCGATCGGCAACACTCTGGATGTTCATGGTCCTTGACTGTCTCGTGCCCATGGCGTAAAGATTGTTCTCACAAACGAATATCACAGGTAGGGTCCATACGGACGCCATGTTTATGCTTTCATGAAATGTTCCTTGATTTGAGGCTCCTTCGCCAAAGAAGCATGCCACCACTTGACCAGTTTTCCGTAGTTTGGCAGAAAGGCCTGCTCCCACGGCTATTGGTAGGCCCGCGCCTACGACAGCTGTGGCTCCTAGCATGCCTATGCTGAAATCAGCGATGTGCATGGAGCCTCCTTTGCCCTTGCAGTACCCTGTTCTCTTGCCTAGTATCTCAGCCATGGTTCGCTTCAGATCAGCGCCCTTTGCTATGCAGTGACCGTGTCCTCTGTGGGTGCTGGTGATGAGATCTGTTTGCTTCAGGCATGAGCAGACGCCTACTGCGACCGCTTCCTCGCCTGCATAAAGGTGGATCGTGCCTGGAACAAGATTCTGTCCGTATAATTCGAAAACCTTTTCTTCAAAAAAGCGGATCTTGAGCATTTTCTCGTATATCTGAACGAGTTGCTCTTTTCCCAATTCTGAAACCACTTTCTTCCTCTCCGCTTTCGGTGGCTGGATTACTTCCTATAAACCCTAGAGCTTTTATACTAATCGGGGTTCCGGTGAACGAAGAGACCCAGACAATCAACCGCGGACTACGTGGTTTGCTTTGTGGCCGCGTTATTGCCTTTCCATGTCTTGTCGACGTTCTGCCAGCCCACTTGGTGTTCACGAGATCGCTAGTCCGATCAGGCGTGGAGCAGAAAGCTGTTCGTCGGTAAGCTGAGATAAGCAGCCGAAATACGGAGCCCGACGCGCACCGCATCTTCTGACGCAAACCATATAGCATTATGCAAAGTATGCTACTACAGATGGTTCGCAGAAGATCAGAACGTGATTTTGGGGATCGTAATGCAGAAGTCTTACTCAAAGCTGCTGGGAATAGTTGGGAAGCCCAATACCGGTAAGTCGACCTTCTTCAGCGCGACCACTCTGGCGCCTGCAGAAATAGCGAATTATCCCTTCACAACCATAAAGCCAAACAGGGGAATTGGCTACGTGCGGACGCCCTGTGTGTGCAAAGAGTTCAACGTGAAAGATGCTCCGGTGAACTCGGTGTGCTTAGATGGCGTGAGGCTCATCCCAGTGGAATTCATTGATTGTGCAGGCCTTGTTCCCGGAGCTTGGGAGGGAAGAGGCTTGGGCAACCAGTTTCTTGACGAGATAAGAAAGGCTGACGTTTTGATCCACATAATTGATGCTTCTGGAGGAACGGATTGTGAGGGCAGACTCTGCAAGCCTGGCGAACATGATCCTTTGGAAGATGTGAAGTTTCTTGAACGCGAGATAACCATGTGGATGGTGAACATTCTCAAGAAAGACTGGCCGAAGATCGCCAGAACTGTGGAAGCAGAATCAAAGGACCTTTTCACGATGATGGAAGAGCGGCTCAGCGGATTGTCAATAAGAAGGAATCATATTTTTGAAGCCACCAAGAAGGCCGGGTTGAACGCAGATAAGCCTACTGCATGGAGCGATGACGATTTTCTCAGGTTTGTGGACACTGTCAGGCAAATTGCCAAGCCGATGCTGATTGTCGCGAACAAGATGGACATGCCTGAATCTGAACAGAATCTTGAGAAACTGAAGAAGACAGGATATGTCGTGGTTCCCTCTTGCGCTGAAGCGGAGCTTGCGCTGAGGCGGGCTGCAGAAAAAGGGCTTATCGACTACAAGCCTGGGGACTGCAACTTCAGACTGCTCAACTCAGAAAGATTGAGCGCAAGCCAGACCAAAGCGTTGGAAGCAATCAGAGAGAAAGTCCTGCTTCGGTTCGGCTCAACAGGTGTGCAAGAGGCCATAAACACGGCATTCTTCAAGCTATTGAACATGATTACGGTGTACCCTGTTGAGGATATTGAGCATCTGGCCGATCATAATGGCAAAGTCTTGCCGCACGCGTACCTCGTGCCCTATGGGACGACTGCTCGTCAGCTTGCGTATCTGATACACACTGAGCTTGGAGAAGGTTTCATCTACGCTGTTGAGGCTCGAGAGAAGAAGCGGATCGGCGAGGAACACGTGTTGAAGGACAGCGATGTTGTGTCGATCGTCAGTGCCAAGAAGAGGGCCTGATGGAGGCTAAGCGCCGAAGCGTCTCTTGCGGTTTTGAAAGGTTCTGACTGCTCTCAAAAGGTCTATCAGGCGGAAGTCAGGCCAGAAGACGTCTAGGAAGCAAAGCTCACTGTAAGCAGATTGCCACAGTAGGAAGCCGCTGAGCCTTTCTTCACCAGAGGTTCTGATAATGAGGTCTGGATCTTGATTGGGCAGGCGCGCAGTGTACAGATACTTTTCGAACGTCTGTTCGTTAACATCCTTCGGATCAAGCTTCTTTCGAGCGATTTCTTCTGCAATTTTCCGTGCAGCATCTACGATTTCAGCTCGTCCGCCATAAGCGATTGCAAAGTTCAGGTAATGTTCATCATAGTCTTGCGTCGCCTTCTCTACGTCAGCTATTAGCGCCTGCAGGCTCTCAGGTAGTAAGCTTACCCTACCGATGACCATCACTCGAATTCTATTCTTGTGTATTCTATTGTTTGTCAAGAGCTTCCGGAACTCGGCTTCTGCAATTCGCATTATCTCCTCGACTTCTTTCGGAGAACGCTGGAAGTTTTCCGTGGAGAAGACGTAAAGTGTTACAGATTTGACGCCGAGCTTTATGGCCCACTCAATCAGTTGCTCCACCTTGTCTGCGCCCTTTTGATGCCCGAGCCAGGGGTTGAGCGCATTCTCAGAGGCCCATCTGCGATTGCCATCCAGTATTATGGCTATGTGGCCTGGCTTAGTACCGGCCTTGACTTGACGCCACAGCCACCGTTCGTAAACCCTGTAGGCGCCGATGGTGGAAAGGACAGACTTTATCATCACCTAGTCCTCGCATGATTGAGAGCTCTCGCACATGAGCAATTCCCACTGCTTAGGGACAAGTCTTCCACAGTCCTAGTCTTCGTTGAGGTCTTCACCCTGTTCTTCAGTCTCCCTAAAGAATCCCTTCGTCGACCTGTGAATGACATAAATGACCATCACCGAAGCTATGCCTATCAGGATGCCGACAAGTATATAGAGAATGAATTTTTCGTAGGCCGTTCCCGGCTCAAGCAATAGGTCTGACGCTCCATCTAGAATCTGCCTCGACCAGCCGATGGAGACTATTAGAGCCGCGTTTCGCAAAAGCCTTACGTCGCGTTTGAAATACATGCGCACAGCTCTCCCGAACAAGACAACGCCCAGCCCAATGACTGTCAAATCCATTGCGCCCTTGATGAAGGCTGCAAGCCAACCAGCGAGATCAGACTGAGGGATGACTCTTGTGGCTGCGTTCGTCCAGCCGGAGTAGACTCCTAGTAGCACGCTCAAAGCTCCTGCGATCGCTGCGTAATTGGATATCTGCACGGGCAACGGGGGCGGCGTGTACTCGCGCGCCCAAGTGATGGCTTTTCCAGCTTGCCTATCAACGCCGAACCCCTTAATCAGCAGAAATGATCCAATGCATAAAATGGAAACAAGCCAACCAAATGATAGCAAGTTGAAAAAAGACAAAATTGTCAGTATTATGAGCAGGAGGCCCGGCAGTCCCAACGCCAGACGTGAATAGCGAGGGTTCTCGACGAGCATCTTAAGGTAGCGTGAGAAGAGAGCGGCAGTTTCCTCGATTGATTCGCTGTGTTTTATGACTAGACGTTTGACCGAGGACACCGGAACTCTGGATTCGACAAGAGGTAAGACTGCCTCATCAGTGTACCCGTCTGTAACAAGGATGACTTCGCTGGCAGAGAACGTATCCAATAGTTGGTTCAGTTCACCAACTATTTTCCGATCGGCGTTAACGTCGCCAAGTTCAGAGCCAGACACGCTGGCTACCTCAAAAACCTCGTCTGCCTTGCTCTCGTTCTTTAAGCGATCGAATATTCGCACCGCTTCAAAAATAGCGTTAGCATCAGGTTCTTCTGGGTCTCGCAAAGCTAGGGCCACGGCCGCATTGATGTTCTCTTTTCTGCCTATCACCGGTGTTTTGATCTGGGCCTTAGTTCCCAAATCGCCATCCCTGTCGACACATAAAATGAGTGTTCGCTTGGGCTCTTTCGCGGCCATACTGTTCTCTGTTCCCCGATACTATCTGTGCATGCTTCCCATTAATCTTGCGCTTCGTCCTCGCCTTGGAGCATCTGGAACTCGTCCCAAGTCATCTTCTCACCGCGCGCCAATTTCTCTTTGGCTCGCTTCTCAAGCTCCTCGCGCAGCGCCCCTTCAGTTTCCTTCCGTTCTTTTGCCTCGTCTTCTCGGATTTCCCCCTTCAGCTGTCTTATCTGGATTGTCACCGTTGTGATCTCGTCTTGTATGGGCCCTGCCTTTTCTCTTGCTTGAACGAATGTCTGATGCGCGCTGTCGGCTTCTGCCTCGAGTTTCTTCGTTTCCTCGATCTTTTCAAGCATTTTTTGGTGAGTTCCCTGGCTTTTTTGCGCGCTGTTCGTCAGTGTTCCGTGGAACTGTTCGCCTGTTGCTTTCAATGAAGTGATTTCCGCTTGGGTTTTTTGGTGCTTTTCCCTTATGCGCGCGATCTTCTTGTGGGCCGCCAGCTGTTTCCCGAGTTCTTTCACTCGAGCAACAAGTTCTTTTTCTTCCTGCTGGCTTAGAGATGATGTCTGAATCTTCCAATCTATTTCTTCGATTTGTTTCTGTAGGGCAGGGATGCTGCCTTCGGGTCTCTCTTTCATCAATTCGCCGACTTGTGCTCGCAGCTCTTTGGCCGACTCGATTCTTTCGCCTATCTTCGTCTTCATGTCGCTCCTTTGCTGCTTCAGTTCCTTGACTGTCGCGTTCAACTCGTCTCTCTTGCTTCTCAGTTCCGCAATTTCAGCGCGTGCCTTTTTGGACTGCTCGTTGAGCTTATCCCGTTTCTCAGCAAACTCTTTGGCTTCAGTTTCCAGTTTGTCCCTTTGTTCTCTCAGCGCTGATAGTCTCTCGGTGAGTGCTTGGATTTTTTGTTGTTTCGACACTGTTTGGGTCCTTCTTGTGTTGTATTAGTTCATGATCTTTCTGATTAGTTTCATCTATTCAAGTATTATCCTAGCGTCTACAACCTTTGCTCCTTTTTTATAGACCATGATAGGGTTCAGGTCCAGCTCTTTGATTTCTTCATGCTCGGTGACCATCTTGGAAGTGTTCACGAGTATGTTCGCAATAGCGTTAATGTCCGCTTTTGGTAGGTTCCTGTAACCTGTCAAGAGCGGATAGGCCTTGACATCTCTGACCATTTCCAGCGCTTCATCCTCAGTTACGGGCGCAATCATAAACGTCACATCCTTGAGAACTTCAACAAATATCCCACCAAGTCCAAACATCACTGTTGGTCCAAACTGTGGGTCCTTCACTGCGCCAACTATGACCTCGGTTGATTGAGGAGCCATTTCCTGTACAAGTATGCCCGCTATTCTCGCTTTTGAGCAGTGTTTTTTTACGTTTTCAATTATCTGTTCATAGGCGGCTTTGACATCTTCAGAGTTCTTGAGGTTCACTTTGACGCCGTCGACGTCAGACTTGTGCACAACATCTGGAGAGACGATCTTGAGAACCACGGGGTATCCTATGGAATCAGCAAGCTTGGCGGCTTCTGTCCCGTTCTTGGCTAGCTCGAACTTCGGAGTAGGAATGCCATATTCTCTGCAAACACTTTTGGCCTCGGTCTCAAGAAGATTTTTGCGCCCCTCGTTGATAACCTGATTGAACATCTTGGATGCCGTTCCCACGATATTCCCTCATGAACGAAAACAATTTGATTGCAGACTACTTAAGTGCTTTTCCTTCAGTTCGAAATTGTGCCAAATTGCTTGATGGCTCCTAGAAATAGGCTCGCAACGTTTTCATTGCCTGTATGAGGGCTGGTGCCAGCGATGCGAAGACAAGTGTGTTTGTGATTGTATGAATGATAGGAGGATAGGGCATGTATGCAGGAATGAACGTCATGTAGATCGCTTCCCAAACTGACGGATAAACAAAATAAGCAATGTAGAAGCCAATGCTAGACGCAATATCATACACAAATGTGAGGCTGAACCCCACTAACGCCATTTCCACAATGAACCGTGCGCCCAGTCTTGCTTGCCCCTGTACTCTACCAAGTAAGCCGCCTACGATGCCATACATCGCGCCTAATCCACCCATAACAACGAGCAAGACGGGAGAAATAGTCAGCAACCAAGCGGCAGGATGAGCAAATGGATAGGGAATAAGCATGTAGATTGTTAAAGTCACAAATCCAACAGTCCCCCCTATAGTCCATCCAAAACAGAAACCGGCGACGAAGATCAACACGGTCATGAACTCTACGATTCCAGGCAATCCAATGCCCACACCTCTCGCGTATCCGACAACAATCGTGACGGCTGAGAGCAGAGCTGCGAGCGCGACTCTTTTGGCGTTCATATACAAACCCTGATTGGATGGATTATCCAACCAGACATATAAAACTTGCCATTGACTCTTTGCTACATTGTTGCTATGGTAGCGTAGACTTTTGCGTCTTCTACCATGTTTTCTATTTTGGCGTACTCGTTAGGTTGGTGTGCCATCTCGTCAATTGTGGACCAGACGACGGCTGGTATGTTGATCTTTCTGAAGAAGGCTGCACATGTTCCTCCGCCGATTCCGCCGACTTTCGGTTCGGTTCCTCTGTTTTGCTTTATTGCATCCTTCAACATAAGCACTATTCGGGCGTCAGCGCTCGTGGGCGTCGGAGCGACGCTTTTTGACACTATTTCGATCTTGATCTTTGCTCCGGTCTTTGCCTCGAATTCGTGAGCCAGTGTCTGAATGTCTCTCTGCATTTCGCCAAGATCATAGTTTGGTAGGATTCTGCAGTCAAAATAGAGTGTGTCTTCGCCAGGGATTATGTTGACAGCGTCTACGTTCTTGTCCTTCTTCGTAGGTTCAATTGTGCTTTCAGGGGGGTCGAAGTATGCGTCTTTGGCAGAGTATTTCTCATGAAGCATCTTGTCTAGGGCCGAGGCGTATTCCATGCCTATGCGGTGAGCATTTAGGCCCATGTGGGGTCTGCTGGCATGTGTCTGTTTTCCGGTTGTGCAGACTCGGAACCATAGGGCACTTTTTTCAGCGATCTCTATGAATGTGCCGTTTTCGTTTCCGCTGTCTGGCACTATTATGAGGTCATCTTTCTTGAAGAGTCCTTGGTCTATGAGGTATTGTATCCCATATTTGCTGCCTTGTTCCTCGTCTGCAACGAATGCCAGTGCTATGGTTCTCTTTGGCGTGATCCCAAGGTTTTTCAGTGCCTTCACAGCGAAAATCGACGCGATCATCGATTGCATGTTGTCTTCGCTGCCGCGGCCGTATATCTTTCCATCTTTGACGAGGGGCTCGAACGGCTTCGTCACAGTCCACAGAGATTCTTCGCCGGGAGGGACAATGTCAAGATGCGTCATTATCCAGAGCATCTCCTTGGTGCCTTCCCCATATTTGTATGCTACGATGTTTGGTCTTTTGCCGGATGGGCGCACGCGATCGTCTTCTGCGTCATGCTTTTCGATCTTGTCAAATCCGATGCTCTTGAGTATCTGCATTAGTCTCTCAGCCTTGTTTGACTCGCCGTCTCCGCCATTTTCCGGTCCTATGGCAGGGATTCTGATGAGTTCGCTGAGAGTCTGGATCATCTCATCCTGGAATTTGTTGATTTCAGAAGAAACGTTTTGTTGCATGCGCACCACGTTCTGTGAGCTAGAGTATTCAGTGGTGGCTACCTTTAACGTTTTGGTGGAAGAAGAAGAAGAGGGAAATAGTTGGCGTGATTTTGCTCAGTCCAGTTCTCGCAGGGCCTTCAGCCTTTTGACTATGTTTGGATGTGTTGAGAGAACTTCAAGGATCTTGGCCCCGGTCGAGACTCTTTGTGACAGGATCTGATCCACTAGCTCACGGTCGCCTGATATGGAAGCTCTTGTCAGTTCTGCCGAGTCAATTGCAGCGTGGTCTGGGTCTGTGATGAACAATGCCTTGAATGCGTTCAGGTTCTTTGTCTGCTTTGTGGCTCTTCCCACGTTTCGTGTGACGTTCACGATCTTGGCTAGGCCTGTGGACAGTTTCTGCGAGCCATTTTCGACTATTGCCGCGCTATGCCTGTCCGCATAGTATTCCCGCAGGCGGCTCAGAGAGAGCGTGAAAAGATACAGAACGAACCAGCCGATTATGAAGACTATGCCCAGCGCTGCTACTCCGTTGCCTTCATTTCTTTGTCTTCCGTACATAGATGACACTGTGAGCGAATACCCTATGTAGTAAAGCAAGGCAGGCAACAGCGAGACGAACATCATTATCTGCACATCCTTATGCTTTAAGTGTCCGAGTTCATGTCCGATGACTGCCTCAACTTCGCCCGTGTTCAAGGCCTGCAATAACCCACTTGTAACGGCTATGCGGCTTCCAGAAAGGGGCGTTCCATACGCCATAGCATTTGGCAGAGGAATCTGCGCAAGCATGAGCTTTGGTTTGCTTATGCCACTTTTCTGGCTCAGGTTCGCTACGATCTGGTGTAGTTCCGGGTTTTCGCCTGGGGGTAATTCCCTTGTTCGGTACAGGAAACCAATCAGATACGGCGAGATCAGCCATTGCACGAGGTTAAATCCAATCACGAAAACGCCCAGTGTGACAATGCTTAGTGAGCCTACGAAGTCCAAGATCAAGGCTGCGAATAGGGTTGAGAGCCCAAATATGATGGCCAGCGTTCCCGCCATTGACAGTCGCAGTTTCCAGATGCTCATGGTCGTGCACCAGTTGGCTTTCTCGGTCAAACGGCACTTATATTTGTTGCTATGCGGATGCTCCGTTTCCAACGCCATTGCGCGTTAGATCGGGGAGTGCTATTGTTTTTAAATCGTTGATCTAGTAATGATCTTGTATGGAAACGCTCGTAGACGATGTTGGCAGTTTCCCTCTGCCACTCCGCGTAAGCCGCGTAGCCTTCGACAGGGCATACAAGATCGCACAGAAAGCAGTAGCCAGCGGACGGAGTCTGAAGGATCACCCGTCCGTGGTCCGCGACTTCTACAACGTAGTACTTGGCTCTTTCAAGAAGAAGATGAGTGCGGGTTTGGACATAGTCAACTATCCGCAGCATTATGACATGCATGAGCAGTACGCAGCCGCTATCCGCGGAGCCATGAGCAGGGGAACATATGCCGTCAATATGAAGAACGCAGTCATCCCTGAGGTGCACGTGATTCAGGTCGAAGCCAAGAGTTTGTCTGAGGAGCTCGGAAGGAAGCTCGCCTTGCGTGTTTGTGTTACTGGCCCCATGGAGCTTTACTTGAGGACAGTGGGAACCGTACCCTATGAAGATAGCCTGATGATGTTCGCAGAATCATGCAGACGGTTCGCAGAAAATGCGATACTAGATTCCAAGTATGTCAAGACTGAGGTGGTTTCCTTGGATGAGCCAAGCTTCGGGATACTCGATGTATCTGCTGATTCGAGTGTTCTGAATCGAATTTTGGAGAAGGCATTCGACTTCAAAGGGGTCACAAAGCAGATTCATCTGCACTCAGCTTCAAGAATAGCAGACCTGTTAAGTGTAGCCAACTTGGATGTCTTGGCTTTTGAATATGCAGCTTCTCCAAAAAACGTTGAAGCTGTGTCGAGAAAGGATCTTGAAAGGGCTGACAAGAGCATTCGGGTGGGTGTTGCGAGAACAGACATAGACGCGCTGATGGCAGAAGCATGCAGTAGCGGTGTGAAAAGCCCAGATAGTGCACAACTAGTCGAAAGCGAACGCCAGATTCGTAAGAGGTACCTGTGTGCAAGGGAACGATACGGAAACCAGATGACGTTTGCTGGACCGGACTGTGGACTCGGAGGTTGGCCGACGCAGGAGTCTGCTCAGCTGCTTTTGCGTCGTACAGTCGGCGCGGTAAAACGGCAAGTTTCATGACGGTTTGCGCTTGAAGTTTCATACTGTGAAACAGGATGTTCAGATAAAGTTACTATGCGAGCTTGTCAAGAATTCGAAGCGACAGGGAACTAGCAAAACTAGTTGGGGTTTCTCAACCAACAATCACACAGCTAAGGAAAAAGCTGGAGAAAGAGGCTATGCTGCAGTACATGGTGGTTCCAAGTTTCATGTACTTGGATTTTGACATCCGTAGCGTTGACGTTTGCTCGTTCCAAGGAACTCGTTAACCTTTTGTGGGAACAGGGATTAGCCGCGCAGACGTCGCCGACTTCATGCTCAAACAAATACAATATACCAAATATCTGAGACAAGTGCCTGCAATTAGCAATTAACATTATCTATCTGAGCCATTGCAAGATAGTAAGGTTTCCCTGGTTTTCAGTGCGTGTTTTTCTTATCCAGTTAGGCTTGCACCGTAATGGGTTCGAGTCTAATGGCGGGCCCGACGGGATTTGAACCCGCGACATGCGGATTAAGAGTCCGCCGCTCTGGCCTGACTGAGCCACGGGCCCCCTCATACTTGGTAACTATGGGTTTCAGGCGCTGCTAATAAGTTTAGTCGTCGCAGATGCAGCTTAGCACGCCGATAGCCACATAGACTCCTGAGCTTTTGGTCTCTGTAAGCTTCTTGTAGACCAACAGTGTATGCAGGTCAACAGTTTTAAGTATAATCAAGAATCATGGTTTTGGGGTTGGGTTCGTTGCCGGAGATAATCCTTGTTGGGCTTGGGCTTCATGATGAAAATGGCATAAGTGTCAAGGGTTTGGAAGCCGTTAAGTCTGCAGACACTGTTTTCATGGAGCAGTACACCAGTGTCATGCCGGGCTTCTCGCTACGGCGCTTTGAGGACGCTTCTGGGAAGAAGATTCATGTTCTGTCGAGATACGAGCTTGAAGAGGAAAATGGGAAAGCCATACTGGAAGCGGCTGAGGAGGGCGTAGTCGTGCTTCTCGTATCCGGCGACCCGCTTATTGCGACGACGCACGTCACCTTGCGTATCGAGGCTAAGAAGCGGGGGATCTTGACTCGCGTGGTTCACGGGGCTTCGGTGCTGACTGCGGTCATCGGGTTGTCTTGTCTCCACAGCTACAAGTTTGGCAAGAGCGTTACGGTTCCCTTTCCAGATGAGACTCTTGCTGACACGCCGTATGATGTGATCAGTCAGAACAGGAAGCTTGGGCTTCATACGCTTTGTCTTCTCGATATTAAGCGGAACGAGAACCGCTATCTGGGCATTGACGAGGCGCTAGGCGCACTTTTGGCAATTGAGGAAAAAAGGAGAGTTGGAGTTGTGACACGGGATTCATTGATTGTTGGAGTAGCGAGGGCGGGCAGCGATGATGTGAGTGTGAAGGCTGGCGCTGTCAGTGAATTGGCTGGGTATGATTTTGGAGGCCCACCGTTCAGCCTTGTTTTTACCGGAAAGCTTCATTTCATGGAGGCGGAGGCTCTCATATTCTTGGCTGGGGCTCCTGAGCAGATTAGGAGGCTGGTCGAGTGAGTCTGGCAGAGCTTGTTGAGAAATACGTCAATTCTGCAGAAGATGTTTTCAGAAACATGAAGGTCACGGATGTTTGCTTAAGCGTCGATGTTGACTGTGTCAGAGGAGTTTTGGAGTCTGCAAAAGCCTATCTTGAGGATGCCGAATATTATCGGGATAAGAGAAAGTTCGAGGTCAGCCTTACCTCGGTTGCGTATTGCGAAGGTTTATTGGACGCATTGCGTCTGTTGGGAGCAGTGAAATTCGAATGGCCAGCCAGAAGGAAGCCAAAAAACGTAAGATAGTGCTAGCGTCAGGCGTGTTTGACCTGCTACACTTGGGCCACGTGAAGTTCTTGGAAGAAGCAAAGCGTGCTGGCGGTTCAAGTGCTGAGCTTGTAGTAATCGTCGCGAGAGACAACACTGCTGTAAGGAGAAAGGGAAAGAAGCCTATAATGTCTGAGAACCAGCGGCGGACTCTTGTAGAATCGTTGAAGGTTGTTGACGAGGCGATTCTCGGTTTCGAGGATTTCGACATTGGCAGAGTCGTCGAGAAGATCAAACCTGACGTGATTGCTGTTGGCTATGATCAAGAGGGCATGGCCCGCGCAGTGATCGCATACTTGGAGCAGAACGGCTCAGCGATCAAGGTAGTACGCATCGGACGCTTCAGTCCAGACGAGTTGGACAGCTCGTCCAAGATCAAACAAAAGATTGTTGAGGATTTTGAAAGATGAACGTCCACTTCAAAAGCTCTGATAAATACATGCTCACGTACATCCTTATCGCAATCAACATAGGAGTATATGCTTACACTTCGTTCCTAAGCAACGACGTTCTGGTGACCAGCGACGGTGTCTTGGCCACATATGGGCAGTACAACTTGTTTGTGCTGGAATATGGGTGGTTCTGGCAGCTTGTGAGTGCCATGTTCGTGCACAACAATATTGTCCACATTGGCGGCAACATGTTTTTTCTGTTGATCTTCGGCCTTCGAGCTGAAGAGATGTTCAAGCCGCATGAATACCTGCTCATCTACCTTCTAGGCGGACTTGTCGGAAACGTTGTAACGCTTCTGATGGGACCATATGTCCTTTCGGCTGGTGCTTCAGGAGCCATCTTTGCGTTATTCGGAGCTGTCACTATCTATGTAAGGCGTGCAGTCGGGCAACCGATTGTTGGAGCGCTGATGTTCGCTTTCTTGCTACTCATTTTCAGCGCGGGAATCGGAGTCAACATTCTAGCCCACCTCGGTGGTCTAATCGTTGGGTTGTTGTTCGGATATGGGCTTGCAGCGACTCGAAAGTTCAGGGTATCCTATCAGTATCGGTACGGTGTGTAGACTTTCGAGGGGCCCTCTTTTTTAGGGGATTCAGGGTTAAGCGCTCAACCTATGTCGTGTCATGTCCGCTAAATTGTGTGCGTGATCACGTAACCGACGGAGAAAAAGGGCTAAATCTCGTTTGTGAACACTATAACATCATCGGCGAATCGTCTTGACTGTGTATATGGGAGTTGGAAAGGTCTTAACCAACCCTTACGTGCAAGATGGCAGAGCGCTGCTTAGCAAGGTTCAGGCTTCGGACAGCGTCAAGGATGACGTTCTGAAGGCTGTTGATCTGATTGGAGGTTTAGGCAAGGCTATTGCAAGAGGCGATGTTGTTCTGGTGAAGCCAAACTACAATAGTGCTGATCCCCCCGCCAGCTTCAAGTGATCCTGAGTTACTCAGAACGGTTGTAGACTTGTTGTTTGAACACGGTGCTGGGCAAGTGGTTGTTGGAGAATCGTCCATGCAGACACTTTCAACTAAGAAGGTTATGACGAAGACTGGAGCGTTGGAGAAGTTGCAGGGTAGCGGGGCTGAGGTCGTCTTTTTCGACGACGGAAAATGGGTAAAAGTGGATGTTGGCGGCAAGTACCTCAAGCGTGTCAGCCTACCTGAGAGGGCTTTGCAAGCTGACAAGGTGGTTTACTGTTGTTGCATGAAAACCCATTCCCTCGCAGATTTCTCCTTCAGTCTGAAGCTTACGCTCGGATTCTGCAAGGGCAGCGAACGTCTCGCGTTTCACATGCAACACTTGAAAGAGAAGCTAGTCGACCTAAACTTGGTAACGCATCCGAATCTGATTATCATGGACGGCAGAAAGTGTTTCATAACTGGTGGGCCGCTCAAAGGCGAAATGCGGCAACCAGATGTCATAATGGCTTCAGGAGACCGTGTGGCCATTGATGTTGAATCCATCAAGTTGATCGAAAGCTTCGAAGGAGCAGTGCTGAAGGATGACCCGTGGAATTATCCGCAGATTAAGCATGCTGTGGATCTTGCGCTAGGCGCAAGAAACGATAAAGAATATGCGGTTGTCAGCGGGTAGCCGCTATAATCCGATTTCACTGCCTATCGCTTTCAGTCCATCCAGCGCAATCTGGAAGAACTGTTCTTTCGGAAGGCCGAGCTGTTCGCATACTAGGATTCTTTCTCTATCTGCGCCTCTTGCGAAGTCCTTGTCTCTGAACTTCTTGGCAACGCTTTCAGTCTTCACGTCAGCAAGCTTCTGTGAGGGTATCACTAAAGTGCAGGCTATGAGTAGTCCTGAGATAGCGTCTGACGCGACTAGTGCACGCTCCATTCTTGTTTCTGGCGAGACTCCAGTATGTTTCTGATTGTGAGCCTTTATGGCTCGCATGATGTCAGCGGAGACTAATCCTCGCAGGATTTCGTCGGCGACCAAGCTATGCTTCTCAGGTGTGGTTTCGGTTCTCTCATAATCTATGTCATGAAGCAAGCCCACTAGACCCCACGTTTCTGCATCCTCTCCAAAGTGTTTGGCCAAGCTTCTCATAACAGCCTCAACGGCCAGCATGTGATAGATAACGTTCCTCTTCTTCACATTCTCCTGAACAAGAGCCGCTGCTTCTTCTCTCGACAGCATTTGCTCACCTTGAGCGCCTAGTTTCGGGGTGTGTGCATTTATAGCTTGCCTAGTGTAACATTGACTGCCGGTCATTTCTGCCCGTTTCGACATCGCAAGTTTTAAACGTTCACAGGATGGTACTCATACTCATTGTGTGGGGAAAAGCCGTTGTTCCGCGATTTGCCGAAGTCTCAACGCCATCTGCTTCTAGGCGCACTTGTCACAATTGTGGCAGCAGTCAACTTGCTGTGCCCTGTGATCATGGTGACTAGCATTGATAACAAGCTCCAAACCTACGCCTCCAAGGAGAGGCTGACTGATGCAGACTTGCAGACGAGAGCACGGTTGCATGGCTCAAGAGATTGGTGGATGAGCGCTGAGCCCGGCATCTTTCCCATCGCAACATCTCTGTTGATGGTCGGAGTGGCGTTCATCACCTACGGGGCAGTGACGAGTTTTTCGGGGAAACGTGATCGTCGTTCAGGCGGCGGATATGGGCAAAATATATAATGATGCATATTGCCCTTTTGCAGTCATTGTCGGTGCGTCGGCCTTTGACTTCTCCAAAGTATAACGTTACATGGAAAACCCTCCTGTTGCCAGTGATAGGCCTCGCAGTCTTCTTTGCTTACATATATCTGTTCAACGTTGACATAATACAAATAATCGCCGCTGTTCAACACGCCAACCTGAGCTTCTACCTGCTCGCCGCCGTAGCAACTCTACTTGATACACTCTTTTACACCCTAGCATGGCATTCTCTTCTGAGATTTCTTCATGTCAAGATATCGTTCCTCAGAGAATCCCTATTTGTTTGGTTTGGAATATTCATAGACACACTAATACCCGCCGAATCAATAAGCGGAGAGATCTCCAAAATCTATCTGGTATCACGTGAACAGAATGGCGCCGCGGGCAAGGCCACCGCATCTATAGTTGCCCAAAGACTCATCGGAATGGGCATAAACATTGGCACGTTGCTGGCAGGGGCGATTCTTTTGCTGTTTGAGCAGCAACTCCAAGGGACTATTCTCAGCTTAGTCTTCTTCTTGGTCGCCTTGACCCTCTTCTTCCTGATGCTCATCTTGCTTCTGTGCTTCAGGGAGAATTGGAGCATGCGAATAGTAAATGTTATTATCAGATTTGTTGAGCGCATAAGTCGAGGTCACTGGAAGCTGGAGAACCTCAGAGAAGAAGTCATTGAAGCCGCAAAAGCCTTTCATGGCGCGATGCGCGAGTACATTCACGCACCTAGGACGCTGGTGAGCGCCTTCGTAGCAACTGCGGTGTCTTGGATGCTTTCATTGACCGTGTTCTACTTTGTTTTCCTTTCTCTCGGGTACCCAGAGATAAGCTGGAGCGCCGTGCTTGTCATCTCGTCAATCTTCGTTGCTCTCAAGTCCATACCCGTAGGAGTCCCGTTCGAGGTTGGATTTCCTGAAATCACGCTGACAACACTTCTCATTCTGTTCGGTGTGCCTCCTGGGATAAGTGCAACCGCCACGATTCTGATGCGCCTCTTGACTCTTTGGCTGAGGTTCCTCATAGGTTTCGCAGCTCAACAGTGGGTCGGAATAAGAACCATAACCCTCGGAGCAAAGGATGGAGACCGTAACTCGTCTGGAAAGTAAAAACCTAAATGACGGCGTGCCATCATTTTGGAATGATGAACTCCAGATGACTGTGATAGAGACTGCTTCGATTCGGCAACTAGACGATCTTTATGTGATCGAGAAAGAATGCTTTGAAACGGAAGCTTTCTCGAAACCGCAAATCGCCAGTCTCCTCACCGAGTACAACGCCGTAAGCCTAGTGGCTAGAGAAGAGGGCAAGATCGCCGGCTTCATAATAGGCACCGTGTTCTTTCAAAAGGACGGCCTAACCGGACACATATTGACGATAGACGTCAAGCCCGTTTTCCGGAGGAAGGGAATTGGCGCGCAACTTCTGATGGCAATGGAGAAGCTGTTTAAGGAAAAAGGTGTACAGACCTGCTGTCTTGAAGCGAGAGAAGACAACACTACGGCAATCGAACTATACCTAAAACTAGGTTACAGTAAAGTTGGACGGCTCAGAAACTACTACGGAAACGCTCATGGAATTCACTTGAAGAAGCCATTAGCCTAGTTTAAGCAATTTCAGTTTAGTCTTCTCATCGAAAGCACGCACGAGGTTCATGCCTACCGTCTCAATAATAACGAGCTCTGCTGTCGGTCCGACAATGCAGCCCTTCATTAAATGGCCTCCGAAAGACTCTCCATTTTCATTTGAGACCATCAAGTGTGCATGTACGACGGTCTCGCCTGTCTCATCTAATGCAACGTTGCCCATACAGGTTGCTATTTCCACCGGACCGCTGACGTTGATGTATTTGTACTCTCCGTTCTTGTAGCATCCAGCAACCATTTGCTCTAGTGCGCCAATGAGCATGATAGCGCCTGTTTTTACTCCTGCCTCCTCAGCCCTCTTCTTTATGCCAGCGGCGAGGTCCTCGCCCTCAAGAAGACGGAAGAAGATCATTCGACCGACTTGACCGCATTCCACTTGTCATCACGCCCTTGGTCTTCTAGTGGTTGGAAGTGTTTCTAAAGGTTTCGAGCGCAAAACCTAAAAAGACTACGTAGACAATATGTCTAGCTGTGACTGGATCTTGGCAGGTAAGAAGAGCGAACAGAAGCTTGTTAGGACCATTGTGATTTTGCTTCGCAACACGACTTGGCGCTGCGGCAGGCTTGAGCGAGTGATCGTGGGTCACCTCCACAGGAAAAGCACGAACTTCGGGAAGCCTGAGATGACGTTGAATGAAATGCTTCAGAAACTCAAGCTTTCTGGGAAAAAGAAGAACGAATTTCTCGACGCGATAAGACGTTTGGAAAGAAGGAATATAGTAAGAATCTTGACTTAACACCCAGTTCTTTGCTTGGAATGTGTAGTCTAAGGCTTCTCAGTCAGTTCCTTCGCGCTTTCAATCCATCTTGCGGTGATTTTCGGTGATAGGTCCAGTTTCGACCCCAGTTGCTTGGCTGATGCTTTTGCCAAGTCTTCGGCGCTGTTTATGCCCAATGCTTTCAATTGATCTGCTCGCTTTGCCTTGATACCTTTCACCAGAGTGATATCTGTGCCTATCGGTTTTGGTAGTGATGGTACGGGTTCTGCAATTTCGACGGTCGCTTCCTTAGAAACCTCTATTATAGGGGCGGGTGCTGGCGGTGGTGGCGGAGGTGCTTCTGTTGTTGTGGTTGCTGCTGGTCTCTGTCTTTGATAGTATCCTAGGCCAGTGAAGAGTAAGCCGAGAAACGCTGTTGCCACAATCCACAGTTCTCTCATTTCCACGGTATAGATCAGGACTGCGCCTGTCAACACGAAGAATATTAGGGCTATTGAATAGAGTAGATAATCTGATCGCATGTTTAGCTGTCTCCCTACGCCCCCTATTTCTAGGGAAGAGTTTAAATAATTTTCTCCATGGACGCGAAAAAAGAAAGGTTTTGGGGCGGTTTTGCACCGAATTGGGCATACGTTGGGCGCGTTTACTTCAGGAGCTTGTCTTCAGGCGGCATAGGCTTTATGAGGCCCGTTTTCATCAGCGTCATTGTGGCTTCTCTGGCGTTCTGAATGATGGCTTTTGCTCTATCGTAGAGCTCTTTCCTGCTGGGTTTGATTCTTGCCATGCCTTGGTCGATTGACTTCAATGCGCAGGCAACGGCTTCACGTGGGTAGACTTCCCATTCTTCCATCCTAGGAAGGATGTCTTCCTCATGCATACCTCGTTCTTCAGCGAACTTGGCTAGTTCTTGGGCTGCCGCAATGCACATGTCGTCGGTCACTGTCTTCGATCTCACGTCTAGGACGCCTCTGAATATTGCCGGAAATCCTAAACTGTTGTTGACTTGGTTCGGGAAATCGCTCCTGCCTGTGGCTATTATGCGCGCTCCTGCCTCTTGGCATTCCCATGGCCAGATTTCTGGTATCGGGTTTGCGCATGCAAAGACTATGGCGTCTTTCGCCATTGTCGCTACCCATTCCTTCTTGATGGTTCCAGGTCCTGGTTTTGAGGCTGCCACGACTGCGTCAACACCTTTGAACGCTTCAATTATATCTCCTTCCCTGCCTTCGCCGTTTGTCTTTTGTGACAGCTCGTATTTCCAAGGGTCATCTTCTTTCTTGATGTCCTTTCGTCCTGGGTAGACTACGCCTTTGGTGTCTGCGAGGATTATGTTGCCAGGCTTCATGCCCCATCTGATCAAGACGTAGGCAGTTCTGAGGTTGGCTGCGCCGGCTCCGACCAATGTCACAAGGCTTTCCTTCGGCTTCTTGCCAACGATTTTAAATGCATTTATCAAGCCGGCAAGGATGACGGTGGCTGTGCCCTGCTGATCGTCGTGCCAGACTGGAATGTGCAATTTCTCTCTTGCTTTTTCCAGAACGTAGAAGCACTTTGGTTTCTCTATGTCTTCCAGGTTTATGCCTCCGAACGTCGGTTCGATGAGCTCGCATGCTCTGATAATTTCGTCCGGGTCTTTTGTTCTGAGGCAGATCGGGAAACCGTCGACGCCGCCAAGATATTTGAACAGAAGGCCTTTGCCTTCCATCACTGGCAGGGCTGCCTCCGGGCCGATGTCTCCGAGTCCTAGTACGCGTGTGCCGTCTGAGACAACAGCCACGTAGTTCCATCGATTAGTGTATTCGAACGACTTGTCTGGGTCTGCTTGGATCTCTTTACATGGTGCTGCGACTCCTGGCGTGTACCAGATTCCGAAGTCTTTCGGGCTTGTTATGGCGCATTTGGGCATTACTTGGAGTTTTCCTTCGTAGAACTTGTGCAGTGGTGGTGCTAATTGTGATGGTTTCTTTGCTTTTGCCAGCAATTCGTCAACTGTGGGTTTTCTTTCCTCTTTATTCGGTTTCAGCATTTGATATTTCTCCTTTCGACTAGAAGGTGTTGTCTCAGATCATAGATTTTAAAGATTGTGGTGAACTGCTGCGAAACGATTCAAGCAAAGTAGCATCACCACGTTTCAGCGTCGCGATATCGCGAATAATGTGGGAGCCCTACAAGAGTCTAAGAATTAGGAGAAGAAAATGTTTGGGGAATGTTTCTGGGATACTTGGGCGTTTAGTATCTTCTGTCTCTAAACCCGCCCCGTCTGTCGCGGCCACCGTAGCCGCGTCCGCCGCCGTATCCTCCGCCGAAACCTCTGCCGCCGCCGCCCCCTCTGAAGGGACGTCTTTCCTGTTCATAGACTTTGCTTGATACGTTGTTTTCACTGTTCACTTCGCCTGCAATGGCTTGCTCTGAGATTTCAAGGGTTCCATACTTGCCTATGTTGAGGCGTATGTTTCCTCTGAACAGGTTCACGTAGCCGTTTTTCACGCTGACCGTGTCGCCTTCCTTCACTTTTTCGATGTTGTCATCCCAAAGTGTAAGGTAGACGCATCCGGTTTCGTCGCCGACGAGTGCGTCGCTGACTTTGTGTGGTGCTCCGTCTCTTCCTGCTGCAATGTTTCTGATTTCGCTCTTTGAAACAACTTTTGCTAGAACGTTGACTGCTCTTGATGATGGGTTCAGCTCACCTATTTTTACGTCAACAGGGGTTCGATTTCCAGAGAATCCTTCAACTGCCAATCTGATTCAACACCTTATGTCGCATATTTTTTTTACAATTCAATAGCACTAAAGCTTAGCTCTTAAGGCTTTTGGTTATTCCGCGCAGGCAGGTTTTGCGAGAACCTTGGTGAGCCTCTCGCCTTAGTCGCCTCTGAGTCTTGGTCCTTTTCCTCTAGCTTCATAGGGTAGCTTACTTGTTCTAAAGACAACCAGTTTGTCGCCAAACCTCTGCAGATAGGACAAGATGAGCCTCTTCCCCTTCTGTGTCATAGCGTAGACAGGTATGGCGATGCCTAGCTGCATTACTGTCTTGGGCGCAACCTCATTTCGAAGCAGTTTCGAAGCACCAGCACAAACGATGTCGGCCCTGGAAATATGCTCCACGGACTGCTTGTCCGCGCATGTGTTGCAGATTGAGAAGACTACGATGTCAGCATTGGTTTGTGTCTCAAGTTGACGGATTTCGCTTATGGTTTTGGCCTGAAAACTTGCCACACTGACTGCAATGTGCTTGAAGCCTAATTCAATAGCCTGATTGACTCCTGCGGTCTGGTCAATTCTGGCAGTGGCCTCGTCAAGAACGTGGCCACCTTCCGCTTCGATGTGCCTGATGATTTCTGTTATTGGTGATGTTTTGACGATTCCTGTAAGGCGGGCACCGATGGATTGCACAAGCCTGCCCCTAGTGGCTACGACTGTTCCTGCGCCCTCGCATACAACAATCGCGCAGTCAACAAGTCCCTCGTCAAGCCAGACCTGCATCATCTCTGAGGCTCCGTATGCCACGATTGCCTTCGACTGGAAACTCCTGTCTCCGCAACAGAAGCCGAAGCCCTGTATCTTCTTTTCAACGCTCTCTCGAACGGTCTGTTTGTTGATCTGCTTGGTTCCATGCATTGCCGCGTGCAGAGGACAATACTTGACCGTCGGTTCAGAGAGAACTTTCACGCCTTTCGGCGAAATCCGGACACGTGCCCCGCAACAGTAGATTTCGTGTTCGCCTTCAACGGGCAATGTTTTGACACGACCGCGAAAAGAAGAGGTTGTGAGGATGGTCTTACTTGTCTTTGTTTGTCATTTCGTTTATCTGCTGTTCCATCATATGGCCGCGGCAGAAAATGTTCGCCTTTTTGACGCCTGGAACGTTGAGGGCCGCTGCCTTGATGTCCATGGACAGTTTGAACGCAATCGGGCAGAACGGGCTTGATGGCACAAACTCGACCTTCACGACGCCGGGCTCTTCTTCTTTGACGTTTGAGATCATCTGCATTTCGCCGAAAGTCATTCCAGTTTCTGGATCAACGATTTGGCCTACTGCTTCGCGGACTTTATCTTCTAGCTCTGTCAATTTCCTTGACCTTCCACTCTTTTTGCTTATCCATAGGTGTCTATGGGAAATATAAATGGTTGCTTAGCCGCTATCCGTGCTGTTTAAACTTTTTCTGGTACATGCGCCAGCTGAGCGCAATGGTCTTCGGGTGCGATGCCTTCACTTCGTCCAGCTTGCCGACCGCTGTGTTGTGCGGCGCTGTCAGAACCGTTTCAGGATTTCTGTACGCTTCTTCACATATTCTGTGTACTGCCTCGGCAAAGCGGTCAAGCTCCTCCTTCTCAGCGGTTTCGGTTGGCTCAATCATAAGCGCCTCTTCAACAATCAGGGGGAAATAGATTGTCGGAGCGTGAAAACCGTAGTCAAGTAGCCGCTTCGCCACGTTGAGTGCCGACACGCCTGTTTCATTCTTCAATGGTTTCGCGCTGAAGACACATTCGTGTTTACGAGGCTTCCTGCTGTCGTATGGTAGCTCTAATCCTTTGACGTTCTTGAGTCTACTTGCTAAGTAATTGGCATTCAAGACAGAAATTTCCGCCGCTTCAGTAAGTCCTTCGCGCCCTAGGCTCAGGATGTATGCATATGCTCTCAGTAACACGGCAATGTTTCCGTAGAATCCCTTTATCTTTCCGATGCTGCGCGAGTAGCCGCAGTCGAGGTGATACATTTTTCCGTCGTAAGTTATTCGGGGCACGGGCAGGAACTCTGCAAGTCTTTCACACACACCGACCGGACCTGACCCTGGGCCTCCTCCACCATGCGGGGTGCCGAAGGTCTTGTGTATGTTAATGTGAACTATGTCGAAGCCCATGTCGCCTGGTCTTGCCTTGCACAACAGCGGATTCAGGTTTGCTCCATCATAATATAGCAATCCTCCCGCGTCGTGGACTATCTCTGCGATCTGCTCTATGTCTTTCTCAAAAAGCCCCAGTGTGTTAGGATTGGTTAGCATTAGGCCTGCCGTTCGATCAGAGATTGCTGCTTCAAGGGCTCCCAAGTCGATACATCCGTCTTCGGCCGAAGGGATCACGACAACGTTGAATCCGGCCATGGCCGCGCTTGCAGGGTTTGTGCCATGCGCTGAATCCGGAACGATTACCTCAGTTCTTTTGTGCTGGTCGCCATTTTGCCTATGATGCTCTCGCATGAGCAGCGTGCCTAGCAGTTCACCGTGGGCACCTGCCGCGGGGTGGAGACACACTTCATGTGTGCCTGTTATTTCGGCTAGCCAACGTTCAAGTTGATAGAGGATCGCGAGTATACCTTGCACAGTGCTTTCATCTTGGTTGGGATTCAGCATCGCCAGCGACGCCAAACCAGCAAGCTGCTCGTTTATTTTGGGATTATACTTCATTGTGCAGCTTCCAAGCGGATAGAGGCCGGAGTCGACGCCATAGTTCATTTCAGATAGGCGAATAAAGTGGCGGGTTGCCTCAGCCTCTGAGACTTCTGGGAGGCCTGGCTTGCTTGTTCGCCGCATGCTTACTGGTATCATCTTGTCCAGACTGCCCACTGCCTGCTTGATTTCGTCCTCTGCTTCTGGCACAACATGGCCTCTTCTTCCGCTTCTTCCGAGTTCGAAGATGAGCTTCTCGTCCCATCTTGCCTGTTTATACATACCCTTTTCACCGTTCCTCCAGTATCTCGTTGAGCGCCGTTGCTAGATGCGCTATCTCGTCCTTCGAGTGTGTTTCTGTCACGCAATAAAGCGCGGTCTGCCCCAGCTCCGCATATTCCTTGGACAGGTTTTTTCCTCCGTGGATGTTTCTCTGTAGAAGCCTTCTGTTAACGTCGGCAACGGTCAACCCGGTTTGATCGAAGTTTACTGTGAACTCTTTGAAGTGTGCTGACTTGAAGATGGGCGCTCTGAGGTTCGGTATTTTGGAGAGTAGGCGAGTCGTATAGCTGACTTTGTACAGTATTGTCTCGCCTAGTTCGCGCAAGCCTTCAGGTCCGAGGAGCGTCATGTAGACGGCGGAGGCCACTGCGCACAGTGCTTCGTTTGAGCATATGTTTGAGGTGGCTTTCTCGCGGCGTATGTGTTGCTCTCGGGTTTGAAGGGTCATGCAGAATCCTCGGCTGCTTCCGTCCTGCGTTGTTGTGAGTCCGATTATGCGTCCGGGCATCTGTCTGGTCAGGTTCATGTCGTCTCTGCATGCCATGATTCCGAGCAGGGGGCCGCCGAAGTTCATGGCGTTGCCTAGTGGTTGGGCTTCGCCAATAACGATGTCTGCTGAGTAGTCTCCTGGGGCTCTCAGTATTCCGAGGGAGATGGGGTCTACGCCTACGATCAAGAGTGCTCCGTTCGCGTGGGTTCTTTTGGCTATGTCGTCAACCTGTGTTTCGATGACGCCCGTGTATAAGGGGTTTTCAATGTATACCGCTGCGGTCTTGTCGGAGATTTTGGCTGTCAGATCTTCTAGGTCGATTTGTCCGGTTTCGCGGTCGTAGCCGACTTGCCTGATTGTGATTCCAGCTGGCTCGGTGTATGATTTGAGCGTCGCCTTGCGTTCAGGGTGGATTATGTTGGGAACGAGAATTTCGTTTCGTCCGGTTCTGCGGGCTGTCATGCGAGCCGCCTCGCCCAGTGCTGAAGCCCAGTCGTACATTGAGCAGTTTGCCACTTCCATGCCTGTCAGTTCGCAGATCATGCTTTGGTATTCGAAGAGGATTTGCAGCATGCCTTGCGATATTTCCGGCTGGTATGGCGTGTAAGAAGTCAACAGTTCGCTGCGATTGATTATTTCTTTCACGACTGCTGGCACATAGTGGGGCCAGCATCCTGCGCCCAGAAACACCGGCATGTCTGAACAAGTTTCTCTTTGCGAGAGCAGAGTCTCGACGTGTTTCTTTACTTCGAATTCTGACATTGCTTCCGGCAGGTTCAGCGGCTTGTTCAGTCGGAATTTGTGCGGTATGTCTGCATAGAGTTCTTCTATGCTTCTGATGCCTAGTTCTCGCATCATTTCCTGTTTGACTTCAGGCTGGGAATTTGGAATGTATGGATGGCTGTAATTGCCCAACGTAGTCACCGTCGAGGTTTAAGACTAGACCGGTGAAGCTTCTTTAAGCTTTTCAAGGTTCGTGGAGGCTTTGAACGTGAAGCAGACTAGTACTGTATCCCTTCGGTCGTGACCATTTCCTTCGGATGTTTGAGATCCTTGATCTCGTTGGCAAAGTCTGCTCGGTCGATTAGTTCTTTGAGTGCGTATCGGCCCGTCAAAACGACGTCTATGTTCTTAGGAATCCTGTCAAGAAACTCTACAACTTCATCTACGTCTAGGAGTTTGCAGTAGAGGGCTAGGTTGACTTCATCTAAGATAAGCAGGTGCGGCTTCTTTTCTCTTGCAATCTTCTCGGCGAAATGTAGTGCTTGTCGAGCCAGTTTCTTGTCTTCTTCAGTAAGGTTGTCGAAGCCGATCCAACCCTTGCGTCCGAACTGGTGTATCTCGTAGTAGGGTAGGAGCATTCTTCGGATCTTATATTCGCCTGTGTTCTTCCACCATTTGAGGAACTGGATCACGATGACCTTGTGTTTGTGTCCTATTGAACGTAGGGCCAAGCCCAGTGCGTTCGTGGTTTTCCCTGCACCTGTCCCCGTATAGAGGTAAATGTGGCCCATTTTGGTTTTCTCCGTCTGCTATGTGTCACAATTTGTCATTTAAAACTTTTAAATAGGATGATGCCGTGATGCTTCTTTTGGAGATAGCAGATGAAGTACGACTATGAGGAGCTGCTGAAGCGGGCGCGGTCGCAGATCCCAGAAGTCGCCACGAAGGAAGAGCGACTGGACCTGCCAAGATTGCAATTTGGCGTCATCGGCATGCGCACCATAATATTCAACTTCAAGGAAATAGCGGACAGGCTGAACCGTGACCCTCAGCATATGCTGAAGTTTCTGAGCGGGGAAATGGCAACTGCGGCATCAACGCAGGGGGTGCGGATAATCTTTCAGGGCAAGTTTCCGAGGGATGCTCTTGAAAGACTGTTTGAAAGGTATGTTGAGAACTTTGTCACTTGTCCGATTTGCAAGCGTCCGGACACGAAGATAGTCAAGGAGAAACGCTTGTCTTTCTTGGTTTGTGAAGCGTGCGGAGCAAAGTCAGCGATCAAACAGCTTTGAGAGCGCTCTGCAAATTGGAAGTCTACATGAATCTCAAGAAAATCGGTAGAAACGTATTGCTGGCTATCTGTGACTGCGAGATTTTGGGCAGGACCCTGTGCGAAGGGAAGATCATTTTTCATGTTAAAGAGGATTTTTATAAGGGTGCGAAGGTTGATGTTGAAGAAGCCGTATGCATGATTGAGAACTCGACCATTGTCAACCTTGTTGGCAAGAACGTTGTCAAGAAGGCTATTGAAAGGGGATACGTGCATCCTGAAGCAGTGCTGAATATCGAAGGCGTACCACACGCGCAAGTAGTGAAACTCTAGTGTGTCCAGAATCCTGTTTTGTCTTGGACGGCCTCCGTTACATGTTGTACTGCTTGGTACATGACTATCGGAATTCTGGCTTTCTGGAGGAATCAGGATTGTTCCCACGAGCGGTGCGAGAACCAATGGCAGGAAATATTAGATCAGAGAAGTCAACATGAGAGCGTGAGGGGTCATCATGGATGTGATCCAAGTGCAGAAGCCTGACACTATGCACACTGTTGCGGAGAACATTGCCCACATTTCTTTGTGAGAACTCCAAGCAGAAGTTATAAGCAAGGTGTGCAGTTGTCTATGATTGATTATTTGGGGTGCTTGGTTGGGTAAGAAGAAGGTTCTGAGCGAAGAGGAACTGAGCCGGATGGTCTATCCATCTCAAAACGACATTCTCGGCATCGCCACTAAACTGCTTGGCTTCGATCGCATTATGGTAAAATGTCAGGATGGACGTGAGCGTCTGTGCCGCATACGCGGAAAGATGAAGAGGAGAGTCTGGATAAGAGAGGGCGACGTTGTATTGGTTTCGCCTTGGGACTTCCAGTCTGATAAGCGCGGCGACGTGTTTTGGCGGTATACTCGTTCACAGGCGGAAACGTTGCGGAAGAAGGGCTACCTGACCGTTTAGCTCAACGCTTGTTAGGGAAGACTGACGTGTGACTTACCGAAAGAATGTCGATAAAAGACTCGACAAGAAAGAGAAATCGTTTGAAACTGAACAGCTTATGAAGGATAAGCGTAGCGAAGAATACGAGGCTCTGGAAGAAGTTTTCGACCGTTCAACCCTCATGCTAATTTACGACTTCATGAACAAAGGAACCATCGATGAGATCCACGGCGTCGTCAGCGCCGGAAAAGAAGCCAGAGTCTACTGGGGAAAAGACAAGCGAGGAAACGAGCTTGCCATCAAGATCTACCTGACGTTGTCAACCGAGTTCCGCAAAGGAATACTCAAATACATCGAGGGAGACCCCAGATTCAAACACATCAAAAAAGACACGCGATCACTCGTCTCAGCATGGGCACAAAAGGAATTCAAGAATCTTGAGCAAGCGACTGCGGTAGGAGTGCGCGTCCCCAGACCAATCGCGGTACGGGGCAACGTCGTTATCATGGAATTCATTGGGAAAGACGGCGACAACGCACCATCATTCAAGGAACTGCCGCCGAAGAACCCTGACGAAGACTACGCCATAATCTTGACCTATCTGGCGAAGTTGTACAAGAAAGCCGAGCTTGTCCACGGAGACCTGAGCGAATATAACATAATGACATGGGAAGGCAGACCGCTGATCTTTGACATGGCTCAAGCAGTCTCAATCGCCCATCCGATGGCTAATTTTATGCTGCACCGAGACTTGACCAATTTGAATAAGTATTTTAGCCGGCGAGGCGTAGACGTTCCATCAATGGAAGAAACGTACAAGCGGGTTACTGGCCATGGCGAAACCTAGTGCACTGCTAAAAATTCCAACCGAACGCGTAGGCGCACTCATAGGCCCAGAAGGGAAAACCAAAAAGGCAATCGAGGCCAAGATGGCGATCGAACTGCAGATTGACAGCCAAACCGGCGACGTCACAATCATTATGACCGAAAAAAGCACTGATCCCTCTGTGCTTTTCAGAGCAAAAGAAGTCGTGACCGCGGTGGGCAGAGGCTTCTCTCCAGAACATGCTTTCCGCCTGATCGACGACGAAGACGCGCTACTAGATGTCATTGACCTCCGCATAACCTTCGGAAAATCGGAGTCAGACATCAAACGAGTTAAAGGCCGCATAATTGGGATGGACGGCAAGACACGCCGACTGATCGAGGAGCTGGCAGGCGCAAACGTTGCGGTGTATGGCCACACAGTCTGCATAATCGGAAACATCGATCAATCACAAACCGCCAGAGAAGCCGTGGAAATGCTCGTAAAAGGCAGTCTCCACGCCACGGTCTATCGCTTTTTGCACAGGAAACGCAGAGAAATGAAGAAGAAGATGCTGGAACTCTGGGAGAAACCAGAGAAGGAATAGACAAGCAGCTTGCGCAATACGGTGTCTAATGGACACCAAACCAATTCTTGTTTCGTATACAAAAGCATCAACCGAGTACATTCAGCTCAGCCTCTTCAAGCTTGGCCACGCTGCTTTCATGAGTGGCGAGCTCACGCACTCAAGATCCCAATCATCTTGGCCTCATAGGGGCCAGAGTCGTCATCGCCCACCACCAAACTAAAAAATGATGCGAAAATAAAAGCATATAGGCCCCTGTTCGGGCCATGATGGAAGCAATGTTGAAACAAATACGCGTAGAACCATTGGCTGCTGAAAGCCTCGGAGTAAGATCAATGTGCACCTACGTCGAGACTCCAGATGTGCAGATTCTCATGGACGCTGGCGCTTCGCTCTGTCCATATAGGCTCAGACTGCCGCCGCACCCACAGGAATTCAACGCGATACAAGCCTCACGCACACGAATCGTAGAAGCCGCCAAAAAGGCCGCTGTGGTAACAATAAGCCACTACCATTTTGACCACAACACTCCCTCCTACGAAGACTGGCTCTGCAACTGGACAACTGCCGGCGAGACCGCAAAGCAGATCTACGCGGGCAAAACCGTTTTCATGAAGAACCCGCGGGAACAAGTCAACTACAGCCAGCGACGCAGAGGCTGGATGTTCCAAAAAACCGCAGGCAAACACGCTGACAAGCTAATTATGGCTGACGACAAGACCTTCGTATTTGGAGAGACAAACGTCAAGTTCTCGCCGCCCGTGTTTCACGGATCAGAAGGCACGTTTCTGGGATGGGTCTTGATGACCACTGTGAAGTTCAAGGACGAAGTCTTCATGTTTGCGCCCGACGTTCAGGGACCCATGATCCAGCGAACGCTTCAACTGATTCTGGATGAAAAACCTCAGCAACTCATGATAGGGGGACCGCCGCTCTATTTATCTGAAGACAAGGTCAGCCCAAGTCAAATCAAGAGTGCCATGGATAACCTTGAAAAGATCGCGCAAAGCGTGTCAACGGTCATTCTCGATCATCACCTTCTCAGAGATGAAAACTGGCGTGAGAAGACAAAGAGCGTTTTCGACGAGGCCGACAGTGCAGGCTGTTCTGTATTGACTGCTGCCGAGTTTCTTGGAAAAGAGAACGTGCTTCTGGAATCGAGGCGGAAGAAGCTGTATGCGGAAAGCCCCGTGTCAAAGGAATTTGCTGAATGGCAGAAGCGGCTAGCTAATACTACGAGTCCGCCCAAGCCACCTATCTGACCACTCTTTCTAGGCGCTGTATGTCGTCTTGAACTGTCGAGTACGAAACAGCGCAGAAGGGCGCAGAAACTGCTCTCTTGGCCAGTGCAGATTGGAGTTCCTCTATGAATATTCCTTTCGATTCCTCGGTAGTGTCGCAGCTTGGGCTGCCACCTACGCCTATTATGATCTTCAGCTTGACGCCACTGCGAGAGTATTTCTTTGCCTGGTCTGCAAGCATCTTAGCTATCTTCCTGCAGTGATTTCTGAACTTCGGCGTGTCGTATTGTTTCTTGGTTCGCGGCTTTCTTGCTGCGCCCGCGTAGTCCATCTCGGGGCAGGGCATTTGGATTATCCCGACATTTTTCTCTATCAAAAACGCGATTACTTCCTTTATCGCATTTGACCTCTCGGCCAGTGTTGCGGCGCGTGAGTTTTGGTTCAGTATGCAGTGAGCAACTAGAGCGATTTTCCTGCTCCTTTTGTCCTCTGGCATGGTGTTGTGTTCCTTTCCTTGAGATGATCAGGTGCGGTTTGTCAGTCGGGCAGGTTGCCTTGGGCTATTTGCCGCTGGTCTTCGACGAGGTTCTCCATCATGTTTTTCACCATCTCGTCTCTCGTAGTTAACCGACCGACGGCGTGGTGAGTGCCTTTTGTCATTGTCGCTATGATTTCAGTCACCGCCAGGCCGTAGGATTCGCGCCCCATGACGTGGGGGTTGGTGTTTATGGTTATGGTGTGTATTCCTTCGCGTTTGATTACTCTTGAAACCGACATGACATCTTTCGTTGCGAGATCCTCGTATTCTCTGACTATGACGCGCATTTCCTCTATCTCTCTGATCGCGCCAGTTTCCAGACTCTTTTTGAGCGGCACGTTTGCGCTGCCGTCTGTCACTATTACCATGACGGGCACGGTGGATGGGTCTCGCCGTTTGGCTTCTTTGAGGACTTCCCAAGCTTTGAACATGCCAGCCGCAAGTGGCGTGTATCCTGAAATGCGCATGTTCACAAGCTTGCTCGCGACAACGCGCAGGTTTGTTATCGGATGCTGTACAACGGTTGCGCTGAGACCTTTGAGAGCAACAACGCCGACGCGGTCCCTTTGCCTGTACGCGTTGCTATGAAGTTTGAGAAGTGCATCTCTAACTGCTTCAAGGTTGAAGAACATTGAACCGCTCAGATCGATAACAAACACCATAGTTATCGGCGCTTTGTGGGTCCTCAGCTTCTCGCGAACATCCTCCAAGCAAATGCTGAGCGCAGTTCCGACGGGCGGTTTGCGGTAGGCTTGCCTGCGAGAGGCTTCGCGGATCGTTGCAGGGATATGAATGTCGGTGGGCTTGCCGTGGGGCATTCGCCAGCCATAGGGTTTACCCCTTTGCAACGTCGTGATTGCTCGCGCATGCTTTCCAGCATAAACACCACTCTTTCGGGTTTTGATTCGACCCATCTTCAGAAAAAAGCTTGAGGGCGAGACAATCTTCTTTTCGATGCCGGTGAGCAGCGGAATTCCTTGAGAGATTTCTGGCGAACGCGCTGCTTCGCTGACCGTTGGGTACCCTTTCATTTTGCCGCCTTTCTTCTCAGGGATTTCTTCGTAGGTTTCGCCTCGAAGCTTGTTGGATCCTGTTTGGATGCTTTCGGTTCCTGGTGCGTTGCTCGGGGTTTTCTTCAGGCGCTTCCCGACGCCAAAGGTGACTCCGCCTAGGATTCTGCTAAGGAAAAAGCGCACGGCCAATTCAGCTTTTTTCACTTTCTGGAAGCGGTTCTTCTTCTCGGCGATTTCTTCATCTCTTTCGCTTGCGTCCTTCTTGACCCAGAACATGGCTTTTCCTTTGAGAAGCCCTTTCTTGTCCACTTCTTTCTTCGTGGTTTCGCCTGTCTTCTCAAACTCGAACACTTTCTTAACAGCGGCCGAGAAGACTTGCTTGATCTCTTCCGGCGACGCTGGTTCCACGAAACCGCTCTCCCTTGTTCGGTGTCCGAGTGCGAGCTGCGCGGCCACCAGAATATCGTCTGTTATGCATTCCGTGCGGTTTTCGAGTGCTGCAAGCGTCGTTGCAGCTTTGGCGATTACTATGTCGGGGCGAACGCCGTCGACTTTCAGGTCCAGACATGCTTGGCATATTCCCTGAAGAAGCGGCTCTGGCAAGGTCACTTGCTTCAGGACTTTGCGGGCTTGGATGATTCTGTCACGTAGCTCTTGCTGTTGTGGCTCCCAGTTTTCGTTGAATCTTTCTGGATCTGCTTCGAAGTCCATGTTGCGTTTGACTATTTCGATCCTGTCTTGGGCGGAGGTTATGTTCTCCACTGTCACCGAGAGCGGGAACCTATCGAGAAGTTGGGGTCTGAGTTCCCCCTCTTCAGGGTTCATTGTGCCGATGAATATAAATTTGGAGGGATGGCTTACGGAGATGCCTTCTCTTTCGACGATGTTCCAGCCTGTGGCCGCTGCGTCTAGGAGGTCGTCAGCAATATGGTCGGGCAACAGGTTGACTTCATCAACGTAGAGGATGTTCTGGTTGGCTTCGGCAAGAATGCCCGGCTCCAGAGCTTCTATTCCCTGTTTTATTGCTTTTTCGACATCTAAGCTTCCTACGACCCTGTCTTCCGTGGCACCTAAGGGCAAGTCAACGACCGCCATGTCTTTTTCCTGCACTTGCGGTTTCTCGCCTTCCTTGTATGTCTCAGTGCATGTTGGACACATGTTTGATGGGTCAGAGGGGTCGCAGTTGAACGGGCAGTCTTTTATCACTTTAATTTTGGGCAGTATGTCTGCTAATGACCGGACTATTGTGCTCTTTCCTGAGCCTTTCGGGCCTCTTATGAGCACGCCGCCGATCTTGGGGTTGATGGCGTTGATCAGCATGGCGAGTTTCAGTTTGTCGAGTGCGACAATGGCAGTGAATGGAAAAACCAGTCTCTTCCTCGACGTAGGCAAGGCAACCCCTGATTCAATATCAGACAATTATCCAAGTTATTAGCCTTTAGCATCACCAGCATTTGCAAAGCCGTAGCTCAGGCTGTGCGTGGGTTTATATTCAGGAGGCGGTCAGTCTGCCAGAGCGTGGAAGTCATGACTGTCACGTTGCGGGATGTTGACGAGAGCAACTGGGAACAATGCGCTAGACTAAAGATCCGTTGCGGCTTTTCCATAACCAGATAATGCGGTAGGCGCGTCGTCGCTGAGAATTGTGTCAGAACTACGCTTGGGTTTTGACGCGATGATTCGAAATGAAGAAGGCGCCCATTATTTTTGCGTCGGCGTTCTGCTTAGTTGAATGCCGATTACGAATCTTGTATTGCCAAACAAGAAGAGCTCCGATGACAACCGCGACAGTAGCTAACAGCATCACAAACGCCAGCGGAAAGGGAGAGCCTTCACCTAATGGCGATGATGAATCGTTGCTCACGACGATGACCGTTCTGTCTGACGCTCTACATGGAACACCGTCTTTGTCCAAGCCTGTTACATGGACTTCAATCTCATAGGATCCAGCGTTCTGAAACGCGATTGCCCAAACTGCGTTTGCGGCAGTGCCTCCGGCCATTGTGCCGATAGATGCTTTCGCGTCACCTGAAACCATGCTTGCATTGTCTGGCAGAGTCAGTTCTGCTTGGACATGATAAATGACGAACCTATACCATTGGGAGCTTGTGCCCGCGTATCCGGTTCGGTTGGTTTTAATCAGGGCTCGCACTTGGACTGGCTGGTTTATGTGGGCGTAGGATGGGGCTGAGATTTTGACGCTCTCGATTGTGCTCGAGGCGGTATCCGCGATGGGGCAAACCAGAACAGCCAAGCCGACCAGAAAGATGAGCTTGTCAAAACCGGGTCTATTCACTGAGCCTCGGCCTTCTTCTGTTTGTAAAGGGTTGCAGTAGGATATTTCAGTCTTTGCTGACCTCTTCGCAGAGCATCGAACACACGGACAAGCACATTAGAATGATCCTGTATACAAAAGCATCAACAGAAGTCAGTTTTCTTCGCTGATCTGAACAGCGTCTTCTCAGAAGTCAACACTAGCCTATGCTAGAGCTTTACTGGCTTGCCCTCACGCTGCATTTTTCTGCATTGGTCGAGAATGTCCACCGCGCGGCGCAGGTGCGGGATGGTGATTGAGCCGCCGACTACGAGCGCGATGTCCAGAGCCTCGAAGAGCTCTTCGTTTGAAACGCCTTCTTGGACGCAGCGGATTACGTGGTAGGTTATGCAGTCGTTGCAGCGCAACACCGTGGATGCGACCAGACCCAGCAGTTCCTTAGTCTTGACGTTTAATACGCCTTTTTCGTATGCGCGGCTGTCGAGCGCAAAGAACCGCTTGATGCCCAGATTGCTCGCAGAGAGTATTCGAGTGTTCATGCATTCGCGGTAACGTTTGAACTCTTCAAGGTCGTCCAACCCAATCACGCAATCTGTGATAATTTCTTGCAGAAGATAAAACTCTTTTCGCCCATAGGCCATCTACCCGTTATAGTTGCGACTTGGTCAGGATGTTGTGGATGCTATAAAGAAAGAGGAGGGCCGGGACTGGGATTTGAACCCAGGCGCTAGGCTCCACAGGCCTATGGGCTACCAAGCTACCTCATCCCGGCCACTATTCATTGGCTTGGTTTGTTTTTCTGTGAAAACCTTATTCATTTGGGTTTCCTCGGGAATATTAAGTTGTCCTTTTGACAGACGTTAATGCGCTAGGCACGTTGACGTATACGGAAGCATCAACAGACTCGCCCGAACCCATGGTTCCGTAGCTTCTGAAGCAGAAACTGTCCTTGACAGAGTCAAGCCTTTATTAAGACTACAATGATCCCTCTTAGAACATGGGCCAATCGCAGAACTCGAAGCACAGCAGTAGCCGTCTCGCGCTTCTCGGAGCAGCCCACTCGCTCAACCATTCACTAATCATCATCGCCTCACCGATACTCACACTAATAATGAATGACCTCGGCGTCTCGTTGCTCGAAATAGGAACAGCCTCAACCATCGCATCCCTCATCTACGGCATCGGCGCCCTCGCAGGCGGACCATTGGGCGACAAAATCGGCGAAACAAAAACAATAACCCTCTTTCTAGTCCTCTCAGGCGCATCGACATTCCTCATGCTGATCGCCGGAGGCACGAAGAACATCTATATCTATGCACTGGCACTCGCCTTGATAGCGGCATGGGCAAGCCTCTACCACCCAACCGCAAACTCCCTAATCTCGAAGACATTCAAAGGCAAAGTCGCCGAATCCATGGGACTGCACGGCGTCGGCGGCACATTGGGCCTCGCCCTGACACCCGTCGCCGCATGGTTCATCGCATCAAACTTCGGCTGGCAGTACGCCTTCGTCACCTTCGGACTATTGTGCATACTCCTAGCCTTAGCATTCGCCAGAAACCACACGGCAAGAACCACGAACTCGGACGGTGGTTCCATACTTGCCGCATTCAAGATCCGCGAACTGTGGACACTTCTGGTTTTCAACGTGATGATCGGCTTCTTCATGAAAAGCATAGAACTGTACTTTCCAACCTACCTCAAAGAGAACAGGGGAATCTCCACAATGTGGGCGTCAATAGCCGCAACTCTCGTGCTAGCGGTCGGCATTCCTGGGCAATGGATAGGCGGAAAGGCAGCCGATCGAATAGGCTCAAAAAGAGTCCTCATCACAACCATGACAGCCATCTGCCTAGGTCTGCTCGCACTCCTGTTAATCCCAATCCAGATCCTCGGAATAGCCATCTTCATCATACTCTATGGCTTGGCATTCTACGCTCACCAACCCGCACTGAACTCACTCACAGGCTTCCTCTCGCCTGAAAACCAGCGAGGAGCCGTGTTCGGCATATTCTTCTTCACCTCCCTCGGAATAGGCTCCCTCTCCCAATTCATGGCCGGATACATGGCAGAACAATACGGATTCGACGCCGCCTTCGCACTGATAACAGCCTTCGCACTCGCCGCACTCGCCCTATCGGTGACTATCCCAAACAAGAAGGAAGCAAAGACCTCACAACAGTAATATGAAACCTGTATACAAAAGCATCGACGAGAAACATCAAACTAGCGCAAAGCTGCCCTAAACCATGCGCATAACTTCTGCGAAACCCTGAACCGCAAACCAATGTCCGAACAGGGTCGAACCTTATAAGTCTAGCCAAAAAGCATCGCCACGACTACATCGAGCATCAAGCGACAACGGTAGCCACCCATGACTGGCACAGCATACAAAAAGAAGCCAGACACAATTGTCCATCAAACCACCAACCCAACATAAACCATGGGCAACAAGACGCTGCGAAAAGAAGCGCTACAAGCTCCCAAACAAAAGAACATAACCGAACACACGCCGTTTAAACACAAAACATTAAAAAACCCGCGACACGCTACAATTCTTACGACACATACAGTTAAAAAAACATGCAAGTCCGCAGCGCACTCCGGCACATCTACGCGAAACCACGACAATTAGACGCAAATCAGGAATCTTTGCGAAATGGCTGTCAATCTGTTCCTAAGCAGCACATGCCTTGAGACACGATCCTGAAGAGAACCAAACATAGGACAGTAGATGGGAAGCTTTGCTGCAGCTTCAAACAACAATAGAGTCAGAGAACAGTTGACAGTCACACAGGTCATCCTCCCTCGAAAGCAATCGAACATTATAAGGCGCTGGGTTCAAGATCACTTTGCATGCCCAATCACAGCCAAGAATGACCACCACAGCCGTCGGAGTATGACCAAGTGTGGAAAACACGATGAGGAACGGCGTTTCCAGCAGGCTGTTCAAACCCACGCAAGAAAACAACCAGCTACACACTTGCGAAAATACGCGGAATGCACGTTTTTTAGGTGAAGGCGTATAAAACGCTGGTCTCTACCTGTTGAAAAAGCACAGGAGATGTAAATCTGGCCATGCTTATAGCTACTGCAAACAAAGGAAAGGAGCGAACAAGACAGGAGACACCGTGATGATATCGATGCGCGATTGAAAGCCCGCGCATGATTCTTTTCCTGATGTCTATTCCTTTCTGGCGTACAGCCTCCACGACACTTCAAATTCGAATCACAAAGGCTGCCTTGGCTCAGCCTTTCGCCATCAGCTTGCGGGCTTCAATCAGAGTGGTGCAGGCATGCGGCGACTGATGTGCGAAACTGACTAATCGAACCAGCCTGTAAAGCCTAAACAAAAAAGCCAAACACCGCGCGATAAGGCTGTTAAGTTTCACCAATCACTTGCACGAGAACTGTCCTGTTTCTTGGGGTAACATCTGTCTCAACGAACAGCAGTGACTGCCACGTTCCAAGCTCTACATGGCCACCAACCACTGGCAGTATCCTGTCCGGAGGCAAAAGCAGAGAGCGCAAGTGAGAATGAGCGTTAGAAGGATGTTCGTAATCAGCGTTTTCAGGAACTACCTTCTCCAAGAAGGCGCGAATGTCCTCCAACAGGCAAGGCTCGTTCTCAGTCAAGACAAGTACGCCCGTAGCATGAGGAGCAAAAACATGCACCACACCGTTTCTTATGCTAGACTTGACAACTGCGTCAGCGACCTTGTCAGTTAGATCAACGAACTCCACTTCACCTGCAGTAGAGAAAACGATCTTTGCGCTGAACACCTTAAAGCTCGGCAAACAAGCTCTACTCCAGAAACTTTGTCATAATCACTTCGTCTAAGTACTTGTCCTCTTTGAGAAACTTGCGCGGAATCCTGCCAGTCTCTTCAAACCCAACCTTCTCATAAACATGAATCGCGGACGCATTTCCCTCGAACGCGCAAAGAGTCAAAACCTTCAACCCCATAACCCTTCCCTGCTCAATCAGAGCCATCATAAGTTCAGTGCCGATCCCGACATTCCTGAAACCGTTCTTAATGGCTATGCCGATTGCGCCCACATGTGCGTCATAGCCGCCAAGCCTTCGACTGATCTCAGAGCTGGCAACCACTCGTCCATCGACCTCCGCCACAAGAAAGAACACCTCATCCTTTTCCTGACGCCTGATCACTCCCGATAGCCAGTCTATCTCCTCTTCTCTGGAAACCTTCTTGTCTCGAATTATGTTCGCCCTCTCAGCCACTAGGGAATTGATGAGGTCAAGCAGATCATCCAAGTCTTCCCAGCGAGGGGTCCGCAGAACAATCTTCCGCCCGTCTCGCGCAAGAAAGAACCTGACTTCCTTTCCAGATTTCATACTAACCACATACGGAACCCAGCTCTTTAAAATTTCCTAATTCTCCAGGATGGCAACCGAGCAGGTCACGTCGTTGATGCTTCCGTATACCGGACTCATCTACGGATCGCTGGAGAGTGCTGGTGACATGTGAAACACTGCGTTATTAACAGTATCACCAAAGTCACCTGACTGCAAGTACACGATGTCACGAGAGCTAAAAACTTTGCCGTTTAGCCTACACTGGACGCGACAACTATGCAGTCTCAGGAGAAACAAGCTGAATTTTCGCCGTTTTCCTCGACGACACTTAGGGCAGAAAGGAGCAAAAGCCACCTTGTCATGCAATCAACCAGAGAACAGTATACAGAAGCATCGCCCTAGAGCATGCTCACACGCCGCTCTAGTTCCAAAGAGAAGGCGCGGTTAACAAGACGACACTGGTTATCCCGATCAGTGATTCTATCAGGCGTGTCTTGCGGACGCGGTTGCCAAACTCTTGTGACGGCGAACGCCCCAGACATCGCTGCGAGCGTTGCCACGTAGAAAGTGCCGAAAAAAGTCGAAGACTTTCGAAGAGTAGAGCACTTTGCTTCGCATGGAGATTTTCACCGGTTTTTATATGAGGCCACGGTCAAGTCCATGCCGGCGGTCCGCGCGAGCAGCGAAAAGGCCAAATACAAGCTTATTTTGGGATTCGGACGCAAAATCAGGCTCTTCTGTTTTCGTCTTTAGCCGAAACTCTGACCTTATTTTGAGTCTAACGATTTTCGATATTATACAAGGCAGATTTGCGCCGCTGGTGGAAAAAGACCTATGTGAATGGCGTAATGGCTTGAATCTGGTGTTTTCGACCTTCGTTGTCTGGCAGCACTGAAATAGACACTCTGGCGGAGAAGCGGTTTCGGTTATCGTATCTTTTCATATTCTCAATCTCGAAATAACCGCTTTAATTGCTCATGCCAAAGTGTTCTAGCAGAGAAAGGTTACTGAAGGTGTTATGATTGCCCTATGACAGCTTCGGAGAAGGCATTGAAACTATAGAAAAAGTCGTCAGCGGTCGACACATGAAGGTGAACTGGAACTGGGGGGAATTCAAGACTACAGAGGGTTTCCCGGTTGACGACAACTTGATTAACTGGGTCATAGGCCAAGAGCAAGCGCTCAACGAATGCTTCCTCTGTCTGGACGAATGGGTACACAAGCTGAAGTCACTGGAAAAGGCAAAATGGTACGAGGGCTGGAGCAACCCAGACAAACAGAAATCCGCAGCGAAGACTCTAATCAGTCCCGGGCCGTACCTGCTGCTCTTGGGTGACCCAGGCACAGGCAAGTCGCTCTTGGGCAGAGCCTTGTCAGAGAAACTGACACAGGTCTACAAAGAAAATGGCATAAAGATCTTCGACGTTCTATGCTGGAGAAACCACTCCTTGCCGAGCCAGCCAAAAATTTCGATACACACAGAGGGCGAATCCAAGAAGCTCATGCAGACTGAAGCTCATAAAGAACTGAAACGCAAGTTCGTGACCAAAGTCGGACTCAAAGCGCTGCAGATTTTCCTAGTGTTGATGGGTGTAACTTTGATCTCGCTTGGCTTCTACTTCATGTATCAAGCGTGGCAGACATGGCAGTCCAACCCATTGTTTATGGGCGAACCGCTCCAGACGTACTACGGACAAAACTTCGTTGACTACCTCATAGGGAAGTTCGTAGGACTCGTCCCACTGACTTTCATCCCTGGAGGCAGCCTAATCTTCTTCGGCGTCTTCATCTGGTGGTTCTCTAAACTGGGCGGAGTAGGCAATCTCAAAGGAATAGGAGGCGCCCAGCAGACTGAAGTCCCGAAGATACTAGTGGACAGTGGTCCTGGACACGCACCATTCGTGGACGCAACAGGACACAAAAGCGCCCAGCTCTTCGGCTCAATTGCCTGGGACCCGTACCAAACAGGCGGCCTAGGAACACCAGAGCATCAGCGAGTGACAGCAGGCGACGTTCACAGAGCCTCGCTCGGCATACTGTACATTGATGAGATAAAGAACCTTGACCCTGAAGAAGCAGTGACGCTGCTGACAGTGCTCGAAGATGGCCAGTTGCCAATAACTCTCAGAGGCCGTTGGCACGGAGGAGACACCGCCGCAATGGCCGTCTCAACGGAACCAGCCCCGGCAATAACTTTCCTTGTGGGAGCTGGAAACTTTGACAGCATAAACCAGATTCACCCAGCACTAATGGACCGCATCTACGGCTACGGGAAAGTCGTGAGAATGAACAATGATATGCCCAATACACTGGAGAATAGGCGAAGGTACGTGCAATTCGTGGCTCAAGAAGCAAAAAGATTCAACTTCGCGCCATTCAGCCGAGAAGCCTGTGAAGAAATAGTTGAGGAAGGAAGACGTAGAAGCAACAAAAAGGATGCATTATCAACTAGATTCAGACCACTCATTTCAATAGTCAAGACTGCCGCCACGCTTGCCATGAATGAAGACTGTGACATCGTTGAAAGAAGGCACGTTCGCGAAGCCATCGACAGCCACTGCAAGACGATCCAAAGGCAGATATTGGAACATGAAATGGAAGAAAGAGGAAAGCTCTTGGACATCAAGCCGAGCGGCGTGAAACTTGGGCAAATGCACGGCTTGGCAGTTGTTAGGGACCCGTACAGTGGAGAGATGGCGGGCAATGTCCTCACAATAAAGGCAAGCATGGTCAAGAGAAACGAGCTTGCACGCGACTACTCGTTCAAAGGATACTACAAAGTGACTGGCGTGGCCAAGGGGCAGAGCTTCATCTCAGACAGTATCGCAAAAGTCAGAAGCGTTATCTTGCAGAAATACGGAGTTGACATTGCGCAAGACTATCTTACACACATAGATTTCGCACAGTCATATGGCGTGGATGGTCCGTCAGCCGGAGTAACCATGACAATATTGCTATGCTCGATGATTGAAGGCAAGCCGATAAGGCAGGATGTTGCGGTGACTGGTGAGATCAACTTGGGCGTCGGAGACTCGATACAGATTACGGCGGTAGGCGGCGTATACGAGAAGATCAAGGCTGCAGAAGCGTGGGGATTCAGGAAAGTGGTTATTCCGTTGAAGAACTATGAGTATTCCATTGACCCAAGAGACTACAAGATAGAAGTCGTGTCCGCCGCAACGTTGGACGATTATCTGCGAGAGTGCCTAGTAGATACGCAAACAATGAAGGTTCCTGTCCAAACGTTTAGGCGGAGGAAGTCGTAGGCTCTAATTCGAGCCTCTTTTTTTAAACCTTTAAATGCATAATAGCGCAACCTTCTTTTTTGGGTTCTGAACAGTATAGGATGCTATTGATGGTCAGGGAAATAGACAAGGATGCCATTCGAAGATGGCGCAAACGGGGATTCTACAGCGAAAACGCGCTGGTGAAGCTTCTGCAAAAGAATGGATACAATTCTGTTCGAGTGCCTGTGAGTAATCCAAGCCTTAACCCGCTGCCAGACGTGATGGCCAGAAAGGGTTCGGACATGTATGCTTTTGAAGTCAAAAATGCAAGGTACTACGCATATTTTCCGAAACAGCAAATTGACAAACTCTTCAGATTTCTCAATGAAATGATCCCTGTGGAAAACGAGCGCAAGCACTCTGTCCTTGTAGCGCATCTGGGAAAGAAGTGGCTTTTCAAGGAAATGAGGTGGGATGATTGGCAGAAGGATCGAATTCCAGAAAAGGTGCGCATTCTCAAGAGAGATCGTGGCAACATCGATCTGAGAAGAAAGGTGGTGAAGAATGAAGGAAAATGAAATGGCTATCATGATCTCAGACCTGTCGAAGAGCTACGAGATTGGCGACTCAAGACTTGAAGTGTTAAAAGAACTGTGTTTTGACCTTGAAAAAGGCGAATTTACATCCATCAGCGGACCCTCAGGCTCAGGAAAGACCACACTTCTGAACATAGTTGCAGGTATTGACAACCCAACTGATGGGAAAGTGACCGTCTTGGGCGAAGAAATCAGCTCTAAAGACGAAGATTTCCTAGCACGCTTCCGATGCAACAACGTTGGGTTTGTCTTTCAAACCTACAATCTCATATCCACACTGACAGTATCGGAGAACATTGCCTTCCCAATGGAATGGGCAAGGAAGCCTCAGCGAGAAGTAGCCACTCGCGTCAAGGAACTGCTGAGTCTAGTTGGATTGGAACAGAGAGCAAATCACTTTCCATTTCAACTGAGCGGCGGCGAACAGCAACGTGTAGCCTTTGCCCGCGCATTGGCAAACGATCCGCAATTGCTTCTTGTTGACGAGCCGACCGGCAATCTGGATCCAGAGACAAGCCAAACCATCCTAGAGATGCTTCAGAAATTGAGAGACGGCAGAAAGACAATCATTGTGGCAACTCATGACGAGCGCATCTTGAAGTTGGCAGAGAAAAGATTCCGCTTGGAAAGTGGGAAGCTGGAATGCGAGAATGAGTGAAGCGTTTTTCGCGATAAATGACTTGGCTCGCAGAAAATTCCACACGATTCTCACCATCGCCTGCTTGACTCTGTCCGTTGCTTCCACGCTGTTTCTTCTTCTATTCAGCAACAATGTAGGTATCGGCATAACGGCGGCCACTGAAAACCGACTTACGGCAAGCCTTTCGAATGTTTTCTCACAGTTCCTGTTGTTCATCGAAGTCCTTTTCGTCGCAGTCGGAGCCGCAGTTGCTTCATTCACGGCATTTCTCATGACGTCCCAAAGAAGCAGGGATATCGGTTTGATGCGAGCGGCAGGATGCCCGAACGAGCTGGTTTTCGGCTATTTTATGAACGAACTTGGCATAGTCACTATTGTTAGCTGCTTCTTGGGCGTCGTGGTTGGGTTATTGGCGAACATTGTCTCAGTGGGCTTACTCAGCAACGCAGGTTTTCACGTCGTGAATGAATCGGTTGACTTCTGGCTTGTTATAATCGTTTTTCTCTTGTTCTTGGGAGTCTCTTTGCTTTTTGGAACGAAGCCTATTCTTGACGCGACAAAAGTGAAGCCTGCCAGAGCGCTTTCGCCTGCTTTTCATCTTGGATTGACAAACGAATCAAGTTTTAGAATCGTGTCCAAGTCAGGTCTTGTGATGAAGCTGGCTCTTAGAAGCCTGTCCAAGCGCAAGTCTGCAGCCTTCCGTATTGTCGCATGTTTAGCCGCGGTTTTCATGCTGGTAACAGCGACTGTGGCAGGGGAAATAGTCGCAGGTCAAACCAGCAAGAGCTGGATTGAGCGAGCAGTAGGGCGAAATGCAATCGTGATCGCTCATCGAGACATGGTTCATCAGTACAAGACGTTGCTGTCAACATTCTATGAAACAGAAGATACTGTCTCGTTTGGTTACGCGAATGAGAGTTACAGGATACCTGACAGGCTTGTGGACAGTTTGAGCAGGGCACCAAAGATAGCAAGTGTTGAAACTCGGCTGGTTTTGGAAGCACATGTAAAGGAAGTAAAGGGTTACAGGATCGATCCGGAAACGTTAGCCACGATTTCTGTCGGCGACAGCCGCGAGGGAGACGCCATAGTCGTCGGTATTGACCCTGCAAAGACTTCAGGCGGCTGGTTCTTGAAAGGCGGTTTCCTGAAAAGCGAAAACGATGCTTTTGAAGCGGTTATTGGTGATTCGCTGGCTCAGCGAATGTTCGTTGCGCCTCTGAACCAAAGCATAGCGATTGCAGGGAAAGATCTGGATGTTGTGGGCGTTTGTCTGGACTCGATCAACAATGGAAAAGTCACGTATGTGCCTCTCAAGATCTTGCAGAACATCACCCAAACAACCTGGGCCAATCTTGTCGTTGTCAACTTGACGGGTTCAGGTAGCCGTTCGGAAACGTTAGCGGAGATGGCGGCAATTGCCAAGGCTGAGAGCATTGATCTGGAAGTTCTTGACCTTGGCGAGATCTTGGACAAGAGCATGGGATACTTGGGTTTTCTGTGGTCTGTCATACTCTTGATGCCTATCTCTTCCATGGTTACGGCATCCTTGTGCTTGGTTGGATACGTGATGCTGGCGTTAGCCGAGCAACGTCAGGAATTTGGGATTCTGAGAGCGTTGGGAGCTGAAACAAGAACGATCACGTCAATAGTAGCCATACAGAATTCTCTGGTCCTGTTCTCCGGTTGCGCCGTAGGAGTGGCGTTCGGATTCATGGGTACGTTGCTTGTTTTGATTCCAGATCCCATAGTCACAGCCTACACAGTCCTTGAAGTTGTGGGCTATTTGCTGGCAACGTCGACGGGAATGCTCCTTGTGAGCCTGTGTCCAGCTGAGGCATTTGCCAGAACCTCTGTGCGTAAACTGATGGACTGAGCAACCGGAAGGGTTTTTGGATAAGCTTATGGATAGTCTTGCGCTGTTTCACGCAATTTATGGCGCCAGCGACCCCCGACTTTTGCCCTTATTGCGTATTTGAGTCAAAACTGGCCTAGATGCGGTGTGCTGTTTGTCTCTGTTAGCGGTTCTCTCGGCAATATAATGTTTGGAGCTGGCAGTGGATTGGCTTAAAAATGTGTAAAAACTCGCACTTCAGAGGTTTTGTTTAAAAGCTTTGTGCAGGACCATGATGCTGCGGTTTCAGTTCGTGTGTGAAGATCGTGCTTATGCTGAACGTGTTTTGTCGGTCTACATTTGACTCCGTTCGTTGCACAGTGCCTGACACGTCAGAACCAGTTGTCTAGGTTGGAAATGGTTTTTGAGTAGTGCAAAAGAGTGTTTGCATGTGCTGGCAGTTGACTGATAAAATCCTGCAATTGCAATACTGGAACTATGGGGATGCCTTCATGAAACTTGAAAGCTCCAGAAAGCAGCGACAAGATGCACGGGACAACTTTGGCTTTGGACCATGATGCGCACTTGATGCGACCTGCGAGAACTGGAAGCGCATTTACCAAAGCAGATGTCCGTTCAGTTTGTTCCCGGGCGATTCGCGCCAGCGTAGCCGGCCGCAGCCCATGGTGCCAGTGTTTACAGTCTACACAAATGACAAAGGGTCGCCGAGAGCCCACGACGTCAATTTCCCACCGTCGCCCGGCGCTGGAGAACCTTAGGTTTTTCAGGACAGCATAGCCGTTCCGCTCGAAGGCAACGGCAGCGATGCTTTCAAATTCTTGCCACTGGAGGTGACTGCTTACGTCTTCAATGTCGGCACCAAGCCTAACTGCCTCCATGGCCAGGTTCACGCGCTGGGAACCGTCAGCCTCGACGAAGCCTTTCTGCACATTGACCAGACCTTGATTTTGTAGCCTATCCAGCAATTTCCTGCACGATTCTGAGGTCATTGTTGCATCTTTTTTGATAAGTTCATGTGAAATCGGTCCGTTTCCTGTCAACCTGAGGATGGAGTTTATCATTTGCGTTTCAATACTCACGGGGCATTGCTCCAAAAATTGACATTGTGACAGCAACAAAATCGCAGTTCAAAGCACTGCTTAAAAGCTTTGCCCTACAACCAGTCCTACTCCTGCTCTTGACGCTGTCGATCAGCATTAAGCTGGCGCTCAAAATCAATAAAGCTCAACCCTCAGTCGCATCATTGGCCGTGTTTCTCCACGTCGCATGACCTCGACGAAACCTATCGTCCGGAAAGCTGAAGCCAAGCCCGTGTATGCGAAAGGGTCAGGCGTGTGGCTCTTTTTTGGCTCTACAGGGTAGCCTTCGACGATGCTGCCACCGTGCTGAGCGGCATGTTTGACGGCGGCTTGCAGCAGCTTCGTGCTGACTCCTCTCCTTCTGTAGGTTTTAGCTATGAAGAGGCACACGACTGACCATACGGGTTCGTCGTCAACCCTCTTTAACACTCGCGACCTTTCGAGTGTCAGATAGCATTCTCGCGGGGCTATTGCGCACCAGCCAATCGCTTCTCTATCTAGGAAAGCCAGTATGCCGGGAACGGCTCCGTTTTCGATGAGGGTTTTTAATGCCTTCTTATTTCCTTCTCCTTTCTGGCGATTGAACTCGGAGCGGCTCAGCCTCCACCACATGCACCAGCAACCGCCGCACGCGCCACGGTTGCCGAACAGTTTCTCCAAGGCGGGCCAAGTCTCCGCAGTAGCCGGACGGAAATCCAGATTCAGTTCATCTGCACTTTTCGGAGTCACAAGCGCACCTTCAGTCTATTGTATGACTCGGCAACACAGTTCCTTAGTTGCGAGCTTAAACAGTTTATGCAAACGGAGAACAGACTTTAATTCTTGTCGCATCAATTCGTTTTGGGAGAAGGTTGCTTGGGCGTTATCAAGGCGGTTTTGTTCGACCTGAACGGGACACTTGCGTTTCTGGACGACGGAATAACCGCAGAGCATGTCTCGGACTACCTTTTCAGCAGGGGCTACGAGGTCTCGTCTCAACAGTACGGTGCGGCGTGGAGTTTTGTCTCCTTCATAGATTATCCTAAGCATGGATATGGAGGCTGGCGGTCATATCTGTTGCGAGTTTTCCAGAGACTGCACGTCAGAGTTGACGGCGAAACATTGAACGAGTTGATCAGGCTTTACAGGAGTAGGCCATTTCAACTCTGTCCAGACGCCGCTGAGGCAGTTTTGAAAGCAAAGGAGAACGGCTTCAAAACAGCAATAGTCACCAGCATTGCGTATTTCAGATTCAGGGATGCTATTCGACCGATCAGAAAGCGGCTGAATCTTGTCATGACTGGTCGCGAGGCCGGGTGCGACAAGTCGAACCCGAACATGTATCGAAAGGTGCTAGAACTGCTGAAAGTCAAGCCTCAGGAGGCGATCATGATTGGTGACGAGTTGCTGCTGGATGTGCAGCTTCCGAAGCAGCTCGGAATCGACGCGATTCTTCTGGATAGGGAAGACAAGAAAGATGGACAGTTGGTTGATGCTTTTGTATACAGTCTTGATCAGGCCATGGAAACTATAATAAGGCGGAACCTTGAAAGCTCATGAATTCTGTGTGAAGGTGCTCCGAATGAGCGAGGAATACGTTTCAAGAACCCCTACGTCCAGAACGTTGCATCAACGTGCAAGGAAGGTTCTGCCAGCGGGTGTGTCGTATGGAATACGATATTTTGAGCCATACCCCTTCTATGTTGCCAGAGCGCGTGGAAGCAAGCTCTGGGACGTTGATGGAAACGAGTATGTTGATTTTTGGCTTGGTCATACTGCGCTAATACTTGGTCACAGTCCGTCTCAGGTTGTGGCGGCGGTTAAGCGGCAGCTTGAGAACGGGACTCATTATGGTGTGGCGCATGAGTTGGAGATTGAATTGGCTGAGCAGGTTGTGAAGATGGTTCCTAGCGTAGAGATGGTTCGCTTCTGCAACTCTGGCACTGAAGCGAACATGTATGCGACGCGTTTGGCGAGAGCGTACAGTGGCAGGAGCGGGATAGCCAAGTTTGAGGGCGGTTGGCACGGTGGATATGATGCTCTTCATGTGGGAGTAAAACCGCCATTTGACTTGCCTGAGTCAGCAGGCCTGACCGAGGGCGCCGTGCGGGATACTGCACTGTTGCCTTACAACGATTTAGATGGCGTGAGACTTCGGCTCAAGAACGAGAAAGTTGCCTCTATTGTGATTGAACCGGTGCTTGGTGGAGGAGGCGGCATCCCAGCTGATAGGGAATTTCTCAAAGGCCTCAGAGAGTACTGCAATGAAGAGAGTATATTGCTTATTTTTGATGAAGTCATCACGGGCTTCCGATTGTCTCCGGGCGGGGGACAGGAGTACTTCGGTGTGAAGCCTGACGTGACTGTTTTGGGGAAGATTTTGGGAGGAGGTTTTCCGATTGGTGCTTTGTGTGCATCGAAGAAGATCATGGAAAGAATCGACCCAGGGTTGTATAGGCGACCGGAAAACGCGTTTCATGGGGGAACCTTCACCGGAAACCCGGTGACTATGACGGCTGGTTTGGCAACGCTCAAAGTATTGGAAGACGGAAAGCTCATTCGTGATCTGAACAAGCTTGGTGACGAGGTACATGACCGGTTGAGGGAGACTTTTGAAAGGCAGGGGGTTGATGTGCAGGTGACTGGGGCAGGTTCGCTGTTCAACGTGCATTTCACGAGGAAAACGGTTAAAGATGCCTTAGCCGCTTCCAGAGCTGACAAGAAAAAGCTTCTCGAGTATGACTTGGCTTTGATGTCTAAGGGCATTTTCTTTTTACCAACTCACAGCGGAGCCTTAGGAACGTGTCACAGCAAGGCAGACGTTGAGAAGCTTTTCGAAGAGACCGAGAGATACGTAAAACAGATCGGAAAGACCTAGTTGGCTGGCCCTTTCTTCTTTTTCAGCATTGCTTCTGCTTTTCTCAGGTCCAGCGGCGTGTTCACGTTGTAAAAGGTCCGGAGTTCTGGGTCTAACTGCTGGAACACGAGTGTTGAGATATAGCGGACGCTACGGAGTCTGTCGACCATGGCTTGCAGGTTCATCTTGCCTTCGCAGAGGGCAGTCTCGGCAGCTGCGAGCGCAGGCTCTGTGGAGTAGGCTGCTTGAAGAGGTTCAATGTAGCAGTTTGGCCATCGCGGGATGGCTGCGTTTCTGTTTATGCAGAGTTCAAACAAGAGAGAGAGTATTTCTTTTGAAGCGAACGGTGTGTCGCAGGGAAGCAGAAGCGAGTACTTACCGTGTGTCGCCTGAAGACCAGTTGATGCGCCTGCAAGCGGGCCGTGCATGTCATTTCGGTCGATCAGGATTTCGACCTGTTGTCCTAGAGCTTTTGCGTATTTTTCGGCTTGCGTCCTAGAACTTGCTACGATGATTTTCTGGTCAACCAGCTTGTCTACGGCTGCAAGAACATGCTTTACCATGGGTTTGCCGCCTAGTGCGAGCAGGCCTTTGTCTTCTCCGAGTCGGCTGGAGATTCCGCCGGCAAGTATGATTGCAGAATTGCTCAATGGTTGCTCGCCTTTGCAGTTGTTGGAGGGTTAACAGGTGCGCTGGCTGAGTATAAGTCTTTTTGCGTGAAATATTACTGATACGGAATATTCGCTATATTAGTGGTTTGCGTTGTTTATGTTTGGAGGGTGACGTAGTCAATGGGTTGCGAGGTAAAGGAACTGAACCGGATGATATGCAATCAGTGCGATGAGAAGGAATACGAGAAATGCAAGTGTTGCCGAGTCTATCAGTTGGTTAATAGAATAGTTGAGCAGTAAACGGTTCACATGTTGTTGTTGATTTTATTCGCCATTTCGTTGAGAAGCTTCGAGAATGGATGGTCTGTTTTTTCCTGAGCGAAGATGACGTTGCCTTCCGCCTTTAGCACATCACAGAAGCAGGGTATTATTCCCAGAATGGGCACTTGGTAGATGTTGTTGAGTTTGGCTTGTATGTCTTTGCCTGATTTCAGCGGTGCGTCAAATACCTTATTCAGTATTACTTCTGTTTTCTTTTCGAACAGGTCATAGAGTTCCCTTAGCATTAGTTGTGTTCCGTTCACGTCTGATCTATCAAAGGTCGTGGCTACTAGGACAAGATCGGCGCTGACAATCGCGTTTATTGACGAGTACTGCAGGCCTGGGCTTGTGTCGAAGATGAGGTAGTCGAAGTTCTTTTCGCCGAGAAGAGAGTTTCTGAGGGCGAGTAATCTGCCAAGGGCGCGCATTTCCCATTTTCTATCTTTTGAGGACATATCTCTGATCGCTTCGGTTGAGGGGTTGGCGAGGCCGACGAATAGCATGCCATTGTTCTGGATTCTGTCGCTGATGTCCAGGAGAACTTTTTCGATTCCGCATGTGCCGTTCAGGTAGTCGTTCAGCCAGTTTTCGGCTTTTTCGATTTTGAGTATTGTGAAGAGGCTTGGCGCGCGGAAGTCCAAGTCGAACAGGCAGACCTTTTTGCCATGTTTGGCGAAGGTGGCTGCCAGGTTCACGGAGAGTAGGGTTTTTCCGGTTCCGCCTTTGTATGAGTGCACGGCTATTATTTTGCCCACTATGATCCCTCTTGCTGGGTCTCTCTCTCTACGTAGAAGTAGGCTTTTCGCCCGTTTCTTTCCTTCTTCATGTAACCCATTGTCACAAGCTGGTTCAAGTAGGCGCTCTCTACGGCTCTGGCGCGGTGTGTTTGTTCAGATGTTTCCTCGGCTGTTGCGCGGCCAAGCCTGCAAATGGTCATGGCGGTCTTTCTAAGGTGGTCGGGCATAGAAAGGAGCGTCATGACGTCTAGCGGTGCGTCAGGGAGAGGTTGAAGATCTTTTCTGCCGTGTTTTTGCAGTTCGATCATGACTTCCATTTTTTCGTTTAGTTTCTCGAGGCTCTCCCTGATCTTTTCCAGTATTTGCACAGGTTTCTTTCCTTGGATCTCTTGGCTGGCCACTGTGGTTCCCCGTTGTGTTTTACAGGTGTACAATAACGTAGATGAGACCCGTGTTTATTAAGTCTTACGACACATGCATAATACTCGTGAATACATTCCTCAGTTACGGAACGACTGTACTGATTCACAAATCAAATTGGGTCTCGCTTGCTTGAATTGGCGATCACGGTCGTGGTGGAGCGGACTCTTCCAGCCTGTCTTGTTTGGCCGTTCCCGAAAAACATGTGCATGTATGAGCGGTGTCTAGGAAAACTCGAGTTCGAGAACTTCTAAAGGTGGTGAAGGTTGGCGCTTGTCTAAAAATGGTTGGTGGTTTTGGGTTTTTAGAATGGTACGGGGACCCGGTTCCGGGCTTCTTCGACTATGGGGAGGACCTGTTTCAGTTCTCTGAAGTACTTCAGTACGGTGATGCCTCTCTGTGTTACAGCATATACGACTCTTCGCTTGCCTATGGTGCGTTCTTCGACAAGCTGCTGTTTGATGAGGAAGTCTAGGTATTCTTTGAGTACGCTACAGTTGACGTTGGCCTTGTACATGATGTGAGTTAGCTTTAGTGGGCCGCGATGTGCCAGCACTTTGAGTATGTCTATATACATCTCTAGTTTGGATCGTCTCATCTTTTCCAAACCTCTTTCGGCATATAACCATGTTTTTTATATAAAGCTTTTACGGATTCAAACTACGGCTTTTTGGTAGTTAGTTTCCATCAGTAGCTTCTCTTCTTCTGTGCGCAGATTAACACGTTTATTCTATTTTGGAAGGCTGTGACTAGGTCGTCTAGCAGTATTCTTTGCAATTCGGTCGAGAGTCCCCTGATGTTTTCCTTGAATATTCTTGCCATCTTGGCTTCAAGCTCTTTTCTTTGCTTAGGTGTCATTTCTTGTTTCAAGGGCTGTCCTCCAATGATGTTGCTCAGAAGTAAGCTGTGACTATATAACTGTCTTATGAACAGCGAATATGAATCCAGAATTCATGTTCTGTGGGCTTGGTTGATTGCGTTGGAAGAGCGCTTGTCAGCCTTGGGAGTGACTTTGGTTGATGCTATCGTATACGGCTGCATTGTCTGACAAGAAGAAACGTCGAGATGCAGCTGAAAAGAAGGGCTCGGGAGTCAAAGCCACTCTATACCGAACCATCATAAACAGGTAACCGTTACTTTCGCTTCAGCCATTCATCATCTTTACGCTTGCTCAACCTCACCCTAGCTCTGAATGAACTAACGAAACGGAATTGAAAAGGGAGAAGTAGTAGTCAGAATCCTAGCGTTTGCGTCGACTACTCTTGACCTAAGCAGCTCACACTTCTCAACGATCATATCAGAGTTCTTCTTCGTTTTCGCAGCTATAACCTCAACCGAAACTTGATCCAATCAATCGTCCTAGGTCTTTTTCTTCTTCAACAGCCCACGGTGTACCCTTCGGCATACCGATACCTCTCTCTAAGCAAGATGGCAAGAAATATGACTTTCAGACCTTGCCGCGTCTTATCCGCAATCCCGATCCTCGCAACGCGATTAAGACACCCGCTGTCGATAGGTCCTGGAGCGATGAGTAACCGCAACGACATCCTAACTCGTCACAGGATGATCAAGTTGGCTCAGAGCCTAAAGAGTCATGTCCTTATTGACAGAAATGCGAAATATCGACGGCGGGCAGACGATGTAGAGCGAAAATTCAATAGCGGAAATTGAAATTAGTCCTCTGAGAACGCTTTTATTTTCGGTTCTTCTAGTAGTATTTGCCGGATGATGAGAAGGCATTAGTTTGACGTTTGGATGAAAGCACAGAGTTACTCGGACGGCATCTAATGGCGACCTTAAACATCTGACGATGCCAGAAACGCTTCTGAAGCCTGCGGCTGCTGAGAGGATAGTTGCATACTCCATTAGCGTGACCAATGGGACTCTGCCTCACTGTTAGACTGAAACCGTTTTTGTATATTCGAATTGCAGAAGCTGGCAGCAGCCGCAGGCATAGCCGCAACAATCTTTATTCTCCTCCAGTTCAGACACATGGAGAAGCACAGAAACCTCGAAATCTCCATGAAACTCTTCGAGTGGGGAGAAAGCGAAAGACTTCACCGAGCATTCAGATGGATTGAGAAAGACTTCCGGTTTGAAGATTACGAGAAATACAAGACGCAGGAAAAACGAACCGGGACGTAAGCGAATACCCAAACGAGGTTACGGCATTCTTCGAACAAGTCGGCTTCATGGTGGACAAAAAGTACGTAGATTTGGACGTTATTGTTGACCGCCTCGGCCCGTACATAATCTCAAACTGGAAGAGACTCGAACCGTAGGTCATGGCACTGAGGAAGGAAGAGAGTGATAAGAACTTCGGCGAGCATTTCCAGAGACTCTACGAGAAAACAATCCAATACATGAAGAAGATCTGACTAGCCTCTCCGATACAGATGGACAGCTTGCAGAAAGAAAGAGGGAAGCTAGGGCTTCGGCACAGTTTTCTGCTTCTTCTTCAGAAATGCGTAAGCCAGTAACGCTGCAACTGTTGTCGCAACAATGATTCCGGCGATCAAGTATTCCAGCTGTTTTATCCACGACTCCAACTCGCTGACCCTGTTCACCAGTTGTGCTATGTAGGAGATGTAGCTGTCCTGAATGTTAGTTGTCGAAATCGTGACCTGCGCCTCGCCAACGTTGCCGGCCCTGTCCAAAGCAACAATCCTTATCAAGTGCGTTCCGTCTCCAACGTTCGCCGTGTTCCATCCATAAGACGTGTATCCCGTGACGTCGAAGGTGGCATTGTCAACGTACAGCGTCACTTTCGCTAAGTTCGAATCCGTTGCCGTGAAGTTTATCGTCACCGTTCCGTTCAGCATGGACGACGAGACTGGCGACAATATTGTTGCCTGAGGCTTCGTGTTATCGACGACGACGCTGATTACTCTCTCAAAGAGATTTCCAGCCCTGTCCTGAACACGCAGCCGGATCGTGTAAGCTCCGTCCTGTACCGTGGTCGTGTTCCACACGTAAGTGTAGAAGCCCGGCGAAAGCCAAGTCTGCTTCAGATCCTGATTGACGTACAGGCTTATTCTGTCCAGGTTGGCGTCAAATCCAGTGATCGATGTATTGCAGAGTGCTCTGACACATGAGTTGTTTGCTGGCTGAATTATGTCGCCCGATGGAAGCGTGTTGTCAACCATCACGTCGATTCGAGACTGCATCGCGTTGCCAACAACGTCCTCTGCTATGAGAACAAGAGTGTGTGAACCGTTTGCGTATGCTGTCGTGTTCCAAACATATACGTAGTTGCCCGCTACGGTATAGTTCGCTATCAGAGTGCCATCAATGCTCAGTTCTGCAAACGCGAAATGCTCGTCGTCACACGTGAAGTTTACTGAGACCGTGGCTCTTGTGAAGCTCTGGTTCGACGGTGACAGTACGCTTATGCTTGGCGGCGTCGTGTCCACAATGATTGTTGTGGTGTCGCTTGCATTGTTACGTGCGAAATCGTAGGCGACGACCGTAATGCTGTTCGGTCCGTACGCAAGATCTGAAACGACAGCATGGCTCAAGCTTGTGTTCGCCACCATGTCGCCGTTCAAATACACCAGATAACAGCCTATTCCAGACTCGTTGTCGGATCCTGTCCATTGAACCGAAACCTCTGTACTACCTATCAACGTGCCATTCAAAGGACTCGTTATGGTTACAGACGGAAGACTTGTTTCCTTCTGTGACAGCCAATGAACCGCATTAGTTGCGAGCAGCAGGTTATCAGAAGTCAATATGCTCCAGTCCGCGAACGACCATGCCGTGGAGAAGGACAGGACTCTTCCGCTTCCTTCGAACGAGACCGCGAGCATGATCTTAGACGCAGAATCCCAGACGAGGCTTCTTGCGGAGCCGTTGATGAGCAACTCTACAAGCGGCGAGTACAGATAGACTCCACTCACCCCGCTTGTGACTGGATGGACCGAGACGTTCCGCGTGATCTCGATGATGCCACTGTAAGCTGCCCAAGTTACGCCAGCCGATCTAGTCAGGGTCGTGCATATCGACGGACTGTTACCACCCAGAACGAGCAGACCCCTGCCCAACTCTGAAACGAAGCGATTTATTGCTGAAAGCTCAGCTACGCTGAAAGCAGACCGCGGCTGAGGAACCACGAACACGTCATACTTCTCCAACATCTGGAAAGTGAGTGTTCCATTCGCGAAAGTGTCCACTATGTAGCCGTTATCTTCAAGAGTCTGCACCCAATCCTCATAGTTGTAGATCGAGTCACTGGAATGCATTTGATCGAACAAGACAAGCCCTCTGAAAGCCCTGACGCCTACCATTGCCTCAGCAACATTGTTAACCAGCGTTGCCTCGTTCGGCACAGGATGAGCATAGACAGTAATATTGAATGCGCCTGTCTCAGTTGGGATCCAGGTGAAATTGATTGTTCTTGAGTAGTTAACAGCAAGCAGAGGTTCTGACAAGGAATTGACTACTGAACCATTGATCAACAATTCCATGGTCACGTTTGCTTCGTCCCGTGTTCCACAGTTGCTGACCGTGGCTTTCAACAGGCTTGTGTTGCCTAGCCACAACGAAGAAGGGGCTTCTAGCAGTACGCCCAAGTCGTGTTCACGGATCATCCCCACTGAAATATTCGTATCTTCCAGCATGATCGAAGATGGAGGCTGAGATTCTGTTCGTCCACCAATCCACAGACCAGTACGTTTGTCATACAGATATGTGACTGGCCCGCCGTATTGAGGATAATACTCTAGCGTCCAGCACTCGACAGAGCGTACACCAACAGCCACCACTTCGCTCCCGACAACGATAGCCACACTATCCAAGAAGTTGATGTATGAACCGACAGTCACGTTGGTTTCAATCCACCCTGGATAGTAGTAGCCTGTAAGACCAATTTGGTCGCCTTTCTCGACAATCCTGTTCATGATGTTGACGATGAACCAAGCGAATTGCGTCGAATTGGAACCCGGTTGCTGAATTTCCGTATGTAATGAAACATTCATCTGATACCGCGAGACATAATGGTTGTAGCTAAACGTTCCACGATAAACAGCATAATACGGAGTAGAGATCTCCTCCTTGTAGCGTGCCCACTGGCCTTCTTGCGGCCTGATAAGCGGATAAGTCTTTGTGACCATCTTGACCGCCTTGTTGTCACCGGTTCGCATTTCACCTGAAACAGGCGCAGCGTAAACCGTCACGTTGTGCACTCCAAGGCTAATGCTGTTCCAAGTATAGTTAATCTGGAAAGAAACAGAAGAGGGCAGAAACGGAGCGGTCGCGTTCTTGACTTGAGCGCCGTCAATGTACAGGCGAACTGTAACATTCGCCTCGCTATCCAGACCTCTGTTCACGACGGTCGCATTGACGATTGTTGTGTTGTCCTCTGGAAGCAGGAATTGTTGAGTTCTAAGCGAGACGGCGAGGTTGTGTTGCGGTTTCGGATAGTGAGACCAAGTTATCGCGTTGTAAAGCAGTTGAAAGTTGTAGTAGAAGCGCGCCGGCAGAGCTTCGAGCCACGGCGAAATGTACACAAGGCCGTCCTTCTCGACGATCGCGCTTGAATCCGCGTATCCAAGAGCCAGATACTTTCCATCTGTGAGATCGTTCTGGTCCCACGTTCCGTCCGGAGGCACAGCGCTTGTGGATTCGGCGCCTAGCACATATGGGTTAGGGATCTTGCTGAAGACTGGGTGCGATGTATTCGCTATCTCCATCATGTCTGTTCCTGCTGCAGTCCATGAAATGGATTCGTTTATGCCGAACAGTGCTGCGAGTTTGTTGTTGTTTGGTACATAGTGATAGAATGTTCCAGCAGTCACGACTAGGCCGTGCCCTTCATAGACATACTGGGTGATCGCGTCGATCTCAGCGTCAGTGTATTCTCTCATGAATGCACAGGAGATTATCAACACATCGGCGCCAGTAGCGTTCAAGTCTTCATAAGTGATTCCCTGCTTGCTCAACGTCGTATAGTCAATGGAGACAAGCTTGTTCCCGTAAGCATACCAGTTTTCATTTAGAATGTCCCACGGTTCAGTGTAGTACCTGGTTCCAGCTGAATCCAGTACAACTGCTTTGACCGGGTAACCCACGTAAATGTATCCCCCAGCTCTGTTGTTCAGCCGGTTCGTTTCGTTCTCAACAGGCACGACGTAGACTGTTACGTTGTAGTTGCCAATGATTGCAGGCGTCCACGATTCGCTCACATTAGCGACTGCCCAACTTACCAAGGACAGAGTAGTTGAATTCACAAGAGTTCTGTTGGCCCACAATTGAACAGTAATGTTGGCTTCATCACTTGAGCCATAGTTGAGAACCTTCGTGACCATCGTTGCGGTTGCATTCGGTTCGACGTAAGACTGCTTCGTCAACCCCACAACGATGAGCTCATGCTGGGGGTTCACCATTTCAAGGGCGCTTCTTGCGTTCAGTCGCCCATACCCATAGTGCAGGTCGAACCCCGGATCGCCCAAATCGTCGACAGTATACCGGAGGTGCATTCGCAAGTGTTCCACACTCATGTTTGAGTACTTGGTCAACACGAGAGCAGCCACACCGGAGACGTGGGGGCAGGCCATTGAAGTTCCGCTCATGGAGGCGTAATTCTGACTGAAGCCGTAGTCATTCATAGTCACGTGGTATGTCGGCATCGTTGAGTATATGTCCACTCCCGGGGCAGCTAGTTCGATCCATTCACCCCAGTTGGAAAAAGCCGCTGGGTTATCATATTCATCGATCGCAGCCACAGCCACCACCTCATCGTAAGCGGCAGGATATGATTTCACACGTGAAGCACTGTTCCCAGCAGCTGCAACCAGCAACACACCATGACTGTACGCATAGCGAACGGCATCATGTACCAAGCCGCTGTCTTCTCCCCCACCCAGACTCATGCTTATCACCCTCGCGCCCTGGTCAGTCGCATGTATGATCCCCTGCGCCAGCCACTCCCAATTACCACCTCCACCACTATCCAAGACTTTCTCGGCCATGATGCGCACCTGCGCCAATCCCGCCACACCTAGGCTGTTGTTTATGCTGGCAGCAATGATTCCAGCACAGTGAGTGCCATGCCCAAAGTCGTCACGTGGGTCGCTGTTGTTGTAAGCCCAGTTCAAGCCGCCGCTCTGATAGTTAGCAGCCAGATCCGGATGGGCATAGTCAATCCCCGTGTCTAATACAGCGACGAGCACGCCATGACTGCCAGTCGTCGCATTCCAAGCCCAGTCAGCCGCAATCTTCTTTGGCCCCCACTGAAGGCTCCAATATGGATCGTTGGGTTCAAGGAAGGCCTGAACCTTCAGATCAGGCTCCACGTAGCGAACAAATTCAAAGGTTCGTGCCCTGTCAGTGAATGCGGGAACCGAAGAGAATGGAAGCTCAATCACAAATGCAATAACCAGCCCATCAGCGGAGATCGCACTGACAAGCTTCGCATTGTACTCAGGCATCAGTCTTTTCAGCTCTCCAGAATCGCCTTTGACACCAACAATGATCCGAGGCCTATTCCCGCCCGTGAATGTAGCGTTGCCCCATATGCCTGAATCGTGGAAATCCCATCGCATGTCACTCTTACTTGGCTCACCACCTAGCCTGCCAGATAAGAAGTTGGACCAAGCTACACCACCTTCAGAAATCTTTTGATCAGGAATACCTGCAGGAGTAACAGTCCTACTCACCAGGGATTGAGGGGTTAAAGAGTGTGCAACCCCCAATCTTGTAGTGAAAGCTGCGCCAAGAGCGCTACTAAGCAAGATCACAATGACAAAAACGCTAACTATCTTCTCTTTCATACTCTTTCCCTCTAAGGTTTGCTCCCAAGTTCCATTACTTTTTGGGTCACAAGTTACATAAGAATGAAGCAGTTAATAAAAGATGATTATCTCAGCGTTTGAAGCCTTTCTCCGCTAGACTCTGAAGGGTTGCGGCCCGATCATCCGGTATTCACGGCTTGATCCCTTGTGCTTGAACAGGAAATAGACAACGAGCGCAACGACGAAGCTGAAGGCCAAGATCCTAAGGTCGCCGTCGGAAAAGGCTTGCTGGCGGTTCTGAGGATTGACTCCTCCCGGCTGTAGCAACCGTTTGCCAAAATCGAACGCTTCTGTGGCAGGGCCAAATGTGTTCCCGGCTTCAGTGCTTGAAATAGCGAACAGTGGGATCAAAATCAACAGTAGGCCAAGCACAACCCCTACTCCTGTGATCAGCATCATCCGCTTCACTCGAGTAACCCCCGGTAGCAATAGAGCGCGTGCTTGCTCTTAATTCTACATTTTAGAACACAATGATGCGACATCAAAATGGTTTAGCCCTCCACAGTCTTACAGTCTCAACCCAAAAAAGCGCAACAGCAATAACGCCAAACATGACCGCGTAGAAACTGGGAACTATCTGACCCAGCAGCCACAACGCCACGTAGCCTACAAGCATGGTCGAGAAGAAGACGGAATAAAAGAAATACCTAGGCACCAAAAATCGACCCATCCGCATGAAAAACCTCAAAATTCCAACCTTGACTTCCTCCTCCAACACATACTCGCCTGTTCCCTTCTTCTGAACGAGTCCGATGTCATGCAGCTTCTCCAAATGATGCACGGCAATGCTTGGACTCGAAAAACTCAGCGCCCGCTGAACTTCGCGAACACCCACAGTATGCGAAGGCTGCTGCATCAAATACCAGTACACGAGCAGAGTCTTCCCCTTCAACATCGACTCCAAAAACACAGGATCCAGATCACGTCGAGACGCAGACAATTGCATCGCCAGACACCCTCTAAGAAAGCAAGCCACTAATAAGAACTGCCATCAACGCCCGAGCAAGTCAGTCTCTTCATCACAAAAAGCAACTGAAACAATGGGCGTTCATGCTGTACTAGGATCTAGTACCGTCATGTTCCAAAACATAGCATTATGGCACTCAATGACACTCATTCTTGAAATGTGGAGGAAAATATGAAATGAGAAAAATGGTAACGATCATCATGATTACTTTGATCGTAGCCAGTTCAGGTATCGCATTGGCTGGCACAGTTGACTACTGCAGAGCAGAACTGCACACGTTCAGCTCGATCGATGAACTCAAAGGCTATCTACAGATTCAGAACGAAGACACTTGGCCCCATTACGGCATGTACTACAGCGGTCCGGGAATGAAACCTGAATCAATCAACAGCATGGGCTCCACGGACTTTTCAGGCACCAACGTACAAGTTGAAGGAGTCGACGAGGCAGACTCCGTCAAGACTGATGGAGAATACATCTACGTTATCTCTGGCCAGCAAGTTGTCGTCATGAAAGCATACCCGGCAGAACAGGCAGCTGTCTTGTCGAGGATCTCGTTCAACGGCACACTGAAGCAAATATTCATAAACGCAGACAGACTCATCGTGTTCTACACGAATGGTTCATGGAGCGATGCCAAAACATTAGCGAGCATCTACGATATAGCAGACCGGTCTTCGCCCGAGCGCGTAGCACACTTGGCTGTTGACGGTGACTACTTTGCTGCCAGAATGATAGGCGACTACGTTTACCTGATCGTCCGAAAGGGAATGCGACTCGTTGAAGATCATGTTACGCTGCCGAGAATAGAGTGCAATAGTGAATCGACAGAAATCGACCCTAGACAAATCTACTATTCGGACGCAACCAGCACAAGCTATATCCTGACTATGATTCTGTCTCTGAACGTTCAAGGCGACGCTCATGATTTCTCCTATAGCGCCGTTCTGGCGGGATGGGCCACGGAAACCTACGTCTCAACAGACAATACCTACATAGTGATCCCACGCGGGCAAGACACGATTTTGCACAGAATCCGAATGGAGAATGGCGAAGTCACGTACGAAGCCAGTGGGAAAGTCCCGGGATGTGTCTTGAACCAGTTCTCAATGGACGAGCATGACGGGTATTTCAGAATAGCCACAACGAGCATAGAAGATGGAATCTCTAGCATGCCTTGGATGTCCAAGAAGGAAAACAACCTCTACGTTACAGACATGAATCTGAAGATCGTTGGACGGCTGGAGAACATGGCTGAAGGTGAGAGCATCCACTCCGTCCGCTTCATGGGCAACACGACCTATGTTGTCACTTTCAGGAAAGTCGACCCGCTCTTCGTTATCAGCCTCTCAAACCCTCGCCGTCCAGAGATACTGGGGGAATTGAAGATCACAGGATACTCGGATTACATGCATCCGTACGATGACACTCATATGCTCGGCGTAGGCAAAGAGACTTTAGCCGATGAAAGCGACACTTTCTCATGGTACCAAGGAGTCAAAATATCGTTCTTCGACGTGACTGATGCATCAAGGCCAATCGAGTTAGCGAAGTTTGAGATAGGAAACAGAGGCACAGACTCGCCTGTCCTGACCGATCATAAGGCGTTTCTCTTCAGCAAGGCCAAGAATCTCCTAGTACTGCCCGTTCTGGTTGCAGAAATCAACCAATCTGAATACCCGAACGATGTCCCTCCCTACGCCTATGGAGAAGCAACGTGGCAGGGAGCATATGTTTTCAGCGTGTCGTTAGCCAGTTCAGGCAAGATCGAAGTCAGGGGAAGGATAACACACAATGAAAATGGCAACTTGAATTGTTCGCGGTACATCGAACGGGCACTGTACATCGACGACGTTCTTTACACTGTTTCACAGAGCATGATCAAGATGAACTCGTTAGCAGACCTCAGCGAGATTGGTTCACTAAGCCTTAATTAAAGGAGGCGGATAGGATGAACTTGAGCGAGCTGGTTAGACTGATTGCAGACATCGCGGAAATCGCGGTGACCGTCATGGTCGCCTATGCGGTCTACAAGGTCGCAATCATGATCGACAAACTCAGCGACAAACTGACCGAAGGAAACAAACCCTAACCTCGGATGGTGAAAACGCATGGCAGTAATAGATCTCCAGTACGCCGCGCGGCAGAAAAGGAAGACCAGAGTCCAGAATGGAAAACTCGGCGACATCACGAACCTGTCTGGTCAGAAAGCATCAACGATAGCGCTCATACAAGTTTGCCTTCATTGCGGAAGAGAATTCACCTACAATCCCAGACGCAAGCTGTGCCCAGCATGCGCCAGCATCCTGAGAACCAAAACCACAGTTCTCAAAGCTTCCTAGTCTTTCTAATCTCCTCTCCTTTCTCCTTTTTGAAAGCTCCGCAAATCGGCTAGGTTATGGTCAGAGCTTCCAGATCACGTGGATAGTAGGTAACTATCTCAGCCCCTGCTTCAGTCACGGCAACAGTGTCTGAGTGACGGAACCCAGCGAAGCCGGTCTCATAGATGCCAGGCTCGCAGCTAACCACCATACCCGCCTGCAAAGGCTCAGCATTTCCAACGTCCAAGAACGGCGGCTCATGTCCTTCCAAACCCAAACCATGGCCCGTGTGATGCTTTACAAGCGACTGCAACTCAGCCTTCTTGAACACGCTTGCCGATGCTCTGTCAATGTCGCTGCAAGTGGCGTCAGCTCTAAATGCTTGGAAAGCCGCTTCCTGAGCCTTCACCATCACATTGAAGTAGCGTTCCTGTTTCGCCGTAGGCTTTCCAACGATCATTGTGCGTTCAAGTTCGCACGAATAGCCGCCTACGTCGACTCCGACTTCGGCAATCAGCACGTCGCCCTTTCTGATCATCCGCCTCGTGGACATGGAGTGCGGGATCGCGCTCATCTCTCCCACTTGACCTCGGAACCATGCGTTCACTGGAAAAATGTTGCGCATGGGCTGATAATCTGGCCCGAGAGTCTTCTTCATTATCGCAGACGCGTCAAGCGTGGCGGCAAGCGCAGCCTCTGCATCCCACACGCCCTCAACCGCGTTTTCCTGCATGAAAGCAAGTGTCAAGTTCGCCCACTTCGCGCTTTCGCGCATCATCTCTATTTCAGTCGCCGACTTGACTATGCGCATTGATGAAACCAGATCAGACGCATCCGCAAACCGTGCGCCCTTCAGTTTCCTAGACAGCGGTTCCCCCCTATAACCCCACATCGAAGCGGCTCCTGCCTTGCTATCGGTGCCTATACGTTTCTTGTCAAGACCCATTTCCTTGAGAAATTCGGCAAAGTGCTCTATGGGATGTTTTTCACCAGGATAGTCCAAGTAGGTTTTAACGTCTTCTATAAGCCTCGTCTTCAGCGGAACATGTTCCTTCTCAAGCAGTGGACCTAGAAATGTGATCTTGCCATCTGCAGGAATCACAAGCGCTGCTGGTCGCTCTGTAGATATAAAGGAGTAGCCTGTGAGGTAGTACATGTTCACGCCGTTGGTCAAGTACAGAGCGTCGAGTCTGCGTCTTGCGAGAACCTTTCTGACTCGTTCAACGCGCTGACGATATTCTTCTTCAGTTATCGCGAATCTCAATCAGTCTCCTCCTCGAACAAGTGTTCAAGTCTTATGTCTGGTTTCGGATAAATGCTTTTCACGAAACGATGCAGGCTACGAGTATTTCCATGCTGCTCAGCTTGTTCGAGCGTGACTACTGTTTTGCAGCCTTGCGTGCGTAAGTTATGTAGCCTGTGTGTCCGGTCATCAGCGTCTGAGGTCGCGTTTTTCCCCTGTCTGTCTGCATTCCCCGCATGATGCATTCGATAGTCTCAACGTCCACGAAGCCGTTTTCTTTCAGGGCTTCCACTGTTTTGACGACCTGGTCTATTGTCGGGCTGAATGACACGATCGTTCCGCATGGTTTCAGAGCGGCGTAGGCGTGGGGAACGACAAGCCATGGAACTGCCAAGTCCAAGATCACTGCATCCACGTTTGTCTCGTCTATGCCTCCGGTTATGTCCTTGACTTTCAGTTCGACGATGTCGGAGAGACCAGCGCGTCTGAGGTTTTTCTCGGCGGTTTTCTGAAATTCCTCTCGTATGTCGTAGCTGTGCACTCTGCCGCCTGGTCTGACGTAATGGGCTATTGCAGTGGTCAATGCTCCTGTGCCCGTGCCAGCTTCCACCACCTGACTGCCTGAGCCTATGTCGCTGAACATGACAATCAGCGCGATGTCCTTGGGATAGTTAATCTGTGTCTGCCGTGCGCACTTCATAATATAGTCGCGGAGCAGAGGTTTCATGATCACAAACGGAACATTCAAGCTGCTGAGCACTGTGGAGCCGTAGTCTTTCCCGATGATGTCATCAAACTTTATGAAGCCTTTGTGCGTGTGGAAGCTCTTGCCTGCTTCAACCTTGATTAGGTATGTTTTGCGTGAACCAAATGAAAGAAGGATTGAGTCGCCTTCGCTGACCGTTTGTGCTGACAAGAGCATTCACTATGGTGTGTATTTGAACGGATGTTTCGATCGATCCTTGTTCTCAACAAGCTCATCAGTAGTCGGGCGTCCTTCCATGGTTTTCCGTATCGCATGCCGCATGGCCTTGTAGTTGTTTATGTAGACGCGCTGTCGATCGATGGCTGTGGGATGCACAAACACGTTCGCAATGAGGATAAGATCCTCAATGTGTTCTTCCGGAATAGTACCGTCTGCAACGCTGTCGACGACGGCCTTCGCCACAGCAGTTTGTGCAGGTCCATAGACCATGCTTGCCTGCCTCATGCCTGTGATCGTTACTGTTGGAACAATCAGCGTCACGGGTTTCACCGATAGATTCGGTTCCAGAATCGCCAACAACGGCTCGTGTCCAAGTGTGGGCGCCACCTTCGACTTGGCGAAAGCTTGTCCGACTGGCCCGTCGCTGCGTCCTATCATCAAGTCGATGTGTGCCACTTCTGCCCCTCCTCCGGCCAGCGCCTCGCCGACCTTGAGGTTAAAGCGTTCTATGTCTTGTGGCGTCACGCTCACTGATGTAAATCTTTCCTGCACAGGCTTCTCAGTAATCTCGAACGCTATCTCCTTTGGCTTCACCTTACCGATCTTCTCCAAGTCAAGACGCAACTCCTCTTTCGATTCATAAGTCAACTCGCCGCCAACGCTCAACGGTTTTCGCACCGGCCCGACCTTGACTTTCATCATGTTAAGGGCTTCTTTCGTGCCGACTGCTCCGCTGCCCGCAATGATCCTCGCTATTTTTTGCACCTTATACTGAAGCTCCCGAGCCGGCTCCAGTTCGCCTTTCTTGACGTGGTTGTAGATTTTGACCCAGATATCAGGAATTATGTTCGCGCTTGCAAGAATTGCTCCGGAGCAACCTGCCGCCAACGCTGCAACGACGACTTCGTCGTGTCCACACAGGACGTTGATTTTGTCTCTCACTTTTTCCAGCACAGCCAGAATGAAGGCCAGTTGTCCGCTACTGTCTTTGACGGCGACAATGTTCGGGATCTGGGCGAGGTCTTCAACCATTTGCCATGGCAACGGTGCGCCTGTGCATTGAGGAATGTTATACAATATTATGGGTAGATCCACTGCGCCTGCGATTGTCGAGTAGTGTTCATAGATTCCGCGGTCTGCAGGTTTCAGATAGAACGGAGTGACTATCAGGGCGGCGTCAGCGCCGACATCCTTCGCGTACTTCGTCATCTCCAATGCTTGATCCGTTCCGCTTGCGCCAGTTCCTGCAACAACTGGGACGCGGCCGTTGACTTCGTCAACCGTGATCTTAATGACTTGCTTCTTCTCCTCTTCTGTCAAGTTGATGAATTCGCCCGTTGTGCCGCATGGGACGACTCCGCTTACGCCTAGCGCAATGCAGTGGTTGATTAACGCTTTGAGCTTTTCCTCGTCAACAGTCTTTCCATCATCCGTGAACGGAGTCACAAGAGCAGGCAAAATTCCTTCAGGTTTGAACATTTTCCATCATCGCCTATCCGCTTTAAGCATGATTTCTATAGGATTTTAAGCTTTTCAATTCTCAGCAGAAATTCACACATCAGTGAAGGCATCTGCTCATCAGGGACAGCTAAAATGCAGAGCGGCGGTTCTCATTGGCTATTGCTGTTCTTCGTTCTTCTTGCGCTTCACAAGTTCTACGTATTCGTCTATCTGCTTTGTAGTCACTGTCTTGGTTTCGAATTTCCACAACAACATTCTTTTTGTGCGTTTGTAATCTAGGTACAGGGCGTAGGCTAGAAATGCGATTACATGCCAAAGCGAGTAGAGAAAACCAAACGGTCCGTAGTGACCGAAGAATAAGATGTATTGCACGAAGAAGAACATCGTGCCAAATGGAACAAATAGGAGCCACAGCAAGATCGTCGATGCTTCTCTGAACGCGCCCAACGTCGAGCACCAATCGAAAAACGTGAAGTCATTTGATATAAGGTTTTGCAAGCCACTGAAAGAGTCACATACATGCTACTTGCTCACGTCAAAGACGCAGACAGATTCCCGAAAATACTTAAATGGCTTGGGAAACAAATCAAACTAATCTGGCAGGAGGATTCAAGTTGGACGATACTAGGGAACGTCTACGAATTGACAAAAGAAACTTGGACACGATAAACGATTTCTTGTTGAAGAAGGACAACCCTCTAGTCGATGGTCTGCTCGAAGTTATTGAGAAGTATGGCGGAGTTGACGAGATAAACCGTAAAGCCAAGGAGGCCCGCAGGCTCGAAAACCTCATGGACAGACTTGAGAAGAGGAAGTCGCCCTTCGTGAAAGACATCGAATGGCTGGTCAAACAGCGCGACAGCAGAGCATTCATAAGTGTATCAGACTACAGGAAGAAGATTCTGGGCAAGAAAGCTGATTCCACAAGGTTAGATCAGTCTTTCGCAGTGACGCTTGAAATTAGTGCTTTCAACTTCTTTCCATGGCTCATAGAAGAAGCAAAACAGTCAATCAAAAGGCAGGAATTGATGCCCAGCCGCTACATTCGCGTCCGGAGCATGAAAGAGCAAGTGGAAGACGATGACATTATCGCTTTTGCGGCCGGAATGCAGGTGATAGGAGCTTCTTACGTGCAGACGCTTGACACGAAGGGAACATTGCCCGGATCAGATGGCAAGCCAATAAACGTTCACCTCGGCGGCCCAGACACCATTACAGGATACTTTGGTGGCGTAGGTGCGCCGAATGAGTATACGCTCAGATGGGTTGATGAGTTCCTTCACTACTACACTGAATATGGTCTGCAGCAAGTGTTGAACACGAACCCTGGAACAGTGTTGCTTGGATATCTGATGCGGAAGCTGGGAATAGACATTGAGTTCAAGATTTCGGTTTTCATGGGCAACGACAACCCCTACTCTACGTTCTGGACGCTGATGACAGCCAAGCTCCTGAGCCGCGAGGACGGATCGACTCCACTAATCGGGTTCAACCTTTCAAATTCCGTCGACAACAGAACCATCGAACTGTCAGCATACGTGCGGAACAGTTTCGGGTTTGAAGACATTGTCCGCATAGAACATCACATTACCGAAGCGTACAAGAGCATCGTCCGCGAACCCTACGATAGGCTGGAAGAGCTGACGCAGATTGCGAACCATGTCAGAAATATCAGTGCAAAGCACGAAGGGGGAATGCCGAACGTTGAACAAACAAGGGAGCACCCGTCGGACATTCTGGACTACTTCATGCCCAAGAAAGACATAATCGCAAAAGGTCTGATGCCGAAGCTTCTGCAGAACTATTTAGACAAGCATGACGCGGTTAATCGAACTGCTGAAGTGCTAACCAAGAAAGGACTTGCTTTCATCGCGGCCCAGAACCTCCACACAGAATAAGGTCGAAGCGATCTTTCGCTCATTCGAGTCCAGAACAGAAAAACGTAACTCTGCACGTGAAGGCTTTACCATGGTTCTTTTGGTTTTCTCAGGATCAGGTACATTGTGGAAGCTATAAAGAAGACCGTCGTAACGAGCAGAATGGCAACTACACGACGAGTGTTATCAAGGTCGTTCAGGCCGCCCTTCAGATTCGTGTAGTTATGATCGAGTTGCCAGTAGGTTTCGTTCAGCTGTTTGTACTTCCCGTCAAGCTGCCAGTAGCTACCGTTTAGGTTACGATATTGGTCAGTCAGGTTCTTGATTTGGTTCTCAAGCTGTTCCATATAGACGTTTTTTACGACAGTCATGGAGAAGCCTTCATCGCCTTTGAGCCGATCGCTAGTAGACAAGTATGTGCCTCTCAGATGCAGTTCAGTGTAAGTCGCATCCCAGCATGTGCTCGGAACCTGCAGAGTGCGGTTGAACACTTCTGTCTTGTCAAACGGCGGCAGCGTGGAAGTCGCGATAAACGTTATGTTGGCGATAGATCTTTTTGTTCGTCCAAACTCGTAGCCGTAGACGCTGATATTGAGGCTGTCCAGTGTAATGTCTTGCGTCACGGAATGAATCCAGAGACTCACAGTGATGTTTCCTCCAGGAACAGTGCTGTTCGTGGCATTGAGTCCGACAGTCATGCCGCCCAAGTAGGTTTTTTCAAAGAATTTCTCCATTGCGCCCGAAGCTTGGGCGTGTACGCCCTGAAAAGAAGCCATGATTAGCGTCAATATGAAAATAGTTGAGAGCCGCATCTTGGTTTTGCTCATTAGCCTTCACCTTTAACTTGATATGTTTGAGTTGTATAGAACGAAGTTTTTAAGGTTTGTTGCGTTGCTCAGCCTTGTAGGACAAAGAGAAAATCTGTTTTGAGTGGTGGGGTGAGGCTATCTCATCTGTCTGATCAAGCGCTGGTAGATGTAAACGAAGTAGATTAGCGCGAATGCCGTCAACGCTATTTCGAAAGCGAGGACTGCAGGGTTGTTTTCCACTGCCATGAAGTAACCATGCATGAATATGTCAGAGAATACGAGAACTTGCAGGAAAATGGCGCCGCCTAGGCAACTTAGCCCGAGGCTGTGGAAGAGCAATCGCATGCGGTGGTCCAGTTTTGTGTTAGCCATTTTCCATCGTAAATATCAAGAGTCCATACTTGGACTTATATGTTATGAATCCCCACACACGACAAAACCTAACAATTCACTCTACATATCAAACATACAATCCCAAAATGCTGCGAAAGGCCTTATAGAAGGCGTTGTTCAGGGAACCGTCCAGTTCAGAGACGCATCCACGCGTCTGGGTTCTCGTATTTGACTTTGCAGTTGCCTTGCCACAGGGCGTCGGCGAGTTCTAAGAATTCTTTGCTTGAGAGTCTCTTGCTCATTTGTCATCAAACACATACTATATTGAATCTTAATATAAGGCAAACTACTGAAGCTGGAAGATGTCAGAAACCGACACATAGACGCCAGAATAGACCGCCAACATGCCCATTTGGCTGAAGCTGGAAAATACTTCATGCACGGTATAGCCTTCAGCGTCATGTTTATCGGGATGGAGTTTCTATAGGTCTTCACAACGTTCTTCCTTCTCTTGGTTGGCAGTCTGATTGGGCTGGTCATTGGCATAGGTCTGCTGATTCTGGGCATCGGAGCCATAACAGCGTCGTATCACACTTCGTCTGGCAGTTCTCAATGAGAACCTCCTTTTCAGACATCTTCATTCAAGGCCTGTCTCTTGGTTGTCTTCGTATTAGTTGACTTGGCCTTGCTGCTTCCCACGTTGCCTTTCACACAGAACCCATTAGCCCCAGCAAGATTTCGGGTCGCCTCCGTCATCCACGGCATGGTTGGCATGAGAATAGGCGCCTCATACGCAGAATAAACAGTCGTTAAACTGTGTACTGTCTGCCTTTCTTCGGAAGCACCACGCCAGCATCCAAGTCCCGCATGAACCTTGAAAACAAATCTCCGTGCTCAGTGTGCACTGGAAACACTGATCGCCCGCCCATCTGCTTAAGCGCAACCCTGAGCTGCAGCGGCATGATGTGGCCTGAAACGTGGACATGATACTGTGGCAGCCCATAGTGTGTCAGCCAATTGACAAGTTTCTCAAAGTCTATTTCCATCTCCTCGTTGAAAGGCTCTGAGGCAGAGAGAACATAGCAGCTACCTGCTTCAGGACGTATCGCAACAAGCTCTTCCAAGTCATAGAACGACATGGTCAAAATGGCCTTGCACTGCCGCTTCGAAACTTCGAACACGTCAACAATCCTGTCAGCGTAATTGCTGATTATCTGGCTCTCCCACCGACTGAACCGCGCCTTCGACTTTCGAAAAATCACAATACTTTCGTCATTCAAGTCCGGCACATTCAAGCCTTTATCAGCACGCAGAGCATTCAACAAATGTGCCTGCTTCAGTGAAACGGCCAAGCAACGACCCGTCTTCTTGGCGATTCGGAAGAAGCTGTTCAGTCGGTCAACATCCGCGTACGCGAATTCGGCGAGCACGATGCCGCCTGCCTGCCCAACGATGTCTCCCAGCTTCCTTTCGACTTCGCCCTCAGACGAAACAGAGGCGCCAGTCAGATTCGTGGCTTCAGTAACGACCGCCACAGGCTCCGCTTTCCTAGCTTTCTTGACAAAATCATCAGTCATTTCACACCTGGCTCCATGATGCCTAAAATCACCCGTGTAGACAACCGCACCACTCGAAGTGTGAATAACAAAACCGTACGCGCCCGGCACAGAATGGTCAACGTGAACAGGCTCAAATTCAAGACTGCCCAAACGGATCTTGTCACCAGTTCGGAAAGGCCTGAAATCTAGGCCTTTGACGTCAAACTCCAAATCAGTTCGCCGCATGTCACCCAAGGCTTTCAGAATGATCTGCGTGGTTTCGCCGCAATACACCGGAATCTTACGGTTTATGAAAGACAAGTAGGCGGAGTGATCCAAATGACTGTGGGAGAGAAAGACAGCGTCAACCTCAGGATCTTTGGCGTCGAACCTGTAAACGCCCTCAAGCCTCGGCAAGATCCCGAACTCTTGTAGGCTTTTCTCGCTTTTCGGCGAAAGAAACGGCGGCGAATAGAACTGCTTTTTCATTCCAAATGACATGCCAAAGTCAAGCAGAACCTTCGTGTCACGGTCTTTGAGCAGAATCTTGTTCCCGCCGATTTCTTCGACGCCTCCATAGAACGTTAACGTGGTCTCATGTTTTACCACAATTATCGCCTCTCGGTCGTACCTGCCTTTCGGCAGAGGTTGGAAAATGCAAGCATGAAATGTGGGAGAGTGAAAACGCTGAAAACCTTCGTATATTTCGGGTTTCCGGCACGATTAACTACCTTGGCCTCCCCGCCAGCACCCAGATAACCATCAATGAAGGCTTTCGCTACAAGCTCTGCACGTTGCACTTCCGCAAATAGTGGCATGTCGTGTCCAGCATAGTAGACGAATTCCGCAACATCCCACACTTTGTCGCCTCCACGTGATGCCTGCTCAAGATCAAGCATGACGATCTCGCCGCTTTTTGTGGCCACTAGGTTTTCCGGCTTACTGTCGCCCAATGCAATTCCGGCTGAATGAACATCAGCAAAGAGCGCACCGACTTTTCTTATGGGGTCAAGGTTCTGAACCGCTTCTGCTGCAGGTCTGCTCACGGCACGCTTGATCACGTTGCTGACGTTTTCGCCTTCAACATATTCCATGAAGACTAAACGCTCACTCATGCTGATGTACAAAATCTTGGGAACGGCAAACCCTTTTGAACTCAGGAGTTGATTTATTGCGAATTCCTTCTCAAGCCTTGATCGGGCCAAGACAGCAAATGTCCTAGTTCCTATGGACCACAACGTGAGTGGAAACCATTTGAAGCCTGACCAATCTCTAAACCGCTTCGCAACAACCTTCTTTTCCTTGCCCCCCACGCAGTACGTAACCAGAAAGACATCGTTCAAGATTCCCCCAAGCTCATCGACTCTGATTTTCCCATCATTGTCCGCCTTGAGCACTTCCCTCGCAAACAACTCGATACCCATGCGTGCTGCAAGCGGCACAAAGCCGTTTTCGGTGTTGACAAATAAATAGTCTTCAGGAGTCTCAGTCATTTTGTCCACCTGAATGGTGCTTCTTGCCTTTCCGACTCTCAGAAGCTCTCTGTTCTGCGACAACGTGTCAACCACTTGTGGCAGAATACTAAGCAAGGACGCGAACAGCGTCCGCTGACCAGTCTTGAAAAGGCTCACGAACCGGGCCTTGCGACCTTTGACTGCATCTGTGAAAGCATCCGAAATCCTGATATACCCATCCACGATGCCCACAATTCCGCGCGTTTCAAGCTCTGCTAGGGCGCTTCGGTAGCCAGAAAGGGTGATCTCTGCGTTCTCGGATCGGTTGCCTTCACGCATGAAGTCTATTAGAAGATCATTTGCAGGGGGGAACATCCGGGCGCGAGTGGCAACGGCTTCGTACATGAAGTACTCTGGTTTCATGCGTATCTCGTAACAGAGTTCGGGAAAATCCAAGACCAAGTTCTCCATCAGCTCAAGTATCAAGCGCTTCTTCAACTTGATCTCCAAACGCTGCAGATAATCCCCGTTCAGCAGGACAAAGTATGGAAGAATCATTCTCCCTGCCAACGCATCGCCCAAGAAGCCGCGGTCCACATCTCTCTCGAAGACCCACTCGTCAACGGCTATGATGAGAACATTTCTCTTGCAGAGGATCTTTGCATAGTTCACAAACCTCGGCACGAAATCGTGTATGACCACCAGCACTTCCAGAGTTGCTTTCGTGTTAGGAGATCTGAGTGGATTACTGCCACATGCGAATGCTGCAACAATCTTGTTCGAGCCCGCTAGGTGTCTGCAGAAAGAAAGAATCTCAGTGGACAACTGTTCGTCAGCACGTTTCTGAGGGGGCAATCTCTCACCTTTGCGGACTAGCAACTAGTGATAGAATCAACAATTTCGCAAATATACTTACTGCTTTTGAACGATTCGACCATATTCCCTGAGAACTTTCAGGGCCTTGACGGCCTTGTCGGGCAGATTGTAGAGCGGTACGCGACTGTTGCCGAGAGCTTTGTAGACCATTGTAAAGTCTTGGCCGCCAGCCGGCACGTCTACTAGTGGCTTGTCAGGATGCTTCTGTGCAATCTTGGGGAGTATCTTGGCATCCGCAGGTTCAAAGAAGGTTGACTTCAGCATGTTGATGACAAGTACGCCGTCCACATTCTTATCAGTCAGCACAAGCTCTAACACCTTGGCATACCGATCAGCCCTCGCATCAGCGATCAGGTCAATCGGGTTGGTTGCATCTACGCCCGGGTACAAGCTTTCAATTTTCTTTTTCACGCTCTCAGTCAACGCGGCAAGCTTCAAACCGTTTCTGGCCACCGCGTCACCTGCGAGTATGGCAGGGCCGCCAACGTTGCTGACAACCGCTACATTATCGCCGCGCATGCACGGTTGCTTTGAGAGCGCTATTGCGGCGTTCATGAGATCCTCGATGTTTTCAACGCGGATTATCCCGGCTTTTTTCATTGCAGCGCTGAAAATCTCGTCGGAACCGGCCACGGAGGCAGTGTGGGATTTTGCTCTTTGAGCGGACTCTTGCGTTATGCCTCCCTTCAGAACCAGAATAGGTTTTCGTCTGCTGATTTTGCGGGCAGTCTCGATGAATTCTCGGCCGTTCTTGACGCCTTCCACGTAAAGGCAGATGACGTTTGTTCGTCTGTCTCTTGCAAGGTACTGCAGTAAGTCGACGTCGTCTACGTCTATTTTGTCGCCCACAAACGCGAACTTGCTTATCCCGACGTTGTAGAAGCACGCCCAGTCGAGCATGCAGGAGCCTACACCTCCGCTCTGCGATATGATGCTGATGTTTCCTTTTCGAGGCATGGTGTTCCGCTCGAAGGTCGTGTTAAGGCCGTTGGCAGTGTTTATCACGCCCATGATGGTGTTAGGGCCAAGTATTCGAACGCCATATTTCTCTCTGATCTTGAGAAGCCGTTTCCGTTGCAAGTCTTTGTAGCCGCCCGTTATCATGACAAAAGCCTTGACTCCTCTTCTTGCGCATCTTTCAACCTGCACAATTGACTGGTCAGGCGGAAGCATAATAACGGCAGATTCAAATCCTTCTGGCAATGGGTTCATAGGGACGTTGCACGTCTTGTCGTCTATATCAAGAATGTGTGTTTTGCCGCTGTAGAATTTCCTCATGTTGTACGTGACATCGTTGAAGAGTTGCGGGGAAGCCATTCCCACCTTTTCTTTGATAGTGCTTGAGCCGATCAAGAGAACCTTTCGAGGTTCAAAGATGGTCTTCACATCAATCATGGAGTTAGCCTTCAAGTCAGACTTGCCAAGAGGGAAGGAAAGAACATATGCTGTTCATGTTCATAAATCTAACCCGATGAAAAAGCTACTTTCGTTCGATGACTTTCATGTATGCGAAGACTGCGCTGAATGTGAAGATGGCGGAAAAGAGAACAACATTGATGATCATGGTTGGCGAGAATTCAGGATATCCCAACAGGAAGGAACGAATCATGTCGGACGCAACTGTCAACGGGTTGATCTCAGCAAGAGTCACAAGCGCCGCTGGGAACTTGCCTTCCTTCCCTAAATCCTGAATCAAGGAAAGCGGGTAGAAGACACTGCTACAGAAAAACAGCGTGTAGTAGACTAGACCACGGGCTGTGATAAACTTCTCTAGGCTAGAAGTGGAGACTGCGATGGCTATGCTGAGGCCGGAAATACCGGTAGCCAGAAGAAACAGGACCAGCAGGATCAGCAGAAACTGACCTACGGTCGGCAGACCTAAGAAAATGAAGCATGTCGCCAACAGAGGGGACATATAGAGCATCCCGCGCAGACCGCCAGAAAGCACCCGTCCGAGGGCAAGCTCAAGTCTTGTCATCGGCAAACTCAACATGTAGTGATGCACTTCTCTTCGCCGCTCCATGTTTATTTCTCGCCCAATCATGAAGGCAGATGCGAAGAGTCCCGTAACGGCGAGGCCGGGCGCGAAGAAGGTGAAGTAGTCTTTGATTCCGGCCGCTTGCTTGTTCAGCATGCCGTTGTAGATGATTGCCATGATGAAAAGGTCAGCAAGGTTCATGCTGATCAATCCAACGAGCCACCATTTATAGCGGAAGAAGTTGCGAAAATCATGTTCCAATATGTGGACGATGCCGCTACCTTTCATTTACTGCCAACCTCCACCCTCGATGCGCTTGTCATAGATTACGACACCAACAAATGTGAAGAACGCAAAGAAGGCTATTATGCCGAGTAATGGTAGCAACGGGTTACTGAGTGTTATTATCTGCTCAATGCCTGTGCCCCATCGGAAAAGGTCAGCTGCGTAGGTGACGGGATTGAAGTTGGCAATCCACCCGTAGAAGGGATTGGCGCCTTGCACAAATGCTATGGGATACATGGCCGTGCTCAACCGAACGATCAGAGCATCCAACACTCCCATAAGAATGTCGAATCGGTCGCTGGATTTTATGATCACTGCGAGAGTAATGCTCATACCTGAAACGCCGAAAGCAAACAGGAACAGCGAGAACAGAGCCACAAGGAAGTTTAATGGATTTATGCCGCCTATTACAAACAACGAAACAGCGATCAACGGACCCACGTAAATGAATGCCCGCAGACCGCCGCCGATCGACCGTCCTAGTACCAGTTGCCTGCGGGATACTGGCAAACTCAACAGATATTCAAAGACGCCATGTTCAGCTTCTTCGTAGATGTCGAATCCGATGAATATGGCCGCGGAGTATAGCGTCATGACCGACAGGCCAGCCACGTAGTATTGGAAGTAGTTTGGAACGTTCACCAGTCTTGAAGCAATCAATCCGAAAAGAGCTATTTGCGAAATGAACCAGATTGCCCGCATTATGATTAGGAACTTGTACTGGAAGAAGAGGCGGATGTCTCTTTCGATGACCAATAGGAGCTTATTCTTCGTTTTCTCACTCTCCGCTTTTCTGAGCCTCTTCAATCGTCAAACCTGTGTAATGCGCAAAAACATCATCCAAGCTTGGTTCGCTCATGTGAACGGAGGTTATGGGAACGTTCTTCTTCATAAGCATCTGCATTATCCGCGGCACAACTTCCTCAACCTTGTTCAAGTACAAGCGTAAATGACTGGGCTTAACGGGCAGTATCTTCACGACCTCTTTGACGCTCTTTAGATCTTCCATGATCTGGGGTCCCGCGTCGCCTCCAAGCTCTATGTCTATTATGTCGCCGCCCACAATGCTGTCCTTCAGCTTTTTCGGAGTCTCGCAAACAAGCATCTTGCCCCGGTGCATTATGCCCACTCTGTCGGAAAGAATGTCAGCTTCATAAAGCTCGTTTGTCGCCAAGATGATGGTTGTTCCACTCTGCTGCAACTCGCGCAGCATGCTCCATATCTTGTGCTTGCCCACGATGTCGATTTGGGCAGTTGGCTCGTCTACGATGGCTATCTTCGGACGCTGGATTAGCACCTTTGCCATTTCAACTCGTTTGCGCATGCCACCCGAAAGCGCATGGACGTTTCGCTTCCTGAACTCCCACATTTCCACAGCATCCAGAACTTCCTTTACTCTCTTCTTGCGTTCTTCAGTAGGAAGCCCGCAGACCTTCGCGTGCCAGTTGACGATGTCCCAAGGTGTGCTTACCCAGAGCATTTTTGGTTCTTGGAAAGCTATGCCCAAAAGCTCGCGTGTCTTGTCCGGATTCTTTCGTATATCATAGCCGCCAACGTGGGCAGTGCCTTCCGTTGGTCTGATGACGGTGGCAAGCATAAGAATCACAGTTGTCTTTCCAGCGCCGTTCGGACCCAAAAGACCCAATATTTCTCCTTCTTCAATCTCCAAGTTCAGGTGATCAACCGCAGCCACATTTCCAAACTTCTTAGTCAAACTTTCTATCTTGATGATTGGTGCCATTGCCACACCTTGTATGATTCAGAACCCTACAACAGAGACAAACAAGGAAATAAAACTAGCGGAAAATGACGTGCTTCATGATGCGCAACCGTTGCACTTCAAGATGAGGATCATCTAATCTGAGAATTCCGTTTTAATCGCACTGTTCGCGGCAAAGAAGAGAAGATTCTGCAGAATGCCGGCCCCTTGACAAGATCAGCGCATTGACGGACCGGGCCTATTCTGCATTACGGCAGCAGGAAATGCGCATCCAAGCAATCATTAGAAGGATGTGTTACCAAACCTCGAATAATACTACAAGACAATGCACGCTCTTTAGGGAAAAAATAGTCGGCGAAGGATGCAAGTTCGTCGGAACATTCATCAACAAGCTCGAAAAAGAACGCTAGTCACATTACATCCTCCGCCAGCCCGCTGCAAAGAGTCGTAGAAGCATGTGTATGACAGTCATTGAGGCTTGACAGGGCCGCCTTCTCCCTTCCAACACCGTCTCGGCGCTGATGTCTCTTGTAGATGCCTGCTTGCCTACGAAGGCTATTAGCCCACCGCTGATCGCAACGACTCCTTTCTCAATGACGCCACTGCCATCCATCGGAATTACGCTACAGCCTCGAACCAGCAGATCGACTTTCTGCAACGGCGCACCCGACGGTATAGCGAACGCAATGACAGTATTACGCATCGCCTCGATCACACCGACTGTTCAAGCCTGTCGCTGGAAGTCACTGAAACGGTTGAAGACAGTGGTCGCTGACCAAAGTCGGCGCCTAGAGCATTGGCCTAGCGTGTTCGATCTTCCTTAGCAAATTCGGAATAGCTGTGCGTGTGCCGTTCTCTTGTGGCATGCCACCCTTCGGCAGTCCTGGCGTCCCGATTTTGTGGCATATGAAGTTCAACGAATCTTCGGTGAAGTTGAGCAGGCTCTGTCCTTCAGTTGTTAGGTTGTACACCTTTCGCGGTCTCTCAGTGCTCATGTTCCATTCGCTCTTGACGTAGCCTTTCTTCTCCAGCATTCCTAACAGTGGATAGATGGTGCTTGGGCCAAAGTAGACACCGAATGTTTTTCGGATCTTTGTGATGATTTGGTATCCGTGCATCGGTTGGCCATTGAGGAACTGCAGTATCACTAGGTCTAGGAGTCCCTTCATCAACTTGACTTGGACTTCTTTTGAGTTGTTTACCATGTCTTTTCCCTTCTTGTATGAGCGTTCAACAGTTTAGCTGTTGTACGCAGATACAATATGTCCTCCTTCGGACATATCTCAAGTCTTTATACTACCTAAACGCCGATATAAACGTTCATGCTTACCCCAAGCATATTGAAGCATACCGGAGCATATGCAGCATTCGACTTCCTACATAACTTAAATAAGCCAAAACACGAACCAGTACAAAATGGAACATAGCCAGAACGTGGAAAGGCATGGCCGAGAGCTTCAAGAAGGAACTTGTTCAACGCATAACCAGAAACCTGCTCGACATTCAAATATTGCGCCTCGTAGACACTCAACCAATGTGGGGATACCGCATAAAGAAGCAGGCAGAGGCAAAGTTTTCCGTCAAACTCAGGCACGGCGCACTGTATCCATTGCTTAACGCCTTGGAACAGAACGGATTTTTGACAAGCCAAACCCAACAACAAGGCGGCAGAACAAGAAAAGTCTACTCGATAACCAAGAAAGGGAAACTATACATCGAAACCTACGCAAATGTTATGAAGGAACAAATCGCAGGCAAGGACATCGAATAACCTCTACACGACCATCTTGCCGTCAAGGAGTAAAGACGCAAAAGCCAGCGACAACGCCAGACAGTTAATGACTGCACCGAACAACATGAGAACGCTGTTTCTGTATAGTCACAATTGTCCCCATGGGAAAAAGAACCTTTGAAGTCGGAATATGACGTAGTTATCGCGGGAGCCGGAATAGGCGGACTCGCCGCCGCGGCCGCTCTCTCAAAGGCAGGATTCACGACCGTAGTATTGGAAAGACTCCCGCGAATCGGCGGACGATACACCAACGTCACATACAAAGGCTTTCAACTGACCACAGGTGCTTTGCACTTGTTTCCTCACGGAAGAGGCGCCACAGCACGGTTCGTCAAAGATGATCTCCAAGCAGACGTCGAACTGATGGACACTGGACCAGTTTACTACATGCATAAGGGCTCAACTCTAAGTCATGTTCTCAGATTGCCGTCAACAATAGACTCCTTTCTCAAATTCTCCATTGGCTTGCGGTTCAATCAGACACCGTTTGTCGAGAGACTCAGGTTCATAAGAAGAATGGTCACTGATGGCCGACCTTGCATTCTGAAAGGCGGCTGCCAAAGCATGATTGAAGCGATGAAGAAGATCGTGGAAGACTATGGTGGCGCAATACTTACAAAGACAGCGCTGAAGCAAATAGTGACGGACAATTCTAGCGTTGTAGAGGTCAAAATCGCGAAACTACATGGTCAGACCTTAACCGTAAAGACACGACGACTCATCAGCGACCTCGGCTCCAAGAACACCACACAAATGTTGCCTGAAGGCCACCTCAAGAGCGAGCTCAAACACAGCCTAAACCGGATCCAACCAACTGAAGGTATGAAGATCAGCGTCGAGAGTAACAAGCCAATCTTAACAACCATAACCGGAGAAGACAGTAGCCTTCTGTTTACACCCTCATGTCAGAGAATAGCTGGAATCGTAGAGCCATCAGCCCTGGACCCCAACCTTGCGCCGCCTGGGAAAAGCCTACTGATGAGTTACCAGCCTCTCGCGACCACGGACATTGCAAGCGAAGTACGGCTTGGAATCAAGGACCTGCATGCAGTGATACCAGAGTTCAAGGGTAACTGCCGCGTGCTGGCAGCACAAGTCTTCAAAGGTGACTGGCCCGTAAACCGCGCGCAACAAGGGCGAGACGCTCGTGGACAAACCATCATAGAAGGCCTATACTTGGTCGGCGACAGTGCAAAGCCCTCAGGCTTCATAATGGCTGAAGGCGCAGTCGAAGGCGCAAGACGTGTAGCAAATACGATCAAGAAGGCATAGCGGCGTAGCCTGACACATGCCGAGATAATCGTGTATGCCTAAAAGGACAAATACAAAATAAGTCCATATGATGTGACGATGCGAAATGAGCGAAAAGAAAGTTGATAAAATACACACACTGTTCGCAAAGAACGGAGAAGAAGCGCTTGCAATCGCCAAGAGCCTAGTCTTGAAAGAAGCGGGAAAGCTTGAATGCGAAAAGGCGCGTGGGGCGCTGGAATACTTCATCAACGAATACTGGCACGATGTCGTCACCCCTGCCATGATTGCCATAAGCTGCAGGGCAGCTGGAGGCGCTCCAAAAAAAACGATCCCTGTGGCAGTTCCAATAATAATGATAAGCGGCGCTGTGGACATACATGACGACATCATAGACAAGTCAAAATCAAAGTATAACAGACAAACGGTCGTGGGGAAATACGGCGAAGAAATCGCCATCCTAGCCGGCGACGCTCTGCTTTTCAAGGGCCTCACGCTCATGCAGGAAGCGTCAAAGAAATATCGGGGCAAGTCTGCAGACATCATGAAAATTCTCAATGACACGTTTTTCGAACTTGGAGACGCTGAGAGCTCCGAATTTGGGTTCAAGACTGAAAGAAACTTGACACCAGACAAGTACATTTCGGTCATGAAGAAAAAGGCAGCTGACATCGAGGGTCTGTTCCACATTGGAGCGATCATCGGGAATGCGACTCCACTAAAGGCCAGTGCACTCAGCTACTATGGTAGAGCATTTGGGTTGTTGTCCATCCTGAGAGACGATTGGATCGACACCCTCGACTCCGAAGAGCTCAGGCACCGAACACAGTTCGAAACCCTCCCTCTCCCAATATTGTACGCCATGCAGACACAAGAAGCAAGAACACAAATCCTCGCAATCCTGCAGAAATGTAGCTCAATCACTAAGGAGAACGCAGAAACTCTCTGCACGATCACAGATCAATTTGAAGGGTTCAAGCAAACGAGGAAGATTATGCAGGATCTGGTGCGCGAGACCAAAAGCAAGCTACTCAAGGCAAAAATAGAAAGTAGGGATATCGAGAGACTACTGGCATTCGTGAGCAACATCTGACGAGATGCTGGCACTCTAGCCCCATCTTAGTACTCTAGTTGGCAGCTTCTTCATCCTTCCTCACTCTCTGTATATATGTTCTACACACATTCACTATATAAGGTTTCCTAATGATGCAACCCATCATTATCTGTCTAAGCCTTCCATATCAAGAAAAAGAACTGGAACGTGACAATGCATGTGCACGCAACACGTGACTAGTTCGACAGGCAAATCGACACCAACAATAATAGCACATGCCCAACAAGTTGAAGCGTGTTATAGACAACCTAGACGCCGAGTTAACGCTCTCTGCATCTAGAAGCACGAATCGGTAGGTTTAGCCCCATCTTAGTACTCTGGTGGGGAGTTTTTTGGCATTCATCCTTTCTCACGTATGTGTGTTCTACACGTATTCAGTATTTAAGGTTTAATCCATTTGCGGTTAGCGTTTTATAACGAAGGTTTTAAGTTGAAAACAGTCGAAATACTAGGATAGTGTGAAAAGAGTGAAAGGGCCGTTGATGATCAAAGATTCAGCCTCTTTCAAACGTCTGCTCTCCTCGTCCGTCTTGCTTTTCAATGCTTTCACATGGTTCTACATACTACGCGGAGTAATGCGCGCAACTCTCACTGACGACACCACGATTCTGTTCTTTGCAGCCTTCGATACAATGGTGATTCTTTCAGGCATTCTGGGAGCTTTCCTCAGCAACCGAACAAAACGCATCTACATTCTCTACTCTTGGATTATCCTAGGAGTAGCGGCAACTCTGCTCACAGCGTTCTTGAACGAAGCAATAACTCTGAATCTGTTGACGGTTACTCTGTTTTTCGGCTTCGCGTTCGGCTTTGGCATCCCATCAGGCCTAGCTTACTTTGCCGACAGCACAGTTTACGAGAACAGGGGAAGCGCAGGCGGCCTCTTGTTCATGCTCTCAACTCTGTTGAGTTTTGTCTTCTTCGCTCTCTTTGGAGAGAATCTGTTTTGGACCCTCGTTGCCACTACAGTCTGGAGAGCAGCCGGATTGATTACTTTGATTTCGCTGAGGACAGGTGAGATTAAGGCAGATCACAAAGAAAGCACATCGTTCAAGTCGATTCTCAGTAACAGGTCCTTCCTGTTGTACATCGTACCTTGGCTCCTGTTCTGCCTTGTGGACAACGTGGAGAAACCGTATTTCATTGCCCTTGCCCGAATGTCAGGGGCAGCAGGAGAGGCTTTCATAGCTCAAGACGAGATCATTGAGCCAATCATTGGTTTGGTTTTCGCGGTGATCGGGGGCTTCGTCGCTGATAAAATCGGCCGAAAGAAAGTTGTACTTTACGGTTTCATAGCGTTAGGCATAACATTCGCGGCTCTGAGTGTAGCCCCCACCTACCAGATACCTTTCTGGTACATAACGTCTGCAATTGACGGTATCTCTTGGGGAATCTTCTATGTCATGTTCGTGCTGGTCCTGTGGGGAGATGTCTCGCCTCCGAGCAGCATCAGAGAAAAGTACTTCGCGCTCGGCGGAATCCCGTTCTTCTTTGCAGAATTGGTCGGAAAACTCGTCTACCAATCAGTATCGGTGAGCGTGCCAATACAAACTATTTACGCTGCATTCCCAATCGCCAGCTTCTTCCTGTTCTTGGCCGTCGTGCCACTGATGTACGCGCCTGAGACGCTGCCCGAGAAGAAGCTCAAGGAAAGAGAAATGAAGCAGTACCTTGAGAAGGCGAAAAAGGTCAAGGATAAATATGTTTAAAGGCTGCGAGCTTCCCAATCTGTCGGGAACAGAGCATGTTCTTTCACGTGATACTGACGACTGAATGCAACCTGCAATGCCGATACTGCTTTGGCGAGGCGGTGGACGACATGGACGATGCCTTTCAGGACATTGAAGTTGACTATGCGCTACCGCGGGAGATCAGCTACGACATACGCGTGCTCGGCAAGTTCTGCGAGGGAGATTCCGACTGTTTTTTGACCTTCTATGGCGGGGAGCCGCTGTTGTGCCCTGACAAGATCAAGAGCATAATGGACGAGGTTAAAGCCAAAGAATTCATGATGCAAACAAACGGACTCCTGCTTGATCGCCTTGAGCCACATTATGTCAACCGTTTGCACACGATACTTGTTTCAGTAGACGGTGAAGAAGCGCTCACTGACTACTACAGGGGAGCAGGGGTCTTCGCAAGAGTCATGGAAAACCTTAGACTGATCAAACGGAATGGCTTCAAGGGAGAGTTGATTGCACGAATGACGGTCATGGAGCAGACAGACATCTACAAGCAGGTCAAATGGCTCCTGCAAAACAAACAGTTCGCGTTCTCGTCAATACATTGGCAACTCAACGCTGGGTTCTGGGGGAATGACTTTGCAAAGAGAGACTTCAAGAAATGGAGCGACAACAGCTACAATCTCGGAATAAGGAGACTTGCCAAATTCTGGGTTGATTGCATGGAAACCGACGGCAATGTCCCCAGGTTGTACCCACTGCTCGGCATCGCGCAGTCCTTACTTGCTGAAGAAGAAAGTTCATTGCGCTGTGGCGGAGGATGGATAAACTATGCCATACAAACAGACGGCTACATAATTCCCTGCCCAACCATGTGGGGAATGAAAGAATACTATCTCGGGCACATAAGCAACACAAACCCTCTTGACTTGAAAAAAGTTTGGGTTGGCAGTCAATGCGCAAAATGCAAGTCCTTCACTCTGTGCGGCGGTCGCTGCCTGTATACAAATGTCACAAAACGCTGGAACGATGAAGCCTACGCCCTTGTCTGTAACACAGTGAAGAATCTCATCGATGCAGTGACCAACGAACTTCCAAGAATCAGAAAGCTCATCCAAAACGGACAAGTCAAGCTCTCAGATTTTAAGTATCTGAAATTCAACGGCTGTGAGATAATTCCCTGAAGCGAGGAAACGAACGAATCATCGTTTGAGGGCAGTATTTGTTTCGATTTCACTGTCATCTCTATCAAATATTAGGTAGGAAGACACGTTAGTTTTGTCTATCCCCTGCCAGTTGTAGGTGTTCCCTACTGATACTAGTTTCCCAGTTGCCGCGACGACATTGTAGTCATTGCACTGCGTGTTATGTTCGAAGAATGCTCCGATGATTGTGATTGTTTCGGCGCAAGGGTTCATGGAACTGTATATGTTGGGGATCTTGTCTGCGTAGAAAGTGCCTCCCATGATCGTGAGCTTTGACATTGGATGATTCCTGATAAGTATGTTGGGCACGTTTCCTCCGGGCCCGTTCTCAATCCAGCAATTCGAAAGCTCCAGAGTCGAACGAAGAGAATTCTCTGAGCCTCCATCGACGATGATGTGCCCTTCAAAACCTGAGCTCCACTCATTCTTGCTTGCTAGGAGACAGTTTGCAAGCTTCAATTCGGTTATGCACTTCATATACAGGTCTGCTTGTCTGTGAAAACTAAACAGGCAGTGTATCAGATTCACCTGCCCGCCTGTCTTCGAATCATCATAGAGCTCACCCAGTTTAACGCCATATTGCGTGATTGCCTCTGGAGTGTCGTTTACTATGCGACCGTCTATCCAGCAGTTGAATATCAGGCTGTCTTCGCAGCCTGTGAAGTCAATGTTCGCAATAGTTGCACCCCATATCCTGCAATTGCGGATCTGGTGCATTGGCACTTGGCTTGGTGTGCGGAAGGCGTCTATGCATTTACGAGCTAGACCGTTGCCATTGATGATGAGATCGTCGAAGTGAGCATATCTCAAAGCACGTATGTCGAAAACGCAGGTCATGGGCTCGGTCGCATATATTTCTGCGCCGTTGCTAGTGACATAGAAATTCTCTTTGCGCGGGACTATCGGTTGTGTGATATTGAATCGCTGTTTTTTCAGGTATATGCAAGAGTAGCCACTATTGAAAGCATCCTGTATGTTCTCGTATCTCTCCCCCTTGCCGACAATTGTTCCTGCGGTTAGGGAAGCATTTGCGGATGATTCGCCATACTGGCTGAGACCTTCCGGAATCCAGTCGCTGCAATTTTCCAAAAATCTGAGAGCAGATGAACCGTTGCCAACTATCGAGCCTAACGTATCAGTATCGGCAGTGTACTTCCGATCAGACATTGTAGCAGTTGGTTTGATGATCATTACGGCAACGAGCACGGAAAACGCGACGACTGCAGCGCGAAAACGAACGAAGGGTGTTTTCATCTTACACGCCTGATGCCATGACCTCGGACAAACATGGTAAGGCTTTGTACGTTTCAATTCGATACTCACAGGAACATTACGCGATCCCCGTCATCACAACCACTGAGACATCTTCGATCACTGCACTACCCTCTCCCTCGCCGTACATTGGGGCGAATTAACTATAGCGATTATATTTCGAAAACAGCAATATGAGGTAAGGCGACAGGGACGGTTTTGGGCGCATGGCACCTCATACTCGAGGAGATTGATGAGGAAACCATGCCGAGAATTGCGTACATGTACATTCTGCGTCAAATCCAGAGAAGGTAGTAATAGTGGTCTATGTAGTTAGAATAGGCACAGACAGTTTCCAGTCTCTCGCGCTCGGACTCTATCCTACCTTTCAGTTTCGCATGACAGACCTAGCTCAGAGGTCAATGGGTTCCTGTGAAGTTCGTTGACAGCTACCGCTCCAGCCGTTGAAGCCTGCTACTGTGAAGTCGAATTCTGTAGGCCATGTCATGCGCAAGGCGCTTTCGTTCCGAGCCTGCAATGCTTGCGTCAGTACTTAACCGCCATGTCTAGGTCACTTTCGGAGGTTTCCACTCTTCAACAACCAGTCTTGCGTTTTTGCCGCTCTCAAAACTCACTTTAACAGGAATGGAATCGGTTCCGCCTCTCTTTGACTTGCTGTAGTTCTTGAACGGAAACATCGAGTCTTCAGCCAGATCCTTGGGCAGGTAGACGAGGAATTTGCCGTCCTTTCGTTTGAATATTCGGCCTCTTCCTTCGCTGACCATTCGGGTTAAACTCCAAGTCACAGTTTGTGTTATGCAAATATAAATGCTTCGCCCGCACTAATCTCATAAAAAAACATCAGTGGTGATGACGCACTTAAGTACAGAGCAAACCACATGAGCTTATCATTCAACCAGCCAGTTGCACGATGTGGCCTCGCCGATTCGAACAATGATAGAAAGGCATACGTCAAGTCAACGGTACTCGTCTGCCAGCAGCATCGAGCTTTGACACGCCAAGCTCGCCCCTGATTTCGCGGAGCTGTGCAGAACTGAACACAGGGCCGTCCTTGCACACTCGATACTTGCCTATCGCACAGCTTCCGCACAGGCCTATAGCGCACCTCATCAGACGTTCCAGACTCGCTTCTATAGGGATCTTGTGCTGGTCCGCCAAGTCGCAAACTTTTCGCATCATCTTTTCCGGGCCGCACGTGTAGATCATGTCAAAGTCTTTGTTGGCCAGAAGCTGTTCCAGAGGGTCTGTGCACACACCAGCGATGCCGCAACTGCCGTCCTCCGTCGTCGTGACAAGCTTTCCCTTTCTCTCGCTTAGAATCGCTTCAAGATCTTTCATCAGAAGCAGTTCATCCTTCGTTTTTGCTCCCATCACGAAGATTCGCTCGGATCCTCCAGCGAGTTTCCTGTTCAGCAAAAACAGCGGCGCTATGCCTGTTCCACCGCCGACCATAAGGATTCTACCATTGTGTAGTGCGAAACTGTTTCCGAAGGGACCGCGGACACCCACCATGTCGCCTTCGTCTTTCATGTGCAGGGCACGAGATGCCTCGCCCACCTTCCTTACTGCAACCGAGACTGCGCCGTCTTGAGCATCCAACACGCTCAGAGGAATCTCATCAACTCCAGGAATCCAAAGCATCAGAAATTGCCCAGGCTTGGCCTTGGCACAGACCCTATCGTTGAAAGCGAATATCTTCACTGTGCCGCTTTCAGTTTTCACGCTTTCGATTCGAGTAGTTCGGTATCGGTTAGCTGCGATGCGATAGGCCGACAATTTCGCTCACACTCCGGTAGCCTTTTCGTCTCATGTAAGATCTCAACCCTCTAGCAACTGTTCTGAATACGTCTGGTCCCTTGGTGGACACGGCGGTACCTATTTGCACGGCTGTCGCTCCTGCAAGCAGAAACTCGACGGCATCGCGCCAGTTCGTTATGCCCCCACAGCCGATTATTGGTAGTTTGACGCTCTCGTATATGTCATAGACGTGTCGTAGTGCTACAGGCTTGACAGCTGGACCAGACAGGCCTCCTCGTCTGTTTCCGAGCACAGGCATAGCAGTTTCTGCGTCGATGGCAATCGCTTTCATAGTGTTCATAGCAGTCAAACAGTCTGCGCCTGCTTTGGCCGCGACCGCGGCGACTTCCACAATGTCGGTAATATTTGGGGAAAGCTTCACAATGACAGGCTTGCTCACGGCTGTTTTGACCTGCTTTATAACGTCGGCAAGGATTCTTGGGTTCTGGCCGATTTCTGAACCGGTTTCTTTGACATGCGGGCAAGAGACATTCAGTTCTATCGCGTCTGCGCCTGCAACTGTGGCTTTGCTTGCCACAGCTGCATATTCTTCACCTGAAAAGCCATAGACACTCACGATCAGCGGGACTTTCAAAGAAGACTTTGACCTTCGTATTTCCTGTGAGAACTCGTCGATTCCAGGGTTTGGGAGACCCATGGCGTTCATTATTCCGCAGTCAGCCTGAATAATCGTTGGGTTTGCATACCCTTCCCTAGGCTTCAGCCCGATTGACTTAGTGACCACTGCGCCAACTCCGCCTTCCACAACCCTCTCCAGCATCTCCAAGCTGTATCCTAGAATGCCTGAAGCCAACATAGTTGGGTTTGTCAGTTTCAAACCTGCGAGATTAACGCTCAGGAGACCGTCACCCACATTGTTCATCGTGAACACTTAGTAACGATTGCTTGCCTTCTCAAAATAAAGCTTCTCTGTACAGATAAAATGATGGGAGCACTCGCGTCTTCTCCAAGGTGCGAGCCTCCCCAGTAGGTTCGTGTTGTTCTGTTACCGACATGGTTACCGCACAATTGTGGCAGTATTCATTGATTGCCGGCCAAATTCTTATCAGCTAGTTCCCTTTGATTGCGTTGGTGGTGGCGTTTCTTTCTTCAGGACGGACATTGCAGCCATGATGATACCGATGATTCCGATTATCGCGACTACGCCATAGAAATACCATTTGTTGTCTGATGCACCATAGATGTTGTAGACGTTGAAGTGCTGCACAACGCCTAGTATCAGCGCGATTATGATCAGCAATATGCCGCCATAAAGCATTACTTTCTTATCCAAGGTCTCTACTCGCCTCCTTTCAAACGTTCTATAAATAGAACAATAAGTCATTGCGGGGAGTATTTAATACCTTCGACGCCTCACGCCCCGCGTCCTAACCATAACTCAACCTTAATTAAGTCAAAGCTTGCGAATACTGTTAATACTGGGGCACAGGCGATGAAAGTCACTATAGTTGAAGGCCCTTTTGGGGTACTTGCCTTTGATGACCAGAACAGACTGATCGAGAAGGCACTGTTTGACAAGAAGCCGCAGTCAGCGGCCAAGGCCGTAATGAAAATTGAAGGCGGGAAAGTAACAGAAGAGATCAAGCAGTTGTTCAAAACGCTGGCAGACAGAGGTTGCGATATCTTTGTGCTTGAGAATGAGGGTCTGGCTGACTCGGTTAGAAGAGCCTTGAACGTCAACGTTGAACCGTCCAAATCCACAATGGCTGGTGAGGCATTTCGCTCCAACACAGAAGGCTATGCAATAGAAACAGGATTCGCCAAGAATGTCGAGGAATTCAGCAGGTGGATGCACGATGTCACCGTGGAAATCGCCAAGCTTAAGGTCAAGGGAGCCGTGGAAAGAAGAGACCTCGTTGTGGGCCAAGCCATTCTGGCCCTCGACGACCTAGACCGCATCATAAATCTCATAATGAGCCATGTACGAGAGTGGTACGGGATACATTTTCCGGAACTGGACCGCCACTTGGACAAACATGAAACTTACTGCCGCCTAGTAATCGAACTGGGCAACCGAGAAAACTTCACACCTGAAAACCTGACCAAGAAAGACTTACCGGTGGCAAAAGCAGAATCAATCGCCAAAGCAGCCGAAGCATCAATGGGCGCCGACCTAGTCGAACCTGATCTGAGGCAAATCCAAGCATTGTGCAAGAGCGTCTTGGAACAGTATGATCTCCGACAGGGGTTAGAAAAGTATCTGGACGACACAATGGGCGAAGTTGCACCGAACATAAAGCACCTTGTTGGATCTCTGCTCGGTGCACGATTGATCGCGATTGCAGGAGGTTTGTTAAATGTTGCCAAGCTGCCAGCCAGCACCATTCAGGTACTAGGCGCTGAAAAGGCCCTGTTTCGTTCTCTCAAGACTGGCACGAGGCCGCCTAAGCATGGGATAATCTTCCAGCATACTTACATTCACGATGGAAAGAGATGGCAAAGAGGGAAAATTGCCCGAGCTCTGGCCGGGAAGCTGGCCATAGCCGCCAGAACCGATGCTTTTGGCGAACGGGACATTGGCGTGCAGCTGAAAGCTGATTTGGACAAGAGAGTAGATGAGATCCGTGAGAAGTACAGTGAGCCGCCGCCGGTGCCAGAATGGAAACCCAAGCCCGAGAGACCTAGAGAAGAAAGACGCGGACGTGAAGACCGGCGACATGAGAGGCACGGGCGCGACAACAGGAAATGGAGAAAGCGAAGGCGTGACTCCTAGGGTTCGGCCGCACCCACAGTTTCCTGCCATCTATCAAGCATTTCTCGAAGATGGATCCCAGCGGCTTGCCACCAGAAACCTAACACCTGGTAGAAACGTCTACGGAGAACGTCTCATACGTCACGAAGGCGAAGAATACCGCGTGTGGGACGCCTTCAGAAGCAAACTTGCTGCATCTATCTTGAAGGGGTTGAACACGGTCCCGATAAAGCCAGGTCATTCTGTCCTCTACTTGGGGGCTGCATCTGGGACCACGGCTAGTCACGTCTCGGACATCGTAGGCGAGAATGGACACGTTTACTGTGTGGAATTTGCTTCGCGGTCACTGAGGGATTTGGTTGACAATGTCTGTGTGCTCAGGCCCAACATGTTGCCTCTGCTTGAAGATGCCAGATCTCCAGAGAAGTATCGAATGTTCGTGCGTGGAAAGGTTGACGATATTTACTGTGATATAGCCCAGTCTGAACAAGCCAAGGTGCTGGCTGACAACGCTGACGTGTTCCTCAAACAGTCGGGATGGGTACTGTTTGCCGTGAAGTCGCAGAGCATAGACGTGACCAAGGAGCCTTCTGCGGTCTACGCGCAGGAAGCGAAAGTACTCGAGCGCCGCGGCTTCCGAATTGAGCAAGTCGTTCACTTGGAGCCTTATGACAAGGCTCACGTTATGATATTGGCTCAATTTTAAAGAAGATTGTTATAGAAGATAAGTATAGTTTATATTTCACAGCGCATTGGCAGTTCTATGTGACGGCTTAATGGCCTATTGGGGACAGGAGAGCATTAGAGCCACTGAGACGATGCTCAGGGACGCTGGTTTTACCGTATCCAAGGTGTGCTCTTCGCGACCGAGTTGCTTTGATTTTGCGGCCAGAAAAAACAAGAATCTCGTCTTCGTCAAAGTCCAGCCAGATTTAGGCAATCTTTCCTCAAACGACGCTGAAGAACTGAGATCGATAGCCGAATATATTTCAGCCGCGTCGCTTCTTGTGAGCGAGAAAACGCGGGACAAGCCGCTAGAGGACGACACTGTTTATTCGCGATACAACATTCTAGCAATCACCACAAGAACCTTTGAAAGCATTGCCCTTCACAACACAAAGCCTCTGATTCAAGCCAACCCTGGAGGCTGCTACGTTGAGATTGATGGTGAGACTCTCAAGAAGCGCAGGCAGGAGCTGAGGCTGTCAGTTGGCGAGATGGCTGAGATGATAGGCATTTCGCGGAGAACGCTTTATGGCTACGAGCGCAGTATGGCGAAGGCTTCTGTCACGACTGCTTACAATATGATGTGGGCACTGGGCATTCCAGTTGCCAAACCTGTGGACATTTTTGAGAAATCAAAAGCAAGACACAAGTGTTGCCTCTTGTCGACAGCGAGGCGCGTCATCACTCGAAGCAAGCTTCTGCAAAAACTTTTCTCGAAATTCGCGCGGTATGATGTCACGACCGTCAAGAAGGCGCCCTTTGACTTCGTGATAGACGTACCCGAAGAGGAGATGCGCATAATAGGTGGACTCGCCATTGACAAAGAACTCCAACTGGACAGACGAATCGACGAGATCCTCAGTCTCAGCAAAGTCGTTCAAGCCCATCCTCTGCTCATAACGACTGGACAGAAGACATCACACAAGGGCATCCGGATACTTGAGTGTGCAGATCTCTCACAGATCAAGAACCCTGAAGACCTCATCTTGAACATCACATGAGGCGCCGCTGACGAGAGTCCTTCTGTTCCTTCGTTCTCACAGCGGGCTTCCATGACCTTCTCACAAAATCAGGATAGTCTCCGGATTTCTCTAAGCACTTTTCGAGGAACCTGATCGTTCTCGGATCAGACGGATAGCCTGAACCGAAATCTCCATAAACGCTCTTCAGTTGTTCAATTTCTTTGTCGCGCTCTACTTTGGCAACTATGGATGCAGCCGACACAATCGGGTAATCCCTGTCTGCCTTATGCTTGGAAACAATGTCGACTTTGATGGACAGGCATTCCATGATGTGCTGCTTAAATCTCTCTTCAAGCACATCGGAGGCATCAACATAGGCCCTATCTGGGCTGAGTGTTTCTATGACTTTTGCCATTGTCCGGGCCTCAAGCCAGTTGAGCTTGTGAAGCTTCTTTCCGTTCAGCACGATGTCATCAACTTCGGCAGGTGACAGCTTAACTACATCATATTTTCGTGCGACCTCTTTGATCTTCTCCGCCAAGACCTCTCGCCTGTGCGGCGACAGAAGCTTGGAGTCCTTGACTCCGAGTTGCGTAAGCTTTGACAGTTCCTCTTCTTTCATCATGACTCCTGCGATGACCAGAGGACCAATCACTGGTCCGCGTCCTGCATCGTCCACACCAGCGATCAACATGGACAAGACCCCGTCTCTTAGAAACTAGTCTCCGATTCAAGCCTATTAATTCTTTATTCTAAACGCTTTGCGCTCAGAAACGCAACAGCCTCTTTGACAACTGTCTCGTGCAGATGTTCTCTGTTCCCAAGAGTTACGGCAAAGATACCCGCGTCATTCCTTGCACGAATTGCGCTAGCCAACTCATGCTTGGCTCTCATGTGAATCGTGCCTATAACAAGCTTGGAACCCAATACTACGTCCCTCACGGATTGTATGAATTTTGTCGAGCAAAACTCCATAGGTCCAACCTCGTCGATAGCGGTTACGTCATAGTGTTCATTTGCTTTTTCAATTGCGGCCACACCAATCCTTTCAAGATCCTCAAGGTTCACGCGGTACCTGCCAACCTGTGGACCTGCCCTCTGATTGATGTGCGAAAGCCACCCTCTTATACCGTCAGCCAGATCGACAATCTCAAAACCGACGCGCTCACCGCATGAACGGACTTCACGGCTTACCATGCCACCCACACTGTAGCCCAAAACTTGCAAGTCTTCAAGAGCCTTAAGAAACACGGTCGTTTTGCCGACACTTGGCTCGCCAGTCAAGAACAACAGTCTCTTCAAGCCACCCATAATCGACGCCTAGATCCTGTTACAACAAATACGTCTAGAAGGCACGCCTAATATAGGCTTGACGATACTCCGCGCCTTCGAATTCCTCCGACCAGAAGTCTAATATCGCTCACCAATGGTTTCTCGTAATGCACTTGGAGAATCAACCAGATCATGGCCGGCAACGCGTTCAATCCTGATTTTCCGACAGAGATCGTCAGAGAAGGCAGAATCAGAGTTCTGGTTCCGAAGCTCAGAGCCTTCCTGAAGGAGCCATCAGACTACGCGCCTTCGAAGGCTCCAGTGTTCTACAACCCTGTTATGGAATTGAATCGTGACATATCTGTGCTGGCTGTGCAGGCCTATCAAGAACAGACTGGCCGCGAGATCGCAGTGTGTGATCCTTTGACAGGATGCGGCGTTAGAGCAGTGCGATACGCTGTTGAAGTCAGAGGCGTGAAGCAAGTTGTAGGCAACGACATCAGCTCCAAGGCTGTTGCACTTGCTGCTCACAATGTGCAGATGAACGAACTTGACGACATCGTGACTGTGAAGCGTGAGGACGCCAATTTGCTCTTGGCCAGCCACAGCGCCCCTCTTAGCCGGTTTGACGTGATCGATGTGGATCCTTTTGGTTCGCCGGCGCCTTATCTCGACTCTGCCATTCGAGCTCTCCGTAGCGGAGGAATGTTGGCGGTGACGGCGACTGACATGGCCCCCCTTTGTGGCGTACACCCTAAGGCGTGTGTCCGGAAATACGGTGGAAAGCCTCTTCGGACCGAATACTGCCATGAACTGGCTGCGAGATTAGTGGCGGGTTGCATGACCACAGCTGCGGCGAAGCACGACATGGGCGTACAAGTGGTTTTCAGCCAGTATGCGGATCATTACGTAAGAATCTACGCCACTGTAAAGCATGGCGCTAAGCAAGCAGACGAAAGCATAAGCAACATGGGCCACATACTTCATTGCTTCAAGTGCCTCCATCGTGAAGTGTCAAAAGAAAGGTTTCTCGCTGAAGATTCAGGCAGATGCAGAGAATGTGGGTCAAAGCTCAGCTTAGCGGGGCCTTTGTGGACGGGCAGATTGTTTGACAAGGGATTTTGCGAACTCATGGCCGCTGAGGCCAAGCGAAGAATGCTCAAGCACAGCCGGAGAGTTGAGAACATCTTGGATATGGCGAAAGGTGAGTCTGATGCTCCAACCACCTATTACGTCGTCGACGCACTCTGTGACCTAGAGTCGTTGCCAGTTCCCCCTACTGAGGCTGTTGCTGACGGTTTGCGAAAAGAAGGGTTCACTGCAGTCCTGACTCATTTCAACGTCAAGGGCATCCGATCCGACATTTCTTCGGTGAAGATACGTGAGATCATGCGCGAAATAGCCAGCTCAAGGGCAATGTCTCACTGAGTGACTAGCGGCAAGTTTTAAATAATGTTAGACATTAGAATGTGGCTTTAGGTGAAAAATGTTGAACAGGAAGATGCTAGCTGTAGTAATGATTGCTTTTTCAATAGTGTTGGTGGCTCCTTTGGCACGAGCGCTCGAAGAGCCTGACACAATAACGGTCTGGGCTAACAATACGAAATACGCACCTGGGGATACTGGGCACCTATTCATAGTCTTCTACAACAGACTGGACGAAGCAGTGGAAATCAAGAACATTTCAATAGTCTATTCTAGCTGGAAAGCCTACATCAACAATGTATGGGTTGGAAACGAGACTCACAAGTACACTGACCAGACAGCTGTCAGCAAAATGCCAAAAACGTTCGATATTCCGTTCACCGTTCCATCAGACGGGCGGGGAGTATCAACCAATGCAGCCATTGAGATCGGCACTGATCATGGCATCTACAGGGGTGAGCTTTTTGCCGGCTACACTATCTATGTTCCGGAGACGCCGAGGTACATGGAGCAGATCGTGTCCATTCTTACGATCCAGATGGTTGCATTGATCGTTTGCCTCATCATACTGGCTGCAACCATATTCATCTCCAGTCGCCGACCCAAAATGACGTGGGGACCAGAAGACAAAAACTAGCACCGAATCCCTTCCTTTTTTCCATTTTGTTTAACACCTGTCCCATTGTCACAAGAGTCCTCACCCTTTATGAGTACCTGTAAGGCAGACGGTAACAACTCTTTGCGACATTGATGTATGGCGGCCGCCTTACCGTGGAGTGATGCGAGGTCGTCATCGGCCAGCATGATGCTAGAATCAGAACGAGCGCAGCAAAATGACTGTCCTTGCACAAGGCACGCGAAACTCTAGGTAAGTAACTTTAAATCGCGAAAAAACCAACATTAGATGGGTACACCTTGAAAAACGATAAAATCCTTGTGACTTCGGCTTGGCCGTACTTGAATATTATTCCTCACCTAGGCAACATGGTCGGCTCCATTTTGTCCGCGGACGTTGCGGCCAGATACTACAGATTGAAGGGCTGCGACGTAGTAATGGTAAGCGGCTCGGATGAGCATGGCACGCCTATTGAAGTTGAAGCGATACGGAGAGGAATATCGCCTAAGGAATTGACGGATGGGAATCACGCTAAAGTTGTAGAGCTGCTGGGGAAGTGGGGTATCTCTTTCGACAACTATACAAGAACCGAAAGCCCCGTGCACAAGGAGTTTGTGCAGAAGCACTTGTCTGAGATTTACGAAAACGGCTACATATTCGTTCAAGAGATATCCATGCTTTACTGTGAAAAATGCGAGAGATTTCTGCCTGACCGGTTTGTTGAGGGAAAATGCCCGTATTGCGGATATGAACGCGCTCGGGGAGACCAATGTGAGGAATGCGGTAGATTGCTTGAGACGACTCTCCTCGTAGATCCCTATTGTGCGATCTGCAAGAGCAAGCCCGCCGTGAAAACGACGAAGCATTGGTACTTCGACATGCCGAAGTTCAGCGGGAAACTGACAGACTACCTTGACAGCAATCGGCAACTACCTAGCAACGCGCGAAATTTCAGTTCAAACCTGATAAAGGAAGGACTGAAGCCTAGAGCCGTGACGAGGGATGTCGCATGGGGAATCCCTGCACCGTTCCCAGGAGCTGAAGGCAAAACAATCTACGTATGGGTTGAGGCCGTCTTGGGATATGTTTCTGCAACAATCGAGTACTTCAAGAACAGCGGAGAACCTGATAAATGGAAAGAGTTTTGGTTCGACAAGGACACCAAGACGCTCTTCTTCATCGGCAAAGATAATATTCCATTTCACACGATAATCCTTCCAGCCTTGCTGTTGGCTTCGGGCAAAGGCTACAACTTGCCGTGGAATGTGTCCACCACTGAGTGGCTTCAGTTCAAAGGCGAAAAAGCCTCAAAAAGCCAGAAAATAGGCATATTCATTGATGAAGCGTTGGAGCTTTTCCCAGCTGACTACTGGCGTTACTATTTGATGGCTTCCAGACCTGAAACAAAGGACACAAACTTCGCATGGGATCTGTTCATCGAGAAGATTAACGCTGATTTGAATGACACGTTCGGCAATTTCATCCACCGGACCCTGACGTTCATCAACACGCAATTCAATGGCGAGATTCCAGAACTTGGAACTCTTGAAGAGGACACGGAACGCTTGCTTATGGAAATCAAGGCTGCAATCGAGGCGATTGGCGACGAGATTGAGCATTTTCGGTTGCAGTCTGCTGCAAACATGATGACAAACCTGAGCAGGTTGGGCAACCAGTACCTGAACGAGAAAGAACCTTGGAATGTGGTCAAGAAGGACAAGTCCCAAGCAGGAAGCATTCTGTATGTTGCAGCGCAGATCGTCAAAGCCCTCGCTATAGTCTCCTCGCCTTTCGTTCCTTTCGCAGCTGAGGAAGTCTGGAGAACCCTCAACCTTGATGGTAGCGTCCATGAGCAAAAATGGACCAATGCCTCCGAGCCACTGCCGCCCAGACACAAGATAACCAAAGCCAAACCTCTGTTCAGGAAGATTGACATTGACGAGAAGAAACTCGATGAGCTACTGCAGAAGGCCAGAGATAAGCTTTCAACTGCAGTCGCCTAGACCACGCACTATGGATCGTAAAAGCGATGCCGCTCAAAATAGACCTGCATGTTCACAGCTACTATTCAAGTGATTCCGTCATCAGCCCAGAAGATATCTTGCACTATGCAAGGAAACAAGGTCTGGATGGCGTTGCGATAGTAGATCACGACAGACTCGACGGCGCACAGAGAATCGCCAAGGCCTTGGATTTTCTGGTTATTCCTGGTGTGGAAATCTCGAGCTCAGGTGGGCACGTTGTTGGGCTTTGTGTGAGCGAGCAAGTTCAGTCGGGACTTGACGTTAATGAAACAGTGGACAAAATTCATGCCAGCAACGGAATAGCAGTCGCGTGCCACCCGACGACTCTTTTCAAGAAGAGTCTGGGAAACCGCACCACGCGCAAGTTTGACGCCGTGGAAGTGATAAACTCGTCAGCCCTGCCCTTCAATTACTCCATTAGGCGTGCAGAGCGACTTGCTTTCAGTCTTCAATTGCCACGAGTTGCAGGCACCGACGCTCACTACGGGCCAGAAATTGGCTTTGCTTACACGCTGATAGATGCCAAACCTAAGATTGAAGATGTGTTAGAAGCTATCAGACGAGGCCGTTGCAGCCCTTTCGGACAAGCGATACCTCTTAGACTACGGATGAAAGGAAAAGCAGCCGCAACGTTCAAAAGGTGATGAGTTCGCTGACTGACATAACTCTTAAAGCGCAGTGGGCAATCGTGGATTGTTTGGTGAGAGTGATGAGAGAATCCATCAAGAAAGTGAGGCTTCACGGACTCATTGATGCGAACACAGTCACGATTAGTCGCGACCTCTATTTTCCAAACGCCTACACAATCGATTTCCCCTTAGATTCCACTCCAGACCACGTTTGGCTCGACAATTTCGAAAGACAGTGGAGAACGAGCAGGCACTTGTGGGATCGGAAGCTTTTCGTGGTTGGCGATAAGCTCAGACTCGTCACGACGCCGATGGATCTGGAAGACAAATTAGATTGGGTCAAGCAGGTTGTTGAAAGAACCAACGAAGCCATCGATGAATACGTAGAGGAAGTAGAGGCTCGCACGACTCAGATGGACGAGCAAGCGCGTGAGAAGGCAACAGATGAAGAAAGAGCGAGTGTTGAGACAATTCGGGAAACGCTTAGGAAGAGTCTCGGAAACATGTAGCCTATTCGACACCGATTAGTGACTGCTGAGTCAGGTTAGAAGCTATTCGCATTCTTGAGGCAGACGAAAAGAAAAAAGGAAAACTAGAGAGCGCTCAGAAAGCTTCCATCTGGTACAAGTCAAGAGCCACATCAAAAGGCTTCTCATGCTCTGCTTCAGGCTCGAGATTGTACAGATGAGGAGCAATCTCCCGAAGCCCTCCGTGCGTACGGGAATTCACACCTGTCATCATGAGCGTCACCTTGATTTTGCCTGTTTGTTCAGGATTGACTCTTGCCCCCCAGATGACCATCGCATTGTCGTCCATCATCTCAGTGACTATTTCGCCGACACGGTTTGCTTCCTCGATCGTCATCTGTCTGTCTCCCGTGACGTGAACCAATGCTCCGGTTGCCCCAGCATAGTCTATGTCCAGCAATGGGCTTCTCAATGCGTTTTTCACTGCTTCCTCGGCTCTGTTTGGTGCGTCAGACTCGCCGACCCCGACAACGGCTACGCCTCCGCGCCTGACAATTGTCTTGAAGTCTGCAAAGTCAAGGTTGATCAGACTCGGCGACGATATGGTTTCGATGATTCCCTTTATCATGTTGGCTAAGACTTGGTCAGCGACCCTGAAAGCCTCATTTATCGGCAACTGCGGCACAAGATGCATGAGCTTATTGTTATCAATTACAACGACAGTGTCACATTGTCTCCTCATTTCGGCCAACGCCTTGGTCGCGTACTCCTTTCGGCCTCTCTCGATCCTAAAGGGCGTTGTCACGACTCCCACAGTAATCGCGCCTTTCCGCTTTGCAATCTCCGCAACAACCGGTGCAGCGCCGGTTCCAGTTCCGCCGCCTAAGCCGGCTGTGATGAAAACCATGTCGATGCCCGAAAGCAGATCCTCTATACGCTTTCTTGATTCGTCGATAGCCGCCTTGCCTAGTCTGGGGTCGCCGCCGACGCCAATTCCATGTGCTAGTTTCTCGCCTATCAGGATTTTCTGGTGCGCTTTCGAAACATTCAGGTGGATGGCATCTGTGTTCAGTGCAATGCATTCAGCACCAGCTATGCCCATTTCTATCAATCTGGTGACTGTGTTGTTGCCTGCTCCTCCAACGCCAACTATGAGGATCCGTGCCGTCGTCTGAGGCTGACTACCGTCGCTGAGTGTATTGTGCCAAGTATATCTGAACGCGTGCTCGGGTGAAGACATTTTAGTCACTGCCATTCCTCCGCCACACTTCTTCACTGATCATGTCCCGGATGGCCACTCGAATGGCTTCAGCCCGATTCGGATAGAACCGCTCATCCACAAGTTGATCCAAAGCCTTGATATATGTCTCAGGCAGATAGAGAGTGATTAGCTTCATTTTACGCATCTCCTCGGTGAAGCTAGAAGAACGTGTATAACATGTTATACTCCTATATGTTAAGATCCAAACATGTTTCGAATATGTTCGTACATACCTTTTTAAAGTTTGCTCAATTTCCATTTCAAGTTCCTGTAAATTCGCACCACGCATAACCCTCACGTTTTTATTTATTGTTAGTGCATTTAACGTACTAAGATGGAAAATCATGCGAGTGTTCGTCAAGAGTTACGGGTGCTCCTCAAACATGGCAGATGGCGAGACACTGGCAGGGTGTCTGGCAGCGGCTGGCCACAAGCTTGTGAACTCCCCTCAGCTGGCTGACTTGATCGTCCTCAACACATGCGCTGTGAAAGGCCCCACTGAAAACCGCATGATCAGTCTTCTGAAACATGTTCCAGCCGGAAAAAGACTGATCGTGTCAGGTTGCCTGCCAATGATCAACTTTGAGAGACTCTGCAAAGAAGTGCGTTTCGACGGCGCCGTGGGGCCGGCTGCAGGCGAAACAATCGTCGGTGTCGCTGAACGGGTTTTACGTGGGGAAAAAGTCATTCTGCTGGACAATGCTTCACGGGCCATGCCTAATCTGGCTCTTCCTAGGCTACGGTCTAATCAAGTAGTCAGCATAGTTCCTGTTAGCTATGGCTGCTTGGGTGCATGCGCGTACTGCTGCGTGACTTTGGCAAGGGGAAGACTTCGTAGTTACAGTGTTAGTGATGTCGTCAGAAGAGTGAAAGAAGACGTGGACAAGGGTGTGCGCGAGTTCTGGATAACGTCTCAAGACACTGCGTGTTATGGCAAAGATCGTGGTTCGAACCTTGCTGAACTGCTTCAAGCAGTTTGCGAGGTTAATGGCGACTTCAATGTCCGGGTGGGTATGATGACCCCGAACATTGCAGGAAGCATGTTGGAGGAGCTTGTCCAAGCTTTCAACCACAGGAAAGTCTTCAAGTTTCTACACTTGCCCGTTCAGAGTGGCGATGATCATGTTCTCAAGAGGATGGAACGGCGCTATTCAGTTGGCGATTTCGAGGAGATTGTTGCCACATTTAGGAGCAGTCTTCCGGAGATAACGTTGTCGACGGACATCATCTGCGGCTTTCCGGGCGAAATCGAGGAGGCCTTCGAAGGAACGTTGAGGCTTATTGAATGTGCTAAGCCTGATGTCGTGAATGTTTCGAAGTTCTTTGCCAGACCTGAAACGTCCGCGTTCAAGATGCAAGAAGCCTTCGTGCCTCGGGCAGAAATCAACAGAAGAAGTGCAATGGCGGCTGCGTTGGTCAAGAAGATCTCCTTTGAAAGAAACCGGCGGTGGATTGGATGGGTGGGCAGTGTTCTTGTTGATGAAGTTGGAAAGTTGCCAGGGTCATGGGTTGCGCGCAACTTTGCGTACAAACCGATCGCTCTGAAATCCGGCGCGGAATTGCTTGGCAAGACGCTGCATGTGAAAATCACGAAGGCTTTTTCAACTTATCTACAAGCGGAGATCGTTGATTAACAAATTATTTATGTTGAATCATCTATTATCTTGTTGATAGGAGACGAGCAAGTTGGGTGAAGAGAATGTTGTTCAGGTAGGGCATGTTTCACACTTCTTTTCCAAGATCAGCGTTGCAGTGATTGAGCTTACGGCGCCTCTCCAAGTTGGTGATACTATAGTGGTCAAGGGTCCGAACACGGATTTTGAGCAAGTCGTGGATTCAATGCAGATCGAGCACGCGAACGTTCAGCGGGCTGAGGCGGGACAAAGCATCGGCATGAAGGTTGCGCAGAAAGTCAGAGAGACTGATGTCGTGTACAAGAAGCTGTGACATCTCTTTTTCTTGCCAGTCGTTTGAGCTTCTTCCGTTCTGTAGTTTGGCTTCTCTCAGCATTCCCTGTTCATTCCCTGTTTTTTCTATCTAGGACGGCCTGATGACGCCCCGAACGTAGTGACGGTCTCGGGTATTGTGAAGCGGAAGACCATGTTGACTTGTGCTGAACGCGCTGGTTTGCGGCGTGCTCTTTGTTTTGCTCTTCGGTATTGTATAGGGTCTCTGTGAGCGCTGCGTCATTTCATGAACTTGAGCATGTAGTCATTCACGGTTTGGAGAAATGATTCTTCTAGCTCGATTCCGTAATGCTCGGCCAGAACAAAGGCTGTGTAAAGCGTGTCAGAAAGCTTGACGGCGAGAGCTTCTTTAGCTTGAGAATCCAATTGGGGTCGAGCAGTCTCCAGCCTCTTTACCGCCGTAGTCACGTCACCCGCTTCCCTGAGCAAGTCGCCTGCCGTCACAAAAGGCGTCCAGTTCTTTCCTTTTTCAGGATCTATCTTGTCGTTGATCATTCTGAAGTTTTTCCAGCAAAGGTGTTGAGCGTCCCGCAGAGTAACAGACACACTTCTTCACCTGACGCTAGTGTTTGGTCGGTGGCTGATTTAGATTTTGGCGTTCTCAAGCCGGCCAATGTTCACGGGTACGGTTCGAACTGCCATTCGTCTTTCTCGCCTTGGATCTGTTCAAGCAGCTTCATGGATTTCTCGCTGTCCATTGCCAGAAACAATTTTGCGACATGCTTGCAGAATCTCTTTGCGGCAATTCCTTTCTTCCAGTCTTCGCAGTCGTGCCGAATCACTCTGCCCTCAATGTCGATGACGACGTGATAGTCGCGCACGGTTGCTAGGACTCGGTGTGCAGTTTCTTCCATCATGTCGAGTTCGCTGTTGCTGATGTTCTCGGCTCTTTCAAGTCTTCCCGGGTCTGTGAAGGCGAGCAGAAGTTTTTCCGTGTCAGTTTTCCGTTGTTTGACGTAAGAGCCAAGTCCCACCGTGGCGAGCCTACTCGCTGCTTTGAGGTGGTTCTCGACTTTCGCTTTTGCCTCTGCCTGTCTTGACGTGAGCGAACCAAGCATCTCTAGAACCTGAAGGCAGTTCTCGACTGCGTAGCCATGATAGTGATTGTTGAAGTATCCGAAAACGGTTTTCGCGTTGGCTGTGGCTTCCTTCACTTTGGGTATCCATGGTTCAAGTTCTTCAGGTTTGTAGCGGTAGTCGTACCATGGGCCTTTTCCCTTTCCGTGCCATCTGAAGTAAGCTATATCTGAGGTGAAGTGTACTTCTGGCGGGAGCAACGGTTCGTCAACGATTGTGTAGGCTACCTTGTATTTCTGGAGCAGCTTCCATGTTTCAGTTCTCACCCATGACGGGTGTCTGAACTCGATGGCGAATTTCAGGTGAGTGGGCATTACCTTGAAGAACTGCTCAAGTTGCTTCGGTTTGTAGATGTAGCTGGGCGGCAATTGAATGAGGATGCAGCCGAGTTTTCCTCCGAGCACTAGGGGTTCCATGAGGTCTGCGAATTTCTGAAGTTCTTGCTCGGCGCCCTGAGCGATGTCGAGTTTTTTCTCGTGTGTGATGAGCTTGGGTAATTTCGCGGTGTAGACGAAGCCTTCGGGCGAGTATCTGGTCCACCCCATCACGGTGCCCTTGGACGGGTAGCGGTAGAACGTTGAGTCTATTTCTACTGTTTTGAAGACTTTGGTGTAGGCTCGGAGGAAGCTTTTGTCTTCCTTCATGTAGAGTGGACCTATCCATTCCTTGTAGCTCCAGCCGGACGTGCCTAAAAGAATGCTGTTTAGCGTTGCCAATCATGGTTACCCCATTATTGATTCCAGTGTGATTTCGACGTCTTTCATGTCGCTGTAGGCTCTTTCCGGCAACCTTCGCAGTATTTCGGCGGCGCGAATGCGTCTGTCTTCGGTCAGGTCGAAGAGTTTCCATCCTTGATTCTGTATGAGTTCTTGTTTCGTTGTTGGGAAGGCTGCGTCTTCGCCTAGGACTTGTTCGAGTGAGGAGACGCCGGTCGTGTTCGTGATTGGTGGGAACTTGCCCGTCTGCCTGTATATTTTGAGTCTGGCGGCATCCTTGTACATTCTGACGAAGTGGAAGCTCATTTTCGCTTTTTCGTAGTTTGCGTTTTTGACTTTGTCATCTACTTGTGCCAGTTCGTCATCGGTGGGTTGGTAAATGTTGTGTTTTCCTTTTCCGAAGAGTCTAGTGTAGAGCATGTCCGATTTGTAGGCTGGCTTTTCGTCTTTTGAGAGGTCTACGCAGTGGATGATGTTGTGGTCTTGCATGAGTTTGACAAGTTCGGGAGGCAGTCCTGGCTTGGATGGTGACCTTATCTCGATTGCAAGCCGCAGCTTACCCGGGTCTATCGCGTCTAGCAGGTTGCGCATGTTTGGGATTGCGTCGGACAGTTTGAGCGCGGGTGGCGTCAGGAGGTGCAGAACCTCAGCTTTCAAGATGCTGCATATTTGCTTCATTTTTTTGAAGGACTCAAGTGTTTCTGGTGTTGGTTGGAGTTTGTGTTTGTGGGTTATGGTTCGGTGTGCTCTCACGGCGAATTGGAAGTCGCTGGGAACGAGTTTTCTCCATTTTTCGGCCTGTGTGGTTGAGGGTATATGGTAGAAAGTGGTGTTTGCTTCGACGAAGTTGAACGCTCGAGAATAGGCTATGAGGGAGTGGAGGCCTGGAATTTGGAAGTAGCTCCATCCGCCTGCGCCTATCAAGTATTCTTTCAAAACGTTTTCTCACGTCTTGGACGGTTCTTCATTTTAAGCTAAGCCGCCTCTAGGTATTAAGTTGTGCTTCTTCCATCGAATACTCTGCCTGTGTCGGTTGGGATGGTGATGTTTCTTGAGGTTCCGTGGTTTATGCTGGTTGGTGGGTGCTCGGCTTTAGGAAGGCTAGAGGTGAGGATTGGGAGCGGCTTGGACGGTTGCCTGGCGAGGTGAAGGTGGACATGTATTTGGATATGAGCGAGGCATGTGTGCGTGTCTGTGCGGGGGGCATCAAGTCTCAGAACCCGGACATGAGCGAAGAGGAGCTAATCAGGAAACTGAGAGAGCGGATAGCATGGTCGAAAAGGTGGCAGAAGCATCAGGGAGGCTTTTAGAGTTTGGAGGCTTCTTATGGTTTGGTTCGTCGGCTGACTGAGGCCTTCGAAGCTGCTGGGTTAGAGCATATGTTTACAGGTGCGTTGGCGCGCGCGAGAAAAGAAAGCTCAGTTTGACGGAGACTCAGCCGGCGCCTGCTCTTGAGGCGGCTCATCCGTCCGTTCCGGCTTCTTACGTATCTTAAGCACAACCAAAGCAGCCACAGCTACCACAACGATAACAGCAACTATCACAAACAAGCCCACTGGAAAACTACCGCCCGTCCAGACTGCTGAAGTGTCAAGATAAACCATGAACACCGGATCATGTTCAACCCTGAAACCACTGTACTCCGGATAGGCAATCACATAGAAATAGTTCGCTCTGCTCATGTTCGCAATGCTCTCCCTCGCCCGTTCATAGAGCTTGGGATACATGTTCGCCACAAGAAGCGGCATGAACCGCATCAAGCCAATGTGCAAGCCAAACAGCCCAACGTTCCCTGCAAAATCATCAATTTTACACGTCCGCGCCGTAGCATCATAACTGCTGAACACCGTCTCAGTCGGATCATTGCCGAGCCGTCGATAAGGATGACGCCTTCAACAACTCGAAGGGAGCAACTCCGGAAATAGTGTTTCGTCCAGAAATATATTAAGGCAACAAACCGAATGATGAACCCGTGATCCTGATGCAGGAACTGGCAGTAAGCGTCCAAGGTCTAGTTGTCAGCTATGGCTCCTACACAGCCGTGAGCAACCTGTCATTTTCGACAAGAACAGGCGAAATCTACGGACTGCTTGGACCGAACGGGGCTGGAAAGACAAGCACACTCAAAGTTGTGGTCGGCGTTCTCAACCCGCGAGCTGGAAAGGTAGAGGTTTTCGGCACGCCTTTGTCAGACGAAGTACGTGCAAAGAGTCAGATCGGATACGTGCCCGAGGAAGTCGTCTTGCTCGATTCACTGACTCCCAGAGAGTTCTTCGAATTCATAGCCTCATTAAGGCGGCTGGATGCTGCGATTGCGAGTTCAAGACTCGAAAAACTGACTTCGGCATTCGAGCTTAGGCAATACTTCGACACGCCGATAGCAGCGCTTTCAATGGGGAACAAACAGAAAGTGGCAATCATTGCCGCCCTCCTGCATGACCCTCGTCTTCTAGTGTTGGATGAACCGCTGATAGGCTTGGATGCTCGATCGTCAAGAATCCTCAAAGAGCTTATGACTTTCCACGCCAAGAAAGGCGGGGCTGTAATATTCTCGACTCATATCATGGAAGTGGCGGAGAAGCTCTGCACGCGGGTCGGAATCATAAACAAAGGTAACATCGTCGGTGAAGGAACCGTGTCAGATCTCCGCAAACTTGTTCAGAGCGCCGAGGGCTCACTTGAAGACATTTTCCTCAAGGTGACCGAGCAGGAAGCAGGAATGCGCGAGATTATACAGGCTTTGGAGAACGAGGAGTAACCTCTTTTGAAACTCTCGGAATGCTGGCATGCTTCTAGGAAAATCTATAAGGAACTGTCCTTCCAGGCGATCTTCTCTTTTCGTTCAGGCGGCTTGTTGCCTCAAAAAGAAAGAAAAAGTGTTGAGCAGCTTGTCAGAAACGCTGAAGTGAACACCCTGATAAGCAAGATGATCACGACAATCTTCATGACCATTTTCGGCGCGGCCGTCTTTGGTCCCCTAGTGTTTGGGGCGTCATCTGGCTTGCCAAAGGAATTGGTCCTCGCAGGCGGGATCTCTGCCTTCCTTGCTGTTGTGCTTTCGCTGATTACGATAATGGGACTTCAAGTGACAACGTCGTTAGTCTCTTCAAAAGTGGCGGAGCTTCTCAGCCCTCTTCCACTTTCAAAAGGAGATGCGTCAAAAATAATATTCTTCTGCTTGGTAAGGATATTTGATATCCCACTTGTGGGTGCGATGGTTATCTTGCTGTCAGCATATTTCCTCGCAGGCGGTTCACTAGTCGGTAGCGTGGTCGTTTTCGCTGGCATAAGCGTTACCGAGCTTTTTGCTTTGGCCTCGACTATCGTCTTGGCTAGGTTCTTCTATACAAGAGTCGCAAGCGGGGGAGGAAGATCACGATGGAACGCCTTTCTCAGGCTCGTGTTCATGCTTGTTTGGATCCTGCCATCATTCGGAACCTATCTATTGGTGAACTTCTCCACAGAGGTCGTGCAATCGTTCGCATCGACCACGCAGGTCGTTTCATCTTCCATGCAATACCTTCTGCTAGTCTATCCATTTTCCTTCGGTTTCCTAGCATCGTTTGCCACTTTTGGAGGCTTCAACTACGTGGCTCTAAGTTTCTCCCTGATCTCCTCCATCACGTATGTTGGTCTTGCCGTCTTCTCGTTAAAATGGGTCTTGCGATATGTTGGATCAATGGGTATTGGTGGATACGTCACAGTTGCGAGAGAAACTGTGAAAGATACTCTCATCAAACCCAAGGTTCCTTGGCTTGGGATAGTTCGCAAGGACCTCAGGGTAGCATCCCGGTCGCCTTCATACGCAAGCCTCTTCCTGTTGCCGCCTATTCAGGCCGGCGTGCTGGCTCTGTCTTTCTCTTCTTTTGGCGAGGTCGGGCTTGCGTCGGCCCTTGGAATTCTGACGGGAATATCACTGGTCACGCTCGTGCTTCCGCCGACGTTGCTGTCTATAGAAGGATTGGCTTCTGTTTATACAAGAAGCTTTCCGATTAGGAGAAACACGGTGATTTCAGCGAAAGCCGCGTTGTCATTATCGACCTACTTTCTCTCGTTAACAATTCTCTTGACTGTGACAGCCCTAATGCAGAGAGACTTCAGTTTGATTCTGGTCTTTGGAGTTGTGCACATGCTCTCGATTGCTGCTGCTGTTCTCCTTGAACTGTTGCTGCTTGCCAACAGGTTCTGGAAAGAAGGCTTTGCAGTAGGCAACATATACGCGCGACTCTCCACGTATATTCTTGTTCTTGTACCAGGATTTGTCGTAGCATTGATCCCTATTGGCGCCGCAATATTGACATATTTCATCGTTGAGAATCTCACTCTGATCGTTTTCTTCGGCGTGGCAGTCCTTGAGTTATCGCTGATGATTTTGGCGATCACCTGTCGAAAGTGAGATTGTCAGTAGCTGAATTTCAATCCATAAATCTCAGGACCATTTTTCCAAGAGCCGTTTGAGAAATCCATGAATAGCTCGACAAATCCCAAATTCCCGAAGCCCATTCTGTGAAAGAATCTAATCGCCTGAATGTTCCTTGCCACGGGTTTAACATTCAGCATCCTTACGCCTTTGCTGCGGGCTTCTGAAATGGCAGTCTCAACCAACTTTGTACCTACACCTCTGCGGCGGTAAGTCTCTTTGACTACGAGTGGCTCGATTTCGGCTTCATTCTCCTTGTACATCAACCCTACGAGGCCGATGACGATGTGATCCTTCGTGGCGACCCACAGCTGTTCAGGTCCGACCATGGCTAAGTGTCTGTCGAAATAGTTTTCAGGATTTGCTCCACCGATCGCAGGGTCTCCGTATATTTCGCGGTGCCACTCTGTAAGCTCTTTCCACAAGTTGCGGCATTGTTCCTTGTCTACGTCTCGATATTTGCGTATCATAAATTCGAAAGCCATTGCTGTCGCCGGTAGTTCAATCCACTGCACCCAGTAATTATGTCTTTATCACAGTGGTCCTGCCTAGCCCAGACAGCAAGCTACACATTTGATTGTCGCTCGGATCGATTGCTGATAGGAGTAGATGTCTACGTGCAGTTGAAGATGCAGTAAGCTGGGTTCCTGCTTGTTCCGTGTTGAGTCAAGGCGGAGAAAGCGCTTTCAAGTTTCCTTGAAAGTTTTGTCTGAGGCGGCGATTGTGGTTTAGGGATCGGAGGCAAATTCTGTCTGCCTTAGTCACCTGGGATGTTGTCCTGAATATTGATTGTTGATTCGCAAGGCCTTTCGCGGTGACCAGCGGCGTTTGCGAAAGCAGTCATCTTTACATTGTTGCCGTGGGTCGAGCACATGCGAATAACAACAAAAGAAAAGGGAGGTTAGTTTTGTCGTTGTTGTCTACTCTATGCCCCATTTCTTTGTTACTTTCACGAGTATGAAGATCACGAAGACCACGATAATGAAGGTTATCAGGGCAACGAGGAAGTCGCCGACGCTGAATACTTGTTCTGCGAACGTTACAGAGTAGGTTGACAGGTTTCCCATGCCTGCGCCCGAGAGTGCGATTCCTATTATTGGCAGTACGAGGTCCTTTACGAGTGCTTGGACCAGTGCGCCGAGGTAGACACCCATGATGAAAGCCACTGCGAGGCCTATAACCTTGTATTTGGACAGGAAGTCCATGAACTCTTTCCAAAGACCCTTAGGCGGCGGAGGAGACGGAGGTGCAGGTTTTGGTTCAAGCAAAGTGCGGATGCGCTGCAATTCCTCTAGGATTTTGTCATCCATAGTCAAGACATCACCAGAAGATACATTTTGATGACCTTTTGCTAATAAGCCTTTTTCGAACTAATAGAGTTCAGTGGACCGGGCGGGATTTGAACCCGCGACTTCCGCCTTGCGAAGGCGGCGTTCATACCAAACTGAACCACCGGCCCGAACCTTCTTTAAGAAAGAAGCTTCACCAAGAAAGTATTTGGAGCTTTCGGATTCTTTTTCTTAAGGAACGTATTGCATGATTGATTCTAGAGCTTATTCAGTTATTCGGCTTATGTTCAGGTTTCGTTTTCGCACTTCTGCCCAGAGTGTGAGTGATATGGTCATTACGATGGTGTTTTTGCTTGTTTTCTGCGTGTGGTTTGACTCAGTTGTTTTGATCGGTAACTAGTAGGATATTCAGTCACGGCTTTGCGTCTCCCTCTTTGTCACGATTGGCCAGTTGTCCGGCTATGGCACGGAAACTCAAAGGGCGATACCGAATCTCATTATAGAGATTTATGAGGAAAGTCCCAATCTGGGAACCTTCTATGAACGGAAAAACCCTCGCTAATGTTTTTGTGTCAGGCATATTCTGAGTAATCCTTGTAAAGAGAGACGATGACGCCGTCAAATCCCAAACCAATCCCACGGTCTAACATGACAATTCCAAAACGGCTCTGCTCAACCTTTTCCTTCGCCGTTTTCCGTGCGTTTTCGATTTCTTCAGAAGAAAGTGATTTCGTGAGTTTCACAAAATTCAGAGCCAGCAGCCCATATCCAAGCTTGCCAAAATCAGGTATGACGGTGTACTCTTTGATGATGCCTTCCTTCTCCAGCTTTTTCATTAGTCTACCTACCGTAGGTTGGGAAACTCCATTCGTCTTCGCCAGCTCCCTATCGCTTCTGCGACTATTCTTCATAAGTTCAGCAATCAACTTCAACACAACATCCTTCATGGCCTAACACCCCGTCAGCACGACATAATCACTGTCGGTGGACTGAAACAAAACCAAGCCTCCTCTTTGCTGTTCTGAACCGAATGCTCAATCTGTTCAAGAAGCGTGCGATGTTCCTTGTCAGCCATCCGCTTGATTTCCTCAGGCAGGTCGCTGCGAACAGGAAGAGCCCGGCTCATCTTTTCTCTCGGCAGCGAGGTTCACTAGACGATACTCTACGTCATTTCGCTATATAAGCCTTTTTCTGAGCTTTATTTGCCCAAACAGATTGTAAATTACCTTAGTTCTACAAAAGAAACATTCTTTTGTAGCAGAAATTTCCTCTCATAATTTCTGGTTGATGTCCGACAACCAAACACACGCAATGCCCGATTTTGTTCCCACTGCAGAACAGACATCTCTTTCAAGTAGCGAGTCAGACGGTATCATTCCATTCCCACCTAGTGGCATGATGTATCATTCAATATGGAATGTCTATGGATATTTGAAAACTAACTCAAACGCTAATTCCTCAGCTTTTCCTTGTGGAATTTGCATATTGCGTGGCGAAAAATGACAAAAATAATATAGAGGAATGTTAGAGATTAGTTCTATTCAAGGGTATCTGCATGTTTGAAGAAACAGGTAGTAGCGCAAGGGGCACTCCATTCACGTACGAGGGTATTACTACAGAGCGTGCAGTTGAAGAAATAAAACTCGCTATGCGATGTCCTCGCTGCAACCACATGAATCATGTTCCAGTGAAGAGACTGCTCCTCTCTGATGATGCTTCTAAGGAGATCCAGAAGAGTGACATCAACCTCTACGCACCTCTGGACATAGCCAAGTGTGAGAAATGCGGCAATGTCATAGCAAAACCGGAGAAACTGATACACCTAAAATAGTTGCATCTTGAGCTTCATCTTCTACCTAAAATGAGCTTCTCTTCATTGCTTATTCTTTTGATAGTTGCTGTTGAAATGAACGCCATGAACGCCTTCTTTGCTTTGCGGATATTTGAGGTTGAGGTTCATCATGCGACATGTATCCAGTCTTCGTATTCCCGCTTCATAAACTAGTTAAGTACTCCTAGTAACTATCGTTGGGAGCGCGCCAGAGTTTCCCCGTTGAAACATACAGGTGCATTTTCCATCTCCCCCTCATCAGTCTGGCGCGCTCAAAACCTTTCTGCCTAAGTACACAATCTGGGGCTCTCTACGATTGGAAACAAAGCATGCCCTAGTCATTGTGCTCTTTCAGAAAGAAATGCTGTCTCCTTGCGGTCTAAATTCGCTTTGCCGCGTGAACCCGCGTCTTTTTGGAGTCAGTGCTAACTACAAGCAGTTTCTCTTCGTGTTCTGAACATTCTTCTGCTTCGTGCAGAATCCAATCCGTCAGCTGTTGGCATTCATTGGGATTGCAGTTGAGATGACTTTCCCGTTTTTCATCCCAGAACAAGCATTTGAAGCACGGAACTTCCGTGAGAATGTCCACGTTGATCTTCATTTGGAATCGTTGATATGTGGGGTTAGCCGACCGACTTATAGTTTATGAAGCAATGTGCATAACGGTGCTTAATGATTGTGACTTCTTATTCTTCCTTCACAGTGGAGATTGCTCCGTTTTCAGATCTGATGCATCTTTTCCTTGCTTTCCTGTTCGCCTAGTAGAAACGTGGTTGGCGAGTTGAGAAAGCTAGATAGCGGTAATGCTCCTGCTCACTTAGGCTTATCACGAAACTTCACTGTGCCCTTCAGAGTATAGAAGAGATTTTTGAGGGTACCTTGCTTGCTGCGCTCAAAACTTGCGTTTGTTTCAATTGCAGTTCTATGTGATGGCAACGTAGATCTTCTTGTCGTCTAACTGAGATTCATGCCATTCTGCCTTGGCTTCTTCGCGCTCCTTGCTTATGCAAACGCTTTTCGCGCGAACCAATCCAGCCATCTCATTCAAAAATGGTTGCAGCAGTACAGCACTTTCTTCGTCGAGCTCAGCTATATGAACTGTGTTGAGCACGTCGGTAGGCATGTAGCCCAGTTCCTTGCGAAGGGCTTGGACTCTCCGCGCCAAGTCGCGCATGAGGCCCTCGCCTAGAAGCTCTTCGTTCCGCGTGGTTTCCACGAACACTCGTATATCATTCTCCGCGGCCGAAGTCCATCCCTGCGCTTCTTCGTGCTCTTTCGCGTATTCCACGGTCTTGACATTCGTCAGTTCGGTCAAGAGTTCTTCCGTGCTCTTCAAAGCGGCGCAGGTATTCTCTGGTGTCACGATGATCATCTTGTTTAGCGGCCATCGCCTCTTCAGTTTCGCTGACTGTCTAGCTGCGTAGACCAGTGACACGCATTTGAACAACGTCTGAAATTCGTCTTCCAGCCTCTTGTTTCTAAGTTTGTCATTTGGTTTTGGCCAGTTTTCGAGGTTCACTGATTCCAGTAGCTCGCCGTCAAGTTTTCTGAAAACTTTTTGATACAGTGCTTCACTGAGGTATGGTGTTATAGGATTAAACAGGAGCGTGACAGTTTTTAGGACGTTCCACAGGACAGCATACACGGCAAGTCTTCGGTTGCGGGTTTCAGGATCATCAGTCCAGAGTTCTTTCCTCACCATTGGCACGTAGAGCCTGCTCAGCGTTTCTATGGCAAAATCCTCTAGCACGGCGAGCGCTAGGTTGAATTCGCATGTTTCCAGTTTTGCCGTGTAGTTTTCCACTGTTTCCTGCAGCTTGGATAGCAGCCATAAATCGGCTTTCTTTAGCTGTTTCTCATCAGTTGCCCACATGAGCGTGTACTTACCGGGTTTGAAACTGTCAAATTCAGCGTTCTGCACAAAGAACCTGTTGAGGTGGTAGAGCGTAGACAACACTTGGTATGGACGCCGGCTTAATTCCTGAGTATCGAAATCATTAACATCTATTGGAGAACACTTTCGCAACATGTAGAACCTGCACACATCCGCAGAGCATTTCTCTAGCGTCCTGTTGACTTCGATGACGTTGCCCAGGCTTTTGCTCATTTTTCTGCCTTTCGCGTCTTGAGTCAAGCCTTGGAAGAGGAACGCTTTGTACGGTGATTCAGGCTTTCCAGTCAATATAACATATTCAAGCAAGAGCGTGTTAGCCCATCCTCTTGTCTGATCCATGGCTTCCGTGAGAAAATCAACTGGAACATACTGCTTGAACTCCTCGTCTGTGAATCTGGCAAAGGGAGAAGCTCCACTGTTGTGCCAAGTGTCCAACACAAAATCCTCTCTCCGCATCGACGCTCCGCATTTCTCACACTTCAGGGTCATGTGGTCAACCCAAGGTTTATGGAGTTCAAAGTCCCCCGTTGGTTTCTTCTCAGCCTTTTCTAGGAGTTCTTTCTTGCTGGAGACCAGCGTCTTCGCTCCGCATTTCTCGCATCTCCATATAGGCAACGGCGTTCCCCAAACGCGTTCCCTCGAAATGCACCACGGTTTGCCTTCTCTCAGGAAGGATATGAAGCGGTTTTTTGGACTCTCGTAGAAGTAGCGAACTTTCTCCGCGGCCTCTAGAACTTTTGCATTTATCTTGTCTGTTCTCAGGAAATATTCTTTTCTCGCCAGCCAGACAAGCTTGTGGTGAGACCGCCAGCACGTTGGATACTCGTGCTTCACGGTTTCCACTGAGACAAGCAGGCCTCTCTTGCGCAACTCGTCAACAACTGTCTTGTCTGCGTCTCTGGCGAACATGTCTTTGAAGATGCCAGCATCGTTTGTGAACTTGACTTCGTCGTCGAATGGAGCGAATATTGGTACTCCACGCTTCTGTGCTGCATAGAAATCTTCTTCGCCGTTTCCAGGGGATTGGTGAACAACTCCTGTGGCCGTGTTCACGTCCACGAAGTCTTCAGTGATGACTTTGTGCACTAAGGGATGTTTCTGTTCGAGTTCAGCTTGTTTGGGAACCAGATCCTTGAATGGGAAGTCGTATGCTGTGCCTTCAAGGTTCTTTCCGATCACGGTTTCCAATATTTCATATTTGTCTATGTTAAGTTCTTTCATGAGTGGTTCGACGCGCTGCTTAACCATTACCCACTTCTCATCGCCCACTTTGACCTTTGCATATTCAGCCTCTGGGTGCACTGCCAACATAGTATCGGTTACAAGCGTGAACGGCATGGTGGTCCAGACGAGGAAGTACTCTTCTGTGCTTGCTGCGAGCTTGAATTTGAAGTAAAGTGATGGGTCTTCAACCATCCTATATGAGTCTTCATATCCGACTTCAGCGCTACTGAGGCTTGTTTGGCAGCCAGGACAATATGCTACGACGTAGTGTCCCTCTTCTAAAAGCCCCTGTTCCCAAGCACGTCTGAGATATTGCCATTCTCTTTCGATGTATTCGTCCTTGTAGGTCCAGTAGGCTTTGTCTTGGTCTATGAATACACCCAGCTTGCGGTCAGCTTCTACCCATTCTCTGTGGTACTTCATGATGGCCTTTTTGCATTCCTGTATGAAGCGTTCTTCGCCGACTTTTTCAAGAAGTTCCCGCTTGTTCTTCACGCCCAGCAGTTTCTCAACTTCCAGCTCCACAGGCAAGCCCTGGCAGTCCCAGCCTGCCCAGAAAGGTATGAAGTAGCCTTGCATTGTTTTCCATCGGTAGCGGAGGTCTTTCATTGTTCTGCCCCGGTAGTGGCCTATGTGTGGTATGCCGTTCAGGGTCGGTGGACCTTCTACGTATCCGAGAATGCCTTTGTTGTTCTTCTGTCTAAGTTGAGCCAGCTTCTGCTGTATCTTGTTGCTTTCCCAGAATTGACGTGTTTCTTTTTCAAGTTCAAGCGGGTTATAGTTTGGGTTAAGTTGGTTTCGCGAATTAGTTTCGAATTTGGTGGTCACCTTGCATCACATTGCACCCGCAAATACTCGAACATAGCCGCAGCAACATATAACCTTTTTGAATTTGGGTTCTGTAAAGTCTTCGGTGAAGACGAGTCCATGTAAAAAATCGGTGATATTATTTCTTGGCTTTTGGAATAGTGTATGCGAACTTTTCATTTCGATAATATGCCTTGAAGGCTTTCTCACATTTGGGGCAATCGAACAGTTTGACGCTTAATTGCTGATAATTCCATTGCTTTCTAAAGTCTTTAGCTTCAGAAGCACATCTTGGGCATTTAACCATTTCATCACCCCTCTCTCATGGATTGGAAATAGATACTACCTGTTTCGCAAACAAATCCTCGATTTTTGCATTGTAATTCCTGATTTTCTTTTCCAATTCCTCTAAATGGCCGTATGCTTTCGCTACTTCGACTTGTTCAGTGTAGGACGGTATGTCTATTCGTGCATTTCGGAAGAATCCTGTCTTATTCCATGTGCCATATTCAGCAACATTCGCATACTCATTGAATTGGGGTATCAAAGCATACATTACCCACTTAAGATCTAGTGCGTATTTCAGATTATCTTTCAGAAACAGCAAGTAAGCATTTTCCGTAATGGTGTAGTTACCTTTGTCAAAAAAAGTAACTGAGCCTGCTTTTCCTATTCTTATGATCTGAATAACAGGCTTTCCCTCTGTCACCGCAATCAGTTTGACAGAATCCTTTGGATGTTTACATCTGTGCGTATATTTAATCGCTGGATCGGTGCTAGCGGTCAGAATGCGATATTTCCTTTCAGCAACAGCTTGAAGTTGCGAATACAAATACTCTTCTGTGAGTCCTGAGTTTCCACTTAGGCAATCTAGAACGTCCCAAATAGGAACGTCTTTGGCTTGAAAGACTGAGTAATTGCTTGAGAGTATTCTGTCTTTTATGGCACTGATTCTTTGAAGAAGGTCGCTGCCTTTTTCTCTTCTGTCAAGCAGGGGTTTTAATCTCTCCATCAAAGTTTGTTGAACGGGATATTTTGGCAAGTCGAAATCTGTTGAGTATATTTCCCTGAGAGATAACGTTTTTGAGCCTTCGCTGATACTGTCTTCTTCAAGTTGTTTTTCATAGAAAATGCCCAAAAACTCGGAAAAGTCAAAGGCGTGGGGAATAAGACTTTAGACTATTTCAAGATGCTTTCAGGTATGCATACAAGTGCAATTGACCGACACCTACAAAACTTCCTTCATCGCGCAGGCATTCATGTGGTTAGCTATTTGGAAGCACAAGAAGTGATTAACAAGGCCGCTAACCAACTGAAGGTCAAGGAATCTACATTCGACCACAGCATTTGGAAATATATGTCTGACCGAAAGGGTTCTAATTCTCGTAGTTGTGGTGGCAAACACGATTTTTGGTTGAAATCGAAATAAAGCCTCACGCTATCACAATATCGCTTAGCGCGCAGTCTTTCAAAAAGCTAAATAGGATTGCTTAGAAACCCACTATGATGGAATTACTTTGATTTTGAAGTTGCTCGTTGTGGTCCCATGTGGGCAAGCAAAGATATGGAAAAAATATCCCAGGAAAGGACCAACCAAGGCAAAAGATGCATACATAGGGCCCCCCTTCAAAGTTAACAGAGCGTTTGCTGAGAGATTTGCCGATAGATGGATAATTCTGTCTGCAAAATACGGACTAATCGACCCTGACTTCATTATACCTGAAGATTACGATGTCACCTTCACCAAACCTTCTACCAACCCCATCACTGTGGACGAGGTCAAGAAACAGTTGAAAGATATGAAAGACCTGCACGGATATGACGCAGTCATCGCACTCGGTGGACAAAATTATACGGATATAGTGAAACAGGTCTTCATGAACTTCTCCCAGGTACTGCTACCAACTGAAGGGCTGTCCCTATTTGAGATGATGCATGAGGTAAGCTCCCTTTCGAAGCTTGAAAAACCAGAGATGCTGAGGAGGATCACAAAATCATGAACGTTTCAGAACACTTGTGTGAACAACCTAAGCAAGTTGCTCAATGCTTTGCCAGCTTTCACAGAACCCTCAAGAGTTCCGTTCAACAATGGACTATACTTCTTCTATGAAAAAGGTGAAACCTCGAGACACGCCCCTGACGGTCGTATTGTCAGGGTGGGCAACCATCCTCGTTCTCAAGACAGTCTGAAAAGGAGACTCAGAATGCACTACTCGGGAAGCAAGATACTTTCTAAACTAATTTAGGAACACGCATACGCGCTTGAGCTATTAGGTTTACGAGGTGCGCACGAATCGTCAGGAAAAAGAGGAGTTGCAGGTGGCAAACAATACCTTTAAGTTACTTGTCACCAGGTAATAAAGCAATTCTGAGTGGCTAAAACCATGAAAATGAGAATGATAAAACTGCGCCCTGAGTTCCTTATAGAAACATTGCAAGGAAAAGTGTCATCTTTCACTTCCAACCTGCCAGACGATATTGAACTTTTGGATATGAAGTACGACTTGTTTTCCAAGCAAGTATTCGCAATCGTAAGAAGCGACAGTTTTGAAGACGTTGCAGAATCCTATCCAATTCCAGAGTTCAATTTAGTCTACACGGCAAGCTCCAAAACCGAATCTCAGCCCACGACAAGCTTCAAACCTGAATCTAATCCCACAAAGAAAACGCCGATTCAACCAAGTCGAGACACAAGCGCAATAGAAAAAGAGTTCATTCCAGAGCAGCGCAAGTTGCTGAGTTTCACGGTAGACGGAGAATACGTCAAAGTGACGCCAATCCAATACTTGAAGGCTGAATGGGATGAAATTAGCGATGTTGTTAGAAGTTTGGGCGGCAAATGGGTGAAAGGCGACGGCGTCAGCTTTTGGGCAATTCCACTGCAACAGAGCTAACAAAATGAGTTTTGACTGAGAAATTTGCACGTCATAAATAACCCTCGCCCGAATTGGCCAGAAACTACGACTATAGTTGAGAAAAGAAAAAGAGGGATTGTGATGGAGACTTCGCCACAGAAGCTTTCGTCCAAACTTACCTCGGGTCACCAGTGTTGTCCCAGATGGTTCGCGCATAAGATCAGGTCGAGGACGTTGTGTGCGTTGTCGCCTTGCACGTCTGTGTTCATGCACTTGTACCAATCGCTTGAATAGGGCGTGTGGCCGTCTCCGTTCGTGTGACCGAGATGGTTTGCTATCAGGATGAGGTCTAGCACGTTGACGGTCTGATCCCCATTTGTGTCTCCTGGAATCGTTACTTTCACCCAGCCAGCATTGCAAGTGTTGTCTGCTGTATCAGTTTCGCCTAGCACAGTATCTGCCACTGCGCTTATGGTGTAGTTGCCTTTAGCCCAGCCAGTTGTGCTCCACATGAAGGTGACAGTTCTCAATTCGCCCGGAAGAAGGCTAGATATAGTCATCGTAGCTACTGCTATCGGAGAAGACACTGTCTGATTGGCTGTCAAAGCAAGGTCAAAGCTCTCGACAAATGAGCCTTCGTTGGTTACCGTCACGTTCAGCTTAGTGCTGTACCCTACTCCGATAACCGTCTTTTCTACACAAGTCAAACCAACCACCGCTATGTCATGGAGATCCTCGATTTCTTGTTTACTTAACGCTCTGTTGTAGATTCTAACCTCATCTATTGTGCCATTGTGATAGGTTGCCCACGCACCATGATGTGCAAAATGGATTGGCGTGCTTGAACTTACTTCTGTTGTCGGGGTTATCTGATTTTCTGGCGGACCAAAGTTATTGGGGCCAAATTCGGCTCCGTCAACATAAACAAACAATTGTCCACCCCTCCTTACGCCAACAACGTAATGCCAACCAGTTACATTCATGAGAGTGCTTTCTGCCCCGCCTGCTCGGTTAAAATCGTCCCACACGAACGCGAATTTCGCCTGGGAAGTTGCTGAAGTACCGCCTTGGACCAGCAAAGTCAAGCTGCTACCATGTTCTTCCTGTCTCTTACATGCAATAACGAAGCCGTAGCATTCCGGAAAACCGCCTCCGTACATTCCATATGAAAGCTTAGCTATGTTTACCCAAGCAGATATTGTCCAATTACTTGCATACGGATTCAAATCGGTGTTTCCAATCACATAAACATAATCATCGACTCCATCAAAGCTCAAAGCCTTCCCATATTCCCCATTAACCCAAGCTGGACCATTTTCCAATGTGCCATTGTTGCCGTTTCCGCTACTATCCGCCGCGGTATTTCCAAAGCCTTCATCAAACTTCCAATATCCAACCAATCCTGTTGATGCACTTGCCTTCGGAATTAGCACAGCAAACATTGGGAAAACAAGTAAAAACGTCATAACAACTGAGATTGCTTTCTTCATCTTTCTCCCTCTCAGGAGTGTATTACTGGTACTTGCATTATAGGGTTTTCTGCATCATGTTACAGAAGAAAGTTCTGCCAGCCCATACAGAGCCAAAACAGAGGGGAGTTGCGGGAGTAGTCTCATTCTTCTGAGCTAGAATTCTGCCAAGGATTCTGACTTCTTAAAACGCAAAAAGGAGAGTGAAGGAATGCGAGTTTTTCGTATTCGAAATCTGAATTTCAAATCTTAGCAATCCGTATCTAGTTTTCACAAACGACTTATGTTCGAGCGGTGAATCATTTGGTTAAAGCTGAAAAATGCAGACATTAACCTGTGATGTAATATGAATAAGAAAATAGTTTTGCTGACTTCATTCTCAGTTTTCTTATTGTCTGCAATGGTTGTGACATCGGTAGTGGCCCAACCAAGAACGGTTGGTGTTGTTGCCGATAACTGGTTCAAGTATGGTACCTTTGACGTTGATTGGAGTTCTAACGATCCAAATGCCAAGTTCCCTCCTTCTGGTTGGGAGGTTTTCGCAGATTTGAATAAGACAGAGTGGGAGTTGATTCGAGTTGAAGATGTCTCTGGCACAAACGTAACTATTCAAGTGACGACGCATTTCAAGAATGGAACTGAGACATTTGAGGGTGGCTATGTGAACATAGACACTGGAGATGGCAACATGTCTCTCGTGGTTATTTCAGCTAATCTTAATGCAAATGATGCTCTTTACACTTCGGGAAGTTATTCCACTTGGAAGATAAACGAGACGATAGTCAGAGCTTATCCAAATGGTGCGAGGGAAACGAATCTCCTAAACGTGACATACGAGCATTCATGGACAGTTAATGAAACACAGAACTATAACTATTTCACCATGAAATTTTACTGGGATAAGTTAACTGGAATCCTTGTTGAAGACTACTACGAAGTGATTAACCAAACAGGAGAATATTTGACAACTTGGTCAGCGTTGGCTGGAATGACTGAATCAGACGGTTGGGTGGTACCAGAGTTTCCTTCATTCATCATCTTGCCATCATTCATGCTGACAACGCTGATAGCACTTGCATTAATGCTGATAGAAAATAGCTATGACCACAGATCAATTGCAAAAAGGGGAATTGAATGAACCTTTATGCTTGGTTTTCACTTTGCTCAAGCCTGACTTCTGCCGTTTTGGGAGTCATTGTTTTTTCTCTCAATCGCAGAAAACTCTTGAACAAGCTTTTCTTATTAACAGCCTTAGCAGGGTTTTATTGGACATTCACAGAATTCATGATGTGGCAAGCAAGTTCCGTTGATGTCGCTAACTTCTGGAACAAAATGGGCTTCCTATGGCCTTTCTTCGCGGTTCTAGTTCTTCATTTTTCCTTAGCTTATGTCGAAAGCAACTGGCTGAAAAAGAAAACTACTTATCTATTTCTCTACTTGCCTGCTGTATTCTTTGCTTTGACGGATTTAACAACTGAAATGATAAATGGTCCTGTAATGATGGAATACTGGGGCTACGAAGACACTTCACCAGCAACCTTCATCTACTGGATAAGCACCTTTTGGGTGGCACTCTTGCCAGTCTTGGCGCTTCTTTTATGCATTGTATCTTACATTAGGACTAATGATGGCGCAAAGAAGCAGCAAAGTAAGTTTGTGACCGTGGGCTTTGCTATTCCTATTTTCGCCTATCTTGTAACTAACATCATATTTCCTTCATTTGCCATTAACGTTCCAAATTTGGGGCATATTGCCATTCTATTTTTCGGCATTTTTGTCAGCTATGCAATCGTAAAATATGAACTGTTCACTTTTGACGCTGCGATGGCCGCAGAAAACATCATTTCCACGATGCCTGACTCCCTCATTCTGGCAAATATGGAGGGAAAAATACTTAGGGTGAACAAACGTTTGGTGAATTTTTTGGGGTACGAAGAAAGCGAGTTGATAGGCAAATCAATTATCGCATTGTGTATGGAAAAAAAGCGCTGTGAAAGTGCTATTAAGGAGTTGGCTGAAAAGAGAGCAATTCGAAATTATGAATTAATATACAAAACGAAGTTTGGTGAGGAGAAAATTGTTCTGTTTTCAGGTTCGGTTGTGCGGAGCAAAACAAGGCGAGATATTGGAGTCACATGTATTCTTCACGATATTACGGAGCGTAAAATGATGGAAGAAAGACTTATTAAAGCTGAGCGGCTTGCTTCGATTGGCGAATTGGCGGGGCAGATTGGGCACGACCTCCGAAATCCCTTAACAGGCATTAAAGGTGGCGCTTACTTCTTGAAGATGAAGGGCGATAAGCTCACTGAGGCAGACATCAAGAAAATTTCCAAATTAATCGACAATGCAGTCGAGGACTCTAACAGAATTATCAGCAGCCTTATAGATTACGCGTCTGATTTGCACTTGGAAATTTCGATGTGTACGCCTAAGTCTCTTCTTTCAGGTGCACTGCTTAAGGTTCAGATTCCAAACAGGATTGAAGTACTTGATCGTCTTCAAGAAGAACCTGAGTTTTTTGCAGACGCTGGCAAAATCGAAAATGTTTTCACAAGAATAATCGCGAATGCAGTTGAGGCTATGCCCGAAAAAGGTATTCTAGAAATTCGAAGTATCCTAAAGGGGTCAAACGTGGAAATAACCTTTGCTGATTCAGGTGTAGGCATATCAGCGGACATATTGGCGAAGATTTTCTCGCCTCTAACAACTACTAAAGCGAAAGGAATGGGCCTTGGTTTGGCAATTTGCAAGCGCATAGTGGACGCACATGGTGGCAAAATCGCAATCGAAAGCACTGTTGGCAAAGGAACAACGTTCGCCATTACGTTGCCAATAAAGCCGAGAATCGAGTTTGCTGTCGTAAATGACTGGGTAAGCGCGCGTTAGTCTTATCCAACCAAACATAGAATTGTCCACACAACATTGATATAACATGGCTTTGTTTGTCTGGGTCTGCATGTTTTGCTCGCGCGCGCAATACTCCTAAAAGAAAACATGAAGATTTCCAGATCCTATGTTTCAGTCATACTCAAGAAGTTTGTACAATGGAGGCTTGTGAATGCTTTCAAACCCGAAAACGTGAAAGGAAGATGCCGAGGAAGACAGTTATCCTACTGCATTTCCGCAGAAGCTCGTCCGATACTTGAAAAGGATCTTCAGGACATTCATTTTCTTCACGCTGCGTTTCTTGACATGATCGTGCCGATCAGAGACGAGTTCCTAGCTTCCTATTGGAGAAGCGACATCTTGTTTGTCGACATGCCGTAGCCCAAGCACAGCAGACCTAAAATTGGTGGCCAGATTCTGCGTGAGATCGGTTATAGAGGGCCTAGATTGCGCGTAATCATTTTTGAATTACAAAATTCCTTGTGTGAAAAACCAAAAATTGAAAAATGCGCCTAACAGGCGAAAACCGGGGGAAAAGTGGCAGAAAACCATGGTCCGATCTTTCTATTTGGTCTTTAGGTTTCCAATGAATTTCAATGTTGCAAGCCATGGAAAAAGCTATACAGGCAGGACTGGTTTCTGCGGTATATAGTCGAATTTTTGGTCGGTCGACAAACAGACTAAAGATGAAATCCATTAAAACCGTCTTCTGCTTGTTACAACGCGCGCCTCAATGCAAGGCTAGGAGCCTATGAGAATAGCCTGGCCGAGTTTGGCTTCCATTTTCCGAAGATTTGTCAGCACAAACCTCAATACCCAGATATCGCTGACGAAGTCCGACATAAGCTGCGCGTGCGCACGTCTTTGCCCCATAATCGTAGCAGCTAATGTTTCTACGTCGCGCGCGTGACTGGCGCGAATATTCGCAAGTTATAAATAGCAAACAAGGCTCCTGTTGGTCTTGAAATGGATGCCAAGGACTCCAACTGGAAAGTCATTGGGTGGCGTCGTAGCTTCATTCTGGCGCTGGAATCGTTACTATTGGGGCTGTTCCTGGGGGCAGGTTGGATTCTTGTTTATGCCATTTTCAGCGTGTTGACTTGGGACTATCATGTGCTCGATATACTGAAAATCATGTTTCCATTCATTCCGACAAATACTCTTTTGGGGGAATCCATGCCTCCCATCCTGGAATATTTCATAGAGGTTGTGACGCTTAGAGGCCTTGATCCGTTTGCTTATCGCTTCCTGGGACAGGCAATACTGTATCTTGTGTTTGTGTTTCTGGTCTACATGAGTCTGATCGTTCCGATTGTTAGGTTCTCTCTAAAGGAGATCAAATTTCCCATTTCTTGGATAAGAAGCTATTTCGTGGCGGCAAAAAGCGCGTCTTTTGGATTGATTCTTGCCTTGATCTTAGGCTTAGGTGGACTGCCCGCTGTTCTGTCTTTGAGCAGCTATGCTTCCTCCTTTTGGGGTCAAGATCATTATGAAGCTGGCACTTTATTGGGTCTGTTTATCTCAGTCCTAATTGTGTCTGCATTTCTGCTATTTCTTGAGGAAATTGCCACCGGGGTAGCTATCGTCAAGTTTGTGGCTTCTGAGACGCGGTCAAATAGACTCAGTTGGAGAAGGAGTTTTTGGGTATCATTGAAAGCTAATATTTTTGGGTTCTTGTGGATGATCTTGATAATGTCTATTTTTGGAGGCCTTTCCTTTTCCATACTGTTTGCTTCGATTGGAACCTTGTCGGCGGAAGCTATCGCGATTGGATTTTTATCGATATTTGCGATTCTAATCATAGCCTCAATACTGGCAAGCCTAGCTCCAACAGCTTCCATCATTAAATATCTTGTTGAAGAAATATCCAAGACCCCCAAGATTCAGAAAAAAGAAGCAAAAGCCTCCGAGGCGACGCCGATACTTAAGCGCCAAATAGGTACTCGCCCAAGTCAAACATTAGAAAAACCAGGAGCGTATACTCAGGATAAACAGAGTTACTCACCCAAGAAGGTATGCGGGAACTGCTCCTTCTATCTTACAGGTGACTGCCCTCGTGGATATCCTCGAGACGATGAAGTTTGGAGAACACAAAAGCCTTGTGATCTGTTCAAATCATGAAATAGCGCGCGCTATGTCTGAAACTTGTGAAAGACAATATTCCAATTCCTGCATAAACGATAAAAATCAAAGCAGAAGACTCAGCGAAGGATAGCGCATGATCTCAAGATCCACAATAATTATCGCAACTTTTCTTGTAGCTGCGCACTTCGCTATGATCCATGTTAGTGATGCAGAAGTGATTGGAACCATTTACATTAGGGCTGACGGTTCAATAGAACCTGCGACTGCTCCAATACAAGGAAATGGAGATAACTACACGCTAACTGGTGACATTGTCACCGAGTTTGGTCTGGATGGTGTCGTTATAGAGCGAGACAATATCAGCTTAAATGGTACAAACCACGGGCTTGCGGCCGACTATCTTCTTCCATATGACTATGGAAAAGGAATCAGTCTATCAGGAAGGAACAACGTGAAAATCAACAACATTGCAGTCTCTCACTATGCAATTGGCATCAGCCTCATCAACTCTTCACACTGCAAGATTCACGACAACAGCATCTCCGACAACACATACGGCATATCGCTCTCCAACTCGCATTTCAATGTCATCACAACTAGCAGCCTTTCCAACGCAGGATCTTCAAGAATTAGGGGAATCAATATCCTATTAGATGGTTCTTCAAACAACAATGTCTACAAGAATAACCTAACAACTTGCAGCACCTCATGGTATGTTGGTGGTATCTGGCTCAGCAGCTCCTTCAACAATACCATAGCTGAAAACAACATGTCTGGGAATAATGAAGCCATTCGACTCACATCTTCAGAGGGCAACGTGTTCAGCGGAAACAACATAACCAACAACTATCGAGGCATTGAGGCGTTTTCCTCGAGCAAGAATGTTGTTTTCCAAAACACCATAATGGCAAACAGCGAGTACGGCTTACTTTTCGATCACTCGTCCAACGATGCGGTCTACCATAATAACCTCATCAGTAACGCAATGCAAGTATACATTCAACAGTCGGCGAATGCTTGGAACAACTGTGTCGAAGGGAACTTTTGGAGCGATTACGCTGGTGTTGACTTTGACCATGATGGTATTGGAGACACCGCATATGAAATAGACGCAAATAACACAGACAAGTTCCCTTTGGTGGGCATATTTTCAAGTTTCAACACCACCCTCGGAATACATGCAAACGTTATTTCCAACTCCACTGTTGAAGACTTTGAATATTCTAAGTCTAACGGTGCAATCATAATGCATGTTTCTAACATGACTGAAAATCAAACATTCGGTTTCGTTAGAATCTGCATTCCTCACGCCTTAATGAATGATACGTACCAAGTCACTATTGACGACGCAGAACCATACTATGTAAACCACACACTCTATGATAACAGTACCCACAGATGGATTTACTTTGCTTATGAACATTCAACACTTGAAGTAGTAATAGTTCCAGAGTTGTCATCATTCCTAATCTTGCCATTATTCACGATAGCAACGCTACTAGCAGCCTTAGTCTACAGAAGAAAACGTGTTCCTCCGTCGAGAGAATAGGAAAAAGGTTGCTGGGGAGGTATCTCCATTTGTCCGTGGGTTCAAACGTGGGTTTTGGCCCAGGTGAGTTGATTGATAGCATAAGGAGCAGTAGCGCTCGCAAAGAAAAACTGATGGATTTACCAGCCTTCAGGTCTTGGTCTCTAGGGATTAATACCCAAATGAGTTCAAGTCCCAAAGGCCTAATTACGAAAAATCACTTATGCAAAGCCGAGAGTTCTTATATCCAGAACAGAAAAAAGAGGGATTTGCGGGAGACTTCTCCATTACGCCATGAAATAACCTTTTTGAATCAACAATCAGCTACAGAGCGCGAATAATGTGCTTCGAATGCCTTTGAAAATGAGGTGTTTTGGGTTTTTTGAGGTCTTAGCAGGAGTCACATCAAGCTCGTGGGTTCTTGCTCCAAGCACGGCAGGAACGTGTTACGTATATCTTGAAGTCACTGACGCAAAAGGAAACACAACCCAATCTGCAACATCCCGCGCGACTCTGACTCCTGTCCCGGTCGGATGATATTCACTTTTAGAAGAACATGAGACATCAGAGCCCTTAGCGGTTCATCTGGTTCTCCTAGCGATCTTGTTAACTGGGTTCGCAATTGCCAAACGCAAACCAAACAGAAAATGGCCGAAAATTACTTGACAAACTCCACTCTTGTTAGTTTGACTTCGTTTAGCGGGCGACTGTTGCTGTCCACCGCCACGTTCCCAATAGCATCCACAACATCCATCCCTGCGGTGACGTGACCAAACACAGGATGCTTACTGTCCAAGTGATTGTTGTTCACAAGGTTGATGAAGAACTGGCTGCTCCCAGTATTCGGGCCCTTGTTCGCCATAGCCACCGTGCCCCTATCATTGCGGTTGTGATCAGTAAACTCGTCTGGAATCGCTGGAATGTTCGAGTCACCGGTCCCCGTACCCGTTGGGTCACCGCCCTGCACCACAAAATCCTTCACCACCCGGTGAAAGATCGTCCCATCATAGACCTTGCTCCAAGCCAGCCGCTTAAAGTTGCTCGTCGTGACAGGCATGTCGCTGAACAACTCAACCGTCACGTTCCCCATGCTCGTCACCAGCCTGACCTTATTCGACAAAGTCAAAACCACGCTGAAACTGTTGTCCGCCAAATCCGTCTCATTCGCCACCTGCCCGACTGTCATGTTCAAACGGTAGTCACCCAGCGCAAGCCCAGCCGTGGTCCAAACAAATTCGACCGACTGCTCCGCGCCAGCCGCCAAGCTTGTTACGTACTTCGAAAACACTTTCGAAGTCCCGTTGAACGGAACCGAAGCGTCCATGTTGAAAGATTCTGCAAACGTCCCCTGGTTCCGCACGACAACAGTCACGTCAATGTTCAAACCCTGAGGAACCGCCTGAGAAGAAGGCGAAACCCGAGCAATCGCCACGTCATGGAAAGACCCGCGCATGTTTGGCAACACAAACACGGCAATCAGCACAATAACGGCCAAGACAGCAACCAGCAACAGCATTCTCTTGCTTTTCAGAAAGGAATTGCGCTCTCTCCGCTTCTCTTGCTTAACCGGCAAACCCAACCAGCCCTCGGAAGCATTTTCAAAACCAAGAATGCCTGTGCAAGCTAATAAGACTTCCCCGGGCACACCCGCTACGTCTTCGCTTCTCCAGCAGACAACTGCGCGCGCGGAGGCTGCTCCTTTCCAGATGCGGCAGAATGAGTCGTGATCTGGGGGCAGCCTGAGAAATCCATAGGAATTTATTTATACAGATATCGAGTTAATTCACATAAACATTGTCTCTGAACGGGAGTCTGACGGTTGACGAAGAAGGATTTCGACGATCTGTTTCTCGAAGCAGTAGATGATGCCCTCTCGTCGCTCGGAGATTCTGCGCGGCAGGCAATCTACTTCCACCTTGCAAGCAAGTGCAGACTGGAAAAAGAGAGCATACCGAAGAATCTTGAGGAGTTCGAAGGAGGACTTGAAAGAATCTTCGGGGTGAGCGCCCAATACATCGAGATCCTTATCATGAAGAGGCTTCATGAAAAAGTTGGAGAACCTCTCGAAACAGAGGGAACGAAGGATCTTGTTTTTGCAGACTATGTTAATGCAGCCAAGCAGAGCTATGTGAAGAAGAAGGCAGCGTCTGGAAAAGCCTGAGCTTCACTAAAAGTGTTCTGATTCAGATTTCGAGTTCACAAATGATTTATCAAAGCTCGCGGAAGTTTCATTCCAAGTTTACACACTCAACAGAGGGCAGAAATTGGCTCCGGTTAACTTCGACAAGATCCTTCTCTCTGCAGTTGAAGAGAGTCTATCCTCTCTCGGCGACTCGTCCAAGCAAGCCATATTTTTCCATCTAGAGGCGTCGTTCAAGCTGAAGAGAGAGAACATTCCATCAAGCTTGAAAGAGTTCACTGACGCCCTAGACGGGATTTTCGGACCTGGCGCCCCGTATCTTGAGAAGCTCATCACGAAACGCCTTCATGAAAAGCTAGGCCTAAGCTTTGAGGATAAGGACGGTAGAAACCTGATAGAGTGCGTTAACAATGCTCGGAAGCACATGCCGCCCAGAAGGAAGTGAGAAACAGGATGAAGCCGAAGATAAACGACAGGAATGTGTCAACTGAATATCTGAGGCACATGCTAGAAATGATGCACAATCTGACTGACAGCATAGACGAACCCGTCTACATCTCAGACCCAGACACATACGAAGTCCTGTTCGCCAACAAGAGAACCAAAGAGCAATTCGGCCGCGACATTGTCGGCAAAAAATGCTACGTCGCCTTCAGAAATCTGAAAAAACCATGCCATTCCTGCACCAACAAGTACATCTTCGGAAGGAACCTGGGAAAGACCTACATGTGGGATCACCAGAACCAGTGGAACAAGCGCTGGTACAGAGGCATGTGCAAAGCTATCAGATGGCCTAGCGGCAAGCACGTCCGCTACGGTATTGCGATCGACATTACAGAGCAGAAGAACGTCCAGAACGCACTCAGACAATCTGAGGACTTCTTCCGCTCAGTCGTCGAACACTCGCACAGCGGAGTAACGATAATTGACGATCATTATGGAGTCATCTATGCAAACAACGAACTCGGCCGGATTCTGGGTTATCCGAAGGAAGAAATAGTTGGACACGACTTCAGGGAATTCGTTGACAAAGGCAGCGTGGCCTTTGTTCAAAGCAAGTACGACCGAAGATTGGAAGGAAAGAGCGTTAAGCCTCGATACCAGTTCGATGTGGTCCGCAAGAACGGTGGGAAGCTCACTGTTGAAATAATATCTTCAGAAATCCATGACCATGAAGGCAGACCACGCATAATCGGGCAACTGCTTGACATCACCGAACGCGAAAGGATGGAACAAGAGAGGAAACGTTCCGAAGGAAGACTTTCGGCACTGAACGAATACGGTCAGAGCCTGAACATGGCCAGAGAACTTGCAGAAATCTCCAACCTCACACTCAACGCCATGGAAAAGACCTTGGGGTTCGAATTTGCCACTTTCTTCGCAGTGGCAGGAAAGAACCTCCAACTCATCGACCAACGAGGATATCCAAGAAAACTAAAAGTCAGCTTGCCTTTGGACGGCAGCAAAGGAGTGACTGTGAAATCTGCAACGTCAGGCGAAGCTATCTTTGTTGAAGACATCAGAAAGGATCAATCCTACGTTCCGGGACGCCCAAAGATGCTTTCTGAGCTGGCTGTTCCAGTAAAAACAGGAGACAAGGTTCTGGGCGTTCTGAACGTCGAGAGCAAAAGGCTTGCAGCCTTCAACGAAGATGACAGAAGACTTCTCGAAATATTGGCTTCGCATGCAGCCACTGCGATGAGCAACCTGAGAAGACGAGACGCTCTAAGGAAACTTTCCAACAACTTGGAAAACCTCATGAAGAGCACAACCGAGATCATGCACGTCAAAGAAATGCATCAGCGGCTTAAGGTCATTGCCAAAGCCATAGAAAAATTTGGGTGGCGAAGAGTCGTCATCTCCCTCAGAGACGAAAACCTAGAGGGAACTGACCTAGTCACCGTGGGCCTGACAAAAGAAGAAAACCAATTGCTTGCCAAGAGAAAAGCGCCAGGACAGGTCTGGCAAAAGCGTCTGGGTCCAGAATTCGGAAAGTACAAGATCAACGAGTTCTACTACTTGCCTTGGAGTGATCCATGGATCCGCGAGAACGTTCACGGTTTGCCGCCGGACTCGTCTCCAGATGAGTCAACGACGTACGCAGGAGTCCCGAGCAAACGGTCTCTTGACGAGATGGTTGACTGGCATCCGCAAGACATGCTTTATGCGCCGCTTCGCACGCCTGAAGGCAGGATAGTGGGCATACTGAGTATGGACGATCCAACGGATGGCAGGAGACCCAGTAAGGAGACACTCGCCCCGCTGGAATTGTTTCTGCATCAGGCAGCGATGGTTGTCGAGAATGCTCAGCTGATTGAAAGCTTGAAAGAGACTAGAAAGCAATTGGAAGTTTATGCGGGTCAGTTGGAACAGATGGTAGAGGAAAGAACCCGCGAGTTGAGGGAGTCGCAAGAGCAGTTGCTTAAGGCTCAGAGGCTTGCTGTCATAGGCGAGTTGGCTGGAATGGTGGGTCATGACCTACGCAACCCATTGACGAGTATTGCAGGCGCAACATACTACATTAAGAAACACCTATGTTCAAAGGCGAGCAAGAGAATAGTCGAAATGCTTGACCTTGTAGAGAACAACATTGTTTACTCGAACAAAATCATCAACGACCTACTGGATTATTCAAGAGACATAAAGCTAGACCTGACAACCACAAGTCCAAGGAAAATAGTCAAAGATGCCCTATCAGTGGTTGTGATCCCGAAGAAAATCCACGTGGTAAACCTGACAGCAAACAATCCTGACGTGAGGATGGACTTTGAGAAAGTGAAACGCGTTTTCGCAAACATCATCAAGAATGCTGTGGACGCTATGTCCGACGGTGGCAGACTGACCATGAAGAGCAGAAGGGTGAAGGATCATGTGGAATTTGTCTTCACGGACACTGGCGAAGGTATTTCGGAGGAGACGTTGGAGAAGCTGTGGACGCCTCTTTTTACGACTAAGGCAAAGGGCATGGGGTTCGGTTTGCCTATCTGCAAGCGTTTCATAGAGGCTCACGGCGGGTCAATCTCGGTGAAAAGCGTTCTCAACAGAGGAACGACTTTCGCGATCATGCTTCCAATCGAACCGCAGAATAAAGAAGAAGGAGGTGAAACAGTTTGGATAAGGCCGCAAGAATCCTCATTGTTGACGACGACGAGAACATAAGGAGGGTTTTGGTAGCGATTCTTGAGGACGAAGGATACTTCGTTGAATCAGTGGGCACAGGAGGCAGCGCGATAGAGAAGACGAAGAGGAACTTTTACAATCTGGCATTGATTGACGTTCGGCTTCCCGACATGGAAGGAATCGAGCTTCTCACGAAGCTGAAGGACACGACGCCAAAGATGCGCAAGATAATCATCACGGGCTTTCCGACACTTCAGAACGCTGTCGAAGCGGTGAACAGGGGGTCAGATGCTTACATATTGAAACCTTTTGACGTGAACAAAGTGCTTGACACGATAAAGCAGCAGTTGAAAGAGCAGGAGAAGGAGCGCAAGTACAGTCAGGAGCGAGTTGCAGATTTCATCGAAGCCAGAGTGAAGGAGCTGAGCGTGGAGGAAGCCACCCACAAGAGGAAGCCCTAACCCCTGCTTCAAATTCACCCTTTCTTCAAGTCCCATTCGGGTCTTACATTCTTGAAACCATTTACGAGCCTTTTTGTTCTGGTTCTGACACCATCATGGCAGGTTCTTGCGCATGAATTTCCATACGTGACTGGTTTCGAAGCCTACTTTCTCCAACAGCGTCAATGACGCAGCATTCTTTTCCGAGGTGAACAGCCCAACCGAATCCATGCCCTCAGTGAATAGCAGGTTCATGGCCCGAACCGTCAGCGCAGATGCCAGATTCTTGCCGCGAAAATCAGCAAGCGTTGTTGCTGGACCCAAGTATCCGCGCCTGCAGTTGAAGGTTTTGTTGTAGTTCGTGTCAGGCTTCGCCACGACGACTGAAACGATCTTGCCTTCAGTTTCCGCCACTTGAACCCATCGCTCGTCAAAAGGAGGATCATCAGTCTTCCATGTCTGTAGGTTTCCAAGCTTGAGCCGCTCAAAACCGAAACCACTGTTCACAGCCTCGACCATCTGCTCCTCCTCATCTGCCTTCAGATTCCGGAGCACTATGCCTTCCGGTACCTCCGGAACAGGTCTCAGCTCGTTGAGCTTCGCGGTCAAGTGGCACAGGCCGCCCTCAGCCTTGTAGCCTCTCTCAGCCCACTCCGCTATTTTCGGACTTCCAGAGTCTACAGCCGTGAACACTGTGTTGCCTTTGACATATTTCTCGATCTTATCGACGAAAGACTTCTCTATGGCCTTTCGGTCAGGTCTTTCAGGAACGGCTAGCCATTCGACTTCTTCTCCCCAGTGGCCATCATGGTATGCGGCTGAACCCACGAAGCGCCCGTCTTCTTCAACAACTAGGATTTTCAGTTTTCCTTCTTGAATCCATGAACGCAGTCCTTCTTCGGTGTAGGGAGAAAACTCGTAAGCGTTCTGGTACGTAGTGTTTAGTAGCTTGATTATGTCCAGAACGTCAATGTCACTGAAGCTGCGTATCTGAACCGTCATCTTGAGTCTCCACTGCAGAACGCTGAAAACGATAATAAGCTTTGGGGCAGCATCCGCCTAGTATTCCGTGTGTATGAACGATGGCAGTTTCGGGAATAGAATGCCAATTAGGTAGTGATGGCTTGGGCGCACTAGAAAGTCGGGGTATATTGCCTGAAGCTCTTCTTGGCTTCGGTAGCCAAGCAGCAGCTGCACGAACACGAGCGGATTGAATCGTATCGTTCTGTCTTCGCTGGTTTCTAAACGCTGAATGCTCTCTATTTTTCCGGCTTTGATGGATAGTTGGACTGTGTAGCTGTAGAAGTTAAAGTTTGCAGGTCCAGTCATGCGTCGATATGTGGATGAAGACAGACGCTTTTCGAAAAGCGGCTTCATCTTTCTGAACAGCTTGACATAGTCAGGCACACGTATCTGCCACGCGTAGGGCGGCTGCTTCACTCCGCCGACGGCAACCAAATGCTCGATGAAAGGCTCATGACAACTGATCGTGGCGACAAGAGTCTCCAGCCCGCGTTTCTTGCCAGCGTCTTTAAGAAATCTCAGGATTGACTGCGCTTGACCTTGATCCACATCGGTGACTTCACGGAGGAGCAGCTCTTTCTCCGCGGGGTTTTCGCTGATTCTGAAGTACGCGATCATCTCTCCACGTTCCTCCAATGCGTAACCCTCGAAAGTGTATTCGGCGACCATGCCTGTCTCCAGCTGCATCTTCCAAATGTCGTCGTCGCGAACCGCGTGAACATAATACTTCTGCTTTGCTTGAGCAAGAAGCTGTTTAGCTTTTGGCATATCAGTCTTCGCGAAGGGGCGGATCGTGTGCTTCTGCTCGCAGTCAGGTATCTGGTCGATTCTGATCTTCGTCGCTTCGTCGAGGGGTAGAGCGTAATCGTATCCAAACTGGCGATAGTAGTACGGGATGCCTTGGATGGCTGCGAGGTCATAGCCTTGTTTCGACACTTGCCTGTGATATTCATCCATGAGCCTTGCTTGCAGGCCTTGATGGCGATAGTCTGGAAGAGTGGCTACGCAGGCGATCTCAGCCACTTTCAGCGGTATTCCGCCTATGCTCCATTTTGAGGGAATGATGTTGAGGCAGGCAACCACCTTGCCATTGTGTTTCATAATGAAGAAGTCTTTGAGCGTCATCCTTGGATGATGGTCTAGCCACTTCTTGACTTGCAGATCAACGCGGCTGTTCTGCCCGAAAACCTTACGCATCAGCTCAAGATGCTGGGCTACATCATCCTCAGTTTCGAGGTGATGGAACGTGAACTCGTCCTTTCCCACGGTGATTCCCTCTTTCCAGAAGCTTTCCAGATCGGCCAATATGAATATTACTGAACCCCGAACGCTGAACACCCACAGCGCATCGTGCGATTGATGGCAAACCTTAATCCAAGCATTGCCAAACAGTCTTTGCAAATATGAAATCCATGAAAGGGGTTACTCGTGAGTATGTGCGTGTTGACCGAACCGCATTCCGTGGCTTATCAAGCGGTTCATCGATCCCAAAGCGAACTCATCTTCGTTCCAGTCGAGGAGATTGATGTGGTTATCAAGAAGGAGAAGACTATTCCTTCTGATGCGCCGGGCGTGGAGCTTGACCACCATGGCGACAAGCGCAGTTTCGACGTGATTGTCGAGAAATACCGTGTTAAAGATACCATGATACTGAAGATTGAAGAAGCAATCCGTGATTACGAGTTCAACGAAAAATCTCCGGACAAGATCCGGTTGAAAGCAACTCTGGTCTTTACTACGTTCTCAAAGGACTTGAAAAGACATCCCGGTCAGACGACGAAACAGTCACAAAGGCGTTTGACGTGATGGACGCGTTTTACGCCAGTCTCAAAGAATGCTCAATTACGGCCGAACTGGCTTTCGTGTGCTTTAGGGTTTCACGTTAACCTTATCTCCATCCTCGCTTCTAATAGGCAGGTTCTAGTTGGAATCGCTTGAGGCTGGTTTGCATATGGATATGAAGGGCAGAGTCGTGGAAAGCAGGATTTTCTGGACTCTTTGCATAATGGGAGCATTCGCCATCCTGAGTTCAACGATGTCCAAGAATCCGGTTTTGAAGCCTTTCGCTTCCTTTCTTGGCGCGCCGACTGAGTGGACAGGAGTGATTGCTGCCGCTTCGACCATGCCCGGCATTTTGGTCAGTTTGCCTGCGGCTTCGCTTTCAGATATTCTGGGGCGAAGGAAGTTTCTGATTGTTGCTGGCGTCGTGTTTGCTTCGGCGCCGTTCCTGTACGTGTTCATAACGGCTTGGTGGCAGCTGATTCTTGTCAGGTTCTATCACGGCTTCGCAACCGCCATTTTTGTTCCTGTGGCAGAAGCGTCGATTGCTGAGCTGTATCCGACGAGGCGTGGTGAACGGATTTCGCTTTTCTCTTCTGTGACTTATGTGGGCAGGTTCTTTGCGCCTCTGACTGGCGGATACTTGTTGATGGTTACGAGTAACGATTTTCACGTGCTCTACTTGGCTGTGGGCGTGGCGGGCGTGACTGCTCTCGTCTTGGGCTTGCTGTTTTTGGTTGAAAGGGAAGGCAGATCCAGCGCTGTCTCGGCGAAGAGCACGAGCGAAACGGCCAAGAAGATGTTCAGCGGCTGGGGAAAGGTTGCGAGCAATCACGGTGTGCTTCTGGCGAGTTTCGTGCAGGCGTGCCAGTATTACGCTTCGGGCGCGGTGGAGTTTTTCCTTGTTGGCTACTTGACTGAGATCGTTCACTTGGACCTGTTCTTGACAGGCGTCATTTCTGCAGGCTTGGTTGGAACGCCTATTCTGGCTAGACCATACATGGGCAGAGTTTCAGACAAGATCGGCAGACGAATCCCAATAGTGGTCGGCTGCCTAGTTGGCGGGTTCGCTTTGCTTGCTATTCCGTTTGTTAGTTTGTTTCCGATTCTGCTTTTTCTCGCTTTGGCGTATGGTTTGGGTTTTGCGATGGTCACTGCGTCGACACCGGCTTTGGTCAGCGAGCTGGTGCCCAGAGAACTTGTTGGAACTTCCATGGGTTTCCTTGACACTTTGATGGATGTGGGTCAGACGATTGGACCGATTATTACTGGGTTGATTCTTGCAACGAAGTATGAGTATTTTGGCTCGTTCGGAGCGCTGGCCCTCGTGCTTATAGTGTCGAGTGTGATTTTTCTGATTTCAGGTGTGGCTAAGGAGAACCTGAGTGCCACACAGAGCTCTAGAGTGTTGAGGAAAGAGTAGAAAGTGGCAAAGCCCGGCAGTTCGCTTCGGATCACTTCTGTGAGGAAATGGCAACACATCCGATTCAACCTCTTAGAGTTTGGCTTCTTCAAGAATAGCGAGGAGGAAAAGACAATGCTGCTGAAATCCTTGACAAAGAATTCTCAAGAGATAAATGGAGAAAAATGACCGTTAATTTGGCAACAGTCACAGACCCGTACCAGCCTGCTGAGAGCGAATTCAAGATCAGCAGGAGTGTGCTTGAAGTGTTTTTGAAGCATAACAACCCGCTCATGCTTAGCACAAAGTCTGCGTTGGTCTTGAGGGACATTGACATACTCCATGAAATGGCTCAAACTGGCTTTCTGAACGTGGTTGTTTCTCTGTCAACACTAGATGAGGAGTTGAGGAGAAAGATCGAGCCAAGAACCGCCAGCGTGGAGGCGAGACTGAACGTGATTCAAGAACTAAGCGAAGCAGGAATCACGGTCGGTGTCGCAGCGATCCCCTTGTTACCTTACATCTCCGATGATGAAAAGGACATGGACGAGCTCCTGAAAACAGCGGCGGAAAGAGGCGCCAGTTACGTGATTTCAGACATGCTCAATTTTCGGGCGGAAGCAAGAGCGAGATTCATGAAGTTTCTAGCAAGCTATGATCCGAGGCTGGTTCAGCCCTATGAAAAGCTTTACCAAACGAACTATTGCGACAGAGACTATTCAAAGAGAATCAGAAGCAAAACCAATGAGCTCGTCAAAAGATACAAAATCGATGATTACCAGAAAATGTTCTCTTATAGAAAGTAAGGCGCGCGCTAATTGGCTAATCTGCATAGAACACTCGTCTATATGTGAAGTAGATTAATGCTTACGTGAGTGGCTGGCTTCCTTCTAGTGTGTATGTCAAGAACTGTACAAAGCCAACTTTTCGAGGGGACATTGGGAGACGCACGCGGTGCAGACTCAATACAATTACAACGGTGTTCTGTTGAATGTTACAGAATGAAGTCAAGTGTTGTCACATTTCGGCAACATCAAAGTAGATTTTCCTTTCTCTAGAATGTGGAAACCTCTCTTGTTTAAGAGGCTTGGTTAAGACATGCAACTTCATTCTAGTTTGAAATCTAAACTGTGAAAGGACTGTAGCTAGTGGGCTTGACGGGTCTATCGTCACATGAATGAAGTTGATCTTGTTTTCGAGAGCAATGTTGACTGTTTTCTTCAGCAATTCCCTCATACTTTCAGGTCTCTTGTAAGCCACAGTTGCCAAGTTGTAGCTCAGAAGTGGCTCACCAGGCTTGGGGATGTAGGGCATTCTCGTAAATAGGCCAATCAGTCTTATCAGATGTGTCTGCAAGCTCAGCCTCCAGTTCAGTTTCTCCACGATGTATTTCCTGACTTTATCGTACTCCCAGATTCCCAAACAGGCTTCAAGCTCACCATTGTCCTCGAATACAAGGATGTTGTGAAAGTCAAAGTGTGGTATCCTCCCAAGATACTCCACAAAGTCCTTGGGTTCGAAAGGAGCAAAGAAGTCGTAGCCGCGGTACATCTCGTTGATCAAATCGGTCACATCGTCAACGTCAGCTTCTTCCATGCTCCTTATGTTTCCCTCGGCAGTAATTCTCTGCCTCTTGTAAGGCATCAAAGAAATCGTCATGCAGTCTTTCACTTTCTCGAATCCCATCTTGGAAAACAAGCTTAACGAGGGAATGTTGTCCTCGATTATGTCTAGATGTAGTAGGTCGACGCCATTCTCCGCGCGCGCTAAAATGTGCTCAATGTGTCTTTGCAGTTTCTCCGCAATTCCTTTTCGCCTGTGAAAAGGGTCAACGACGAAACCGTATTCGTAGGCAGTCTTGATCTTTCTGCCTTCAACGTATGTATCGCTGATTGCGAACGCTGCGGAACCAATTATGGTGTTATTCTCAGTTGCCACAAAAACGTGCCAATCTTTGAATGGTCTAGAGCGAGCGAAATAGTCTGGTGAACTGTCGACACCAAGAACTAGGCTGGTGCCCGCAGGACATTTCTTTTGAAGTTCATTAAGAGCTCCGTTGTCGCGCTCAGTGGCCTCTCTGATCAATGTCATAATGCCCCTGTCCTCTGACTGTTACCACGTAAGTCAGAGAGCATATTTAGCGTTGATGTTTCCGCGCGCCTCGGTAAGCAGAAAATAGGGAGGGTGCGGGTGATATCTCCACGGTGTGGCAGGTTAAATCCCACCCCCTGCACCAGGTTTGGTTTATTATGCAATAGTAGAGCATTACAGATAGGTGGAATATTGAATAGTGAAACGCAAGACAAGTATGTTCATGCTGGAAAGCTTCAAGAGGTAACACGACTTGAAGCACAAGCCAAGGCATTTGATAGAATTCTTCAGAAAGAGTTTGAGATCCTGGGTTTGGAACCCCGGATGAAGGTTCTCGATGCTGGCTGTGGAACAGGTGCAATCGCAAGGAGGGTGGCTGAGAAAGTTTCCTCCGGAGAAGTTCATGGAATAGACATCGATTCCTTGTTCATCAACGAGGCGAGGAAGTTGGCAGCAAATGAAGGAATCAAAAACGTTGGATTTGATGTGGGTGATGTTGACAGTTTGGAGTATGAAGATGGCACTTTTGATTTGGGTTATTGTAGGCTCGTTCTCATGCATGTCAAGAACCCAGTGAAAACCGTAACCGAGTTGAAAAGAGTCACTAGGAAAGGCGGAGTTGTCGCAGTGTCTGACATGGACGATGGGGGTATGATTACCTATCCAGAAATGCCAATGTTTATGGATTTACTTGCAAAAGGCAGTCATTGGGCAAAGACAAGAGGAGAAAATCGTTACATTGGTAGACAACTCTTCTCGATATTCTCTCAAGCAGGTCTAAGTCCAATAAATATCCACCCATTGCCAATTCATGCCACACAGCAAACTCCAGAAATGCTTAAACTGCTTGTTTCAGTTCCTGTGGGGATGATTGAACTGGGGAAAGAGGAAATGATAAGAGGGGGCTTCATGACCGCGAGAGATTATGAGGAAGGATTGAAGGAGGTTCAAATGCTTCTAAGTCATCGAGGTGCCTTTGCCATGGGTCTGAGTTTTCTTGCTGTTGGAAATGTCCCTTAATAGACAAGCTATTGACAATAGATCGGAATGCAAAAAGAAGAAAAGAGGCTGCAGGAGAAGTCAACACGCTGTTATTAGTCAATCTCTTGTTACTCTACGATACTTCCAGTCACTGTTGACGTTGTCATATCTCAACTACGTCAATGTATAGTAGCGCGTGCTTTCACCGAGATCAGGTGGTTAGGACGTCGCGCGCGCAGACAACCCGGGAAAATTCCTGAAGGTTTGGGCGAGGTGAATTTGAACCCGACCCCAAGTGGAGATGTCTCCCGTATTCTCGATTGACATAGATATCTCCAGTCAGAAACGTGGTCACAGTTGCTTAAAAGGACTTATAGAGAATTGCTCTACTGTTTTTGTTTTCTTTCTTCTCCTTTCGATTTTTTTGGAGAATTGCGAGATTTCTCCCTAAATTATTAATGCAACTTGAAACGACAATGGTGAACCAGCAAGAAAGAGAAGGTGGTGAATGCAGTTATCAAAAGGCTTCTCATGAAAGGCCTTGTGAAACTTTCCAGAAGACCGCAGGTGAAGGTTTTCCTTAAAAGGTTAGAAGGCTTTGTCGTAGACATTGGTGCTGGTGGAGAGGGTGTGATAGCCAAAACATGCGGAAGGGAAACTGTGTGTGTGGATATTAGCAGGAGAGAAATCGGTGAGGCTAGGTCTAGAGGTGCAGTTGCCAATTGGGTTTTATGTGATGCTTGCTCTATGCCTTTCAGAAATGGCACTTTTGACGTAGCCACATTTTTCTTTTCACTTATGTATATCAAGACGTTTGAAAGAAAGCATGCTGTCATGGTAGAGGCTAAAAGGGTTCTCAAATCGGATGGGTTGCTCTACTTGTGGGATGCAACCATTCGGGAAAAACCAGACCTATACGTTGTATTTGTAGAAGCCAATTTGCCAGATGAAGAAAAAATCTATACAGGATACGGAGTGAAAGGAAAGGAGAAAGAGCAAACTCTAGAACTCATTAACAAGTTAGCCCTTGAAGCAGGATTCAAAGTTGCCAGAACTGAATCTCACAAAAATTGGTTTACAGCATGTTTTCATTGAATAGGTAAAGTTTTATCCCGATTTAGGTTGGTTTTGTTAGTATTTTTGGTTCTTTCCTTTCTTCCCTGAGAATGCTGAAGAGAGCCCTGTCTCTCCATTCTCCTCTGGCAAAAACGGACTTTCGAATTATCCCTTCTTTCTCGAAACCCACGTTCTGCAAAACCTTCTGAGAAATCATATTTCTTGCATCCGTGTGAGCCTGTATGCGGATGAGGTTTCTTGAAAGAAACAAATAATCGACCAACAGTCTTGTGGCTTCGGTGCCGTAGCCTTTGCTTCTTTCATCTGCAGTCAGAACGCAACTTATTTCCATCATATTCTCTATGAGCCAATGAAACATTGTTCCAATCTTGGTTCCGTCCTTTTTTTCAACGAAAAACCACTTGGTATCCGAAGTGAGACCATCATACCTCTTCTCCCACTCTGTACTGGACTGCTGTGGCAACCAAACAAATTCACCGAGGTATACAGAACTATTGCTCCATTCTGCCAATAATGGCAAGTCATCTCTTTCAATAACCCTCAAATTAACATTGTTGCCTTCAAGCAATCTGAACACCAATTCCAATGTTTAAATCGGTTCGGCTATTACTTTTCTGTTTTTCCAGTTTAATCATTAGCGCGCGCTTTAGCCTATTTCAGTCGCGTTCCGCATCTTGGACATACAGCGGTGGTTACGTTGGCTTCCATCATCATTTCGGCAACGCAATAGAAGCATATACAAGCTTTGCATCTCGGACAACAGAAGTTGGCCCCTTGAATGAGCTTTCTGCACGCGAGGCAAGGCTTGCCAACACATTCGCCAGACATAACCATCACGTCTCGCAGGCATTAGTGACCTGCAAACACTTGTCAAGACGCAAAAGACATTTATGGATTTCTTTAGAAGCACGCGAATCCAAGCTTTTTCGAGCAGTTGATTCACGATTTTCTGTTCTCTGCTAAAATCCACGATTCCATATAGCGCGCGCAATTACATACAGTGTGAGAATCTCCCATTGTAATAGGAGTGTTTTATTTGTCTATGCATGTATGTGGGCGGTTCGAAAGAAAGAAATATTCTTCCATAACTAGACAGAGATTGCTTCCACACCGAGTTTTCTTCTGTAGACTATGACTGCAAAAAAATGGATACAAAATACGCCGTTCGGGCTGCTTACGTTGTTCTAGCTTTCTATAAGCTAAAGATTTGCCGCAGGATTTACCTGAACGTCAAGTTTATTGTCAACCAGCAAGTAGTAGTCAAAGACTTTTCTTATGCGTCTTGGAGCAAGATCGTTGCTGAATATCTTGTACATCTTAATGAGCTGGGGTTGAATTCGAAGAATGTCTGTTAGCGTTATCAAACCGAGCAGCTTGCCTTTTCTTGTAATCGGCATCTTTTTGATGTTCTTCTGAAACATGATTCTGGATACATCTCCGATTTCGACATCAGGTTCGACGGATATCAAGGGCGTTGACATTACTTCCTCAACCTTTGTTTTCCTAGGATCTTGTGACTTAGCCAGAACTCTCTTCATAAGATCTCTTTCGGTCAGTATTCCTAGAGCCTTCTTGTTCTCGGTAACGATTAGGCATCCTATCTCATGCTCATTCATCAGCCTAACAGCCTCTTCCACTGTCGAGTCTTTCGTTATCGTGATTACTTTGCTCACCATGATGTCACGTGTTTGAATAGACATGAACTTTCACTGGCAGTTATTCGTTCCAGTACAAATAAAGGTTTTATGAACCGCGAATCTGTATCTAGAAGCTATTCTAGGACTCCAATAGATCTTAATCACTTCTAGGACACCTGCCATATTGGAGAAGAGATTTGTCTCAGTCAGGCTTCTGAAGCTTTGGTTAAGTTGATGGTAGTTCGTCTTGTCGTCTGCATCTTGCCAAAACACGGTCAATTGCTTAGCGCACGCGCAATTAGCACTATTGGTGTTGCCGGGCTTCTTCGAAGTCTGGGCATATTGTTCTGTTCTGTTTTCTGTACGTTGCTGTTCTAATACCTAGCATTTTAGCCGTCTATGAGACTACATATCACTTGGGGTTCGTGAAGTGATTGATGAAAGGAACAACACCTCAAAGAAATCCAGAATCCAGTTCGTAGAGAAGGTTTTTGCAGTATCAGTTTGCATGATCTTTCTTTTCTCGATTTTCTTTCCTTTCTATCACGTAGCCTTTGTGTCTCCACTTCATATTCCTGAATATGGGAGCCATTTCTCAACCGTTTACTGGTCATTTAAAGCACAATATTCTTATTTTAGTGACCTTGAATTTCCAGGATTCAGATCTTATGTCTATTGGTTCTATGATAACGGTTTCTACAACTATATTCCTGGTCCAAAGCTTTCCATGGTCTTTCTGTTCATGATTGTTGCACAGATCCTGGCATTGGTGATGGGGGTTCTTTTCATCCTGAAAGGCAGAAGTGTTCATGCACTAGCTGGAATGATCTTTTCTCTTGGAGTGACGATATCTATGACATATTTTAAACTAGTTCACTCTGTACCCACTCAATCAGCACTAGTCACTGTAAACTCCTACGGGACTGGGTTTTGGCTCACTTGCCTGTCAGTGTTTTTGTTTCTATCCTCATTCATAATCAGCCATTTCTCCAAGTAGAGAAAGTGCAGCATTTGTACAGCAACTAGGGACTTGGACAGAACATTAGAAGCCGTCAGGCAATTGGGACAAGGACTAAGTTTCGTTTTTCCTCTTTTTAATTTTAGCCTTGTCTGCTCTTAGCTTTCTTACAATGTCCACCTGTTCTGTGGGATAGTACCAGGGCATAGTATCGTAGGATCTTGGAGGACCTTTCTTCTCTCCATTCTTCTTCTTCTTTTTCATGGCTATCCAACGATGTGAAAGGAACAACTGACTATTTTCATTTTCTCCAAGACGATTTCCACTGCTGTCCAAACAAAGCCAGTAGTGTTCCTCTGATCATTTCCTATCTGTTATTCCCAACAATGAAGCAAATTCACTCATAAAAAGGAGAGTTTAGATGTCCCCGCTGTTGGAATTGATTACGATTGTTTCCAGAATACTGTGCCAATTGCATCGATCGAGTTACCAGTTTCAAACCACTGAACGTTTGTGAATTGTACTGGAACTACCACATCGACAAACAAGACGATTTTGTAGACATTTATGACTCTAATCTTTGTATACAGAGGCATAGACAATCTGCAGATGAGACCATTTGTCGAATTATATGCTTCAATTCTCCCGGTAGCTGATGCTGAACCTGTTGCTCCTGCAACAGAATTACCTGCTGTGTTGCTCATGCTTGTCCATCCGCTCCATGTTGATCCACCTGAGACTTGGCCACCTAGGACTGTGATATTTTGACCATTTAGCATGATTTCGCTGGAATTCGTGAAAATACCCCAAGGGATGTCATGAAGATTGTACCCATGATCTACTCGCCGAAGCATAGTTGTTAGGAATCCGTCAGCAACAATTTCCTCTGTAGGCATGGACGAAACTTTCAGATTTCCGTTAGAATCGAGGGGGAGGTTTGTTACGTTGACATTCTTTGTTGTGTTTCCTGAAGTTCCGAGTGAACCTGCCACTTTGATTAAGTCTAGAACGTTGATTGTTCCATCTTCTCTAACGTCTACCCATGGGTCCCATTCAGCTGCTGATTTGACAGGCGTAATCGTAAGTATTACCGTTGTTAAGCAGAAAGTGCATAGAATAGACACTACCAAGTCTTTCTTTGTTATCAAGTTATCACCTCCCCTTCTCCAGCATAGCTAATCAGAGATTAGCTTCTCAATGTGTTATTAGACTTTTGAGTGAGAGTTCTAGAAACAAGAAACTCTGACACAGAACGCTAGAAGTTATCAAGCAATTGGAACAATCACTGTGACTTTTCTTTGTTTAGGCACTCAGCTAGGTATCTTAAGGAAATGGGCCTCAGAACATTGTCACTATTTATGCTTATGATGAAGGAGCCAGTTATTCTCATAAGCTCTGCCCATTCTGTCCTGATTTCTGCCAAGTATTGAGCATAGTCTGAATAGTTCTTATGCGCCGAGATGGCTATTCTGTCTGAATCTAAGCCTATGCCTGTAGATACGAATATTATGTTGGGATGTTTTGTTATGAAATCCTTGGCTTTCGCCACTCTTGTATCTGAATGTTGCTCACGATTCCACCTAGCAAACGTCATTGCTATCATCTCATAACCTAGTTTGCCTAAGTCTGGCATTGCACCATAGCTGATTACTTCTTCTTTTTCAAGCCTTCTTCTAATTCTAGAGACTGTAGGCTGAGAAACGCCAATTGCTTTCGCAAGTTCTCTATCACTTTTTCTGCAATTTCTTATCAGCTCACAAACCAGTCTCAGCTCAATGTCCTTCATTGCAATCCCATTGCTATTTATCCAAAGTTGCTTTAAGATTTTCTTAGAAAACCCTCTTCTGTTTTCGTATTCACAAACATTTGGAAATGCATGCACTATGTGACAGTCTCATCCACATCCTAAGCTGAGAATAGTGGAGTTGAATCCTGCATGGATTGCCACAGCCAGAAGAAAGAACCCAATCATGCAAATAGGACTTTTCTTTTCAAACAGCTTCTTAACTCCAAATGAAGAGGACACACTTGCTGCTATATGCATAAGGACTGTAAACAGATCACGGAAAATGACATTAACAGGGTTTGAGACAGCTAAAAAAGTCTCAACCAAACCAAATCCAAGTCCCACAGCTGCCCCAAACAACAAAACCTTAGAGGATAGTGTTCTGATTTTCCAAGCCAAGATTGATATGAAAAGCAACTTCATAGTTTCCTCAACTACAGGCGCTAGAATGACTTTTGTTTGATATTCTTTCAATCTAATTCCAGTTATTCTTTCCCAATAGACTTCTAATAGAAGAGCACACAAAAGGACAAAAACACTAGTCATCAACCCAAGCGAAATTACGCCTAGTCCTTGTCTAGATATTCCTCTGGATAATCCAAAAAAAATCAATACCCAGATTAGGAGAAAAACAATACTGAAGATAATGCCTAGCAGAATCATCTAATGACAGAACCCTCAAATCTATTCATGAAGACTGCATACATTACTTTCTGGTTATTTGTCTTTTGAAGAAATCTTCTATAAGCAAGAAACTTGTGGAAAGAACACCAGTATGAAATCCTAATGCAGACATCAGAGAAGACAACATAAACGTGCTAGACTTGATACTAGTAGCTCAATACCGTGGAACATAAGACAAGACGATCTACTTCATCAAAATACCTAGTATCTTTGTTTAGGTTTGGTCAATCGAAAAATACCCGATGTTTATAGCCAAGTCAGTCTAGGTTCGTTTTCTTGTTTCAGGATATTGTTCATCTAAAGATAATGACGCAGGCCCATTCCATATTTGCTCAAACAAATCCAATGTGTTTCTGCCCTGAAGCGATTTTGTGGCGCGAAAATCTTAAGCATGTTCCGCATGTCTCAGATTCTGGACTCTTTGGGTGAATCAGTCTGTTTTTGGCGTTATGTGTTTACGCTGATTGTGTGTACGCTGATCATGTTCGTGTGAGTTGCTTGTTTGGCTATTGCAATGTTGTTGTGGAAATAGCTTATATAACGAAACCCTAGATGTAGCGTCTACTTTAGTGCAGAAACACTATGGTAGTGTGAGGCGGGAGAAAGTAGTCTAATGAAGTGCCCGTATTGCGGGTCTGAGAATCTTAAAACGCTTGAGACGAGGGATTCGCCGGACAACACGGTCAGGCGCCGGAAAGAATGCGGTGACTGCGGGAAACGCTTCACAAGCTACGAGTATGTTGAAACCGTTGAGCTGATGGTGAAGAAGAAGGACGGCAGGCTGGAGCGATTTGACCTGAACAAGATTGTCAGGGGTTTGCAGAAGGCCTGCGAGAAGAGACCGGTAACGATGGAGCAGATCCACGAGCTGGCTGAGCGCGTCAGGCAGGACTTGACGACGAGCGGCAAAGATGAAGTCACTTCGCAAGAGATCGGCGATCTGGTTGTGAAGTACTTGAAGAAGCTTGACCGCGTGGCCTACGTGCGGTTTGCTTCCGTTTACAAGCGCTTTGAGGAGCCGGAAGACTTCACTCGAGCATTGAAAGAGGTAAAAACATGAAGTTCGTCAGAAAACGTGAAGGAAACCTAGAACCGTTCGACCAAGAACGCATCATGAACGCCATCTGGAAGGCTGCCAAGGCGGTCGGCGGAAAAGACCGCGAGCAGGCCAAGAGGCTCAGCGACCTAGTTGTAGCCGAGCTTAAGAGACGGTTTGGTGACGAGGGCGTTCCGACGGTTGAGGAGATTCAGGACGTTGTTGAGAGGATGCTTATTGAGGATGGGCATACGCGGACGGCGAAAGCCTACATTATCTACAGGAAGCAGCATCAGGACCAGCGAGAGTTGGCGGCGCTGCTGAGCGACGCGGACTTGGTTGATCAGTACTTGGAGATTGAGGATTGGCGAGTGAAAGAGAATTCGAACATGAGCTACTCGCTGCAGGGCTTAAACAATTACCTGTCTTCGACGGTTATTGCGAAGTACTGGATCAGCCGAATTTATCCGACAAACATCGCCGACGCCCACTTCTCTGGAGCAATGCATATACACGACCTCGGCGTCCTAGGACCGTACTGCGTGGGCTGGGACATCAGAGAACTGTTGATGTCTGGTTTCTGCGGAGTTTCCGGGAAGATTGAGAGCAAGCCGGCGAAGCACTTCCGCACCGCGCTTGGTCACGTTGTCAACTTCTTCTACACACTTCAAGGCGAGGCGGCGGGAGCGCAGGCTTTCAGCAACTTCGACACTTATCTTGCTCCGTTCATCCGCGCGGATGGTTTGAGTCAGAGGGATGTTGCGCAGGCGTTGCAAGAGTTTTTCTTCAACATGAACGTGCCGACGCGTGTAGGCTTTCAGACGCCGTTCACGAACGTGACGTGCGACCTGACGGTGCCGGATTTCATGAAGGACGAGCCTGTTATTGTCGGCGGCAACGTGGCTGGCAACGCGTACGGCGACATGCAGTCTGAAATGGACTTGTTTAACGCGGCTTTTGCTGACGTGATGAGTCAGGGCGATTCGAAGGGCAGGGTTTTCACTTTTCCAATTCCTACATATAATGTGACAAAGGATTTTGAGTGGGATTCGCCGATTTCGCAGAAAATCTTCGAGGTGACTGCTAAGTACGGCGTACCCTACTTCAGCAACTTCATAAACAGCGACATGAAGCCTGAAGACGTTCGAAGCATGTGCTGCAGGCTGAGGATAGATAACCGCGAGTTGCGTAAGCGTGGAGGCGGTTTCTTTGGCGCGAATCCGTTGACGGGTTCGATCGGCGTTGTCACGTTGAATTTGCCGAGGATTGGGTACTTGTCTAAGGATGAGGCCGAGTTTTTCCAGGAGCTTGAGGCGTTGATGGAGACTGCAAAGGACAGTCTGGAGATCAAACGGAAGGCGCTTGAAAGCTACACGGAGAACGGGCTTTACCCGTACTCGAAATATTACCTTCGGAACGTGAAGAGCAATTATGGCAAGTATTGGAAGAACCACTTCTCAACCATCGGGCTTGTGGGCTTGAACGAGGCCATACTGAACCTGCTGGGCTGCAGCATTGCCACGCCAGAGGGAAGAGAATTTGGGGTGAAGACACTAACGTTCATGCGCGAGAAACTGTCAGATTTCCAAGAGCAGACAGAAAGCATCTATAACCTTGAAGCCACGCCAGCTGAGGGCACTTCGTACAGGCTTGCACGAATCGACAGAAAGAAGCATCCGGACATTGTTGTGGCTAATCAAACGCATAATGGCGCGGAGCCGTTTTACACGAACAGTTCGCAGTTGCCAGTGGATTTTGAAGGCGACTTGTTTGAAGCGTTAGAGCATCAGGAAAGCCTGCAGACGCTGTACACGGGCGGGACCGTGTTCCACATTTTCTTGGGCGAGAGGCTTCACTCGTGGAAGGCGGCTGCTGAGTTGATTAAGCGGGTTTCGAACAGCTCGCATTTGCCTTACTTTACTTTGACGCCTACGTTCAGCATTTGCCCGACTCATGGATACGTGAACGGTGAGCACAAGCAGTGTCCCACATGCGGCGCGAGCTGTGAGGTGTATTCTCGGGTGGTGGGCTATTTGCGGCCGGTAGACCAGTGGAACGATGGCAAGCAGGCGGAGTTTGAGATTAGACGAACGTTTGACAAGTCAACGGTGATGCAGGCAGCGACTGCGGCTGTCCCGATACCAGCCTGAGTGATCTAACCTATGAAGTTCAGCGGGTTGCAGAAGACAAGCCTGGTGGACTATCCGAACCGTGTGGCTTCGGTGCTTTTCACTCCGGGCTGCAATTTGCGTTGTCCGTTCTGCCACAACTGGAGGATAGTGGTTGATCCGAAGCCACCGTTCTTGAACGAAGAAGCCGCATTGAAGATTCTGGAAGAACGCAAAAAGTACGTGGATGCTGTTGTTGTTACTGGTGGGGAGCCGACGATTCATAAGGAGCTTCCCAAGTTTCTGAAGAAGATGAAGGAAAGAGGATTCAGCGTCAAGCTGGACACGAACGGCATGGACTCGAAGATGCTTGAAGAATGCCTACCATACGTGAACTATGTTGCGCTGGATGTTAAGACAAGTCCAGAAAAATACGCAAAACTAGGAGCAAAGGACATCACAGAACTTCTTCGCACGATCGAGATTCTGAAGATGAGAAAAGTAGAATACGAGTTCAGAACCACAGTGGTTCCAGGTTTTGTCGATAAAGAAGATGTGCTGAAGATCTGCGAACTTGTCAAAGGCGCAAAGACGCTGGCTTTACAGCAGTTTGTTCCAAACGACACACTAGATAAGGAGTTTGGGAAAGTCAAGCCTAACCCGCCTGAAACCTTGGCGGGATATGCAGAAACTGTGAGAAAATACGCCGATAACGTACTGCTACGCACTTAACCTTTACTCATGTACTTCTGAAGCTCTTCAAATGCGTTTGTCCATGCTTGTTGGAACCATTGTCTTGCTTCTTCCCATTCTTTTGTGTTTTGCCAGCCGCTATGCAGCAAATGAACCTCTGTGCTCTTCTTGTTTGGGATGAAGAACACTGTCACGTTTGTTAGCGGTCGTGTGTTATTCATAAGAAGCTTGTACTGTTTTGGTCCCTTCCATTCGAAGCATAGAAACTTGTTCCGTTCTATGGCAAGGACCTTACAGTCAATAGTACTGTCACTCTCTTTGTCGTCTGGATTCCAGAACAACTCGTACTTTCCGCCCACCTTCGGTTCCACGTCTGCCATAGCTGTAAGCCACTTTTCCAGAAGCTCATTCTTTGTGAACAATTCAAACGCTTTTTGTGGGCTGCATCTCAGGGAGACTGACAGATGAATAATGCTGTCCATGCCTATCAACTCAGCTCGGAAGTGTAACATCATCAGGCTGAGAGGAATCCTCCGTCTACTGCGATGAGTGTTCCGTGGACGTAGCTTGACAGGTCACAAGCAAGAACCAAAGCCATCGCTCTGCCAATCCCCGAGGCAGAACCAGTAATCAACGCACTCTTCCCTTTCAGAGAAACGAGCTCCGCCAGCGGCTTCAAATTCTTGTCAGTTTTTAACATACTTGAGTCTCCCTGCGCTTCAGGTCGCGTTTCCTATACTTTATCCGGCAAGATAAACGCTTGCACACTTTCCCAGTGGCAGCATCAGGTTCTTCGCCTCTCAGCCCATGACTTGTGCTAATTGGCAATGTGACATATTTTGCAGTTCGAAATATCCTACTTAAACTAAAATCGACTCTAGAATATCCTGAACAAGAGCCAGCACCACCACGGGAAAATATGCGAGGATCAGAACATGGCCAAATCACTGAAATTTATCTTCGAGTTTCCGCCAATTCACGGCGTATTCGATGCAGGCTACGGCGTAGTCTACATCTTTGGCGGACTACATGAAAGCGAAATCGAAAACATCATAGCGCACGAGACGCTGCATTATGTTCTGTTGAGAGTGGCTGGGAAAAAAGCAAGTCTCAGACTCGACAGAATCTACACAGAACTGGACAACGACCCCTAGAAGAGCCTTGCACCAGAAAACACACGGGAACGATCTTTTTTGGCTGCTTCCTCAAGGACAGGCAGACGTGGCGTTTGTGACATGGGTTCTGCTGTCTAACTTTCAATTCCCTATACTTGGGATTTTCCAATGAATCCATGGAAAGCCATCACTGTTGCTATATTGCTGTTCATCTTTCAATTCCCTATACTTGGGATTTTCCAATGAATCTCAACCGATATAGCGGTTTCTGCTCTTAAACTCTGGTGCTTTCAATTCCCTATACTTGGGATTTTCCAATGAATCGCAACAACGCAACCGGATTAGTAGCTAACACATCAACTTTCAATTCCCTATACTTGGGATTTTCCAATGAATCTACTTTGTCAGATGGAAGCAAATCGGAGAACCTCTGTACTTTCAATTCCCTATACTTGGGATTTTCCAATGAATCCATCCCGTATTTTCTTTTTGGAGTGTATGATGCATGGTAACTTTCAATTCCCTATACTTGGGATTTTCCAATGAATCATCGCAGCACGCTCAGTGTTAAGGCCCTCAACCTTCGTCTCTTTCAATTCCCTATACTTGGGATTTTCCAATGAATCGTCACGTTTCTTGAAATCGTGGAGGTCCAGATGCCTTTGACCTTTCAATTCCCTATACTTGGGATTTTCCAATGAATCTTCGCGTAGCATTTCAGCCACCAAGCATCAGAGAACTGCTTTCAATTCCCTATACTTGGGATTTTCCAATGAATCATACATGTGCCCCTTCTGCCTACATATTGACATAGTCTTTCAATTCCCTATACTTGGGATTTTCCAATGAATCTCCATAATTATGGCTTCTTTGACGGAATCGAGTCTGTTTCTTTCAATTCCCTATACTTGGGATTTTCCAATGAATCTCGAATCTTACTACAACGCATAGGAATAGACCCATACATCAGCCTTTCAATTCCCTATACTTGGGATTTTCCAATGAATCTGGAAGCAGTACAACGAGTGGAAGTGGAAGTGTACACAACTTTCAATTCCCTATACTTGGGATTTTCCAATGAATCATGGAAGTGCTATGACTGAGTGATCTGTGTGGTTCCAACTTTCAATTCCCTATACTTGGGATTTTCCAATGAATCTAACACCGGAACAGCAGGAAGCATTAGAAAAGTGTGGCTTCTTTCAATTCCCTATACTTGGGATTTTCCAATGAATCACTACTTAAACTTGGATGCTGTACGAGTTGGCAACATGTACTTTCAATTCCCTATACTTGGGATTTTCCAATGAATCTTAGATGGACTACTGGTTTACGCAAACGACCCCTACTTTCAATTCCCTATACTTGGGATTTTCCAATGAATCGCAGAATACTACAAAGACCGCGTACAGAAGCCAATGTTCTTTCAATTCCCTATACTTGGGATTTTCCAATGAATCGTCACCTGAAGCTTCTGAATGGTACTGGTATGCACATTGCTTTCAATTCCCTATACTTGGGATTTTCCAATGAATCACTGCAAAGCACAACAAGATATACTGACTTCCACTGGGCCTTTCAATTCCCTATACTTGGGATTTTCCAATGAATCGTTAGCCACATCCAAGGATAACGTGCCCGCATTTTGTCATCTTTCAATTCCCTATACTTGGGATTTTCCAATGAATCGATGCTTTGGCGTTGTTGTCGAAATGTATGTGTAAGAGGCTTTCAATTCCCTATACTTGGGATTTTCCAATGAATCTTGAATTTTTTCATGCTCATTCTTTGTTCACCATATTTCTTTCAATTCCCTATACTTGGGATTTTCCAATGAATCGGTGAAGGGATAACCATGCGCAAAAGCCAAATACACCCTTTCAATTCCCTATACTTGGGATTTTCCAATGAATCGTTCCCCATATTCATCCCGCACTCTTTGACAGAATTCAGCTTTCAATTCCCTATACTTGGGATTTTCCAATGAATCGGTTCGTTTAAGCAATAGCTTAAACCGATTTCGCCAAACTTTCAATTCCCTATACTTGGGATTTTCCAATGAATCTCCCAACCGTTGGGCGTAGGCATTATGTATGCCATATTGACTTTCAATTCCCTATACTTGGGATTTTCCAATGAATCTGCGGTAAGCGGCACTGTACGTGAACTCATAAACTACTTTCAATTCCCTATACTTGGGATTTTCCAATGAATCGTTTCGAATTGTAATCGAGCAAGCAAGCGAGTAAAACTTTCAATTCCCTATACTTGGGATTTTCCAATGAATCTCACGTCCGTCGCTTATGCCTGTTCCTGAACCGTACAGGCTTTCAATTCCCTATACTTGGGATTTTCCAATGAATCCTCAGTGTCTACCTGTAAGCATTGAACACAACGTTACTTTCAATTCCCTATACTTGGGATTTTCCAATGAATCGTCAGTCGCAGATTCTTCCGCTTATGGCAACAATCTTTCAATTCCCTATACTTGGGATTTTCCAATGAATCGCCCCAACTTTGGTCCACGCACTATATCCTGCTTCATACTTTCAATTCCCTATACTTGGGATTTTCCAATGAATCACAGGATTTTATGAGTCTTCTCAAGCCTTCTGAGAGACTCTTTCAATTCCCTATACTTGGGATTTTCCAATGAATCTTCTTGAATAGAATTCTACGATGGCAGGAGTTTTGTAGACTTTCAATTCCCTATACTTGGGATTTTCCAATGAATCGAACCCTGTTCAAATCTTTCAACCGTTTGGTGATGGGCTCTTTCAATTCCCTATACTTGGGATTTTCCAATGAATCAGATGATGTAAAATGAGTGAAACAAAAGTGCATCAGTTCTTTCAATTCCCTATACTTGGGATTTTCCAATGAATCGGGAAACGTGTCAGCTAGGGAGAACTGGGGGGCTAAACGCTTTCAATTCCCTATACTTGGGATTTTCCAATGAATCAAATTGTCAGTTTGCTTGCAGTCACGCGGGAATACATGGCTTTCAATTCCCTATACTTGGGATTTTCCAATGAATCGCCGCGCGTAGGTTGAGGGCAACCAGTTTTTCAGTCTGTCTTTCAATTCCCTATACTTGGGATTTTCCAATGAATCTCATAAGAGAGGAGGAGGTGAATTGAACAATGAAAGTTACTTTCAATTCCCTATACTTGGGATTTTCCAATGAATCTCAATCCGTCTGAAATAGTGGCACAGCAACGATTCATGAACTTTCAATTCCCTATACTTGGGATTTTCCAATGAATCAATAAAGTCAATAACTTCTTCAGACATATCTACACTTTCCTTTCAATTCCCTATACTTGGGATTTTCCAATGAATCCGAAGCTAAAACTAAGTATGTGATGAGTGGAACGGTTTCCTTTCAATTCCCTATACTTGGGATTTTCCAATGAATCGCGGATCGCGTCAAAGCATTCCGCGAGCGCTTGACTAACCTTTCAATTCCCTATACTTGGGATTTTCCAATGAATCGCGAGGACAAACAATTTGGCTGGTATGCCAATAAAGTTTACTTTCAATTCCCTATACTTGGGATTTTCCAATGAATCCTACCAATAAGTTGTTGCCGGGTCGAACTTGATTCCCCACCTTTCAATTCCCTATACTTGGGATTTTCCAATGAATCATTCGTGCGCCTGTTTCTTTTAATAGTTGTAGGAGTGCCTTTCAATTCCCTATACTTGGGATTTTCCAATGAATCCATACTCCACGTCAAAACTGTGTTAGGACACAAAAACATCTTTCAATTCCCTATACTTGGGATTTTCCAATGAATCTTCCTTTTTCTGCTGTTATGTAGATGGTTTTTCTTTCTCTTTCAATTCCCTATACTTGGGATTTTCCAATGAATCAACAACCCAAGTGAAAAGATAATAGACCTACAACACGTACTTTCAATTCCCTATACTTGGGATTTTCCAATGAATCGTCGGTTTAATTGGTTCTGCTGCGATCAAGGATACGCATTCTTTCAATTCCCTATACTTGGGATTTTCCAATGAATCAGTTTTTGGCAGAATCGCGAAATAGTACTTCTTTGAACCTTTCAATTCCCTATACTTGGGATTTTCCAATGAATCAATCGGCGTTTGTACAGTGTGGCAGACGTGCGTGGTAGCTTTCAATTCCCTATACTTGGGATTTTCCAATGAATCGACGTTAAACGAGTCATCAGAGAGGAATCTGAGTGAGTTCTTTCAATTCCCTATACTTGGGATTTTCCAATGAATCATCCTGTTGTTGGTCGTGGTCTTCGGCATGGTGTTGCCTTTCAATTCCCTATACTTGGGATTTTCCAATGAATCCGGCCCGTGATTTGCCGTATTTTGGTTGTTGAGGCTGATTTCAATGTGCTTCTGAATATGTATCCTCGATCATTATTTGAATGTAATTTAATTTATAAGGATAATCGACTGAAGTCCTTCCGATGGCTGATCGGCGTTGTACTTTCTATCTGACACTGAACAGAAGTATTTACTTCATCAGCTCTTGCCCACTGCAAGGGAAGCAGGTATCAGCAAGGAGTGCAGGGGCTGGAATTGGCATCAGCCGCCGCTGAAACCCTATTTTGACAATGTGAAGTTGCCGATGTATGAAACTTGCTCAAAGTATTGTCCGACAAATCGGGATGTGTTCTTGCGTAATGTTGAAAGGGCGCGTCCTGTTGTGGGGGCCAGAATGGCTCTTGGCAAGCTTTTTCACGGTGCGGTCAGCGATAGCTTGCAGGCTTTTCTTCAGCGCCAGAATGTGAGTTTTGAGAGCTGGTGGCAGAAGGTTAGGTGGAACGAGATTTCTGACAGACCTGAGAACGTCATTGAGCCTTGCAGGCAGGTGTGGGAGTTCATGCAGACGGTATGTTCGGCAAGGTTGGCTGAAGCTTCGAGCAGGCAGCCTCATGCTTCAGAGTTGGATTTGATGGCTTCGGCTGTTCCTTTTTTGGTTGAGCACAAGATTTCTGGCGAGTTGCTTGGTTTGAGCGGTATGCTCAGTGTGGATTGTTATGATTATCTGCATGCGATCATGTTTGATTTGAAGGCGACCAACAGGCCTGAGGAGTGGCATCGGCTGTATTCGGTTGGTTATGCGCTTGTTTTTGAAAGCGTTCATGAGGTGCCGGTGGACATCTGCTGCACGGTTTATCTGAACGTTGACAATGAACGGGTTAATGTTCATAAGGACTTGTTCTTTGCGAATGATGAGCTGAGGCAATGGTGGATTGAGGAGAGGGACAAGAAGCTGGAGATCGTGGCGGAGAAGAAGGACCCGGGCAAGCCGGAGCGTTCGCAGTGCAGTGAGTATTGCACGTTTTACAGCACTTGCTACGGGTAGCTGGAGTCTATGAGGCTTTTCTTGGATGATTTTGGTCTTTTCTTGGGGCGGAAGCGGAATCGGTTTGTGGTCAAGAAGGCTGGTGAGGTTAAGGAGTTTGTGGCGGATGATGTTGACTCGATCATCTGCTGTTCGTCTGGGGTTGCGTTCTCGGCAAGTGCACTGGAACTGGCGGTTGAGAATAACATTCAGGTTGTTTTTGCGCGGTACCGTGGTTGGCCTTACGGGGTTGTGATGCCTGCTTCGATGACTGGTTCTGTCAGAGCGCGGAGAGAGCAGTTCATTGCTTACAATGACGAGCGTGGTTTTGTGTTGGCTAAGAAGTTTATTGCTGGTAAGCTGGCGAATCAGGCTAACTTTTTGAAGCTGATGGCCAAGAACAGAAGACAGACTGACCCGGCTTTGGCGGAACGGCTGCACAAGTCTGGGAAGCTGATTGACGATGCTAACGAGCGGATCAGCAGAGAGGAAGGAACGAGCATTGATGTGAAGCGTCAGGATTTGATGAATTTGGAGGCGGAAGGGGCCCGGTATTATTGGGATGGGATCAGGCAGATTTTGCCGGGTGAGCTGGGGTTTACGGGGCGGGAGACTCGTGGGGCGCGGGATGCGTTTAATGCGATGCTGAATTTTGGTTATCAGACGATTTTGTTTCCGGAGGTTTGGAAGGCGGTTAGTTATGCGGGTTTGGATTTTTATGCTGGTTATTTGCATGCTGATCGGTCGGGTAAGCCTTCTTTGGTTTTGGATTTGATGGAGGAGTTTAGGCAACAGCTTGTGGATCGGACGCTTATTGGTTTAGTCACGAAAAACGTGATCAAGCCGAATGAGATTATTGCGGCTGAGGCGGCTGAAGAGGGCAGAGTGCTTAGCAAAGAGGTGATCAAGGTTCTGCTGGCGGGTTTTGAGGAGCGGTTGGACGGTGAGGTCATGTTTAACGGTCAGAAGGGGTCTTTGAAGAGCTTTATTCATTTGCAGGCGCGGGGTGTGGTTCGGTTTCTTTTGCATGAATCAGAGTACGTGCCGTTTTCTCTTGGATGGTGAGCTGAATTGCGGTATGTGGTGATCTATGACATTACGGATGACAATTTGCGGACGCTGGTTTCTGAGACGTTGAAGGATTATGGGTTGCAGAGGATTCAGTACAGCGCCTTCGTTGGCAGTCTACGTCGGGATGAGTTGAACAGTATGCTTGTGGATTTGAAGAATCTGATCAAGGATTTGATTGAGAACGTGCAGCTTTTTCCTGTCTGCGACAGTTGTTTCAAGGGCAGGAGAGAGGTTGGCAAGCCGAAGAGGTATGAGCTTAAGGAGGAGAAGGATAAAGTGGCGTATTTTTGAGACGTGTGCTCGACTGGTGCTGTTCTGAACGCGTGAGCGCATAGTTAGGCAAGAACGGAGACGGCCCAGTTTTGCCGCTCTGTCTGCACGATCAAGCTGCCAAAAAATTGGTTCTTTTCAAGGAGATAGATGAACTGTCTCGGGCATTGCGTGAGTTCCGTCTCAATGTCACGATAGTAGGCATAACCCTTGAAGAGCTCTTTGTAGGTTTTGAAACCCTGAATGAGGCGCCTGAGTCTGATAATTTCCTTTTTCGCAATATCAGGAGTTTCGAGGGCCACCAGGGCGGCGCTCAAACGCTTCATAACATTTTCCACGGTTGGCAGGTCCTTAGGCAACTCAGAACAAGAAGTAGTAGTAGGTGAATTTTTTTTAGCTTCTACTACTTCTAATCCGAGCCGTTGCAATTTAATGAAAATCGCGTCCTCAGACTTGTCTAAGGCTTTTGCAATAATGTCAATACTTTTGCCTTTCTTGACAAGTTGAATGAGTGTCTGTTCCTCTTCCCGATTCCACGGCTTACCTTTTGTCACGACACTCCTCCCTAAGCGTGAAAACAACTTTCCGACCTTTCCGCATCTTGTCAACTATGCCTATTCGCTCCAAGCGACAAAGGTAGCCGCTTTCAACTGCACGAACGCGATGCGTGACTGCGGCGACGTCCGCGCTCGTGACCGGGTGATCCAGCTGCCTGAGAACCTCCAAAGTGAACTCTTCGCATTGGGAAATGCGCAGTACGCCCGGCGGCCCAGATGACACCTTGAAAGTGAGCTGAGCAAACTTTTCATCTAATTTCTTATCCAGAACCTCTTCAACCTGTTTAGCAAAAACTTTAGGCAGATCACCAATCTCTTTCCTCAGGCCGGAAATACCCTCCTTCAAATAGCCGAGAGCCTTCAACACTCCACGAAGCGGACCGCCCATCAGCTCGCCTTCTTTCCCAAGAAAACGCCGAAAATGCTGCCACTCAAGCCAGTGATCGAAGCGAAGATCTCGCTGCTCCAGAACGAAGAACCGCCAAATAAGCAATCTCTAAGGCCGTGAGACACGCGACCATGACCATCGCAAACTTCACGCCCAACACAAGACGCCCATCAGGCTCCTCCACAACCTCCCGATGCTTACGGCGCCGGGTAAGTGCACGCTTAACAAAGTCAGCCATGCCATGTCACCCTTTTCTGTCGCACGTTGCTGAAGGGTCTTGAACCCATGTTGCGATTCGATAGGCCATTTCTTGAGCGTGTTTGCTGCGAGTTGCCGGTTGATTTGGAGTTGCTTAATTTGTTGCGTGAGGCTGGGCTTTTGTATGCTGAGATGCGGAAGACTGAACGCGGTTTTGGGCTTGCAGACGTGTATGTGCTCGCTGTTGCGAGGAAGCTGAGGGCGAAAGTATTGACGGGAGATCCCTATTTCAAGGGTGTAAAGGAAGCTATCATGGTCAGATAGTGAGCCTTGGGCTGTTTGTGACGCAACGTTTACGTATGTATTTGGTATCATTTGTATACGGTGAGCCGTGTTGACGCCTAAGCCTTTGGCTGTACGGATACCTACAGAGTTAGAGAAGGAGCTGCTTGAGATTGCCGAGCAGGAGCGGCTGGGCAAAGCCACAGTTGTTAGGAACTTGCTTGAAATGGGGATTGTGGAGTGGCGGAAGCAGGCGGCTTTAGAGTGCCTTCGTGGTGGCAAGGCGACGTTTGCGGAGGCCGCGGAGATGGCAAGGCTTTCGCTTTGGGAGTTCGCTGACTTGGTGAGGCAGCACAACGTTGAGTGGATCAGATACACGCCGGAAGAGGTAAACCGAGAGGTTAAGGAAGCGTCGGCGGCGAAAACCAAGTGAGACTGTCCGTTTTCAATCCTACACCGCGGATTTGCCTAGCTGAGGTGAAGCCGAGCAGGCGTAAGGATGAGTGGCTGAGACGGAAGCAAAGGCTGCCTGTTTCTGATATTGCAGAGGAGTTTGTCTCGGTTACGGACATTAAACATTATGTTTATTGTCCGCGGTTGGTGTATTTTGATCGTGTTTTGCATGCGACGCCTGTTTTTGGTTCGCAGCAGGAAGATAGTAAAGAGTTGCATGAGGATTATGTGGCGAAGGAGCTTCGGCGGAAGGATGCGATATATTATTCGCCTGAGTTTGTTGGGGCGGAGAAGAGGCTGTTTACCACGCTTAGTTCGCCGTTGCTGGGTTTGCAGGGCAATGTGGATCTGATCATTAAGACGGCGAAGGGCGAGTTTGTTCCGGTTGAGTACAAGAACATGAGTTCTGACCGGGGCAGGGTTTGTATGGATCACCGGTATCAGCTTGTGGCTTATGCGTTGCTGATTGAGGAGAACTATGGGACGGTGGTTAGGCGTGGGTTTGTGGATTACATTCCTGAGGGGCTGATTCTGCAGTTTGAGATCACGCCGACGATGAAGAGCCACGTCAAACGGATCATAGGCCACATAAAACGGATTATCAAGGACGAGGAGTTACCGCCGATACGTGTGGCGAAACAGAAATGCCAAGGCGGATGCGGGCACAAGCAGATTTGCCAGCAGTCTTAAGCGTTTGGGCGGCCGGTTTGGAGTGGTTCGAAGTCTTTGAGGTCGAACGCCACGTAGCCTTTGTTTCGTAGTTGTTGTTTTTCGGTGATTTGTTTTGCTATGATTCCGTAGTCTTCTTTTTCACGGTTCCAGCGGAAGGCTGATGCTTTGGTTTTCAGGTTTTTGAGGAGTCTTTCGGTGTCTTGTTTGTTGAGGGTGCTCCATTTGATTTCGAGGAATGTGGCTGTGCGGGTTTCTTCGTTTAGGGCGACGAGGTCTATTTCGTTGGTTTTGAACCACCATTTTCCTATGGTGGTGAAGTAGAAGGGTAGCTGTTTTCTTCTCTGTAGTTCCATGAGGATTTCTTGGACGACTTGCTCGAATACGTGGCCCAAATGGGTGTTGTAGTCTTCGCGTATCCTGTTTAGCATGTGTGTCGTGTTTCCTGTTTCGAGCTCTGATTTGTTGGGGAAGATGTATTTGAACCAGAATGCTAGATAGTTGTCGGCCATTGTGTATTGGCCTTTTCGTGGTTTGGGTTTGGCTCCTATCGGGTAGACGCGTTTTATGAAACCTAGGTCTTCGAGCACGCTGGCGTATTTGGAGAGCATGCCTTTGTCCATTCCTGTTTGGTCGAGGATTTCGCCGTAGGTCAGTGCTCCTTGGGCTATGGCTTTGAGGATTGAGGCGTAGTTTCGTGGTTCACGGAGCTCTTCTCTTAGAAGGAATTCGGCTTCTTCGTAAAGAAATTCGCCTTTTGATAGGATTTTGTGTTCTACGTTTTGCCAGAAGCTTTGTTGGTGGTCGAATTTTTGGAGGTATGCTGGGATTCCGCCAAGGCAGCCGTAGATGTGTATGAGTGTTTCAAGGTCATATTCTGGGAAGAAGGGTTTCAGGTGGACCAGTTTGAGAGGTTCGAGTTTCCATTGTCCGGTTCTTCTGCCGTAGAGGGGACTTCTGTAGTTCAGAACTTCGGTCTCCATCATTGCCACGGAGGAACCGAGCAGAATGAGCATGACGCGAGTGTTTTTGAGGTTTTGGTCCCAGATTTTCTGGAAGATGCTGGGTGTGGCGTGGTTTGCTTCGATGAGCGTAGGAAACTCGTCGATGATTATGGTCGTGTGTGCGTTTTTGTTCCATTTTGTGAATTCTTGGAAAAGTTCGATCCAGTCTTTGGTTTCGAGTTTTGCGAAGCTCGTGTCATCAAGATAGCTGCTCATTCTTTGTTTAAGTTCGTGAATCAGTTCGGTTTCAGGTCTTCGGTCGGCTAGGAAATATATGTGAGATTTGTTTTTTGAGAATTGGAGGGAGAGTTCGGTTTTGCCAACTCTTCTTCGACCGTATATGACTACTAATTGGGCGGTTTTTGTTTTGTATTGGTTTTCGAGGAACTGGAGTTCTTGTTCCCGATCTGCAAATAGTTGAAGCATAAGTAGGATACTCATGTTTCAACTATTTAAGCTTGCTCGGGCAATCAGAATTTTCACAACGTATGAAGAGCCCAGCTAACACATAACAGCCAAACAACAGTGCCACGATGAATGAGAAATACTGGATCGCGGACGTGCTTCTCGTTCAAGGAGTTCTGGAGGAGACTCTTCCAGAATAGGTAGGGGGACCCATACTAGGTATGGGGGGGCATACCTGCAGCAGCGCCAGTCCATCACAGCATCATGGCCCGCTGTTTCTGCAGACAAGAGTTCACTGAAACGCGAGGCGGAATGTTCATGCTTCAGCAAGCCGAACCCAACCATCCTGCAATTTTCGCGAATGCAAGGAAGAATGTGCGACAAAGCAAACCAATAGCAAATGCGAAAACACGGCCTCAAATGCTCCTGGATACGATGACCAACAGATGACAAAAGCCACAGAACAGAAACACACAGGCGGACGCAGACACAAACAAACGTATCAAACATGATAAAGCAATGGAAGACAGCTTTTTGAGGTTTACGTCGCATCTGCCTGAATTTCACTCAATCGTTTCCAGAGAGAATGAAATTTGTAAGTACGTCCCTCAAAGTTCGTTTCCAACAGATGTGAAACTTTGAATCTGCCGACCAAGAATCTTGTTGAAGCATCAATTAACCGCATTCCAAATATTCTCTTGTCTTTTTCAGTCTCATACTCGCGAAGATAAATCATGTCTTCAGTGGTCCAATCATCTTTTCTTTCCTTAAAAGTTACTTTCTCTTTTCCTTCAATGTGAGCCAACGCGCTCTTCTTGCCAATGAACATCTTCTCATGGAGCGGCTCAACAAATGAGAACGCAACAAATCTCGAACCGGGAGCAATCAGTTCTTGATGACCCTCAGTCACATATCTGAGAACTGCAGTCTTTTGTTCTTTCTTAAGACTCGCGTTGTTAATAGAGAAGAAGGTTCTGTGTTTCTTTACATCCAGCGGAATAGCAAACGTACAGGGTACTGTTTCAATCTTGTATTCGTCGGTTCCAATAAAGGCGAACGAGTGCGAGATTCCCGCAAAAACCTGTCGGTCAGTAAAGAAGTTGTGGGTATAGTATGTCTTTCTAGTTAGATGTGAGACATTTTGTCCGAACTCCTCGAGTTCAAACTTGATGGCATAAAGTGGTGATGATGCATTAAAAGAAGACAATTGATTGCCTCATTCTTCGGTAGTGGGGTTCTCGGAGATAGCGTCTCTGTAGATTGCTTCACCGTGCTTCTTGATCAATTCTGGCAGTCTAGATCTAATTGCTTCCAATGTTTGATCGTCAACAATCTCACCTTCGAACTCCTTTGCTAGTTCTGCAGAATCCACGCTGCCTGCCTCGTTCACTTTGATCTTGTTTAGCAAATCTTTATGGGATATCTTCAGGTTGTCAGTTATTGCTATGATCTTCGTTTCCATTGTTCCCAGAAGAGAGCTCCTAGACCCAAAGCCCATAGTATCAGCTCGTCTAGCCGTTTCTAGATACATGGCAAGATCAAATTCGGTGGGGTTGAAGATTATGTCGATGAAGGGGAAGACTGTTCCGGGTTTTACTAGAAGCAAGTTGTATAGGCTGGGCTTCTTTTGTTCGCCTTTCTCGGCTTGCTCCATGCGGAAATCTGTGTGAACAATGTTATGGAACTCTTCTTCGTCAATAAGCGCTTCTTCATCACTCTGAATCGAAAACGACGTTATGGTCTTCAATCTCGATTTTATCGCTTTGGTCTCGTCTTTCCTTGCTCTGACTCCGCCATACGTAAAGCAGTTGTAGCAATTCATACATTGGTGATCAGGAGTAGCGCAGCTGTAATTCTCATTGTGTTGCCGCAAGATCGCCTCACTAGCGCGCCGATAGACTCCTCGGCGTTTCAAACCAGTCATGTAGAGTCGAGTTTTTCCGGCATAGTCAATCTTATCATTTGACAGATCTTCGTGACTCGTAAATCTCGCAAAATCCTTGAGCGTCTTGTAGCCTACTATCGCAATGTAGTCGTTTTTCTGAACGTAAACCTTCTTCAGGGTCTCTCCACTCGCCAGTTTCTGGTCTTTACCTAGGTCCCTGAATTCGGGCAAGTTGGAAATTGCCTTTGGTTTATTCTGTTGATTCATCTTCCCTAGATTCTCCTTTCGATTTCACTTCATAGAACTTCTTTGAATTGAAGTAGTATTTAGTTTTTTGGACATAATCTTTCAATCGTGTTCTTTGCTTCTCGCTCATCTTTCCAAGAATATTGCGTAGGCCCTCATGGATTTTGATTATCTGTTCTCTTCTTTCTGCGCTTAGTGAACTGCTCTTGAGCAGTCTATTAGCGATCAGATCAATTGATTCTGGAGTCCCCTTAAAGCCCACCAAGAAGGAACCGACGTTTCTCCGGCTCTCAAGTGACAATCCGATTCTTGCCATTTCCCACATCTGATCGGCTATTGCGAAAAGTTCGTCTTCTTTCGACATTTTTTGAACCAACCTTTCCATTTCAATAGTGTACTTCAGGTGACCTTTCTTAAATATTTGTGCAACACCTACAAAAGGCCTTTCAACATACTGAAGCACAACATCTCTTTGCTGTCTTGACGGAAGATGTGAATCCACATACACATATGCAAAGAAATCGGTTCTGATGTCATCAATAATAGGCATATCTCCGTCGTTGAATTGCACAATTCTATCGTCGATGGACGTTGGAACTTTGTTGACGCCGAGGGCAAGGATCAGGAATTTCTGCTTCAATCTCGTGGCAACCATTGAAAAGAGAAACCGTCGAATGACGACGTTTTCCAAGCCTGTTTCAATGCCTCTAAGCGACATGACAAGGAATTGGAGGTCATTGTTCTTCTTGACATAAACAGACTGCTTTGTTATCTTAAATCTATCGATCAACTTCCTCACCGGCTCCTCTGGAGCTAGTTCTTCAAAAAATGCTTCCTCAATTCCCAGTCCACAAATAATCAGGTGCGTCTTAGTGTCCACGCGTGTTTGCATTCCTTCTAATTTTGTACCACAGAGTAAAGCATTGAAGACAGCCTCAATCTGACAAAGGCCGCAGACTACTTTCTCTCTTTTTCTAAATTCATTTTCAGTCTCTTTGAACAAAGTTTCTTTTGCGTGCTGCTTATATTCAAACGCGAATGGTGTAAGCTCAACTTCCCCTTCGAAAGCGCCACAATTTGCACAGGAGTTACCCTTCGCAAGTTTCTCTAGAGAGACTTCATCATCAACTGCAAGATAGTCTTCAATGTTAAAGCAAAAATCGATGGTTGACTCTCGTAACGAATTAATCGCCACAATCAGAGAGGACAGTTTGTTGTAAACTTCCTTTTTGCAGGATATCTTTGACACATCTGCTCCTGCATTGGCTAGAAATTTTTCGATCAGAGGTGTGCCATCGTCAATGATCTTTCCTTTTAGCTTATTCTTCTTTTTCTCTTCGAGAAGGGTTTCCACAACCCACTTAGGATATAGTCCATTCTCATTCGCGAAAAGATGGCATTGGGTTTTGTTAATACCCTTGATTCCTTTCTTGGGAAGTTGGGATACCTCTGCCAGCTTCGATAAGTTCATCAGAATACCAAAACTAAGACCCAAGTCGTCTATTCTCTCAATTTTCTTCCTCTTAAGTGATAAGATGATGTCTTCCATGTATTTCTTGACGGTCAACTCTATTAGTCGGGGTTTTATCTCTCTGGGCAAGTTTGTGAATTGAGAGTAATTATCAGGTGCTCCACCCAAGATGCCTTCAAGATTCTGGCTTTCGATGAATTTGGCCAGGTTGTTGTTGAATGATGTTGAGAGTGCCTTTTTCAAACTCACAACATCAAGCGTTGTTGCGATTCGGCATCCATTCAGTGTTTCGTATAGGAGCGTCATGTCTGGGATTTGCTCAAGAGTTTCGTAGAGTAGCTTTAGAAGGAAAAGCCTTCCAACAGCATTAAGTTCATTCTTGGAGAATGAATAGAATCTGATATAATAGAAGTGCTTTTTAGAAAAACCATGCGTTTCGTTAAGATAGGTCATCAGAGTCGATATTGGTGTCTCTTTCAATCTGTTCTTTAGGCTCTCATCGTTTTCTGAGGAAGCAATCTGGTCAGCCATTGACAAATACGCGCTAAGCTCATCATCAGAATCATGATGCCTTTCAATTGCTCGAACCACGCGCGCATTCTGTGATAAATCGTTTAGATCGAATGTCTTGATGATCACTTCGTATTCTCTTGTTTGTGCTACAAGTCTCAAAGCCTCTCTTGTTCTAGGCGTGTGTGGTTCTCCCGGCCTTGCAGCAAGTTTTCCAACATCGTGAAAGAAACAACTATACAAAAACTCCTTTCGATCAAATTTGGGATTCACTTGCTCGTAGAGGTACTTGCCCACATGGAAAGTTCTGATGGCATGCTCAACAAAAGTCAATTCAGATTCCGAATTGCCATACTTTACTTGCTTCATCAGCCAGTTCTTTTCCATATTTCTCACTCAAAGAAGATGCATGGTTTAAACGATCCGCGAACAGGTATGATTCTAGTCTTGTCAGTGAACTTATAAATGTAATCGTTGAACTGTCCCACTTTTGCATTCACTAGAAAAACAATGTCGCGAAGTTCCAGCTTCAAGTTGTAATAACTAGTGTCTTTGTATCGTTTTTTGTCGACTAGAGAAAATATTGGCAGATCCTCCTCTCTCGCGTGCGGGTATTCTCTCCTAACAAATCTCCCGCCATCTTGAAGCTCACCAATGAAGAAACGATCGCTAACAGGGTAAATGTTTTCGTAAGCGTCTTTGAACCTCAGTATCTCAAACAATGAAAACGCGATGTCCGCATATTTTACTGAGGGAAAAGGTTCTCTAAAGCCTAGATCTGGCAGAAAATCTTTGAACTCTTCAAAATCATTCTTCATTTGCTCTGTAATGACGACTCCAACCTGATCTCTAAGTTTTGTCGTGTCGTATAGTTTGAACCACATTGCATTCATCATACGCTTTTGTTCTTCAAGTTCTCGGGGTCTAAATAAGTCTGAAAGGATTGACTCAAAATCTCCTCTAGAAACTACTTTGTCAGAATTCAAGGTGCTGAGTATCTGGCTCTTATTTGTGAGCATTATGAACTCACTTTGACCATGTCTTCCGCATCTTCCAAACGTCTGAATTGCATCTTGGGAATTTGTGGGCTCTTCTATGATCAAACGCTTGACTTCAATATCAACTCCCTGTCGAAACACTGATGTTGCAAACGTGAGCGCTCCATTTCTGCACATGTCAAGGTTCGTTTTTATCTGCTCTTCCCTTGAAAACTCGCCCGCCTCATACCACGCTCTTCCAATCAACAGGGCAGATTGTTTGAAATGCGAATGAAGTCTCATTGCGCGATCAACGGAATTGCAGACATAAACTGTGTTATTTCGAAAATCATTTTTTTGTAAGAAAGCTGCTACCTCATTCGGGTTTTGATAGTCAAAGGCAGCCGAAGAGACCTGTATCTGATCTGTGTTGCTTTCTCCATCAATAGTAATAAAGGAGGTAGTGTCGATAACATCCCCAAGGTTCATTGTCGCACTAAGGAGGTATGTGTGAAGATTCGGGTTCTGGTTCTTCATGATATTGATTAGGTTCTTGACATTGAGCAGGGTATATGTATCAAACAGGTGTAGTTCGTCAAATATTACACAGTACAGACTTTTTATCCACGCTGAATACTCAAACCCGATGTGTTGGGTCTTCCTTTTTCTCAAGAGTATGAAGAAGATAATATCCGGTGATGCTATTATGAAATCATTTTCAAGGAGATGTTTGTACAGTTCCGCATACGAATATCCGCCTTCGAGAACTTTGCTAGGTATTCTGAAGCTTTCCAAGATACCTGTGAGATTCTCAAACTGGGACTGTAAGAGTAGCCGTGTGGGAGCCAAGTAAAGACACTTGATTCGAGGATTTCCTTTTTGTCTTTCGTTTAGGTACTCGTTTACGTAACTGAACAGGAAGCAGTTGGTTTTTCCTGAGGCCGTTGGGCTTTTGAGAATAATATCGTGGTTCCTATTCTCAAAGAACACATATTGGTGAGCGAATGGCTTAGCGAAAGGGAAATTAGGAATGTTCGATTCAGAGAGTTTCGGTCTGGATTCGCGGACTAGCATCATTTTCATTCCCTTAAGATTTGTCTTGCCCTTTTGGTTGTTGTATTTTGACTTGTCTGAATCCTACTGTTTTGTTTCCGCTTACATTGGCGTGTTCCGCGAACCTTGCCGACAAGTGTGTTGTTCTGTTCCACACGCTTTCCTCATCCTTCGTCGCATACATAACCCAACCCACAAAAACAGTCGCCTTCTTACTCCTCATAACATCCAACCTCGTCCACAATTCTCCACACCACTCTTTAACTATCAGTTCAATGTATATATAGGAGGCTAAAAACGCTTTTCACAACCCGACTCCACGCCATTCCCCAACCATGCCCACAATGCGGCTATTCTCTCTTTCTGCACTAGAAGTAGTCGGCGCTACAGCCCCTACGTCGCCTACTACTTCCAAACCACTAAAAGACGACTGCTCAGCACAGAAGTAGTTGTTCATAGTTAAGCGACGGAATTGGTGAACAACTACTTCCAACCCGCCATTGAAACCTTCTCCATTTCGCATCAAGGGCTCAAACTTGCTTGACCTTTTTCTTCGTGCCAGTCTGCCCTAATTATCTGGTCACGAGTTCATGCGAGCTAAGGCTTCCGAGGCAAAGTTTTCCACCTCATCACCGCAACTGCGCCCACAACTTGCATCTACATGCTTTCAGTTTTCTTTGTTTGAGATTTTGCCCCGCATCACACGCCTGTGCACTAGAACATCGCAAACAGGAAGAAGCAGAGTCAGAATTCAGGTTCCATCTTGAAGGAGCGAAGTTGCGTTTTCAATTTCAGTTATTGGGATTTTCTTCTGCGTCCAAATCCTGTGATTCGTTCCGATCGTCAGTTGTCTTTGAAGAAGCATGCCGGAAAAATATGCGAAAACTATATAGGGTTTGCGTCCAAAATAATGGGCATATGCCCGAAAAATTGGATTTCATCACTCCGACTTTTCTGAGGGTTCTTTATCTGTTTCATGAAAATCCCTTGCAAGAGATGCATGAGAGAGAAGTCGTGAGAAGGGCGAAAATCAGCAAGGGTTCAGCAAATGAAATTCTCAAGCAGCTTTCTGAAGTACACATTCTGGAAAGAAATAGGAAAGGCAGAATGGTGTTCTATAGGCTTAACTTGAGAAATGCTGTGGCAAGACAGTTCAAAATTCTCCTCAATGTCTACTCTCTGAACAAGTTCGTTGAGTCAGCGATGCCAATCTGTAAGGAGATTATTCTGTTCGGAAGCTGTTCAAAGGGAATAGACACGGAAGAGAGCGATATTGACATTTTTGTGCTTACAAACGAAAAGGACAAAGTAAGATCAGAATTGAATGCTTGTCAAAAGAAGATAGGAAGAAAAATATCGCCTATAATAGTCAACTCAAACGAGTACGCGAAATTGAGAAAGAATGACAAGCCTTTGTACGAGAGGATCCTGAAAGGAATTACGCTTTGGGAATCTGAATGAGCGAATTCAAACGTTTCATTGATGAGAGAAGGCTGATTCGAATAGGGATTGATCGAAAGCTGGTTCTAAAGGAGATTGAAGGTGCAGTAAGCGATCTAGAAGAGGCAAAGAGTTCCCTATCAAGACAGAGATACAAGTGGGCGACCATACAGGGATATTATTCAATGTTTCATGCAGCAAGAGCACTTGTATACAGCAAGGGATTCAGAGAAAAAAGTCACTACGCGTTACTGGTGGCGCTGCGAGAGCTCTTCAGTGGTCAGCTTACCGTTGATTCTATTCATGATTTCCATGAAGCCATGGGTTTGAGAGAAGAGGCGGACTATGGACTTGTATTTTCCGAGGACGCTGCCAGAGAAACTGTTGACGACGCTGAGAAGCTCTTAAGTAAGGCCAAAGCGATTTTGCACATTTGAACAGTCGTTGTCATCCGCGCGTTTGTCATGTTCACGTTGCTGCAAGGAACCGAACGTTGTACTTTGGAAGCGATAGCTCGATGTTCTTTCAATCCCGTCATTAGAACCTAGCCTTTGCATCATAATAGTAGAACCTAAAAAACTCTCTCGACCCACTACTTCCAAACCACTTATCAAGATCTTGCTTCTGCATCCTCCCATAGATTTTGGCCTTTTTCAGTCTCTGCACAATTGCAAAATTTCCTAGGGAAGGCAACTCACTATAATTCTCTAAGACTTCAAAGCTGAATACCTCATTCTGACGCGTGATTTCACTCTAACAAAAGATCCATGTACAGGATTTTCACTGGAAAGTAAAAAGAGCATACAGTAGGTCAAACCATCAAGACTTTAGCTTCAGTCCAACCACTCCAAACCCGCCAGTCCTATTTCCGCCTACATTGGCATACTCTGCAAACCTAGCCAGCACACATGTTGTCCTGTTCCATTCGCTGTCTTTGTCTTTCAGCTCGTACTCAATCCAGCCCGTGAATCCCGTCGCCTTCTTAGCTCTCATCACCGCCAGCCGCGTCCACAACTCATACCTGCTCACACCCACATTCTTGCTTAACCATTCCTTGTACGCCAAGAACTCCTCCTTACTAAACCTTCTACCATCACTAAACATGTTCCAAACCCGCATCAAACCCGAAAACACCCGCACTGCATCCGGAAACATTCCATGATAACTGCTTCCCATACTCGCAAAATACGTCGGACTTCTAAATTCAAACCTAAGCCCATCACACGCTTGAGTCTCCTTCTCCAGCTCCTCATAACTCTTGCACTTCACGTTCATCGAAGCAATCTGAAAAGTCGTATCAAAAACCAAGACACTGCTCTGCTTCTCAAAAAACCTCAGCAAAAACGTGCTGTGCTCGTCCTTCAGAAACCTAAACACTGCGCGACACGGAAACTGCGGGTCAAGCACATACCCCTTCTCCGTCCGCGCGCTACTTCTGAACCGCAAAGGCGTCACACTATACGGTTTAGAAACATTCAGCTCATGCAGCAGACTCGCCTCAGCCGGATCAATACACTTAACAACATGCAAAAGCAAACCACGCGCCACGTAACCAGTAAAGAAAGGCAGCACTAAGCTCTTCTCAGCATACATTTCCAACCCAATCTCAACCGGCAAACCCAGCCACCACACGCACAATAGAACAATACAGAACACCAATAAAAAACCAACCCAAAACAACAAGTCACACTCAGGACATGCAGCCTAGATCCGGCAGTCCCCACATCCCCAAGCAAAGGAGGGAACCAGCGCCAACTGCACCTAAACAGTCAGGCCAAGATTCAATCTATACATAGGGAGGGGTAGACGCTCGGAGAGGCCTTCGACCCCTAATATTCTATGCCTTTCCTTGCAGCGAAACCATCGTTATAGGGATGCTTGACTTCCCGCATCTCCGTAACAAGATCCGCCATTCTAATAAGCTCCTGAGGCGCGTTCCGTCCCGTCAGAACAAGTTCCACATGCGCCGGCTTGCTCCTAACAAGCTCCAGAACCCTCCCAACATCAATCAAGCCCAGATTCAAAGCCACGTTAACCTCGTCCAAAACAACGACATCATGCTCGCCGCCTTTCACAACATGCTCCGCCAAAACCAAAGCCTCTTCCGCCAACCTCACGTCCTCTTTCGCCGGGGGCTTCTCAAGAATAAACTTGCCCCTTCCGAAGGCCTTCAACTCCAAGTTCGGAAGCTTCTCAACCGCATACAACTCGCCGTAATCAAAACCGCCCTTAATGAACTGAATAATAAAAACCCTCAAACCGCGACCAACGGCCCGCAAGGCCAAACCGAAAGCCGCACTGGTTTTGCCTTTGCCGTTGCCCGTGTAAATCTGAACCAAACCCTTCTCAAGCCTAACCATCTTTATTCAAGACCTTTTTCGCGCAAAAGCTCCTCAGCCGCCGAAGCAGGATCAGTCTCTCTCTTCAGTATCCTTCGCACGCACTCATCCAGTCGGCCCTCCTTCTTCAAATTCTCCATAATCGAATCAGTCACCTTTTCCTTGATGGCTTCAGTCAGCTCGGCCTCAGCCTTCGCCTTCAACAGCTTCATCTTGCTCTCAGGATCGCTCTCCAGAAAACGTTTATGTTCGTCCAGCTTGTCCACAAGCTCAGCCACGCCCTCTCCCGTCAACGCAACAGCCTTCATGATAGGCGGCTTCCAACCACCCTCAGCATCGCTAAGCTGCAAGATCGACTGCAAATCCATAACCGTCTTGTCCGCATCTTCACGATCCGCTTTGTTCACGACAAACACGTCAGCAATTTCCATGAGCCCCGCCTTAATCGCCTGAATCTCATCTCCCAAACCCGGGGCATGAACAACCACAACAGTCTGAGCCACCTTGATTATCTCCACCTCCGACTGACCCGCCCCAACCGTCTCAACAAGAACCACGTCCTTCCCAGCCGCATCCAGAACCTTCACCGCATCCTTCGTCGCCCTAGCCAACCCACCCGGATAATTCCGCGAAGCCATACTCCTGATAAAAACCCCAGAATCAGTGCTCAACTCCTGCATCCGAATCCTATCGCCAAGGAAAGCTCCGCCTGAAAACGGACTCGTCGGATCAACCGCCACAACCCCAACCGTCTTGCCCCTCTTCCGATACTCACGCACCACCTTCTCAATCAGCGTGCTCTTGCCAGCACCGCCCGGCCCTGTTAAGCCTATGATGTGCGCTTTTCCGGTGCGCGGAAAAATCTTGGTAACAAGCTCACGAGCATCAGGCGCATTGTTCTCAATAATCGTGATCGCTCTCGCTATGCATCGAACATTGCCAGCGAACACGCCCTGCGCAAGCTCTTCAACTTTCGTCAACGCTCAAGCCCGTCACACATTTTAAGTCCGCTTCGGACAATTCTCAAAAACATAGTTGATTATAGACCCAGTCGGCGTCCCCGGCCCAAAAATCTCCCGAATCCCCAGCTTCTTCAACTCAGGCACATCCTCATCCGGAATGATGCCGCCCGCGAAAACCATCACGTCCGTCAAACCCTTCTGCTTCAATAGCTCCATGATCCTCGGAAAGATCGTCTTGTGCGCCCCTGAAAGAATGCTCAAGCCAACCACGTCCACGTCCTCCTGCAACGCGGTTTCAGCAATCTGCTCCGGCGTCTGCCTCAAACCCGTGTAGATGACCTCCATCCCAGCGTCCCGCAAAGCTCGCGCAACAACCTTGGCTCCTCGGTCATGACTGTCTAATCCAGGCTTCGCGATCAACACTCTGATTTTCCTAGCACTCTGCATCCCATTTCAACCTCAAGCTTTAGATTACTATTAGCTCCTTATATTCCCCGTAAACCTTTCTAAGCACTTCCGTAATCTCGCCCAGCGTCGCATGAGCCTTGACGGCTTCAATGATCGTGGGCATCAGGTTTTCGTCCTTGTCCGCTGCGTCATGCAGCTTGTCAAGAGCCGCCTTCGATTTCTTGTTATCGCGTTCTCTCCTAAGCTTCTGCAGACTCGCCACCTGAGCAACCTCAACCTTGGGATCAACCCTCAGAATCTCCACCGGACACTCTCCCCCTTCGTTCTTGTAGTCGTTCATCCCCACGATGACGCGCTTCTTCTCATCCACCTCACGCTGATAGCGATAGGCACTGTCCGCAATCTCCTTCTGGAAGAACCCCTTCTCAATCGCCGGAATCGCTCCGCCCATGTCGTCAATCTTCCTAATGTAGTCCCAAGCGCCCTGCTCCATCTCGTTCGTCAAAGCCTCAACATAATACGAACCCGCCAACGGGTCAACCGTGTTGGTCACGCCGCTCTCATGCGCAATCACCTGCTGAGTCCTGAGTGCAACACGCACCGCCTCCTCAGTCGGCAAACACAACGCCTCATCAAACGAATTCGTGTGCAACGACTGCGTCCCGCCCAAAACCGCTGACAATCCCTGCATAGTCGTCCGCATTATGTTATTCAACGGCTGCTGAGGAGTCAACGTACAGCCAGACGTCTGAACATGCATGCGCATCCACATCGACCTTGAACTCTTCGCATGGAACCGCTCCTTCATCAACTTCGCCCAAAGCCGCCGAGCCGCACGGAACTTCGCAACTTCCTCAAAGAAATCATTGTGCGAAGCAAAGAAGAAAGACAATCGATAAGCGAAATCATCCACCTTCAACCCTCTCTCAAGAGTCGACTCCACGTAACTTATTCCATCATAAATCGTGAATGCCAACTCCTGCAACGCCGTCGCTCCAGCCTCACGAATGTGATAACCGCTTATGCTCACGGGATTCCACCTTGGCAGGTGCCGAGCACAATACTCAATCACGTCAGTCGTCAACTTGACCGAAGCCTTCGGCGGAAAAATGCACAGCTTCTGCGCAAAAAACTCCTTCAAGTTGTCGTTCTGCGTGGTTCCGCCCAGCTTCTCCCGAGGCACGCCCTGCTTGTCGCCCACCGAGATGTACATGGCAAGCAGCATCGGCGCCGGCACATTAATCGTCATAGAAGTCGTGACCTTCTCCAGCGGAATCCCGTCAAACAGTGTCTCCATGTCTCTCAGCGAGGCTATCGCCACGCCACAGATGCCAACTTCGCCCCTCGCCATCGAATGATCCGAATCATAACCCATAATCGTTGGATAATCAAACGCCGTGCTCAGGCCCGTTTCGCCTTCCTTGAGCAGATACTTGAAACGCTGGTTCGTGTCCGCCGCCGTTCCAAATCCCGAAAACATGCGCATTGTCCACAACTTGCCACGGTACATAGTAGCATGCACGCCGCGCAAGAACGGATACTCGCCTGGGAAACCAACGTCCCGCATGTAATCCATCGTCTCAATGTCCTCTGGCGTGTAGAGTCGCTTGATCTGCGTGCCCGAATGATTGTGGAAATCCTTCTTCCTCTCAGGCGACTGCTTCAGCCAGTTCGGCAGCGTGGTCTGTTCCCAACGCTCCCGCTCATGCTTCAAATCTTTGAGCTTCTTCTCATCAAACACGTCGTATTCTCCCCCTGCCTCTATTTTCAATGCTAGTCTGGCGCTTGACGGTATAAACGTTAAACCCATTTAACATATTTTCTTATCGGTTCAGGAAAACCAGATACAATGTTGCTCTGATGCAGCTAATGCTACGTCGCATATTTCAGCAAGCTTGCAGCCGCTGAAAACCCCCAGCCATACCCCAGCATCAGAACCAAATCGTCTCTAGAGAACGTGTTCTTTGAAATCACTCTTTCAAGGATGAAGGGCAAACTTGCACCTGCCAAGTTTCCATACTCTCTGAGCACTTCATGCGACTCTTTCAGCTTGTCCGGCTGAACTCCATTGTGCTCAGCCAGAGTGTTCAGTATCTTCTCGCTGCCCGTGTGAACCACCCACTTTCTCACCGCTTTCATCGTCTCCGCGGAATCATTTCCAAGCAGTCTCTCAAGAGCCAGACCCGTGTACTTCGCACCCAGCCTCGGAATATCCTTGTCCAAGTGCGAAAAGAAACCGAACCGAAACGGCTCGTTCAGCACTGCCAATCTTGAGCACCCAGCCAAGTAGTCCTTCTTCTCCACATTGGTAACCTCAACAGTCTTCCCAAAAGAGAATCCTTCGCCAGCATTCCCTACGATTGCCGCCGCTGCACCGTCTCCAAACAGGAAATACTGCATGGCCGCCACCCACTTCTGCAACTCCAACCGCCGCGCCGCCTCGTCAGTTATCTGGTTGATCTGGCCTATCTCCAGAACATTCTTCAAGCCTCTGACTTGGTTGTGGAACCAGTAAGAACTCACGCCGGAAACACAGACCATCGCCTGCTTATCTGGGTGAACAGCCAAATAGTTTTGTGCAAGCTCCAAAGCCTTCGGAAAAGCAGTGCTCGCTATTCCCTGAACATTCACATGCCTAACGTAAGGGTCGAAACCAACATTCCGCACCAAAAGCTGACTCAACCCTGGACTGAGGAAGGGGTTCACATCATACGCTGCCACAAAAAAACCGATGTCCTTCGCCGACAAGTGCGCTTTTTGTAAAGCTCGTTCGCACGCCTCCGTGCACAGATCAATCAAGCCATCTTCACTCATTACGGTTCCAGATCCCAACGATGCGTAGTCGTGGCTGATGAGAAAACGACTCGCAACGCCTAGGTTGAGAACATTCTGTCTCACTCCTTCAGGGAGCTTGCACGGAAAACTCTCAATCAATTCCTCGGTTGAGAACTTGCCGTCTGGAAGCGCCGTCGACAATTGCAGTATTCGCATGGCATTAAGGCAGCTGGAAAATTATAAAAACATTCCCGAACTCTCAAGCAGCTCCGTCACATGTTCTTTAGCAGACTTCGCCCGCAAACATCATATAGTTGTTGAAATCAACTAACTCCATTCAAAATTGAGGTGTGATAAAGTGAAGAAAGTCGGAATAGTTGCTGGCAGCATATCACGATTCGACAACCCCAGGCATACTCTGCAGGAAGAAATGTGTGCAGAAGCAGTCAAAATGATGCTTGACGACGTTCCAGACCTCGAACTCGGCGACTTCATAAAGAAAGGATACGCTTGCTGCTACTCCTACTTCAGCGACATCCTAGAACAACAGCAATGCATGCACTGGATCATCCACGACTACCTCGGCTTGAGCGCCGTACCCGCCTACCGAGTGGAGTCAGGCGGAGCCACCCCAATCGACGCCATCATAAACGCCGCGCTATGGATACGCTCAGGAATGTTCCCAGCCGTCCTAGTCGTAGGATGGGAGAAGATGAACGAGCTGCCCATCCAGAAGGTCAACGAAGCCATAGCCATCGCAGGCGACACTGACTGGGACTTCGTCTCAGGATTCACATACAACGCTTTCTACGCCACAATGGAAGCAAGACGAATGCACGTTTACGGAGACACCGAGGAGGATCTGGCTGAGGTTGCCGTTCTGAACCACAACAACTCACTTGACAACCCATACGCGCAGTGGCCAGCCCAACATGGCTTCAGCAAGATCACCGTCGAAGACGTCTACAAGAGCCGCCTGATTTCCTGGCCTTACAGGCAGTACGAATGCGCCATGACCAGCGAAGGAGCCTCAGCGCTGCTACTGGCGAATGAGCAGCTCACAAAGAAGCTAACAGACAACCCAGTATGGCTGACTGGCGTGGGCTTCGGAACAGACACCATGAGAGCCGGAGACCGACCAGACAACCCAGCTTGGAAAGGACTGTACCCGAAGGATGAGAAGATCTGGCCTAAGAAGATCCCGAAGCCAATGTCGCCATACCCAGACCTGTGCAACTTCGGTTCACTCAGAGTGTCGGCAAGAATGGCCTACAAGGACGCTAAAATCAAGAACCCACGCAAAGAAATAAGCTTCGTCGAAATTTTCGACCCCTACGCAGGCGTTGTCCTATCAGGGCTTGAAGACTTCGACTTCTGCAAACGCGGCGAAGGAAAGAACTTGGTCCGCGACGGCGTCATCCAGCCACACGGCGAGCTTCCATGCCAACTCAGCGGCGCGTTAACAGCACAAGGACACGCAGTAGGCTCCACGTCGGTCGCTCAGGTTGTTGACAGCTACTGGCAGCTGAGCAACCAAATCGGCAAGAAGTGGGGCGCACCAAAAAGACAGCTTAGCAAGCCAAAGAAAGCATTCATACACGGACACGGCGGCACCGGATGCCAAGCAGGCGCCGTGGTCTTGGAGGCATAAGAACATGAAGCAACCTGGATCAGAAAAGATACTGAAAGAAAAAAAGATCGACGAGAAACAGTGGAAAGAATGGGAGCGAAAAGGCGGCTGGACTCCTGAAGGCTGGAAAATAATCGAAATGAACGACGGTCCAACACTGAACGACCTGAAGCCTGAAAAGTTCCTCGTAGTTCACCGACCACATGGCAGCCTATTCCACCACAGCTACGGCAAAGTCTCAAAGTTCTTCATGGAACTCTTGGAAGGAAAACTCTACGGCACAAAATGTCCAAAATGCGGACTTGTTTACTGCCCACCACGCGCACACTGCTTCAACCCCAAATGCAGACTGGCCGAAACCAAGTGGGTCGAGCTTCCGAAGAAAGGCGAAGTGCACTCCTACACGATAATGGTCATCGCTTGGCCTTCAATGGCACATCTGCAGCCGCTCGTCGGCGCAATGATCAGAATCGACGGAACAAACACGTGTCTGCCAATGACGATGAGAGACATTGACCCAGAAAAGGTAAACATAGGCCTCAAGGTGAACATAAACATCAGCAAACAACCCAAAGGCGACTTGCTTGACGTCTACGCTACACCTGCCGAGGAACCAGTTGCTCCGAAGAGGACGCCGGAAGAGCTGAAACGGTTCAGAGAAGACATGGAAAAAACACGCGCTTGGGTAAAGAAAACGTTCGCCACAAAGTAACCTCGCAAGACTTTTCGCCAAACCTCATTCCTTTTTCCATTCTTAATTCCTAGCGCTTTCCCGACGCTAACACCGTGGTTGTCAGACTTGCTGATCACTGGCTGAGCTTTCCCAAGCCGCAGGTAACTCGTCGAGTCTTCAAAAGCTAAGAACGACGAAACAACAGGCGCTTTACTACTTTATATATTTCTCAGTCACTACCTTCTCTTCTGTGTCAAACATGCATTGGAGGATTCGAATTTGAAAGGAAAACCGCTGGTTTCGATAGTCTCAGCTGGTCTTTCAAAGTTCGGCAAGCTGGAAGGCCTGTACGCACGCGAGATCTTTGCAGAAGCAGCCAAAGAAGCCTATGACAGATGTCCAAAGCTGGATCCGAAGAAGAACATCAAGGCATTGTATGTTGGACACATGGGGGAGTCTTACGAGCATCAGGGTCACACTGGCGCCACGATGGCGGATTGGGCTGGCCTGCTGCATGTGCCTGCCACACGAATCGAAGCAGCATGCGCCTCTTCAGGCGTTGCGCTGAGAATTGCAATTCAAGCCGTGATGTCTGATTTGGCAGATGTTGTCATGGTCGGCGGCGTGGAAAAGATGACGCACCGAACCACGGCTGAAGTGACGGAGTATCTGGCGATGGCATCCGACTTCCCATTCGAACAATGGCAAGGCATGACCTTTCCGGGCTTGTATGCGCTGATGGCTACGGCGCACATGCACGAATATGGCACGACAGAAAAAGACATGGCAACGGTCGCAGTGAAAAACCATTTCCACGGAAGCATGAATCCTAAGGCGCATTTTCAGAAGGAGATAACGCTTGAGAACGCGCTGTCGTCGCGGGTTGTGGCGTGGCCACTCAAACTCTACGATTGCTCGCTAATTACTGACGGTGCCAGCTGCCTTATTCTGACCAGACCGGAGCTGGCAAAGAAATACACTGACACGCCAATTCAGATCGTCGGCAGCGGCCAAGCAAGCGACACCATAGGCTTATACGAGCGTGAAAGTTTCACATCGCTTGCCGCTGCGAAGATCGCGGCCAAACAAGCCTACGAGATGGCTGGACTCGGTCCTGAGGACATGGATGTTGCTGAAGTTCACGACTGTTTCACTATTGCCGAAATCATCGCATATGAAGACTTGGGCTTCTGCAAGCCCGGCGAAGGCGGACGAATAGCTGAAAGAGGTGAAACGAGATTGGGCGGGAGGATTCCTGTGAACACGAGCGGCGGCTTGAAGTCGAAGGGACATCCTGTTGGTGCTACTGGAACGGCGCAAGCTTATGAGGTTTATTTGCAGTTGACCGGTCAAGCTGACAGGCGTCAGGTGAAAGATGCGGAAGTTGCATTGACGCACAATGTTGGTGGCTCAGGAGCCACTGCAACCGTTCACATTTACAGGAGGGCCTAGCAATGAGTGGGCAAGAACCTTTCACAATCGAACAACAATGCAAGTACATGAGCCAAGGAAAACTGATGGGCGGAAAATGCAGGAAATGCGGAAAAATCCATTTCCCTCCACGACCAATGTGCGACGACTGCTATTCGAAAGAGTTCGAATGGGTCGAAATCCCGACGAAGGGAAAACTGCTGACATACACGATAATCCACATTGCGCCGGCGCAGTTTCAGGCCATGGCTCCGTACGCGGAAGGCATCATTCAGCTTGACAACGGCTTGAAAATCCCCGGTATGCTCAAGGAAGTGCCGCTTGACAAGATAAAGATAGGAATGCCGCTAAAGATAGTGTTCGAAGCCTGCACACCGACACAGCAATGGCCACAATGGCCCAGATATTACTTCAAATCAATGTGAAAATTTTTCATACCTTGGCTCTTTCACTTTCTTGTAGACAGCAACTTCGTCTTTGTCGTTGTAACGGACGAATTCAAAGCCTGATTTCAACAGTTTGTCTTCTTCTTCGAGTGTTTTTGCGTAGGCTGTGTGGTACTCGTCGCTTTCGAAGGGGTTATGAGCTGAGTGTATATCATGGTGTTTTCAATGTTGCGGTGTCCGAGTTGTTGCTTGACGTAGAGTATGTCTCTGGTTTTGTGGTAGAGCATTGTGCCCCCCAAGTTCATCTAGGCAGTCAGCCTTTAAAAAGATTGTATCTTCAAACGGTTTTCAACTGAGTGGAAATGTCTTTGAGTTACTGAAGAAGCTGGCTTCTAATTCAAGACTACGCAGAGCCTCAAGGAATAGTCTTCTTAACCTAGTTAAACCAATCATTTCTTGGACAGGGCCAAAGAGAACTGGGCGATCCAATTTCGTTGTTCGGGAGCAAACTGTCATTAAACGACTGATATCTGGATTAGAGTTTCTTCCACAAGCCATAAAAAAGCTGCAAAGCAAAACTATGAATTATGTGAGGTATTTGTTTGGATAAGGAAGCGGGTCGTATAAAGATCACGGTGCTCAAACGGTTTGACACTAAAGAGGTGTTCAAAGATACTCCAGTCAAGGCAAAGTATAGTGGTCCATGCCCCATCTTCAAGGAAGGACAGGTGTTCTATGTTGATGACAGCATGCCAAGCGGGTTTTGCCCTTATGCTTGGGACGCAATCTTCTTCGCAGTTGTAACGCTCAAGTCAAATGGCAACTTCAGCGAGTGGTATGATGAACCTGGAGTTGCAGTAGGGTGTTGCTCAGACGGATTAAGGCCAGTGGTCTTCAAGCTAGAGCGAAAATAACCTGAGGGTTCCTCCATATGCCTTCATAAACCATCAAAACCATAATACCTATTGGAGATATCGTCCACCTGAAGACTGAGTTGCGGGTGACATCTCCACTATGGTGTGGGGTTCAAACTAACATCGGTCACCAGTGTTGTCCCAGATGGTTCGCGCAGAGGATCAGGTCTAGCACATTGTGGGCGTTGTCTCCTTGCACGTCCGTGTTCATGCACTTGTACCAATCGCTTGAATAGAGCGTGTGACCGTCTCCGTTCGTGTGCCCAAGATGGTTAACGATCAGAATCAAATCCAGCACGTTTACTGTTTTGTCGCCGTTGACGTCGCCTAAAATAGTAACGGCTATAATGCCAAAGACAAAACGGTTATTTGCAGTATTCCTTTCGTTTATGACAAGTGAAGCCGCAGTATAAATGCTGTCTCGCAATTCTTATCAGACAGTCCTCCTTTACTATAAAAAGGAGACGAGGACATGAAACTACACCGAAAGGTCGAGACACTCTCCGTCATCTGCCTTCTGATCTCCTGTTCTCTGTTTTTTCGCCTCTGAAAACACGACCGAGGCATGGACAACCACCGTCTATATCAGAGCTGACGGGTCAATAGACCCCCCAACTCCATCTCTCCAAAGATCCAATAATTCCACATACGTACTCGCCTCCGATGTAGACTACTGCATCGTAATAGAAAGAAGCAATACAACATTCGACGGACAAGGACACAGAATTCAAGCACAAACCCCCGGATTTCTTAAAGGCGTCCTAATATCAGGATCACACAACGTGACAGTAGAGAACGCAGACATCAGCGAATTCGAATACGGCATCTACCTCAACTCAACCTCCGACAACACCATCAAAGGAAACACACTAACCTCAAATGCTTGGGACGGAATTTCCCTATACAATTCGGCACGGAACACCCTAACTCAAAATCACGTATTAGGGAATGGAGAATGCGGCATATGGCTCATGCATGAATCAGACAACAACATTATCATTACCAATTATGCTGAAAACAACACTGTCGGCATCAGAATCTACACCTCATCAAACAACACGCTCCAGAACAACACAATCACAAGCAACGAACAAGGCATCTGGCTAACTGACTCAGGAAACAATACACTCATCAGCAACAGAATGAATGCCAACCAATACAACTTCGGCGTAGAGGGAGACAGAGTCCAACATTTCACCAACAACGTAGACACCTCAAACACCATAAACCAAAAGCCAGCATATTACCTGATCAACAAGCATAACCTCATGATCCCATCCGACGCCAATTACCTAGCACTCATCAACTGCACAAACATCACAGTCCACAAACTATCCCTTACGAAGAACATCCAAGGCATCCTACTCATCCACACGACAAACGTCACGGTAAGCCAATGTGTAATACGCTCAAACTACAACTCTGGAATTCACCTAGACCTCAACTCATCAAAGACATGCATCGCGGAAAACATGATCACTGGCAACTGGAATGGCATCAGCATCTACTCTTCCCACGATAACAGAGTTTCCGGTAACTCGGTATACTCAAACAACTGGAGCGGTGTCACACTGAACTGCAGCTCAAACAACCAGATAGCAGACAACAACCTAACAAAGAACTATGATGGAGGAATCGAACTCTGGTCATCATCCAACTTCAACAACGTCACACGAAACATCTCTGAAAGCAACGGAGACGAAGGAATCGAACTCATGCGCTCATCAAGCTACAATAGCGTAAGCCAAAACACCCTCTCCTACGACAACGTCGGAATCTACATATTGAACTCATCCAACAACCAGATCACCAACAACAATTTCATCCACAACACAATGCAAACGCAGACATACGACTCGACCAACGCGTGGAATCTTGACCAACTCTCAGGTGGTAACTATTGGACAGACTATGCAGGCACAGACAACAATGCGGATGGCATAGGTGACACGCCACTCACAATAGGCATTAACAACCAAGACAATTATCCACTCATGCACAGATGGAAACTAGGGGACGTCAACTATGATGGCAGCATCAACATCACAGACCTCTATTCAATAGCGGAAACCCTTGGACGCCACATCGGACACTCCGACTGGAATCCAAGAACCGATCTCAGACGCGACGGAGTCATAAACGTCCTTGACCTCATAATCGAAGCGCAATGCCAGAAACTCGATACACTCACTACACACGCAATTCCGTCAACATGTACGACAAAATAGCACTTACGAAAAAGAACAAATCAAAGCGCGCGCTATTGCGTCTTTACCTGTATTTTAATTCTCACAAACTGACTTCTGGAACAAGATAGTGTTCCTCTAAGCATGGATCTCTAGACAAATGGGGGATTGCGGGTGAAGTCTCCACTCAGAAAGGTTCTAATCAGGAAGTGACTTTTTTCCGCAAAATCAACGTTGGTTGGTTGGGGTAAAGTTTTGTCCCAAATCCAAAAACGCCTATTTCTTACCTTTCAAATTTCTTGCAGGAAGCGGAACCTGTTTTTTCTGTTTTCTTTTCTGGTCTTTCTCTCTCTGTAGTTTTTTGTGCTGTTCTAAACCTGTAGCTTTCTTTTCTCTTCTTGACAAAAACTCATCAACCTTAGCAGGCAACAGAAGCATTACGCATTCTAAAACGTTGTCCTTTTGTCCACAACTGAAGAGCGTATACTCGATTCGTATACTACCCCCTATACTGCTCGGGTTCCTTACTATTTTCTGAATTCAGCATACTGCCCCTCAGTAGCTGTCTTTTTCCAAAGCAGGGCACCGTCGTTTTGGTTGGTTGGTAAAGTTTTATCCCAACCACCACCCACCACTCCAACATAAAGATAGAACCATAGATCTCGTATGCTACGCATCACATTAAAACGCACTTACTGTGCGTGCGCCTGCTTTAGTTCAGAATACTTCTTCAGGTTAACGTAAGCCATGGAGGCAAATATGCCTCCTACGAATAGCGTAAAAAACTTTTCGAAAGCAGTTGTGCCCATAATTGTTCCGACTAAAAAGAGCACAGCAACAAGTATGCACACACAACCCAGTGCCAGCCGCCCTGTAGGACCAAGGTCTACCTTCTTATTCCACCATCTTTCATTCTCCAATAGACCACCTCGTCGCCACTATTGGTGCAGCCAAAGGTTAATTTGCTTTCTGTTCTGAAGATACGTTATAGGTGAATGAATCTTATGCTTTGTCCATTCACTGCTGAAGATTTGTCGAGAGTTCTCCAAAATGCGTCAGGCTCCATTCCTTTGTATATAACGTAGTGGGGGTAGTTAGTCAAATCGCGCGCTCCAGGTTGTGATGGATTTGCGTAGTGTTTAAGGCAAGATAGAAAAAAAGGGGTTTTGCGGGAGACTTCGCCAATGAGCTAGATATTACTTCGAACCAGTCTAGCCAACCTCTATTTCATTCTCATTCTTGTTGCCTTGTTGATGTGTTCAATGAGTTCTGGCAGATCTGTCAACGCAGTAATGACGTAGTTTGCACCACATTCGGCAAGCGTCTCTTGTGATGACTCGCCAGTTGGCAGTCCCACAGCGATTACTTTCAGCTCTTTTCCGCATCTCATATCACTAGGCCCGTCCCCTACGATCACAGCCTCGTTCGCACTGACATCCAAAACGTCCAAGACAGTTTGAAGATGTTCAGTGTTTGGCTTCACGGAACGCACTTTGTCCCGAGTGATCACGGCATCAAAGCGCTTCTCGATCCCGAAGCGGTTCAGAATGTGCTCTGTGGACTTCTTGCCATTGATCGTACAGAGCCCTATCTTCAGGCCCCTCCCTTTCAAAGCCTTCAGCGTCTCCAAAACCCCGGACATCAGTTCCGTGTTTTTCGCAGCTTCCATCTCTCGCTCTTCAATCAGAGCCAAAGCCTCGCCAATCACTTTCGCAGCCTCTACCTCTGTTTTGCCGTTTATTTTCATGAACGTTTCAGTCTTTCTCAGCATTCCAAACGTGCTCTCGTTCATCGACAGGGCCGAGGCAGGCATGCCTGCCCTTGTGAGTAGGCTTATGACTTCTGCTCGTACGGCTCGGTAGTCAAGGTTGAAGCGGGTGATCGTTCCGTCAAGATCGAAAACAACGGCTCTGATCGTCAACGTTCTATTCCTGCATCTTTGTTTTTTCGCCGAAGCGTTTAGTCATTCTTCCTCTGGCAATATGCTTTGCGGTGAAAGAAAAAACGAATAACCACCTTCGTCGACTCATAGTATTGAAAACAGAATGAGCCAACACTCGCTAGGTAGCCACCAGCAGCATGCCAAGACAAAATTCAGACTGATTGCTCACTTCTACGACTTGTTTGACTTGCCATTCATCCTTGACAAGCGAACCAACCCGCGACTTGCACTCGCCCGCAGAATCCCCAACAAGCCTCTGCACATCTTGGACATGTGCACTGGAACAGCAATCGCCTCAATAACCGTCGCTCAAGCCAACCCCGATAACAGAATCGTCGGCATAGACCTATCACCAGACATGCTGACTATTGCAGACGCAAAGCTCAGCAAGAAGCATGTTCAGAATGTTTCGCTAAGACAGATGAATGCGGCTAGAATGACGTTTCGCGATGGCGCTTTTGATGCTTGCATGGTTTCTTTTGGCCTGCACGAAATGAACTATGAGGCGATGGTGACTGTTCTGAAAGAAATGCATCGTGTGCTGAGGGATGGTGGCAGCCTGTTCATTGTCGACTATGCGCGCCAAGGAGGCCCTTTCATAAACATGTTGTTCTCAGTCTACCTGAAGGTTTTTGAGCCGAAGCGCATCTTTGAATTCCTGAAACATGACTGGAACAGCATTCTGAAGGACACTGGTTTCCACGTTGTCAACGTTGACCAATGCTTTTTCGCCAAGCTAATCTCGGCGGCTAAGACAAACTGAATATTCCACTGTTCGCATATTATCTTGTTGATACATGATGAGCGCTGAAGAACATGCGAATGAGAAGCTCTGGCCAGTGCTGGTCGAGGCTGTTCATGCGCTAGTGCTCTACCCGAACCACAAAGCCTACACAAGAGACGCTATTCTTCCAGAAAAACCTGACATAACCCCGTCAGAACTTGCCACCAGGCTAGGCGTTCCTCTTGGCGAGGCCATAGTTATCCTGCATGAGCTGGCTGAAGAAAGAAAGCCTAAACCTTAAGCAGCGTCGCCCAAAACTTCGATGTTCTTGGGGTCTCCTTCGCCGAGTCTCCTTTTCACGGCTTCACGTATCAAAAGCATCTTTTCAGGTTTCATATTAGCTCGTAATGCACCGATGGTCTCGACGGCTACGGCATCCCTTCCCACCACGAGTATGTCTGTCTTCACTCTTTTGCTGGAAGGCGCTATACCGTAACTCGTGTATGTTCCGTCAAGCACAGCGAGGTCTATGCCTCCTACTGCTTCGTACAGGTCGAGAAGGGTGGGCACCATTTTCTTGTGGAATCTGACCTTTTTTCGGTCAGGAATCAAGCCGAGAAGATTCTTGATTATGCTTCCCTTCTCGAAACTGCGGATGTAGTGCGTGCTGACGAAGACGTTTGGCTTGAAAAGAATCTTGGGCAGCGCGATTGTCTCGTCTGCCACCTTCACTTTTCGTGTGTCCTTTTCCTCAGAGAGGTTAAGCGGAGTGATTCGCTTCGTGAATATCTCCTTCCAGATTTGAAGACGCTCTGAACCCGTTCCCCTGTAATTATCCGACTCAACCACGTAGACATGTGGAGCCTTGCTGAAGCTTTTAACAATAGCGTCAGCCACGCTGACTGTCGTGTGCGCTTCTGACGACGGCTCGAACACGCCGACTTTGACGGCAACAGGCCTGTCCTTCACGTTCAGGTCATCAATCTTGCCCACAAGACCGACTGCCTTCTTCAAGGCAGCTTGAGCGTCTCCGCCGATCTTGACTACTGCAACCTTCGACGTCAATCAGTCCACCAGCTAACCGTGTGCGTTGCGTTCTCTTCTTTCATCATCCGCAAACCAGATAACCCTTTCTCAGTTTTCTAAGAGCTTTGTGCTCTATTTTGAGCGTCTCTCAATAGCCTTGCCCAGTCGCTTGTCCTCTTTGTACTTGGTTCTGCACGGTTGTCCTTCAGCTCTGAACACTTTCGGCTCCTTCAAAGTCGCCGCAACGGACCACAACGTGCCCAGCTTCATTTTCTCCTGATGAGAACAAACGTATCCGCTGTGGTCTGCCAGTATCTCCTGTGCCAGCTTCGCGTCAGCCTTGTTCCTGTGTTCTCTGAGCATGCTACTGATGGTTGCGTATCTGGGCAGCGAGTCCCACTCAGAGCTTTTCCTGTGCTCAAGATCCTCTACTTCCTGCATTTCAGGGTGTACAAAATGGTTTGTGCAAACGACGAAACTGTCATTTCCTTCGGATTGGCGTATTCTGGTGCGGCTGGGCGAAGTTTCAACTACTGCCATGTTGCCTTCCTTGTCTGCCACAAGAAAGTTTGCGGCCGCGTTCGGATGAGAGTCTGTAAGAAATCTGACGGCTTCTTTGACGTTGGCACACTTGTCCAAGACTCCTCTGACAGCGAGGACGAAGCTGACTCCGGGCTTTTCCATTCTTCCATTGACGCCTGTCATGGCTATTGCAAGCCCTTTCTCGTTCACGCCGTCCTCTCGCCCGATGAAGACATCCGAGTGTCCGAGGCTCCAATAGCTTTCTTCTGGACCTGTCACATAGGCTTCGGTGAACTTCTTGAAACTGTAGAAGAAGTCATAGTTCCGCCCGAAAACAACGTTATCGCTTGCTGCTACCGCGAAGGCACTACACATTGGTTGAGCTTTGAAGGCGCCTATGCCCATCATGAAGGCCGCCAACTGCTCGTATGATGCATGACAACCTTCTGCAAAGCCCCTTATCTCTTCTAGGATTTGCGGAAAGACTCTTTTGACTTCGATCTCGCTTTTCCTTCCAAATTCAAGCTTTTCTTGAGTCTGTTCAGTGGCTCGGAAGCCATGCTTGTACAGGAGGGATCCGTATTTGAGGCCCATGTCATAATACTTCCCCTTGTTTGTTGGATGAAACATGTTCTTTCACATTCGTGGTTTCTTTCATGGCCTCTGGTGAAGATAACGGTTTCCAACACCTACGGAAACATTATGCACTCCTCGGAATCTTTTTTTGCCGGGAAGCAGATTTATTTGCCAAATGGCACAACGTGGTAGGCAATAGCGCGGATCTGAAGCTATGAGCGGCTACGAGAAGACTGAAAGAATATTGAAGGCGTTAGGCGACCGATCTCGCCTAGAGATTCTCGAGTGTATTCAGAAGAACGTTTCTAACCCCGGTGAAATTGCCAAGAAGCTGAACAAACACCGTTCGACGGTTGAGAAGCATCTGAGAGTGCTTTTGAAGGCGGGGATTGTTGAGAAAGTTCCGTCGTTGACTGAGGGCGGACATCTTTCGATTCGCTACAAAATGCGCGAAGAAGCAAAAGAGCTCCTGTCAGCGGTTAAGGAAGCCTCCCTGAAGTTCTAGATTATTTGGACGCTTGATGCTTTGAAGGCTATGTACACTTCTGCGTCTAGGTTGAGGTTCATGTCGCTGAATGATCGCTTAGTTATCTGAACCGCGAAAGGCTTGCCGACGTCAACTTTTAGCTTCACAAGAGCATCTGAATCTTGGATTTCGGTGATTCTGCCTTTGAGGATGTTTCTTGCGCTGGAATCGAAGCGGGCTTTGGAGAGGATGATATCTTCTGGGCTGATGAAGAACGTGACTGGGCCTTGATGCTGTCCAGTGGCTACCACTCGCGTGTTGACTCCGATTTCGACGACCGTAGTGTCGTCTTCCATCGTCGCCGCGTTTCCTGTGAACGTGTTTTCTAACGCAGCGAAGCTTGCCAGAGTCTTCGAAAGCTTATTGAAGGTTGCAGCAGGTGTTCCGATTTCGTTTACTCTCCCGTTTTCCATGAGAGCAACACGGGTTGGCAGGTTCTTGGCTTGGAACATGTTGTGTGTCGCCATAACTATCGTGGTTTTGTTTTCTTGATTGGCTTTCGCTACGATTTCTTCTATCATGGCGGCGTTTTTCGGGTCTAAGTTTACGGTCGGTTCGTCCAGTAGAAGGAGGCTGGTGTTGAGGACGAGGGCTCGGGCCAATGCGACTCTTTGCTGTTCTCCGCCTGAGAGCCTCTTTGCATGGCGCCTTTCGAACCCCTCTAGCTTGACCAGCTTGAGTGCTCTGCTTACCCGATCGGCGATTTCGTCTTTCTGCATTTTCCTCACGTTTAGGCCGTAGGCGACATTGTCATAGACTCTTGCGCTGAAGAGCGTTGTCTTCTGGAAAACCAGCGTGGTTTCCATTCGCATTTGCTCAAGGTTTCCGCCGTCGACCTTGATGTTGCGAAAGTAGGTTTCACCTTTTGTCGGCTCCATTAGCAGAGCAAGAACTCTCAACAGCGTTGATTTTCCTGAGCCGTTAGGTCCAAGCAATGCCAAGATTTCGCCTTCGACAATCTTCAAGCTCACGTCGTTCAGCGCTGTGGTTCCGTCGAAAGTTTTCGTGACGTCTCTTAGTTCTGCGATGGGATTCATTTTCTTCTCCTTTGGTAGACGTTCACTGTTATGGATATTACGAATACCAGCGTAAGAAGTATTATGGCAAGTGCGATGCTCAATTCAATGTTGCCCCTTTGCGTTTCATTTGACACTGCTGTTGTCAGAACCTCTGTGCTTCCTGCAATGTTTCCCCCCACCATTTGAGCAACACCCAGCTCTGCGATGGCGCGGTTGAAACTAGCTATTCCTGCCAGGATGACGCCTGCCATTGCCTCTTTCAGCACGGTGACTGAGGCTTGGGACTCTGAAGCGCCGAGCGTCTTGGCTTGGTTCACTATTTCGGGGTCAACGTTTTCAATGGCGGCGGTGGCTAGGCTCACGATTATTGGCGTTATGAGTATGGCTTCGCCTATGATGATGGCCGTAGGCGTGTATAGTAATCCGAAAAACCCTGCAGGTCCAGCTTTTGAAAGGAAAAGGTACAGAATCAAGCCTAAGCCGACTGTAGGTATGCCAAGAAGCGCATGACATATTCCCTTGAGGATAAACTTGGTTCGGAAATTTCTGAGGCCAAGCACCATTGCTATTGGTATTCCCCATAAGGTGGCGATGAGGGTGGCCGCTCCTGAGACGTATAGCGATCGAAGAGTGATTTCTATGACTCTGGGGTCTCCGGAAAAAATGAGTTGGAAGGCCTTAATGAGGCCGTCCATTATCTCGTTCAAGCTGTAATCCCTAGATGTAGTGTTTGTTTTTCTTAGCTATAAAGTTCTGGAACGCGTCGGTCTCTGTATTCTGGTGGGCATTCGGATTTTGGTGTGCCTATGAAGGCGTATTTCGTTATCCACTGAGCTATCTGTGTTGAGTTTTGCTTCATGAGTTGGACAGTTGAGTGGAAAAGTCGTCCGCTTTGTCCATAGTCGGTTTTGCCAAAGTTCTCGATCAGTTGTTGGCCTTCGTCTGAGGTCAGGAATTTTATGAATGTTATTGTGTCGTTGAAGTTGACATGTTTGTGGCGGGTTTGGTTTACGGCGATTGCGCTGTAGACGTTGAGCAGTTCGTATTTTTCGCCTATGAACGAACTCAGGGTTATTCGTTGGTCTTTTTCATGGTATTTCAGGTAGGTGCCTATGTCTGACAGCGTGTATGCTGAGAATTCTTCTGCTTTCAGCAGTGTTTCGCCCATGCCTGAACCCGCGTTTCCGTACCAAGTTTCAGCTGATATTAGCGTGTAATTGAATTTAGCTGATTTCCATAAGCTCTGCTCTTTTGTGTGTGTGCCAGAGTTGTCACCTCTTGAAAACCAAACCTTGCCTGTCTGGTTTCTTCCATAGTCTACTATTCTCTTAAGAGCATCAGTCGCGTTCAATCCGCTGACATGGGCTGGATCGTTTTGCGGGCCGACTATTGTAAAGAAGTTGTAAGCAATTATCTTTCGGCAACTTCCAAATCCCTGCTTGAGGAAACTTTCCTCTTGCGAGGGCGCGTGCACGAGTACCGCATCTACGTCGCCGTTTCTGGCCTGTTCTATGGCTATGCCCGTGCCAGCTGCAGTGAACTGAAGGTCGATCAAATATTTAGCCTCGAAAGCCTTCTCAACTTCGTCTAGAAGGCCAGTTTCGTAAAGACTCGTTGTTGTGGACACAAGGAGTCTTCTTCTGGCGGAGAGTTGCACGTATGCGAATGTTCCGGAGATTATCAGTGCAGTCACCACGACTGCGATTATTATCATTTTTTGCCACAGCTTCATCGTTTTCACCGTTATGTTTTGCTATTCATATCGGTCTAGCCTAAGCTTATAAATCTAACGCAACAAACTGGAGAGAACAGAATGCTCTCCAACAAGAAGCACAAACCCTCGTTCAAGATATGGATAGAGCAACGGGGCAAGCCAGTTCTCGGCAAAGGCGGGGCGAACATTCTTGCAGCGATTGGGAATGATGAGTCTATCTCGAAGGCTGCCAAGTCGCTTGGAATGTCTTACCGTTACGTTTGGAATTACCTGCAGAAAATCGAGAAAGCGCTCGGCTCGCCGGTTGTTGAGACGTATAAAGGCGGCAGATCAGGTGGCGGCGGGGCAAGGCTTACTGAGCTTGGCAGAAGCTTACTGGACGAGTATAGACGTGTTGAGGAATATTTGGGTGAGGTTCTGGCGGACGTGGAGAATTGGGAGGCGGTTGGATTGAAAATCAGCGCGAGGAATCGTCTGAAAGGAAAGGTCGTTTCTGTCGACAAAGAAGCCGTTACGGCGAAAGTCAAAATCGAAGTAAGTGTGCCGCTAGTTGTGACGGCGTTGATTTCGCGTGAGGCGGCTGATGAACTGTGTTTGAAGACTGGCGATCAAGTAGAGGCTGTTGTCAAGGCGACTGACGTGATGATTGCGAAGTAGCGTTTTCTATACTTCTACGACGTATCGATAGGCTGTGTGTTCGCCGGCTGTTGAGCTTTTGCGGATTACACGGAGTATGTCGCCGGGTTTGGCGCCTATGACTTTGACGGCTGGGTCTGAGTAATCGATCTGCGGAAGCTGGTAAGGATGCACCTTGTACTCTGCTAGCAGCTGCTGTTTCTCTTCTTCAGTGAGAATCTCATGTTTGGGAACGCTCTTGTTTTCGAAGAGGTTGAAAGCCGGGAGAGTTTTGGGCAATAGCTCAATATTTTTCTTTTTTGCCCCCTGTTTGACGGTGTGAGTGTAGCGGCCGTCGGTGACGATCAGGCCGTTTTCGATCTCGTTGTCCTTCATGATCTTCTGCAAGCGGTTTATGCTTGCGACGCCGACAGTGGCTTCGCCGGGGATGCACCAGATCATGGCTTTCTGCTTTTCCTTGGGCATGTCAACAATGTAGCTGATGGCATCTTCATGTTTCTGTTTCTTTACAAGCTTGTAGCCGCGGAGCTTGATGAGGACTTCGGCCTTGCGTTCTTCAAGGCTTTCCAGTTTCTCTGTTTTAGGAGTCAAACCGTATAACCCTCGCTAACGGAACATTCTGAACCATAGCAACGGATTAACCCTTAAACCTTACGCTCAAGACGCACTAGGCCCTCTTTAACTATACTCTGGCCGGCAATGTTGGGGGACAGGGCCTCTCGAGACGAGACCTCCTCTCTTATATAGATTGAACCGTCGCTTCAGTGACTTCTCTAGTTCTTGCGATGGGGAGAATTGCGACGTGACTCGGCTGAAAGGGTGGACTTGCCCTTGTTCTATTCTTGGATTGTGAGCGGGTACACTTGCTTGGCTACGTATTCCAAGTATTTTTCTTTCTCTGTCTCTGGCAGGTTGAACACGGTTACTGAAGCGTCTCTCGTTATGCCCACCACGTAACCGTATTCCTTGCTTCTCGCAACAACGTACCACAAGTCCCCATGCTTCCCGTAATCCTCAAACAGCGAAGTGTTAACCAAGTCCGGCCCGTAAAGCGACAGCTTATCCACGTTCGGAATGTCCACGTTATCAAAGAACGTTATCTTCGTGTCCTCCGGATTCTTCAAGTGAAACGTTTTAAGCGTCTCAGGAGAAATCCGCGCCTCCAACACTCCCCCGACCTTCTCGAACAGTATCGTGCTGAGCTTGTTCGCGATGAAATTGGCTAGACGTTTCTTCTCAACCACCGTCAAAAACGTCGTGCCATCGTGCTGGCTGAAGCTGAAAACCGCCTCAACCGTCCGCGGCTGAGGAATCACCCTGCCCCTGTGGAACACCTGAATCACGTTATCGTGCGAGTAGACGCCTCTGACCATGTTGCCCTTCGGAGCCAAACCCGTTACTTCAGTCAAGAGCGTGAACTTATAGTCGCCTTCCTCAACCTCTTCCTCAACATGGTAACCTTCAAGCCTCGACGCAATCTCGGCCGATGAAAGCGATTCTGAAAGACGGAACACTTTACCAGCAACAACCATATCCTAGACCACCCTGAACCTTCGTGAACGGCACCTCTTTAAGAAGCTTGACACTAATTTACCTTACTACCTCTCTTCTCTGCTATCGGATTCACGCAATCGAACACAGGTGCAAAGACAATCTTGAGGTTGAAATCGAGCACTTTCACGCAATCGCCTATGATCAATCAAAGAACCAGACAAGGTCTTTTAGGCAAGAACTTTGCCTAATTGTTTTAATAATAGGCTTTTCACCATTACTAACGCTTCAAAGAGGCCTAGCGCTGATGCTAATTCAAGAGGTCATCCTAGAAAACTTCATGAGCTACGAGTACGCTAGGGTGCCCTTCAAATCAGGCGTAAACGTCATATGCGGCCCCAACGGCTCAGGCAAATCCTCACTGTTGTTGGCAATATCCGTGGCACTGGGTCAATCTTACACTGAGCGCTCACGAAAACTGAGCAACCTGATCCGGTGGGGAAAAGACCAAGCCCGCGTTACGCTCATACTGGACAACAACAAAAGAGGAAACAACCGACCCGTCCCAAAATACAACAAAGACCAGATCTTCCTCACACGCGCACTGCGAAAAGACGGGCAATATTGGTTTGAGCTTGAAAACCGAGCAGCCACAAAAGGCGACCTAGAAAGGATACTTTCAAAGCTGGGCGTTGAGCCTGACAACATACTGATCATCATGCACCAGAGCATGGTTGAACAGTTCACTGTCCTTGTCACGCAGGAAAAACTGCGCATGGTCGAAGCCGCCGTAGGACTTGAACCATACAGAGAGAACGTTCTCCAAGCCCAAAAGAAACTCACCCGAATCCTCAGCCAAGAAGACTCAATCGGCAAGCTCCTTGAAACAGCCGAACAGACCCTCAACTACTGGCGAGAACAATACGACCGCTACCAAGAGAAAAAGCAGCTGCAGACAAAGCGCAGATTCCTAGAACGCGAACTGGCATGGGGAGAAGCCGCAAGAAGAGAAGCCATAGTCAACGAACTCGAAGCCGGCTGCAGGAAGAAGAAAGATATACTCACCAAAGTTGAGCAAGAAACAACAACCGAAAAAGACCAACTGCAAACAAGCCAAGCCGAACTCGAAAAACTCAGAGCCGACTGGAAAGCCACCTTTGACGAGCGCATAAGCCTCGAACACGAAAAAGCCACAAACGAGTCAACAATCTCGTTCTGCGAACAACTGCTCAAGGAGACAGAAATGCTCGAAACACCCGCCCAAAACACGAACCCACGATCGAAACAACTCAAGCTTTTCAGAAGCGAAAACCTCAAAGAACTGATAGAAAGCTCCAACCAGCAGCTCTCCAAAATAGACGCTGAAATAAATGAGAGACAGAAGCAGACAATAACGCTGGAAGAATCAGTCGGAAAAGTCGGCGACCAAGTCTTGGAAACTAGGATCAAACTCGCACTGCTACAATACCGTAAAGAAAACGCTTCAGTCGACCTTGAAGCTTTGGAAAAGGAACTCAAAACCGCAAGAGCACACATGCAAGAAGCAACAGCAAAGGCAGAACAAGCAGGCCCAAGAATCGTAGTCATCAAAACAGTCGGCGAAATCCTCGACGAAATCCGCCTCACCGAAGGTCACCTCGCCGCCCTATCGGACGTTTCAGAAGACATAGAACGCATGTACGAATCCTACTCACAACTCTATCTGGAACTGAAACAGAAAGCGCAACTCGTCGACGAAAACCGCGAAAAAACCCTCGAAGAAGTCAAAACACGCATGCAAGCTTGGCGAACCGTAATCCAAAGCCTCCTAGACCGAGTCAACATAGAATACCAGAAGATATTGACCCAAACCCAAGCCCTCGGCGAAGTTAAACTCGTCAACGAACAAGACATCGAAGCCGCAGGCCTAGAAATCTTCGTCGGCTTCAAAGGAGGAAAACCCGTTCCGCTGGACGCGTACACGCAGAGCGGCGGCGAAAGAACAACCGCCACCATGAGCTTCCTGCTGGCACTGCAAAAGCACGTACGCTCGCCTTTCCGCGCAGTAGACGAATACGACGTTCACATGGACCCGAAAAACAGGGAGCTAATCGCGAAAATGCTTATCTCAACCGTCAAAGACGCAGACGCACAGTACATAATCATCACACCCAGCCAGATAACCTTCGCGGCCGAAGACGTCAACATAATCACCGTCCAAAACATCGAAGGCAAATCCATAATCAAGGAGGTCGCCTAACGCAGTCCAAGAAAGAAAGAACCAACACCGGTCGAGAAAAACTCCAGCGCATCATCGAAAACTGCAAATCCATCGAAGAACGGTCGCTCGACCCGTTCCTAGTCGACATCAAAGAAAATGTCACAACCGTAAGAACCTACTTCCCCGAATGGGAAATCCCGGAAGACCTGTGCCTCGATGCGGAAACACTGCACCGACTGGCATCGGTTGTTAGGCTCCAGAGCGAATGGGTGAAACACCGCTCAACCTCACTGTACACCGACCCATTCCTGCTCGAAGAAAAACTCACGCGCATGCCGAAAGAAGAAATCGTGAAAACATTCATGCAAGCATGGTTCCCAGCCGTCGAACTCGAACAGATTTCACTCCACAGCTTAGCTGAAGCCACCCGATACTGGGAAGGACTACTGCCAATGGACGAAAGATGGAAAGAACTCCCACCAGCCGAAACAGAAGCAGGAACCGCAACCCGCGAAGAACTCGTCCAACAGAGAATCCTAAGAGAGAAAGCCTTCTCAGAGGAACTTGAAACCTTCTGGAAAGAACTCAAAAGCACGGTTGAGCAGAAAGGTGAAAACGGCAAAATCCAGTACTGGAACTTCATAGGCGCCGAAACCTACGAGGAAACCATCAACCGAGCCTTCCTCACAAGCTTCCTAATCACATACGGTTACGCCACACTCGAAATCCACCCGCTTGAAGAAGAAACCTTCATAAAACCCTACGAAAAACCCGAGAAAATAGACGGCAAAAAACAGCTGGTCTCCATACCGATCGCGGTCACGGTAGAAGACTGGACAAAATGGAAGAAAGGAGAACTGCAGTGAGCAAGAGAAAAGCCACCTACGCAAGCAAACTGAAGCGAGCCACACACATGCTCTTCTACAAGCGACACAAGAAGCCCGGCGTGAAAGGATGGGAACTCAAAAAAGTGCTCGGCTCAGACTATCCTAAAGTCCTCAAAATCCTCGACGACCATCTGAAGACGCTTGACCTGCAAGTTAAAACCGTCTTCGAAGAGGAGAAAACTGTTGAGAAGCCGACTCCCGAACAGCTGGACAAGGCAAGATTCCTCGTAACACTCAGAGGCGAGCTCACCCCGAAAGAAGCCAAAATGATAGGCTGGAGAATAGACGACCTCGCCGGACTCGCAATAACAATCGCCTACATAATCTCCCAAAAAGGGAAAACGCCGCGAAAAGAAGTAGAAGACCTGCTCCGCAACAAGCTTCCAGGATGGAAGGTAGGCCAAAACATCGACCGCTACATAAGATATGGCTACCTCACGCAAGACGAAAGCGGACAGCTCTACTTGGACTGGAGAACGCGTGCTGAAGTGGACGAAAAAGCACTCATAAGTATGCTTTTAGCTAAATAGAAAATCCGGAGAACATTCGTCTGTTGCAAGAGGCCGATGTTCTCCGGTTCGGGGGTTAGGAGACAACACTAGTCGCGTCGTTTCAGGCTATAGCGTCTCGGTCGGTCAGCTCCCAAGATCTTGAATACGCCGACAGCGGCGCCTCCGATGATGATCATTGGCATCAGCCCGTAGGCTGCTGCCCCCACCAGCGCGAGCATGTCAGGCTTGTGTCGAACGGCCCGCATGTATATTCCGCCGACAAGTTCCTTGGCAATGTTGTTTGCGGGATTGAAGTCGCCTGGAAGGATTGCTTCGGCAGTCACCCAATAGCTTCCGTAGGGAACCCCAGTCGTATCCCACACAAACTGCAAAGACTTGGACTCGCCGACGTTCAGCGCAACCGTCTCGTGACCGATGTCAATGTGCAGGCTATCATCTTCTCTGTCCGCATACAGAAGCACGTCGAAAGTCTCGGTAAAGTAGCCAACGTTTTCAACAGTCACGTTAACGTATACGGGATCGCCTTGGCACACAGCAGTCGGGTGAACGCTGAGTTGAGTCACTGCCACGTCGTGAATGCCAGTAGAGAAGAATCCGTCAACCACTTGATGGAATATGGGATTTGCGTTCCTGTCCCCTAAAACAGTGTCTCTGAGACTTAGAATCGTTGAGCCCGTGTTTGTGACTTTGAACTTGAGCAGTGCGATGGTCGTAGAGCCCGAGAAAGGTTCCGCAGGAGATATAGCCGTCGCCACTAGATAGTATGTTCCCAGGGTTTCATTGATGTCGTTTCTCGAAGTGAAATAGTGGTTCCAAGGAGCAGAAACTGTCACTTGAATAAGATCCAATACCGTTGTGTTCCAGTACATCTTGAACTCGATTCCATAGAGCGATACTACGTCAGCGACATTGACAGTCACAGTGAATTCAGCAGGAGGCATCAGCGCCGGGTCAATTATGCTTGACGGATTCACGTAGAGCTTTGCCGCTGTGTCCGCGTACGCGCTTTGAACACACATTAAGCCAAGGGAGAACGTCAATAGCAGTACAACGAAGTACTTCAGATTCGACCGCATAAAGGCTTTCATGGTTTTCCTACCCAATTAGAACCTGAGTAGAAAACCTTATATTAGGCTTTGTATGCTCAACTGAGCTCCCGATCACCATAGGTGCAACGTCCGTCAACAGCTTACTGCGCCACCTACCAAAAACATCCACAATCAACACAACGTCACAAACCGATTACATGGTCACGAGGCCGGTTCACTTTCTCAGTCTACGGTAAACCAATGCCAAACCATCTATGACCAGTATCGCAACGAGGATCAACAAGGGATTCCCAACAAACTGATCTGCAAAAGACCCGTCTGAAGCGTTCACAACGCCGACCAAGACGGATAACATGGACAACACGTGCATTACGACGCTTGGAGCTCTTTTAATTCTCAACACGCGCCGACTGACCTCACGTTATGCTCACGTTCTGTATCTGAAAGTATCTCTTCGCCAGAAAACGCAGACGCTCAGCATTTCTGCCATTCTTTCCTATGGCAACGCCTTTGTCCTTAGGCGTGACAGTCACGACTGCAATCGACTTTCCGTCAGGCCTCTCCGTTAAACGAACTTCTTTGACCGTTGCAGGCTTCAGCGCGTTTTTTATGAACTGCGCCGGATCCTCGGCATACTCAATGATCTCCTGCTTCTTGCCAGTCATCCTCTCAAGAGTATGAATGTTTCTGCCGCCTCTCCCGATGGCCACGCCCAATTGGCCTTCAGACACCACGTAGAGCACACGTCCCTGTTCCTCATCAACGATGCAGTCCTTAGCATTAGCATTTGTTATGCTCTCAAACAAGGCGATATAACGCATTTCGTTGCTTGTGAATTTTATCCCGCTTGTCATTCATTCCCCTCGACGGACTCTTCCGGCTCTGCTTTCTCCGTAAGCTTGAGAATCTCTGAGTCGCCTGGTTCTCTTATACTTAACGCTGACACCGTGAAAGGTTTACCGCAGACTGCTGCCAAGTCCAGCGACGATCCCCTGTGAGTAATCAACGGAACATTGGAAAGCGCACAGTATCGCTCTATCTGGTCTCGAATATCCTTCGGACAGTTGGATGCGAGGATTATGAGCTTGGCTCTTCCGGCCTGCGCATTTTGAAGAGCAGAATCTACGCCGAAGGCCACTTTTCCAGTTTTGACCGCAGAAGCTATCGCCTTGTCTACGTCTATCATTTCTTTCCACCTTTCGGTTCGAACGTGGACATATACAGTTCCACTAGTCCCGTGCCTATTGGTATGGATTGCCCTACTATTACGTTTTCGGTCACGCCTTCAAGCGGGTCACTTTCGCCTTTGACGGCGGCTTCAACGATGTTTGGCACAGTGATCTCGAATGCAGCTCGAGCCAACACACTTGACTTCTGACCACTGATGCCGTGTCGACCTATCTGCTGCACCTCGCCCGTGGAGGTCATCATGTCTGCAACGAGCATGACGTGGCGAACGTCCACGTCCAAACCTTGCTCCTCCAGCACGTTTTTCGCTTCACGTATTAGCGCGTTTCTCGAAGCTTCAATACCTAATGTCTTGGCAATCTCGTGCACGTTGTTCGTAGTCGTCCTCGTCGTGTCTACGCCCGGAACATCCAGTATCTTGGGCAGGTTTGAACCGTCTGTCCTTATGACCCATTCACCATGTTCTTCCGTGACGAGCACACGCTTTATGCCTGGGACGCCTTTGACATGGAATGCTGAAGCCTTGCTCAGAAGCTTTTTGATAGTCTCAACTTTCTTCGGTCTCAGGTGAATGTTGATGCCCTTAGTTTGCACCGTCACGTTTGGAATCTGCAGCTTCTCCTTCAAGTCTGCCATTGTTACTTCGCGGTCATCCATCATCGTCTTGTTCAACTCAACAATTATCTCCTCATGCAGCGCATCCTCGTAAACCGCTTCAGCCAAGTCCTCAAGCGTCGTGTACACGATGCTCCGAGCAATCTTCACCGCGGCTTCGCGACTCTTCTTGTGCTCCTCAGTGAGGTGGATAGCCATGATGGGCGTCGACGGAATTCTCCTAGCGTCAACGATTTCAATGAGTCTAGGCAAGCCCAATGTCACGTTCTGTTCTCTGACTCCTGCGTAGTGGAACGTTCTGAGCGTCATTTGTGTGCCTGGTTCACCTATCGACTGAGCGGAGACTATTCCAACCGCCTCGCCTGGCTCCATCAACGCGCGTTTGTAGTGCTCAACCGTCGCCGCCACGGCCTTGTCAACGCCGCCAGTGCTCAGCTTGGTTCTGGCAACGCTTTGCTTAAGCTCCTCGACAAGGATCGGCGTGAGTTGATCTTCAACTTTGTCAAGCTTCTCCTTGACCGTTTCTACTGAAGCCGGCTTGCCCCTTTCTGATGAGATCCTTATCTGGTCGACCAACCGGCTGACGTTTACAGCCTTGCCGTGATCGCTCTTGGCAGGGTCAACGCCGTCCTCGCCGTACTTGAACTGGATAATATCTCCAGCCGAGTTTCTGACAGTCCCGTCATATTCGAGCCGCAAGTGCTCAAGTGCATTGATTAGACGCCTTTGCATGTACCCGCTTTGCTGTGTCCGGACGGCAGTGTCCACAAGACCTTCGCGGCCACCCATAGAGTGGAAGAAGAATTCGATGACGTCGAGCCCAGTTTGATAAGAAGAGTAAACGAACCCTCTGGCTCTTGGCCGCTGGTCGCCTGACTTGAAATGCGGCAAGGCTCTGCCCACGTATCCTCTCATTATCCTCTTGCCACGCACTGACTGCTGGCCAACGCAAGCGCTTATCTGGCCTATGTTCAAGCTTGAACCTCTGGCCCCGGTTCGGGTCATGACTATGCCCGAGTTTTCAAGCGTGAAGTCTTGGTCAGCTATCTTTCCAGATTCGTCTCTGGCCTTGGCAAGTTCGTTCATCACGTATATCTCGAAAGAATCCTCAAGAGTCTGCCCTGGCAGTCTTGGCAACATGCCCTTACGATAGCTCTCGATCAGTTCTTCTATCTTTTTCTCGATCCTTTCCATGGTCTTGTGGATTCTGTCCTCAGCCACGGGTGAAAGAACAAGCTCGTTGTAAGAGTACGTGAATCCTCGCATTGAAATGTATAGCTTCAGAAGCCTGGTTATCTTGTTCAGGAACTCGCGCCCAGCCTGTGTCCCATAGTCTTTGATTATTCTGTGGAGCAAACTTTCAGACTGCTCAGCACCTATTGAACGCCTGTCTATGACGCCGCTCACAAGTTCGCCATTCTTCACAACAACGTAAGCATCATGAGGACAATCCTCTTCCAAGCATTTTGTGCATCCCTGACAGATGTTTGCCTTCAGCACGTAGTTCATGTCCTTGGGGAGAAACAGGCTGAAAAGCTGTTTGCCTGTCCACATCGGCTGCGGGTGTTTCACCTTCGGTTCAGGCAATTCTCCTTCGTAGTTCGCTCCAAGAAGAAGCCTGTCGACTTCACTCTGAGGAAGGAATGTGCTCTTGCGCGTGAAAAGGTATGCGGATGTTATGAAGTCACGTATGGCTCCAATGATGGGGCCTCCGAACCTCGGCGATAGTATCTGGTCCTGCACCTGCATGAGCACCAAGGCCTCAGTTCGGGCTTCTTCGCTCTGCGGTATGTGTAGGTTCATTTCGTCGCCGTCGAAGTCAGCGTTATATGGGGGACAAACACACAAATGCAGACGGAACGTCTTGAATGGCAACACCCGCACGTAGTGCGCCATGATGGACATGCGGTGGAGAGATGGTTGCCGGTTGAAAATGGCAATGTCGCCGTTCTTCAAGTGGCGCTCGACTATGAAGCCAAGCTCTACTGCCTCCGCGATTTTCGTCCTGTCAACGACGAATTCAAGTCTTATGCGTTTGCCGTCCGGCCTGATTATGTAGAGTGCGCCAGGGTATTTTTCCGGACCGTTTACAACGAGCTTCCGCATTTCCTCAATGTTCCACTCTGTGATCTTCTCGGGCACAGAGAGGCGCATCGCAATCTCAAGCGGAACGCCCACTTCATTTATGTCTAGGTTCGGGTCTGGGGAAACGACGGTTCGCGCGGAAAAGTCTACTCGTTTTCCGGAAAGGTTGCTTCTGAATCTTCCTTCTTTTCCTTTCAATCTCTGCGAAAGCGTTTTCAGTGCTCTACCCGATCTGTGTCTTGCGGGCGGTATTCCCGAAGCTTCGTTGTTGAAGTATGTTGTTACGTGGTACTGCAAGAGTTCAGACAAGTCTTGAATAATCAGTGTCGGAGCGCCTGCATCCATGTTTTCCTTCAGCCGCTGGTTTATGCGGATTATGTCCACAAGTTTATGAGTCAAGTCATCTTCGGAGCGAATGCCCGATTCGAGCGTGATCGACGGTCTAACGTAGACTGGCGGAACAGGCAAAACTTGCAGAACCATCCATTCAGGACGCGCGGTCTTCGGGTTGAAGCCCAGAACTTCAAGGTCTTCGTCCGAGATGCGTTCAAGTCTTTCGCGGATCATGCTGGGGGTCAACGGCTCAGAGCCGCTGTCGGGGATCTGCTCGCTGAATTTTGTCGGTTTCTCAAACACTATTTTGTATTGTGGTGCGCCACAGTGCGGACACTGTTTTGTCTTCGTTTCCTGCATGATGGCCTTGTAGACTTCGTCTGGCACAAGACCCAGCAGCTCGCGAGTCCTTTCGATGCGACTGCGTATTCTCTTTGTGCTTTCGTCGTCAAGGAGGATGCGCCCGCAGTTACGGCAGGTTGACCTCAACAGGTCATGCATGATCTTCGTAAACTCTATGTGAATTATTGGGACAGCCAGTTCAATGTGGCCAAAGTGGCCCGGACATCGGATGGCAGTATTGCCACAGGTCTTGCATCGCTGTCTAGGCTCCAGAGTGCCTAGTCTACCGTCCATGAGACCTGCTGTGATCGGAGCACCATCCTCATCATAGGTGTCAGGCGCCTGAACTTCCACAACTGACAGTTTCCGTATGTCTTTCGGCGAGAACAAGCCGAAGTGAACTCCATCAATCACTTTATGGATTATCTCTTCCGCAGTCATGCTAAGCCTTCTCCTTTAGTCGCAGTTTCGGGGCTATACACAAGCTCATCAGCTCCTGCAAAAGAAGCTTGAACGCGTATGACACTATTACTGGCGAGATTTTGGCTTTGTCGTCGCAGATCTTGCAGACGTATTTTCTCTGTTTCATGTCGTAGTAGGCGATGTGACCGCAGCTTTCGCAAATGTAAAGCGTGTACTTGTCTGACTCTTCGAGCAGTCGGTCTCTGAGTAGCATGGCCGCTCCGTGACCGATCAGGCAGTCGCGCTCCATTTCGCCGAACCTCAAACCACCGCCTCTTGCCCGGCCTTCAGTGGGCTGTCTTGTAAGCATCTGCACCTGTCCTCTGGCTCGGGCGTGGATCTTGTCAGCAACCATGTGATGCAGCTTCTGGTAGTAGACTACGCCTATGTAGATGTCTACCACGAACTTCTCGCCTGTCACGCCGCTGTAAAAGACTTCGCTGCCCGTGTGGCTGAACCCGAGCTTGACCAAAGCCTTTCTGACGTCTTCTGACCTTTCGTTTGAGAAAGGCGTGCCGTCAACAGGCCTTCCTCTCACGGCAGCTACTTTTCCAGCCAGCGACTCAATGAATTGGCCGATGGTCATTCTTGAGGGGATTGCATGTGGATTGATTATTATGTCTGGAACTATGCCGTCTTCGGTGAAAGGCATGTCTTCTTGCGGAACGATGAGACCAATCACACCTTTCTGCCCATGTCTGGAAGCGAACTTGTCGCCCAGCTCAGGAATACGTTGGTCCCGAACTCTGACCTTTACGAGCTTGCTTCCCTCGCCTGATTCAGTTATGAAGATTGCGTCAACGATACCATTCTCCGAAGGCCGCATGTCGACGGACGTGTCTCGCATTGACGGACCTTTGACCTCGAACTCCTTGTATTCTTCAAGGAATCTTGGAGGACTGATTCGGCCGATGAGCACGTCTCCGCCTGCGACGCCCGATTCCAGACTTATTATTCCATCCGGCTCAAGCAGGCGATAGTACTGTTCGCCTCTGAAGCCTCTTGTCCCGGGCTCGGGCAGCATGAACTTGTCCTTGAGTCCACCCAGGTATTGGCGGCATTCCGCTTCATAGATCCTGAAAAAGGTTGAACGCGCTAAGCCTCGTTCTATCGATGCCTTGTTGAAGACGAGAGCGTCTTCCATGTTGTACCCTTCAAAAGACAGCACGGCCACTAGGCAGTTTTGGCCAGATGGTCGAAGCTTGTAGCCCATTGTCTCCATAAGGGCAGTTTCCACGATTGGCACTTGAGGATAATGCAGAATATGTGAGCGAGAGTCCACGCGCTGTTGGAAGTTTGTAGCGTAAATGCCTAAAGCCTGCTTGGCCATTGCTGCTTGGTAGGAGTTGCGTGGTGATTGGTTGTGCTCCGAGTACGGTATGGTCGACGCACAGATGCCGAGAATGGTGTAGGTCGCAATCTCCAAGTGCGTATGCTCAGGTGTTACTTCCTCGGGCGTCAGAGCGATGTATGCGTTTTCTTCTTCTTCAGCATCCAAGTACTCGATCAGTCCGGCCTTGACGAGGTCTTCCCATGACCATTCGCCTGAAATGATCTTCTCGACATGCTCTGGCTGGAGCCTCGGCGACCCATTTTCAACGATGATTATTGTCCGTCGGACTCTTCCCTCGTCACAGTTGACGTAGATTTCCTCTCTTTCGCCGATGTTTTTCGAGAAGTATGCAATGTTGACTTCGGTTGAGATTTCGCCTCTTCTTCTTCTTTCATGCAGTTCGCGCGCCAGCTCTGCTGGTGAGCTGCAGTAGCCGATTATGCTTCCGTCGACAAATACTTTCGCGCCTGACATCTTCACGGCGTCTGTTACTTCGTATATCGAAACGACGCCCATGCTGAAGAGCGTCTGCTTGACCTTGTCAGGGTTTACGCCCACGGATATGCATGACGATAATGCCAAGTTCTTGACGAGTCCACAGTTTGAGCCTTCCGGGGTCTCGTTCGGGCACAATCTGCCCCAGTGGGTTGGGTGGAGGTCTCTGGCCTCGAAGTTGGGTTGGCTTCTGCTCAGTGGCGACTGTAGTCTGCGGAGGTGGCTGAGAGTAGAAATGTGGTTCGTCCGATCGAGCAGTTGCGTCACGCCTACTCGTCCTCTGCCCCAGTTGCCAGTTGCGATCGAATGCTGGAATCTTTCAGTTACGATTCCAGGGCGAACAGCAGCTGAGACGGTTATTATTGGGCCTTTCACGCCGATGCGTTCAAGCTGGTATTTTATGTCTCTGACAAGGTTTCTGAACGCGATCCTGAATAGGTCGGCAAGCAATGGACCTGCGAGTCGCAAGCGTTTGTTCTTGAAGTGGTCTTTGTCATCTGTTTTTCTTCTTCCGAGCTTGAGTTCAATCGCTCGACACGCCATTTCGCCTAGGAACAGCGCCTTGTCCTTCCGGTTCTGGTCCGTTCTGCCAATGTGCGGCAGGAAGTTCTTGTCAACGGCAGCTTCGGCCTTCTGCACTCTGTAATCTTCAACCTGACCGTGTGCGACACGGTTGCCTATGAACAAGATGGCATCCTTAGCCGTGTCCGCGCCCAATGCCTTCTCATATGATGGTTCAAGCTCGCTCTGTATCTCTTTCTCCAGAGATATGGCCTCGGCGATTTCCTTGTCTGATTCCAGACCGAGAGCGCGCATGATCACGACGAATGGAATTTCAGACGGGACTCCTGGCACTGAGACATAAAGTGCGCCATCGCCTTTTATTTTCAGTTCTATGCGGGCTCTGAAGCCGACGGTTGTTGAGAAAATCTTGGATTGGTACACGGGAGTGGCGCCCTTGTCGTCGATGTCCACTATTATCCGGTTGGGTGCAAGGTCTTCCATAGCGACTATCACACGTTCAGAGCCGTTTACGACGAAATATCCGCCTGGGTCGTCAGGATCTTCTAGGCAGGCAATCAGCTCTTCGCGTGAAAGCTGGGACAGGAAACAGAGTTTCGACTTGAGCATGACAGGTAAGCTACCTATGTAGACGAGTTCAGTGTCCTGCTCGCGGCCGTCGATCACAGGCGTCATTTCAAGCGCGATTGGAGCCGCGTAGGTCAGGTTCCGGAGTCTTGCTTCCATTGGATAGAATTCGTGTTTTGTGCCGTCAACTTCAGTTGCGTATGGGCCTGTGATCCGTGTCTGCGGGTCAATTATCCATATTTGCCCAAGCTTTACTTTGTATGGACTGTCAGGTACTTCAATAGCGATTTCGCCAACTTCGTCGATCACTTCCTGCAGACCATGATCGATAAATTCGTTGTAAGAGTCCAAATGCTGGCGAACTAAGCCCTTTTCCTTGAAAAAGGCTTTCAACATGATATGAGTATCTTCTTTTGATATTTCAGTCATTTCCCATCAACCCCCGCGATCTTGCGTCTAAACTTGCGTTAATTTGACTGCGTGGCGCGGGTTTCCTCAAATCTTCAATTTCCTCCGAGTTTTTCGGTCGTTCAACTCGAAAAATGATCTCCAATATTTTAAGGAACTAAAACGTAAACTACACCACTCTCTAATAAACTTTTTTGTATCATTCATCTACTTTCACCCGCCATGCGGCGTTCAAAACTGCAGCGTTAGCCTGTTTCTGCGGAAGGTATTTGTCAGTCAATGCTGGAATAGGAAAAGAGTGGCAACAGATGACCGAACAGCAGTTTAAGGCAACAATCGTCCAGCTCATTCTGAACGGGAATGCAGAAGAAGCCATTAAACAGCTTTCCAAACATTATGATGTTACCGCGCCGAGACTAAAAGTGGGACTGCCGAAAGGACGCAGGAGGGAAGTTCTAGGCTGCTATACGGCGAGGGACAGGACAATCTCGGTTCTCAACAGCGACACGCTTAGACAGCCATTCATAATCATACACGAGTTCTATCACCATCTCAGAACAGCCCCTGATTCGAAACATCGAGGAACCGAGAAGCATGCAGATGATTTCGCCAAGCAATTCATCCAAGAATATATTGCACTCGCACGATTGGGAAATGATATATAAGAAACATTCTTGAAGACTTGTACCACATGCAGCGGTAACCAAGCCAGGCCAAAGGTGAAGGACTCAAGATCGGTCTCGGCCCATGTTGGCCCCTATGAGCCATCCTTTCCCGCAGGGGTTCGCCGGTTCAAATCCGGCCCGCTGCACCAAAGGTTGTCAAAAGATTCCAACCAAAGGAGATGATGCATATCCACTCCTGAACTCCCAGACACGTGACGCATATTCTCCTGTATTGTGGCTTGCTGCAGATGAGTGTGGTCTCTGTTTGTTGTAGGTTTTGTCGACAGTTTGTTGTTTGTACGTAGTTTAGTTGTACGGTTGCCCGGGAATGTTTATTAAGTCGCAAGATGCACTACAGTGAATTTGTGGGTGGACGCAAAGTGAAAAGAAATTTCGACGCAAACCCCGTAAGAAGTATTGACGGCTCCAACTTCGAAATACCCTTCGAAGACCTATTCATATTCGAAGACCTAATACTCAGAAGACCCATGTAGTAGGCAAGATCGCCAGACACAATTCTGGCAAGAGCACAAACCGTGCCAGAGGCGGAAAAGTAACATCTGAAAACGCACTGCAAGCTTTTAAGACAGGTTCAGCACACAGAGACACGTATTGATGCGAAGACGGCGCATGTATCGTGGTCAATCGCAACCTCGCTGGAAAATGCGGACTGTATTGCGGCGCCTGTTCCATATACCGGGCTTACAATGACGACGGAGAATACCTGAAAACCCTTGCCGACCACTTCAAATGCTCGCCAGAGAAAGTCAAGTGCGAAGGTTGCGTGATGCTGACTCCGGAATGCTGGGGAAACGAATGCCGAATCGGTGCAGTGTGTCAGAGCAAAACGTCTGGACTTGTGCCACCAGTGCGATCAGTTCGAGGCACGAACATGCGAAGTTTGAAAGCCTAGCGGCAGACTACCTTGAAGACGGCGAAGGCATAAGAGCAAACTTGAATCAAGGGCGGACAGATTGACGAATGGCTCGCCGAAAGCTAGGAAACCTACAGATGTCCAGCTTGCAGCAAACCGTTGCCCGTCGGTCGCATGAAAAAGAAATGTTATCACTGCGGAGCTGACCTTTCGAAAGGCCTCTGAGAAGTGCCCGACTGATGAGGAAACCAAGCATTCCACCCACATTAGCTCTTTTTCTTCTGTTCGCTGCAATCGGAGAATTGCTGCTGCTGAGACATAGGACAGTGAAAATGCCTAGGTAAAGATTATATCGGGCTGTCCAATTAGGAAAAACTTGCGGTATGGTTCGTTAGAAAAGGCGAATTCTGTGACTTTGGTCGAAGAAATCCTCAAGCTCAAGAAGGAAAAGAAAGCCGTCATATTGGCACACAATTACCAGAGGCCTGAGATCCAGGACATAGCAGACTACGTTGGCGACAGCATAGAACTGAGCCGAAAAGCCATGGACGAGAAAGACGCAGAAATCATTGTCTTCTCAGCCGTGGACTTCATGGCTGAATCTGCTGCAATATTGAATCCGAAGAAGAAGGTTCTGTTGCCAACACTGGGAGCGCGTTGCCCAATGGCCCAGATGCTCACGGTTGATGAAATCAAGCGGGCCAAGGCAATGTATCCGCGCGCGCCTTTGGTTCTGTACGTGAACACGCTGGCTCCTGCAAAGGCTTACTGTGATGTTTGCTGCACGTCGGCAAACGCTGTGAAAGTCATCGAATCGCTTGACGCTGACACAATTCTCTTCGGACCTGACCGCAACTTGGCAGAATACGCGGAGAGACAGACTGGTAAAAAGGTCATTCCGATCCCTGAATGGGGGTTCTGCCCGACACATTTGCTTTTCCAGCCTGAGGACGTGAAGATCCTCAAGATGCAGCACCCAGACGCGGTGGTTATGGTTCATCCTGAATGCACTTTCGAAATGCAGAAGGTGGCCGACTTCGTGGGCAGCACATCTCAGATGTGCCGTTATGCAAGAGAAAGCAAGGCCAAGACGTTCGTCGTAGGTACTGAAGACGGGCTTCTCCACCGCCTGAGAAAAGAAAACCCTGGAAAACAGTTCATTCTGGCTTATCCAGAAGCCATATGCCCAAACATGAAACTGAACACTCTTGACAGGCTCTACCAGTCTCTGAAGGAAGAGAAATATGTGGTCACTGTTCCCGAATCGATAGCGGAAAAGGCAAGAAGAGCCCTTGAAAGAATGTTCGAACTGGCAAGCTAGGTTCAGAAAGCAGCAGGCTCCGAAAGAGTGGAGACAGAAGAAGGATGAACAGCGAACACGAACTCCTTATGTCAAACGAAGATGAAGAACTGAAACGTATTAAAGAAACGAAACTGAAGGAACTTGTGAGAAGAAAGAAGGAGACACATGAAATGAACGCTAAACCTGTACATGTGAGTGACGCAATCTTCAGCAAAATGGTTCAGGAAAACCCGCTTGCCCTCATCGACTGTTGGGCTTCTTGGTGCGGCCCGTGCGTGGCGTTGGCCCCGACCATTGACGAGCTGGCGAAGGAGTATGCGGGGAAAGTCTTCATTGGAAAACTCGATGTTGACGAGAACCCCAAGACTGCTGAAAGCTTCAAAGTTTTCAGCATACCAACAATGTTAATAATGAAGAACGGCGTAGAAGTTGACAGAATCGTCGGGCTTTGCCCGAAGAAACAGATTGAGGACAAGCTCAAGAAACACATGGGATAGGAGAACAATGGACATACCAGAACGAAGAGTAATCGGATCTCTAATACTCCTTCTAGGCGTATCATGCTTCGTTGTAGGCTTCTACACGGGACAACTCAACTTCATAGTAGAACTGCTGAAGAAGGCCTTTACGTAAGAAAGCAATACACCAACAACATCATCTAGCCACAAAGACTATGCGAGCGAAGAAAATGAGTCCCACAGTGCAAAGCAAAGACGCCGAACGAGAAGCCGTACTTGAAGTTGCCAAGCTAATGCTGGTGGCTGCAAGAACAGCCCCGAAATCGGCGGGAATAGACGACATACTCACACTGATTGCCTATGGCAATGAAAAGGACAACATCGCAGACGAGATGGAGCACATTGCTGAGGAAAGAAAAGCTGAAGGATTCAACAGAGACGCCAAGAACGTCAGAGATTCAGAGGCAGTCGTCCTTGTCGGAGTAAGAGGAAGCAAAAGCTTCGGTCTGAACTGCGGCGCATGCGGATTCAGCACGTGCAAGGAATTCGAGAACTTGGAGAAAAAAGTCCGCGGGGACTTAATCGGCCCAACTTGCTTGTTCAAAGCACTTGACATGGGAATCGCGTTGGGGTCAGCCGCAAAGATTGCCAGCGAACTGAATGTGGACAATCGTATAATGTACCGGATTGGCACGGCCGCGATGAGGCTCAGGATGCTGCCGGAGGCAACGGTCATTATGGGAATCCCGCTCTCTGCGAAAGGCAAGAGCATCTATTTCGACAGGGGCAAGTAGACAACATGTCCAGTATTGGTTTTCTTTCCTTCTTTATTCTATATGTCACGCAAATGCTGCACAACTAACTGAATCTCATGATGTGTATTGTAGGGGGAATAGTGCAAAATCCTCGCTTGGGTCAGATTTGAAGCCCAGTGGACTGCCTTCCTCGCTGCTCCATGTTGCTCGGTTTGGTTCAGGCTTGATCTTTCATCTTCTCGTACATTTTCTCCAGTGTCCAGCGAATGCTTGATTTCAGTTCCTTCAAGCGCTCGGCATCAACGTTTCTGATGACTATTTCGCGTATCACATCATCGTCTCGTGTGATGCTGTAAGAAAAAATCTGATCAGGTTCCAAGTGTCCAGTCCGAGCCAACTCGCTGTCTCTTTCCTGCATCTTGGTCAGCACCCTTTCAACGAGGAAGTGGCTAAAAGGTGAAGTGTTAACGTTGAACGCTTTGTCTTCCGCTGGCACGACGCGAAGCGATTGCTCGCCCACGTAGAGACTGCCAAGAAGCACTCCGGTACTTGTCTTCAGCTCAATGATCTCTTCAAATCCAGCATGCCTTTCAGCAGCTTGCGAAGGTGCAGGCTCTGGCATGTTCTCTTCTGAAGGTGGTGGCGCTACGTTCGCGACTGCGGTGTCTTTCGGGATTTCAGCGCGTCTAAACCCTTTCTCCAGAAGAATCGAATTCACTGTTTCAAGCACAGCCGTCTGTTCCTTCAGCTCAGACTCCAGATCTTCAACTCGTTTCTCAAGGCGCTTCTGAAAATCTATGAGCTTTCGTGTCCTCTCTGCATCCTGCGACATAGTCTCTCACAAGCAGTATCTTAGGTGCTTTTCCCCTTATCAAGCCTTTGAAACCCGTTCACGCTTAGGCTGGTTCGAGAAGCGTGAAATTGCCTGAAGCGACTTCGGGTTCAAGCATCGGCTCAAGCGTCGCTTTGAACTCTTTTTCAAGGAAGTCTTCAAATTGTTGGAACACCGGGCTGTCCGTCTGGTTGAGTTTGAGGCAGAGGTTCTTGCCTTCCATGAGTGGGCTTAGATCATAGAGGGCGATTTTCTTGGCGAATTCGGGATTCTCGGAAAACACTCTGACGAGGTCTGTTGAAGGTGTTTCTGAGAAGAGCCAAGCAGTGTATGCAGCCTCAGTGACTAGGTATGACAATTCTTCGCGAACGACGCACTTGTGGCCTGAGGCGATTCTCTCGAACGAATGAGGGGTAACGTTTCTTGCGCAGAGGAAATTGTGATACTCCTCACCAATTGCTATCCAGTCTTCGGTTTCGGAGATTCTCCAACCTTTGGCTTTGCACAAGTCCTTGAAGTCTTTCAGGATTTCCCAAATGCGAGGCATTCTCAAGTGCAAACACACATCCTTTGTTGTGTTGTCTTCTAGAACTAAGTTCTATTAAGCACCCATGAATTTAAACTTATTTGTCGTTTTGTTTGAAAAATTGTAGGTTCAGGAGCGGTAATGTTGACAAATTGTAGGCAGCAGCCTCTATTGTCGACAAGTTTACGGAGAAGTCAGACAAGAATTCTGACGAAAAAATGGACGGAAATCGACACTCTTCCGACGACAAAGGATAAATTCGAAAGACGTCTAATCAGAATCAAGGAGAGGCAGAGGTGAACTTGAAATATAGAAACGGTTCTTTCGCTTTGGATGCTACTGACGTCAGGATTCTGGAAACGCTGCAGGAAGATGCGAGGAAGACTTACACGGACATCGGAAGGCGATTGGGCATTGCGCATTCCACAGTCTATGACAGGATAAAGAGGATGGAGCAGTATGGTGTCATCAAGAAGTACACGACGATGGTTGACACAGCGAAGGCGGGCGCAAGAAGCATCACGGCCCTCATGACAGTGTACACTGATCCTAAGGAGAGTGAAGCGGTTGCGGAGAGACTCAGCCAAGCTCCGGAGGTTCTTGAGGTCTACACGTCGCTTTCAGAAGAGCTTCTGATAATGGCTAAAGTCATTTCGCAGAATCAAGAAGCCCTCCACGCATTCATAGCGAATTCTGTTGCGCCGCTGTCTGGGGTCTTGAGGATTCGCACGTCGATTGTGACGAAGAAGTTCAAAGAAAACATTTTCTCAATCGTTGACAATTCGATGAATGAATATTTATAAAATGAACGTGTAATATAAAGTGAGAGAAAGCGCCATGAGTGGAGATTCAGCCTCAAGAACTTTCAAGATCGTTTCCCGAGAGAAGGCGTTCTATTTCTTCACTTCTATCGGCAACTATACGGGGTTGAGTGCTACATCGCTGAAGGAGTTTATGGATAGAATAAACGAGGTTAATCTCAAGTCGCTAGACTTTCATTTCTACCGGAGAGACTTCGAGAAATGGGTGGATCAGGTTCTGCAGGATATGGAACTGGCTGAGGAGCTCAGAAGGATGCAGAAGTGCAGTCTGGCCGGTGAGGCTCTTCGCAGCCAACTTAACTCAGCAGTCGCCAGACGTTTGAAGAGGCTATCCGGCCAAGCCTAGACTGGCCGTACCCGCGATCTGTCGTCGCGATGATTATGAAAGCTTTTAGTTCGTTGATCAAGTCAGACAGTTTCAGGCTGCCAGCTTTCGAAGGATAGTAGGTCAGACGGGATACAACCATGCCGCCGTTGACTGAGTATGGGTGTCCGCGAGTCTGCGACACAGCGTCGCTGACTGTCTTGTTTTCCATCAACGCTCTGAGAAGTCTCATGCTCTCGACGTCAGTGTCCTGTGGCAACACTAGGTCGGTCCATCCTATGTATGCTCTTGCTCCTTTGTCTATGAAGGCTTTCGCCATCGTTTCATATCCTTGTTTTAGGCTCCAGCAACCCATTGCCATAATTATGCTCTGTGGAAAAGAACCGTCCAGTTTCTCAATGAATTCTGAAGTGATAGCGAAATATTCTTTGGGTGGTTGTGAAACGTTCAGTATGCCCTTTGTGACCAGTCCAGCGTCCAGTTCGCTTCTATGATGTGCACTATCGTATTTTTCAGATGTGAATATGTCTATTGTTGGGCTGCGGTCTCTTAACGCAGTGTGCGCACGCAAAACAATGAGGCCGTAGTTGCGTTTCGCGAGTTCCCTGAAGAAGTCAACGGTTATGGATGTGTTGAAAAGAGTGGCATTGAAGCCGCGTCCTTTTATGGCAGTCATTGCGCTGTCGATGAATGTCTGGTTGGGGTAATCCTCAGCAAGCTGATCGATGATTGCAGCATTCATGGAGAAGGTTGGTGGTGAGGATTTCAAGAATACTAGAGAGATTATGGAAATTGAGGAGATCATGAGTGTTAGAACGACTGCAACGGTTAGGATCTGCCCTTTCGTGAGTTTCAGTTTCTTTCCTTTCGGAGCTTCTTTGCTTCGTCTGGTCGTTGCCTTATGCTCTCCTGTGAATCAGTCTGCGCAAGAAGAAGGAAGAGGAAGGAGGCTATTCTCTTTTGCGTTTTATGAAGCTTAGTGCGGCACCGAACAGGATGACGAGTGCGCTGTAGGCCAGGATGTGGGATGCTAGTATGTCTCTGGCGAACGATGTTGAGTAGCCGCCAACCGGACTTGCTAGCACTACGACTCTTGCGGTTTCGGACTGGGCAACGTTACTGTTTGCATCGGTGACTTTCAGGTAGACGTAGTATGTTCCAGGCCATGTTGGGAGGAACACGTAGGTGTTCGCGTTTGCTCCTGACGCGGGGCTGCCGCCCACGTACCATTGGTACGTGTAGTTCGGGGTTCCGCCGCTGATAGTTGAAGTGAAGAGCACGGACTGTCCTACGGTTATTGTCACGTCCATTGGCTGTATTGTCACTGTGAAGGTTGATGTTGACTTGTAGTGGGCTGTTGCTAGGTGTGGTGCGTTCAACGTCACTGTGATCGGGTTGATGCCTGCTCCCTGTGATGAACCATCAAGGAACCAGTAGAGGAAGTTGTAGCCTGTGACTGATGGGGCAGTCAAAGTGACAGGTGTTGGTGCGTCATACCATCCTTCGCCGGGGATTGTTGCGATGCCTAGCGGGTTCGTTGTCACGGTCAAGTAGTGCTGTGTCTTCCAGTTCCACGTGACTGTTGATCCTTGTGCGATCGTGAATGTTACAGTCGTTGCGCTGCCTGACGCTGGCACGCTTCCTGTTCCTGTCCAACCCGTGCAAACGTATCTCGTTCCTGTTGGGCCAGATGATGGCGATGTGACTGAGACTGTTATGCTTGCACTTGCGTCAAACCATCCTGTGACCGGAGTTGGCGAGCCATAGGGTGAAGTGACTGTCAGATGGTATTGGGTCTTGTAGTGGCCTGTTATGGTTCCTGAAGCTGAGACAGTGATGAATTCGCCCTGCGATGTTGACAGTCCAGTTGTGCTTGTCCAGACATACTGTTTGACGCCAACTGTGACCGTTAGGGGAGATTGGAAGGCGAATGAGTGCGATGAGTCTTTGTCCCACCAGAACGGTGCTGGAAGGCCTGTGAAGCTGTACGGGTTGTCATCTATCAGCGTTATGGTGCCCGTGAAGTCCGCATTGACGCCGGACTGTGTGACAGTAACTTTGTACTGTATAACGTACATGGCAGTTACTGTTTTGGGTTTGTCCATCAGGACAGTTGTCGGCGAGACATTCGGATTAGCTATTTCTGACATGTCCGTCGTTGACCAACCATTGAACCTATATCGGGATGCGCCGGGTACAATGTCAACGAATGCGTCAGTAGAGATAGTTGCATAAGAGTTTGCATCGTAGAATCCGGCTCCCGTAGGAATGGTGATACCCGATGGATTTGTTGCCATCATCAAGCAATATTGTGTCTTGTAGTTGCCGGTAACACTTCCTGAAGTTGTGGCAACGATGGTTCCGCTCTGCGATGTTGACAGTCCGCTTGTGCTAGTCCAAACATACTGCGTAGTGTTTGTGGGGGCAAACAGAGGAGATTGGTAAGCGAACGTGTGGGATGTACCGCTGTCCCACCAGAACGAGATGGACAAGTCAACAACTCTGTAGTTGACTCCATCGACGATCAAGACTGTCCACGTGCAGCCTGAGCCTACGCCGACTTGAGCGAACGTGATCTTATATTTCGTTTCAGCGGCATAGTTCCCAGTTACGCTTCCAGATACTGTTATCGTCAATGTTCCGCTTTGCAGAGTTGATAATCCTGATGTGGAGATCCATTGGTACTGTTTGCTCATGTTGACTACAAGCGGCGAGTAGAATGTGAATGTGTGGAATGAGCCGCTGTCCAACCAGAACACTTTGGGCAGTGCACTGAAGGCGTAGCCAGTGCCGTCAACGTTTACGATTGCGCCCGTGAAGTCTGGGCCAACGCCAGAGTGGTTGAAGGTTATCTGGTATTGGATTATGTAGTTGCCGGTCACCGTTTCAGGAGTTGTCACTACGATGGGTGACGCGAGACCCGTGACGCTTGTCAGAGTGAACCGTTTTCCTGTCGTTGAGCTGGAAACGTTGCTGTAAGCATAAGTGGCTGAGCCGCCTGCATCAACCCACAGCACGAAGGGTAGCTGGCCGTAGGTTTTTGGAGAGCCGTTGACGATGACCACTGTGCTTGAAGCCGATGAGTCAAGGCCGTTCTGAGTGAAGGTGACGCTGTACTGCGTCTTCCAACGGGCAATCGCTGTCTTTGGCCCGTTCATCGTTATCGCGTTGCTCTGTGCATAGTTCGTGCCTGTGGCGTCTCCGTTCCAGTTTGTGAAAACGTGGCGTGTTGCGTTTCCGTGGTCAACGACGCCTGTGTCTAGGGTTGCGTATGCGATTGTGTTGTAGTCGTACCAGCCTTGTCCGCCTGGTGTGCCGTAGGGCGTAGACACGGTCAGGTAGTACTGCGCGACGTAGTTGCCTGTGACATTGAAGTCATCTGTCACAGTTATTGGTGACGTAAGGCCGGTGACGCTGTTGAGTCTGAAACGCTTGCCAGAGGTACTGCTTGTCACGGTGGTTCCGTATGAGTAGTTTAGTATGCCGTTTTCGTCAACCCATACACCGTATGGCAGATCGGTGAAGGCTTTCGTGGTGCTATTGACGGTCAAAACGGCTCCGGTAGCGTCTGGCGTGAGTCCTGTTTGATCAAATGTGACTAGATATTGGTGAATGTAGTTTGCGGTCACGTTCTTGGGCTTGTCAATAAGTACGGTCGTGTTAGGCGACATTGGATCAGTTATCTCAGACATGTCTGCAGTGGTCCATCCTGCAAAGCGATAGCGCGATCCTCCTGGAACGTAAAGATCTGTCGATATTGAGGCGTATGAGCCAGCGTCATACCATCCAGAGCCAGATGGGTTAGCCTTGCCAGGCGGGTTAGAGGGCACGTTCAGATAGTACTGCGTCTTGTAGTGTCCAATGACACATCCATAGCTTGTAACGGTGATCGAACCGCTCTGCGAAGTCGACAGGCCAGTTGTGCTTGTCCAGACGTAGCGTTTCGCGTTCGGCGTAACCACGAGAGGTGACTGGAATGCGAAATTGTGCACTGAACCCATCGTCCACGTGAAAGATACGGGCAGTCCGACGAAAGTGTAGGAAGTGCTATCAACGACAACTATGGTGCCTATGAAGTCTGCGCCGACTCCTACGTGGTCGAACGTGACGCAATTGGCGACGATGTAGTTTCCGGTCACGCTTCCAGAACCTGTTATTGTCAGTGTGCCACTTTGTAGTGTGGACATTCCGGAGGTTGAAGACCAGGAATACTGCTTGTTGGCGTCAACTACTAGTGGTGAGCCGAATGAGAAGTTGTGGCTGGAATCCTTGTCCCACCAGAACGAGATCGGCAGGCTGCTGACACCGTAGCCAACGCTGTCAACCGTCACCACAGTTCCGGTGAAGTCGGAACCGACGCCACTTTGGTCGAACGTGACTTGATACTGTGTCTTGTAGTTTCCTGTCACTGTTGTCTTGCCAGTAACGGTAACAGGCGAAGCTGGACCGGTGACACTGACCAGTTTGAACCTTTTGCCAGAAGTCGTGCTCAGAACAATGTCATTATAGGAGTAGGTTACCGCTGATCCACTGTCAACCCACAAGTCAAACGGCAGGTCAGTTGCCAGCTTGGCGTTGCCGTTCACGGTTACGACGGTTCCGGTTGCCGTGGAGTCCAAGCCTGATTGCGAGAATGTGATCAAGTACTGGACAACATAGTTTCCGGTCACTGTCGTGGCTCCTGCAACGGTGATGGGTGATGTCGGGCCGGTGACGCTGTTGAGTCTGAAACGCTTGCCCGAGGTACTGCTTGAAACAGGCGAAGCAAACGAGTAAGTCACACTACTGCCGGTGTCGACCCACAACGTGAAAGGCAAATCAGCGTAAGTCTTGGCATTGCCATTAACCGTCACCACTGTGCCAGTAGCCGTCGAATCCAAACCAGACTGGCCAAACGTAACCAAATACTGAACCACAAAGTTGCCAGTGACGGACACGGCGCCAGAGACTGTTATTGGTGAAGCTGGACCAGTGACCGTGTCGAGTCTGAATCTCTTGCCTGTCGTGGTGCTTGAGACTGTGGAACTATAGCTGTAGGTGACTGAGGCGCCAGAATCCACCCACTTGCTGAATGGAAGGTCGCTGTAAGACTTCGCCGCGCCGTCAACCGTCACGACTGTTCCTGTGGCTGTGGAATCCAATCCTGCCTGACAGAATGTGACTAGGTACTGCACTACATAGTTGCCAGTCACTGTCACGGATCCAGTCACAGTCATGGGAGAAGTGGGGCCTGTGACACTGCCAAGTCTGAAACGTTTGTTTGTCACGGAGCTGGAAACGGTTGAACTGTACGAGTAGGTGACGCTGCTGCCGGTGTCCAGCCACAACGTGAAGGGCAAGTCGCCAAAAGTCTTGGCATTGCCATTAACCGTCACCACTGTGCCAGTAGCCGTCGAATCCAAACCAGACTGGCCAAACGTAACCAAATACTGAACCACAAAGTTGCCGGTCACTGTCGTGCTGGTTGTCACTGTTATGGGTGATGTCGGGCCGGTGACGCTGTTGAGTCTGAAACGCTTGCCCGAGGCGCTGCTTGAAACAGGCGAAGCAAACGAGTAAGTCACACTACTACCGCTGTCAACCCACAAAACGAAGGGCAGATCGGCATAGGTTTTGGCGTCGCTGTTGACAGTCACAACGGTTCCGGTAGCCGTAGAGTCCATCCCGGTCTGTGTAATGGTTACTGAGTATTGGATAACGTAGTTGCCTGCCACGGTTTTGGGTGCTGTCACGGAGATAGGTGATGTTGGACCAGTGACAGTGTTTAGCCGGTATCTCTTTCCTGAGACCGTGCTCGCAACTGGCGAGCTATATGAGTAGGTCACTGAGGAACCGCTGTCGACCCACAAAGTGAATGGAAGATCAGCATAAGCCTTGGTGTTGGTATTGACTGTCACAACGGTTCCACTCGCGTCGGATTGGAGGCCAGTCTGGCTGAAGATTACTGAGTACTGCGTCACGTAGTGAGCGGTTGCCGTGTGGTTGGCGTTCATGCGCACGGTAATTGGGTTGACTCCGCTGCCTTTTGAGGTTCCGTCGACATCCCAGTAGCTGAATCGGTAGCGGGTGTTACTTGAAACGTTCACGTAAGTTGGGGCAGTAAGCGTTGCGTCTGTCCCGTTGACGTACCATCCTTCTCCAGGTATCGTCGTGATACTTGCTGGGTCAGTTCTCACAGTCAAGTAGTATTTCTTCTGAGGCGGTGGGCAGTACATTCCAACTATTATGGGATGGCTTGAGCTTGGGCTCACACCGTTTTCTGCAATGTTGCCTGCCCGGATCACGTATGCTGACGCAAGTGGGTCCCAATAGGCTCGATGGTCAGTTGAGTAGTCGTGGCTTTCGACCGCGCCATTCTTGTATGAGTATACGCGCGTCGTGGTGTTTGGCCAAGTGGCTATTATGGAACTGAGCAGTGTGAATTTGAAATAGACAGGCCAATTTGGCTGGTGAATGTCCCATCCAATGTTGCTTGCACTGTCTCTGAGTATTGAAGCAGTATATCCGGGGTTCCTGAACCGTTCTGCGTTTGTGCTTGACAGCTTCGGCTGGGTCACACGGTCATATTTTATCTCGATACCGTAGTTGTTTGCAGGAGCCTTGACCCATGCGGAACCATTGAAGCAGTAGGCAGTGACTTCAACGTTTGGCACGGGGGTCAAAGTGCCTAGGTAAACTACTCTAAAGAACTCAACACAGTTCACTGGAATTATGGCGCAAGACACACCGGTCAATCCGCCATTGTCTGTGACCGTTAGCTCCACAGTGTAGTTCCCATCAATCTGATAGGAGTGTGAAGCAATCGGATTGGTTGTGACCATGACACCTCCGTCGCCAAAGTCCCAGTGGTACTGTACAATGTAACCGTCAGAATCATGGCTTGCAGAAGCATTGAAAGTCACCGCTTCTCCAGGAGTCGGAATCTCGGGTGCGAACATGAAAGAAGCGGTCGGCGGCAGATTTGCCCCGAAAGAAGTGTCACTTCTTGCCTGTGTCAGTATAAACGGTAGAACGAACATTAAAACAAAGGCAACTACCGTAACTACACGTAACTTCATTATCACTCCTTCTCCCTTCTGCACTATTATCTGGAAGTTGGAGAACATTTAAGCGTTTTGGAACAAGCTTCTATATGATATGTACTCTTTTTCTCAAATAATTCGTTGGTGCTTGTGCAGTTCGATTCTTTTGACAAAGAACCGAGCTGAGTGTATAGAATGAAAAGGACTTATACGCAAGACATGCAGGCTCGTTCTGCATGCAAAACATTAAGTATCTTGTTGCGATGATAACCGTCAAGGGGTTTGCGGCAGTGTCATCTTTGTGGCAGAGCATTCGCAGTTTTCCCAAGGTGGTGAAGAGAAACAAGTTCAACATTGTCTTTGTGCTGGCATGGAGCATTGTGATTACAGTTCCAGTCATTAAGGTATACTTGGACTATGCAGCGCTCAACAGAGCAGAACTTGAATATTTCACAGCGCGCGGCGGTGCGGCTCCACCTTTTGAACAATATAAAGGACCAGGATTGATGCCTCTTGACTTCGTCGTGATCTTGCTGGCAAGCGTTGCGTGCGGAGCAAAGCTCTGCGATATCGGTAAAGTGTTCTATGGCTCAATAAGCGCTCTCATACTCTCATGCTCGGTGGCTTCCGCGTACTTCGCGAACTTTATTTGGAATGACCTTGGCTGGGGTCGATTGCTTTCTGCTGGAGGAGGGGACTGGACACACGTAGCATATTGGGGTTTCCTGAACGCCTTCAGAGAAATGTTCCCATTAGTTTTTGTGCTTCCGTTTGCCGGTGCAATGATCGGAGCAATTCTAAGAACAGCCATAGGCAATCTGACATGAGCCATGTCTACGCTTGTCTAGTCGGATGCTTTTCACGAATGCACGTTTTCATGTGTGAGGCCGTGTTTTCGCAGGAGTTGAGGGCAGGGTTGTGCGAATCAACCGACCTTGGACTGGTTCTTGGTTGACTGGTTCAGAACGACTTGATCAATGTATCTATAGAAGTCAGGTTCCAGCTTCTCCAGAACCTCTTCAGCCTTGAGCTTCTGCAAAGTGACATAGCCGCCTAGTACAAGAGACGTTAGACCGTCAAACTTCTGCAAAACGTTCTGCTCCCCGGCTGACAATTCCACGAAAAGCTCATTCTTGTTCCTGAAGACTTTGGCGCTGATTTCTACGTGAGAGCCGTCTTCTGTTCGCCCCTTCGCAAAAATAGTAAACTGGTTGTTTTTCTCCTTGCTTTTTGTGACAAAGCCTTTACCTTTCAGATAAGAGTCTACTTGCTCGAGCACTAGTTTTGGATCGACGTCTTTGTCGTCCCAAACTCGGCGTATCCGCATAGGCATCTCGAGTACAAGATGAGGTTGCGGATTTAAACATTTGTTTGGACGCGCGAAAACGAAAGAGAAAGAGTGTTGTTCCTCTACTTGCTATAGAGGTGGCAGGCCACGACGCGGCCACCGCCAACGTCAGCAAGCTCGGGTTCTTTCTGGCGGCAGACGTCGCCTATGTAGGAGGGACAGCGTGTGTGGAAACGGCAGCCAGATGGCGGATTCACTGGGCTCGGTATTTCGCCCTTGATCACCACTTCGGCTCTTGCGGATGTAGGGTCCGGCACTGGAACAGCGGCGATTAAGGATTTTGTGTATGGGTGCATCGGTTTCTGAATGACGTCGTCGACGGTTCCCATTTCCATGATCTTGCCCAAATACATTACGGCGATGCGGTTGCATATGTGTCTGGCAAGCGCCAGGTCATGGGTGATGTACAGAAATGAAGTTTGGAATTTTTCTTGCAGGGACACCATGAGGTTTAGGATCTCAGCGCGTATTGAAACGTCAAGCATTGATACTGGTTCATCTGCAACAATGAATTCTGGATCTAGGACTAATGCTCTTGCCACCGCAATTCTTTGCCTTTGGCCTCCGCTCACTTCATGCGGAAATCTGAACAAGTACTCCTCTGCTGGAATCAATTCAACATTTTCAAGGGCTTTGGTTACTCTTTCCTGTACTTCTTTCGGGTTGTGTACTCCTTGAACTCTCAGCGGTTCTGAGACGATGCTCTCGATGGTCATTCTGGGATTGAGCGACTCGTACGGATCTTGGAAGACAACCTGCAGTTTTCGTCGAAGAGGTTTCATTTCGCCGTCAGAAAGGGTCGTGATATCCTTACCCTTGAAGAGTATGCTTCCTCCAGTCGGCTTTATTAGTTTGAGCAAGAGGCGGCCGGTTGTTGTTTTTCCGCTGCCACTTTCGCCCGCAAGCGCGAATATTTCGCCTCGTTTGACGTTGAAGGATACTCCGTCCACTGCGTGAACGTAAAGAGCCTCCTTGGAAAAGAGTGTTCTTAGGAATCCCATTCTGACTGGAAATAGCTTCTTTAGGTCTTTGACTTCTATTATTGGTGCTTCACTCATTGAAATCTCTCCTTTCACTTCTTTTCATAAAGCCAGCAGGCAACGTATCGTCTGTTCCCAATCAGTGACCATGACGGCGCCTTCTTCCTACAAATTTCCATTGCGAATTTGCATCTTGGATGGAAACGGCAGCCAGGCGGTGGTCTGAGCAGATCCGGCGGTGTTCCGGGTATAGAGACCATTCGTACTCTTTCGCCTCGAATGCTTGGGAAGGCGCCTATAAGCCCCTGCGTGTAGGGGTGTAATGGCTCTTTGAAGATGTCGCCCACGTTCGCGTACTCTGCGAGATATCCTGCGTACATGATGCCTACCTTCTCGCAGGTCTCCGCGATGATCGACAGGTCATGGCTAATCAGGATCATGCCCAAATTGAGCTTCTCTTTTATCTCCCGCAGCAGCTTGAGAACTTGTGCCGCGACTATTACGTCTAAGGCTGTGCAGGGCTCGTCTGATATCAGAAGCGCGGGGTTGCAGGCTAGCGCCATTGCGATCAGGGCTCTCTGTCTCATTCCTCCACTAAATTCGTGGGGATAGTTGTCTGCTCTCGTTGGATCCATGCCCACGAGTTCGAATAGTTTGCTGATTCTGTTCTTGATTTCGTCTTTTTTGACGTCAGGTTCATGAGTGTATATTGCTTCTGCGATTTGGTCGCCCACTTTGAACACGGGGTTCATAGCGTTCATGGCGCCTTGAAAGACTATCGAAATTCCTTTCCAGCGTATTTTCTCTCTCAGTTCTTTGTCTGATATTTTGACAAGATCTTTGTCTTGGAAGCGGATTTCCCCGCTGACTATCTTTCCGTTTGAGGGAAGAAGCCTTAAGAGCGAAAGTGCTACTGTTGTTTTGCCGCATCCAGATTCTCCTGCGAGACCGAGCGCTTCCCCTCTCTCCACTTGAAAACTCACATTTTCTGCAGCGCGTACTGGTCCCCGCATGGTGCTGTAGTTGATCGTCAGTTTGTCAACGTCTAACACGGGCATTACCAAAACACCTTCAATCTTTCATTGTCCACGATTCCATAGGACTCGTGTAGTGATGGGGATTCACCCGAATATAAGCTTTGAGCTTGGACATACTGGTCATTTTATCTTTGGCAGTGCATTAAGTTTGACAGGAATAGATGAAGCTAGTGTTCTTCGTCTTCTCGTTTTTTTATGAGCTGCATGTACTCCTTGACACGCTTCTCCACTTCATATTCAGCAATGACTTCGGGGCCGGTTCCCAGAAGGTGCGTTGGTCTCAGCAGTTTCGTCCTCGGATCAGCGTATTGCGCTTTTACTCTTCTGTCTTCCTCTCTAACAGCGAAAATGCAAAGCATGGATGGGACAACGAACACTGAGAGAGGATGTATGAAAATGAACATCCATAGCTGGAATGGTACATATACAGCAAAAACTATTGGGATCCAGAACCAACTGGTCGTTAGGCAGGTTTTCATGATCCAGAAATCTTCCAGTATAGACTCCTTCAGCGTCATCTCTTTCAGAGTTGACCCTCCTAATAGAAAATACTGTTCCGATGATATTTAACCTTTCAGTACCATTGTTTCAGTGCCTTTGATGCGTCTTTGGATTTTCTTGTAGACAACAAACAGTAGAATGAAGGCTAGGGCTAACATGAGGACTATGGCGAATATGTACCAGTACGTTTGCCACCATGGAAGAGGTATGGCCAGTTTTATTATGATGTTTCCGCTTGTGAAGTCTGACGCGTGCTTTCTCACGAAGTAGTCGCCCTTTTCTATTTCCAGAATCAACGTCGATTCGACTTGCGTGCCGTTTATGACACTTGCTAGCACGAAGTTGGGGGACTTGTAGTTGCCATTCGAATCAGTTTTGCCTGATTCAACGAGATAGCCTTGTGGATCCAGAATCGTTACGCCTGCTCCGGCCACGGAGCTTTTCTGAGAGTCGAGAACCTTGACTGTGATGTACCAGTATGAAGAGATGCGTGAGCGGCCTACTATCGAGTAGGTGTCTGCAGAGCAGTTGTTAAGTCTTATGTAGGTGTTCTCGGCCGCTTCAATGTTGCTTAACGTAGCATCGGTTATTGTCAGGTTGGATGATCCAGTGAAGTGGAGGCTAATGTTGCTTGGAACGGGCATGTCTCTCAGTGTCAAGTCAGGAATGCTACCATCCGGTTTTGAGAGTTGAATCGAGTTATTCTGTGCGAAATTCCAATAGATTATGCTGTTGGTTTTGAAGCCTTCGATGCTTCCGTTCACTGAACGAGCAATCAGGTTGACATCCGTAAGACGGCATCGAGAAGAGTCCACCTTCGAAGACTCATATGTTGTCAAGATCGTGGCTGATGAATTTGACAACAACATCTGTGACGAGTCATGAACATCAACTATTTTTAGCTCCGAGTCGTAGATTGAGATTCTTGAGGCTCCTTGCGAGGAGAGCTTCTGATCGTTTCTGCTTCCGAAAATCTTTGCCACTGCGTTGTCGTAGGTGCCAACCCAGCTTAGGATGATTGCGTCCGTCATTGTGAGGTTAGAGTTTTCTGAGGCTGTTACTCGCAACACCGTACTGTTCTTCACTGCCAGTTCGGCGGTCCCGCTTACTACAGCGTTGTCCATTACACTGTCACGAACGTCAGCTTTGCTTTGAGCCCATACTTGAAGATAAGAAATCACACCCTCCATTCTCATTCTGTCGATTGTTGCCTGCGAAGAATTGTAGATTGATATCGTGCCAACGTCGGAGTCAACGAGGGAAAGCATTGCTTGGTCAAATAGTTCCACTGAGAACACGGTTGCCGGCTGCTTGCATTTTTCAATCGTCGCGTTCGAAGTGCCCATAGCCTGAACTCGCACAATCGTACAGTTTATGATAGCTGCCGTCGCGTTCGTCATTGTCGTTTCGGCAGCAAAGGTTCTAGTGAGATTGGCATGGGAGCCAACGAACAGATTAAGCAGAGTGTTCACGCCGCTGTCAAGCAAGTGCGCGCTAGAACTATACTTGGCAGTGATAGTTTCTGCTTGACCATCGCTCATGGTCACATTGGAGTGCGTCAGGTCTATCTTGGTGATTGGCTTTCGGTTGCCGGAGATCAGAAGGGTCGAATTGACACCAGTCACGATCGGCAAATCAGTCTTGCGTCCATATGCCTCAAAATCGCCGTTAAGCAGGTTAAAGCTGTAGGTTGATTTCACATTTGTCAGGATTACCGTGCCATTCTCAACAGATATTGGAACAGTCGGCTTAACACTGCTGATTATTGTCTCATGTGTGGTTGCGTTCGTCCTCTGCGACATTGCGTCAATCGTCGAATCAATAGCTGTTATTCTTGGGTGCCCCATTGAAGCATTGAATAGTTTTATGTAATACTGCTCCGTTGTCCAGTTGAAGGTTAGAGTTGTCCCTGTGAGGAGAAGCGTTGCATTGTTCATGATGATTATGTTCCCGTTGACGACTACGCTTTTGTTTTCGAAATCCCGCCATACGTCATTTTCTTTTAGTACGAGATCGTTTACGTAGACCTCCGAGTTCTCGGCGTGTATGAGTTTAGGCAAAGTGCACGAAAGACTGAGAGAGAGAAAAAAAAGTATTGTTAGGGTTATGATTTGTGACAGTTTTCTCATAGCTTGGTCCTTCCGTCTCATCGCTCAGCGTCTTTGTCTTAACTTCGGATTTAGCACATCGTCCAATGCGTAGCCCACGAATATAAATGCCAGAGCTACAAAGGATATTAACAAGCCTGGCGGGACTACCCACCACCATTTGTCCATGTTGAATCCTGTCTGTACGTCATTCAACATTCTTCCCCAAGACATAACGTTCGGATCGAAAAAGCCCAGAAAGCTCAGAGCTGCTTCAGATACTATGGCGTTTGGAACAGTCATTGCCAGCGTTACGTACACAAGTGCCATCACGTTTGGCAGTATGTGAAAGGTCATTATATGAACGTTCCCAGCGCCTATTGCCTTGGCGGACTCGATGAAAGGTCTCTCCTTGAGTGAAAGTATCATTGAGCGTACGACTCTGGCGAAACCCATCCACCCAAGCACCCCAATCACACCGATCAAGTTCCATAAGTTGTTTCCGAGCACAGCCACCAAAACGAGCAACAGTGGCAAGTATGGAACGACCAAAAGAGCGTCAGTTATTCTCATGAGAAGTTCGTCTATAATGCCACCTTGATAGCCTGCAACCATTCCGACTACCAATCCAATAGCAACCGCAATGATCGCAGAGGTTATGCCTACCAAGAGTGAGATTCGCGAACCATATATCAGTTGTGAGAAAATGTCCCGCCCCATGGTGTCGGTTCCGAGGACACCGTATGCGCTTCCTAGGCCGCTGAAGTCGACGTCATCGACATATACCGTGGTTTCCACACTCGTGTTCTTCGAAAGATAAGTATCATCTTGGAAAGTCAGTTCGACCGAGTAGATGAATGTGCCTGTCTGATCGAAGATCAGCGTTGCTGGATCAGTAGTATTTTCTGCAGGTGAACTATAATGTCGCTTTGCGTCAATGAAATCCTGCATCAGGTAGCCATATTGAAGCCCGAGCCTTCCTATCATAAACGTTGAATCCATGCTTGAAGTCCCAATCGGCAACCAAGAGTCTGTTGGATCGGTTACAGGTGACGGCACTGCTCTCAACGCTCGGACTGCATATAGTACATCAAGTAGGTTGCATGTTGCCACTGCAGTTCCATTGAGGCGTTTAATGTAGATGTCTATTTTTACCGGTACGTCGAGCTTTGTTTGGCTTCTCGCGTCTACGAACGTTGAGCCGCCCACGTAGAATTCAGCGCTAGCAAGGAACCTTGCCAGTGGCGCCGTATACGAATACGTAAACATCTTGGACAAATTAAGTGTGTGTGTTCCACCTTTCACGCCCGTTCGCCTGTAAGTGAAGCTCACGCATCCAGGAGAATTTCTGCCTATGCTTGAAACGTAAGAGCTGCTTATTTGTGAGCTTGCAGTCGTAATGTTGAAGTCTTTCATCGTAGACGAATCGTTGAACCCTTTATTTGGAACTATGTCAATGTTGCGGCTTTGAGGTTCATTCGGAAAAAGAGTGTCGTACCAATCAGGCTTGGCATAATAGCCAGCTACAAAAAAGTCGTTAACAGGATCATGATGTGCCAATAACGGGGCACCTGCGGCAACAAGAGTGAATATCAGCAATATTGCTAATCCTGCAAGGCCTCTCTTGCTACGCTTGAATGAGGACAAGAATCCGTAGAATCTTTTTAACGTGAAACGCATTTTTGCTTTTCGAGTTGCCATAGTATCACCCGTATTTTATTCTCGGATCTAATACTCCGTATAGTAGGTCCGCGATAAAGTTTGCCACGATTACGCAGACTGCTATTATGAAGAACATGGCTTGAAGTACAGGGAAGTCTTTGACTTGTACGGCGGACCACACCCAAGCTCCGAGGCCTTGGTATGAGAACACTCCTTCGGTGATTATTGCGCCTCCCAACATAAAGCCAAACGAGAGTGCTGCACTTGTAACTAGAGGCAGAGACGCGTTCTTTAGCACGTGCTTGAACAGGATGGTACGTTCTTTGATCCCTTTTGCCCTAGCAGTCGTTACGTAGTCTTCGGTTATGGTCTCCAGAATGCTTGCTCTTGCCAGAAGTAGCCAACCGCCGTACTGGAAGAGTGTCAACACAGACAGGGGAAGGACAAGGTGTCTTAGTCGCCCAGCTATTTCGATCCAACTAGGTATCGAAAAGCTTATCGCGGTTCCTGGTATCGTTGCTGCTATAAATGGCGGCGGAAAGCCCCCTGTCGAAGCATATATGCTTGTCCATGCTTCCGGGTACGGGTGAGCGGTGGGTAACCACTTGAGCTGAATGCCGAATATCATTATGGCCAGCATGCCCATCCAGAATGTTGGAAAAGAGTATGTTGCCAGAGAGACAAGAACGAGTCCACTGTCAAGCTTGCCTCCTCGCTTGTATGCGCAAATCACACCTAGCACTATGCCAAAAAGCATGGAGAGTATAGTAGATGAACCGATCAGAACCAGTGTGTTCGTCATTCTGAGGCTGATTTCTTCGCCTATCGCTCTACGGGAAACGAATGACACGGTGTTTAGGAAGTTACCTGAGAATAGGTTATAGATCATTTTGAAGAATCGCTCATAAACCGGCCTGTCCAGTTCCCAGAGCCTTATCATCGCGTCTATTTGTTCTTTCTTCATTCCCGGTCTCAGAAAGACATCTTCGGGTCTTCCTGGCATAAGTTCGAATATGATGAAGTTGAGGATTGCAACGAATATGACCAGCACTATCGAGAAAACTAGTCTCTTTACCACGTATTCTCTGAGTCCCATATGCGGGTCCCTCTTCCTCGCTAGCGTGAATATTCAAAAGCAGCTATTTAAGTCTTGGCAGCATTGTGGCAGACAAATCCTAGAAGCGTAGCGTACCCTCTTGAGGGTTCACATCAATAAAAAAAAGAAGGTTCGCCCAGTTTTGGCAACTGGGAGATTTTTCCCTTTTATGGCCATGATGCGCCGATGTTGACTGAGACGATGATAAGGTCAAGCACGTTGACCTTGCCGTCTTTGTTGATGTCTTGTGGGATGTCGCCTTTCGGTCCGGTCCAGCCGACTGCGCCGGCTACCAGAATCAAGTCTAGGACGTTTACTGTCCAGTCGCCTGATCTGACGTTCCCAGAGAAGATGCCCCAGTCGATCTTTATTCGTGCGTCGTTGTCAATGTTTGGCACTACAGTCATGAAGTAGTCGCGGTTCGAGTTGATCAAGGCGCTCACTCCTGCACTGTAGCTTACGAAGTACCATGCTCCAGTGCCCATGAGCGTTTGCTTAACTTCAACGTCGCCTGGTGTGAAGCCTACTGCGTTGGGGATGTTTTCGTAGACGATCTTTGGTGTGATTGGTAGTCCGCCTATCCAGTGCAGAGCCCAGACACTTTGGATTGTTTCGTAGAAGGTGAGTGTGTTGGCGCTTACTTCGATCTTCAGTGAGCCATCGGGGTTCACATACAAGTCAGCTACTGATGGATAGTTCCAGCCGACTTGGTCGTAAACGTATTGGAAGCTGTGTACAACGTCTGCGGGTGTCAATGTGCTGTTTACTGTGCCTGTGATTGGGTTGATCCATTTCATGCCTGTCTTTAGCTGATAGGTGATTTTGCTTGCGGTTTTGCCTGTGTCAGGGTTCGTCCATGTCGAAACTGTCCAGGGGTTAGCGCCTGTGCACATCCAGGGCAAGTCTACTGCAATGTTTATTGGGTTGGCAGCAAGCATGCTGTCAAAGAACTTGTCCAAGATTTGCCAGTCCCATACCCACTGGGAGTTGATGACGTTGAGTGCTTCAATGTCTGAGGCAAAGCCCCAGCGTAGTTGGCCGCCTATTGGGCCGATTGATGGTTTGTTTATGCAGTAGATGTTCCACCAACTGCGTACACTGTAGCCTTCTGCATTCAGAGCGTGGAATTCGGCCTTGTGTGCCATGTATCCTGCTGTTGTCCACAGTGGGAACATGAAGACCATTTGGCCCCATCTCTGGCATGCAAGGTAAGAGTTTGTCTGAGCAACGTCGAAGTCCTTTGCAAACTTTACTTTCTCTGAGTATTCGTTGAATGCTGGGTCGTTGATGTTGCAGTAGTTCTGTGCAAAGACAGTGATGTCCCAGTCCATGTACCTTCCGTTGTACAAGTCGTACAGCAGGTCTGGGTCTCTTCCGAGGCTCCAGCCACCTGTGTATAGGTGGAAGTCCTTCTTGTACATGACGTTCGGGCTGCACACTGATCTTGCTACGAGGTTGTCGTCAACTGGAATGCCAATGTCTTCTAGACCCTTGAGGCCGCTGCCACCGTAGATCAGAAGTCTGCCTGTTTCGGCTCTCTGCACCTTGTCGCTTCTTCGGTAGAAGATCAGACCTGGGTCGCCAGCGCCGTGTGGGCCAGTCACCATCCAGTCCTTTAGCAGCAGGCCTGCTTTCTCATGGCCTGGTGGGAAGTGCACATCCTCAACCACGTTGGGGTCTGCGCTGTTTCTCCAGCCAGCGTCACGAAGGATTTGGCAGGCGGTTGCTGGGCTGTATGGGTGAAGTGGGGTCGACAAGTCGTACCAACGGGTCCATGGCATGACTGGTACTTCCATTTGAGCACCAAAGCCGCCTAGGATGTTGGTGATGATAAATGGTTTGTCGATCATGTGCGCAATTGCGTGTCTGAATTCTACGTAGGAAGTTGGGCTGCGGAACGTCTTGTATGAGAGCATTGTGAGGTTGTTGTTGCAGTCATGTTCAAACATGCCGAGTTCTCGGTATGAGTCCATGACTTTGGTTGGATCGAGCTTCCATGCGTTGTATTCGGCTGCACCTAGTGGCCAGTCAACACAGTCTATGCTGCTGGCGTCAAATGCGGCGAACTCCGCCGCTGAGGTGCCGTAGATGCTTATTAGCACTGAGTCTGTTCTTGGTCCCATTGTTGGTACTGCATTTGCTTTGTAGGGTATCAGGGATAGTGCCATTAACGTTACTATTGCTATGGCCAAAATTGTTAAATGGGTTTTCATTTATTGTTTCCTCTCCATTCTCCTTTCTTTTTCAGCGTAGATAGCTATGCTAGAATGCGAATTTAAAGATTCCGGATTTTTCTTCTATGTAATTATTTCAACTGAGGAGAGGCATTTTCGGCTTGTTTTTGTTGATTGGTATATAAATGTGAGGTGGTTGGCTATTAGGTTTTGCTTTGCCTGTGAAACTGAGGGTGTAAGGCTCGGGATTTCACGTTTGTTTGAGGATTTGCCTTGTTTTTGTCCGAGTCTTCTGTTGGCTCGGCCACGTGTCTCCTTTTTTTGGTTCCGAGTGTGGTGTATGGTTGCAGGAGCCTGCTCGAAGGCGTCTACCCTCTCCATTATATACAGATTGAAGCCGACGTTGGTTGTTCAAAGCGGACCCCATGTTTCTTCGGTTGCTGTATGGCGAAGCCGCGAAAAGATCTTATGGACGTTCTGTTGGAGATGCTGAGAAGGATGCGGAGATGCTCAGGGGACTCAACGGTGGAATCTAGGAAAGTTCGCAAGACGGTTGTTGTTTCTTATTCGTAGGCTTTTTCTCTTGGTCCGACGTAGCTGATTAATATTGTCTTTTCGAGTGCTGTAAAGTTGCCGTCGGATTGCTATTCGTGTAAAAAATCGTCGGATGAGTGAAATGAATATTAAATCGTTAGCTGTATATCGAAAACTTCTTATTCTGCCAAACACTTAAAAATACTTGACAATGCAAGAAGAAGAAATGTTTCTTAAAAATCTCAAAGAGTACGAAAAAAACGCAAAGTGGTTTACTGCAAAGTATTCTGAAATTGCTGAGAAATATGAAGGCAAAACTATTGCTGTAAAAGATCAAAAAATAGTGGCAGTAAAAGCAACTTTGGATGAAACCCTAACGGAATTTGAAACGAAAAAAGAAGATATAGGTTCGATCTATATTACCACAATTCCAGAAAAAGTAATAGCTTTTATATTATAGGTCATCTAGTACTTTTCCATGAAAATTCCACTGAGGATACGTAAGCAATTTGACGAGCCAATGATTTCTGCTACTGCAACTATTAAGGCATCCTGTATTCGGCGACCGCTTCCTTTAGAGTTTCTTGTCGATACTGGCAGTCCATGGATAGCACTTGCCCCAAGGGACGTGAAAAAGACAAATATCCCAATTACGTCTCTTAAAAAGCCTAAAAAGTATACAACGATACTCTTCGCTGGTGCAAAATTCTGGAGATACTTATTGGAAAATGCTTCCGTGTATTTGATTGACGAATCAGGTAATATGGTGAAAATTGATTTACCTATGGTTAGTGTTCTATGGCCTACAAAGGGTAAACCTGAAGAGTATGACGCTATACCAAGCGTTTTAGGATGTGACTTCTTAACTATTGGAGGTTTTTGTTTACATTTTGACCCAAGTCATATGAAGGCTTCCCTAGAGAAGTAAGAAGAACAAAGAATTGGAATTGTAGGTTTATTGTGAACCATTACTGTGTTTTTTGGCTCGCATTTTGAATTAGTGTTAACCACTTGTTGTTGCCTTCAACTTTGATACCGCATGCTTCTGCAGGTGTCTTGCCTTCTAAACTCTCATGTTCTCTAATGTAGTTGTGAAAAATCGGGTAACCTGAGAGTATTGGAGTTTCGTTCTTTTTTAGTCCTCTCATCGTCTTTTCTCTATCTCTAATTTCTCCATTGAATCTTTCCATTTTGTTGTTGTTCATGTTTCCTGAGAGTTTGATTGCGTTAATATGTTTAGTTCTTGGTTTTCGCATAGTCCAAAACTCCTTATTGAAAGCATCATGGTAAGCTGGTAATCCATCAGTTATTAGTGTCATGGGTTTCTTTCCAGCTACTTTTTGACCCAATTGAAACAGTTTTCTAGCACCATGCTTGTACTTGCTCTCTGCTACTTCTTGAGCTATCCAAAACCGTGTCTCATCATCCAACAAAGCAAAAACGTATTTCATGTCTCCTTTTATTTTGACGTATAATTCGTCTGCTCTCCAAGTGTCGCTAACGTTTGGAGTTAGCTTTTCAACATAATTCTTCATCAAAGAAACATACTTGTTAATCCAATTATAGACCGTCTGATGCGATAGGTGTCTTCGCAGCCTTTGAGTTTGCATACGTCTGCTTTCTTGAAGGATATTGGGTCGTTCTTTAAGAAGAGGATGATCTGTTGTATGCTTTCTCTTTGTTTGGGGGGTATGTGTTTTCTGCATTTGTGGAGGGTGTCAGAAGTTTGACTGGTGTGTTGGGTGACGGTTTTTGCCGTTGTGTGTTTTTAGGAAGAAATGGGAGAACTGTCTCGGGTTTTTTGGAGGGTTTGTGCGGTGTGGTTTTACCAGCCTAGGTGTTTTGATACGCGGATTAGGTCGAGGACGTTGATTTTGCCGTCTTGGTTGATGTCTTCTGGTTTGGTTCCGGGTGGTCCGGTCCAGCCGAGGTTTGTGGCGATTTTGATGAGGTCGAGGATGTTGATTTGTCCGTCTTTGTTTATGTCGCATTTGCATGGTTCCATTTTTGTGATTGCTTCTATGGTTTCGCAGTTGGTCCAGCCTGTGTAGATCCAGTCGCCCCAGGTCATTTGTTCGTTGTCGACGTAGGTTGAGCGGGTGTTTTGGCTTAGGTCCCATTCGCCGGTTATTCCGCCTTCGACTAGGCTGTTGCCGTGCATTGTCATGGTGGTGCACATGAAGGTGGTGATTTCGAGTGCGAGTTCTAGGATGCTGCTGGTTCTGTTGCAGTGTTCGTAGTATGATACTAGCGCGGTGGGTGTTTGCATGTATAGTGTGTTGAAGTAGCGGAGGTCTGTTGCTCGGTTTGCTTCGGATGGGAGTCGGCCTAGGTGCCAGTTGTTGTCGGTTTGGATGCATTGGTTGAGTATCCAGTTGTAGGCTTTGGTTGCTGAGGTTTTGTAGGTGTTGTTGCCTGTTATTTTGTACAGTTCGGAGAGTCCCCAGAGCGAAAGCGAGGTTGCTTCGATTATGTTTCCGACGCCGCCGTTGTAGTTTGGTTCGGCCCATCTTGGGGGGACTTTCCATGTTCCGTTTTGGAATTGGTTGTTTGTGAGCCAGTTTCCGAGTTTGATTGATGCTGTGCGGTATGTGATTGTGTTTAGTGTTTCGTATGTTTGTGTCATTCCGACGAGCATTTCGCTTATGTGCCGTGCGCATGGGTATTTGTCTGGTAGGAAGTTGTCGTAGAGGTCTTTGCCTACGCCTAGTCCGCCGTGGTCTGGGATTTGGCTTGTCCAGAAGTTTGCGAGTTGTGTGAGGGTTTGTGTTATTTCTGGGTCGTTGGTTTCTTTGGCGGCGTATGCGTATGCTCGTAGTTGTCGGCCGTTGTCTTGGGTGTAGCAGGAGTAGAAGTTCTTGGTTGTGCATTGCCATGGTTCGCCGTTGTTTGTTTGGAGGCTGTCGGCTCGGGCTTGTTTGAGTAGTGTTATTGCCGTGTTTTTGAGGGCTGGGTTGCCTGTTTTCTTGCAGTGGCTTAGGAGAGCTAGGGCTGCTTCGCATTGTGCGTCTATGCGTGTGTAGTTGCAGAGTTGCCATGTGTTGTTTGAGGCGTTGTAGTGTACGCCTTCGTGGACGGTGTTGTTTTGGAGGATGCCGCTGTTCAGTATCCAGTCGGCTATTTTTGTTTCAAAGTTTGACACGTTGCCGAGAGAGAATGTTGCTTGAGTTTGCGTGTGGGGTTTGGCTTCGGCCTGTCTGGTTAGCATGGGAGTTGTCATCAGCATGATCGCGATTGACATAGCCAGCGCTGTAACCAAAAGTGTTCTTTTCGTGTTTCCCTCTCCTTTCGTCTGCGAAGCTAAAGGCTTTAGCTTGAATCTGCTGTTTGTGGACACATAAAGTTTGGGGAAGGAAGTTCTAGAGGAGCAGCCCTAATCGAGCTTAACGAAGCGCGTTAGTGACCGTGAAGTCTGGTGCTTAGATGGATGAAGTCTTGTGACATTCGACAGGCATTTTTGTGTCTTTGGTGCCATAAGGTTATATAGTGCCTGTGCTTACCATTGTTTTACAATTTGAGCAGGGTATGGTTTGATGGGAAAGTGTTGGAGAGACGCTGTTTTTTGATGCTGTATGTGTCTTAGTTGGATATAGAAGACAATTCCGGAATCTTTAAATTCGCATTTTAGCATAGCTATCTACGCTGAAAAAGAAAGGAGAATGGAGAAAGGAGATATGAAACTGCAAAAATTGTTAGTAATAGCCCTAGTATCAATGTTTCTACTAAGCATCGGCGCAGCGATACCAGCAAGAGCATATCCAGACACAAATGCATGCATTGACCCGCCAGCAATTACATGGGACACAAGCGGACACGTTGTTGGTGACACGTTCCATGCTTATCTGAAGATAGGCAACTTCACTAACCTCGCAGGTTACGAATACAAGATAGCTTGGAACAGAGCAGTGTTGACTTGTATCCGTGTTGTGGACACTATTCCATTGGGTCCAGGACCATTCATCGCTACCAACTTGACAGAGAATGCATATAACGCGACTCATGGAAGAATGTGGTTCGTCGTGACCGGAATGGCCGGCGGCCAGAACGTTGGCGCAGCAACCTTGAGAGACATGACTTTCCAGGTGATAGCTGGACCACCGCACATTCTGGGCGGATTCGTTGATTCACCGATCACGTTGTACGACACATTGTTCGGTGACGCCTTGGCAAACCCGATCGCACACACAGCCTACAGCGGCTACTTCTTGTTCAACTACGTGCCTCCACCACCACCATCAATCCAGTCAGGCAGCAAGACAATGAGCGCACTCGGAACATTCTTTCTGCCAGTCAGCGTTGTAGGCGCTGACCCAGTATACGCTGTTACGAGCGTGCACTTCGAACTGCACTACAACCCAGCATTGCTCAACGCTCTCTCTGCTACTGCAGGACCCTTCCTAGGTGGAGCTGCAATACTCTTCGCCCTTGCCCCAGGCGTCATAACAGTTGACGTTACTGGCGCAGCCGGAAGCGGCACAGGAGTGGTTGCGATCATACTATTCGACGCAATCTACGGTGAGGCAGGCAACATATTGACCTGCGCTCTCGACCTGCAAAACTCGAACTTCAACCTCGGCTCAGCATTCACAGCGGAGATCGACGGACTGTACACAATCGCTATTCCATCACCAGCATTGAAAGCCATCGGTGTTGAACCACTTGTCTACAACGCACTGGACGAAGGTGAAGTCTTCACCCTTGATGTCTTCGTCTACAACATCACATCAGTTGACAGACTCTTCGGCGTCCAGTTCACAATGAGCTACGACCCAGCACTGTTGGAGCTAATCGCAGTAACCGAAGGACCGTTCTTAAGCCTGTTCCCATGGCAGATTCCACCGACATACTTCTTCGTCTACCCACACGCCGGCTACTTCACAGTAGCGACAGGCCTGATAGGCGGCGGAAGTGAACCACCAGGATACATCTACCCCAACGGAGAAGGCTCAGTCGCTAGAGTCACATTCAAGGCAACAGTCGGTATACCCGGCGAAACAGTCGGATGCCCACTGCACCTGTACGATGTGATCTTTGGTGATGTTGACGCACTTGAGATACCTGTTGGCATAATCCACGACGGTCAATACTACCTGACAATGGACAAACGCTACATCGACATATTCACACAATACCCAGACCCATACGGCGGACAGAAGAGAATGCACGACGCTGACGCCTACGGACCACAGCACCTCGTCATCATGTACGCATTCGTCACATACAACAGATGGCCAGTACAGAACAAACTAGTCGAATTCGAAATCCACGGACCAGTCAACCCGATCTACAACATCGTCCTCTATAGAACCGCATTCACCAACAGCACCGGCTACGCAACCATCAGCTTCAGAATCGACTGGCCATGTGAATATCCAGAGACAATCGCCTTTGGCATATGGACAGTGTACGGAGCTGTAGAATTAGACCAGATCAAAGTGGTTGACATTCTGCACTTCGAAGCAGGATGGCTCGTGAAGCTGATCAAGATAACCACCAACGAAGACGCATACAGACACGGCTGGCACATGACAATTGACGTTGACTACGTGAGCATCTCACACCAGATAAGACCAGTGTTCTTCACCATGACCATCTACGACGACGCAGGATACGGACTAGGATCATTGACGTTCTCAACGAACGTTGGCTACGGTCCAGGAACTGTCGAAGTGACATGCTTCCAGATACCGAAATGGGCTCGCGCAGGGATAGGCACAGTCTACGCTGACGCCTACACGGCTCAGCCTTCGCAGTGTGGTGTACCATACTGCCCAGAAATCTCCAAGACCTTCACGATCTTGGCGCTGTAGACTGGCTGAAAATCCAAAAAAATCTCTCCCTTTTTTTTAGTTTTAAACTAAAACACAAGTTTCTGCAAGTTTCCAATCTGCCTAGAAGAATATTCCAGAACACTAAAATAAAGCACGCACGTATATCATAACAGACATGCATATTTGTCAATCTAAAACCGAAAGAGTTGATGGGGGAGAACAAGCATGTTAAGCTACGGTAAGGAAATCTTGGTAATAATTCTAGCTATCACAGTATGTTTCGCATCCACGACAAACCATGTACAAGCCGCATCGCTGCTGGAAATTGTCCTGTACACAAACTCGCCAGTCTACTGGTTGGCAGATCCAATAACGGTCTACGGATACCTCTTCTACAACAGCACCACCGTCTCAGACGGAATAGTCTGCATGCAAATTGACAACCCACTGCATTATCCAATCCTGTTCAGAACCTTACCAACTGGCACTCCACCGTCTACACCCGAATCAATAGAAATTACCTCACTATTCCTGTCTGACAACTTCGGAAAACCAAAAAGCACAGTGATGAGAAACACCATAGCATACTTCAACATAACACTAAAAAACAACAATGCTACCAAACTCAACTTCAACTTTACCATATCCTGTTTTGACTCAGCACAAGGAATAATTGACTCAAACTACTTCGCAACCAGCCTTCTTGCACACGACACAAACACGATGGTCATACCTTTCTACCTTCCAGACCGCGTTCCCACAGGATCAGCAATAGCCTACGCAAACACGTTCACAAAACAACCTAAAGACGGCGGATACGCAATCTCCAAGGAAAAATCCGCAACTTTCACAATAACATCTATCGCTGGGTTCTCGGCACAAGGGCAAGCACAGACACTAGCAGCAGAAGGAGGTGTGCATGCTATGGCAGGAACTTTCGCGACCCAGTTCAAGATACCCATATATCACATTCCAGGTATTGGCAACTACACAATTTACACTAGCTCAAGATACCGCAACCAACTGGCAAAGGCGCAGACTCAAATCAGGCTCAAGGTTGCGGACCTCAACGGTGACAACAAAGTCAATGTCCTCGACTTGATAATCATCGCAAACAACATAGGATGGACAGGCCCGCCAGGAGGAATCCCAGCCGACGTCAATGCAGACGGAAAAGTGAATGTGCTTGATCTAGTCATTACGGTAAGATTCTTTGGGTGGGTGGGTTCATGAGAAGGATCAATACGAGCGTATTGCTAACGCTACTCATACTAACAACAACCACTCTGGCCTTCAACATACTGCCCGCATTCTCCAGCACAACAAACTATGGAATAGGAAGAATCGACGTCAACCCTCCTGATCTCATAAAGAATGTCAACGACGTCTTCTCCACAAACATAGTCATTGAGAACGTCGTGAACATGGCAGGATACGAATTCAGGCTCTATTGGAACACTTCAATACTCACCTGCACCCAATGGAATTATACAACCAAGAAATGGATACAAAACGCAAGCACAACCCCCTTCTCCAAGTACTACTGGGCAGTTTACAACATTACAGCCATGCCAGACGGGCGCTCAAGATTCTGGCTCTCAATGGCTTCACAAGCCTCGAATCCTCCTGACCTTCCTCCTGGAGTCTCAGGCACATTTTCGGTGGCAACGCTAAACCTGAAGGTCATAGGTGCCGGGAAGACTCTGCTAGACTTGTCCGACACAGAACTCAGCGATCCGCTGGGAGAACCCATAACACACACAGTGGCGGATGGCTTCGTAACGACCCCCGTCACGGGGACTATATACATTAGATCGAACGGCAGCATAGACCCTGGCGGCTATCCGATCACACAGAATGGCAATACGTACACTTTCACTAACAACATCGCCATCAGTTCAATGAAGGACGGAATAGTGGTTGAGAAAGACAATATCATAATCAACGGTGCAGGGTATACCCTGCAAGGGTCAGGAGACGGAATAGGAATAACTTTGCAGGGAAGGACAAACGTCACTGTCAAGAACCTCAAAGTCAGGACATTCAACTTTGGTATCGTGTTCATTAACGCTCTCAAGAATACGCTGATGTCAGACAATGTAACCTCGAACAACTTCTGGGGCGTCAAGCTGCAACACGCATCAAACAATACGGTGACCCAAAGCACCATAATGAGCAACAAGTACGGCGTCTACGCGTGGAACGCCTCGAACTACAACACCATCTCCAGAAACACCGTCAAAACAAACACAGAATACGGGATCATAATAGACTACGCCTCAACTTACAACAACATGTCCAGAAACAACGTAGTATCCAACACCAAGTATGGCATAGGAGTCTACGACTCCTCAAGGAATATTGTAACTAAGGGCAACATGACTGGAAATGGCTATGTTGGAGCCATATTTGGTCAATCGCCATACTTCACGATATCCTCAAACAACGTCACAACCAACTTCAATGACGGAATTGTACTAACATACTCGTCAAACGGCACAATCATTGGAAACAAGATCATCAGCCAGCAACACGGTTCCGGCATAATGATTTCTTCATACTCCACAAACAACAATGTCACAACAAACACGCTCACAAGCAACCCACAGGGCATCAGCATCGGATTCGCGTCAAACAACAAACTCTCAAGAAACATAATCACAGGAAGCTACCAAGGTATATTGATGGACACAGCATCATACACCATCGTGTTCGCAAACAACGTGACAGGCTCCCAATACAGCATCTCCCTAACCAGCGCAACAAACAACACGTTCTACTACAACAACTTCATCACTACACTCGTACAGGTCGACGCCAGATACTCATCGAATACATGGGACAAGGGCTACCCAGCCGGCGGAAACTATTGGAGTGACTACACAGGTGCTGACGCAAACAAAGACGGCATAGGAGACACACCATACAACATCGACGTACAAAACCTAGACCACTACCCACTCAAAGTTGCATGGACACCACACAATGTCGCAGTCATCAAGGTAACACCATCCAAAACAGTAGTCGGACAGGGATTCCTGCTCCGTGTAAACGCAACAACTATCAACCGAGGCTTCTACACAGAAACATTCTCACTAACCCTCTACGCCAACACGACAGTTCTGACGACTTATTCTAACATCAACCTAAAAAGCACAAACTCAACGAGCTTCTCTTACCTCTGGAACACCACGACTTTCGCCAAGAGCAACTACGTGATTAAAGGCGTCGCATCGACTGTTCCAGGCGAAACCTACACAGCAGACAACACGTTCATTGACGGAACAGTAAGAGTCACAAAGAAAGGAGACGTTACTGGCAACGGCGTAGTAAATGTGCTTGACCTCATAGCTGTGGCCAACGCCATTGGCTCAAGACCCGGAAACCCCAACTGGAACCCGAACGCCGACGTAAACAATGATAACATCGTGAACGTCCTAGACCTAATCGTAGTAGCGCAGAACCTTGGAACCTAAACGAATCACCAGTTTGATTTGACTCATACAACAAGACGAGCACCGCTCTGGCCAAAGAGTGAACGGGTCGCAAGCTGAGAACCGTCACAGTAACCTTGAAAACATGCTAATAGACTATCCATCTTCAATTCAGTCCTTCAAAGAACACATCAAAACACCTGGGACATGCAAAGCATCGACAAGCAGAAGCTCTTTTCAGTATCCAATGTTCCAGAGTTGACATTATAGAAGCTTCTTTCAAAAATGTTATCTCCTAGTTAGAGCTAAACAACTAACAGAGAGAGATGAAGACCGCATTCATATTCGTGTTTCTTGCGCTACTATTGTCTAACTTCATACTGGCTTCTGGCGGCGGATTCCAAAAACAAATAGGCGTCGAAACCGGGGAACCACTGTCCGCTTTAGCCGTTAACCCACCATCATACAACGCTTACGATGAAGGAGAAGTCTTCAGCATACAAGTAGCAATCTGCAACATAACCACAAATGAGAAACTGTCCAGTGTCAAGTTCAACATGAGTTATGACCCTTCTCTACTGGAAACAATATCAATTGAAGAGGGACCATTCTTTGCGACATTTCCTTGGCAACAATCGCCGCCCTACACATACTTCCACGTCAACGAAGGTGCTGGGAGCTTGGAAGTTGCAGCAAGCATATATCACAGTGACCCAGAACCACAAGGATACATTTTTCCGAACGGAAATGGCTCAATCGCCAATATCACATTCAGAGTGAGAGGTGGTATACCCGGCGCAACAGTCGGATGCCCATTGCACCTGCACAGTGTTGCATTCTATGACATCAATTCTCAACCGATCACAGTCGGTTTGGTGCACGATGGGCAATACTACCTGACGCTTGACAAGCGCTACATTGACGTATACACGCAATACCCAGAACCATATGGCGGACAAAGAAGAATGCATGATGCTGACACCTATGCTCCACAATCGCTCGTCATCATGTACGCTTATGTCACATACAACAGATGGCCAATACAAAACGAACCAGTCAAATTCGAAATCCACGGACCATACAACCAGATCCAAAACATTACACTCTACAGGACCGCATTCACCAACAGCACCGGATACGCAACTATCAGCTTCAGAATCGACTGGCCATGTGAATATCCAGAAACAATCGCCTTTGGCAAATGGACGGTTTATGGATCAACTCAACTTGACGGCGTAAACATGACGGATAAACTCGACTTTGAAGCAGGTTGGCTTGTGAAACTGACCAGCATAACCCTCAACGAAGATGCATACAGGCAAGGCCGCCGCATGACGATTAACGTTGATTACGTGAGCATTTCACACCAGATAAGACCAGTGTTCTTCACCATGACCATCTACGACGACGCTGGTTATGGCTTGGGCTCATTGACACGTTGCACGACACTGCAGGAAGGCTCGTCCAGAATCGAAGTGACATGCTTCCAGATACCGAAATGGGCTCGCGCAGGGATAGGCACAGTCTACGCTGACGCCTACACCAACAAGCCTTCGCAGTGTGGTGTACCATACTGCCCAGAAATCTCCAAAACCTTCACAATCCTAGCCATGTAACATGAAAGGTGACATGGATGACCCTGAAAAACCCAGAGAGAACTCCAACATTACTACTCAGCGTGAAAGGTTCCAAGGAGATGAAGAAATGACAGAGAATATAGAGAGAATCATGGCAGTCCTTGTGATCGCTATTCTGTGTTTTGCAGCAACTGCAAACCAAGCAAATGCTGCAGGGCATTTGGAAATAGTGCTCTACACAAACAGCCAATATTACATGCTTGGCAGCAATGTCGCGATCTACGGATACTTATTCAACGACAGCAACCGCGTTGGAGACGGCATAATAAACTTGCAAGTCGACTATCCCAATGGCACATGGCAAGCCGTGTTCAGAACACTTTCCACAGGCACCATGCCAGCTCAACCGCCAGCCTTCCAGATTCTTTGTTTGTATCCGTGTAACCAATCAGGCGGACCGAAGAACTCCTTCAGGAGAGGAGAATTTGCCTACTTCAACGTAACCTTCAGGAACAACAACAGTACAAAGATAGACTACTACACCACGCTCACATGCTTTGATTCTACCAACTCCGTGATGGACTCGAACTACTTTAGCGGCAGCCTGAACGCATACACTGTGGATAGCTGGCTAATACCATTTTCCATAAACGAGAAAGCTAGCATTGGTCGCGCAATAGTCTACGCAAACATATTCGACAAACTGCCCAAGAACGGAGGAACCGCACTGGCACTTGAAGCAAGCGCCACATTCAACGTCACAGGCACAACCGGCCTTATGACTCCACCGAGCCAAGGCCTAACACAGCAAGCGCAAACACCAGGAACGTTCATGACCAACTTTACAATACCGAAATTCCAGTACCAAGGAAACTACACAATCTACACAACATCAAGATACAAAGGCCTCTTCACATCAGCCCAAAAGTGGATCATGATGCGGACCGCAGACGTCAACCTTGACAACAGAGTAAACGTACTAGACCTGATCATAGTCGCAAGCAACATCGGAAAAACAGGACCACCAGGATGGATTTCATCCGACCTGAACAGAGACGGAAAAGTAAACGTGTTAGACCTAATAATTGTTGCAACCTGGATCGGATGGGTCAGCCCATAGAAAACCGCTACTTTCTAAACTCGCGGGGTTTGTTTCTAAGATCATACCCGTAATACCAAGCAGTCCAGCCTGAATAGAATGATGTCTCTGACTTCTTTCGCCGTCTATAGTACAGCCACAGAAGCAATATGGCAAGCAGCATAAGGAGCAGCAAAATCAGGAAGAACCAGAAGAGCCAGTCGGGCACAAACTCTGATCTCGGGCCAGCAAAGATTCGAACCGTTCCATCCTCAACCCAGTTGTCAGCCGTCTTCGTTTCGCCAGCAACAGGCTGAGCATACCCGATCAAAGTGTAGTTGCCAGCCGAAACCCTAGTCGTATCCCAGCTGAAAACAAGAACGTATTGAGTGCCCGCTGCCAAGTTGTCCACCCGCATGGTGCCAGCCACACGTTGATCCCGCTGCATGTAGTAAAGCACAACATCAAAAGACTCACTGACTGTTCCCTTGTTCTTGACCGTAACGTTGACCGAAAGAACATCACCAATCGCAACCAACCTAGACGCAGGCACAACATTCAAAACAGCAACATCGTGCACAGGCTGAGGCCTTGCGACTATCCTAACAAATCCATCCGAGTAGCGGTTATTCTCAAGATTAGTCTCACTAGGAACGTAACTGGCCACGCCCGTCAGAGCGTAGACTCCTTCAGCCACTCCGTTCGTGTTCCAGTGAAAAGTCAAAGTTTTCCCACCGCCAGCCGCCAAGCCATTGACAAACATCGTTCCAATAACATTAGAATCATACAATGCAGTCACGTTGAAAAACTCTGAATAATTCCCAAGATTATTCGCAACGACATTCACATCCACAATGTCACCTGAATAAACAAGATTAGGAGCACAAGCAACACTCACGACAGCAACGTCATGAAACAGCACAGGAGGCTTCAACCTGACCTCAAGCACACCCCCAACATAGAGGTTGTCCGTCAGATCAGCCTCATTCGCAAGAGGAGGAATCAAAGCCTTCAGCGAATAGTTGCCAGCACCAAGCGTTGAAGTGTCCAAGTCAAAACTCAACGTAGTTTTCGCATACGGAGAAAGATTCACAACCTTCGAAGAACCAACAAACACGCTGCCGCAGTACGCAGTCACAGTGAAGCTCTCCGTCTCTGTTCCCTCGTTGGTCGCTACCACACTCAAAGTAACATGTTGACCCTTCTCAACAGACGAAGGCGAAGAAACATCATACACAACAGCAACATCATGAAAAGCAACATCAACCAGCACGTACGGCGAAATATACAAGCTGCTGGATATCTCCGGACAATAAGGAACTCCGCCCTCACTTGCCGGCCCTGTCAAAGCAGACACGAAAACAGTAGCATCACCAACATAAGCCCAAGCCGGTATACTCAACCGACAATATATGAAAGCCAGCTTCTCGTTAGGCTGCACCTGCAAATCACGTATCACAACATGACTAACCGGGATGTGCACTTCATCCTGAATAGCCACAGCAATCATCGCACTCTTCAAACTCATCGCAATACTCTGCAACGTTATCTCCAACCCGACTTCTCCGCCCAACCCGAAAACAGTCCCAAAAGTAAGATTCTGGTAAATCGGTCTCACCGAAATCAACTTCACAATCCAATCAACCTTGAAAAACACAGTGTCCTGAAACTCAAAACCGTCAATCGCCGCCTTCACCAAAACAGACCACATGCCAAAAACATCATTCTCCTTGACATTCCCCCTAGGCATCGGAACCGTAAAGTTAGCCGTCGAAATGCCACTCGAATTCGTCACCGAGCTTCTCGTGAAAGACGTACCGTTTGGCAACCTTACCTCATAAGCAACGAGTATGCTCTGAACAGGAGCATCATTATACGTTACAAGCGCGTACAGAAGCGCAAACTCCTCTGGACCGAACGCATCACTATGCACGTTGATGCCCCTTCCACTGTACGGCTCCTTCTGCGTAAAAACATCAATCCTTCCCCCAGATCCTTTCCCATATCCCACCGGCATACTAGCCACTAGCATACCGACTAGAAAAGCGGCAATAATGAGCGTTACCGCTAACCTTTTCGGTTTAGCATACATACTCTTCAGACACCATAAGATAATGCGACTTGCTTTAACAAGTATTCCGCAATCATGAATATTACTAAAAAAGATACACATAACAGCAACAACAGCCAGACATTTTCACACAAAAATGTCAAAGAAAACAAATCAAACCGGACGACAAACCCCAACAACTGTTTCAGAAACAAAACCAGCACAAGACAACCGACTCAATGAAGGAAGAAGGCAGTAAATTTTTTTCACCGCCTTCTTCTACTTCTAGAAGTCAAACCAGCACAGAACAGCCAAAACCACGAAGAAAATGCAGACTACAGTTGCTTGATCAAGCCCCAGAGCCTGTCGCCCACAAAATGAACGTTCCGCACAACAGCACCCTTCTTGGCACCCTCAGCACCTGCACGATCCAGCAAGGCCTCACCCACCGCCAAAGCCTTCCCATACCGAACATCAACCACAAAAACAACGTCACCCTTCCCAAACTCGCCCTCAAACCTGACCACACCCGGACGCATCACATCCGCCCCCTTACAAACAAAAGGAACAGCCCCCATATCAACAACCACCCTCCCCGCCCTAGCAAAAAACTCATCAAAAACCAAAGTAGGAAAAACCGCTCCATCAATCCTGAACACCAAAGGCCTACCACCAACAAGAAAAACGTCAACAAACCCTGCCTCAACCCGCTCAAACCCAACCCGCCTACCCAAAACCTCCCCCAAACCCAAACCAAACCTACCCGAAACCTCCTCCAACAACAACCTCGCATCCTTATCCTTCAAAAAATACCGCCGAAACTTCTCACCCATCAAACCCCACCCAAACCAGCAACAACCAAATCAAGAAAGAAAAAACCGAAAAAACGACGCCACCCCAGAAAGGAAAAACAGAACCACAACAAAAACTGTCGAAAACAGACCCAGACCCTGCTAAGGCACCTTGACCTTCGAAAGCGTCGGAATCATCGTGTCCGTCTCATGAACACCCGGAATAGTCCGAATCCTGTGCGTAACAAGATCAGCAACCGTCTTATCGCTCGGCGCCACAATCTCACGATCAACCTCAATAACAGCCATGATATCCATCTTTCCAGTGATCACATGAGCCTCCTTAACCTCGTTAAGCTTCAAAAGCTCGCTCAAAACTTGCTCTTCCTTGCCCATCTTCACTTCAATAAGGACAAACGCCCGCGCCTTCTCCTTCATTTCAACGACCTTCATCAACATCAACCTCTCAGAACATATGCTCTATGCTTCAGTTTTTAAGCTTTACCCGAAACGGTTCTGTTCGATTAAGGTACATGAAACAGTTCGACATGAACAGAATCTCCAAACAGGCGAAAAGTGACTCATTAGAGGATTTCTCCTCAAGAATGCTGTTAAGTCTTTTGACCCATGACGCCATGAATTACGCTGCGAAAAAGATATGATATATTGTGTATTATTTATCATGACACAACAATTTTAATTAGTTAGTTAGTAGTAGTTATACTTGCGAGTAAGTCCTATCCGAGGCAATGATGCCCGCATTTGTGGGATGGGAGCAATAGGATAGGGTTCGCAGTTCTATTTTCGCCATAAATACCTGAAGGAGCTTATTTTATTCTTGATTATGTCGACATAGGAGCTATCATTATGCTCACACATTTGGAAATATGCCCCAGCCACAGAATCAGAGGCTTGAAGACAGGGTTCAGTCTTGGAATCGACATGGTTTGCCAGAATGCAATCATAAGGGAATTTGTTTCCCTTTTCAAAGAATAGGTAACTAGCCTTTTCTTTTATGTAATGATTGAAGGACTCAATTCTCTTCTTTGAAAGGCTCTTATCAAAAACAATCTGCATGTGGGGTTTTATCTCCAAAAAAGGCAGTAATGCTGACACTAGGTTATGGACTACCACATAATTGTATAGGACTGTTAAATCAGATCTCAGCTTTTCATGCACACATCTCTTTTCAAGAATAACTACACCTACGCTTGAATCTGACTGGGCAATTCTTTCCAGAACATATTTTCTACAATAGTCATTCATTCTAGAAAACTTCAGTTCATCATGCGCACGATGATACTTGCCTTTATCGTGCAACCGCTTCAACACACGTTTCATCTCGATTCTGATACTAATAGAAGGATCGCAAGTTATGTAGGCAACCACAAAGAATGCTGTAGACTTCCGAGAGAAACCTAGATCACCAGATTCGTCTACGTATACATCCAAGCGGTTCGCCTCAGGTTTGATTCATGTAAAGCATAGATGTATTGAAATAACTTTCTAGTATCAGACTCTGGCAAGTCTTTTGACCTATCAAGTTATTTTGGTGTATTGGTTTTTTACCTCTCTTTATTTTTCTGCCAAAAAACCCCAAAGGATATAGAGGAACAAGAAGAGGAGCAAAGTTAAGCGAGAACCTTCTGAGGAAATAGACCTCTTGGACACTATGCTCTCTAGTCTTGTTGACTTGCTAATTGAGAAGGGCATCATAACGGAAGAGGAATACGAAAAACGAGTCAAACAGCGAGTCAAGGTCAAATAAGCAAAGATGTTAAAAGCATAAAATACCAATGTTAGGAAAAATGGACTCTGTAAGTATTGTTTTGGATTTCGCTAATATTATTAATCTAATTGCTGTCCTTCTCTTAATGAGGGCTATAATAAAAGATAGGAAGATCTTGAAGGGTTTCAGCGTTAGTGGTTCTTTTTTGACTTTTGTAGCAATTTTTGGTTTCGAGATAGTGTATATTCTTTTGGGTAATCCCATAAGCTTCGCATTAGGATTGGTTAGTCTTGTTTTTTGGCTTATGGCTTTTATATTTACCTTTCGAAAGTGGATTTATGAGCGAAAGCCTCTACCCAAAAAATTGGTTTGAAGTCACCACAAATTAACTTCTTAGGTTGGGTAACTTAACTCAACAGAATCCTGTCTCAGCAAAGGATAAATCGACCTCGCCAAACAAGGTCTCAAGAGCCTCGTATCTCTTCATACATCACCCTAAAAAAAGAGGTACGGGACTCAGCTTATTACACTTCAGCGAATTTCGGAACAAGCATGCGCGCTAGAAACAACCATCCCGAACCGCACCGAAACACTGCACACGACCTTAGATAGGTTTAAATGCATAAACCCAAGTATAAAATGCATAAAAACACGTTTCCAAGGTGTCAAACAATGAGCGAAATGACGACCGAAATCCTCGAACAGAACCTAGGAAAAATCGTCCTCGTCAGACTCAAAGGCGGAAAAAGCCTACGCGGAAAACTCAAAGGCTTCGACCAACACCTAAACCTAGTCCTAGAAGAAACCGAAGACACAACAACCTCCGAAAACACAAAGAAACTCGGCACCATAATAGTCCGAGGCGACAACGTAGTCCTCATCTCACCACCTCCTAGGTGACAACGTTGACAAAAGGCACACCATCACAGGGCAAACGCCAAGGCAAAGTCGTCCACATCAAATGCAGACGATGCGGAAGACGCGCATACCACGTAAGGCAGAAAAGATGCGCCGCCTGCGGCTACGGACGAACAGCATTCATCAGAAGATACAACTGGCAAGCAAAAAACCTACATCGCGAACGCACATGCTAAAAAACCAGCCTTATTCTGACCGATAGTATCCCGCGCACATCTTCTCCAATCGATTATTTGCTACTTCTAGCTTGCTCTGTCCACCATCGCGCCTAGCCTGCCAGACATGAAACAAGTTAGCCAACAGCTCATTCATGGCCAGTTTTGTCCCAAATGGTTTGCACAGAGGATAAGGTCAAGAACATTGTGCTGATTGTCATTGTTGAGGTCAGTATTCATACACTTGTACCAGTCTGACGAATAAGACGTATGACCGTCACCATTAGTGTGCCCAAGATGACTGGCGACTAATATTAGGTCGAGAACATTCACTGCCTTGTCGCCGTTCACATCGCCTACGACAGTGACCAACACCTTCCCACCGACTAGCACGTTGTCGAACAAGTCCACTTCATGCGGCGCTTTGCTTACGTTAGCGCTTATCGTGTAGTATCCCCTTGCGAATCCCACAGTATTCCATATTACCGTGAGAACATTCTGCGTATGAGCCGGCATAGCCATACCATTGAACGCTTGGACAATAGTCGAGTCGGCATAGACAGTGACGTTAACAACCTCGCCATAGTCACCAAGGTTTTCAACCGTAACGTCAATGCGAGCAGGCGACGTCTGGCCGACTATTGTCTTGGACAACTTCAAGCCGGTTACTGCAACGTTGTGTTCAGGACCGATATACAAAATCGTGGTCAGCCATTCTATTCGCTGTTCGGCTGGAGGACTCAACAGTATCTCGCCAGTCTGATCGTCAACATATCCGCCGCCGTATCCTGAAAGGTAGCGGCATGTTGAACCGTTCCCAACGACATATGCGTCATACGAAGCGTACTGAGCATCATTGTGCAAGGTGAACGATTCTTCTCCTGAAGAATGCGAGTGGGGAAGGCTGGTTCGGCCCAGAGCCAAGCCCTTCTCAAAACTGTCTTTTGCAGGATCACTAATGAGAACCTGCCCTGCTGTCACGTTAATCCCTGCAACGGTCACTTCATGCCCAAAATAGTACGTTCCCGCATAATAGAACTGCAGGTTTAGAAGAACAGCATCTTCAGTTGCGAACTGAGTCTTAATATCGTTGAAGGTCGGATAAAGAATGTGCTCTATTGCGAACATGCCTTGTTGACCCATGTGCGTGTTGACCATGTTGAGGTCTGTTGAATCGACACGGTTGTCCTGGTTAAGATCGGCTCGCATGCCCCAGTTCGATGATCCTGGAGTTGATCCAAGCGCACTCATCACAATCACCCAGTCATTTTGGCTAACCATTCCATCACCATCAGCATCGCCGACAGGATTGACACCATGAATCTGAAGGTACTGAGAAAGGCCTGCATTCAAGTCATCGGTTCCCCAATGATATATGCCAGTACGCAGGCCATTAGTATCCAGCAAGTAGGCAAGTTGCTCAATCAAAGGTTGCACGTTTCTCGGGTCATGATCATCCCACACGCTGTTGTACGAAGTTACAAGTGGAAAATTGTCGCTGATCGTCGGAGGCGGCTGAAGTGAAGAGGCAAAGGCCGTCTCGTATTTTGAATCAAGCCACCACAAAGCGTTCGCGATGGCCGTCGGAACGCAGAAAGCGTCCCATTGGTTCTGGTTCTGATCAAAGTCAGGCATACCCTTTGGAGAATAATCTTCAAACGACTGAGCTGACCAATAGCTCGGAGGAATTTCTTGGTCGACTGAACCGCCCTCAGCATTTACAGCGATAGGAATGCCATTTCGATCAAAGAATCCTGCACTCAACCTCAAAAGGTTCCGACCAGTAGCCGTTGAATTGAAGATGAAAGCACAAATCATAGGGGGTATCCCGCCAGTCTTTGGTGGGGCAGGATCTGACTGTGTAGCCAGGAACTGTGCGACCCCTCCCAGATTATTGATTACTGAGCTATTCTGATAGGGTTGATTTAGGAATCCGCTGTCGAGAACACCTAGAACAGTCGCTATCGTGCTATTGAAACGCAATGTAATGTTAAGTCTCCAAAGGTTCTCAACGTAATTGACGAAGACGCGAACTGTATACTCTCTGTTCAACGGAGACCTGAAATAAGAATAGTACACAACCGCCGTTGAAGGAGGATAGCCGCCAGCACGTACGATGGGAAGCAGTTGCAGATTTCCTACAAAGAAAATCAGCAAAAATGACGCGACAAAGATCTTCCTAAACAAGCTCCCTTCGCCAAGTCTTCTGTAGTCAAAGGAATAGATAACGGTTATGAAACAGAGTTCTGTTTGCATGAGCTTCTTTACCTTGCATCAATCAAAACCAGTTCCTAGACAAAAAGAGAAAAGGAGAAGGACTTGTCAGCATTGGATAGGCGATTTGCGCACAGAACCCAGTTAAAGAACTAAATGTGTCTCTGGTTTACGGTTTGTTTGCGCTCTTTCTTTCCACATGACAGAAGAATGGCGCAAAGTCTCAGAGCATAAGAAAAGTGCAGTTTATCAGTTGTCTGCATTATAGTACGCTTTGTCAACCTTAACAAATATCAAAGGCCCCTTGCACCTAGACAAGTCGCGGGCCTTCCTCAAAGCACTGTTGACAAGAGTCAGCACCTGAAGCTGGTCTGAATCGCCGCTCTCCTCCTTATCTTCCTTCTCTTCACCCAGCTCCATCTTCAACATGTTCTCAGCCAGAATCGATGAACCGCAAATCTCACCGTTCTTAACCAGCGTCGCCGCCACAACCTCAGTCAACTCGCGGCTGTTAGGAATCCTCCGCCACACAGGCTCAGCATTGCTCAAAGTCTTCGAAACCTTGGTCCAACGCTTCGAATTCTCATTCCCAATCAGCAGCTTAACCCGCTCGCTCCACTTCTTAAGCCACAAGCCCGTCCAAACGTTCAGAAACTCTTCCATCTCCTTCGGGCTTCCTCTGTAGAAATTCTCCAACCGGCTGGCAACCTCGCACTCGCTGCCCTCGGAGCCGACAAGGTTCCAGTGCACCTTCAGAAAATTCGTGAAGTCTTGGCAAGCAATCTGGAGAACCTTACGGTCAGAACCGTAAACATCCAGCAAGGCGTTCCGGTTCTTCAAGTTCTCCGAAACCAAGACTTCTACAAAGTTCACAATCACTCCGCTCCCGAAGCCTTCTCCCCAAATAAACAAGCCCCGCGCGGACGTAATAAGCATTATTCATAGTAGCCTCTATAACACTCTTAAATAAATTTCAGCAATATTACAGTTCTAGAAATATGTTACAAACCCGACCAACAGACTATTCCACGAAATCAGGAAGCAAGCTCACGCTTTCCAGAATCAAGTCAGGATTCTCCCTCTCCAACTCCTCCCGAGAAAAAATCCCAGACAAAACCCCAGCCGTCAAAACCCCCGCATTCTTCCCAGCCCGCACATCCATAATCGAATCGCCCACCACCAAACAGTCACGCGCATCCACACCAAAATGCATAGCACACTTCACCAAACCCTCAGGCGAAGGCTTCGGCCGATCAGTATCCAACGCCGTCACCACAAACCGGAAAAACCTCGCCAAACCAAACCTCTCAAGCTCAGCAACCACCACACTCTTTGGAACATAACGCATCGTCGTAACCGCCAACATCGCCCTCGTCGACAACCTCTCCAACGCACAAGCAACACTAGGCATAGGTCTAGACTTCACCCCAGTAGCCTCATAAAAAGCCTTAAGATACACTTTCAAAAACCTGTCAACATCCAACCCCGAAACCAAATCATCAATACGCAAGCCCTGCTCAAGCCTCTTCGGAATCTCCATCACCGACGCAGCCTCAAACGTCTCCTGCCCCAAAGCAGCAAAAGCAGTCTTCACCGCCGCCAGATACGCCCCTCTGGAATCCAGCACCGTACCGTCCAAGTCCAGAAGAATCGCCTTAACCCTAAGCTTCTTTTCCATACACGTTCCCAACCGACCACATGCTCTACCGCGCCATTTGTTTCGATAGGTTTTTATTTACGGCTAATTGTCTATGGTAAGTACCCAATAAAACTGTCTAACACCCAAAAGATAAGGATGATGCACGAATGGCGAGAAAAGCGCGCATACGGCTCACAAGCACCGACTACACGAAACTCGAAGAAGTATGTGGAGAACTGAAAACCATCGCCCAGAAAACCGGAGTAAAAATCAACGGCCCCGTGCCACTGCCAACAAAGAGACTCAAAGTCCCCGTCCTAAAAACCCCATGCGGAGAAGGAACCGCAACATGGGACAAATGGGAAATGCGCATCCACAAACGCCTCATCGACATAGACGCAGAAGAACGCGTAATGAGACGCATAATGCGAATCCGCGTCCCAGAAGAAGTCCACGTAACCATAGAACTCCTCTAAACGCGCACAGCCTGACAAGCCTACTTTTTGGCCCACTTGAACAACGGGCAATCCTCACACTTCTCGACAAACTCTGAACCCTTAGCCGTCGTCACAAACCGCCGGTTCTCGTCAAGCTTCAGCAAACCCTTCTCCATCAGCATGCTGAGATACAGCTTGGACTGAGCAAAAGAAAGATTAACGTCACGCATGAGCTCCGTCCTTTTTTTCCCAGAAGCAGCCTTCTTCAGAATCTCAACAGTTATCTCATGCCTATCCCGGTTAACCATACAGAACCCAGAAAGAATGCTATGTCGCTAAGCGTATCTAAACTTTGCCATAGCCCAAACTCAAGACCGAGACCGCGGAGAAGCTACCCGAGAAAGATGAACCAATACAGGAACACGGTCAAACCAAGACTGACGAAAAAGGCACAAGCCCAAATCCGCTTATCCCATGAAAAAATCTTTAAACCGTCGAAAACGCCATAGGGAATCAAGTTGAAAAATGCGATCCACGCATTAAACGCAGCAACAAGAAACAACAAACCGGCAACATCCGGAAATAAAAGAGCAAACTGCAGGAAGAGAAACGACAAGCAAATGTTCGTCAGAGGCCCAGCAATCGATATTCTGCCGATCGTCCTCCTGTCAGCCGACCCGGAAACCATGACCGCACCAGGAGCGATAAGCTTGAACGGAGAAAACACTGAAACAAGAGTGACTAATGCGCCTATTAGAGTAAGCCTGAACTCAGCCCAAAACCCGCTCCTCTGAGCCACTATCTTGTGCGCAAACTCATGCGCAAAGAAAGACACTGCAAACAACACGGCAAACAAGACCAAAGTCACGTCATAGGCAAACGTGCGTGAAAGCAAAACCGACGAAAGCCCCACACCCACCACAAGCAAAGCCGCAACTGCCAAATGCTGAACCTCCTTCACGCTGAAATGCACTCGCCCTCTTCGCAGGTTTGGAACACGATAGCTGACAGTGTACTCATACGACCGAGGCGTCTGCACATAAACAGAAGGAGCCTCTTCTTTAGGCATCCTTGCCAACTCGATTTTGGTGCAGTTGTGGCTCTCTGGAAGCCTGTGCTCGGTACAGAAAGAGCCACCACAGTATGGACACGTGAACGGCAGAAAAGTCTCCTTGCCGCACTGCTGACACCTCATTCGACAACGCCCTTTGTACAAACAAGACGCTACAAGCCAATCGTTTTATATGTTTCTCCTTTGAAGACCAAAAACCGTGCCCACAGAACAGGGTTGCCAAAGACTTTAAACTAGGCAAAACCTAACCTACTTCACTGCTTAGACAATTCGGGGAGAAAAGGGCAAAATTGAAAGCTTTCAGCTTCGTTCATGCTGCAGACCTGCACCTAGGCTACTCACAGTACGGTCTGGAAGCGAGACGCGAAGACTTTGAGAAGGCCTTCGAAGAGCTGGTCGACAAGACGATAGCCCTCAAGCCCGACTTCATGATAATCGCCGGCGACCTATTCGAGCACCCCAGACCTGCAAACGTGACGCTTGAAGGAGCCATCAGAAACTTCAGCCGCCTCCGCAAAGCCAGCATCCCGGTCTTGACCGTTGACGGCTCGCACGATTCCGCGCCAAATCTGGTCACGAGCACAATATTGAACCCCTTGGACAGTGCCGGCCTGATTCACCACTTACCCAGACATGAAGGCGCCTCATGGCTCAAACCCGAATGCTGCTACGTCTACGGCGTACCCAACTTCAGAACAAGACACAAGACCGAGGAAGCCTTGCCCGCCTTCATCGAACAAAACAAGCCTTCCCCGAATCCGGAACTCTTCAACATCTTCGTCTTCCACGGAGCAATGGATTTGCCATCAGTCAAACCCCCATCCATGGAAGCCGAAATCCCACCCCAACTCGTCCCAGAAGGCTTCAACTACTATGCTGCCGGCCACGTGCACAAGCAATCAAGAAGCAACTTCAAAACAGGCCTGCTGGTTTACAGCGGATGCACTGAAACGAACGACTACGACGAGGCCAGCCTCGCCAAAGGCTTCTACCACGTAAAAGTCGATGAAGTGAAGAAAGCCCAAGCTGACTTCATCGAACTCGAATCTCCACGGAAATTCGTGGTAATTGACGAAGACTTCACAGGCTTGATGCCCTCAAAGATCGCTGAGCGAGCAGCACAGCTTGTGAAGGACGCTGATGCAGACGGCGCGGTCCTAATCCCAGTGCTGAGAGGAACATTGCCTGCTGAAGCAAGCCGCTCAGAACTGGACCTTTCACAAATCAGAGCAGCCGCCCAAAAAGCCTTGCTCGTTCACCCCATCATCCAGCTTCGCGAAAGCGAAGTCTCCGAACAGATCGCTCGGTCAATATTCGAAAGTGAACTGAAGGACTTGAAGACGAAGGCCTTCGAATACTTCCTGCAAATATTCTCCGAACGCAACAGCCGCGAGATAGCAGAAAAGATAGCCCGCGTCGCCGTCAACCTGATCGAACCACTGAACAGGAAGCAAGAAGGAAAAGTGAAGCAGACCATCGAGGAACTCCTGCAATGAAAATCGAACTGGTGCAGCTCGAGAACATTCGCTCACACGTCAAATCAACAATCCCCTTCGCAAGAGGATTCAACTGCCTAGTCGGCGGCCTAGGCTGCGGCAAATCTTCAATACTTTACGCAATAGACTTCGCCCTCTTCGGAGACCCCGTGGGCAGAAGCTACGAATACCTACTGCGCGAAAGCACAAACAGCGGAAAAGTCACCGTCCAATTCGTCCACAATGGACAAACATACACGATAACCCGCGGCCTCAAAAGACGCGGAAAAAACATAGGTCAAGATTTCGAGAGCCTGAAACTTTTCCAAAATGAGACGCTAATATCAAGCGTCAAAAGCGACGCTGTAGCTGAGCAAATCAAAGCAATAACGGGATTGGATAAGGAGATCTATCGTGAAATAGTGTGGGTCAAGCAGGAACACTTGAAAGAGCTTCTGGATACGAGACCACGTGACAGGCAGACACGCTTGGACGAACTCTTTGGCTTGTCAGACTACGAAGCCGCATGGAACAACATAGCAATCTATCAACGAGACTACGAGAAAGAAAAGGAAATCTATGAGAAAGACCCAGACATCGCAGGAATAGAAAAGCTCAACGACGAATACAACGACACTGCCAAAGAATTCACGATGGCCGAGATTGAGCAGCAGGACATGTCGGTGAAACTCGCCGCAGCCAAGAAGGCATTGGAAGAAGCAGAATCACGGCTCAAAAGGATGGAGGAAACAAGAACTAAAGGCGAAGAACTGAAGCGAAAAGAAGCCCGACTACAAGCAAACCTCACAAACACTGAAACCACCATAGCCGCAACAAGCAGCAAGATTGCAGCAAAGAAGAAGGCACTTGAGGAATTCGAACACCGTCTAAGCAAGTTGCAAGAACAGGTTTCATCTTGCATGCACGAACTCCAAGAGATGGGCTTCACATCGGACCAGACACTTGATTTGTTGAAGCAACGGCTGACCAGTTTTGATGACCGAATATCAAGCCTGAAGGGCGAGCAGGAAGCAAATCAAAGAGGCGTGCGAGAAGACCAGAAAAGGATCACGTCCCTTTCTGCCGAGAACCGTTGCCCATTATGCCTTCAGCCTTTGACGACAGAATACAAGGACGGCCTGATGCAGCGAATCCAAACGGAGAACACCGATCGGCAGAGGGCAAGCGACGTCCTTCAGCAAGAGATTGAAGTGCTGAAAAAAACCAAGAAAAGAGCAGACGACAGCACATCAAACCTTCAAACTCTTAACTCGAAAATCGACGACTTGAAAAACCGCACGGAAGAAGAAGCGGCAGCTCTCACAGAATTGACAGATGAGCTTGAAGGAAAGCTGAAACTTCAGCAAGAACAGACTTTGGAGCTGGAAGCAGTCCGAGGGGAGATCAGCAGATTCGACGCATCCGCATTAGAAAGCGCAAAAACCCAACGGGAAGAAGCGTTCAGAAAGTACTACAAGGCGGAATCAGACTTACGAACGCTTGAGAATCGCAAGAAAGATTTGGTCAAACGTCTTGACGATGCTAAGGACAAGATTGACCATGCGCAGCAAAAGATTGAGCGCATGAAGAAGATAGAGAATGCCGTCATAGTCATCAATGGCATAAGAGATGCGTACAGAAGCATCCAGCCCAGACTCAGAAGCGAATTTGTGAAAGTGCTCAGAAACTTTGCACAACAAGTGCTAGACAACATCGTCGGTGAAGAAGGCCCACTTCTAAACATAACAATAGACGAAAGCTACACACCGTTCGTCAGCAGCGACAGCGGGGTCGAAAGAGAAGTTGCCAACCTTTCAGGCGGCGAAAGAACACTGCTTGCATTTGCCTACCGCCTAGGTTTGGGCCAGCTGATCATGCAGTCGAGAACAGGTCACGGATTGAGCATGCTTCTTCTCGACGAACCAACCGAAAGTCTCGGCAGGGAAGACGGTTCAATAGACCGACTGGCAGAAGCAGTTTCCCGCTTCAAGGCCATAGAACAGATAATAGCCGTCACGCACAACGAAGCCTTTGCTGAAAAAGCCGAGCATGTGATAAGACTTGAAAAAGAAGCCGGAGAAAGCCAAGTATCAATCGAACGATAGTAGAAAAAGCGATCCGATGACCGGCGCGCCGCAAGCAATAAAAACACGGACAAACGAAGTTTTCAATGGTATCCAACACGAAACGAACTGATTTGTCCCTGATCTTGATCCTGTTTCTTTGCCTTGCACTAGCCTTGCTTCCGAAACTGAGCATTGTGGAAGCAAGCGGCGCCATTTACATAAGAGCCGACGGATCAATTGAGCCTCCTACAGCGCCCATACAACCCAATGGCACCACCTACACTCTGACAGGAAACATAAGCGAACCAATAGTAGTGGAAAGGAGCAACATTGCTGTTGACGGCGCAGGATTCTTCGTCACAGGCAGTGACACCGAGAACGGCTTCAACCTGACAGCCGTGAACAATGTGACGATCACGAACGCAAAAGTCAGCAACTGGCAATTCGGCTTCTTTCTGTACACAACCTCGAACAGCACGATCACAAACAACATCATGACAGAAAACGGCGACGGCATATACATGCGACTGTCCTCAAGCAACACCGTTTCTCGAAACAACATCACCAACAACCTGCACTACGGCATCGTCACGTCATACCATTCACTCAACAACACCTTCAAAGGAAACAACATAAGAGCAAACAAGGATTATGGCATGAGAATCTGGCTCTACTCCAACAGCAACCACGTGATCGACAACAACATAACAGACAACAGGCTCTACGGCCTCTGGCTGGACGCGTCTTCCAACAACACGTTATCCGGCAACAGCATCGCAAACAACAGTGAAGGCATAATCCTGTACGCATCTGCAAACCAAAACAACATAGTCGCAAACAACATAACAAGCAACCAATACGGCATCGACCTCTACGCAGCCTCGAACGACAAATTCAGAAACAACACACTCACAAACAGCATATACAGCATCTACGTCCACGGCGGAAGCTTGACAAATTTCAAGCACGATGTCGACGCCTCAAACAAACATGACGGCAAACCCGTCTGCTACTGGGTGGACAAAGTAAACCTGACGGTTCCTGCTGACGCTGGTTTCGTGGCTCTCGTCAACTGCACAGGCATAACGGCTAAAAACCTGTCGCTCTCAAAGAACGGCCAAGGCATATTGCTGGCCTACACGAGAGACTCGAGAATAGTCGAGAACAACATTGCCAACAACGAGTACGGCATCTACCTCTACTCTTCCTCAAACAATGCGATCTATCACAACAGTGTCGCAAACAATTCGAAACAAGCCTACGTCTATGATTCCACAAACACGTGGAACGACACGGTGGAAGGAAACCAATGGAGCGACTACGCTGGCATCGACTTTGACCAAGATGGCATCGGCGACAACGCCTACGTCATCGACACGAACAACACGGACAACCATCCATTGATGGGCAAATACTACACCTCAACAGTTGTCCAGAACGGAACAGAATACAACATTCATGTCGTCAGCAACTCGACCGTCCGAGACATTGCACTACTCCAGTGGCTCACAACGCCAAACCAATATCTTCAGCCTGGACAAACCTACATCAGATTGTCACTCGCTAGAGAAACGAACACGACCGGATTCTGCAGAATAGCCATCCCCAGAACCCTCCTCAATGGATCACCATACATCGTTCTTGTGGACTGGCATGAAGTACCAGCCAGAGAGTTGCCAGAATCAACCAGCAGTGAAGCCTACATCTACTTCACAAGCCAGCATTCGGAACATGAAGCAATCATCATCCCGGAATTTCCGTCAATCCCAACGCTGACTGTCCTGCTCGTGCTGACGACGCTTACGGTCTTGGGCTTGAAGCTTCTCGAAGACAGGAAAAAGTTTTCGTAGCCTAACGGTCTGGAACGACCCCTGCCGTCACTACCGAGAGCCCCTTGTTCTCAAGCTCATGAATGAACGGATTTATGCCCACAGAGTCGCTTGCGATGTGTCCTGTGACCACTAGGTTTCCTTTACTCTCAGCCTTCAGCTTGTCCAAGTCGCCAACGCCGACGTGAATGTAAATCACCGTCCCGATTCCGTGCTCAAAGTATGTTTTCGCAATCTCGTAGCCGCCGTTTGTGCCTGCACCATGCGATACCACAACCTTTCCTGCCGGATTCTCAGGCTTGCCAACACGAATCTCGATTTCAGTGCGAGCGTTCCTGAACTCAGGAAGCTCTCTCAGTGCAGAAACCACGTCTCGCACAGTCGAGTCCTTCTCGGCTCTGCTTCGAATCTTGTCACTCATGATTCTTCGTCCGACCTCATCTAATGGAGTGTGTACGTTCATGTAAGGCATCTTGATGGCCTTGGCAACGTCAACCGCATGGTCATAATTGCGCGCGTGCGCGTCCACTGCCAAGTCTGCAAGCTTCTTGCTGACCGCTCTCTCCGCCTCCGATTTAGAAATTCCCACTTCAGTCATCTGTTGAATGTGCCTTCTGAAAACCTGAGAGAAATTCAGGATAGCTGTTCCGCCCGCAGGATGATGAGCAACCACGCAGTCGTAACCAAGCTCACGCGCCAGCAAAAGCTCAGGAACACCTGCATCAATCCCGAAGAATATCTTGCGCATGTTCCTGCCTTCTAGGTAGATTGCGCTGTCCTCCGGAACCGTCTTCAACCCAGCCAATTTCAAAGACAAAGCCATTATTTCCTCAGTATCCATCATACACTCAAACCTCAGACCGCAGAACAGTATTGACCGAATCCGGTTATAAGCAGAACGCATCGACGACTACTTGAGACAGCAAGAAGGTCTATCTAGAACCGCCCAGTAACAAGAGACCATTATTGCTCAAACACTGAAGCACGAAAGGCATTGAAGATGCGGTCTAGAACAAGAAAACTGGCACTGTCCGAGGGCATGACAGCAGGCGCCTTCTTCGGAACAGCTGCGATCCTGATACGGTTTCTGCCAGACACAGACGCGTTTTCGATAGCCTTCTGGCGCTTGGCAGTCGCATGTGCAGGCTTGACCGCGATACTGATCCTTCTTAAAAGGCGATTCAGGTTTGACCTAGTCAAAGAACACTTGAAGGAACTGTTAACTCTTGGACTCTTTCTCGGCTTGCACTTCATATTCTTCGTCTCTGCAGTGAAAGACACAACAATCCTGAACGCCACCGTGCTCGTGAACACAACACCCATCTTCACCATGCTCGTATCGACTCTCGCATTCAAACTGAAACCATCACGTTGGGCAATCCTAGGCATAGCAATATCGTTCATCGGCGTATGCAGCATCGCCTACGCAGAGACCAACAACGGCAACGCTGCAACGTTCTCGCCAAGTCTCAAAGGTGACGTGGAGGCGCTCTTGGCGGCGCTGGTTGAAGCCGTATACCTCAACATTGGAAGGCGAGTGAGAAGCCAAATTGACATCCTGTCAACAATGCTTCCGATCTACTTCTTCAGCGCCATCGTCATCGGCGTCTTGAGTATACCCGCTACAGGCGGAACAATTACATTACCGACATCAGTACAAGTCATCTTGCCGCTGGTAGGCCTAGGGCTGCTTCCTACGGCAATATCGCACACGCTGTACTTCTCGTCCCTGTCAAACCTGAGATCTTACGAAACAGCAACCATGGCGCTAATAGAACCATTGGGCGCCACGCTTCTAGGGATTGCAGTGTTTCAGGAAATACCGCCAGTCGTGTTCGCCTTGGGCGCTGGCTTGATCCTTGTCGGGATCTTCTTCACCATAGAAAACAAGAGTTAGGTTCTCCGCAGTATTCCAACCAGTCCCTTTTCAGTTGGAATGTGAGAGAAACGATGGAGAAAGTGTGGGACGGCTACTCTTCCTCAGAGGTTTTGATTTCCTTTACGCGCAAGATGCCTTCTTTCCCGCCTATGACTTTGAAGTACTCTCTTAGCTCGACCCGATGCAGGAACTTTCGCACAAGCACTCGCAGGTAGCTCTTGGAAACAGTTTTTCCTTCGCTTTTAACTACTATCTCGCTCGCCTTCTTGTCAACTTCAGCCTTCGTCTTCTCCTTGATGAAATCAGCCAGTCCCTGTACGGTTTCGTCACCTTCACTCTTGAGCTCAGATATGTCAACTTTCAGCTCAACCACGTTCAATCACCTCATTTCCTGACCATAATTATTCTGACTTGATCACAGGCGTCTTCGCACGAGTCTGCAATCATTTCTATACTCTCAAACAGCTGGCTAGCTAATATAGCCACCCCCGCTCTGGGCAAATCCTCTTTCCCAATCAGTTTTCGGGCTTTCTCATGCAAGTCGTCAACCTTTTCCTCCTCGCGCTCCACAGCGTCGGCTGCTTGAAGCGCCTCTCCAGGCTTCGTCATCATCTTGTTGACGCACTTCTGAAGCATTATGGCACAGCCTTTCACGCTCACTACCATTTCAACGAACTCGTCTTGTATCGAACGCGGCACCTGCCCCATCGGTATGGCGCCCAGTATCCGAGTAGACTCTCTGCACCAGTCTGCAACCATGTCCACCCTCTTGACAAGCCCCATAAGATCTTCCCTGTCCGTCGGCGAAAGCTCTCCCTTGGATATCTCGTCCATCACTTTCCTACGCAACGCGTCTGCTTCTCTTTCGCTACTCGACACTCTTTCGATACTTGTCTGCAGTCCTTTCTGATCCTGTTCTACGGCAGCCCTTATCGCTTTCTCCAAGTCCTCAACGATTCCGGTCGTCAAGGCCAGATGGTGCTGAATTGTTTCAAGCGCTTTTGTTTCTCGTCTCTTTTCAAACCATTTCACTAGCTCACTCAACAGCTATTTCCTCCTTCAGTCCTGTCTCAGGATAGGCAAACACATGCACCTTGTCCGACTGAAAACTTACTGTTGCTCGATCACCAATATTAAACCATTCGCCAATCATTGAAGGCCTCACAAGCACGATCATGTCCTCGTTCTCAAGACGTATCTCATAACGCATGTTTGTACCTTCAAACGTCACACGTTCCACCGAACCATGAATAGCATTCTTCTCCTTCTTGGCTCCTTTCCAAACAGAAAAAGCCTCCGGACGAACAGCCAACACGACTCTCCCGCCGATTTCGAACCTGGCGTCTGCAGTTTGAACCTTCAATCCGCCACGAAGCTCTATAGAAGCTACGTTGCCTTTTGCTTCAAGAACGTATCCTTCCAGAAAGTTGGACTCACCTATGAAGTAAGCCACGAAAATGTTCTGAGGATTCATGTAAAGCTCAGTCGGGCTTCCCACTTGCATAATCCTGCCTTTCTTCATGACAGCTATCCTGTCAGATATCGCCATGGCTTCTGACTGGTCGTGAGTCACATGTATGGCCGTCAGACCCAAGTCCTTAGCCATCCGCCTGATGTCATAACGCAATTCATTCCTCACTTTCGCGTCCAACTGACCAAGAGCCTCGTCCAGAAGGAGCAGCTTCGCACCTGCACCGAGAGCTCTCGCCACCGCTATTCTCTGCATCATTCCGCCACTCAGCTCATTAGGAAAGGCGTCCAGACGTTCATGCAGTTTCACCATCTCAAGCACTTCGTGTCCGATGGTCTCTGCTTTCTTCATATCGAAACCCTTCACCTTTGGACCGTAGATGACGTTGTTCCAAGCATTCATGTGCGGAAAAAGCGCGAATGTCTGAAAGACAAACCCGACGTCTCTGTCCTCAGGCGGAACGTCGTTGACAAGTCTTCCTCCAATGTATATTTCGCCGCTGTCCGGCTGTATCAATCCAGCAATCAGCCTGAGCAAAGTTGTCTTTCCACATCCGCTCGGACCGAGCAACGCGAAATACTCGTGTTCTTCGATGTGGAGGCTTACGTTGTCGAGAGCCACCACTTTCCCGAATCGTTTCGAAACGTTGACCACGCGGACATCAGGCATCTCCAGAGCTCCCTCCACTATCTTGGTCGCAAGTTGGCGAAGTTACCGAATAATTTGGAAGCGATATATTAAGCATGTTAGTACTTTCCTTTTCCTCTGGCGATCAGTCTCAAGCCAAACAGGATTACGAACGAGAACAGTATCAGGAAGCCACAACCCAATCCTATCTCTAGAGACGTGGCTGGCACTTTCTGCTTTACCCAGTTGACTATGACCACTGGAGCGGTCTGCAACGAAGATGCCACAGCAACCGTTGCGCCCGTTTCACTCACACTTCTCGTGAAAACCATGATGGCGCCGGAAAGAATGGAGTACTTGGTCAGAGGCAGAATGATCGTTCTGAAAACTCCCAGCGGCTTGGCTCCAAGGGTCCGCGAGGCTTCCTCCATGTCCAAGCTTATCCTCTCGACTGCCGCCGACATCGACCTCACAAAGTACGGGTAGGTTATAGCAAGATGCGCAAAGATCAGAAGCCACAGTTCAGGTATGAAGGCAAAATTCTGCGTCCAAAAGAACTTCAAAGAGATACCAAGCGCGATTGACGGAACAATCAATGGGATGTTAACAAGCAAATCCATCACCGCCGAGAGCAGACCACCCAGCTTTCTCCGTGCAATGAGTATTGCCATCGGTAACCCTAAGACAACATTCAAGATGGTGACCGTTGCCCCTAGGAAATATGAAAGAACCAGGCTCTGCCAATAATCGCCCCAGACACCAGCGCCTGACAGAGAACTGCGAAAAGTGTCGGTGAAAACTGTTTTGAATGCTGGAAAAGCAACGAACATGGAAGGAACAAGAACGATGACGAAGAAAATCAGGAGGGTGACTGTGTTCCTTGAGGAGGCTGCCTTAGTATAGCTGATCTTTCGCTCAGACTTCGGCCAGACTCTATTGATAGGCAACTTCAGTCTGGGACCTAGGACGCGTATTAACGCAAAGATAGCAACTGCGACAATTATGAGTATGAAGCTAGCGAAAACTGTTGATCCCTCATAAACCGACTGGCTAATAGTCCGAGCTGCAAGATCGGTTTTCATGTTCTGAATGAAGACAGGACCGTTCTCAAACGCGCCTGCAACCAGCAAGGTAGCGCCTGTCTCAGACAGAGACCTCGAAAAGGCAAGGATGAATGCGGCTATCAGCGAGGGCTTGATTATTGGAAAAGTCACGGTTCTGGATGCGGTAAACGGAGGCGCGCCCAACGTTCTTGAGGCTCGCTCATATTCCATCTTGTAATCAAGCAACGCACCAACTACCACTCTGACAACGACCGGGTAAGAGAATGTGAAATGGAGCAGCATGACGAGAAGCCACCCAGGCGAAACTATGGAACCGCTGAAAAGCGATGATACTCCTTCAGATCCATTCCAGAACAGAAGTAGCGAGTAACCTAACGCGGCCGTGGGCACAACGAACGGAATGTCCGAGAGCGTGTCCAGCATGTTCAGCCATCTCGACTTTCCCCTAGTAATCATCCAAGCCATAGGAATCCCTGCTGCAAGATCTATCGCTGAAACAAGCAAAGCGACAGTGAAAGAGTTCTGTATGGCCGCAAGTGCACGTGCCACGAGTTCAGGTCGATTCAGGAAATCCTGCATCGAACCCCATTTGATGACTATACCCAATACTGGCGGTAGCAATATTAGAATGAAGAAGACGATGACCGCAGTCGCGTAGAGGCTGTACCTGACCGACTTTCTTGATGACAGTCTGTCTAGAGCTTCTATGATGTCAGATTTGGGCAACCATTCTTCCGCCTAGCAACAGACTCCATGAACCTGAACCTGTTTCAAATCTCAATTAGCCTTTTGTCTGATAAGGTTTCTGCACGAGAAGATGTCAGATCGTCCGAACAGTACAGCATTAACCCTCAGAAAACAGAAAGATACATGACAAGATATAAGCTATTATATGTCAGTTCGCCCGTCGAGTCCATATCACCGCTTGCGCTCTGTTGACTCTCGAGTTCATCATCCAAATAACATTCAAACTGAGAAAGGACTTAAGGCTTTTGCATGCAAATCGTAAACAGTGTATTGACTCAAATCGGTTGACACCATCAATGGACAGAAGGCAAGGAAAGAAAATAAATGACGAGCAGGAATGCTCCGTTCAGAATCAGCACAAGCCCAAACCGCACGTACCCCTTCGCCTTCCAACGGTTTCGTCTATACACTTCATCAGGGCCTATTGTATCTTTTCCCGAAAAGGCACTTGCAGCCGCGGCGATCATTGCTCCTCCCGTGCTTGATCTCGTCAACCCGCCGGAGCCAATAGCGAACAAGACGCCAACAACGATGGAGAGCAAACCTTCAAGAAACATGCTGTCCACAGGTGAAATGATCTTGCCGACATGAAAGTTGCCTATGCTAAAGCCCGAAGTGAAAAGCTGGAAGTCGACCATATAGGTTATGCATGTCAACAAAAGGGAAGCGACGAACAAAAGTCCGATGTTCAGCACGATACTTTTCATCATAGCAGTATCGCTCACTTCAAAAGTGAAGTCTCTTGGAGTAAAGCTTTTCGGTACGGCTCGATCAGCCACATCGCCAAACCTACTACTGTTCCTCTCTGCATAACAGATGATGACCAATGAGCCATCTCAAAGCTTAAACAAGCCTCGTGAGTGTAATACGGGTCATTGGCAAAATGGTGATTACTGTGGACATCATGGAGGCTATTGTGGGCAGAAGAAGCATACGAGCGTTCAAGAGTCAAGATATCCCAAGAGCGATTGTCGAGAAACTTATAGAAGCAGCCCAATGGGCACCTTCTGCAGGCAATGCTCAACCCTGGACATTCGTGATAGTCAGAAAAGCCGAAATCAAACGCAAGCTTGCAAAAGCCGCGTTGGAACAAGCGTTCATCGAAGAGGCGCCAGTCGTCATCATTGTCTGCGCAGATGAAGAACGAGCCTCAAAAGCGTATGGCGAACGAGGCAGAACACTTTACTGCATTCAAGATACGGCGGCTGCTACACAGAACATTCATCTGGCTGCCCATTCGCTCGGTCTAGGCACCTGCTGGGTGGGCGCCTTCGACGAATCCAAAGTCGGAGAGATCATAGCGGCACCGCAGGGAGTGAGACCCGTAGTCATGATTCCAGTTGGTTATCCGGCAGAGACCCCACAGCCAAGGAAGAGGCGGCCTGCAAACGAGACAACAGAATATGAAATGTTCAAGAAAAGTGACAAAACGGGTAAGTGAATCGTCTTCAGCGTCTAGCATGAAGTTTTAATATTTACACTGCTGCATCTTATCGTTGAGGCCGAACGTTGAAATACGCTGTGATAGCGGAAGAATACGAGAAGATTGAGGCCGCCACTAAGAGGCTAGAAATGACCGATCTGCTCGTCGGCCTTCTCAAGAACACGCCCAAGAACCTTATCGACAAAGTCGTTTACCTGACACAGGGAAAGATCTGTCCGGACTTCGTCGGCCTTGAAATGGGTGTCGCGGAGAAGCTTGCTGTCAAGGCTCTTTCCAAGGCTTCAGGTGTCAAGGAAAGCGACATCGAGGAGAACTTGAGGAAGACAGGAGACATAGGCGAGGCCGCTCAGCAACTGATAAGCAAGAAGAGACAGGCTTCATTTTTTCAACAGCCGTTGACAGTTCAGAAAGTCTATGAAACCTTCGACAAGATGGCCAGAAAATCAGGCTCTGGAACTGTTGACATCAAAATTGCTCTCTTAGCCGGGCTGCTGGCGGATGCGTCTCCGGAAGAAGCCAAGTACATAATGAGAATGGTCACCGGAAACCTTCGCCTAGGAATAGCGGACATGACTGTTCTAGACGCTTTGGCAATAGCGTATGGCGGCGGAAAAGAAGCACGAGAACTCATAGAAAGAGCATACAGCATCTCTTCGGACCTCGGCAGAGTTGCCCGCACGTTGGCTGAGGAGGGATTAGACGGCATCCGCAAGTTCAGAGTTTCAGTAGGCGAGCCGATCAGGCCTATGCTGGCAGAGAGACTCTCTTCTCCAGAAGAAATCCTAGAGAAGCTTGCCGGAAGATGCGCTGCCGAATACAAGTACGACGGAGAAAGGATACAGGCCCACAAAAAAGGTGATGCTGTTACCCTTTTTTCCAGGCGCCTAGAGAATATTTCAGACCAGTATCCAGACATTGTTGAGCTTGTTCACAGACACGTTAGAGCAGGAGAGGCTGTTCTTGAGGGCGAGTGCGTAGCAGTAGACGCAGACACGGGTGAAATGCGACCCTTCCAAGAGCTGATGCATCGGAGACGAAAATACGAAATCGAGAAAACCATGGAAGACTACCCGATTTCCTTACTCATGTTTGACGCGTTATATGTTGATGGTACGGACTTCACGCAGGAACCATACCTTGTGAGACGCCAAGCTCTCAACAGAATAATCGAGGAAAGCGACAGAGTCAAGCTTGCCAAGTCTCTGATAGTCGACAACGCAAAAAAGCTTGAAGAATTCTTTCTTGAAGCTATCGGAAACGGCTGCGAAGGTCTTGTCTGCAAATCCGTCGCAGAAGACTCCGTCTACCAAGCAGGAGCCAGAGGATGGCTCTGGATAAAGTACAAACGGGACTACAAAAGCGAAATGAACGATACCGTTGACTTAGTGGTTGTTGGCGCTTTCCATGGAAGAGGCAAGCGAGCTGGAACTTACGGAGCACTCCTGTTGGCTGCTTACAACGCTGACAGCGACGTTTTCGAAACAGTGACAAAGTGCGGAACAGGGTTCACGGATGAAGATCTGGCTAAACTGCCAAAGATGCTCAGCAAGCATCACATCTCACACAAGCATCCCAGACTGCAGTCGATGCTCGAAGCAGACGTCTGGTTCGAACCTGCCTTGGTCATTGAGATCCGTGGCGCCGAGATAACGCTGAGTCCGACCCACACTTGCGCAACGGACAGCATCCGAAAGGGAAGCGGACTCGCGATCCGTTTTCCACGGTTCACAGGCAACTATAGAGTCGACAAGGCAGCAGAGGATGCAACAACCTCATCCGAGATCGTTCAAATGTACCAGAACCAGTTGAAAAAGATCAGCGAGTCTTAATTGCAGAGGACAACGCGGCCAACAGACCCATCCGCTTGTCTCCGGCAAGAGTTAAGAGGAAGCTCTACTATGGATTAGCTTATGAAAGGAAGAAACATCGGCATCGTACTGCTGCTGCTTTCAGCGCTTCTTGTTGGACTGTTCTTCTTCCAGTTCCCAAGGGCCAATAAGAGTAATGTCGTGTTTGAACAATACAGGATAAAGGTCCCGTATGCTTTTGAGACTATTGACCTAGGTTTTGCCATCACCCAAGATTGGAACATGACATTGGATTCGCGCAACAAGACATCGTACGCGGTCACGGCCCTCATCACATCAAGTGTCTGGAATTCCAGTGCTACCAACACTACGCGTGTGGACTTCTGGGTTGTCAACAGGACAGGGCGCCGACTGTTGCAGAATTACCTCGACAACGACACCTACGAACAATACATGGGGCAACGCATACCTCTTCCCGGCATGAAAGCCTATGCAGCAGAAATAGACGTAGCCGCAAAACTTGCACGGTTTGAACCCCTGGATTATGCAGGGATCTACATTGGAACCCTTATTAACCCGTACCAAGGCAAAGTGGCGAATGTTTCGGTTGTTGTTGAGGAAATGTGGGTCGAAACGGGCGTAATTCTACCGCTTAACGCAGCAAGCGTGTCCATTGTTGTGGCCATTGCCGTCTTGGGTGTCTACATGGTCGTGAAGAACTCAAGCCAAGCGAGTGGCAAAGCAAAACGAATCAGGCAGAAACAGCAGTAGAGCACGTTCTATCAGATCATTTTACTCTGTTGGAGCAACGCTTTAAAGCATCATTTTTCACTTTCTAAGTTGGTGTACAAGACTTGAAACTGAAAGTGCTCGTCACTGGGATTTCGATCCTATTCATTGGAATCGTTCTAATCGCGTTCTCCCAGACCACCGTATACGTTCCAGCAAAGAAAAACGAGAAAACAGTCGCTGAAATCAACATAGCGCCGAACAGCAACACAACCCTCACTGTCCTTGCCAATTTCACAAGAAACGAGACTTTCATTGTGGGAGCGCCGATCACAAGAGATGTGCCGGAAAACATCCCCGGAGGGACGGCAGATGTCTTTACAAACATTACAGACCCATTGGGCTATTCAATGGAGAGATACATCACCCTCGAAGCGAACACTCAAAGCGCAACCCCGCCTTGGCTGGCGTACCCTGGCGACTGGAACGGAACCAGCATAGCAAATCACACAGGAACATACAGGATAAGCGTAACCACTGAGCCACCGATGCGCCTCGTCAAACTGACAGTAAAAACCAGAACAATCGACCCAGCGCAAACATTAACGCCGGATGCATATGCTTTCTACCCTGGAATAGCAGTAGGAGTGGCAGGTTTCGTCCTGACATTGTATGGAACACTAGGCGGCGTAAAGATCAGAAAAGCCCGCAGGGCCAAGCTGGGCAAACTTTAGCAACCTGTCAGTCGCTAATGACGAGTCTATGAAACAGAGTTTCTTCTGGTTCAAGATTCTTTAAAAAAGAAAAAGGAGAGTTTAGGTTTTGAGTTTTCTTATCTTGAGGAACATCAGTATTCCGAGTAGCATTGCGATTGCTGAGAACAGTACTGCTAAGTAAAGTATTGTGGCCAGTGTGCCCGTGTCGGTTGGTACCCTGCTCTTGAGGTCAGTCCCAAGATTGCTCACGTCTGTCGTGACATCACCTACGTCAGTTTCAACAGTTGCGACGTTGCCGTTGACTTCGACCACTCTTGCGTTGATGGCGGTCAGATTGGCTTTTATCGTGCCCACATCTGTTTGAATCGTTGCGACTCCGCTACTTATGTCCGTCAACTGAGCGTGTATCACTGTTAGATTAGCCCTAATGAGCCCAACATCAGTTTGGATCGTTGCAATGCTATCGTTTAGAGCTATCAGTCGAGCGTTCCAGTTCGTCAGTGTCGAGCTGATCTGGAAAGTCGTCAGTGTAGTGCCTGAGAGAGACAAGTAACGAGCGTGCAAGACCAACGCCCATGTTCCTGCTGAAGCATCGGTAGGTATAGTGTAGCTTATCTTGTAAAGGCCTGTGCCTACGTGTGTCACCATTGACGTTAAGTCAGTCTGTGTTGCACCATAATGCAAGGTAGCAGTCATGCTTTCAACATTAGCCGATGTACCCCATATCGAAGTCTGTACGTAGAATTCAGCAATTTCGCTTCTGAAGTACAACGAGCCAACCTCGGCTTTCACGTCAATGTAGGCTCTTGACAAGACGATTGTTTGGTTTGCGCTTCTCGAGTTTCCATCATTGTCCGTCACAGTCAGTGTCACAACGTATGTTCCTGGATATGCGTAGGCATGCGTCGTTATCATGCCGGTTCCGCTTGCTCCGTCGCCAAAGTCCCAAATGTAGCTGACAATTGTTCCACTACCAAAGGGTGTTGTGTCGTAGCTTTCTGAAGCGTTGAGAGTCATTGTTTCGCCGATTGCCGGTTCCAGTGGTTTATACGAGAACAATGGAACAGGCGGGTCAATGCGAATGTAGTAGCTTGCCCCCGAAGAAGCGTACTGTGGAATTTCCGTGACGTTGTAGCTTCCGAACACGACGTCAGAGATCGTGAAGTCCAGCGGGTAGGATACTGTCGGAAGGACGTTGCTGGTAGTTCTGAATCGTACACGCAAGACTGTGCCTTCTCCGTTTGGAAAGATGTAACCGGCTGGCTGATCGCTGCCGTCAAGCAATCCTACGACTAGGGTGACATATCCTGTATGTGAATAGCTGAATACGTAAGTGTATGGTGGCGTTGAAGACCATGGGAACGACTGCAGGAAGGGTCCGTCTGAAGCGCTGGCAAACTCCAAGTATGTTGAATCGTAGTTCAGGTTAAGCTGCACGCCGAACAAGCGCCATTCTTCTGCAAGATGCTTTATGGTGACATTGACCTCGAACTCTTCGCTCATTACCAAACGAGTGGCAGGTTGAAGTTCAAGCCATGGTATAGCAGGGTTTACAGTTACTTGCATCGTCATTGTGTCGTTCAATCCGTTGTCGTCAACTACTGTGAGCGAAACCGTGTAGTTGCCCGCAGTTGTATAGGTGTGAGTAATCGTAGGGCTTGTTGTCGTGCTAGTGTGAGTGTCTCCGAAGTTCCAAATGTAGCTGAGGATAGTGCCTTGTGCGGTGCTGGCAGACGCGTCGAAAGTCGTGACATAGTCTACGGAGGGCATAGTCGGCATGTACGTGAAGTTGGCGGTTGGCGGAATAATGAGTCTCACTGTTATGTTGTGCTGGAGTATGTTTGACAATCCTTCATTGTCTGTCACGTTCAGCGTGACAGTGTACGTTGATTCACTCACATAGACGTGTGTTATAGCAGGTGTTGTCACTGTGGTGATGTTGCTGTCGCCGAAGTTCCAAGTGTAGTTGGCTATCGTTCCGTCCAAGTCGTAGCTTGTAGTTGCATTGAATGTGGTAGTGCCGTTCGGCTGCGGCGTTGCAGGTGAGTACGTGAACAACGCGACTGGCGGAATGTGTTGCGGCCAAACCCTGATTTGCGTGGATGTAGTGTCGTTCAGTCCGTCGTTGTCAACCACTGTAAGCGAGACAGTGTAGTTTCCAATTGCACTGTACATGTGTGTTATGATGGGCGCGGCTGTTACATTAGTGTGGCTGTCACCAAAGTCCCAGTTGTAGCTTGCGATAGTGCCATCAGGGTCATGGCTTGCAGACGCATTGAACGTGACCGTTGTCATGTTGACCTTTATCAAAGAAGGCGAATAGCTGAACAAAGCCACTGGGGATTGTAGGAAGGGAGTCACAACCACTGAATGTGACGCATTGTCGGTTCTTGACGCATTGTCAGTAACAGTCAGTACCACGTTGAAGGTCCCGTTGTTCAGGAAAGAGTGTGTCGTGAGCACTCCTGTGTGGTTGGTGCCGTCACCAAAGTCCCAGTAGTAGCTTACTATGTTCCCGGGACCTGCGACGTAGCTGGAAGATGCATTGAACTGGACAAGATCGGTCATTCTTGGGTTGCTCGGCGAGTAAGTGAAGACTGCCACTGGGCCAGGATTAGTATAGTAGAAGTCGCCATTGTGTATTACGTGCTCAATTGGTTGAGCCAAATGGTCTCCGAAAATCGACTCATCAATAGTTATCCCTGAATACAAATAGTTGCCGTTTCCTATTGGCGGAGTACTTATGATCTTGAAAGTGACGTCTCTGAGAGTCATGTTTCCTGCCCAAGATCCAGAGAGAGATGCAACGACGAAGTAGAATCTGCCATGAGTACTGTTGTAGTTGTATTCAGTGATGTTCGTGGCGACGAAGGGAGTAGTGAATGGTATGTGATCTGTGACACTTGTGACGTTCAACACATTTCTGTTCCAGTAGAGTTTGTACTCGTAGCCTGCGAGATCAGTGAAGTTCCCACATTTCACATGGACCGTGAAAGTGCTATTAACCGGCGTCGTATCAGTGAAGTATTCGACTCTTGCCGGGTCGACATAAACGTTAGTTCCCGTATACGCGTATGACCGCGGTAAATGTAAAGCAGCAGCAAAAGTTGCAATTAGCAGAACCATTAGTAGAGAGTTAGAAAACAGTTTTCTTCGAATCATTAATTTTACCTCGGCCCTACATTATTTTAACCATGAATATTTGAATCTTGCTGTCCAACAACAACTAAAACCCAGAACTACGTGGCTTCAGACAGACATGGAATCGGTTGCCGACGTAGATTCCGATAGCCTTGACGCCATTTTCCATGTTGGGTCAGTCTAACGCGCGAAACAAGGCGCAGACACTAGAAAGTCTGCCAGAAACAAAAGGTGCTCTTAAACATTCCCGCGTCGGGCACTACATCTTCCGCAGTACCTTCAAGTAGAGCACAGCAACCAGCACGATTATGGCTGCGACTATCGCTCCGACGTAGACAAAGTCTTCTGAGACAATGGAAGCAGATGCAGCTTTGACTGTTATATTCAGCTCAAGCCTGCAGGGGTTCGTGAGCGGCCGGCCTTGGATGTAGGTTAGTCCCTTGTTGTCTGTAACCGTCAACCGCGCAGTATAGTTTCCAGGTTTCGTGTAGCGATGCGTCACGAGCTTGCTGTGCCCATAGTACGTGGAGTCGCCAAAGTCCCACGTGTAGTTAGCGATTTGACCGTCAGAATCAGCACTGGCTGAGGCGTCAAAAGCAACCGCATGATTCACTCCTACTTCGGTAAGCGAAGCTGTGAAGTTCGCCACAGGGGCCTTAGTGACAGTCAAGTTCATGGTTCTTACGTTGTTGGTCAAGTTAACGTCGCCTGGCAGTGAAACGTTGGCCTTGATGACGAAGTCTCCCAACTTACCAACCGTGCTCCAATTAAATACGAAAATTTGGGTGCTACCTGCAAAAACCTGTGAAAGCGTAGCATCTCCGAATTTAGCCTCGTTCACAAAAACTGTAAGCGCCACATTGTTTTCATTTTGCCAACCCTTGTTCTTAACCGCAACTGTCAAAGCCCCCATCTCATCCTGTACTAGCGTCGTTGCGTTCGCCGCCAGACTGTCAATTGCAACGTCATGAACGAATTCAGTCGCAACTTCCACGAACCCATCCACATATATGTTATTGGTGACATTCAATTCGCTTTCCACGTGACTTGCGTTCGCGAAAATCTGATAACGGCCCACGTCAACCCCCGTGGTTTCCCATGGAATTGACACGTTCAACGCTGTGAAGGCTGCCAAGTTCGTAACAGCCGTCTGGCCCGCAAGAAGGATCACTCCAGTAGTTGTGCTGTTGTAGTATGCGCCGACAGTGAAACTGTCCGGCACATTGCCCAGATTCTCAGTCTCAACAATAATCTCGATGCTATTACCCTGAATGATAGTTGAAGACAGAGGAGTGACATGGTTAATGGCAACATCATGCACAATAGTTACAAGAGAACCAGAAACGATGGTGTGCGGTATAGGTTGAGCCATGGGATCTCCCAATGTCGTATCTGTAAGAGTAAGAGGAGTAGTACCCACGCCTACGACATTGAAAGTAAGTGTGGCCACTGAAAAAGTGCCGCTCTTAGGTGTAGTTTCCATAGAGACTAGAGACAGCCAGTACCTTGACTTTCCATCCTGTATAACACTCACGTTGTTGACCGCTTCATAGGCCGCAGTCCATGGAGGAGTACTAGGGTTACTTCCAGCGTATGGTTTCCCGCTCGTATAGTTGAATTGCACAGCCCGCAGTATTGAAGTGTCCCACAAGAGCCGAAACTCGTAGCCATACATGTTCGCCACATTCTCGATCACTATGCTAATCGAAACATTGCTGTAAAGATTCGCGGACACGTTGCCCGGATTCACGCGAAGATAAGTTGTAGCCGAAGCCTGAGGAGCACCACTAACGCCTAGCAATGCTAGGCTTCCGAGAAAAGAAGTTAGAACAAGCAAGCACATCAACTGTGCCTTAGTCCTTCTCACTTATGCACACCGCTCTTGAATCGAGGCTCTTGCAATATATAAGTTTTGAGTAATGCTGTTTCGCCATGTTGCAGAAAAGAAAGAAAAGGTGGTTTAGAAGGCTAGCAATGCAGTCCTAAATGCGTGGACACAAGAATCATGTCAAGCACGTTTATGCGGCCGTCTCTGTTTATGTCTGCGTACAGATTGTACTTCGGGTTACCAGGGTATGTGTCAAAAGCATTTGATACCGCAATGAGGTCTAGCACGTTTACGATGCCGTCGCCGTTGACATCTCCGACTATTCTGACCTTGACCTTACCGTCCGAAAGCGCGTTGTCAGCAACATCCACTTCGCCCGGAAGAATCGATGCTTTAGCGCTTATCGTATAGTTGTGGCAATAAGGTGCAGTCGCCGTGTCCCACAGAAACACCAAGGTAGTGCTCAAACCACTTCCGAGGCCAGTAACGGTTTTCGCGCTGATTGTATTGTTGTCATAGTATGTGGTGACGTCAAAGCTCGCAGGTAGCAATCCTTGATTCTGCACAACCACGGTCACGTTGACCTTCCAGCCCTGATAAACAACATGCACGTCAGAACCAACACTTACAACCGCAACATCCGGCGAAACGATATGCACCGTTCCATCAGACAGGTAGTTGTTAGTCGTGTTTGTCTCAAGCGAAACCACACTGGCGCGGGCACTTATCACGTAGTCGCCCGGAGCCATACCAGTAGTGTCCCATGAGAACGGCAAAGTAGTGTTAGTCATCGGCGGCAAGTCGGTTACGGTTACTGTTCCCAACACTGTTGCTCCATAGTAGGCTGTGACGTTGAAAGTTTCGTCTCTGAAGATGCCCAAGTTTCCAGCTGTCACCGTTATGTCAACATGCGTGCCAGGGTAAACCAGAGTTGGAATGGCGTTGACTTCAAGTATAGCGACATCAGGCGCCTTCACGCTTACGAAGCCGTCACTGGTCACATGAACAATCGGTGAACCGTGACTGTCCACGAGCTTCGAGTTGCCCAGACGCAGAACGCTGGCGCCGTATGATTGAACTTGGAACACTATCGTGGTCAATGTCAATGGCGGAACCGACGTGATGGGTTGAGCCGGAGGATAGTACGAGACGTTAACGAATATTCTGCCGTTCCTGTCGTCGATCTCCACTCTGGAAGTGAAGTGGGTTTCGTTTGACGGATGAGGATAGGTCCGTATCCCCAAACCGTTAAGGAAGCTTGTGTCATAGGTCAGTGTGAATTCGTATCCAAAGAGATTCGTAATGTTTGCGACCTTGATGTCTATCGAGAAAGTTGAAGACGGCGTGAGTGTTGGGTCAATTATCAATGGTGGATCAACATAGAGTCTCGCCAGCAAGACATTGTTGAAGTAACCGTCAGTAGTCACGTACACAATATCTTTGTCTGACTGATCCTTCAACACAACATCATAGAGATGAAGCGCGCTTTCCCCTTTCTGAACAACTTGGAACGTTATTGTAGCGAGTGTGCCGTTGCCGCTTGCAAAAGACGCTGGAGAAGCCAAGTAAATCGCTATCCAAACCGTGCCTGTCATTGGATCGTCCTGCATTTTGTCTATCACAGTGGTTCCAGCGCTCTCCAGGAATGATCCTTCTTCAAGCTTCGCAACGTCCAGCACGGTCGTGTTGTAGCTCAGCTTGAAGTCGAAACCGTGCAGATTGTTCACCTTCGTAATATCTATGTCAACAGTGAAGTTTTTGGATGGCGTTAGGTTCGGGTCAATTATGCTTGGGGGTTGAACGTGGACGTAAGCAGGAATCACAGGCACGTTAGCAAAGTATCCTCCGATAGCGTCGTGAGGTATTGGATTTGCAAATTGGTCGCCTAAGATCGTCTCCACAAGATCAAGATAAGTGCTGCCCAAACCTGTGACTTTAAACACAAAAGTCAACAAGGTTCGGCTTCCTGTATAAGCTGGAGAGGGCGGGATTGCGGTGACTGAAATCCAATACTGTCCAAGAGCCTCGTTAGTCTGGTTTACAGCAAGGAAATATGGACTCCAAGGAAGTGAAAGAGTGACTCGGGCCAGATCCAGAAGTGAAGTGTCCCATTTTAGCTTGAATTCGACTCCATAGAGCCCTGCGACGTCAGCGACTTTGACACTGACAGTAAAGTTCTTAGGCGGCACCAATAAAGTGTCAATAATACTTGGCGGATCAACATAAAGCTTCGTAGCCGGGCTTGCAGTGACAATGTCCTTGACATATACTATGCTTAGCAAAGACAGCAGAAGCAAAACATACAGATACTTTTTGTTGGTGTCAGCATATAGTTTCATATTCTTACCTAGTATGATCGTTTGTATGTGACAGTATAATAGGGTTTTGGAACAAGGTTCTAGGCAAGATTACACCGGCCAAGAGTCATGCTCTCTTGCAGACTGGATGGAATGCTTTAATAATGAATTCTCACTGAGGATTCTGACGCAGAATTAAGAAACACTTAAACTCTCGAAGCGCAAATATAAGGATGGTAAGAGAGGAGAAACGTGCCTGGGTTAGGCGGCGTGTTCCGCAAGTCCAAGAAGACTGACAAGGAAGACGAAGTCAAGGGCACTTCCGGGAAAACCTACCTTAGAGCAATGTCTCTTCGCGACCTAGCCGACTTGGAAGTCGTAAAGAGTGAGGTCAAGTCAGGAAACATCATAATTCTGAGAATATCTTCTCTTGCCAATAAAAGCATCGACGACGTGAAACAGGCAGTGAATCAGCTTTCCGAGTTTGCCGAGACAGTTGGTGGAGACATAGCGAGACTCGGCGAAGAACGAGTGGTCATTTGTCCCCCTAACGTGAAGATCTGGCGAGAGAAAACATCGGTGCCGAATGAGCCGATACCTACAGCAGCCTAATTGTTTCTAACACTGAGGGAACCATCGTTCGAAGATCAAACCGATTGTCAAGAAAACCTGCCATGCTGAAGCATTTCGCTTTCTCGCCGTGGCAGACAATGACTCGTTCTGGCTTGGGCTGCAAGTGAGTCAAGTAGCTGATTATCTGTCGCCGATCCGAATGCCCAGAAAAGCCTTCGATAGCCTCGACCTGCAATGCGACTTTGGCAACGTCCATCTTGCCCTCGTTGCTCGTCATGGCAACCTCGCGCAAGCCTTTCTGAACTCTCCTCCCCAAGGTGCCTTCAATTTGGTAGCTCACAAAGATCACCGTGTTGTTCGGGTTGTCTGCCAAGCCTTTGAAGTACTCTATCACTGGTCCACCTTCCAGCATTCCAGAGGTGGCCATGACGATGCATGGTTCACCATCAATTATCTCTTGCCTAATGTTTGGGTGCTCAACAATCGTGAAATAATCTGACTCGAAAGGATTCACACCATCATGAAGGATGCTGTGACGCACTTCTCTCCCAAGATACTCTGGGTACGCCGTAGTTATGGCTGTGGCTTCTGAGATCATTCCCTCAATGAAGACGGGCACTTCTTTCATCAATCCTCGGCGCATGTAGCCGTCAAGAACAAGCATGATCTCCTGAGCTCTGCCTACCGCAGGTACAGGAATTACGACCTTTCCCTTGCGTTCTAGGGTTTGATTCACAATGGTAGTGAGACGCTCTTCGGCTTCAACCCTGGATGGCATTACATCGTCTATGCCGCCATATGTGCTTTCAGTTATCACAGTCTCGACTCTTGGAAACTCGGTGGTTGCTGCTTCAAGCAGCATGGTTCTTGCGAACTTGTAGTCGCCAGTATAGACCAAGTTGTGCAGACCCTCGCCAATGTGCAAGTGCGCCATTGAAGAACCTAGAATGTGACCTGCGTTATGCAACGTCAACCGAATGTCCGGCGCAATGTCTGTAACCACACCGTACCTCAATGGAATCGTGTGAAGAACGCATTCCCGCACATCTTTCTGGTCGAAGTATGCCGTTGACCCCTGTTTGTTAGCCACATCCAGATAGTCCAATTGAAGAAGCGTCATCAGGTTAGATGTCGGTGCGGAACAGTAGATTGGGCCATCATAACCGTACTTGTACAGGAATGGAACTAGGCCGCAGTGGTCGAGATGGGCGTGGCTTATGACGACAGCGTCCAAGGAATCCAACTCGAAACTGGGGTTGTCAAATCTTGGGAACGCTTCGAAAGGCCTCGATGAACCAGGGTTAACGCCACAGTCAAGCAAAACGCTGCTCTCTCTTGTTTGGAGCAGGAAAGAGGATCTGCCTACCTCTTGCACGCCTCCGAGCGCGGTTATTCTTACATCCCCAACTTCGTAGGTCTTAGGTCTGAAGATTCTCTCACCAATCGTGCGCAGTACTCTCTCGCGTTCACGGCTTTCTGAATGAAGATAGTGGCGCATGTGCGTGACTATCTTGGAGCGCAATGGCGGGCTTCTTAGCACGTGTGGACGCCATTTTGTGCGTCTAATGATTTCTTGGAGGACGGAGCCGTTTTTTCCGATGACAAGCCCGGGCTTCTTGGCTTCGATGATGATCTCGCCGAGGCTCGGATCAAATGTCACGTCTGTGACCTCGGCCTCAGCCGTGACTATTTCGCGGGATATCTTCTCAGCCTCAGTCTCGACGAGCCGGACGGAGGGGTCAGATCTGATTACAATTCTCTTTCTTATCACGTTCACAATGTCCGCGATTGCTGTGCTCTGGTCTACAAGAACTTCCGGTCTTTTCGTGTAGACTGCTAGCGCAGGCCCTTCATACTCTATTCTGGTAACTTCAGCCTCTTTTGGAACGTGTTCCAAAATATACTTACTTATCTCTATCTTGTCCTTCTCAGAGTTTTGACCCACGCCCTAAACTTCCTCAGGCAGTTAGAAGCTTCTCCTTTTCCTTCGCGGAGAGTTCTCTGTAGCCCTTATCGTCTATCACGGACACATTGAAACTGTCGCCTGTACCAGCGTTGCGCTTCATCGCAGCGCCAACAGCCTTGACCACTATCGGCAGGAGTTCCTTAACTGACATGCCCTCCTTGTACTGGTCTTCGAGGATACCGTAGGCTACAGGCGAGCCTGAACCTGTGGAAATGAACTTCTCCTCAGTCAAGCTGCCAAACGGGTCAGATGAGAAAACGTGTGACCCAGTGTCGTCAACTCCGCCCACGAGGACTTGCGTCTGCAACGGAATGTACCGTGCTGAGAACAGCAGATTCGCCACAAACCTTGCAGCAGAACTGAGTGGCAAGCGTCTTCCCATACTTATTCTGTAGAGCTGAGCATTCGCAGTCAAAACATCGACGACTCTTTGAGCATCAGCAACCGTTCCAGCTATTGTCATTCCCAAGTGGTCGTCGATCTTGTACACTTTCTTTCCCTGTTTGTGAGCAATGTAGTATCCCATGGTCACACGCGTGTCGGAGGCCATGATTACGCCATCTTTGCAGACGACGCCGACAGTCGTTGTTCCCTTTAGGGTTAGGTTTTTTACTGCATCACTGTTGTTTATCGTACTGTTTTTCCTCCAAAATCTGACTACGTCGCGGAAGTGCTTCATCAGGAAGATAGCATCATGTAATTTCGGCATGGGATTTATTAATATTGTGGTTCAGCGAACAAGGAACAAAACAAGCTCTCAGATCGGGATGGGCCTCCCAAGAAAAGCTTTAAGCACAAATCCCACCATGAGATACAAGATAGTTATAGCGCCGCACCGTGATGAAAGTGAGTCTTAAGCACCATCGTATGCAGCTTCCACGAGAGGTCATTGTCGGCAATGGAACGATAGAACTTGTTGCGGAAATCTCAAGAACACTGAGTTCCGCACAGTCGGCTCTGATAATAGCAGGATCAAGAACCTTTGACATTGCTGGGAAAAAAGTCAAGGATCTTCTTGAAGACGATGGAATGACAGTCGATACGTTCCTTGTTGAGTCGTCAACAGTCAGCGACGTTGAGGCTGTTGAAGATAGAATCAAGACTTTGCAGCCGCAGCTTGTCTTCGGAGTGGGCGGCGGCACAAAAATAGACGTTGCCAAATGCAGTTCGGCGAGGCGAAATATCCCGTTCATCAGCATTCCAACCACGGCGTCGCATGATGGCATCGCAAGCCCAGTGTCCTCCATCAAAGGATTTGAAAAACCCTACTCCGTATTGGCCCAAGCACCACTCGCTATTATCGCAGACACAAACATCATTATGAAGGCACCGTGGCGGTTCGCAGTAAGCGGCTGCGGAGACGTCATCGCCAAGATCACTGCTGTGAAAGACTGGAAACTAGCGCATGCCGATAAGAACGAATACTACGGAGGATACGCTGCAAGCCTAGCCTTGATGAGCGCGAAACTAGTCATGGAAAGCGCTGACCTGATTAGACCTGAAAGTGAGGAAGGCCTGCGTGTACTTCTGGAAGCGCTGATAAGTTGCGGCGTGTCAATGAGCATCGCAGGTAGCAGTCGACCCTGCAGCGGCTCAGAACACTTGTTCAGCCACGCGCTTGACATGACCAACAAGAATCATTCTTTGCACGGCGAGAAATGCGGTGTCGGCACAATCATGATGGCGTACCTGCACAGAGCGAACTGGCGATACATCAAAGATAAGCTGGAGAAGCTTGGTGCACCTACAAACGCTAAGGAGCTTGGGTTCGAGAAAGAAGACGTTGTGAGGGCTCTAGCGCTGGCCGCGACCATAAGACCGGACCGCTACACGATTCTTGACAAACAGAGCTTAGACCCTGAAGCCTGCGAGAGAGTTGCAAGAGCAACAGGCGTAATCTAGAAGCAGAACAGCGTGGGAAAGTGTCGATGCAGGCATACCAAGGTCAAGTCTAGCAGAAGGCACAGAAACAAAGGCTTAGCAATCAAGCCGTGTCTGTTTCTTTCTTGGGTGCTTTTGCTTTTTCTTTCTTTGTTTCAGGCATCTTCTCTTTCTTGGGTGCTTGGTCTTTTGGTTCTATTTTGAATGTTTCAGTGAATGTGACGCTGGTTGTTTCTGGGAAGAACTTCTGGACATCAAGTGATATGCCTTTCTTGGCAACCTGTATCCCCTCCAAATAGAGCGCGTCCTCAGGCATTTCTATGCTTACAGAGTCCTCTTTCACTGTGTGTTTGAATTTGCCCTCTTCGACAATCGGGATTCTCCGGTGTATTATTGCTGCCAGCTTTTCGTCAGCGGTTTCAAGTTTCTTCTTGACAGTCACCTCATAAACAAGTGTTTTTCCAGCAAGAGGAGGATTGAAGTCCAACAGAACGCGTCCAGCGCCGACGGTTCTTATCGTGGCCATCTTTCCGTTGTATTCGATGCGCGCACCCAAAGTGGGCGTTATCTCTCTGACAATCAACTGCTTGAGCGGAACGCGTTTAATCTTCTCGGGATCTCTATCGCCGAAAGCCTTGTCAGGTGAGACTTCAACAGTGTTTGGTTTTCCGATTTCCATCGCTGTTAAGGCCTCGTCCAATGTCTTGAGAACCCAGTTCTCGCCTATGACGACGAGTTTGGGCTCGTATATTTCGCCTTCCTTGTACAGCCGTTCTTTCTTGGCTGTCTCTTCGCGGGTTGTGTCGAAAACCTCGCCTGTTTCCTTTACTTTGGCATCGTATTCTATTTGTATGAAGTCGCCTTTCTGGAAAGCCATAAACATCATCCGTTAAGGGTACTGCCAAAATGAGTTTTGGCCTTTAAAAGCTTTCCCCAGAGGCTCCTAAGCTAACCCCATTACGATAGGCATAGGCGAAAGTCTTTTTGCCAGATCCCGCTCAGAATACGAGACATCTGCGGGAAGCTGATTGTCTGATGAAAGAAGGAATCCTGAGCTCGAGGAGCGCTTACGTAGGGATCCTGTTGCTGGGAATCGTCAGCTTGTTCGGAGACATTGTCTATGAAGGTTCTAGAGGGGCAGTTCCTGAATATCTGAAGTTTCTGGGAGCGACAGCGTTCTTGGTCGGCATAGTCGGGGGAATCGGCGATTTCCTAGGGAATGGGTTGCGCCTCGTAAGCGGGTTTCTGGCCGATTCCACGCATGCTTACTGGTTCTTCATATTTCTCGGCTACGGTCTCGTCGTCTCAATGCCGCTCTTAGGTCTCTCCACCGGACTGGAGATGGCCATAGTACTTGTCCTGCTGGAAAGAGTGGGCAAGGCTCTCAGAGCTCCTTCTAGAGACACTGTGCTGTCTCTTGTGAGCAAGAATGTGGGAACAGGCAAGGCTTTCGGACTCCACGAGTTGATGGATCAGGTGGGCGCCATTCTCGGACCCTTAATAGTGGCAACCATAATGTTCGCAAGCGGCAACAACTACCGCTACACTTTCGGCTTCCTTTTCGTGCCATTCGTCATGCTTGTAGTTGCCCTAGCATATACTTACCGACGGATAGGTCCGAAGGCGATCAGCGAAGCGCCCAGAAAAACAGGAGAAAGAGGAAAGCTGTCCAAACCGTTTTATGTGTATACTCTCGCCGTGTTGCTTAACACGGCAGGGCTCATACCTTACACGCTAATACTCTACAAGGTCTCACAGATTTTGCCTGACCAGCAGTGGGTTGTGCCTCTTGTCTACTTGCTTATCCAAGGAGTTGATGCACCCGCGGCCTTGCTGACGGGATATGCTTTTGACAGGACTGGAACGAAGATACTTGTGTTGCCCTTCTTGCTGTCTGTGTTTCCGCCTATGCTTGCTATGCTTGGCGGATCGTTTGAGATTCTGGTCGTTGCTGCCGTGTTCTTCGGTATGGTGCTGGGCATGCAAGAGTCTGTCTACCGTGCTGCAGTGTCTGAGCTGTCGCCTGTGTCCACGAGAGGAACGGCCTACGGCATATTCAACGCAGCCTACGGCATCGGATTCCTGGTTAGCGGGGCAGTCTATGGCCTTCTGATTGATTTGGCAGTGCCGTTCAATGCAGCAATTTTGTATGCGGTAGTCGCGCAGACTCTGGCCACACTGTTTCTGCTCAAAGTCCACGCCGAACCGAAGAGAAACGATCAGACCAATGCTGAACAAAGCGGGAAAAAGAGTTTATAATGACTTGTCCAGAAAGATAGGAAAAAGCTTGGTGAAAAACGAATGGATTGGGAATTCCTCACAGATTTCTGGAACTCGCAAACGCCCCTAGGAATCACCGTTGGAACCATTGTCTCCATCCTAGCGGTGGCCGTCGGCGCTTTCGTCATTGAAAGGGTGATAACGCGATATTTGAGGCGGTTTTCGAAGCGGGCGCGACTGGAGCCCAACGCGACAAACAGTCTTGTCCTCACTTTTAGAATCCTTGTTCTAATCGGGGCGCTGGTCATTCTGATCAGGGTGGGTGGTTTGACGAGCGAGTGGCTGGTTACTTTCTCGGCTCTCGGCGGTGCTGCGGTCGGTTTCGCGTCAAGCAAGACCATTGGCAACTTCATCGCAGGACTATATTTGCTTGCGTCGCGGCCCTTCAAGGTCGGCGATTATGTCCGCATAGGAACGATCGAGGGCATTGTGCAGGAAATCACGATTAACTACACGAAGATCCTGACGATGGGCAACAATATGGTTTCTATAATTAACCTTCAGATAATGGACAGAGACATAACCAACTACCAGTATGAGAATGACGATGGCGAAGGCCTTTACTGCTACACGTTCGAGATCGGCCTTGACCACAGCGTTTCAGCGCCTAGGATGGCGAAGATATTCGACGAGGTCTTTGACAAGTGTTGTAGCAAGCTTCCACATAAACCGCATTATGTGATTGTCAGGTCGGGAGGGTTTGACAGGGTCTATATGGTCTATCTCTATGTGAAGGACCCGAAAGCCATCTTTCAGTTGAGGTCCAGAATAGTGGAGGACGTCTTCGACCGCTGGGACAGGGAAAGAGCGAAAACTGCGTCATAAATGAGGCTGCAATGGCTTTTCCTTGTGCCTGCATCTGCCGCAACGTCTGCAGGTAAAGCCTGACTGATTTAGCGTTTGATAAGCTTGTAGCGGCGATTCTGAGTGTCGATTGTTTGGCTTTCGAACAGCTTGCGCAAGGCTTTGAAGACCTTCTTTTCTGATTGGCCAATCTTCTCAGCAATCTCCACAAGCGTCATACTGTCTTTTGAGTCTTTTAGCGCGTCAACAACCAGCTCTTCGACTTTTGGCATTGCAGCACCTCACAGCGTGAAACCTTACATGCTTTTCTCGGCCTATGAACATATAAAACTAACGACACAAATGCGACCCATAAGACAATTTTGAGCACATCGAAGCAAGAACAAGCCTTGATTGGGGCCCCTTGACTACGAAGAACGTTCTAGTCGGTTATCTTAACGTCTTCTATGCCCTTGAGACCCATTTCTCTGGCTGTCTTGACTATGCCGTAGTCTATCGGGTTTTCCGGGTATAGAATCATTGCGGGAATGAACTCCATTCCAAGCTGCTCAGCGCGGACGGTTCTGGCATGCCCGTCCAGTATGTAGTATTTGCCGTGATACCGCACGCAGACTATGGGCACGAGCAGTCTTTCTATTGCGTTGACTTGTGCTTTTCCCACTTGCGACTGCGTAGCGACGAGGTCGGTCAGTCGCACTTGCTCTTTTCGCACGTAGAAGGGAACACAGTATATGGCTTCGTAGTGCTTCAGGATGCTGAGTATTCTCTGCCAAGCTCTCAGTATCAAGTCGTCGATTACAGTGACGTCCTTGATCGGGAGGCTGTCCAACGAGCGTTTGACAACTGCCCTGTAAGCTGTGCCTTCTGGAAATTGTAGCACATATGCTTGGACTGTCTTGCGCATGAGTTTCTTGCGTATGAATGACCGGTGGTGGCCGTCAAGCACGAAAAAGTCGTCGCCGTGTTTCACGGTAATTATGGGCGCATCATAGTCTTCTTCAACGATTTTCATTAGCACAAGGGCTATCTTGTCGTTTTCAAGAAAGTCCTCTGTTGGATACAGGTTGTCAAGTAGAACCTCGCTAAGAGTGACATTCAGTTTGACTCCGTAGATCTGTTCCAGGCTCTTCTTTATGCTTTCAACCCTGTCAGGAACGTCATGCCAGCTTGCCAGATCTATTTCTCGCACTTTGCTTCAACTCTTAGGCGCGCGCGTAATTGGTGAATCTTTTTATAGGTAGAACTAGGTCAGGCGTCTTCTTAGGTATTTGCTTCGCTTTGACTAGACCCACCAACAGAACGTCTGCCTGACTTTGAATCTATTGGTCGCTTGGGGTAGCTTCGAACTCTTGGTTCAGACTTCCTGCATGACTATCAATTTGCGAGTTAGAACTGCCTCGATCGCGAGTGAAACAGTTAAGAATGATCTAGGTTATTCTCTTGTTTCCACTCTGCCATTATGCGCGAAAGTCATTCAGGACTCTCATGATTCATTTTTTTCATATCTTCTCTCAGCGAATCAGCTTTCTCCATCATTCCTTGTTTCTCGTAGAACGAAATGGCGTTCAGCAAGTCCTCTTTCGCCAGTGTAGTACTGCCCTTTGCTTTGTTATGCTTGGCTCTTAATTCGTAAGCTGAAGCGACACCCACCCAGTTCTCGATGATCTCGAGCAGTTTGATGGCTTCAACTAATTTCTGTTCAGCCAAAGTCCACTTGCCCTGCTTACCATAGAGTCCACCAAGATTGAGAAGCGCCCAACCATAGCCTTGCTTGCTCTCACAATCGGCACCCCTGCCGAAAGATGATAGGGCTTCTGTTATCAGCCTCTCTCCTTCCTCAAACCTATTGGTAGAACCGTAGAAGACGCCGACTCCAAGTTTAGCTCTGGCAATGACTAACGAATTTTCTGATTGTTCAGCGTGTTTTAGCGCTTGATGCATTAGTTGCTCACCTAGTCCTGTTTTTCCAGTCTGCAGCAAGACCCCAGCTTTCCTCATAAGCAAGTAAGCCATTATTGCATTTTTTTCGCTATTTTCCAGCTGGCCTGCGGGAGAAAAAGCTTCAACTTCTGCCAAGAGTCGATCGTAAGCATTAAGAGCCCTTTCGAACTGGCCTTTCATTTCCCACGCTAACCCTTCTTTGTCTATTTTTTCTTCGAATGTTTTCAGATCAAGACCTTTCGACATTTGAACTCCTCAAACGGTGCCATGAAAGAGAAGTCTGTCCGCATTTTTATCAGTTAGGGCGTCACCTGACGGCGTTGCGCACTTGATCAAAATCTGCGGTTTCCTGATGCAAACGAAAGTCTACCTGTTTTGGAGCAAGGAATGAAACAAGCCGCGCGCCGAAGTCTCATTATGTATAACAATAGTCACTTCTAAATGATGCTTATCTCTAAAATTGCACTTACAACAGAGATTATTCCCAAGGCAATGAACAGACTTGCTGTACCGACTTTCAGCCATCTTTTGGGGAGACGGACAAGGATTTTTGCCCCGAGGAACGCTCCTATGCCAACTGACAGGGCGAAAGCCATCATTACCCCGAGAAGCACTGAATCCCAAGATGTTTCAGCAGCCAATGCAATTGTTGCGATCTGAGTTTTATCGCCGAGCTCCCCCAGAGCGACGAGATAGAAAGAAGTGAACAATGGAAAACGGCTTTTCTCCTTGACTTCTGTCTTATCCTCTTTTTTTGAGAGAAAAGTGAAAACTCCGAAGAGAATAAAGACTACTCCTGACGTGATCGTGATCCATCTTATCGGTATCACCGCGGCTATGGATGCTCCTACGAGTATGCTTACACCATCAACTAGAAACAAACCGAGTATCGCTCCAGAAAACACGTGTAGCGCAGAATGACGGCAAGATAAACTGATGACTGCAAGCTGAGTTTTGTCGCCCAGCTCTGCTAGAAAAACTAGGAGAAATGCGGTGACAATCGACACGATATCCATGGAACCGTCGGTCACAACTCCAAAACACGACTATAAAGACCTTTTCAAACATTGTGTCCATCACAAGATGAAAGGAAGCAGTCTGGAGACTATTCCGCCAACGATTATGGCCACTGCAAAATTGGATAGCGATATTGCAGCGGCAGCCTTCCATCCGAATTCCTTAGCTAGAACTCCAATCGTTGAGAGACAGGGAAGGTATAGAATTCCTATCAGAGCGAGAGTTATCAATTGGACAGGTGCCAAGAAGAGCGCGAGGTTTGTTGAGCCGAAGATGGCCACTGAAGCAAGCAGTATGAATTCCTTTCTCACGGTTCCGAGGATCAGGAGTATCCCTGCTACGGCCGGAAGTCCAAGCCATCCAACAGTGAGAGGTGACATAATATCGCTCAATGGTTTCAGAACGCCGATTACGTAGAGAAGCTGAACAAGTGCGCTTCCAATGACGTATGTCGGTAGTACTATGTACATCAGTGACTTGGTTCGACTCCAAGTCTGCTTGCCTACAACAGACATAGACGGGATCTTGAATGAGTGCATTTCCATTATGAGACCCGTTGATTGTCCGGGAACAATCTTGAGAGCAATTCTTCCTATAGCAAAGATGATCGCGAGATCTAGCGCGTACAGCGCGAGCGCCCACCCTGCCCCCACGAACGCAGCTACCAAGCCGAGAATTAGGATCGTTCTGGCTGTGCACGGCGCAAAGGTTACAGCCAATGCTGCAAGCAATCGCTCGCGTTTTGTTTCCATGATTCTGCAAGCGCGAATTGCTGGGACATTGCAGCCGTAGCCCAAGATCAACGGAATTAGAGCCTTTCCGTGTAATCCTATCTTATGCATGGCGCTGTCCATCATGAACGCAACTCTTGTCAAGATTCCAGAATCCTCGATTATTGCCAGCATGATGTAGAATGGTATAACGTAAGGTATTACGAGTGTAATGCCGGCTACCAAACCGCCAAATATGCCGTTCCAGAGAATTCCCAAGAGTGAACCGCTCAACGCAGGATTCACGGGCTGAAGAAAGTTCAGCGCATCTGAAATCAAGGTTGAAAGAATTCCGCCAACAGTGAAGGTCCAGAGGAGCAGTGCCGCTATAACTCCCGCGGACGTTACGTAGCCAAGTATCCTATGCGTGGTTATCAAATCCAGTCGCTCTGAAAGAGAGGTCTTTACTGTACTTTGCCGTTGGGCATCAGCAACGATCTTGTTTGCAAGGAAATATCTCTCAGAGGCTATGACTGCAAAACATTGTTCCTTGTAGATTCGCGATATTTCCGCTACGAGAATCTCGGACTTGTTGATTATTTCCTTGGATCTGGAGGCTACGAGCTTCTTGATCTCGGGATCGCCCTCAAGGAGTTTAATGGCGATCCATCGGGGTGGATATTTAGTTGCGAGTTTTTCGGTTTTGATTAGTTGAGCAAGCTTCTCTATTCTCCCTTCCACCTGGGGTCCATACTTCATAGGGTTTTTCTCAGCGTTGTTCGCTCGCTGTGCGATTTCGACGGCCGTTGTTGTCAGTTCATATATTCCTTCTCCTCGAATTGCTGCTGTCAGAACCACAGGTACTCCTAGAGCTTGCTCTAACTTTCTTCTGTCGATGGTTATTCCTTTTTTCTGGACAGCATCCATTTGGTTCAGGCAGATGACAAGTGGAACCTCCATTTCGATTAACTGGATGGTGAAAAACAGATTGCGTTCAAGAACGGTGGCATCGAGCACATTTACAACTACGTCGGGGTTTTCAAGGGCGATGTACTCTCTGGACACAATCTCTTCCATGGAGAATGTGGAAAAGGAATAGATTCCGGGCAGGTCGACGACTACTATTTTTCGTCCTTCAAAATTGAGTATGCCTTGGGCTCTTTCTACTGTTTTTCCAGGCCAGTTACCGATGATTTGACTGGACCCTGTAAGCTGGTTGAATATTACGCTTTTGCCAACGTTGGCGTTTCCTGCTAAAGCAATCGTTAGGTTCCTGCTATCATTCTTTGTTTCCTTTTTAGTTATGGGCGTTGTGAAATGGTGCGTCATTCGAAATCATCGTCGCTACCTGTGCCTCTGCAAGACGTCGACGAAGACGTTTGAGGCGATTTCTTGTCCGAGCGCGATTTTCGAACCTCTTACGCCAACTTCAACTGGACCTTTGAGCGGTGCAACTTTTACGATGCTGATGCTGGTGCCTGGCGTCAGACCCATGTCCAATAGTCTTTGGAGGACCTTGTGTTCTCCCCTTATGAAGGAGACTTTGCCTTGGTCCCCCTCTTTGAGATTGGTTACTGATACTAGCTTCTCTTTGCGCCTTCCAACTTCCTCCAAACCCTGACTGTGTAGTCTTACGCATTCTTCGCAACTGGAAAACGGCAAATTGCATGCTGGAATGATCTTGCCGTCGTCCGGACATGTGTCAGGATGATTCAGAAATCGACATAAAGACTCCTCTGCCTCGTCGGACAAAGAGTGTTCCATCTCACACGCTTGCAGGTGAACTTTATCCTTGCCGATCCTTAAGACATCATGCAAGAACCGTTCAAGCAACCGATGTTTTCTGCTTGTTTTCTCTGCAACCTCCAAACCCTTGGCTGTAAGGACAGCACCCTGATATGGTGAATACTTCACATACCCCCTTTCGGCTAGCTTCTTCAACATTTCTGTTACGCTCGAAGGGGCAATCCCGAAGTGCTCTGAAATCTCAGTTGTCGCTATAGACTTCCCGTTTCGCGAAAGAGTGTACAATGCCTTCAAATAATCTTCAATGCTTTTGCTTGACATGATGTCACCAACTGTTTTTAGGCATACCTAAATTTCTCATACTCTCTAATAAACTTTTAGGCGCGCCTAAATATTTTCGACCTTAGAAGTTCTTCCATCATTGACCCGAGAGTCTGAACATCGTCCTGACCGAGGTTTAATGGTAGCTCGGGATAGTTTCAAACTCGGTTCAAACCTTTCCTGACTATCAATTTGCGAGTAAGAACTAGCTTGATCGCGATAAAAAAAAAGGCTATGTTTTGCTAGTGTTTTCGCTATTCACCCAAGAGCTCGACACTTTCTCGTGCTCATGTTATGGCACGCGCTACAGTTCCAGAACGCTTATGATTTGCCGTGTGTGGATAGAACTTTACCCTCAAAACCCAAACCCGAACGAATGGTAACCGTACTACTTGACGGGAAGAGTTTAAAGGTGTTAGGAAACACGAGCCATCCAACCTTACGCTCTTGGAGCGTACTCGAAAAAAGGAAAGAGCATCCACATTAGCCCACTACGCTTTTATAGATGAAATCCAACGAGGCTTCATGAACCCTCTGATATTTTATTCCCAACCTGGCATAATGACTGATGCAGGGAAACACGCCTCTCTATTAGCAGGTCTTCCCGACGATCTGCCCTCGATTTGTAGGACCGTTCAAAGCAATCTGGTTCACGTCTTCTTGGCCGAGCGAATGGGACTAACTCTGACGGAGGATCAGCAGCGTAGTTTGCAGATTCGCCCAGTTGCTGAGAAACTGACTCTTATGATCGAAATAAATGATCAACCTCTCAGCGTGCCAAGACCTCTTGATCAGCGTCAAGTTGGGAATTGTCGTGACTTTTCCATTCTTCTTTGTTCGATATTGCGCTATAAGGATATACCAGCGAGGGCTCGCTGTGGGTTCAGCACATACTTCGAGCTTGATCAATATGTAGATCATTGGGTTTGCGAGTACTGGAACGCTGGAACGAGACGTTGGGTGATGGTTGACTCGCAACTCGACTCGTTCGAAAGAGGAGCCCTAGACATCAAATTCGACCCATTGGATGTTCCACCTGAGGAATTCATCACCGCTGGTAGGGCTTGGAGAATGTGTCGCTCAGGAAAAGCAGACCCTGACAAGTTTGGCATTTTTGACATGCATGGGATAAGGTTCATCTGGGGTGACGTTGTACGGGATTTCTTGGCTCTGAACAAAATCGAGATTTTGCCTTGGGACGGAGGCTGGGGCTTTCTCAACCAGAAACTATCGGATCCGCTTCCCGACGAAGAAACTCTAATGCTATATGATAAGATAGCCGCAATGACCCTCGAAATCAACGAAAAATTCCCTGAAATCCGAGCTTACTACAAGAGCGAACCTAGGTTCCACATACCCTCCGAATGGGGTTCACAAGAAGAATAGCGCGCTCTTTCTGAATCAACAATCATCTTGTGGCATAACACAATTTCCTGCAAACTCGAAGAATCCGACGCTATGACGATGATGCTGGTGCAAATGGAAAAAGACCTGTCAACCAAGCAGTTCAGGCGATTTTTCGAATTACTAAAGAAGCACCCAGAGCAGTACAAGAAACTGAAAGAACAGATCGGACTGCTCACCGTGTTCCTAGCCAAAATGGAAAAAATGATCTGACACTATCCTCTTTTTTCATCAAAAACCCGCGCGCAGTCTGTGACCAACCATAAATTTAAATAAAAAAACGCGACAATTGTAATTTGAGGCTAGAGTTGTGCCTAAAGCCACTAAAGGAAAGAAGAAAAAGCCCATAAAGAAGTAAGAACGGAAAATCACTTACAAACGCACAAATCCTCCTCATTTTCTTTGTTTACGAACAAGCGCGCGAGTTCAATAAAATCCGCGTACAGTTTTGTAACTAACTATCAAGGGTGACCGCGTAGACTCTAAAGCTATCGCGCGCGCTAAGCATATAAGGGGCTCAAGATTTACTCCCAGAAGCAAGGAATAACGTCTAAAAGGTGGGCATTTTGAGCATTCAGTTGAATCCGATAGGATTTGTAAAAACGAAATTTGCTGGTGAAGAGATGAGAAATCAGCCGGTTGAGGAACTGGAAGCGGATATTGAAATTCTCGACGAATACGCCGATGGTCTAGAAGCCATTGATGGTTTTTCTCATCTGCTAATTCTCTTTTACATGCACAACATCACCGCGGAAAACAGAAAACGGCTCAAGATCAAGCCTAGAATCGTTGTCAGGTATGGACTGAACCTGGAAGAGGTCCCCTTGGTTGGAGTGTTCTGCTTGGACTCGCCTAACAGACCAAATCCTATAGGCTTGTCTGCAGTGAGACTACTATGGAGGAAGGGCAAAATCCTTCATGTCAAAGGGATAGATGCTCTTAATGAAACGCCGGTACTAGACATCAAACCCTACTCTCCAGCAAGAAAAATCGAGAAATTCGAATTACCCGAATGGTACAAAAACATAATAGCCAAAGCAAGAGCAAAAGGCCACAACATAACCGATTTCTGAATGGTCTTTAAACCGTCCAGAGCGCGCGAGATAACATCGATACACAATGCGCGTTACCTATCATCTGTTTCCTTTTTCTCAAATGGCGCTGTCATTCTTTCTAGCTTGTTCTCGTTGAGAAGACGGATTGCCTCCTTGAGTTCAACCTGTTCTGGAAGAACAAATATCTGAACAAGGTTGTCTCTTAATAAGTGAAACGGACCCTCACCCATACCCCCTGCAAGCACTATGTCAGCTTTTTCGTCCACTAAGAATTGAGAGGCACTTATTCCTCTCTTCCTCGTCGTTCTTGCTGCTCTATTGACCTTGACATAGACATTCCTCACGTGCTTATTCTCCAGTCCTATGAATGCAAAAAAGGGTACATTACCAAAATGAGCAGAAGTCCTTGATTCTAATCCTTTGTCCTCTATCGTTGGAATGCCGATCTTGATTTTCTCTTTGTGTCTTGGTTCTACATGAATTGTAATTGATTCAATATCCTTGAATCGCTGTCTGATCTTCTCTTCGATCTCCTCTGAAATCTCGTGTGCTTTCTCGAGACTAAGGTCTTCTTGCACTTCTAGGTGCATCTCTCCAAAGGACACAGGTCCAGACTTATGCAATCTGAGATCATGCACTCCCCTAACTCCCCTTATTCCCTCCGCTATTTCCTTAATTTCCTTGGCCTTTTGCGGACTCAAACAAGCATCCATAAGAACCAACACCGCATCTTTTCCAAACCACAACCCCACTTTCAGAACATACAGTCCAATAGCCAAGCCCGCCAAAACCTCAGCCATCGAATAACCTAGGCTGGCAAACAAGACACCTATGAAAACCAGCAATGAGGTATAGATGTCTACGAGGGAATGTTGTCCTTCACCAACAAGCGATTGAGAGCCGATAAGGCTTCCCACGCTTTTCTTGTAACTGCCAAGAAAGTAAGAGACCAGCCCTGAAAAAGCGGCCACCGCGAGAACGACAGAAGGAAACAGGACGACGCCGGGTTCGAACAGCTTATCCACAGCCTCTTTCAGCATCAAAACACCTGATACAACGATCGTCACGGCGACTATCAGCAAGGCCAAGGATTCTGCCTTGTAATATCCGTATGGAAATCTTTCAGTAGGTTTTTTCTGAACCAGCTTGAGTCCAGCCCAGACAGCAATCGAGGAAAAAATGTCAGCAAAGGAATGAATCGAGTCAGCGAGTAATGCCACGCTCCCAGAGATCACCGATACTGTGCCTTTCAGAAGGCTGAAAGCTAGGAGAACAGCTGCAGAAAGAATCGCAGCTCTTTCCCCTTTTCTAAAAAGCTGGTTCTTCTCGTCCATTCTAGAACCAAGCTCTGAGTTCTAATCCTAGTGATGGTGTGCGTGATGACAGCCTTCGGTAAGCTCTTGAAGCTTGTCATCCTTGTATGAAGCGATTACGTCTTTGACCGTATCTGCGTTCGCCTTCAGCACCGCCACTCCTGCTTCTTGGAAGCCAACTAAACCGCGGGGACCCATTCCGTAGGTTATTATCGCGTTCGGTTTCCGCTCTAGAATGTTGTCGTGCATATGTCCTTCGCCCCCGAAATGCTCGCCTTTGTTTTCTAAGGTCTCGACGTTTTCGACTTTTCCGTCCTTGTCCAAAGCCACGATAGCATAGAAGGGCGCTCTTCCGAAATGCTCTGCTATCCTAGCGTTCAAACCCTTGTTATCTGACACAGGAACAATAACTGTAGTTTTCATTGCATCACCTCCCTTTCCACTACTTCTTCGCCTTCTGTTTCAGGAAACCTTCGATCTTCTTGACAATTTCCATGAAGGACTTTGAAGCCACAGAGTTAGGATGCTCGACGATGAATGGTTTTCCTCTGTCAGCATCCTCACAGATTTCTTGATCTATCGGAATGCTTCCAAGAAACGCGATATTCAGTTCCTCGGCTATCTTTCGCCCGCCTCCAGCCTCAAATATGTCAGATTTTTCTCCACAATGAGGACAGATGAAGCCGCTCATGTTTTCGATGACGCCGATGATAGGCATTCCGAGCTGCCGAGCAAAAGTGACAGATTTCTTAACGACCACTTGTGAGACTTTAGAAGGGATCGTTACTATCACCACCCCATCCATTTCAGGTAGTAGCTGAGCAATGCTTAGCGGTTCATCCCCTGTTCCAGGAGGGAGATCAATTAGCAGAATGTCCAAGTCTCCCCACACTATCTCTGACAGAAACTGGCGAATCGCAGCCATCTTTAGTGGTCCACGCCAAATCACCGGTGCGTTTTCATCAGGAAGCAGAAAGTCCATAGAAACAACCTTTATCCCCAACGTGCCAGAGGCTGGAAAAGCTCCGGGCGGACCCACTTGGAGTCTTTGGCCCGTCAGTCCAAGCATTCTCGGTACGCTGGGACCATGTATGTCTGCGTCAAGAATCCCGATCCGGTCAGCGTGTCCATGCATCGCGAAGGCCACGGCCAGGTTCACTGCCACTGTGCTTTTGCCCACGCCACCTTTGCCGCTTATTACGGCTATCTTATGCCTGACCTTGCCCATTTTGGCCCTAAGCTTCTGTTCTTGATCCGAAAACTGTTTTTCTCTCTCTGTAACTTCGTGCATACTTGTCAATTCGAAAACTCCTTCATATTTCAAAATGGCCCCTGCGGCCTCTTCCAAGTCGAGCGTACCCTCTGTCCTCGGGAGCCCTGTGGACGTTCTTGCTTTTGCATTTGGGACAGGCCCCGGATCTTCCTCTTCCATGCGGCTCCTCCCACTCGTGGCTGCAATCAAGACATTTGAATTTTCTACTTGCGTCCGACATGTATTCTCCTCCTTCTATTCGTATTGCTTTGCCGTTAACCAACGCATCTGCCACCTTCTTTCTTGCCGCCTCTATCACTCTGTGAAATGTCGGTTGCGATATGCGCATACTATCAGCCGCCGCTGTCTGCTCCAATCCCTCGAGATCCTTCAACCGTATCGCCTCAAATTCATCTACGCTCAAGCCGACACTCTCCAAAGAAGTCATCGGAACGCCTCTAGGTTTGAAATAGTTCACGCCTGGTTCGCAGCATACCCGCCGGCAGATTCTGGGTCTAGGCATGATTATGAATAAATATTCATAACTCTCTTAAAGGTTTCGCAACGCAAGCTGGAAACACAACATTCCGAAAACATGAAAACAAAACAACAGCTTTTCATAGCGGTCAATTACTTTAGCGCCTCTTAATGGTGAAAGACATGAGTCTTCTTCTAGTATTGGATCACAAAAATCTTTCTGATGTTGGATTCTCAACTCTGAGTTTTGGAGCAAAACCTATCCCAGTAGCACGCACAGAAATGTCTTACAGCAATTCTTCTAGACAATGTAGTAGTCAATGACTTTCTGCATGCTTTTCGGCGCCGCCTGTTTCGTAGTAAGCTGTTTCAGCATTCTTATCATCTGAGGCTGAAAGCGTGCAATGTCCGTTAGGGTTACTATGCCCACAAGCTTGTTTGCATCAACTACGGCCAGCTTCTTTATCTTACTTTGAAACATCAGTTTAACAGCTTCTTCCAAATCCATGCTTGGCTCAACAACAACCAATGGGGTCGTCATGATCTCCTTCACTTTAGTATTCATAACGTCCTTTGCTCCTGCAATAACCCTTCTCAAGAAGTCCCTTTCCGTAACTATGCCCCTAGCCTTTCCTCTTTCCAGCACTATGAGGCAGCCTATCTGAAATTCGTTCATGATGTCGACAGCCTCTTTTGCCGAGGAATCTTCATCCACAGTAATCACCTCCCTCACCATCACGTCTCTGACTTTCAATGGTAGTGAGTCTTCTCTCTGTTCCTCTCCGTTCTGATCTGACAACAAAACCACTCATCCAATTGTCAATAATCATTGTATTTAGGTTATATCCTCAGCGCGCGCTTTCGCATTCATACCTACTGTTTTCCCAGTTTTCTCCTTTCAGTCTCTACCTTTCTCTTTAGTACCTCAAAATAGTCTTGGGCCGATAGCAGATTTTGACGGTCGTTTTCAAAGTTCTCTAGCTTTATTACGGCAAACCAGCCTTCACCGTAGGGGTCCTTGTTTGCCAACTCAGGGCTTTCGCTTAATTTCTCGTTCACCTTTTCGATGGTACCACTAACAGGTGATATGAGGTCAAGCAAAGCCTTCGTTGACTCGAAGGAAGCTATTTCATCAAACTGCTCAATCTTGCTACCAAGTTCTTTGAACTGAACGAAGATGATGTCACTAGTCATGTTCTGCAGGAAATCAGCAATGCCAACTCTTGCTACTTCACCTTCAATTTTCGCCCAGCAATCGTTCTCGTTGTAAAACAACCCTTTTGGAACGCGAAACGTCCACTTATCTACTTTAATCTGATATGCTTCTTCAACCATCTTGGCTCACTTTCCCAATAGTTTATCGACCTGAACTGCAATCTCCTCAGCAATTTTCTCCGCCAACTTCTCTCCTTCAGGCCCTATGTCTGATGCTGTATTTGGTTTCAGGCCGTATTTTTGAACGCTCTGTGGAATGAAGACCCTGCCTCTCATTTTGGCACCGTTTTTCGCTGCGATTTTTGTTGCGCACCGTTCAGCGCAACCATCAATCAGAATCACAGGATACTTTTTGATCAGTTCGGAATAAGGTTTGACATCAGCAACAAGGGGAGGGATACAGATCAGCACAGTCTCATTCGGTCTTAACCTTTCCACTACTTTTAAAGCACAAGCGCGAGCTACCGAACCCAAGGCCTTGTCCATTCCAGCGCAGGAAATAATGGCCACTTTGTCTCCGCGCATCGATTGTGAGCTCACTTGTTCTTCTTGCATAGGACTTCATCCACCTTCTTAGCTATCTCCTCTGCCACTCTCATAGCCAACCCCATTTCTTCACTGTTCAGTTTCTCCCTTGACTTAGCTTTCAATTTGGGATATTTCTTCATAACTTCGGAAACCACAATCGTTGCCACTGGTTTCCCACTGAACCTTCTAGTTCCTGCCTCGGCACATTTCTTGCTGCATCCGTCCACCGCAATTGTTGGAAAAACCCTGGCAAATGCTCGCTCATCTTCGCCTCCTGCAAGAAATAGCGGCAAGCACAGTGTTACCGTCTCATCAGGTCGGAGTTTTTCCAGAACTAGACGTGTAGCAACGCGGGAAATCGTTCCTTCTGGCAGGTCTTCTCCACTACAGCAAATTATCCCAACTTTGCCTGTTGCGAGCGTCATCCTTATTTCTCCTCCGCCAAGATTTCGTCAACCTTTTCTGCAAGTCTCCTCGCAATGATTTCAGCAAGTTTCTCACCTTCAGCATTCAGCTCTATCACGCCCTCCGGCTTCAGGGCCCTGTTCTGTCGAAGAACGTCAGTGACTACTATGCTATGAATCAATTTTCCTTTCGAAGCTTCAATATTCTTCTTGGAGCATTGGGCGGTGCAACCGTCTATCGCAATGCAAGGATTTTCTTTCACTAATTTCAGTGCCTCAGAATCCCCAGCAGTCAACAACGCCAAGCATGCGGTCCTCGTCTGTTCAGGTCTTAAATGATCCGTTACCTTGTATGTTGCTGCCCGTCCAACCGTGCCCAAGCTTTTGCCTATGCCGCTGCACGGTATTATCACAACTTTATGCCTCCCCATTGTTAAGGGCCTTCCCTGATCTTTCTGATTAAACTGAGAATTTCAGGTTTCGACGGAAAACTCAACGCTTCAGGCGCACAGACCTTGCGACATGACCTGCAAAAGACCACGCAGTTGTTCGGTTTCGCCACGAATAATTTCCTACTTGTGTCGTCCTTGCCGAAAACCCCATGCGGGCAGAACTTGAGGCACTGGGGATCATCTTCGCAGAAATTGCATTTGCTATTGTCGACTGTAGGGCACCAAGGTATTTTCTCTCTTGGAACTCCCATGTAGGTTTCTTCACTCATGTCTGCGTTTCCTCCAATGTCTTTTTGACAATTGCCGCTGCATCTTGTGTTGTCATGTTCCTGATGTCAATGGGGATTAGATCCTTGTTAACATCAAGTCCAGCGTTTGTGAAGGAATCTTTGAAAAGCTTTTTCTGCATTATAGGCGCACAGCCTGCTACCATGTACACCCGGTCTTTCTTGAGGAACTCTGCTAGGAATCGTTCACCGTCTTCATCGCACAACATCGGATGAATGAAAGCATACTCAACTGGACATTCCGCTCGAATTATGTTTATGAAATCCCACATGTCCATCTTCGAAAAACCAGCGCATTTCCCGGTGCAGACGCAGAAGATGAAGCCTATTTTCTTATTCTCAGTTTTCTCCAACTCAGACACCGACAACGTTGATATGGACATTGGGATAACAATATTTAAATATTGCTATTGACCTAACGATGTTCATGCATTCAAAGAAGGACAGCCGACATAGGTTCAAAGCCAAGATCTTCAACGCTCTCTCCGATCCGGTGAGACTTGATATAATTGATTTCTTGCGTGGAGGGGAAAAATGTGTTTGCGAGATAATCCCTCAGGTAGGTTTGATTCAACCCGTGGTTTCGAGACATCTCAAGATTCTCAAAGATTGTGGGCTTCTGAAATACAGGAAGGATGGCAACCGGCGACTTTACTCAGTTGCAGATCCTAGGATATTCGAAATAATTGATGCCGTGGATCCAGATCTAGTCGATGCTCTTACCAAACGCATCATTGAACAAATAGCTTGATTGGGGTGATAGATAATTGCAGAAGATATTAGTTGGTGTTGATGGTTCAGAACATTCGAAAAAGGCGTTAGCAGAAGCAATCAAGATTGCAGCGAAGTTTGAGGCTGAAATAACTGTTGTTAGCGTTTTTTACCCTGCACCTACACCCTCTGCTCATGAATTTAGTCATAGAATTTTGGAAGATGCTAAAGCCGTCTTAGAATATGAAAAAGTAAAGTACAAACTCGTCTCGGTCACGAGTACCAATCCTTCCAAGGTCATTACGGACATGGCTAGAGACGGGAAGTTTGACTTGGTTGTGATCGGAAGAAGAGGAGTCGGTGCTGCTCATGAGCTAGTTTTAGGAAGCGTATGCAATAGAGTGTCTTGCGAATCTCCTGTAAATGTGCTCATAGTAATGTAGTTGTTAATAGCAAGAGGGCAAGGCTTTGACAGATGAGCAAGCGTATGTTAAACACGAAGCATCTCTAGGGCTTTTTGAGAAATACTTGACACTTTGGATAGCCATATGTATAGTTGTCGGCTTACTCATTGGACGCTTTTTGCCACAGTTTGGGCAGTTTGTGGATTCTCTCAAGTTTAACCAGTTGTCTATTCCTATAGGGATCCTTTTGTTTTTTATGATGTATCCCACGGTTGTCGGAATACGTTTTAGCGACATAAAAAGAGCAGGTAAAAACCCCAAGCCATTGCTCGTTACGATAATTGCCAATTGGGTAGTTGCTCCAATCCTAATGACAGTTTTGGCAAATACGCTTCTCGCTGGAAACCCTCAGTACATTGCAGGAGTCATACTTTTGGGTTTATCA